>ERZ869909.101-NODE-101-length-127677-cov-9.074036_pt1 | contig 127677 bp, 99 predicted proteins | sample MGYA00520892_ERZ869909 | MGnify/ENA primary metagenome ERZ869909 (study PRJEB32215, sample SAMEA104723947) | bioreactor metagenome | biome: bioreactor; feature: anaerobic bioreactor; material: water | place: China | collected 2015-03-12 ... | reverse complement strand
CATAGGTGTCTGTGCCAACGCTCAGACCCATAATACAGAGTACCATGGCCACAATAAAATAGTTGATCTTTTTCATAGGTTTGGATTTGATTTGTAATTCATTTGGTTCTTCTTTCCAATAGTCGTTGAAAATAAAACGATAAAAGTCATTAAGTCTTAAGGGTGTGTTTCATAGGCAGGTGAGTTTTTGATATTGATAAATTTTATCTTAAGCAAGGAAATACGAGAGAGACAGCATTGCACCGAATAAAAAGCCATTATAAACATTGACAATTCGTGCATTAGGGTGTTTTAATCCATTTTGTCGACACTATAATTTTTTTGGCATAAATTATAACACGTTTAAACGTAAAGATATTTCAGGTTTGGTTGTCAGGCAATACGAGAACACCCATATTTTTTTGCTGTGGCTAACCCTTACAAAAACAGCCCTTCGAAGAGTTTATGTGCCTGTTTTACAATGCCTTACATTGCTCTGTTTTTTGTTGTTCAAAATCCCTGTTTTGTTCGCAATAACGTTGCACTAACACACAAAAAAGAAATTAGAAGCCCGTTTGTCGTTGTCATAACCCGTTTTATCCACTATTTCTTGGCAAACATTTTACATAAATATAAACTTTACCTGTCCCCGGATAAAGTTTAAATCTTTACTTTTGCACAAAAAAAAGAATATGGCCAATAAAATAATGGACCCCATCGGTCGATTGATGGGTTTAAGATACAAGTCGCATCCCTGGCATGGAGTAGATATCGGTAAAGATGCACCTGATGTTCTGACTTGTTTTGTAGAAATGGTAAGCACCGACACTGTTAAATATGAAGTTGACAAGGTAAGTGGATATCTGAAAATAGACCGTCCACAGAAATACTCAAACGTTTTGCCTGCCATGTACGGGTTTATTCCTCAAACCTTGTGTGCCAAACGCACGGCCGAATTTGCCATCGAAAAAACGGGGCGGGAAGATATTGTAGGAGATGGAGACCCTCTTGATATTTGCATCCTGACCGAAAAATCGATTTCTCACGGAGATATTCTGGTTGAGGCCATTCCTATTGGGGGCTTCAGAATGCTTGACAACAATCAGGCTGACGACAAAATCATAGCTGTTTTAAAAGATGATGCTGTTTATGGTGCCATGCGCGATATTTCAGAATGCCCTTCACCGGTTGTGGAAAGGCTGAAACACTATTTCCTTACTTATAAGGATCTGCCCAACACCAAGCTGGACGTGGAGATTACCCACACCTATGATTCCAGTGAAGCCAAAGAGGTAATCAGACGCACCATTGAAGACTACAGGGTTAAGTTTGAAAACCTGGACAACCTGCTATCTACAGTTTGATATCAGAATTTTCGGTTGAGCCCCACCAACACCCCCTGGTTAATAGGAACCATAAAGAAACTTATACTATTACAGTTTCTGTTTCTGGATACATGTGGCACATACCAGCCTATAAAAGACCCTAAGGCTGCCCCGGTAATAATATCAGTTGGGAAATGCTGCCCAGAGAAGTATTTTAACCCCGCAGCCATGCTGGCAAATGCCATTGACCCACTCCAAACCCATGGAGAGAAGATGGACTGAGGAAAATATGTATCGAAAAGAATGGAAGCATAAACAGCAGAGGCAAAGGCTACCGTGCTGGTGCGAGAGAAAAAAGATTCTCTCCCTCGTTCTTGCATGCGTAAATTAAGGTCGGCATGCGTATTATAAATAAAGGGGCGGTTTCTTTGCACAACTGTCTTGGCAATCTGAGGCAAAGCTGTGCTCCACACCAGCATCTGGGCGGTCATTATGGCCAACCTGCACCCATCATCCCTGGCCTGCGGACTGAATACCAGTGCAGTAATTGCTGACCCTGCCATCAGGGCTGAGAATTCGGAAAGATTATTCAGGCGGGGAGACCAGTGGTGGATAGCATGTTTTTCCCATCGGTCTAATCCTTTCGGAGAAAGCGCCTCCAGCTCATTTTCCAAATATCCTGAAGGGGCTGGAATCAAATAATACCCAGACAAAAACAACAACCCTCCACCCCCGAGCCACAAATAATCCTGCAAACCCACAGGCCGGAAAGGCGATTGCCCCAAAGCTGAATGAACAGAGGCAACTGACCCGGAAAGCACACCCAAGAATGCCCAAACGCAAAAAACTCTTCTAATCCATAATAAAATCATAATGTTTCCTCACGGGCGATTTGATATCCCAAATACACGAAAGCCCCTTTTGAAAGACCACATAATCCCCCGGCCTGATCTGCCAGGTTTTCCCATCTGCCTCAACCTGTATTTCTCCTTCAAGAATAAGACAATGCTCCTCATTGTCATAGTACCAGTCGAATCGGGAAACTTCTTTCTCCCAAACAGGCCAGTTATAAACACCTTTGATATGAAGCTCCTGCTGGCTGTAGCGTTCTATAATAACCTTTTCCATAATTGATTTTTTTTGCAAAGATCAGAAAAACAGGAAAAAACGGAAGGCTTAAAAAGATATGCATTCTGGATTGTGGAGATGAGCGTTGTTGCAAACCTTGTGTTTCAGGGCATTCAATATCTTCCATTGAGCCGAAACATCCTGCCGGGAAGCACCTTTAAAACACCTTTAAATTCCAGGTTCAGCAGCAGTGCAGATGTTTTACTGAAGGATAACCCAGACTTACTAACCAGGTAATCGAAAGATGCCTCCTGGTGTTCCTTGAGGATTTCTACCATTCGGGTTTCATCGTCGTTCAGATCAACAAACAATTGCTGTTGACCACCAGCAGGCTTTCCATTCTCTTCTTCCCAACCCATTACGTAGGCAATATCAGCAGCATTTTCGACCAGGTGGGCTTTATGTGTTTTGATAAGCAGATTGCATCCCTGGCTATACAGATCATCTGTTCTGCCAGGCAACGCAACTACATCCCGATCATAGGAATTGGCAATATTTGCAGTGATCAATGCGCCTCCTGTGGTGGCCGCCTCAACTACCACCAGAGTATCTACCAGTCCTGCAATAATCCGGTTCCTTTTGGGAAAGTTTTCGCGGTCGGGCTGGGTCTCACTGATAAAGTCAGACAACAATCCGCCACCTTCATCTACCATTCGTTGTGCCAGGTTTTTATGCAGTTGCGGATAAACCCGATCCAGCCCATGTCCGAGTACACCTACTGTGGGTAAGCCCACCTCAAGTGCCGATTTATGCGCCTTTGCGTCTACTCCATAAGCTAGACCGCTTACAATAAGAGGATTAAACACCCTAAGGCCTTCTACAATCTCTTTGCACCGGCTTTTACCATACTCGGTAATATTTCTGGTACCCACAATACCTACAACGCGTTGGGCATTCAAATCTGCAGTGCCCTTGTAAAAAAGCAAAACAGGGCCGTCTTCGCAATGCTTCAATCGGGCGGGATAGTCCTTATCGGTATAGAAAAAGGTTCTAATCTGATTCCTCTCAATAAATTCTATTTCTGCATCAACCCGATCGAAAAGGTTAAAACTTTTTACCATACGAGCCAGATGTTTGCCCACCCCGGGAATTTTTAGCAAAGCACTCTCCTTTTCCTGAAAAACCCCCTCAAGACTTCCGCAATAGGAAATAAGCTTGCGTGCCGTTATTCCTCCAATGCCAGGAAGCATGGTTATGGCAATCTTATATTTCAACAGGGGATCCATGCAGCAATTCATACTTAAGAATGGGTTTTCAAAAGGCACTACGGTTCTACATCAAATCATTTTAAAGAATAAAGAGGTGACCCGGATAAATCTATACAGGTTTCAATTGTTGAATTTCATGCTGAATTTCCAGAACCCTGCCCAGTTCCTTCCCTCGGATAATATAACCGTAGTTTCCCAATGCCTGCGACAATGCCCCGGGAACAAAATCGTGATGGATAATCTGTTCGGCAAATCGACTCAACAGCTCATCATGAGACAATCGATACACTTTGTTGAACTTTCGGCCAGCATAACAAACATGGTATTTCCGGTTGAAGGGTTGTGTCAGCTTGTTGTTGACCACCACACTGGCCCACTCCTGATAAACATCAAAATCGCAGGCATAATTAAACATATCTGTAGTAAACCCGCCGGGAGGCCTCATGTTTACTTCCAGCGCCACAAGCTTACCATCGTGGTGGGAGCGGAAAAACTCGAAATGAAAAAAACGAGCCTTCACCTTGAAAGCCTTTATGATTTTCCGACCTGCCTCTTCCAGGTCTCGCGGAATATCGCGAAAAGAATAATATGACACGTTGGTGTCGTTATTAACCACCTCCATTACACCACTATCATATCGGTGTGCCGTATAAAACAAGAGGTTTCCGCACTGATCTGTCAGCCCGTCGAATGATTCGATGTCGCCATGTATAAACTCCTCCATGATGTAAGGTATATCTGGCCGGGTATCGAAAAAATAGATCAGCTCATCCGAGTTGTTGATTTTGTAAGTATTGGCGGCCCCTACCCCACTATCGGGCTTTGCCACTACCGGATATCCGGTTTGTGAAATAAATGCCTCTGCATCCTGAAGGTTATCAACGATTCGCCCCCTGGCCACCGGTACACCTGCTTTTACAAAAACCTCTTTCATGGCCGACTTTTGCTTAATGGAACTTAATTGATCAAGCTTTATTCCATCAATATTGAAATCGGTTCTCAATCTGGCCTCGGTTTCCAGCCAGTACTCATTATTAGAGTCTATACCCTGCAATTTGCCATATCTGAAAGTAAAGTACCCCAGCGCGCGCACCAACTGCTCATAATTGTGCATATCATCAACCCGGAAATACTCGGTAAAAGCAGCTTTAAGCTCAGGACGCAATTCTTCGTAGGGCAGATCACCCAACCCTAATACAGTTGCTCCGAATTTCTTAAGGGCAACACAAAAGTGATAGTAGTTAGGAGGAAAATGAGGTGAAAAATAAACGTAGTTCATGGTCTTTCCTTTCGAATATAATGTCTGAAAACCAGAGGTTCAGACAGTCGGTTAAGCATGCGGTGAAAAATCTGGTTTTCACTTCAAGATACAAATAATTTTCCTCCAATGGATACCCCTAAAATAAATTCGGGCACCTGTCAAGTGCCATTTTCCCCTTCCTTTTGAGGGATCAATGAAAGAGTATTCTGGCCACTACAGGACCTGCCTGAGAGCTTACAATCAACACGTAATATCCTGCAGGAAGTTCAGTTGCATCAATGCTGAAGCCCGTGGATTGCTCCAACCAGATCACCCGGTCCGAAACATCACGACCCATCGCATCTATCAACCTCATGCCAGGGAACTTTTCGGGGATTTCTTGTTGCAGGCAGACAAAAAACTGCCCATTGGAAGGGTTGGGCCACACCCTAAAGGGTTGAATGGGCAGATCACCCACATAGGTTGCATCCAGAAAAACGGCTGTAAGTACCAGTGGCTCAAGGATTTCCAAAACCAGTGGGTTTTCATTCCAGGTGCCTGCGGGAGACTCCCATTTTTCAAATCGCCAACCTGTGTCAGGGTTTGCCTCAAAACTTATCTCATCGCCTTCTCTGAAGATATGCACACCTGGCTCAGGGTGGGTTTGCCCCTTCCCCTGGGTATGGATTTCCACTGAGAAATAGGCAAAAGGATCCTGGTATTCGTAAGCACCCATATCAACATATCTGCCGCTGAATCGTGGCATCCCCGCCAAATCAAAAGGAAAAACCCCAAGGTCTTCTGTATTCGGATGTCCGGCATCAACACAAGGGGACTGAGGCAAAGGCACAAAAGGATTGTCTCCCTCCAGATCAAACATAGGAGGAAGATCGATATTGTAAAGGTACGTACCCGGAAAGCTTTCCCCTGAATTTCCTCCCTCAAAAGCCTCCAGACCCCCTTCCACATTATTGTAGTAGAAATCGGGGGATGAAAACACATCCCATATAAACACCTGGTTGGGCACACCGCCGTAGGCCTGATTGCCATAAATGATACTGTTGATAAAAACCGGAGAGCTGTTTTCGTTGAAGTACAAACCGCCTCCATACGAAGAGTAATTGCCCGCAATTGTATGATTGATAAGAGTTGCTGAGGCTTCTATGAAGGCTATGCCTCCACCAAAAAACATAGACTGGTTGCCGGTAACCTGGTTGTTGGAAAAAACACTGTTTACCTGGCTGCGCAATATACCTATCCCTCCTCCCAAAGGCGAATTGTTGTTGTGTACAATATTGTTGTGCAAAGCCGGATCGGCATACTCTATGGCCAGCGCACCACCAATGCCACTGGCATAATTTTCCTCAAATCTGCACCAGGCAATTTCAGACCGGCTTCCGTTGAGATAGATTGCGCCCCCATAAGTCCACAATTCAGATTCATTGTTAGTGGCAATATTTCCTGAAAAGTGGCTATGGCTTACCTTTGCATTGCTGTTGATCAGAGCGATGGCTCCACCCCTTCGATACACATAATTATAGCGGAAAGTACAGTGCGTAATTTCCACATCGGAAGTATTCTGAATGGTGATTGCACCCCCATTATGAAAATCTACCAAAGAACCTTTGGCATACTCAAATATGCAATGAGTAAGGAGTGATTTCTGGCGGGATTCTTCTTCAATGTTTTCATCCGTAAATAAATTGTTTTTAAAAGGTCGGATGGAACTCACATGTTGCTTAAGATTATTTTCATAGGTGTTTGTGTTGCCGCGCAACATGTCCGTTTCACCAATAAACCTTATTCCATTCCAGCCCCCGTCTGCCAGGTGTGTGTCATGCAAACCCAGAGTATCGGATGCAGTAAACAGGATCGGCTGGTCTGGCTCTCCCAGTGCAATCAAAGTGCCCATCACCTGGATGTTGTAAAACCCATGAAAAAACACAACAGTGCCAGGGCTTATGGTGAGTGTTTCATCCTGAGCAACCAGAATATTTTCATAAACATGCAATGTGTCTGATGCCTGGCCGAATGCTGCAGGGGTTGCGAATCCGCCGACCAACAACCCAAGGACAAGCCCCTGGGCTCTTAAAAAAGTAGTGCTAAACTTCATGTGTGTGCTTTTTTGTTGTTTCGAAAAAACTTTTACGGCAGAAAATACTTCCCGAAAAGCTATAGACAATGCCTGTTTTTTGCTGCAAAACAATTTCTTGCGAGGGTAAAAATAGAATTTTTCCATATACGGGTTTTCATTCCGGTAGAAAAATCTTATGTTCGCGAAAAAAAAATTGAAAAAACCCGTTGCAATTGTTTGTCCTCTTAACTGGGGTCTGGGCCATGCAAGCCGTTCGGCTCTTCTCATCAGCGAATGCATGGGGGAGGGCTTTGATGTGGTGGTGGCTGCCTCGGGCAACTCGCTGGAGTTCCTGAAACTTCAATTTGGCCAGAAAGTAGAATACTTGCACTATCCGGGTATGGATGTTTCTTACGGAAAAGGACGATGGGCAGGGTTGAAGTTAATGTGGCAGGCGCCCCGATTTATGTTTTCCATTTGGAAAGAGTATCGATGGATGCAAAAAACAGTATCGCAATACTCTCCCTCGGTAATCCTTTCCGACAACAGGTACGGTGCCCGATCGCCACGTTGCACTTCCATACTGATCACTCACCAGTTGCAGGTCAGGTTTCCGGTTGCTTTCCTGCAAAAGATGCTGAATACTGTAAATCGCTGGTTGATCTCAGGATTTAACCAATGCTGGGTTCCTGACCATGAATATCCGCCAACCCTGGCAGGCGAATTATCGCGCAGAAAAACACACAAAAACATACATTATATTGGCTTGCTCACCCGTTTTGAATCCCTGAAGGATTTTTCTGCTCCGTGGTGGTATCGGGAGGCTCCCAAAGCTTTTATCCTGGTGCTCATATCGGGGCCCGAACCCCAAAGAACTATTTTTGAACAGGCCATAAAAGCTGCTTTAACAGGCCACCCTGTTGTGGGGTTCAGGGGTATCCTTGCTCAGGGGGATCCGGAAATCAGCAACCAACAGATCTGGCTTAACCATGCCAACGACACTACACTGGCATGGTGCCTGAAACAAGCCACAATGGTAATTTGCCGCTCAGGCTATTCTACCCTGATGGATTTGGCCTGGTTTAATAAAAAGGCCCTGGTTATTGCCACTCCGGGTCAGCCCGAACAAGAATATCTGGCCTGCTGGCTCTCTCAAAACAATTGGGCCATCAGCCTCAAACAGGCACAGATCCATCAAACGGAAAAATATATTGAAAAAGTAAAGGGTACGCTGGGAATTACCCTGCCGGTTGATCCAAATCTGCGGCAGAAACTCCTTAGGGAGATCAAAGAAGCCAGACACTGAACGACAGATCAGTGGGTTTTGGTCATTCGCTGGGGCACTACAATTATAAAGTCTGCAATTCCAATGTTGCTTTCATCGAGTGCATCAACATTTTGTTGCTCGGCAGTGGCAATGGTAAGGAGGGTTGGCTTTGAATCTGTCTGCTGCAAATACCATACAATCCCTTCGTAATTATTGGAATGATAGGTGCCGTGAAAGTGAATAAAGGTATTGCCTGGGGCAAAGTGCTTCATGATAAAATGTGCCATGGTGGCATCCTTGATGGCCTGAGCCTTGGGAAAATTGGGGTTGGTTTGCCCATGCATAGCCGACATTTCAAGCATGGCTTTGTAGCCTGGCAAATCTTCATCATAAGCTACAGGCAAGGGGGCAATATACGACCTTGCCTGGGTGCTGAGTTTTTCAAGTGCCTCAAACCCTTCGCGGTGCACCAGTGCTGCATACCGCCGCGGTATATTGGTGGCCACAAATTTCAGCCCGTTTTCACGGGCGAATTCCAATAAGGGTCTTATATCGGTCTGGAAGTTGTTCCACAAGCGCGCTTCTGATCTGAAATTTCGTTCGGCAATCAATCCGCTGAAATACTCATCTATGAGCAACTGGTTGTCCGCTTCAAACATCTCTGCCCCCATCACGAGTGCTTGTCCCTTGATGGCATGCAAAGCATGTGTAAGTTCCAGCTGGAGCCAATGGCTGATGGGGTTGTTGTGCAATTCGCCGAACAATACAATCTGCCGCTCCGAGGCCTCTTGTGCCAGGGCGCCGAAGGAGGAAACCTGACCCTGCGAATTAAAAATACGATAAGCGGGTAATTCCTGACCTGAAGCCAAATAAAATAATGAGACCATTACCCACACCAGAAAAGATTTCATTTTTATTTGCATGTCCTTGATTTTTAAAAAACGAACTTCAACCAGATAATACCAGCAGGCAGTACAAAACAGCCACAGAATCAATCACATTCACAAATGAGAACAGCAAACCAACACATTCAGGCGGTTTCGCAAGCATGATCTATAACACCATATGCCAACTTTTGTTTACTGAACCTGCATTGGCTTTCCAACCCGCATCCTTAAGCGTGGGATTCAAAAACCACTAGAGCTTACCTAATTCGCTGGCAGTAAAAGAGAGGGGCAACAAATCCTGAACCTTGGCAACCTGGTAAACATTTCCGGTTTGCCCACTCAAAAACACTTTCATGGGTTCTTTCTGGTTTACTTCATACTCAAGCAATACCTGCCGGCATGCACCGCATGGCGAAACCGGATGATCAAGGAGTTGATGAGAGGAGCGTGCACTTACAGCAATCGCTTTGATGGTTACTCCAGGATACAGAGCAGAAGCACTGAATACTGCAACCCGTTCGGCACATAAACCACTGGGATACGCCGCATTTTCCTGGTTGCTTCCCTTTACAATCTCTCCGTTTTCCAGTAAGGCTGCAGCACCCACAAAAAAACCGGAATAAGGAGCATAGGCCTGATGAGTCATGGCTTTACTTAACTCTATAAGTTGCTGCTCCTCTGCAGGGAGGATGGAGAGGTCTTCGATTTCATGAATTTCTATGGGAATATGTACTTTCTTCATCAGGGTTATTGTCAGGTTATAAGAATGTACTTTGCACAATCGTTTTTCTACCCTGGCAGCCAATCCGCAGGGGCGTAAAAGTAAGCATTACTGACTTTCTGGCAAAATATTTTTCAACACACCCTTCCATGTAGCATGACCGTGAAAATATGTTAATTTCAAACAATCCTAAACATCTTCTTGTTAAGATTTGCATAAAACAACATTTATTAGTGGAATAAAATTGACTTTCCGCCAATTTTGTCCTATATTTGAGAAAAATGAAATTATTGGCTTTTAGACGACAAAAAGCCCATATTCGTTTAATTTATTGTTTAATTTTTAAATTTTAACACTATGGATAAATCAACAGGAAAAGCCCTGGTGGGCTTCGTGGTAGGAGCTGCCGTAGGCGTTGCAGCAGGTATTCTTTTCGCACCCAAAAAAGGTTCTGACACCCGCAAAGAGATAAAGAAAAAGGCTGAAGAGATCAGCAAGGAAGTATCTGCAAAAGTGGGCGAAAAATTTGATGAAATGAAGCACTACGTGCAGGACATTGCCAACGACGCCAAATCCAAATTCAAAAAAGTGGAAGAGTCCTGAAGTAAAACCCGGGTCAGGTAACCGATCCCTGGAGTACACTCCCGGATCACCCGACCCAAACTTTTTCGGGCTCCTATGGCCCGCTAAATGAAACCCGGCCAGGATTGTAATCGTATAAACACAAATACAGTATAAGGTTGGGTTTCGGGTGAAAAACGCCGGAACTGCCTGTTCTGGATTACGGCACAACTTAACCCCTTTTTTGATGGAGCAGAAATCTTTTTTTGAAAACATTTCCGAGATCAGGGAAAGCCTTAAAACATACCTGGAAACCCACATTGCCTACTATGGCATGTCGGCCCTGGAAAAAACAGTTAAGGCTTTAACAATACTGATATCAAATGGCTTTGTTCTTTTGCTGATGGGTCTTGCTTTGATTTTTTTCTCAGCATCGGCCGCACTCTATATCGGAACACTGCTCGATAGTATTGAATTGGGACTACTGATCACAGGTGGTTTCTACCTTTTTCTCGGAAGTGTTTTCTATGCTTTCAGAACAAAAATATTCAGCCCCATCATCATAAAGGTTCTTGTGGGTATCCTTTTTAAGGACGATGACGATGAACAAGAACCCTCTCAAAAACGCTAATGCCCATGTCGATGCAACGGTTTAAGAATCTGAAAACGCTTCAGGATATAAGACTTGAGAAAGCACGTCTGAAATACGAGATGCTTGTGGCCGAAAACTGCCTCAACGAAAACCTGGGGGCCATTGAGAAGCTTTTTACCATTACCTCAGTGTTCCGAAGGTTTATGGATGGGCTCAATTATGCACGACATATTTATGAAAATGTCCGGTACTACATACGTAAATTCACCGGAGGCAGTTCGACTGACGATTCCCCACCTAAAGAAGGAAAAGAGTGAGGCATCCATTTTCCTCCATTATAAAAAAAACAGAATCCTCAACTAAAGCCGGCATTGCCCGGCTTTTTTTAGGGTTCAAATGTAATGTTGAGTTGGATGATCTCCGGACGATTCCCTATACGAACCGGTGGGCCCCATGTTCCTACGCCATTGGAAACCACAGCATGCATAGAACCGATTTTCTTATAACCCCTGCTAAGGGTAAAAATAGCAGAAGTTACCAGGTTCAATGGCCAAAGCTGCCCGTGATGGGTGTGGCCGGAAAGTTGAAGGTCAAAGCCCAGCTCTGCAGCTTCTTCCAGATAGTAGGGCTGATGATCAATCAGGATAACAGGAAAGGAGGTATCCGTTTGTTGTGCAAGTTGCTCAAGGGGCTTACGTGTTCGGCCTGCAAAACGGGATTTGTCACGGTCCTCCCTGCCGGCTATATAGAAACCATTGTTGATCTTCACAACTGAGTCGCGAAGCATGGTCAGTCCATGAGACTTAAGATACTCATAGGCGGGTTCTGCACCGCCAATATATTCGTGATTTCCCATTACACCATACACGCCCAGGGGAGCATGCAAACGACGAAGGGTTTCGCCTATATTCTGCCTCAGTACCGGCTCCAGATCCTCATCCAGAATATCGCCAGCCAGCAGAATAATGTCTGGCTGCAATGACTGAACCTGATCTACAATGCGCGAAAAATGGCCATTGCCGATGATGGTTCCCAGGTGTATGTCGGACAACATAACTGCATTCAGCTGCTGCATTCCGCTGGCTTGCTTTGCAATATGTATGTCGATTTTGTTTACTCTGGGATAAAGAGTGTTGATATGACCTGCTACTATGAGCACAATCACAGACAGCACAGTGCCTGAAAAAACCCACAGTTTAGCCTTTTCGTAGTGGTCCATCACAAAGGAGGGAAGCAATGGTATAAAATGCTGGATCAATCTTACCAGGTCCAGAAGCACTACTGCGAGAAAGAAATAGAGCATGGCCGCCAGCCAGAAAGAACCGGTCCAGACAAAAAAATCACTGGCCTGCGAAAGGTAAATCTTCTCCAGGGTTCTGCCTATGATATAGGTAGCTGCAAGCCCCCAGAAAACCCAAGGAAAGAGAGTTTTTATCAAACTACCAGCAGGCAGTGCCTGCATGCCACGCACGAAGATGTAATAGTTTACAGAAGTATAAATCAGCAGTACAATGCTAAAAAATATAAGGAATGCCATTTTTCTGTTCATGTTTATTTGTAGAATTGTCAGATCAATATGATCACTGCTTAAACCCTGATACTGCAAATTTGTTTCCTCTTTAACATGCTTTGGGATGGAGGGTTCTGGCATTTCTGAAAAACCGTTCCGTTTTGACTCATCAAAAAAAAAATCATAACATTTTTTGACACTGTTTTTTTTGAACAAACCCCTGAGTAACAAGTTTAACTGGCGTGCCTGAAACAGATTGTTAATATCCTGTCAGGTCAATAATAAATGGGGGTCTGTCTGGCTAATAAGCCAACCAGATTATCCACACAAATGCCAATGCAACGACTGATCAGCCATGTACACCTTAAAGGGATGACAGAACAAAATCAAATCTTCAAACAACCATCAATTCTATGAACCTCAAGGATAAAGTTTGTATCATAACCGGAGCCACCAGTGGCATAGGAAAGGAAACAGCCAAGACTATTGCTTCACATGGCGCCCTTGTTGTATTGCCCGTGCGCGACCTTATGAAGGGAGAGAGTTTAAAGAATGAAATTCTTACCACCAACCCCGATGCCAGAATAGACATTCTTCCGTGCAATCTCTCCTCCTTTCGGTCCATTCGCGAATTTGTCAGCAGTTTTCATTCCGGATACAATCAGTTGCACTTGCTGATCAACAATGCGGGTATATGGGAAACCCGCCGTAAATTGACTGAGGATGGCATTGAAATGAATTTTGCGGTGAACCACCTTGCTCCTTTTTTGCTGACCCATTTGCTGCTCGACACCCTTCGTGCAAGTGCTCCGGCCCGGATCATCAATGTTGCCAGTGAAGCTCACCGGCAGGGAAAAATTCAATTTGAAGACCTGGAGTTCGAAAATAAATTCGCCAGCTTCCGCTCCTATGCCCAATCTAAACTTGCCAATATCCTTTTTACCAAAAAACTATCGCAGCAACTCAAAGGAAGTGCTGTTACAGCCAACTGCCTGCACCCCGGGGTAGTAAGCACCAACCTTTTCGACAAAATGCCTGCACCCATGATGTGGGTGATGAAACCTTTTATGATTGGACCTGCAGAGGGAGCAAAAACCACCCTTTATCTTGCTCTTTCTGACGAGGTTCAAAAAGTAAGTGGTGAGTATTTTTCCAAAAGCAAACCCAGAAAACCGGCACCTGAGGCCTTGCGCCAGGATGTTGCCGACAGGCTCTGGGAAATCAGTAAAAACTATACCGGGATCTGAAACGCCTTCCTCTTTACATTTGCTATCTTTGTTCTCCGGATAAGATAAGGAACCCTGGTCTTTTAAAATCCATAAAAAAGCATATACATCAAAACTTAACACCCCCTTATGGACAGACAAGATGCCTTGCAACTGTTGCACCAGTATGTTAAAAACGAAAGAATGATAGCCCACTGTCTGGCCTCTGAGGCTGTTTTGCGGGCCATGGCACAAAAACTGGGAGAAGATCAGGAGAAATGGGGACTGGCAGGTCTCCTTCACGATCTGGATGTTGAGATTACCCATGCCGATCCCCTGGTACATGCCATGGAGACTGCCAGGATACTCAAGGAGCATAACATTGACCAGGACATCATCGAAGCCATAATGCTTCACAACGAAGATGCAGCGCATGGAATGGCCCGTTCAGAAAAATTTCACCATGCACTGGCAGCAGGAGAAACCATAACAGGGCTTATCAGTGCCACAGCACTGGTGTATCCCGATAAAAGTGTACACAGCGTAAAACCCAAATCTATACTGAAACGCATGAAAGAAAAAGCCTTTGCGGCTTCTGTAAAGCGTGAGAACATTCTGGAGTGCGAAAAAGCCGGCATTCCTCTGGAGGAGTTTGCACAACTGGCTCTGCAGGCAATGCAACAAATACAAAACGGCGATTGATCCATCGCCGTTTTTTTTATTTCCAATGTGCACGCCCGTATGTATCAGGATTCTTTCTGGGTGGCCGTTAGCAGTTGCTCAAGCTTGTTGTTGCGCAAAGCATCGAGGGCTTCCAATACGCCGGGATCGCGCTGGTTCATGACAGGGAAAAAAGCCTCATTGCCAAAAATATTTCTCCCCACATAGGCCTTAATGTGGGTTTTGATCAATTGCATGGCAGCACGATACTCTTCTTCATTCATTCGCACTCCTTCTCGGGTGGCAAAACGGGTAAATTCTGAAAGAGTTGCCTGATCTACCTGAAACTCATTCACAAAACGCTTAGCTGTTTCATAGTTCTTAAGCCTTTCACGATGGTTGTCGGCATAATCGAACGCAAACCGGTAAATAAGTCCCCTGTTGGCTACTTTGATAAAATAGGGGCTGCGCTCTTCGTTGCTGATGGGCACAAAGATATCAGGAGTAATACCTCCTCCTCCAAATACTACCCGACCGGCGGCCGTTTCAAAGCGCAGGGAGTCGTTTTGCCGGATGCTGTCGGCATTGTCAAGTTCGCCATCCAGGAACCGTTGCATAAAATCGGCGAAATACTCATCCGAACCATTGTCGTAGGGCTTCTGGATACTTCTTCCGGAGGGAGTGTAGTAGCGGGCTACCGTGAGCCTGATGGCGGAGCCGTCACCCAGTTGCACCTGTTCCTGCACCAACCCTTTTCCGAAAGATCTCCGACCAATGATAAGCCCACGGTCATGGTCCTGCACTGCACCCGCAACTATTTCGCTGGCAGAAGCCGACCATTCATCAATAAGGATTACCAGGGGCTGGGTTTCGAACATTCCATTACGACGGGCACGTGCTACTGTTTTGGGGCGCCGGCGTCCATCGGTATAAACAATGAGAGTTTCCGGGCGCAGAAACTCATCTGAGATCTGAATTGCAGCATCCAGAAAACCACCCCCATTGCCCCTGAGATCCAGTATCATCTGTTCCATCCCTTGCCGCTTCAACCTTTCTACTGCCAGTCTGAATTCCTGGTGGGTGGTAGCCGAAAACTGGCCAAGTTTTATGTAGCCAGTAGTTTCATCAACCATGTAAGCTATATCCAGGCTGTAAGAGGGAATTTTATCACGCGTAATGGTGAAATCGATCAACTGATCTACTCCTCTGCGCAAAACAGAAACGGTAACCTTGGTTCCTTTGGGTCCTTTAAGTCTTCTCACCACATCCTGGGTTGCCATTTTTACACCAGCAATCAATTCGCCTTCTACCTTGATGATCCTGTCGCCTGCACGCAATCCGATTGTTTCGCTGGGCCCACCAGGTACAGGGTTGATCACAACAACGGTATCTATCATCATATTGAACTCAATGCCAATTCCTTCAAAACTGCCCATCAGGGGGTCGTTCAGATCGCGAAATGCGGATGCCGGGATGTAAGAAGAATGAGGGTCAAGATTGCGAAGCAGCGTTACAATAGCCTCCTCGGTAAGTTCTTCCCGATCTACCGAATCCACATAAGAGTCGGTAATGTAGTTGATGATATCATTGATCTTGTTGTAGCGGTCGAACCCGATGGAGAAGAATTTCTTTTCGCTGCTGGGTTGTGCGCGGTTAAAGTTTAACGATAATCCCAGCAGCACACCTAATGCAAGAACAATGGCAAATATGAATGGGAGAAATGGTTTTAAACTGATCTTATTCATGGTTTTAGCAATTTTGAAGAACCCACCGGTCTTCATGATCTATTTAACAGAGGTAAGAGAACAAAGGTATTACAAAGTATTGAACCATCCTTGCCTGGCCGCCTAAATGATTCGATGTATAGGTAACGATTATGCAGGGTGGTTGTTTTGAGCAGGAAAAAATATCCTGATATGTTGCGAAGGTAGTGAGAAAACAACCCTGCGGTTGTTATTTTTTATTAAAAAAGTTGATGATCAACTACTTAGTCTTTTTTCACCTTTCGGATGGTATCACATAGCTTTGGAAAGCCTGCACGCGCCAGGGGTGATTTTGTTTTGCGGAAATTCTTATTGAAAACGGCAATGTCCATTTGCTGCCACTCCTGGTTACCCCAGTGCTGAATGGCAGGCAGGGGCTGGAAAAGTTGCTCTGCGCAAGGTCTGGCAAAGCGTTGATTATGGGGACAAACATCCTGACAAATATCGCATCCGAATACAAAGCCATTCAAGTGGGGTGCAACTTCCGGCGAAACCGGATCTTTCTTTTCAATGGTCTGGTACGACAAACACAATGGGGCATGCACCTTGCCTGGTGCTGTAATGGCAGATGTGGGGCAAGCCTCCATACACCGGGTGCATTTTCCACAAAGATCTCGGGCGAAGGGCTTATCGTACTCCAGTTCGATGTTGAGAAATATTTCTGCCAGAAAAAAGTAGCTTCCTTTACCCGGAATGATCAGGCAACTATTCTTACCCATAGCCCCCAGGCCAGCTTGAGTAGCCCAGAATTTTTCGAGCACCGGTGCCGAATCCGTGAAAACCCTGAATGCAGTTTCTGCCGGCAATATGGGCATGAGCTGCTCCATCAGCTGGTGCAACCTGGTTTTGATCACTACATGATAATCTACCCCGGCAGCGTATTGCGAGATCCTGAAGGAGCAGTCTGCAGGTTGAAAATCCTTTTGATGATAATTAAAAGCCAGGCATACGATAGATCTGACCCCAGGCATGAGCCGATCCGGATCAGTACGTAGCTCACGGTTGCGATCCATATATTGCATGGAGCCGTGGCCATTGCTGCCGAGCCAGTCTTCAAGCGCCTGTATATGCTTTTCATCGGCTTTACGGGCAGAAGCTATGCCACAGGCATCGAAACCCATTTGCCTTGCAAGGGCTTTGATCTGCTGGCTGATATGATGGTTTGATGGCAGCATGGGCTGATTTCAGTCGAACAGACTACCCTGCGATGGGTTTTTCACCCTTCCCAGATGCCGGAAAGCCATCTCAGTGGCTTCCCTACCGCGGGGTGTGCGCATCAGATAACCCTCCTGTATGAGGAAGGGCTCATACACCTCTTCAATGGTTCCGGGGTCTTCACCCACAGCCGTGGCAATGGTAGTGAGTCCCACAGGACCTCCCCTGAATTTATCGATGAGGGTAAGCAGGAGTTTGTTATCCATTTCATCCAGACCATTCTTGTCTACATTGAGGGCATCGAGCCCATAGTTGGCAATGGCCATGTCAATTTTACCATTTCCCTTCACCTGGGCAAAATCCCTTACCCTTCGCAGCAGCGCATTGGCAATACGGGGGGTTCCTCTGGAGCGCCTGGCGATCTCAAGAGAGGATTCCTCACTGATCTCCACCCTGAGAATAGAAGCAGAGCGCTTTATGATACGATTGAGCAGCGCAGTATCGTAGTAATTGAGCCGTGCATTGATCCCAAATCGGGCCCTGAGCGGAGATGTGAGCAACCCCGAACGGGTAGTGGCGCCAATGAGTGTAAAAGGATTGAGGGTGATCTGTATGCTGCGGGCATTGGGCCCGGTTTCAATCATAATATCAATCTTGTAATCTTCCATCGCCGAATAAAGATACTCTTCTACCACCGGGCTCAGGCGATGAATCTCATCAATAAAAAGCACGTCGTTGGGTTCGAGGTTGGTAAGCAAACCGGCCAGATCGCCGGGTTTATCGAGTACCGGACCAGATGTGATCTTGATCCCAACATCCATTTCATTGGCAATAATGTGGGCAAGGGTGGTTTTTCCCAATCCGGGAGGTCCATGAAACAACACATGATCGAGAGCCTCTCCCCTTTGCCGGGCCGCATCTACAAACACTCTTAGGTTTTCAATGATCTTTTCCTGCCCGGTAAAACTGGAAAAATTGTCGGGCCGCAAGGCTTTTTCATATTCTCGCTCGGCAGTGCTCATACGGGAGGGTTCAGGATCCAAATGTTCGTTTCTGGACATACTTTTTCAATTGCAGGTGGAGTATTCTGAGTTGAACAAAATTAGTGTTTTACAACAAATAATAGGGGCAAAGCCGAAACAATTGCCAAAGACCCTACATCAGCAACCCTCTGTTTTCATAATATCGTTTTGGGTTTTTGTGGTAGTATTTTCATGCATCAGTCAAACATTTCTTTATTTTTTTTATTTTTACTAGTGTAAAAGAAATTAGCAACCTAAAAACAAACACCATGAGTGAAATAGTAGTTGCCATTGATTTCTCATCGTGCTCGGTAAATGCACTCAAGCATGCTGTAAAAATTGCCAATGCCTTTGATGCCAATATGACCCTGGTGCACGTTTGCAAACCCTGCAGCGATGAATCTGTATACCCCGACACCAAGGATGCACACTACCTGGAAGCGGAAAAGCGACTTAAAGAAATGGTAGGCGACTTTGCCCCCTTGTTGAATAACAAAATGCGATACCGCATCCGCGAGGGCAAAGTATATTCCGAAATTGTTAACGAAGCCAAATACAATGAGGCCATATTGCTTATTGCCGGCACCCACGGAATTTCGGGCTTTGAAGAATATTTCATAGGAAGCAATGCGTACCGTTTGGTTTCCATGTCGCCCTGCCCCATGATCACCATCCGCACTGTTTTTCAGAAAAAGGAAATAAAGAAAATCCTGCTGCCCATCGACTCCACTTCCGAAACAAGGCAAAAAACGTCTTTTGCTGCCGAAGTGGCTCAAAAACTCAATGCAGAGATTCGCATTCTGGGGGTTTACGATACCGGCCTCAAAGACATTCGCAAGCGTATTCGTAATTATGCCCACCAGGTGAAAAGCATTTTTGACGAGAAAGGACTGCCCAACTCCATCGATTTTGCAGAAGGGAAAAAGGCCTCAGGCATTATTCTCGACTATATCGGTGTACACGACATGGATATGGTTGCCATGATGTCGGACAAGGATACCAATACCATGATCATTGGCAACGAAGCCCAACGGGTAATCAATTATGCCCCGGTGCCTGTGCTGAGCATTCATCCCAAAGAGACCTCCTCGTCCAGTGTTTCTTTCAGCGGTACAGGTTGATGTATTGCAAACCCATTAACAAAAAAGCCGGCTCACTGTGAACCGGCTTTTTTGTTGAATTCTGAAATTGCCTTTCTTCTAATACCCAAATACCTCTTCCAGAGTAAGAAACCGAACGGGTCCGTAGCTTTGCAGGGTTTCCATATCCAGTTCATCCTTTTTCCCCAATACCAGAATGGCATACTTTTGCCCCTTCACATATTGTTGCTGAAATGCAAGGATATCTTCAAAGGAAAGGCCCGGAACCTCGTTGTAAATTACCTGCCGGATATCATAATCACGGCCCATGCGGCGAGCAGTTTCATAGTTAAATAACACGCTGGCTCTTGTAACTCTCTCGGTGTTGATCCTTTCGATGATTGACTCTTTGGCTGCGTGGAAGGACGTTTCCGACAAAGGCATATCGTTGAGCAGGTTGGTCATTCCATCCATCGCTTCCCTGAGTTTATCGTTTTGTGTGCCGATAAAGGAGTACATATAGTGGCTTCGATCCGGGCGCGAAGGAGTGGTATAGAATGCAAAGGCACTGTAAGCAAGTCCTTTGGCTTCGCGTAGCTCCTGAAAAACGATAGCAGACATTCCGCTGCCAAAATAGGAGTTAAACAGGTTGATGGCGGGAGTTTTCCCGGGGTTGAAATCATCCACCCTGGCTATCTTCATAAGATCAACCTGTGTCATGTCGAAATCCACAACAAAAACTTCAGTTTGCTCTCTGGTAACCTCGGTGAAGAGGGTTTCCTGAGGTACAGGACGCAGTTCCCTGGGAGCTCTCCGATACTGCTTCAACATAGCAAGCAGATTGTCGGGGGTATGAGGTCCGTAATAGAGAATCCTGTGCTCATAGCTGCTCAGTCCATGTATACGATCGATAAGCTCCTGGCTTTGCACTGCCATCAGCTCCTCTTCAGAGAGTATGTTTTTCAATGGGGAGTTTTGCCCAAACATGGCATAATCCATCATGGCAGTGCGCAAAATATAGTTTTTGTTGAGCTTGTTGTTTTCGCGCTGGCGCAAGATATCTCTCTTAAGGTTTTCGAGTGCCTGATGGTTGGGTTGCGCCTGTGCAAGAAGTTCTTCAAACAGACGTAATCCCTGCTCCATGTTTTGGCTCAAACCTGTAAGCAAAACATAGACCTGCTCGTTGGAGTTGAATACATCAAAGCTGGTTCCGGTACGATAAAACTGTTGCTTGATCTCCTCGGGGGTATAGCGGTCGGTACCTAAATACTCGAGATACCTTATGGCCAATCCCAGCTTCCGGTCGTGGTTGTTGCCCATGTCGAACAGGTAATACAGCGTAAAGGTTTCATCTTCGGTATTCTGGTTGTAGTAAACCGGGATGTTTCCATTGAGAGTAAGCTCTTTAATGTCTTCTTTGTAATTTAAAAACACAGGGCTGACAGGCTCAAAAGACATGTCGGCAATTTGGCGGAAGAAATCGCTCTGGTGGTCGCGATTGAGTATTACGGGAGTAATCTGGGGTTTATCAACCTTGATGATGTTATCGTCGGTACCTCTCCTTTTGTAAACTACGGCATAATTGTTTCCCAGATGCTCATTGGCAAAGGCCACAATATCTGCTTTGGTAATTTGCTCCCAGCGGTTGAATCGGTTTACATGATCTTCCCAGCTCACTCCCCGGGTAAAGGCATTTACAATGGCGCTGGTTCGGCCCGGATTGCTCTGCATCTGGCGGATCTCACTCAGTTTCATGTCGTTGATAACTGCTTCTACCAGCCAGTCGGCGAATTCGCCTCTTTTGAGGGTTTCAATTTCAGCCAGTAATATATCTCGTACCTCTTCCAGTTGCTGTCCGGATTTGGGGCTTGCCATCATTTGCAAGGTAGAATAATCTTCTTTCACGTACAATCCGGCACTGGCCCGCAACACTCGCTGTGCCTGATTTACATTGAGGTCGAGAAGACCTGCAGTCTGGTTGAACAATACCCGAGCCAGCAAGGTAGCTACATCGGCTTCACGGCTGTTTACACCGGGCAGTCTCCACCCCAGCCTGATGTTCTCGGCACTGGGCCCATACACGTCTGCTTCAATGGGTTGAGTAATGGGCTGAGCTGCGCCAAAGGTAAACTGTGGCACCGGCGAAGGCTGAAATCCTCCAAAATGACGATCGATAAGTGCAATTACCTGGTCAGGATCAAAATCGCCCGAGAGTACAATGGCCATATTATTGGGCACATAGTAGGTGTTGTAAAAATTGCGAATGGTTCGGATGGATGGGCTTTTGAGGTGCTCCTGCGATCCCAGTGTGGTTTGAGTGCCATAGGTATGATGGGGATACAGCAGCTCAAAAAATTTGTCAAATACTTTACGCCCATCGTTATCAAGGCTCATGTTTTTCTCTTCATACACTGTTTCCAGCTCGGTATGAAAAAGGCGGAAGATGGGGTTGCGGAAGCGTTCGGCTTCAATACTTATCCATCGTTCAAGCTGGTTGGCAGGAATGTCGTTGATATAAACAGTCTGTTCAACACTAGTGTAGGCATTGGTGCCACGTGCCCCGATCACCGATAGCATCCGGTCGTACTCATTGGGTATAGCATACCGTGATGCTTCATAGGACAGAGAATCGATAATGCGGTACACAGCGGCACGCTCGGCATCGCTGGTTAAGTAACGGTGAACCTCATAAAGACTGTCAATTTTTTGCAGATAGAAGTTTTCCTTTTCGAAATCCAGGGTACCGAACCGATCGGTTCCTTTAAACATAAGATGCTCCAGGTAGTGAGCCAGGCCGGTATTGTCGGAGGGGTCGTGTTTACTTCCTGCCCTAACGGCTATGGAGGTATATACCCTGGGTTCGTTTTCATAAACGGTAAGATAAACCTTTAACCCGTTTTCCAGCTGGTAGATCCGGGTGTTCATCGGGTCGCCGGCTACGCTGCGATAGGTATACTGTGCTACAAGGCTGTACGACAGCACAAGGGTAAGCAATACAAATACAAAGATACTGCGCCCCATAAGAGGTTCTTTTTGCTTCATGTGTTTTTGTTTTTTATGAAAAAATGCAATCAACAGATATAGTTTAACGGCATAAAAATAGAATAATTATTGCCCCGTCCTTGCAACTCATTTTCAATTAACATTTATTAACACTCCGAGGCTTCGAAAACTTCCTTTTCTGTGCTGCAACCACTCCGAATTAAGCCCTGCATGCTTTAATTTCATTTCTGTCAGCACTGATCTGGATTATCAAAATTATCAGTTGGAATAACTAAGCCCTGGAGAGGTTGCAATGTGCTATGGAGAAAAAGGGTAGCGTATTGTTAAAGACTATGGGTCCAAAAGTCAAGGATTACCGGCATGAAAAGAGAAGGTATAGGGGAAATCTTTTCTGCATTTACCCTTTTGTGCATATCATTCGATAAATTTGCATGCAGAAAAGACCCTGGGGTATATGGCCAAAAAGATATCACTTAAGCTTGTTTTTGAAACGGAGTACCGCATTGTGGGTGTCTTTTGCCCTGAGCGTGACTATCGTTTCTGCTGGTTGCTCAACAACCACCTGAAGCTGGGATTTCGGCGCACCTCCGACTTTTCCTTTTTTCTGCCCAAAGAACCGGCAGCACTCAATTTTTCGGTATTTCATTTTGCCATTGAACACCTTCAACAGAGCTTCTACCTGGTAAACAATCGTTCCAACGAAGGCACCCGTTTGTTCAGCACACCTCCCGGGCTTGATTATCTTTTTGTGATCAAAGCAGATGAAGATCGCTTCGACATGAGCGATCTTCTGCGCCAGATCAGGTCTGTTCCCCAGGTTTCGGCAGCTTATCTGCTGGAAGATGCCCTTGGCAAAAACCGGGAAGCATTTCTTTACGATTTCGAGGTATTCGTTGCGCAAGAGTTAAAGGTATAGCCTTTTCAATACCCTCAACAACAAGGATCAGCTTTCTCTTATCATCTTGTAAACCTCAGCCCAGGAGGGTTCTTTACCGCTGATAAGTACCGACACCCTGAATATTTTGGCAGCCAGTCTGCGCAACAGGTAAAAGGTGGTGGTAAGTAAAATAAAAGATCCGGGCAAATTGATCCAGTGAAGATCTGTGGATATCCAGCGGATTGGCATTGCAGAAGCAGAAGTAAGCGGAAACCAGGACAGGAACACCGCCATAGTGCTGTCGGGGTCTGCCAATACCAACAAGGAGGCTATAACAAACAATACGGGCAACATCATAAGACTCCCCTTGCCAGAGTTGTTTGGATCCGTAATCACTGAGGCAATTGCCGCCAGCAGAGCATTCCACATTAATACACCCATTAGAGTAAAGGCAAGATAAACACCAATGGAAGGCAAATGCAGATATTGAGCGATCTGCGATACCGGAGCGCCGGAGAACATAAAAAAGAGCATTCCACCCAAAACACTCAGGAAGCTGTAAAGCACTACCGAGGACAACCCCGTAAGGGTAATACCCAGGATTTTACCGTCCATCCACACCTGAGGTTTGATGGCCGAAACAATCTGTTCGGTAATTTTGAGTTGCTTTTCACCTGTAATGGCAGTAAACTGGTAGGCGAAACTCATAAAAACTGCCATAACCATAAACCCAATGAAAAAATAAGCCACTGTTGCATTTTTCCCTCTTCCGGGCACATAGAAATAGCTCGTTTGTAAGGGTGCATCGGCATTGATGTATTCATAATCTTCGAGGGTTAACCCTTTTTGTTCAATGGCATTGTTTCGGTGATAGTCATTCAGTCGATCCTGCAACCTTTTAAACCGATTGGGTTTTTTCCATGCATGCAACACGAAACCTTCCTCCGTTTGCATCAACAGCACCCCTTCCTGGTCTGCTTCAATGGACTGAATATAATCGTCGGCCTGATGTCCTTCCAGGATATTTACGTCAAAAGATTTAGACAATTCGTCCACCAACCCCTCAGAAACATCAACCACCGTGATGGAGGTGGTTCCGGTAACACTTCTTACGGCATATCTGCCGCCATAAAAACCAAAAACAAACATCAGAAGCATTACACCCAACCCGATAAGCTCGTTTTTTATCTTATAGAACCTTTGGTATTCCCAAAGCGTAACGGTAAGAACCTGTTTGAAATAGTTCATCAGAAAATAATTTAGTTAATTCATTGTGTTGATAAAACTTGCATATCAGCATTTAATGCGTCAAGCTTCGCTACATCCTTTTTTATGAGCCGAAGTGCTTATGCAAGGTTCATTTGAATTAGTAATTTGATGTTGTGTACAACAACCCGACGGTGGTTTTTCCCTAAGTTACTCTGGTAAAACACTTTTACCCAAAGGGTTGCTTTGATCCTGGTTGATTAAATGTCTTTTTTCTTCACCATATTAAGGTAAATATCATGCAGGGATGAGTTCTGGCTTTTCACATTGGCCAGTCCCTCCAGTTGTGCAATCTGTCCGAGTATCTTGTTGAGATCTCTGCCAGGGGCAAAACGTACCTTCACCCTGTGGTCGTCTTCCTGCTCAACAAACTCATTACCTTCCAGTTGCTCCAGGGCATCAAGGGGCAACTGCCCGTTGAAGGTAAGATCAAGCGAATGCTGCTGGCCATGGTTTTTGTAGATATCCGTAAGAGACCCATAAAATACCTCCTGCCCTTTGTGCAACAAAAAGACCTTGCGGGCCACCCTTTCCACCAGCGACATCTGGTGCGAACTAAGCAATACGGTAGTACCTTGCCGGTTGATCTCCTGTATGTATTCGATAAATTTCTCCTGGTTAATGGGATCCAGCCCAGAAAAGGGTTCATCCAGTATGGCGAAGGCGGGTTTATGTAATATGGCCGCCACAAACTGTACCTTTTGCTGATTCCCCTTTGAAAGGGCCTGCAATTTCTCTTTTGCACGGTCTGCCAGTTCGAGGCGTTCGAGCCATTCCATGGCGGCCACCCGGGCATCGGCAGGGTGCATTCCGCGAATGCTGGCCAGGTATACCAGTATCCTGATTACAGGCAGATCAAGGTAAAGCCCACGCTCTTCGGGCAGATAACCCAACAGGGAAGGATCGGGCAGGGAGGCAATCTTTCCGTTAAGGTTCCAACGGATGGCCCCCTGGTCTGCCTTTATAATATCAAGCAAGATGCGCAGCGTAGTAGTCTTTCCGGCTCCATTGGGGCCCAGGAAGGCAAAAACCTCACCCGGGGCTATGGAAAAAGAAATACCCCTCACCGCCGCTACACTTTTGAAAGATTTTTTCAGCGTTTCTACTTCCAGAATGTTATTCATTAGAAAATAATTTAGTTAATTCATTGGTCGTATGCCTGCCCCGCCTTTGCGGGGGAACTTGAATGCTAATTTTGACTGCGTCGAGCTTCGGTTCATCTTTTTTTTTGAGCCGCAGTGCTCATGCAAGTTTCATAATCATCAGATTTTCCATAAAAAACCAGGGGGTAAGATTACCCTGCCAGGCAATCCCACCCCCTGGCTACAAGTGTAAATTATCTCAGAATATTACTTTCGCGGCCAAACCAACTGGCACAAAAGACCACGGAAATAGCGGCAAGGCCAACCAGTGAGCCCACTGTAATCAGATAATGGGGGAAATGGATGGTACCCGCAATAATTTCCTTGGTTGCCAGTGTAATGTTTACAACCGGAATCAGAGCCGTAAGAGCATTGTACTCCAGCCCGGGCATCATGGCAATGGCTGCAGGGAAGATTACCAGAAAGGTGAGAGGGGTAACAATACTTTGGGCCTCTTTGAAGGTTTTGGCATAAATGGTGAGTGGTATAAGCAATCCTGCAAAGAAAATGGTGAGCGGAATAAGCATTAGCAAAAGGTAAGCGACAAAGCTGAAGGTAAGTATGCCCATTACCACCGACATGATAAAATCCGGCAACCCGGCAGAAATCTGCAAGCCTACAAACAACCCCAGTATGGCCAGGATGGCAGAGGAAAGACCTGTAAGAGCTACCACCACCATTTTGCCTGTAAGAATTTCAATGCGCGATACGGGCGCAGTGAGAAGTGTTTCCATGGTGCGTCTTTCCTTTTCGCCTGTAAAGAGATCAATAGCCGGATACATGGCCCCGGTAAAGCAAAAAATGATAAACAAATAGGGTAGAAATCCACCCGCCAGTTTGCCAATCATCTCCTGACCTGTGGCAATATTCACAGATTCCTTCTCAAAAGGCTTTACAAACGAACGCTGAAGATCTTTGGCAGCCAGCCTTTGCTCCACAATCATGGTTTCATAGGCTTCCAGCAATCGGTCTATCCTGCCGGTTCCCTGTATACGTGTGCCGGAGAAGTAGAGCCTGAGGTTGGCAGGTTGTATGTTGGCAATAGCGTACTCAAACCCCGCAGGCACATATAGACCAAACTGAAGGCTGTCAGAACGGATCAGTTGCTCCAGATTGGCTGCATCATCCATGGGTACAAGCTCTACACGCTCCTGAGCCTGCAGAAATTCAGCCAGCGGGCTGTTGGCATCTTCACTTACAAATCCAATACGCAGCGTACGAACCTGCTCGCGCTCTGCAACCGACATCTGTACTCGGCTGCTTACAATAAAAATAACAGGAAACACCAGTACAGGTACCAGCACCATAATGATAATGGTGCGTTTGTCGCGCAATGTATCCAGGGTTTCTTTTTTTACGATATTGATAATATTCCTGATCATAATTGAATGTTTTTCGGTTTACATCATTTGGCTAATACACCTTTGCCTGTTAATAAAAGAACATCACCCAACGGCAGTGCCCCTTAAACAAGGCTTTCCTATACCAGTTGCTCACTTTGGGTAACAATCCGGATAAACTCTTCAGTAAGATTATCGGTCTGCATTTGTTTGCGGAAGTTCTCCATGGTATCATTGAAAAGGATATAACCATTGTGAATAATGGCCAGATCATCGCACAGCAGATCTACCTCACTCATGATATGAGAAGAGAATATTACTGTTTTGCCCTGGTTTTTGCAATCGCGAATAAGTTCAATGATGTTTTTTGCGGTAATCACATCGAGCCCTGAGGTGGGCTCATCGAACACCACCACCTCTGGATCGTGGATCATGGTGCGGCAGATGTTAACCTTTTGCCTCATACCTGTGGAGAGTTTGCCTATGCGTTTGTTGGCAAAGTCCTGCATGTCGAGCAAAGAGAAAAGCTTATCTTTTCTTTCTTCAATCAGGGAAGCAGCCATTCCGTTGAGGTTGCCGAAATAGCGAATCATTTCGTTGGGCGTAAGTCTTTCGTACAGACCTGTTGTGCCTGTGAGAAATCCCATTTTGCCTCTGGCGGCAGCAGGGTTTGCACCCAGGTCGATGCCACATACCTTCACTGTGCCCGAAGTGGCTTTTAAAATGGTGGCGATTATGCGCAGTGTAGTGGTTTTACCAGCGCCATTGGGCCCCAGCAAACTGAACACTCTGCCGGGTTGGCAGGTAAAGCTTACATCATGGAGCACTTTCAGGCTTTTGTCGTCGACACCCAATTCCTGTCGTTGTTTTTTTCCTAGCGGAAACTCTTTGCACAAATTATGGATCTCTATCATTGTAGTCGGGTTTATGAAACAGTTATCATTACCCGAGGTTAGTCGACAGAAAACCTAATTTGTTACATCATTCTTTCGATTTTGCTTCGTTCCAGAAAGCATCCATTTCCTCAAGGGTCATTTTTTTCATATCCTTGTTGGCTGCGTTGGATTGCTGCTCAAGGTAATTGAACCGGCGGATAAACTTTTTGTTGGTGCGCTCCAGTGCGTTTTCCGGGTTCACATTTATAAACCGCGAAAAATTGACCAGCGAAAAGAGCAGATCTCCAAATTCCTCCTCCACTTTTTCAGGCGAGGCGCCTGCATCTACCTCATTTTTGAGCTCCTGCATTTCCTCCGCAACCTTATCCCAAACCTGATGGTGGTTTTCCCAGTCAAAGCCTACCCCCCTGGCTTTTTCCTGTATCCGGTAGGCTTTTACCATTGCGGGTAAGCTGGCAGGCACTCCTTCCAGAACCGTTTTTGTGCCCTTCTCACGGAGCTTGATCTTTTCCCAGTTCTCCTTCACCACTTCATCGTTCTCGGCCTTTACATCTCCATAAATATGCGGATGACGTCTGATGAGCTTTTCATTGATCCCTTCCAGCACATCTTTGATATCAAAGGCACCCTGCTCCTGCCCTATTTTCGCATAAAATACGATATGCAGCATCAGATCGCCAAGCTCCTTCCTGATCTCATCCAGATCGTTTTCCAGGATAGCATCGGCCAGTTCATAGGTTTCTTCGATGGTAAGATGCCTGAGGCTCTCAAGGGTTTGTTTTTTATCCCAGGGGCATTGGGCCCGCAGATCGTCCATGATCTTCAGTAGCTCAGCAAAAGCATTTTGGGCAGGATGTTCCATGAAAAGTAGTTTTTGTGCAAAGGTACAAAACAAACTGCGGCCACGGGAAGTCCTTTTGCAATGCAAATGAATCTGAGACCGTGACAGGCAGGTTTACGTGTTTTATGAGCTGTAACATCAGGGGCGCCGGCTATCCAGCACATGATAATTTACAAAGGAGGTTTGCCTTGGGCGAATGGTTACAGGCATCTGCCTTGTGCTTCCGGTATTTTGATTGGGCAGCAACAGCTCCAGCTGCAATTGGTGCTCGCCTGGAGGAAGGCTCAACCGGGTGTAGAAGATACTGTGGGGCAGGGTTTGCCAGTTGCGTGTGTCGGCCTGCTCTGTTACCGTATTGAGTATACTCAGGATGGCTCCAACACTTTCGTCTTTGCGTCGAACCATTTGTTCTGACGCCTGCTTAATGGCAAGTCTGAGCAAGGCACTTCCCATTTCGCGCATCATGCGATCCTGCAGCGACCTGAATGCGATGGCATTGATGTTTTGTGCTTTTTCAAGGGTGGTGGATTGGCTGCCCACCCGCAACCGGGCTCCTGAGAAAACCGGGCTTCGCTCTACATACCGGGGAAAAGCCACTCTTACAATACGCAGATCGCCCAGTTGTCCGGTGGCAGCATCACCGCTACCGGCAAAAAACGGGAACGAAAGTCCCAGGTCCTCATTTACAAAATCTACGCGCCCTCCAGCACCTCTTACAATGGTAAAATTTATACTCCACTCCGTTTTTACAGGGCCCAGTCCATTGGCCATAAAAAACACGAGATTTCCATTGGAGCTGGCAGCAGGCGGGGTAAACGGGATATCAAATTCGCGCTGAAAGAAATCAACCTGGTCGCGAAATCCGGCACGGTGGGCCGCATTGAGCAGGTCAATCTTCAGTTGACGGGGAGCTTCCAGTCCAAACAACCGGCTGAAGTCTTCCTTGTAGATTGTATAGGCATTGCGATAGGCAATAAACGCATTGTTATGGTCTCCGGCAGCCTCATAAATAATGCCCATCAGGTTGTGTATAAAAGCATCGCGACGGTACCTGTTGTCTGAGGGAAATCTGTCGGCCAGGGCATTGAGTTTGATGTTGAGGCGGCGGCATTCAACAAGAGCCGCATCAAGATCGCCCAGTTGAATGAAATTCATGGCTTTGTAATAATGGATCATCAGCAATTCGTGATCCTCGCCACGGTATTCGGTCATTCGCGGATTGGTAATGAGAGAAAGGGCAATATCTGCAGGATTTCTTTGAAAATCTTCTCCCAGCAAATAGGCTCTTTCAAAGTACTGGTTGCTTTGGGCATAATTTCCCAACAGATGATGCACCACCCCCATGTTCATAAAATGAAGCAGACGAGTGCGCCTTCTCTCTCCTTTGCGGTCTGAAGCAAGAACCTGGGCTGCCTGATCGATACGACCACTTGCAAAATAATCATTAAACCGCTGCTGCTTCTGGTAGTAGGTGCGGCAACCGGTAAGCGTAATAAACACCAGGAATACGAATACGAATACTTTTTGTCTGCCCATGCTATTCAGAACCTCTTAAACAATGCTTACAGGTGTATCTCTCCCAGGCAGGAGAAACACACCTGTATGGCAAGAGTAAAAATTTTAGTTGGTGATAAGTTTACGGATCTGCTTTTCTCCAATCCAGACTTTTTCGTTGGTCTCCATATCGGTAAGTTCGAGATTTACCTGGTAGAAAACTACTCTTTGGCGGCCATGCTGGTCAACGATAGAGTTGATGGTTCCGGTAAACATATAGTCGGCACCCAGTTCGCGCTGCCAACGTTTCATGGTTTCGGGCGAAGCAAATTCCTGCTGATCGGCACGCTCTTCGCGAATACTCTCGCGAAACTCGCGTCCTTGCACCAGACGCACCATACCACTGTTGAGCAGTTCGCGCTCCATGTGCCTCATAAAAGTTTCGGCATCGATATGCTCATGTGTCCGGTTTCTTACATCGGCCACGATAAGCACAGGCCGGCGATTGTTGCGGTTTTCAAATCGGGCCAGCCAGGGACGGTTCAACACATCATTGATCATTTCCTGGGCCACCAGCCGCGAATCGGTGTCATTCCAGCGACCACTCAGGTCTACTGCAGTTTGGGTATCAATACGTGTTACAGTTCTTCTTTGGCAGCTACCCAGCACTACTACGGTGGCCAACAATACTAACAACGAAACTTTCTTCATGACTATCAAGATTAAATAATGGATATTGTGGTTTTTCGCATCAAAGCTTTGCTCAAAGATACTCGATAGGACATTCCCTGATGAGTATGAGCAAAAATTCCATGGGCTTTTAACAAAAAATATGCCGCAAGGTTTCGAAACCCAAAAAAATCCAGAATATTAAAAGGAAAGGGCTAGGCAAGGGGCAAAGAGAGGCGGAGGGTGAATACAGAACCTTTTCCTGCTTCACTCTCTACAAAAATATCTCCTCCCATAAGCTCAATAAGTTCTTTGCTGATGGCCAAACCTATACCAACACCATCATGCTCACGTGTATAGGAATCATCTACCTGGTAGAATCTTTTAAACAGAAGCTGGAGCTGATCTGGTGCAATGCCAATACCTGTGTCGCCCACTTTCATCTCCAGACACATTGCTCCCAGATTACAGGGCTGGGCAGTGACTTCAATCCATACACTCCCTCCTTCGGGAGTGAATTTTACAGCATTGGCGATAAGGTTGGTAAGCACTTGCTGCAGGCGCAATGCATCACCCCTGAGTTGCATCGCGGTTGCATCGGGCAAAACAAATGTAAGTTCAATGTTCTTTTGAAAAGCGGCGGCCTTAAAAACATTTACCGTATCTTCAATGAGTGTGTCTAGCGTAAAGACTTCATTTTTAAGCACTACCCCCTTGGCATCGATAACAGAAAGTTGATGTATGTTGCCTATGAGCTTAAGCAGGCTGTCGGATGAATCTTTTACCACATTGAGCAATTCCTGCTGGGTTGGATTGAGCCCAGACCGCATCAACAGATCGGTCATCCCAATAATACCACTGAGGGGAGTTCGCATTTCATGGCTCATATTATCAAGAAACAGGCTTTTGGCCTGATCAATGCGATTTTGGATCTCCTTTAACTTCTCCTGTTCATTTTTTTCAAAGGCGGCAGTAGTGTCGGTGCTGATTCGGCACACATAGCGCCTTTCGCCCACATGAAACACAAAGTTGGATACCGTTACATGCCTGCGCTTTCCACCTGCAGCCTCCACAATGAAGCCCCTTGAGTTTTTGTTTCCGTCACATACCGGATCGAAAAGTCTCAGAAAGCCTTTTTTGAGTTTTTCCATGGAATACTCCACGTTAACCCCAAGATGATCGGGACGGAACTGCAAACGTGTTTCTATTTCCCAAATCAGATTTCCTATGGCATCGTGGGCCTTGATTCCCGACAAGGCCTCTGCACTGGCATTGAACTCCGTTATTTTTCCGTCATCACTCATTATTATTATGGCATCGTGCGATTGCCTCACCAGGTTGGCAAAAAGAAGCTCTTTTTCATACAATTCAATACTCATCTCCCTGTTTCGCATAGCACTGGAAACCATGCGGGCAAATGTTTCCATCACAAAGGGATGGGCCACCATATCTGGTCGAAGCATAAGGGTGAGCGAACCGTAAAGCTTTTCATTGAAGAAGAGTCCGCAGGCATAGAACTTCTTTACATTGAGCAATTGTTCTATTTTTCTGGCCAACGGTGCAGGGATTGCACCCAGGGAAAGCTCTGAGATTCCATTCTGAATTTCAAACACAAAATTAGATGCAATGTGCTTATACACCTCACTTTGGGGGGTGAGAGGGTACTTCTTGTTTAGGGGATGACTTCCCATCATGCGCGCAATGGTATCAAGGGGTGTGGCAAACCCTGAAACAAAGCGGGTTTGCAGAAAACCCTGCGGCGCATTGTAGCTGTTTACAAGGATGATGGCACCCGGAAACAACGAAACAGCTGCATTGCCAATAAACTGATAGATGTCCTCTTCAAGGGGTTGTATAAGCTGTATGGCAGTTTCGGAAAGGATCTGCAACTGACGATTGAGCTGCCTTTCGCTCTTCTCGTAATGGGTGATGGGGGTGATATCGTGAAGATTTATCAGCAGCAATGGAGCAGAAGCCAGAGGGTTTATACTGCCGCTGATATACTTGCCTGCCACATGAAGCGAAAACTCCCTGGATTGCAGGGGTTGAGAATGAGAGAAAAAATCTGTGATCTTATATCCATTTTCCCTGAAATAGCGAAAAACCACATCGGAAGTTATCTTGTTTCGTTTGTTGAAACTTAGCAATTGCGCAAACTTTTCATTGGCAAACAGGATCTGCCCACTGTGCCGATCATACACCGCCACTCCATAATCCAGACCTTCCAGCACCGGAGCAATACAATCAATGTCTGGTTGGAGAGCTATTGAGGAGGGGGAAGGGTTGCTTTTAGAAAGATTGACCACTGGCGGTGGCACACCAACCTTACCTGTTTGAATCTTCTCAAGTACAAGCCCTAAGAGCTCGCCTGCATCTTTAAGCAAGGCAACCTGTGTTTTACTCCATCGTATGCCCGGTTCACTCCAGCAAAACGCAAGAAAGCCACTACATTCTCCGGCATACATTACGGGCACCTGAAGGAACGCCCTGATATTGCAGGTCAGAAACAACTGCTTCTCCAGAGGATAATTATCAGGGATATTCGTGGCATCGGCTATCTGGAAAGTACGCTTGTTTTTTAGAATTCGCTCCCACAAGCGATAGTGGCTTAGATTGAGATCTCCAAATCCAGCCTGGAACAGGTGCTGCTGCTCATTGTCAATCAAATAAGCCAGCGCCAGGCTATGGTTGCGGGCAGAGGTTCTCCTTAAAAGGAAGGCCTGATCAGCTCCCAGCATCTGGGCACAATCCTGCATACACTGGAGCACTTTTGCCTCAAGTTGCGCAGGAGAGTTAACCGAGATATCGCGGGTTAACCGGGAAAGGATGTCATAGGAGAGATGATTTTGAAACGCTTCCACAAAAAAACATAATTTTACGGGCTGAAAATCCCGGATATTAACCCAATGCTTCAAAAAAGCGTGTAGTTGGGCAGTGTCAAAAATAGATAAATAGATAGGATGAAGATTGCGGACATTACGAATATCGTCTCAGGTAAAAATACTTGTATTTTAGCTTGTTCTGTTTTGATACATACAGTGTCCGAAAGCGAACGATTCGAATAAGACAACAACATTTGTAATTTCATATACTGCTGATTTAGTGAACATAGCGATGGTTGGCACAATGTTCGTTTACCCCTGATTACACTCCCAAACTAATAAAGAAATGGACCGCATTATTGAGAAGAAAAAATGGACAACTGGCAAAATTGCCTCCCTTGCAGGAGCAGCCCTGCTGGCCTTTTTCATTATCTACCTGATTTTTCTGAGAGATAAAAGCAGCAGGCTGTATGTAGATAAAGACAAGATCAGCATTGCCAATGTTCAGCAGGGCAGTTTCCAGGAGTTCATTCCGGTTGACGGGGTTGTACAGCCTATCGTAACCATATACATCGACGCTGTTTTCGGGGGTCGGGTGGAAGAGATTTACGTGCGCGATGGCGCCTTTGTGCGGGAAGGAGACCCCATTCTGAGGCTGTCTAACGCCTCCATAGAAATGGATTACATGTACCGCGAGAACAACCTGCTGGAGGTTCTCAACAATTATCAAAACACCCGCCTGGGACTGGAGAGAAATAAATTTGTTCTGGAAAGACAAATGGCCGACCTGGAGTACCAGAAGGATATTGCCACCAAAGATTTTAACCGCAAAAGATCCTATTATCAGGCCGGACACATCTCACTGGAGGAATATGAAAATGCCGAAAGGGAATACAATATTGCCTGGAGAAGATTTGATATAGCCTATCGGGCTATGCAGCACGATTCTGTATATACCCAAACCCAGATGATCCAGATCAGGGAGTCCATCGACCGGATGCAGGATAACCTGGAAATGCTTAACCGTAACCTGGAAAACCTAACCATAACCGCCCCCATCAGCGGACAACTCTCTTCGTTTAATGCAGAAAGAGGCGAAACCAAACATAGCGGTGAAAACCTGGGGCAGATTGATGTTCTGGATGGATTTAAGCTCAGGGCACGCATCGACGAAAGATATGTAAACCGCACCTTTGTAGGACAGCAGGCACAGTTTGAGTATGGAGGAAGTACTTTTCAACTGGAAATACATAAAATTTACAGCAACATTACAGCGGGTGCTTTCGAAGTCGATCTGCACTTTGCCGATCAGGTTCCGGAAGGGCTCAGACGCGGGCAAACCATTCAGCTGAGGTTGCAATTCAGTGGTGTAGCCGATGCCATCATCATACCCAGAGGAGGATTCTACCAGGAAACCGGAGGCAACTGGATCTATGTGGTTGACGCTACGGGCTCGCAGGCTACCAGGCGCAGAATCAGAATCGGACGCCAAAACATACACCACTATGAAGTGCTCGAAGGGCTTGCCCCGGGAGAGCAGGTAATAGTATCTTCCTACGATGCTTTTGGAGGAAAAGACCGTTTAATCTTCAGGTAATCCTATCCCACAAAATACATTTTAAAAAAATCAGTACCTTTCACATAAATTAAACAACCATGATCAAGACTGTAGACCTTAAGAAGGTATTCCGCACTGAAGAGGTGGAAACCACTGCACTGAACAATGTATCGTTCGAAATCAAAGAAGGGGAGTTTGTTGCCATTATGGGCCCATCGGGCTGCGGCAAATCAACTCTGCTCAATATACTGGGCCTTCTTGACAACCCCAGCAGTGGAGAATACCATTTCCTGGGCAACGAGGTGTCGGGTTTCTCCGAAAAACAAAGAGCCAACCTGCGCAAAAAGAATATTGGTTTTGTTTTCCAGAACTTCAACCTCATCGACGAGCTCAGTGTTTATGAAAACGTGGAGTTACCGCTGATATACCTGGGCTATAGCTCCTCTGAACGCAAAAAAAGAGTGGAGGAAGTGTTGGGCCAGATGCAGATTATGCACCGCAAAAACCACTTCCCCCTGCAGCTTTCAGGTGGTCAGCAGCAGCGTGTTGCCGTTTGCCGGGCGGTGGTAGCCAAACCCCATATTATTCTTGCCGATGAGCCCACTGGTAACCTGGACTCAACCCATGGAGATGAAGTAATGAACCTCCTGGAGGAGCTTAATAAAAACGGTACAACCATAATTATGGTAACCCACTCTCAACGAGATGCCTCCTACGCCCAGCGAATTGTAAGGCTGTTCGACGGACAGATCGTAACCGAAGACAAGACCACAGAATTTGCGCTTACCTCGGTAGCTGGCCAATAATACAAACGGCAAATTATATAACAAAAGGCCGTCTTAAAAGCGAACCCCTCCCATGAGCCCTGAGGAAAATTCAGAAGAGCTCAGCGTCAGGACAATAATTTGCTTTTAAGACGGTCTTTTTGTGTCAAAGGCAGTTTAGCGAATGGTAGCACCCAATGCCGATAAAATGCTACGGCTGATACGCTCCATTGCTTTATCTATTTCTTTATCGGTAAGGGTTTTACCTTCATCCTGCAGTGTAAAACTTACAGCATAGGATTTCAGCTCCTTCCCCATTTTTTCATCCTGGTAGATATCAAACAGGCGTACATTCTTAAGTAATTTTCTCTCTGCATCGAAGGCAAGTTTCCTGATCTCTTCGAACCGGGTATTGCCAGGCAACAGCAGAGCCAGATCCCTTCGTACTTCCGGAAACTTAGATATTTCGCGATATACTACCGGCTTTTTGTCAATAAGTTCGAGCACAAGCTCCCAGTTTACCGAAGCAAAGAACACATCTTGTTTCAGATCAAATGCTTTCAGGAACCCTCGGCCCACTTCTCCGGCTTCAAACAAGATTTTTCCGCCAATACTGTATCGAAGTGCGGTATCAAAAAACCCTTCGGAGCGTATCTCTTCCATGGTAGCATTTTCGGTGGCCACATTCACCTTGCGAAGCAGGTTTATTACCTCGGCTTTAAGGTCAAAGAGGGAGGCTGCCTTTTGCTTTGCATACCAGGTTTCGGGCTGAAGATCTCCACTCATAAAAAGAGCGAGCATGCGCTGCTCCCTGTAACCGTCGAGCTTATCGGCACGGTGGTTGCCCGTAGCGGGTTCGCGGAAATACACATTCCCAAACTCATAGATCTTTGCGTCGTGTACGCGGCGATTCTGATTCCAGGCCAGGGTTTCCAATCCGCCAAAGAACAAGGTCTGGCGCATTACGCCCAGATCCTGGCTCAAGGGGTTGAGTATCTTCACCACGCTCTCGGGCTTGAAAAGGTCATTTTCGTAATAGGATGCCCGGGTAAGGGAGTTATTCATGATCTCTGCAAAGCCACGACTGCTGAGAAAATCTGAAGCAATATTCTGGATGCGTTCCTTGTCGGGCCTGGGCGAAGATACAATAGAAGAATGCAGGTGCTGGGGCAACTCTACATTGTTGTAGCCGTAAATCCGGAGGATCTCCTCCACCACATCTGCTTCGCGGGTAACATCCACCTTAAAGGGAGGGATCTCAAGCAGTAAGCTATCTTCATGCTCCTCCAGAATGGAAATCTCAAGCCCCACGAGTATCTTTTTAATGGTATCGCGGTCAATGACTTTGCCGATGAGTTTGTCTGCGGCACTGTACCGAAATTTAAGTTTCTGGGGCTGAACGGGCTCAGGATAAACATCCAGAACCTCCGACATAACCTGTCCGCCAGCTATCTCACAAATAAGAATGGCCGCTCTTTTGAGGGCATAGAGGGTCATTTGCGGATCGGCACCACGCTCAAAACGAAACGAAGCATCTGTATTGATTGCGTGGTGTTTTGATGATTTGCGAATGGTTGCAGCATCAAAATAGGCACTTTCCAGGAAAATGGAGGTAGTTTCTTCCGAAACGCCCGATTCTATTCCTCCCAGGATACCCGCCATACACATGGGATCGGCCTCATTGCAGATCATCAGGTCATTTCCCGTAAGTTTTATCTCCTCCTCATCAAGGGTAATAAAGGTAGTACCTTCTGCAGGCTTTCTAACTACCACAGTGTTGCCTTTTACCTTGGCAAGATCGAATGCGTGAAGGGGCTGGCCTGTTTCGTGCAGCACAAAATTGGTTATATCCACAATATTGTTGATGGGTTTCAACCCTATCACCAAGAGCCTGTTTTTGAGCCAATCAGGAGACTCCTGCACCTTTATCCCGCTGATGCATAAGCCAGCATACCTTGGGCAGGCGGAGGGGTCTTCGATCCGGATCTCTACCGGCGTGGCATTGCTAGCTACCCTGAATGCATCGAGCGAAGGGCGGTTGAGCGCTATATTGCGATGAGGCTCCAGGTGATTGATCACGGCAGCCAGATCGCGGGCCACACCCATATGGGAAGCAGCATCGATACGGTTTGGGGTTAGCCCGATCTCTATACACCAATCGTCTTCTATGTTGAAGTATTCGCGCGCAGGAGTGCCGGGCACTGCATCGGGCGGTAGTACCATAATTCCGTCATGGCTGTCACCCAACCCCAGTTCATCCTCGGCACAGATCATCCCCATGGATTCCTGTCCCCGTATTTTAGCTTTCCTGATCTGGAAACTGTCTCCGTTGGCGGCATAGAGTGTTGTGCCCACAGTAGCTACCACCACTTTTTGCCCCTGGGCAACATTGGGAGCTCCACACACAATGGGCACTACTTCATTACCAAGGTTTACGGTGGTTAAGGTAAGGCGGTCAGCATCCGGATGAGGACTGCAGGAAATCACCTCTCCTATCACCACACCGTTGAGACCTCCCTTGATGGTTTCTGTCTTTTCGAGCGATTCTACCTCCAGCCCGCAATCGGTGAGCCATTGCGCCACTACTTCAGGAGAATCGTTGAGGGAGATATAGGTTTTCAGCCAGTTGAAAGATATCTTCATGGAATATGCAGTTTTAATTCAGCTAATAAGGGGTCCGGTTTTAAAAAGCACAAAAGTAATAAAATTGAGGCACAAAAAAACCGGAAGTGCAAGACAGCACTTCCGGAGAGAGATGGTTTAAGACACTTGGGAAAAACGTTTTAGTCGAGCTGGAAAAGTTTATATCCAACCTCTTCACCTTCGCAGAATACCACCACATTGTAGTAGCCTTTCTGGAAACGTTCGCTTTGATTCCAGATCACACAAACATCCTGGGAGTTGTTCTGGAAGTTGATGGTTCGCAGAATGGAATACTGTATGGTTTCGCCCTCAAATAAAAGCGTGTTGTCGGGAGAGGTGGAAAGCACCTGATTGGAAGGATCGATGATTCTCACGTAGAAATTCCGGTTTCCGGGAGGAGCAACCAGGTTCTGGTTGATGGTAAAGCACACCCTGATTTTGTCTGCTCTGCGGGCCGAGGTAGTGGGTTCATCTCCTCTTCTTCTTTCGCGAAGCGCGGTGAACTCCAGATTAGAGATGGTGAGGATCGAGGCTTTCTCTACCTTTTTTTCCAGCTCCTTGTTTTTATCCTCCAGCTCCAGGTTACGCGCTGTGGTAAAATTGAGGGTTGAACGGATCTGTGCATTTTCTCCTGAGAGAGTAAGGTTTTCGGCCAGCAGCATATCAATTTGCTGACGATACTCCTCCAGCTGAAGTTCGAGTTCTTCAATTCTCTGGCGGTATACGTTGGCATCGGTACCACTCACCGGACCTCCCCCCCGTATCTGGGCGCGCAACTGGTTTACTCTTCTTTTTTCTGCGTTGAGCTGATCTTCCATTTCCTTATGCTCGGCAGCCATCAGATCGTATTTGGCTTCCAGCTCATCCAGCTGTGCAAGCAGAATATCGCGTTCATCGGAAACCTCTTTTACCTTCAGTTTGGCCGCTTCGGCTTCATAGCGTGCACTAAGGTTCTCGCGCAACAGGAAAGCGGCGCCAATGGCTAATAGAATGGCAAGGATGGAGAGAAAGATTACTACTCCTGAACCGCTGCTGCGTCTTTTGGTGCCATTACCGTTCATATCAAGATTGTTTTCCATAACTAAAAGTTTGGGTCTCCGTAAAACAGAGATCAGTGAAACATTTCAATTTATCGCAGAGAGAATTGGGTCTCGCCCATTCTGTCGTTATCGGTAAAGATCGAAACAAGGTACATTCCGGGTTCAAACTCTTCTCTCTTATCCCAGTAGAGGCAAACCTGCTGGTCCATATTCTGGTAGTTAAACTGCCCTCTTACAGAAAACTGCAGGGTGTCATTGCCATGCCTGAACGAATACTGGTCTGCATCACTTATACGGAGAATATTTCCGGAAGGTTCCGCAATTCTTATAAAAGCGTTTTTATTTCCTGAAGGAGCTACCGGATTGGCTGCTACAGTAAAGCAAACACGAATACGGTCGGTCCGGCGGGCACGATCGGTCTCTTCTTCCCGGTTGCTGCCCCTTAAACGTACAGGCGTAGCACTGATCTGGAAAGCTCGCAGTGCGGAGGCAATTTCAACTTTGCCTTCGAGCTCCTGCTTGGTTTGGGCCAGTTCTGTAGTTTGGCGGGTTACACGCTGAATCTCCTGCTGCATTTCAATGTTCTCGGCTTTAAGCACACGGTTCTCGGTATGCAGGCTGTCGATCTCACGCACATAGTTCTGGGTGATCTCGCGTAAAAGGTTCAACTGGCGACGGATACGATGGTAATCGCCCTGCTGCTCAATCAATCGCTGAATCTCTCTGGCATTGGCCTGAATAATACTATCCTGGCGGGTAAGTACACTGTCGTACTCCATTTTCACAACATTATATTCTGCAAGAAGGGTATTCAGTTCATCCTGCAGCTCTACATTGAGCTCGGTGGCTACGGTTCTTTCGGAAGATACATCTTTAAGAGACTGACGACTGGTGATCAGCAGGAATGTAAGCACACCTATGATAATTACCAGTACAAGGATGGTCCCTTTGTAAACGCTGTCATTGGCTTTCTTTTCTGTCATGTTACCGGATTTTGAATTGGGTTGATTTGTTTTGTTTGTGCTTTCCATTTTAAAAGAGCAAGTTTAACGGTTTGTAATTGATAGTGTATTTCTCTTCAAATTGATTTTACGCAAAATAACCTTATTCGGTTTCTTGTTCGTGCTACTTTATTTTCGTTGTACCATCTGTCTGCATTTCTGAAAATTAAGCCAGTGTCTTTTAAAAATCATGCAAATTTATAGTATTTTTAGGTAAACACTTCATTTGCACACAATTTATCTCAGGATGAACCTTATAGGCCATTACCTTCGCGATTTTTTCGGGCTGTTTTACCCCCGTTTGTGTTATGCCTGCAATGTGGCACTTATCAGCAATGAAGAATGTATCTGCAGTTTTTGCAGTCATCAGCTTCCTGAAACCCAGCTGCACCAGGAACGAGAGAACAAATTCACCCAGATTTTCTGGGGCCGGGTCGACATTGAAACGGCAACAGCTCTGTTTTATTTTCAAAAGGGAGGAAAAGTTCAGAAGCTTATGCATCAGCTTAAATACAAGGGAAAAACCGATGTGGGCAACTACCTGGGACGAATGCTGGGGCACCGTATCAGACAAAACCCTCTATGGGATCCGGTGGAGATGATCGTGCCCGTTCCAATGCATCCCCGTAAGCAACACCAACGGGGATACAACCAAAGTGAGGTCATAGCCCGGGGCATCAGCCAGGTTACAGGCAAACCCCTGATTACCCATCAGCTGATCAAGACCGAAAAGACACAGACTCAAACCCGCAAAGCACGTTTTAACAGATGGAAGAATGTGGAAACTGTTTTCAGAGTGAAGGACGAGAATGTGTTCAGAAGCAAGAATGTATTACTGGTCGATGATGTAATTACCACCGGCAGTACCCTTGAGGCCTGTGCACAACAACTCAAAGCCATTAAAGGCACAAGGGTCTGGATGGCCACACTTGCCATGACCATCTGACAAAGATCATAACCGACCTCCCAGTACCGCTGTTTTGCGATAGGTGCGCACTACCCCCTCCGGATTAAACAATTCAATATGCACGATGTAAATACCCATATCGGCCTTCATGCCCTGGTCGGTGGCGCCATCCCAGATCATCACCCCCCGGACAGCCAGCAGCTCGCTGCGCGCCAGGGTGCGTATACGCCTTCCCCGGCTGTCGAAAACAACCACATTGGCAGTAAAACCAGGCCTGTCGAGCTCCCATGCAATATTCAGAACATCGTCTACTCCATCATTGTCGGGAGAGAATACCCGCGGATACAGCTCAAAAACATCCTCAACACCATCGGGGTCGTAGGTGAACTGCGAGTTTTTGTATCCGGGGGTTCCGAAGCCCACATTCTGTGCTGCCGAGTGCCAGTTCGACCGGCTCTGGGTAGGTCGGTGGTAGTTGATCCGCTCAAGGGCCACCCCTTTTTTAGTGGCGAGTAAAGGGTAATGCATATTTTCCTCGTAAACCAGCATATCGATGATTCTTTGCCCTTTGCTGGCCAATACCACGATACCTCGCGTATTGGTCATAGAGGGAAGTGTCATGGAGATAAAAGAGAGCGGGTTGGGGGTCATAAACTGACTTTGTACCACCATGGGGTTGGGGGTAAGCACGGCATAATCTCCCGGAAACAAAAGCCAGCTCTCCTCTGTGATATTGCGTGTGCCGGTGAGTACCTGTGCCAATGTATCTTTCGATGAAAGCATATAGTTGCTCAGATCGATGGTTTTGTCGGACCGGTTGTAGATCTCCATATACCGTACACCGCGATCAGGAGGATTGAACAGGATTTCGTTGATCACTATGTCGAAGCTATCTGCAGGTTGAGGGATTGCCACCCGTGCCCTGTTTCCCTCAAGGGCATTACCGGCACAATCGGTAAGCACATTACTGGCGGTAATCTCATACACCTGACCGGGCTGCATTGCCTGTGGCAATACAAGATCGACTCTTCGAAATTCGGGCGAAAACACGATAGCCTGCACAGGTTGGCCCATCCCCTGATTCAGCACAAATGACCCCGGGTCTGCCAGCAGCACATCATCCATGGTTTCGCTGAAAAAGAGACTGACCCTGGTTTCGGATACGAACCCTGCCCGGAGCACATGCGGAGCTACCTGATCGGGATTGGATGCCCTTACAGAATTCTCTGTACCCGGTGTTCCTCCTCTTTCGTGGGTAGCCGCCCTCCAGTTGGAAGCCCCTGCACAGAAATTGTAGGGGTCGATTTTTTCCAGCGACCATCCACCTGAGGCTTTGGAGGGGTCGCCATACCATTGATCAGAATAGTGCACAAAGGTAATCAGCTGCCCTTGTGGGTTTTCGAGCTGCAGGGGTAGCCCGCCTATGGTAAGAAAATTGACAGACAGGCCAGGCACCCCAAAAACCGAGGGAAACTCCTGCAAACGGGCTGCTCCCGCCTCAGTGGCTATAACGGCATAAGAACGTGCCGGCACAAAAACAAAGGGCAATTCTCTGCGCGTGGTGCTGTGAGTCAACGCCCAGCCCCTCAGGTGAATCGGAAAATCGGTAGTATTGTAAACTTCCAGGTACTTCTCTGCTGGCAAACCTACCACCGGCGTTGGATCGGCCATGATCTCATTGAAAACAATATCGTGCCGTTGGGCTGTATAATCAGCAAATTGAACAACCCTTACCGCAAGAGCATTTCCGGCGCAATCGCTCACCTGACTATCGATACTGATCTCATAGACCCGGTCCTTTTGCAATGGGTTGGCCAGGATCAGATTGGCTATGCGGAAATCAGGTTCGCTCAGTGATACGGAAAGCGGATGCCCCACATCATGATTGATGTTAAACAGTTGAGGGTTGCTTATGCTTTCTTCATCCATGCTTTCGTTGAAATACAAGGTAATCTGCAACGGATTTTCTACGGCTACGCCAAGCAACCTGGGAGGCGTAATATCCGGATTGGAGCCCAATACAGAGTTGGCCACCCCTGGTGTGCCACCGCTGGGATGCGTACTGGCGGTCCAGTTTCCAGCCCCCTGGCAAAAATTGTACAGATCAATTTTTTCAAGCGACCATCCGCCCGTTGCCTTATTATCGTCGCCATACCACTGGTCGGAATAGCTCACCCAGGAAACGATTTCGAAATTATTGTCGTACAAAATCAGGGTTGTGCCAGCATTGGTAAGAGCTGTCGACGACAATCCGGGCACGGCAACCACATTGCCGAAGCTTTCCATTTCGTCGATGGCACCGGGGTGTGTAAGCACCAGGTACTCCCCTGGAGCAATGCTGGCAGCAGGCAAAGTACGCTGGGTGGTGCCGTGCTGAAAGATCCAGCCCTCAAGATTAATCAGAAAAGGTGTTGTATTGTAAAGTTCAATGTATTCGTGAGCAGGCAAACCGACCTGTGGAGTGGGGTTGGCCATGATCTCACTGAATACCACATCAAAACGCCCCGGAACATACCATGCAAAGTTCCCGGTAAAAGGAGCCATTACATTGCCGGAAAAATCCTGAATATTTAACACTGTAAGGGTATAAGATGTGCCCACAACGAAATTACCTGAGAAGGTCAGCAGCACCCTGTCGGGGTTTTCGGGGGTTCTTACGGCAGAAAGAGGTGCCCCGATGCCCTGGTTAACAAAATAATTATTCACGTTTTGAGCGGTGGCAGGTTCTACTGCTTTTGAGAACTGTACCAAAAGCGTATTGGGGCTGGTAGCCAGTAAAGAGGCTACCTGCGGTGGAGTGGTGTCGGCAATGATGTCGCCCACATAAAAATCGTCGAACCAGAAATTCGTGGCATTGCTGACAGTGTAGCGGCAATGCACGCCAAACCAATGGGTTGTGGTGTGCTGATTGTCTGATACCGACCCTTGCGGAAGATACAATGTGCCGCCACCCGGATCAGCCCAGAACTCCCAATTCCCAACCGCGTCGCGGGTTGCCTTGATCCGGATACGGTTGTTGGTGGTAGTTGCCAGGTTGGTAGCACCTGCCATAATCTCTGTGGAGGTTTCGCCAGTCTGCCGGTAAAAGTAAAGCCGTTTATTATCGGTGCCATCCTTGCCGATACGGATGTAATAACCATTGAGCGGACCTTGTAGATCGGGCGAATCGCTAACAAGGTAAATACGAGGATGGTTATTGTTGGATGGAGTAAATGCCAGTCTTATCCAAAACTCCCATTGGGTATTATGGAGCACACTGCTTTGGGTGGCCAGCCAGGCTTCCCCTGCCTGATTATCATTGAGACGCAAAACCTGATCCTCTACAACAAACTTTTGGGTAGTACCCACCCATGAAGGGTTTTGAGTGAAATTACCATCGCTGAAATCGTCGGTAAATTGTGCCAGGGCCATCGCATGCAGGCAACCTAAAGTGAAAAAAAGTAAAACTCTGAGCATGAAAATTTGGTTTCTGAATAGCGGGTAAATATACTATTTTTGCCAAACATTTGATCTGTCTCCCCCCTCATACCGAAAAGCAATGCAACCGTTCAGTCTAAGGGTTGCTATGCAGAAAACCGGATACAGGGGAGAAGCTTCCGGAAAATCAACAATAAACTTAAAAAAACAATCATATGAAGCTTGCTTTGGTAGGTGCCACCGGTCTGGTGGGCCAGGTAATGATCCAGGTTCTTGAAGAAAGAAATTTTCCTGTAACTCAATTTTATCCTGCTGCCTCAGAACGTTCAGTGGGCAAGGAGGTGCATTTTGGAGGCAAGCCTTATAAGGTATGCAGTTTGCAGAATGCCCTGGATGCGCGTCCACAGATTGCCATTTTCTCTGCCGGGGCCTCAGTATCACGTGCCTGGGCCGAGAAGTTTGCAGCCTCAGGCACCTTTGTCATCGACAACTCTTCTGCATGGCGCATGTTCGACCATATTCCTTTGGTAGTGCCCGAGGTAAACCCTCACCGGCTCAATGCCAACGACCGCATTATTGCCAACCCCAACTGCAGTACCATACAAATGGTTGTGGCACTGAACCCCATTCATAAAAACTATGGCATAAAAAGACTGGTAATCTCTACTTACCAATCGGTTACCGGCACCGGCGTAAATGCCGTAAAACAGCTTGACGATGAAAGAGCCGGGCTGGAGCCCCAGATGGTTTACCCCTGGCCCATCGATCTGAATTGTTTCCCCCATGGAGGAGACTTCCTTGAGAATGGCTATACTGCTGAAGAGATGAAGCTGGTAAACGAAACCCGCAAGATCCTGGAAGATCAAAACATACAGGTTACCGCCACAGTGGTGCGTGTTCCGGTAAAAGGAGGTCACTCTGAAGCGGTTAACATAGAGATGGAAAAACCCTACGAGCTGAGCGATGTGCGCCGTTTGCTCGAGCAAGCCCCAGGAATCATTGTCCAGGATAATCCGTCAGAGAATCTATATCCCATGCCGCGCTTTGCTCATCAACGCGATGAAGTATTCGTGGGTCGGATCCGAAGAGATGTATCGCGCAACAACGCCATGGATATGTGGATTGTAGCCGACAACCTGCGCAAAGGTGCCGCCACCAATGCCGTGCAAATTGCACAAATGCTGCTGGAAAAAAACCTGGTTCAGGCATAACCCATTTTTTTGTACTTTTGCAGTTTGTTTTTAATCAGGAGGATACACTCATGCCTTCTGTCATTGTAAAAACTAATACGTGGGAGAATTGGAAAAAAAGGAATTTGATAACAAATGGCTTGCGGTGGTTAACCCCAATGCCGGAGTAAGAAAATGTGAAAGAGACTGGAAAAAGATCTCTGAGTTGTTGCAACAACAGAATATTGACTACACGGCAGTATTCACTGAAAAGCGCGATCATGCCATATCCCTGACAAAGGAGTATATCGAAAAAGGATACCGCAAAGTGATCTCCATTGGTGGCGATGGTACCCTCAATGAAGTGATCAATGGCGTTTTTCGGCAAAAAGCAGTCAATACCACTGAAATTACCATTGCTGTAATTTCTGTAGGAACCGGCAACGACTGGGGCAGAACCTTTTTTATCCCTTCCGAATACAAAAAAAGCATTGCCCTGATTGCCAAAGAAGAAACCTTTGTGCAAGATGCCGGGATGGTAAGCTTTGCCAACAACAGCGAAACCCGCTACCGCTATTTTGTAAACATGGCTGGGCTGGGTTTCGATGGGCTGGTAGCCCAGAAAACCAACAAGGACAAAGACCTGGGCCGTGCCAACGCACTGGTTTATTTCAAGAATATTTTTGCCTCACTTTTTTCTTTTCAAAGTGTGCCCACCCGCATCGTTATTGACGACACAGAGGTGAACCATCATATATTCAGCATGGGTGTAGCCATTGGCCAGTACAACGGCGGAGGCATGAAACAAGCCCCCAATGCAGTACCCGATGATGGTCTTTTCTCTCTCACCCTTATTAAGGATATGAGCAAATGGTCGGTCATTTACAATGTAAACCGCTTGTACAATGGCACCATCGGGAAACATAAAAAAGTAGAAATGCTGCAGGGCCGTCATATTATCATTGAGCCCAAAACACCGGTGCTGATGGAGGCCGATGGAGAGTCGCTGGGCCAGTCGCCCTTTACTTTTACCATTATTCCCAGAAGCCTCAGGGTTGTTGTAAACAAGGAGAAGCTCTTTAAAAAACCTGAACACAAATAATTCAATCACACAAGAAATTCTGTTTTATGCTTAAAGGAGACGATGTTTTCAAGAAAATCATTGCCCATGCCAAAGAGTATGGCTTTATTTTTCAATCCAGTGAAATTTATGATGGTTTAAGTGCTGTATATGACTATGGTCAGAATGGTGCGCTGTTGAAAAACAACATCAAGGACTACTGGTGGAAAGCCATGGTACAATACCACGAAAACATTGTAGGCATTGATTCTGCTATTTTTATGCATCCTACCGTTTGGAAGGCCTCGGGCCACGTAGATGCATTTAACGATCCGCTTATCGACAACAAAGACTCCAAGAAGAGATACCGCGCCGATGTGCTCATCGAAGACCACATGGCTAAGCTGGAAGAGAAGATCAACAAGGAAGTTGAAAAGGCTGCCAAAAAGTTTGGCGATAGCTTCGATGAGAAGATGTTTCGCGAAACCAACCCACGAGTGGTTGCCAATGCCGAGAAGATTGAAGCCATCCGCAGCCGGTTTGTGAAGGCTCTGGAAGACAACGATCTGAAAGATGTGAAGCAACTCATTGAGGATCTTGAGATTGTTTGTCCGATTTCTGGCTCCCGCAACTGGACCGAGGTAAGGCAATTCAACCTGATGTTCAGCACCCAGATGGGTTCGGTGAGCGAAGATGCCAACCTGATCTATCTTCGTCCTGAAACGGCCCAGGGCATTTTTGTGAATTATCTCAACGTGCAGAAGACTGGCCGGATGAAGATCCCCTTTGGGATTGCACAGATCGGGAAAGCTTTCCGCAACGAAATAGTGGCACGCCAGTTTATTTTTCGCATGCGTGAATTCGAACAAATGGAAATGCAGTTTTTTGTGCGTCCGGGTGAAGAAATGCAATGGTACCAGTACTGGAAGGATGAACGCATGAAGTGGCACTTATCGCTGGGCATTCCTGAAACACAATACCGCTTTCACGATCACGACAAGCTGGCCCATTATGCCAATGCCGCTGCCGACATAGAGTTTGAGTTCCCCTTTGGGTTTAAAGAGCTGGAAGGTATACACTCGCGCACCGACTTCGACCTGGGTGCCCACCAGAAATACTCTGGAAAGAAATTGCAGTATTTCGATCCGGAAACCAACGAAAGCTATGTACCCTTTGTGGTGGAAACCTCTATTGGTCTCGACAGGATGTTCCTGGCTATCCTGAGCCAGTCTTTCAAAGAGGAGACCCTGGAAGATGGTTCTGAACGTGTAGTGCTTAATCTGCCCCCGGTACTGGCTCCCTACAAGATTGCCGTGCTTCCGCTGATGAAAAAAGACGGACTGGCAGAGAAAGGACGCGAAGTAATGGATCTGCTCAAATACGATTTCATGTGTACCTACGAAGAGAAAGATGCCATTGGACGCAGATACCGCCGCCAGGATGCCATCGGTACACCCTATTGTATCACCATCGATCATCAAACCCTCGAAGACAATACCGTTACCATACGGGAGCGCGATACCATGCAACAGGAGCGGATTGCCATTGGAGAGATCCACAAGGTTGTGCTGGAACGTATCAGGGTAAAGAGGTAAACCCATTTGTCAGACTTAATTATGATATGCAAAAAGGCTGCCCAGAATTTGGGGCAGCCTTTTTGCAAAAACAAAAACAAAACAAAAACAACATTGTATTATCGGGCAAACTTGGGTCTGTTGGCAACATTGAACCCCAGGGTTAGGCCCAATACTGAGCCCTCTTTGCGGGGCGAATAATAGATGTTTACAGGCATGTTGAGATAACCCGATCTGAACGTTTTGCCAACTGCAAAGATCATACCATAGGAAGCACTGAAGCTGCCTCTGCTGTCGAGTGTGCGAACCACAGGATAACCGGGGTTCAAATTATCTTCAACGTCCGAAAGGATATGCCACTTTCCGTTGTCATCGTAAAAGCCATCGGCCAGGCGAACCCCTCTCAAGACCGGGCCCAGGCCAAACTCAAAACCGCTCTGACTGAAGCGAAACCCAAGCATAGTAGAGAGAGATGGGATGATCATTCCGGACTCCATACCCACAATAGAGGGGATAAACTCAAACAACGCCTGGAAGTCGCCGGCACTGAGAAATCTTTTCTCGAACTGGTAGCCAATGAGCACGCTGGCAGGGTACATGTTAAATCCTCCTTCAGACTCGGGGGCCTGCATACGTGTGGCATAGCTACCCCAGAAATAGGTAACCCCAACGCGGGGTCCATCCAGGGCTAATGTGGTGCGCAGGCTGGTTATGGGCTGATCGTAGTTCACCAGCAGATCTACCAGATGACGGTCGTTCTCCACTCCCAGAATGTTATTCATCGACATGCGGAGCATCACTGATAGATAATCCGGCTGATCCAGGTACTCCATTACATCTGTTTTTTCAACCGACTCGGTGCGAACATCCACCAAACGCATAATAAAGATAATCTTACTGCCAAACTTCTCCACACTCCCGGTGAGCATCTTGTCGGCATTGAGCATCTGCCCAACACGCACCTGGCAGTTTTTTCCATAGCATCCATCACTGTCGAAGTCGTTTCTGCGCAGCACATCGGCTACGTCATATTTATCCATCACTTCATATTTGTCGGCTTTTTCAAGTTCAAGCAAAACCATATTGCGAACGGTTTCCTTGTCAATGCTAAGCCCTTTTACGTCAATACCTACCACTGCAATTTTCTGACGCCCCTGCCCCCACAGGTTTTGTACACTCAACAAGCAAACCAGCAACAATGCAAACAGAGTTGATTTCTCAAAATACCTCTTTGATTTCATCCCTGAGAAACTGATTTTTGAAGGTTGGATAGAACCCGGGCTTTGTCGATCCGTGTTTGTGCAAATCAATTTACATACTCGTTTCATAGCTTATCCATTTTTGGTTTGAGTTACAAAAGTAGCCAAGGCGCAGACAGAGAAAAAACGGATGACACTCACCATGGCTCAAATTTTTAACAAATCTGCCAAAAAATAATCCATTACAGCCAAAACCAGTGGGCTTTTTTTGGTCAATCCTTTCCCGGTCAAAAAATATTGGCATGATAACCCAAAAGAAAAGAACATTTTTGCAAAAAATGCAAATTTTTCAAAGCAATGAATATTTTACCCCTTTGCACAGGGATATTACGACGGCATAACAACTTTTGTGTCTACTTTTGTGTTAAGCAGGTTAAGAACATTATAAGCCCGGAAGCAACAGGGCAAATGAGCCATTACCTCTGCTTGCTTGTTTAGTATTGACTATAAAGACCCATTAAAATGAACCGACTTTTTCTCTCGCTTATAGTTTTTGTATTTGGGGTATTTACCCTTACTTTGTCTGGTTGCAAAAAGGATGACCCCACTCCCGACATCAGGAAGGAAGAAAATGAAGCCCTTTATGCGGGCATGAAAGACTGGTACTATTGGAATGAGCAGATCCCTCAGATTAATCCCTCTTCCTATGCCGATGTTTTTGCAGTGTTGGAAGCCATCAGGCAACGTCCGTTGGATCGCTGGAGCTACATCACCAACTTACAGGAATTTCTTGATTTCTTTCAGAATTCGAGTTTTGTGGGCTACGGTTTCGGATCCAGCTGGGACAGTATGGGCAAACTTCGCATCAGCTTTGTTTATTCCTCCACACAGATGTATGCCCAGGGAGTGCGCAGAAGCTGGATCATTGAAGCGATTAACGGCACATCTGTGGTTCCGGGCATCAATGTTTCTGCATTACTGGGGCCTAACACCGAAGGGGTGAGCAATGCGTTTCTGTTTCGCAAACCCGATGGCAACACTACCCAGTTGAGCTTTACCAAAGAAAAGATCAATATGAACACCGTACTTCATCATGAGATTATTTCAGCCGAAGATCGTAAAATCGGCTACATGGTGCTGCAAGGCTTTACCACCCCCACAGCAACTGAGCTTACTGGTGTTTTCAATGATTTCAATGAAGCGGGTATTGATGAACTCATCCTGGATATGCGCTACAATGGAGGAGGCTCAACGGCCATTGCCCTCAAGCTTTCCAGCATGATAGCAGGACCCTCACTGACAGGGGAGCCTTTTGCCCACTACCTTTATAACTCCTTAAAATCGGCCGAACACAATCGCACCGACCTTTTTACCAATGAGGCCAACAGTCTTTCCCTTAACCGCCTTGTTACCATCACCACGGGTGCCACAGCTTCTGCCAGCGAAATGGTTATCAATGGCCTGAGGCCCTTTATTGACGTACATATTGTGGGAAGCAAAACCTACGGCAAACCTATGGGTATGAATGCCTTTACTCTCAACAACTGGGCTTTGGTACCTATCACCTTTAAGATTGCCAATGCCAATAACGAGGGAGACTATTTTAACGGGTTGCCTGCCAATGTGCCGGCCCCCGATGATCTGACCCGCATGTTTGGCGATCCGCAGGAATCAATGCTGCAGGCAGCCATTGCCTTTATTCTAAGTGGTAGCACCAAAGGGGAAGTTGTGCCGGAAACACAGGTACGTCAGCCCTGGGAGGATATGCAAGGCCTGCGCCGCATTATCGGAGCATTCTGAACCCAGATCATCAAAGCTTCCGGAGGGTTATTCCTTTAGTTTATTGATAATGGAGGTGGTAGAATATCCTGGCAGAAAATCGATGGTAATAACTTCTCCTCCACGACTCTTTACTATGTCGTAGCCTACAATATCTTCGGCTCTATAGTCGCTGCCCTTTACCAATATATGAGGTTGCACCTTCCTGATCAGCTCCAGTGGAGTATCCTCATCAAACAACACCACGGCCGAAACAAAAAACATAGATGCCAGAAGCATTGCTCTTGCCTGCTCATTGTTAACGGGTCGCGAAGGTCCTTTCAAACGACCTACAGAGGCATCGGTATTGAGCCCAATGAGCAGCACATCTCCCTGATCGGACGCCCGGGAGAGATAGTCGATATGCCCCAGGTGCACAATATCGAAACACCCATTGGTAAAAACGATCTTTGTTCCCTGCGCATGCCACTTCTTCAGCTGCGCATCCAGCATTTGACCAGAGAGGATCTTCGACTGTATGATTTGATGTGATTGCATAGAATGATTACAGGAACTAATTTGTTAATCAGGGCTTACAAGTGTAGCAGATCCTTGTTCGTCGGGCACTACAGCTTTTTTGCGCATCCCTGCCGAAAGGATGATCCAGGATATACTCCCCACAACCAGTATCATGAGAGTTTGAGAGGCATGCGCTATATAAGCATAGGAAGTGGCCGACTCGGACATGATTCCAAAAAGCTCGGTAAGGGTAGTGATGACTATAAAATGATAGGTGCCTACTCCTCCCGGCACCGGTGCCACAATACCCAGGCTTCCCAGTGCCAGAATAGTAAAGGCTCCCCGAATACCCAGCGATGCAGTGGCCTCAAGGGCAAAAAAGCTCAGGTAAACCATCATCAGATAAAAGAACCAGATCAACACGGTGTAGGTTACAAAAAGTAGTTTTTGTTTCAGCACTGCAAGGGAAAGAATTCCTTTCCAGAATGCCATTACCTGGCGTTTGATCCGGGCCGGAAAACTGTTTTTCTGGCTGCTGATCCCTTTCATGTATAGCAGAAAGCCCACCAGCATCGAAAGCAAAACCAAAGCTACAATTGCCAAAAGCCAGATACGCCCATCCATCATTTGCAGGAAAGGAGCAAAGACATAAGTGTCCAGGAAGCCGCTCAGAAAGCTGAAAAGAATTATTACGGTAAGGAAGATAAGGATCAGCAGGCAAAACATATCAAACACTCTTTCCGCTACAACGGTGCCGGCCAGGGCGGTAAAGGGGGCACCGGTATGGCGGGTAAGGGTAGCACAGCGTGTAATCTCACCCAGGCGGGGCACAGCCAGATTGGCCAGGTAGCCCGTCATAAGGGCATGAAAAGAGGTAGAGGTAAAAGCGGGTTGGTTCATGGAGCGGATGAGCAAATTCCACCGCAAAGCGCGCAGATAATGGCTCATTAGTCCTGCCATGATTGAAAAAAGCACCCATTTGAAATCTGCTCCCAGAAACTCCTTCCAGATTTTTTCCAGATCCTGACCGCGGGTAACAAACCACAACAGTAAAAGCCCCAATGCGGCAAACAGTGCTACACTAATATATCTTTTTAAGAGAGAGCGGGCCTGGGAGGGTTTTGGGGTCATAGCAGCAGGGGAGTTTTCAGCCCGTCAGGGGGGGGGGTGTTCAGATCTTGTTGTTATCGTCGGGAAAAATGATTTTGGGTTGAAAAGTGCGAGCCTTATCAAACTCCATGGAAGCATAGGAAATGATGATTACCATATCTCCTTTTTGCGCCTTGCGCGCTGCCGGGCCATTCAGACAAATCACTCCGCTGCCTCTCTGGCCTTTTATTACGTAGGTTTCAAGGCGCTCTCCGTTGTTAATATTAACAACATGTACCTTCTCGTTCTCGATCAGATCCACCGCATCCATAAGATCTTCGTCAATGGTAATGCTGCCAATGTAGTGAAGGTCGGCCTGGGTAATTACAGCGCGATGGATTTTGGACTTAAGGACTTGTATAAACATGGGTAAGTGGTTCTGTACCTTCTGATGATCATTTCCTCATCCCCGGGATTGCCCGCTATGCGTCGGAATGTATTGCGGGGCAGGGCTTCCCCTGGGATTGCATGCAAAATTACAAATTAAAAATCATATTATCAATCAGGCGCACCTCTCCCATATAAACGGCAATACATGCCACTACCGGTTCAGCTGGTTTGGTAGTGCCAATACTTTGCAGAGAATCCATATGGGCAATGTTGAAGTACTCCAGTTGCATGGAGGGGCAGCTGTTGATCATAGCTTCTACTCTCCTGATCACCTCAGCAGGCTCGGCATGCCTGTATAGTTCGCGTGCCGTTAAAAGGGTCTTGTAGATCAGGGGTGCCTGGCGGCGCTCTTCAGCAGAAAGGCGCACATTGCGCGAACTCATGGCCAGGCCATCCTCCTCGCGAACAATGGAACAGGGCACAATCTCAAGATCCATGGCTTCCATTTTCACAAGTGCGCGTATTATGGTCAACTGTTGAAAGTCCTTCTCTCCAAAGTAGGCTCTGTGGGGCAATACTATTTCGAAAAGCTTTTTTACAACAATGGCCACCCCATTGAAATGGCCGGGGCGAAACTCCCCTTCCATTACCTTATCGAGTTGTCCAAAATCAAAAACCCGGTGCTCAGGTTCGGGGTACATATCCTGCACCGAAGGATAGAAAATGGCATGGCACCCAAGCTGTTGCAGCATAGACGCATCGGTTTCAAAAGTTCGCGGGTACTTTTTAAGATCTTCCGGATTGTTAAACTGAATAGGATTGACAAAGATGCTGCATACCACAACATCATTTTCACTCAATGCCCTGCGAACCAGTTCAAGATGCCCCTGGTGCAGAGCCCCCATGGTGGGCACAAAACCCAGGGATTTGCCTTGTGCACGACAGTTGAGACTAAAGTGCTGTATTTGTGCTATGGTATGAAATACTTCCATCATGCCTGATTTTAAGTTCATGTAAACTTTATCTAAACACCTGCAGCACAAAAAACAGCCTTACCTGGGCAAAAAGTTGTCCCCAAAAACCTGCTACTGGTATGTAACAACCTGAACATTAAACGGTTTATATGGCTACATGGGGTGTTTTTGAAGGGCGCAAAGCTAAAGGAATAATTTGAAAAATAGTAAAAAAAACATTAACTTTGCATAATATTTTTACTAACAGTCAATTAACGCATCTATGGAAAAACCCAAAGTTCTTTTCGTACAGCAGGAAATAACCCCATATTTGAAAGAATCTCATCAAGGCCTTATTGGCCGCTATCTTCCGCAAGGAATTCAGGAAAGGGGAAAAGAGATAAGAACCTTCATGCCACGTTTTGGCAACATCAACGAAAGGAGGAACCAGCTGCATGAAGTGATCCGTCTCTCAGGAATGAACCTTGTGATCAACGATACTGACCACCCGCTCATTATCAAAGTTGCCTCCATCCAATCTGCCCGAATGCAGATTTATTTCATTGACAACGACGATTTCTTTAAACGCAAATTTACCATTCTCGACAAAAACCACAAACTGTTTCCTGACAACGACGAAAGAGCCATCTTTTTTACCCGCGGCGTAATTGAAACTGTTAAGAAGCTTTCCTGGGCCCCCAACCTGGTGCATTGCAATGGTTGGTTTTCAGCGCTTATGCCAGTATATGTTAAAGTTGCGTTAAAAGATTCCGGAATGTTTACCGACACCAAAGTGGTGTATTCCATCTACGATGACGACTTCGATGGCAGCCTCAACGAAAACCTGGCCCGCAAATTCCAAACCCAAGGTATTGGAGCAGAACACCTTGCAAAAGTTGCCGACCCCACCTTCGTTAACCTGAGCAAACTGGCTATCGACTTTTCTGACGGTGTGATTTTCGGAAGCGAAAAAATCAACCCTGAGCTGGAAGAGTATGCCCGCAAATCAGGAAAACCGGTACTTCCGTATCAGCCCGAAGAGAAATACATGGACGCCTACAATGAATTTTACGACGAAATTATTGTACACGAATCCGTTCTCTCACAATAATTTTTACCATACCTTTGCGTTTGTTTTGCATAGCATATGATAAAAATTGATAACCTTAAACCGCAAGATATTTTGAAAAAATTCAGCAATCCCCGGCTTGTAAGCCGGGGTTTTTTCCGTTTAAAACGGTTCAGCATCGTGCTGGCTGTTCTTTCAGGCATTTTCTTTCTTTCCTGCAACAAAGAACTCGACACCATTGGCATCGACCTGATCGACACCAAACTTCGCCTGAGTGTAGATACTATTTTGCCCGTTTCGGCCTTCACCCAGATCGAAGATTCGGTGCCAACCACTGTAACTGCCTCCCTGGGCAACAACAGCTTACTGGGTTTCATCAACGACCCGGTGTTTGGCAAAACCAAAGCCAGTATTTATACCGAAATTCTGCCTCCCACATTGCCCTTTTCCATAGCAGGCACCAACGAACCCAACACACTATCGGTTGACTCTGTTGTTCTTAGCCTTGCCTATGGAGGCTCTTTCGGAGATATCACCTCCGAAATGCTCGTAAGGGTGTACGAACTGGATGATACCATCCCGGCAGGCACCGTTTATTCCAACCGGCAGGTTGCCCACAAACCCTTTGTACTGCACGAATCTACCTTTGTGCCATTGCCCAACGATACGGTGTTCTTCTATGGTGAGAAAGACACTACTTTCCTGCCCGCCCACCTGAGGCTCAACCTGGATCATTCATTGGCAAGAAAATTTATCGACAACCCCAACCTTACACTGGGTTTTACAAGCTATGACCCTTACCGTTTGGAGTTTTTCAGTGGTTTGCATATCACAGCCGAAGAAACCAGCGGCACAGGAGCCATGCTTTACTTCAACCTTCGCTCGCCCCTGTCGCGTCTGCAAATATTTTACAAGATTGGCGCAGACACCATCACGCAAGTATTTGAAATGTCTATCAGAGACCAGTTTGCCCGCAAATACACCCGTTTCGAAAACTTCGACCATCAATTTGCTTCATCCGACATTCTTGATCAGGCTGTAAATGGTGATACCCTGGCCGGAATGGAGAGGATATTTGTACAGTCCATGTCCAATTTCCGCAGCAGGATTCTGTTGCCCGACCCTCAAACCTTTATCAACGACAGCAAGGGAGATATTGCCATCAACACTGCCCGGTTGATCATACCGGTTGATGCTGACTTTCTGCAAGACACCCTCCCTGTAGCCAACCGTTTGGTACTGCTTCGTGGAGGTGAAGAAGACGGAGAGTTTTTCTCGCTGCAGGATCAGGCCGGAGGCGCTCTTTATTTCGGGGGAGCCCTCAACAAGGAAAAAATGGAGTATGTCTTTAATATTACCCAACACCTGCAAATGGTGATGATGGGAGTACTGCCCAACTATCCGCTTTACCTGAGGGTAAGCGGTTCTATGGAAAATGCCGAAAGAGCTGTGCTCAAAGGTCCGTTGCGTGAAAACGGAATGCGACTGGAGATCAGGTATACTGAACCGGTGCAATAATCATCTGAAATACAAAGAATACAATGTGTGGAATTGTTGGATACCTTGGGAAGCGTGAAGCCTACCCTATTCTGATCAAAGGGTTGAAGCGTCTGGAATACCGTGGCTACGACAGTGCAGGGGTTGCACTTCTCAACGGCGATCTTAACGTATATAAGAGTCATGGCAAGGTTGCCGATCTTGAGTCCAAGCTTTTAAGTGCCGATCTGTCGGGCACCATAGGTATTGCCCACACCCGTTGGGCTACCCATGGCGAACCCAACGATGTAAACGCTCACCCCCATATGAGTGAGACGCGCAATCTGGCCATCATCCATAACGGGATCATCGAAAACTATGCTACCCTGAAGGAAGAGCTTATCAACCGCGGTCATCACTTTACCAGTGAAACCGATACCGAGGTGCTGATCCATCTCATCGAAGATATTCAGCTCAACGAAGAGGTGGATGTGCTTGAGGCAGTGCGTATTTCGCTCAACCATGTAATCGGAGCCTACGCTATTGTTGTTATTGACAAGAATCAGCCGGATCAGCTTATTGCTGCCAAAAAGGGTAGCCCGCTGGTGATCGGTATTGGAGAAGGTGAGTTTTTTATTGCTTCCGATGCAACCCCCATTGTAGAATACACCAAAAACGTGGTGTATCTGGATGATGAGGAGGTAGCCCTGATCAACCGCTCTGGCGATCTGAAGATCAAAACCATACGAAACAAGGAAAAAAACCCGTATGTGCAGAAACTTGAGTTACAGCTTTCTGCCATTGAAAAAGGGGGGTTTCCTCATTTCATGCTCAAGGAGATTTACGAACAACCGCGTTCCATCAAGGACTCCATGAGAGGCCGATTGAATGTGGAGAAGGGTCTGGTAACCCTGGGGGGTATCATTGATTACGAACAAAAATTTGCCAATGCCAAGCGCATCATTATTGTTGCCTGCGGCACTTCATGGCATGCCGGACTGGTGGGAGAATACCTGCTGGAAGACCTCACACGTATACCGGTAGAGGTAGAGTATGCCTCTGAGTTCCGATACCGCAATCCTATCATTTACGAAAGTGACATAGTTATAGCCATCAGTCAGAGCGGCGAAACAGCCGATACCCTGGCGGCCATAGAGATGGCCAAATCAAAGGGAGCTACCATCCTCGGTATATGCAATGTGGTAGGATCGTCCATAGCCAGGGCTACGCATGCCGGTTCCTATACCCATGCAGGGCCTGAGATTGGTGTGGCTTCTACCAAGGCTTTTACGGCACAGGTTACTATCCTGGCATTGATGGCATTGTCCATTGCCAACAAAAAAGGGTCTATCCCCAAAACAAGGTTCCATCAGCTTCTGGCAGAAATGGAAGCCCTACCTGCCAAAGTTGAAAAGGCACTAAAAGTAAATGAACAGGTGCTGGAGATCTCGAAGATCTTCAAGTTTGCCAATAACTTCCTTTACCTGGGCCGTGGATACAACTTCCCGCTTGCCCTGGAAGGCGCCCTCAAGCTCAAGGAGATCTCTTACATACATGCGGAAGGGTATCCGGCAGCCGAGATGAAGCACGGCCCCATTGCCCTGATCGACACCAACATGCCTGTGGTGGTAATTGCCACCAAGAAGGGGGCCTACGACAAGGTGATCAGCAACATACAGGAAGTGAAAGCCCGCAAGGGTTTTATCGTGGCAATTGTTACGGAAGGAGATACGGTAGTAAGCCAGATGGCCGACTATGTGATCGAGATCCCCGACACCGATGAAGCCCTGGTACCCATTGTGGCTTCTGTTCCATTGCAATTGCTGGCTTATCACATCGCTGTGTTAAGAGGATGTAATGTAGATCAGCCCCGCAACCTTGCCAAATCTGTTACGGTAGAATAAATTCAGACCCGATACAAAAGATCCGAAACCCGCAATATGCGGGTTTTGTTTTTTACAGCCGGGTTGAGGCTTTCCAAAACCGTTAAAAATGATATCTTTGCAACTTTTACCCATTTTATCAACAATCCATTATGAGTCTGTTAGTTATAGGAACCGTAGCTTTTGATGAAGTAGAAACCCCCAGGGGGAAGACCGGCCGCATCCTGGGAGGAGCCGGAACGTACATAGGTTTGGCCGCAAGCCACCTCACCCGCGATATCCGCATCGTTTCGGTGGTGGGAGGAGATTTTCCTGCCACTTACCTGGATCTGTTCGACAAACACCAGATCGATACCCAGGGAATTAAAATCATACCGGAAGGGAAGACATTTTTCTGGGCCGGTCGCTATCATGAAAACATGAACATGCGCGATACCCTGGTAACCGAGCTCAATGTGCTTGCCGACTTCGATCCTGTGGTGCCCGAAAACTCGCGCAATGCCCAATACCTTATGCTGGGCAACCTCACCCCCGCCATTCAGAAAAAAGTGCTCAACCAGATGCATCAACGCCCCAGACTCATTTGCATGGACACCATGAATTTCTGGATGGATATCGCCCTGGATGACCTTCTCGAAGTTATTACCATGATAGATGTGCTTACCATCAATGATGAGGAGGCCCGTCAGCTTTCCGGCGAGCATTCCCTGGTAAAAGCTGCACGTAAGATTCTCACCATGGGCCCGCGCTACCTGATCGTGAAAAAGGGAGAACATGGAGCGATGCTCTTTTATGAAGACAAGATCTTTTATGCGCCCGCCATGCCCCTGGAAGATGTATTCGACCCCACCGGAGCAGGCGACACCTTCGCCGGAGGTTTTATGGGCTACATAGCCCGTACGGGTGATACCAGCTTCGACAACATGAAACGAGCCCTGATCTATGGTTCGGCCATGGCAAGCTTTACAGTGGAAAAATTCGGTACCGACCGATTGCTGGAGATCGATGACACCCAAATTCAAACCAGGCTGCAGCAATTTGTTGATCTGGTGGCATTTGAAATTTAAAGGGCTTTTTTGTTTATCCTTTGGAGTTTTTTCATAACTTTAGCCACTTTTTCAAAAAGCCCTTTAAAACCGGTTTTTTCAAGGGTTTTCCCAAGGTTTTCAGGAATAATTTAAACAAATCCAAAACATAACTTTTGAATTGATGCAATTGCAGTTCATAAAAATCAACGAAAGATGAAAGTATATCAAACGAACGAGATCAAGAACATTGCGCTTGTGGGTGGTACCAAATCCGGGAAAACCACCCTGGCGGAGGCTATGCTGTTTGAAGGCGGAGTTATTAACCGCAGAGGTTCTGTTGACGACAAAAACTCTGTTTCCGACTACAGGGAAATAGAACTGGAGCGCCAGGCTTCCGTTTTTTCTACCGTATTGTACGCCGAATTTGCTGGCAAAAAAATCAATATCATTGACACTCCCGGTTTCGACGATTTTATCGGAGAGGTGATTGCAGCCCTTAAGGTGGCTGATACGGCAGTAATGGCCGTAAATGCCCAGAATGGTGTTGAAGTGGGTACCGAAATCGTTTGGAGGCAGATCTCCAGGCTCGAGAAGCCTGTTGTATTCCTGCTCAACCAGCTGGACCACGAAAAAGCCAACTTCGAAGAGTGCATGCGTCAATTGAAAACACAGTTTGGCGATAAGGTTATTCCCGCTCAGTTTCCCGTGAATGCCGGAATGGGCTTCGACTCTGTGGTGGATGTGCTGGAAATGAAGATGTACAAATTCCCCAAAGACGGTGGAAAACCAGAAATCACCGACATCCCAGCAGAACATAAGGCACAGGCTGAAGAACTGCAGAACACCATCATTGAGGCTGCTGCCGAGAGCGATGAAGCACTTATGGAGGTTTTCTTCGAAAACGGAACCCTTACGGCAGAAGAACTCTCCAAGGGTATCAGCAAAGGGATTGCTACCCGCACCATGTTCCCCTTGTTCTGTGTTTCCGGAAAACACAACCAGGGTGTAAACCGCTTTATGGAGTTTGCCACCTTGAGCCTTCCTTCACCCAATGAGGTGACCAGAGAAAAAAGCACCGAGGGCAAAGAGTTTGAATTCAAGGCGGAAAGCCAACCTGTGGCCTTTATTTTCAAAACAGCCATTGAGCAGCACCTGGGCGAGATCTCCTACTTTAAGGTGTATGAAGGTACCCTTACCGAGGCCATTGACCTTATAAACAGCACCACCGAATCAAAGGAAAGACTTTCTCAGCTTTTTGCTGTTGCCGGCAAAAACCGCCAGAAGATCGAAAAGGTAATGCCTGGCGATATTGCGGCCACCATTAAGCTGAAAGACAGCCGCACCAATACCACCCTTACCTCTTCCAAAAACCAGGGTGTAAAGGTAAGCACCATTGTTTTCCCCGATCCTAAGATCCGCCAGGCAGTAAAAGCGAAAAACACTGCCGATGAAGAAAAACTGGCAGGCGTACTCAAAGAGATGCACAATATCGACCCCACCCTGCTTTACGAACATTCCAAGGAATTGAAGCAGGTAATCCTCTCTGGCCAGGGCGAATTGCACCTGAATGTGGCCAAGTGGATGATCGAAAACAACAGTAAGATCGGGATTGAATTCTTCTCCCCCCGTATTCCCTACCGCGAAACCATCACCAAGAGTGCCAAGGCAACCTACCGCCACAAGAAGCAATCGGGCGGATCGGGCCAGTTTGGGGAAGTACACATGATGATCGAGCCTTACTACGAAGGTATGCCCAACCAGACCGAATTCCCCGTGCGCGGACAGGATATCCACGAAATGGACTGGGGTGGAAAACTGGTTTACAACAGCTGTATTGTGGGTGGATCTATCGATGCCCGCTTTATGCCCGCCATCCTTAAAGGGATCATGGAAAAGATGGAAGAAGGCCCTCTCACCGGCTCCTATGCCCGCGATATCGTTGTAAACGTTTACGATGGTAAGATGCACCCGGTAGACTCCAACGAAATCTCCTTTAAGCTTGCCGGCCGTAATGCCTTCCGCGAAGCCTTCAAGAATGCAGGACCCAAAATCCTCGAGCCGATCTACGATGTGGATGTGATGGTACCCGAAGATAAAATGGGTGATGTAATGACCGATCTTCAAGGTCGCCGCGCCATGATCATGGGTATGGATTCTGAGGGCAACTACCAGAAGATCCGTGCCAAGGTTCCCCTGGCAGAGATGAACAAATTCTCCACAACCCTCAGCTCACTCACCAGTGGCCGCGGTATGTACGGGATGAAGTTTGCAGAATACCAGCAGGTTCCTGCCGATGTTCAGGACAAACTGCTCAAAGCTTACGAAGCAGAACAGGAAGAAGAAGATTAATCTTTCTCCTATACTATACCAAAGCCCGTTTTCTTGTTGGAAACGGGCTTTTTTTTTACGGGATGATTGAGTATAAAAATGTATTCGCATGAGCAAAGAATGTTCTTGCAGAAACCCTGAAAATTGCTGGGTTTCAACACCCCTTACTCCAGGTGCCCCCAGTTTTCTTTCCGGGCTATACGGTAGATAGTGGTTTCGGACACATTGAACTGCTTTGCCAGCATTTTGACACGGGTGTTGCCCCGTGCCAGCTTGCGTTTGAGGTGTAGTACATCGGTAGCTCTAAGTTTTCGCCCATCGCGTTCGCGGTTTTTCTGCTGTGCCTGTTTGCGTCCGCGTTGTACCGCAGGGCTTTTACGGGTATGCTCGAGCATCTCCGCACGACTCACCCACTGCAGGTTGCTCACATGGGGCACCTGGTGGTTATGGTTCACAAAGATTACATGATCTGCGCCGGGAGGCTGCTCCAGAAAGTTTTCAGCCACCAGCCGGTGGATATATGCCACCCTGTGCCTGATCTTCCCTTCAGGGGTGTACTCCCTGTAATTGATGGCCTTATACCCATTCTTCTCATTTAACTTCAGAAGCTTGCCCTCATGGAGGTGCTCTGTAAAGCTTTTAACCCTGCCAAAATTCGACACTGCATAGCGCTGCCCGGCTTTTCCGCCCAACTCAATTTCTGCCCACCGTTCTGCAAACTGTTCCATTGTAATTATTTAAAAACCATTTGGGAGCATGAGAATGGCTGTTCCCGTTGCTCCCTGTGTACTGCTTTATTGTCCCGGCCCAAAGTGGATCTTCAGGTTATGCAACTCAATGTTGCCTCCCAGCGGATAGATGCTGATCCAATTGTTGTCGTCGGTAATCCAGCGGGCTTGTCCTGAAATATCAATTTTCAGGTCGGTAACCCCTGTTTGCCCGCCAATATTGATGGAAAAACCTCCCAGACGCTCATTGTCTTTGCCATAGTTGATAAAAAGGCGCATGGGCCTTCCATCGAGGTTTTCGGCCTGCAGCATCAGGTAGCTGCCAGTGCGCCGGCGATCGAAGGGTACAAAGTAATACCTTTTTTCCGAATTATTGAGGATCCTTTCTTTTACGTTGGAAACATCGAAAAATCCATTGGCATAAAACCGGGCCATCTCTTCGCTATCGGCCAGGATCTGGTTGATTTCGCGGATGCGATTGGAGGGATGTGATTCATTGGGACGAAATGACAAAGCCAGCTGATATGCATCGCGGGCGTTAAAAAATTGTCTGCGTTGAAACAACTGATCTCCCTGTGCAATGGCAGCATTATACTCCCGCTGGTTGTCGGCAGAGGAGGCAGAAGGCTGCGGGGTTTGTGGTCTTTGCTGGGTTTGCTGCTGAGCCAGAGCAGCCTGACGCTGTCGCTCTGCTTCCTGTTGCCGGGCAAGCTCAGCCTGGCGCTGCCGTTCTGCCTCCTGCTGACGAGCCAGTTCAGCCATACGCTCCTGTTCCTGACGAAGTCTTTCGGCTTCTTGCTGACGGGCTAGTTCGGCCTGGCGTTCTCTTTCAACACGTAGACGCTCCTGTTCGGCAAGGCGCTGACGTTCTGCCTCCTGCTGACGGGCCAGTTCGGCCTGACGCTCCTGTTCCTGGCGAAGTCTTTCGGCTTCTTGTTGACGGGCTAGTTCGGCCTGGCGTTCTCTTTCAACACGCAGACGTTCCTGTTCAGCAAGGCGCTGGCGCTCTGCTTCCTGCTGGCGGGCTTGTTCTGCCTGGCGCTGCCTTTCGGCTTCCTGCTGACGGGCCAGTTCGGCCTGGCGCTCCTGCTCCTGACGAAGTCTTTCGGCTTCTTGTTGACGAGCTAACTCGGCCTGGCGTTCTCTTTCAAGGCGCTGACGTTCCTGCTCAGCAAGGCGCTGACGTTCTGCTTCCTGTTGACGAGCCAGTTCGGCCTGGCGTTCCTGTTCCTGACGAAGTCTTTCAGCTTCTTGCTGACGGGCTAACTCGGCCTGGCGTTCTCTTTCAAGGCGCTGACGTTCCTGCTCGGCCAGGCGCTGGCGCTCTGCTTCCTGCTGGCGGGCCTGTTCGGCCTGGCGCTGCCTTTCGGCTTCTTGCTGACGAGCCAGTTCAGCCTGACGTTCCTGTTCCTGACGAAGTCTTTCGGCTTCTTGCTGACGGGCTAGTTCGGTCTGGCGTTCTCTTTCAAGGCGCTGACGTTCCTGCTCAGCAAGGCGCTGACGTTCTGCTTCCTGTTGGCGGGCCTGTTCGGCCTGACGTTGCCTTTCGGCTTCCTGCTGGCGGGCTAGCTCAGCCTGACGCTCCTGTTCCTGACGAAGTCTTTCGGCTTCTTGCTGACGGGCTAACTCGGCCTGACGTTCTCTTTCAAGGCGCTGGCGTTCTGCTTCCTGCTGGCGAGCCTGTTCGGCCTGGCGCTGCCTTTCGGCTTCTTGCTGGCGGGCTAGCTCAGCCTGGCGCTCCTGCTCCTGACGAAGTCTTTCTGCTTCCTGCTGACGAGCTAGTTCGGCCTGGCGTTCTCTTTCAAGGCGCTGACGTTCCTGCTCGGCCAGGCGCTGACGCTCTGCTTCCTGCTGGCGGGCCTGTTCTGCCTGGCGCTGCCTTTCGGCTTCTTGCTGACGAGCCAGTTCAGCCTGGCGTTCCTGTTCCTGACGAAGTCTTTCGGCTTCTTGCTGGCGGTTTGCAGCTGCTTGTTGTTCGCGCTGCAATCTCTGTCTCTCCTGTTCTGCTTGCTGCTCTCTTTCCCGTTCACGTTGAGCTTCCTGCTGCCTGGCAAGGTCCTGCGCTCTTTGATCGCGCTGCTCGGCAAGTATCCTGTCAATTTCTTCAATACGGCGCACCGGATAGGTTTCGTCAGGTAAAAACCCATTGGCTTCTACATAGGATGCCCTTGCCTGATCGTAGCTCTGATTACGGAAAAACTGATCGGCTTGTACGATGGTTTGTGCATAAGCTTCCCTGCGCCGTATCAGGTCAACCACCTGGCGGTGTATCTCATTGGCTCTGCGCAAACGTGGTGAAGTTTCCGATTCCCGGAAAAAGAAACGGTTGATCTCGTCAATGAAAGCGATGGTGGAAAGGGGTTCTTCAAAAAATGTAAAATCAATTCCGTCAATCTCGGGGAAAAGGTCTACCACAAAGTCGAACTGAAAGAATCGATCGCGGGTTCTGCGGTCTTTGATGCTGGTGTCGAACATCAGCCTTTTGGTAACCAGGCCCGGAGCACTGAAAGCCACAATATATTCTCCCTCAAGGGGTAGCGTGAAACTGAACCGGCCTCTGCTGTTGGTAGTCACTGATCGTATCATGCGCGACCCTTCATAAATACGAATGGTGCCATTTCCTACCGGTTCGTAGCTTTGTTCGATACGTCCGGAGATCTCCAGTTCTCCATCTCGTCTTTGTCCTTGAAGGGTTTCGGGCATCCAAAGCAGCCAGATAAGTAAAACGATCCATCCCTTTCCAAAGGGCAAGCGTGATTGGGTCATTCCAGATGAATTAGGTTAGTGAGGGTCAATGTTTAAAACAATTCAGACCTTTTGGGCAAAAATACCTAAAAAAGAAGGCGGTTTTTTAAGAAAAACGCTGAAAAGCAAGCTTTCTGTTACTGGCAGTGGGTATAATAATTTATTTACCGCCCGAACGCTTTTTTTTTATAATTTTGCGCCTTTGAATTTAGCAGGAAGCACTTGTGATTTTCAGCAAATTAATCTGACATAGTAATCTCCGACAATGGAAAAAAAGTATACCGAATACAAGCACCTGAACCTGTCGAAAATAGGGAAAGAGGTTTTGGCAACATGGGAAAAAGAAGATGTTTTTGGCAAGAGCCTTGATATCCGCCAGGGGCATAAGCCGTGGGTTTTTTACGAAGGCCCTCCTTCTGCCAATGGTTTGCCGGGTATTCATCACGTAATGGCACGTGCCATCAAGGATATTTTTTGCCGCTACCGCACCCAGAAAGGCTTCCTGGTGAACCGCAAAGCAGGCTGGGACACCCATGGACTGCCCGTTGAAATTGGGGTTGAGAAAAACCTGGGTATAACCAAAGAGGATATTGGCTCCAAAATTTCCATTGTTGATTACAACCAGGAATGTCGCAAGGATGTGATGAAATACAAGGATACCTGGGATGAACTCACGCGTATCATGGGGTACTGGGTAGATCTGAGTGATCCTTATATCACCTTCGAAAACAAATACATTGAAAGCGTATGGTATCTGTTGAGCAAGCTCTACGAAAAAGGTTTGCTTTACAAAGGATATTCCATTCAGCCCTATTCGCCCGCTGCGGGTACCGGACTGAGCACCCACGAGCTCAACCAGCCCGGATGTTACCGAATGGTAAAGGACAATTCTGTTACGGCCCAGTTTAAGGTTGTGCGCAATCAAACCTCAGAGTTTCTCTATGCACATGGAGAAGAGGATGTACACTTCCTGGCCTGGACCACCACCCCCTGGACCCTGCCAAGCAACACCGGACTTGCCGTGGGAAAGAATATCGACTATGTGAAAGTGCAAACTTTCAACCCTTATACTTTTGCACCGGTTGCTGTGATCCTTGCCAAAGATCTTATGGCCGGGTTCTTTGACCCTAAAAATGCGGATCTGGAGATGCAGGCCTACCAGCCTGGCGACAAAAAGATCCCTTACAAGGTGGTGGCAGAATACAAAGGTAGCCAGTTTGAGCATATCCGCTATGAACAGCTGCTTCCATCTATCCTGCCCGAAGAGGGAGATCCCTTCCGTGTAGTTCTGGGCGATTTTGTTACCACCGAAGATGGTACCGGTATTGTGCATATTGCTCCCAGCTTTGGTGCCGACGACTTCAGGGTGGGCAAACAATACAACCTGGGTGCTCTTACCATGGTGAATAAGCAAGGTCGTTTTGTGGACGAGATGCCCGATTTCGGGGGTCGATTCGTTAAGCCTGAATACGATCCGGAATATGATGCCAAGAACGATCGCCCGGTAGATGTGGATATCATCATCAAACTGAAAACCGACAACAAAGCTTTTAAAGCAGAGAAATACGAGCACTCCTATCCTCATTGCTGGCGAACAGACAAACCCATCCTTTACTATCCGCTGGATTCGTGGTTTATCCGCACCACTGCATTGAAGGAGCGGATGATAGAGCTCAACCAAACCATACAGTGGAAGCCCGAGGCAACCGGTACCGGCCGCTTTGGCAACTGGCTGGAGAATTTGCAGGACTGGAACCTGAGCCGCTCCCGCTATTGGGGAATCCCCCTGCCAGTCTGGACGACCGAAGACCGCGAAGAGATGATCTGCATCGGTTCACTGGAGCAGTTGAAGCAGGAATGCGAAAAATCGGTGAAAGCAGGATTCATGCAGGAAAATCCGGTAAAGGATTTCGTGCCTGGCAACATGAGTGCCGACAACTACAACGTGTTCGATATGCACCGACCTGTGGTGGATGAGATTGTGCTGGTTTCTGCTTCCGGCAAGCCTATGCAGCGCGAAAGTGACCTGATCGACGTGTGGTTTGATTCCGGATCTATGCCCTATGCACAGTATCACTATCCTTTCGAGAACAAAGAGATCTTTGAGCAAAACTTCCCTGCCGACTTCATTGCCGAAGGGGTAGACCAAACCCGCGGATGGTTCTTTACCCTGCATGCCATTGCCACCATGGTATTCGACTCGGTGGCTTTCAAGACGGTTGTTTCCAACGGACTGGTACTCGACAAGAGTGGCAACAAGATGTCGAAACGCCTGGGCAACGCAGTAGATCCTTTCGAAACCATAGAGAAATTCGGCCCCGATGCAACCCGCTGGTACATGATTACCAATGCACAACCCTGGGATAACCTCAAGTTCGACATTGAAGGTGTGGCAGAGGTGCAGCGCAAGTTTTTCGGCACCCTTTACAATACCTACGCATTCTTTGCACTGTATGCCAACATTGATGGCTTTGCTTACAAAGAAGAAGAGATTGCTCTGGCCAAACGCCCCGAGATAGACCGCTGGATCCTTTCAGAGCTGAACACGCTCATCAGCAAGGTAGACTCTTGCTTCCACGACTTTGAACCCACCCGTGCCGGGCGCCTTATACAGGAATTTGTAGATGAACACCTGAGCAACTGGTATGTTAGGCTGTGTCGTCGCAGGTTCTGGAAAGGCGAATACAGCGAGGATAAAATCTCTGCCTACCAAACCCTTTACCGGTGCCTGGAGGTGATCAGCCAGCTGACCGCCCCCATAGCCCCTTTCTTCAGCGATCGCCTGTTTACCGACCTCAACAAAGTGAGCGGACGTTTCCCTGTAAGCTCTGTGCACCTTACGGATTTTCCTGTGGCCGACCCAGCTTGTATTGATGCCGATCTGGAGCAGAGAATGCAGCTGGCCCAACAGATCTCATCGCTGGTGCTTGGTTTGCGCAAAAAGGTAAACATCCGTGTGCGTCAGCCTCTGCAAAAGATCATGGTGCCGGTACTGGATGAAAAATTCCGCCATCAGCTGCAGGGTGTCGAACAACTGATCCTCTCAGAAGTTAATGTGAAGGAGCTGGAGTATCTTACCGAAACCGCAGGGATACTGGTAAAGAAGATCAAACCCAATTTCAAAACCCTGGGCCCCAAGCATGGCAAGCTCATGAAGCAGATCTCTGCAGCAGTGGCTGCTTTTTCGCAGGAAGAGATTGCAATAATCGAAACCCAGGGAAGTTATACTATTGAGGTGGAAGGCCAGGCCATTGTTCTGGCAACGGAAGATGTGGAGATCCTCTCTGAAGATATTCCGGGCTGGCTGGTAGCCTCTGAAGGCAAGGTAACTGTGGCTTTGGACATAACCCTGACCGAAGATCTGAAACAAGAGGGTATCGCCCGCGAACTGATCAACCGGATCCAGAATATAAGGAAGGAAAAGGGCTTCGAAGTGACCGATAAAATTGAATTGTCCGTTCAGAAACATAATGAAATATCTGAGGCAATACTCAACAATAATGAGTATATTTGCTCTGAAACGCTGGCCGTAAGACTTAATTATGCAGACGTACTGGAAGATACCTCAAAAGTTGAAGTGGACATTGCCGATGACATCAAAACTTTTGTAATGGTTCAAAAAGCTAGTAATTAAGCAATAAAACCTTTTGACTATGGAAAATAAGAAAGAGAAAACCAGATACTCAGAAGAGGAGCTCCAGGAGTTCAAAGCCATCATCCTTAAAAAGCTTGATGAAGCCCGGGCTGGTCTGAAGATTCTTACTGAGGCCTACACCACCCAGAATGCCAACGATACCAACGATACTTCACCCTCCTTCAAGATTTTGGAAGAAGGTTCGCAGGTACTGTCGAAGGAAGAGAACAGCCAGCTTGCAGCCCGCCAGCAGAAGTTTATCCGTGACCTGGAGAACGCCCTGATCCGTATTGAAAACGGCACCTATGGCATCTGCAGGGTTACCGGCAAACTCATTTCCCCCGAAAGGTTGCGCAGCGTGCCCCATGCCACCATGAGTATAGAGGCCAAACTCAACCAGAATATCAAGAAGTAAATGAGCCGGTTTTCGTTGCAGCTCAGGCACATTCCCTGGATCATCATACCCCTGGTTCTTTTGCTGGATCAAACCACCAAGGTTCTGGTCAAGACCCGTATGACCCTTGGGCAGAACATCCCGGTAATTGGCGATTGGTTCAATATTTACTTCATAGAAAACGAGGGGATGGCCTTTGGAATGCAGTTTTCCGGTGAATACGGAAAGCTCATACTAAGCATCTTCCGCATTGTTGCCGTGATATTTATTGGATGGTATATCCACCGGCTGATCCTGCAAAGGGCACATGCCGGACTGATTGCCTGTATATCGCTGATCATGGCCGGTGCTTTGGGCAATATCATCGACAGCGCTTTCTATGGCATGTTGTTTTCCGAAAGCTACTTCACCCAAACCGCACAGTTTTTGCCTGCCGAGGGTGGCTACGCCCCCTTCCTTCACGGAAAGGTGGTAGACATGCTCTACTTCCCCATTCTCAGAGGCAATTTCCCGCAATGGTTCCCCTTCTGGGCAGGAGAAGAATATATTTTCTTCAGACCGGTTTTCAACCTGGCCGATTCTGCCATTACCATAGGGGTGTTTATCCTGCTGATATTCCAGAAAAAACTTTTTGCGCATCCCAGCAATCCGGATCAGACACCTCTCGCACAGCCGGAATAAATTTCCAATACCCCACAAGTTATGAGTGGATTTTTGTTTGAACAAATCATCTTCGGCCCTGTGAAAAGCCGACGACTGGGCATTTCCCTGGGAGTAAACCTGCTTCCTACCTACAAGAAACATTGTACCTTCAACTGTGTATACTGCGAATGCGGCTGGACACCCCCCGAAGAGCCCTCCGCCCATTTCCCTACACGCCAGGAGATACAGGCTGCCCTGCAGGACAAGCTGCTGGGCATGCAAACCAAAGGATCACTGCTGGATTCCATCACTTTTGCAGGCAACGGCGAGCCCACCATACACCCGCACTTCGAAGGGATCATTCACGATACCATTCAGTTGCGCGATCTCTATTATCCCGACAGCAAGATCTCTGTCCTTACCAATGCCAGCCGTATTGCCCTGCCAGGGGTTTCCGATGCACTGATGCGTATCGATCAGCCCATCCTGAAACTGGATGCCGGCACAGAAGATACCTTTGTAAAACTCAACAAGCCTCGTATTACCACATCATTGGAAACCCTGGTGGATGACATGAAGCTCTTCCGGGGGAAATCGATCATCCAGTCGCTTTTTGTGCGGGGAAAACATGGAGAGGAAATCATCGATAATACCACCGACCGCGAGATTCGTCAATGGCTCCATTACATTGAGATCCTCCAGCCCCGCCTGGTGATGATCTATCCCATTGCCCGTTCCACACCCGTAGAAACCCTTGAAGTGATCCCCCAGGAGGAATTGATGGAGATTGCCCGAAGAGTGCAGGATATGGGTATTGAAGCTGAAGTATTTTAGTGAGGTGTGAGTTGGTGTGAGGTTTAGCTTCGCTGAGCTCGCCTTCCGCTCGGCTAGGGTTTACTGCCCCGGTTTCCTTCTTCCGTCTCCGGTCTTCCGTCTTCCGTCTTCCGTCTCCCGTCTCCCGTCTCCTTTCTTCCGTCTCCCTTCTCCCGTCTTCCGTCTTCGGTCTCCCTTCTTCCGTCTCCCTTAAACATTTCTTTAACACATCAGTTTAATATCTGAGCATGCCGGAGGAACCGGCCATTTGATTCATTACAAAAAACCTATTGCTATGTGGAAAGAAGAAAACAACAGCCTTATGCGCCAATTTGAGTTTGGCGATTTTATATCTGCATTTTCCTTTATGACCCGTGTGGCCCTGGTGGCAGAAAAAATGAACCACCACCCGGAATGGACCAATGTCTACAACCGGGTGCATATACGCCTGAGCACACATGATGCGGGCAATGTGGTAACGGAAAAGGACCGCGAGCTTGCCCGGAAAATTGATGGTCTGTTAAAGTGAGGTCAGTTGAGATTTACCCTTGAGTCGACCTGCCTTTGTTTCTCGTTGTGTATTACATTCACCAACTGGTTGATGGTATGGATTTCATCTTCCAGCCCATTGCGCAGGCGGATGTTAAAATGGTCCTCCACATTGTAGAGCAGCAGGTTGATCTCCCACTTTGACAATCCGTAGTCATCGAAAAAATTGGCGGTGTCGGAGGGAGACTGGCGGAGCACCCTCATCTTTTTTCTGAGCAATCCCTTGATGCTCATATTTATTTCTCGGTAAGTCATGGTAATTTGTTGTGTTTGTGAATTGTAGTATTGAGTAGTTTGGTAATCCATCATACGGTAGCTTCGATGCTCCAGGAGAAAGCCCTGATGCCTTGCATCTCTGCCTTTTCATTGAGTTTTCTGACACCCTCCAACAGTTTGGCGGCCAATACCTCATCTACCATACAAAGGGTAGCTGAGTTCATGGCGGGCCAGGTGTGTGTACCCATGTGGGGTTCGCCTGTGTTTGTTCCCCTACCCATCACATCCTGCCACTGGGTAAAGCCCCTTACGTTGAGTTTGTCGAGCATTTGTGCCACCCTTTCGGAAATGGCCTGATTGTATACGATAAATACAGCCTTCATTACATTGTTTTTTTCTGTTTAGCTAATACGTTTCTGCCGGAAAAAGTGCTGCAGGAACCCAGTTATTTTCCTGCCCCTGCAGCACCTTTGCATCAGCCCTGAATTTCTGCCAGGGCAAGTTTTCTGATCCTTTTTCTTTCTTTCCTGATTTTTCTTGCTCCAAACAGGGTATATACCACCGGTACAAACACCAGTGTGATCAAAGTAGATACACTAAGCCCCCCGATCACAGCTACGCCCATGGGTTGCCAGATCTCTGAGCCTTCGGCAGTGGAAACTGCCAGCGGGATCATGGCCAGCAGGGTGGTAAGAGTGGTCATGAGCACGGGGCGTAATCTGGATTTCCCGGCCATCACCACCGCAGTGGTTATGCTTCTGCCTCTGGCCACCAGCAAATTGGTATAGTCGATCAGTACAATGGAGTTCTTCACCACAATACCCACCAGGATAATGGCTCCGATGAAGGAAATCACATTAAACTCACCACCGGAGATGAACAAGGCAAGGAATACCCCTGTAAAGGAGAAAGGAACGGCCATCATGATAATGGTGGGCATGGAGAAGGATTCGAATTGCGAAGCCATCACCACATATACCAGGAATATACTCAGCAGGAGCAGCAACAGCAAATCGGCAAAGGCTTCCTGCTGTTCCTGTATCTGTCCTCCCAGTCTGATATGTACTCCCGGAGGTACCTCCATCTCGTCGATGGTTTTCTGTATGTCGGCAGTAACCTGTCCCAGGGAACGGCCAAAGAGCTGGCTGTTGACAGTGAGGTAACGCATCCGGTTTTTTCGTTCGATGTTGGGAGGGCTAAAGAATTCTTCCACCGTAGCAAATTCCTTGATGCGAACCATTTGCCCCATGGGGTTCATTACGGCAATGTTCTCAATTTCGGTGAGGGAATTACGAAACTGCTCCTTATGACGGATCACCACATTGTATTCTTCGCCATCCTCCCTGAAGCGGGTAGCGATCATACCATCCACGCGATTTCGCAGAGCTCTGGATACATTTGCGGTATTAAGGCCAAACAGTGCCATCTTTTCCTGGTCGGGCACAATACGCAGTTCGGGCTTTTCCGGGCCACGGCTCAGATCCACATCGCGGGTGCCGGGGATATTTTCCATGCGTCGGGCCAGTTCGGTAGCAAAGCCGGTGGTAACGTCAAAATCATCTCCATAGATCTCAATGGCGATGGGAGCACCGGCACCAAAGCCACCCCCTTCGGTTTCCACCGAAAAGTTTACAATTTCCGGATAAGCCCTGAGTTCATCGCGGATGGCATCGGCCACTTCCCACACCGAGCGGCTTCGCTCGTGCGGATCGGTAAGCCGCAGCACATAGTCGATGGTATGTGTACCCGCCCGGGCATTGCCAAAAATTCCGGCAGTGGTACTGTATCCGGCACTGGTGTTGAGAGTGCGGATCTCCGGGAAATTATCTTCCAGCATCTGGTCGATGGCCCTGGCGGTTTTTACCGTTTCCTCCAGCCGCAAACCCGTGGGAAGCTCAATGTTGATCTGCACCCTGCTGTTGTCGGCCTCAGGAAAGAACCCTGTGCCGATAAAGGGAAACAGGAACAAGCTGGCAAAAAAGATCAGGATGGCCCCCACCACTACGGTGCGTTTGTGGCCAACCCCCCAGCTCAGCAATCGGGCATAAAAATTATCTATGGCACCCAGGGCACGGTCGATTACCGCACTGGTGCGTGGCCCCAGGCCCGAACGCTTGGCAGAGGAAAACTTCAGAAACTGCGAGGACAGCATGGGGGTGAGCGACAACGCGGCAAGGGTAGAAACCGTTACCGTAATGGTTACGATCCATCCCAGCTGGCGGAAGAACATACCCATCAGCCCACCAATAAGGGTCATGGGCAGGAATACCGCCACCACCGTAAGGGTTGATGCTACCACAGCCAGCCCCACCTCGTTGGTTCCATAAATGGCAGATTCGCGGGCTGTGCTCCCCTTCTCTATGTGGCGGTTGATATTTTCGAGTACCACAATGGCATCGTCGACCACCATCCCCATGGCAATGGTAAGTGAGGAGAGAGAGATCAGGTTGAGGGTGTTGCCGGTAAAATACAGATAGATAAAGGCTGTGACCAGCGATACCGGGATGGTCAGGATGATGATAAAGGTGGCTCTCCAGCGTCCGATAAAAAACAACACCACCAGGGTAACAAAGATGGCTGCATAATACAGGATCTGCACCAGGTTGCTGATGGAGTTGTTGATGAAAACGGAAGTGTCGAACACTTCGTCGATTACAATATCAGGAGGCAGGGTGAGCTTGATCTCTTCCAGCATCTTTTTTACATCTTCGGCAATCTTCACGGTGTTGGCACCGGATTGTTTCTGTACGATGAGCCGCAGGCCCAGCTCACCATTGATTCGCTCTTCGATGGTTTGTTCGCGCAGGGTATCTTTCACTTCTGCCACATCGCGCACAAAAACGGGGGCACCGTTGAAATTTCCTATCACGATATTTCGAATTCGGTCGCTGCTGGCAAACTCACCTGTAAAGCGCAACGGGTAGTCGATCATACCCAGCCTGATGTTTCCGGAAGGCATGTTGATATTTTCGGCCGCCAGGATTCCACCCAGTTGTTCCACACTGATACCGAAGGCTTCCATCTGCCGGGGGTCAACATTAACCTGGATTTCGCGTTCCGGACCCCCAAAGATGCCCACTGCACCCACCCCTTCGATACGGTTGAGGGGGTTGATGAGCCTTTCGTCGAGGATTTTAGCCAGGGCGGGGTAGCTCTCCTGGGCGGTAGCCGAAAGCATCATCACCGGGATCATGCTGGAGGAGAACTTGAACACAACTGGTTGTTCGATACCATCGGGCAGGAAGCGCAGCAGACGGCCAATGATATCGCGGATCTCGTTGGTGGCTTCATCCAGGTTGGTTTCATATTCAAACTCAAGGGTGATGGCTGAAATATCATCACGCGACTGAGAATTGATATTTTTGAGGTTGGTAACCGTGCTGAGCTGGTCTTCCAGCGGACGGGTTACATTGGTTTCGATATCGGCAGCACTGGCACCCGAATAGATGGTGAATACACTGATAAACGGAGGGTCGATCTCCGGATACAGGTCTATGGGCATGTTGCGCAGGCTGAACAGCCCCATCACAATTACTGCAATGAAGATCACCAGAGTAGTGATGGGCTTTTTAACGGCGGTGCTGTATATACTCATTTTGTTAGGTTTGGGGTGTAAGGTATGAGGTGTGGGGTATGGGGGTTGAGGGTTTAGGGAAACTTAGGAAATATGCTGGTCGCTGATTGGGACGCTGAGCCTGTCGAAGCGTCGATCACTATCCCTGTCGCTGACCCTGTCATGGAACCGGACGCTGAGCCTGTCGAAGCGTCGATCGCATTACTGGTCGCTGATTGGGTCGCTGAGCCTGTCGAAGCGACAACAGCGCCACTCCGTTTTTTACTCCACGATTTCCACTTCAGACCCCTGCAACAGATTATGCTGACCGGTAACTACCAGTTTTTGTCCGGGCTCAAGACCTGAAACGATCTCGGTATGTTCGTTGATGGTACGCCCCGGGATAACGGTAATACGCTGGGCCACATCATTCTCCACCACAAACACAAACCGTTCGTTGGATCCGGGTTGTTTTAGCACAGCAAGAGAGGGAACTGCCAGCACCTGTTGTTCGCCCAGCTCCAGTGCCACCCGTGCAAACATGCCCGGACGCAGGATCTCTTCACGGTTGGGGATGGCGATTTCAACACGGAAAGTACCGGAAGCACGATCCACTGTAGGGTAGATCTTGTTTACCCTCCCTTCAAATACCCGGTCGGGAAACACATCGGAGCGCACTTCAGCAGTTTGTCCACGTTTTACTACTGGCAGAAACCTTTCCGACACGCCAATGAGCACCTTTACAGGTTGGATCTGGTTGATGGATACAATGGCAGGTTTGCCTACCGGTGAAGGAGCGCCGGAGAACATCTCGCCAGCGCTGAAGTAGCGTCCGGTCACCACCCCATCGAGGGTAGAGCGCACCTGTGTGTGTGAAGCCAGGTTTTCGATGTTGCTTTTGGCCACCTGGTATTGGGTTTTGAGCTGATCGAAAGCTTGCTGGGTTACCGCTCCGGCCCTTAGCAGGGTATCCATGCGTGCCAGTTCGGTTTCCAGATTGGCCAGCTGCACCTGTGCCTGGAACAGTTGGGTATTATCCATTTCTATGAGCAGCTGCCCTTTCCTTACCTTATCGCCCACATCTACCAGAATCCGGTTGATGCGCGCAGGCACAGCAGGAGCAATATGGGCCTCTTCGTAAGGCAGAACCACTCCGGTAAACTCAAGGTTGTTGGTGATGGTCTCCACCCGAGTGTCTTGTAATCTTACCAGCACTTTGCTGTCGGGGGTTTCTTCGGTGGTACTACCGGCACACCCTGCCAGCACAGCAAACACCAGCACCAGGCCTGTTTTTTGAATTTTTTGTAAAGCATTCATGGTTGTGCAATTATTATTTAAGGTTGTTATCTGTTCGGGTAATGATTAATTTACTTATTCTTTGTTTTGCCTTTCGCCCTGCATGGAGGGGTTCTCTGGCTGCGTGTGGCAATGAGCCGGTCGAATTGCTCAGGATGACAGTTGGGCTGACTGGCATGTGTGGTGGCTTCGACAGGCTCAGCCACCAGAACTTCTGTCTCCCGTCTTCCGTCTTCCGTCTCCCGTCTCCCGTCTCCCGTCTCCCGTCTTCCGTCTTCCGTCTCCGGTTCCCGCATGGCGCGGGATTTCGGGCTGTGCCCTCAACTTACTCCGGTCTTCGGTCTTCGGTCTTCGGTCTTCGGTCTTCCGTCTCCCCTACTTCACTCCCACCAGCCGGTCGTACTGCACTTTTGCCTGCAGCAGTTCGTGATGGGCCATGAGCAGGTTGAATCGAGCCTGGCGCAATGCCCCTTCGGCATCGTTGAGTTCGAGTTGAATCCCCTGTCCGGTTTCGTAACGCAGGCGGGCAATCTGGTGGCCTCGTTCAGCCAGCTGCACATTGTTGCGGGCATGCACCGCCTTTTCCAGAGCTACATCCATATTCTTGAGTACACTGGCCAGCTCCAGGGAGAGGTTATCCCTTAGGTATTCGCGCTGCAGCTGCAATTGCTCCATGCCGATCTGCAGCTGTTTTACCTGGTTTCGGTTGGTAAGGCCACGAAACAATGGGATGCTCAGTTGCAAACCCGCAGATGCGGTATTTACCCAGTTAAAGTCGTTTACTTTAAAGTCGTTGGATTCGGTGATGTACATGTAATTTCCCACGGCATTGAGCGAGGGCAGTCCGGAGGCACGCACCGACCGGGTTTGCTGTCGCAGCAGGTCCTGCTGCAACCCCAGGTTGATGTAGTCGGGGTTGTTGAACAGTGCCCTTTCGGCCTGACTGATGTTAAACCCCGACAGCATCTCTTCGGCATTCTGAGTAAGGCTGCCCACCACATCCACGGGTTGTTCTTCCGGCAAGCCCAACAGGGTTTTCAAAAAGCTGATGCTGTTTTGGTAATTGTTGCGTGCCTGCAGCAGGTCGGGCCTCATATTTTCGGTTTGTACCTGTGCTCTTATCAGGTCGTATTCGGGTACCAGGCCCTGCTGTTGCATCTGCCGGGCCCTTTGCAGTTGCTGTTGTGCATCGCTGAAAGCCATTTCGAGCACCTGCTGCGACTCGCGCGCCAGCAGCACAGTGTAAAAGGCACTTTGCACATTGAGTTGCAGCTGCAACAGCTGGTTGCGATGGTTTTGCTCTGCCACCTGCCGCTCGGTATCAGCGGCCTGTATGCCTGCCCATAGTGCGGGGCTGTAAAGCGGCAACCCCATACTCAGCCCACCCATAAAGGAGTTGTCGCTACCTATCTCAAGGAAAGCGTTGCCACCAAACAGAGGTGCCATTTCGGGGGGGAAGAAGATCACCTGTTTTTTGAGGTTGCGTGTATAAGAGCCTGTGGCATTGAGTTGCGGAAGCAGATTGCCGCGCAGTTCATCGTAGCGGGCCTGGGCACGCTCTTTCTCCAGGTTGGCAATACGCATCATGGGGTTGTTTTCCAGGGCAAGGGCGATGGCTGCATCCCGATCCAGAAAGAGGGTATCCTGGCTGTGAAGGGGCATCATCAGGCCTAAAAGGAGTAGGGTCAGAACGGTTTTCATGAATTGCATGTGATTTTACTTGTTAAATTTTTCGTCGATCAGGGTAAGCCCATGGGGAGTGGCCAAACCGCGGATAAAGTTTATAAATACCTGCCGTACCACTTCAGCTCTGGGAAACCGGGTTTCGTTGAAAACAGTCCCCGCGGTCATCAACGGCATAACAGTGTGGATCATGCGGCTGAGGATCTCCATGTCGGCCTCCTGACGGAAAATCCCTTTTTGCACCCCTTTTTCCAGCACCTGTCGGGTAAAGGCAATACTGGAGTCCTGTTTGCTCCGGGCATGTTCTTTCCACAGACGTGCATGGTACTTTTGCAGGTCATTAAGGAAATTGGGATGCATCTGGTTGAGCACCATCATTACGTGGCGAAAATGCTGATGAATAATCTCCAGTGGATCATCGGCATACTGAGCCTCGATCTCATCGCGCAGTCTCAATCCTTCCTTATGTTTCCACTCCATGCACTCGCGCAGCAGGTCTTCTTTGGTGGCAAAGCTCTCGTAAAGGGTCCGCTTGGACATACCCAGGCTTTCGGCAATCTCATCCATGGTGATGGAGCGTATTCCGTAGCGGAAAAACATCTCCGCGGCCTGCTCTGTAATACGATCTCTTGTATCCATAATGGGTATTGATTTTGTTTAAGGTTGGCACACCAGATAATGCGACAAGACGTGTCAAATTTCCAAAACTGAAACGGTTTTAAAAGTTTTCATGCAACATTAACATCTTTCGTGCCATTTTGTTTTTTTGAATAATTAATTTTGATTTTCAATCAAGATAAGGGCAAATCATACTGATATATCAGTGGGTATTACCATATGAGAATACAAAGGTAGAAAACTTTAAACACCCCGATAGTTTTTTAGGTGAATTTAACAAAACTGTATTCTATGCTTACTTGTACACTATCGAACACACCCTGTTCGGATAAGGACAGATCTAAATAGCAGGGCGAAAACCCACCCTGGGGGAATCCAGTAGCAGCCGTTTAACAACACACTGAAAGAGAGAGCAGGGGTTAAAACCCACCCCGAGGAAAAATAATAGGGATATCCTCGTACGAATAACCGGAAAAAGTTATTAACAATCACCTAGTTTGAAATAGGTAAATATACGTAGTCTTGCAAACTTCCTCTACTTTTGCAGCAAAAGAGATAACCTCTCGAAAAAAAGCATATTAAAACCGTTGAATTTACCTGAAAAAAGCAGGGTATTTCACCCCTTACGATCGCGAAAAAAACGAAACCTGTCTGTTGATAACTTTGAACCCATACAAAAGACGTAAACGCGAACAGGTTTTTTTACCTGGACACAGAACACTAAAACACTTTTGATGCAATCTGCATAACCCACACTGAATTCCTATGAACACACCTTATACCCTTTCGCACAGCATGTACAAATTCATTACTATCCCAACGGCGGTTTTACGCACCCTTTTGTTTCCGTTTCTTTTGGTGAGCATGTTTGTTTTGCCAGCTATGGTGCAGGCACAGCCTGTAGCCGGACCCGCAGGAGTGGGCAACAGCCATGGAACCAACGGCCAACCGCGTCTGGCACTTTGGCTCGATGCCTCTTCACTATCCCTGGCCAATAATGCAGACGTTGGAAACTGGATTGATATTTCGGGGAATGGCAATCATGCCACCCAGGCTTCTGTAAATCACATGCCCGTATATGTGAGCAACATGATCAACGGGAAGCCCGGTGTACGTTTCCGCCCCTCTTCTCCCAACCGCACACAAACCTTTCTGCAATACGATGGAAGCCATTTTGTGGGTAATCCCTACGCAATTTTCTCGGTGGCAGCAAGGCGAAATACCGGAAATAATAACTACATTTTGGGAGGCTCTGCAGGCACCAATAATCAAAACCTCCATTTTGGCTGGAGAAACAATACTACCTTTACTCAAGCACAATATGGAAATGATATCGATGGTTCGCTTGTAAATACCTCAACCGGACATTTTTCTATCATCAGCTCTTCACGCAATCTTTCCACAACACCTTTTACCCGCAATATTGCCATGGACGGGCAGGAATTGAGCCTCTTTGTGAACGTCAATATTATTAACAACACAACACCCCTTGCATCCTACCCTGATCCATATATTGGAAGATACCGCGACAACTATTCGCAGCTGGATATGGCGGAGCACATACAGTATTCTTCCTTTGTAAACCGTGCCCAGCAGATCGTCATTGAAAACTATCTTTCGCTGAAATACAACATGAGCATTGGAAGCAGTTTGTTCTATGCCCATGAAACCTTTACCCACGACCTGATAGGTATTGGCAGCAGCGATGGATCGCAGAAGCACAGTGCATCGAGCAAAAGCTCCGGTGGGCTGTGGCTTCGCGAATACAACAACAGCTTTGATGAAGCCTCCGAATTTGTTTTTCTGGCTCACGACAATACTGCTGCAGGCGAAACTGTGACAGGGCTTCCTGGTCATCCTTCCTTGCAGGCCCGCAGCACACGCACCTGGTATGTGCAGCGCACACCCGACACCCACACCGAAGTAAGCATGGGCTTTGAACTGGCATCCATCGGACTTACTCCGGGAGCGTCCAACCAGGTTTACTACCTGTTGTACCGGGCAGATTCTTCTTCACCTTTCCAGATGATTGCCGGTGCAATGGGCCTTGTTTCTGAAGGTATCGTCTGGATCCACACCAGCAATACCATGCTTCAGAGCGGTTATTACACCCTGGCACGTTCTGCTGATACCGGAAGAACCTGGTACTCTTACAGAAACGGAGACTGGGATGCATGGGAAACCTGGTCGCTGGAACAAGGCGGAACCGATTTCGTTAATGACGATCGGCATACCCCCACCACCTCACCCACCGCAATGCTCGACAGGGTTGTGATCAATGCCGGACACCGGGTGCAGGTATCCACCCATGGAAAACAAAACATGCATCTGGAAGTAGAAAACGGGATCCTGGATCTGGGCACTACCCAACATCACTTTTTCCCTACCATTTCCGGGACCAGCCAGGGCACCATACGACTGGCTGCCGACCATTTCCCTGGTGGCAATGCCGAGGCATTTCATGCCGTTACGGGTGGTACTGTTGAATACAACGGCACGGGCTACGAGCTGGCAACGGAGAGGCACTTCAACAACGTACGGATCAACCTTATGGGTGCCGCTTCGCGCATCACCCTGAAAGCAAACTACTTCCTTAAAGGAAATCTCGTGGTAGAAAGGGGCAACCTGCAGATCAATGACAACAGCAGCACCCAGATCCTGACACTCGATGTGAACAAAAACCTGGAAGTTATGCATCAGGGGAGTATCAGCGTAGGGCAGGGCAATACTGTCGGATCGTTTTCCATTCCCTCCAGTATGCCCTCCGTGGGACAGTACCACAGCATTTTCCACCAGATACTGGTGGGAGGAGATCTTATCAATCAGGGATCTGTTCGTTTAACCAACCAAAGTGCCCCACACTATGGCCAGTTTACCCAAACCGGAGCGGCAACGCTTATATTCAAAGGATTTAACCATGCCCGTGCAGAGCTGGAAGGCACCACCGATCTGTACAACCTGATTGTAGATAAAGGTGTAGACCAGACCTTTGTACTGGAAGTCTTTTCTCACGATTACAATAATTTCCGTCTTTTTGGCCCCAACAATGTAGGACGCAGGGAAACTGCACCTTTTACAGCTGCCGATCCTGAGATCCGCAAAGCCCTTTGGATTCGCAGGGGCACCCTGAAGCTCGATGGCTCCATCCTTATACCTTCACTTACAGAAGGCACTCAAGGGCAACAGGGTGGGGGTAATGGCGATTATGCCATCCCTGCCCTGGGTACATTGTGGATTGCAGGCCCCGATGTGCGGGTGTATACCACTGCCGTTGAAACCTCTCCGGATCTGATGCCGGGCACACAGGGGCTGAACAATGGTGGAAGCAACCAGGCTCTCTCCCTGCTGGGCACCTTCAGGATTACCCACGGATTTTTCTCCACACGAAACAGTGCAGGATTTATTTTCTGGAATTCATCTTCAGCAAGCGTAGAAATTGCCGGTGGCATAGTGGATGCATCACAGTTCCGCTCTACTTCTACTACCAGCAGCGATGGCAAAACCACCTTCCTGATGTCGGGAGGGGAATTGCTGGTGCGAGGAGACCTGAACAATTTCGAGCGCAACGGCACTACCTATGTTACTGCCGGAGGAGAAACCAGTGGTAGTTATCCTATCTTTGGTATGGTCGATTCCCTGGGTGTATTCAACATGAGCAATGGTACCATTGCCATTTACAAAACCTCCGGCAACAATAGTTTCGGAAGCAATGCCCTGTACATCAACACCCGCCCGGTAAATCATAATGTTTCCGGCGGAACCATTGAATTGATCGGATATGGCGAGAACCGTGATTTTGATATCCTTTCCACAGGCAATCTTTTCAACCTTTCCATTCGTCAGACCGGCACCAGCCATACCACCCGCGCTTATATGGGCAGTCATCTGCATCTGGAAGGAACTCTCACCATCTTCTCACGGACCGAACTGTTCTCCCGCCGTCAGCATGGCAACTTCCGCGACAGGAGTTACGACCTTACCGTATCGCAAGGATTTGTGGTACAGGCAAATGCGCAATACCATGCCTTTCAGAACACCACTACCCTTCTAACCCGAGGTAGCAGCACAGCATACTTCTTTCAACCCAACCCTCAGTTTTACAACCTGGTAATTCGCAGACATCCGTCTCTTCCCTCTACACGCCGCAACCTGAACAACAATGCCATTGTGGTGCTCAATGACCTTACCCTGGAAGAAGGTGCCGTGCTTCGTCATGGCAACCAGGATATCACCGTAAGAGGGAATATCTTCAATTCAGGAACCATTGAACATGAAGCAGCAGCCAACACCGGCCAGGTAAGGGTAACCCAGCGAGGTACTGTACGGCAAATCAACCTGAACAATGCCGGCAGCCATACCAGCATTCCCAACATTACCCTTGCGGCGCCTCCGGCAGGTGGCACACAAGCCACTGCTGTAGCGGTATTCAATGGTATTCCGGCGGCAGGAAATGCCTTGCCCCTGGCTGGCATCCTTATTACCAACCCGGGAAGTGGATATACAACTCCTCCTTCCGTTACCATCTCCTCGGGAGGCGGATCAGCCACTGCGGTACTTTCCACCAGCCATGAAATAGGAGGCAACGGGCAGGGTACATTTGCCAATCTGCTTATCGATGAGCCCCACCCCACCCCTGTAAGCACCAAGGTAACCTTATTGAGCGCCAACCAGCGCGTTACCAAAACCATGACCCTGGCCAATGGAATCCTGGACCTGGAAACCTACAACCTGGATGTTGAGGGGACGCTTTCGACGCACGGACAAGCCAACGAAGAGACATTGTACAGCGAAACCAGAATGTTCAGGATGGCCGGCAACCATGGCGACGGAGGCCTTACACGCAGGATTACGGGCAACGAAACCTACCTTTTCCCCATTGGCACCTATAAGGCGTCTGCCAATGCCAATCGGTATGCTTGGGCGAAGCCTGCCTTTAGCAATGTTACCTCTCCCGGCAAAGTACAGATCAACGCAGTACCCCGGAAGCTGGCAACGCTATCTGATGAGGGAGGGCCCAATGACCGCAGATATTTGCAATATTATTGGAGGATTCGCCATAGCTTTTCTGCAAGCAATTTACCTTTTGTTCATAACCAGTTCAGATCCTATGAAGATGACTTTTTCTCAGCCCAGGGTAATGTAAACTTCACCCAAATGATTGTGGGAAAGGTAATAGAAAATGTCAGATACCCAATTGCAGGTCAGGCAGATAATTTTTGGGGAACTCTAGATGCAATGACAGGTAATTTTAGATTATTAAACTTTAACCGAACGAACACTATTCTTGAAGCAGGTGAGTTTACATCGGGAAGAAGACAAATGTTCAATGGTACCATTACCACCTACTATTCTCGCGTAAACAATGGCAACTGGTCAGGCAACACCTGGACAAACGGAAACAACTGGTCACTGGTAGATCATTCACAACCCTATGCCAATCGTCCCGCCGCCGGGAACTATCCTAGAATTGGAGATATCGCAGTGATTGGCTTTGGAGGTCATAGCAACAACGGAGGTTATAATGTTATCGAAATTGGTTCCGGAGCAGTGGTAGAGTGCGCAGAATTGCGTTTTGTATCTAATACTGAACCTGGATCTTTCAGCTCCAGGTTGGTGATTGACGAGAATGCATCATTTACAGCGGGTATAGTTACTGGTAACGGGACCATTTATGCGGAATTGGCCTCTGGCAATTATCCCACCATTTCGGCAGATTTCAGTGAATTTGCCAATGTGGAAACCAGCTGGTTTATTTTTAAGATGGAAACCAACAATCGCACATACGAAATACCTCGATATGCAGATGTATTCCCTAATCTTCGCTTTGAAGGAGGCAATGCCAATATACAGAATAAAACTGCGTTCTTCTCTGAAGAGCTCAGAGTAAGGAGAAATCTTCGTGTAGACCAGGGTGCTCGTTTTGAAATCAGAACTCCAACCTTTGTGGGAGGCACATTGTTTCTGGGAGATGGAGGGAGCTCTGGACGGCTGCAGTTTTCAGAGACACAAGCTCAACTTTTGGAAACCGGCAGTATTTCCATGACCAACAGAAGTGGGAATGTAATTGAAGTTACTGGATCTCAGAACCTGGAACATCGTATCATTGTCAACGGAAGCATCACCCAAAATGATGGAAGGATAGATCTTTTCACCAACAACACCAATGGAAACAATGCCATCCTGGAATTAAAGAGTGCGGAACAAGCCTCTTTAGACATACTTGGAGGAACGAGACCTGAATTCTACCGTATCGTCCTCAACAAAGGCACCAACGCCACCCCCCGTTTCTCCGTCAACGCTCCTTTTGAACTTCTGGGCCCCACCCACGGTGCCACCAAAGCGCTGGAGCTGCAAAACGGTACCCTGGTGCTCAACCACAACGATATCGACATCACCCTTTCCTCTGGAGGTGCCGACTTTTTGATCCCCTCCACCACCGCCTTTTTGATACATGGTGGCAAGGCAAGGGTAACTGCTAACGGCTCCAACGGTATTTTGCTCGATGGGTTGCTGGAGATCCGCAACACCCAAAGCGAGCTGATCCTGGACGGAGGGTCCGGATCTGACAACTACATTGAATACTCCTCTTCCGGTAATGCGGTGATACGCGTGGTAGGAGGCAAGCTGGAGGTGGGCAGCCAGATCCGTGGCTCCCTGGTAAACGATGCAGGGATACTGCGCTTTCACCAGCTTGCTGGTGGCGGAACCTCAAGGGTTGTGGTGGGTACGCGTAGTGCTCCCAATGGCAGCCGGGGTGTATTTGAAATCCACAATACCGGCAGCCATTTCCAGATGTACAACGGAACCTTTACCATTGCCCGTGGACACGACAACCCTGCCACTGCCAGCCGCGCAGCATTGTTCCTCCACCCCGACAGGCAGGGACTCAATGAATGGGGACGCTTTGTTTTGGGCGACGGAACTACCACCACCCTGGGGGTAAACGCAGGCATTGAACTTCCTACTGTAGAGGTGCTGGCACATACCACCGCACAGACACAGCTCAACCCGCTTGCCGTATTTGGCGATCTTACCATACAAAGTAATGGTGCCCTGGATGGAAACCAACTCAACCTTACCGTACGCAAGAATTTCATCAACCACGGCCAGGCATCGATCAACACCGATACCCTGTTTATGCTCAGCAAAGATGCCAGCAACTATCTGCGAGGAAGCTTTGTTACCGGCAACCTCGTATTGGAGCCCACCACCAATGTTTACCTTTTTACTGGCACCGACCTTATGGTAAACGGCAATCTGCACCTGGCATCGGGTACCTTCGAAGACCGTGGCAGGCAGGTGCAGGTGCGCGGACATGTGCGCAACGATGGCAGCCATATCTCTGAAGGCTCTGGACGACTGCTGCTCAATGGCAGCAACCTGCAGCGCATCTCCGGCTACGGACAGTTTGGTCAGCTGGAACTCCACAATATTGCTGGAGCGGAGCTACAGAACGACCTGAACCTGGACAACAACCTTACCCTGACCCAGGGCATCTTAAATCTGCGCAGTCACGCCCTCAACCTGGGGCAACTGGCTCAGATTATGGGCAGCGGCTTTTCTGCCAGCAAAATGATTGCCACCAGTGGCAGTTTTGCCGACAAGGGGATTCGCCGCTATGTGGGCAATGTGAGCACAGAAGACTCCGAACTCGAACTGTTGTTCCCCATAGGGGTAGTGGCAGGTGGTGGCAACAAATACACCCCTGTTACCCTGAAGGTGAGCCAGAACCTTCATCAGGGGCATCTGCGTATCTATCCGGTAAACCAACCCCACATGACCGCCACAGGCCCTGATGTACTACAATACTACTGGACACTGGAAAGCCAGGGCCTTAGTGGTGTGGACGCAGAACTCAAATTCAAATACCTCAACAGCGATGTGCGTGGCAACGAAGCCGCCTATTATGCAGGACGCCTGGTGGATGATGGCTGGGCCAAATTCCCCCCCGAATTTGTGAACCATACAGCCGACTCCATTACCTTCCTGTTTGCCTCGGCGGCCAACCTCAGTGGTGATTTTACTGCCGGTATCGACCCCCACCTGCCCGCACAAATCCCGGTGTTTGTTTCCACTGGTAGTGGCAGCTGGTCGGATGTAAACCGCTGGATGCGTCTGGATGGCGGAGAGATCCCCGAAGGTGGCCCCAACGGGCATATCGTGCAGGTACGCGAAGGCGATGTGATCCTTTTGGATCGTTTCCGGATCCTCTCCTACCGCACCACCCTCAATGGCCGGATCGATGTAGGTACTGAGATCGGGCACAATCTGGGCCGGATCGATGGCGGAGGCACCCTGGCAGTGGTGGAAGGTAAGCTACCCGTGGGCAATTACACCCAGTTCCTGGCCCCCGGCACAGGAAGCACCATCGAGTATGGTGGCCCCGATAGTTACAACATCCCCGATCTTACCACCTACGGCTTGAGCAGCAATACCTATAATAATCTGGTGATTGCGGGTGGGGGGATAAAACAACTCCCCAATGAAAACATTAATATTGTTGGAAATTTACTAATCACTGAAACCTCAACATTAGGACACACACGGTTTGTAAACATTTATGGAAACCTCACTAAAAACGATGGTGCGGGGTTAAACTCTACATCACGTATACAGTTCTTAGAATCAATTCCTCCCAGACCACAGGTCATTTCTGGTGATTTCACAGGAGACAACAGCATTAATACCCTCATAGTGTATAATCCAGCAGGTGTATGGTTATATGGCAACATAAATGTTTCCAACATCTTACACCTTTGGGATGGAGTAATCCATGTTAATGAAGGTAATTATATTCGATTACATGCAACGAATGGCCTCTCAACAACATCCATGAATCATCTCAACCGAAGTTGGATAAATGGAAGACTGATCAGAAGACTGGCAAATAACACATCAAGTGTGATTGGTAATCCTGCAAATTTCTTTCCCGTGGGTACCAATACTAAAACCAGATTTGTAGGATTAATCAATCTTAGCCATGGTACAGGGTCAAAAGACTGGTCAGTGGAATACTTTGACTCCAGCCCGGCTACCGCAAGCATGAACCCCGAAAGCTGGGACACCCAGCTGCGCAAAGTAAGCCAGCAGGAGTACTGGCGTATAGACGGCCCTTCTCCCGGAACTGCCAGGGTGAGGTTGCACTATGGGCTGGAAAGCATGGTGGAGGATACTCCTCCCCACAACACCACTACCGTGGTAGCAGAATGGGGCGGCGGACAATGGAACAACCGCGGCGGATCCGCTACTTCGCAGGGCGGAGGCACGGGTTATGTAACCGCGTCCATGACATCATCCTTCAGCACCAAATACTTTACCATAGGCAGCATTTCTGACCATAACCCCTTGCCCATCGAGCTGCTCTCCTTCACCGGCAAAGCCCACCAGGATGCCATACTGCTGGAATGGGTCACCGCTGCAGAGATCAACAACCACTTCTTCACCCTGGAGCGCAGCTTCAACGGCAGAGACTTCCACATCGTGGCCGTGGTGGCCAGCCAGGCAGAATATGGCTTCAGCAACCAGAACCTCTACTACAGCAACCTGGATCTGCAGCCCCGCGAAGGGATGAACTACTACCGCCTCAAGCAGACCGACTTCGATGGCAGCTACGAGTACAGCAAGGTGATCGGCGTGTTGTACCAGCAACAGCAGCAGGTGAGCTTCAGCCTGTTCCCCAACCCCAACCGGGGCAACAGCTTCAGCATTGCCCTGAGCCAGCTGCGACCCTTCGAACAGGTGGAACTGCAAATCACCGACCTCAACGGACGCAGCTACCACAACATCCGCTACCAGGCCGACAACGCCGGGATGCTCTCCGCCTACCTGATCCCACCCTACCGCCTCCCTGCAGGCATCTACCTGGTTACCGTTTCGGGCACCTCCGGAAGGTTTGTGGTGAGGATGGTGGTGAATTAGGAGGAGAGGTATGAGGGGTGAGGTATGAGGGGGACGGAAGTCAGGATTGAAAAACCACAGGAAACTGCAGGATCTTTTCTTAGGATCCTGCAGTTTCTTTCGTTTATATGGTGTGGGGTTTATTGGATAATGTCCTTCTCTGCAATCCTGCCCCCTGGGCATTATGAAAGAGGACAAGCAGAAAACCATTCTTTGCGGGCAAAGCCTTTTATACCAGCAGAAGTAGTGCTGGCGGATCCCTTGCTTCGCCGCGGGAAGGAATCTCTTTATTCAAATTTGTGCTGGCAGGATTACAAATAACCATAATTGATTAAAATGATTATCCACTTTCTTGCCACTAAGGCTTTTACCTTAAGATTTAAATACTTTATCAGGTTTATTTCGCATGGTTGGCTATATATTCAAACGGCCTTGCAGATTTTTCGGTAACAAAACAAGGAACGAAGCGGTTAAAAAGATTTGCAGACCCGCACAGAACTGCAATTTGGTTCAAGGCATTTTGTTTTTTGCGGGGCCTTAAATCTTTCAGCGAAGAGACCGCAGTTTTGTCGAGAAAAGCTGCGAAGCCTTGATTTTTTGCAACTTTTTCATCAAGGAAAAAGTTGAAGAAAGAAAACAACTATCGAATGAAGTATAATGCGGTTGGAAAAACAGACACAAAGGTAATTACTGGCAAGATTGCGGATAAGCATATTGATTAATGTCCTTCTCTGCAATACCGCCCCCTGGCATTATAAAAGAGGACAAGCCGAAAACCATTCTTTGCAGGCAAAGCCTGTTATACCAGCAGAAGCAGTGCTGGCGGATCCCTTGCTTCGCCGCGGGATGACAGGGATCCGAATTATCCTTTACTTTTAATTTTTCACTTATAGCCCCCCAACCGAGCCGAAGGCGAGCTCAGCGAAGCTACCCCTCATACCCCTCCCCGCCTCCCCGCCTCAGCGGTAACCCCCCCACATTTTCTCCAACATTCCGCAAAACCCTCACCCACAAACCCACATTTTTGGTTAATTTTGTCTGTTGTGCCCACGCGGCCTGCCGTCAACCCTGCATCACACCCACCTGGAAACCTTACAACCCAAGGATGGGAGTGAAATGGCGAAGCTGTAAATACACTGCACCCCAGATAATCATGATCAACATCCAGCAATTCATCTCCACCCACATTACCAATAGAGAACAAAGCATGCTTCTGCAGGACATGCTCGATAATGACCATTTATTAAGGGAAAGGATCGGAGATCGATCGGTACTTGTGATTGGAGGTGCTGGCACCATAGGTTCTTCCTTTATCAAAGCCCTCCTGCCATACAAGCCGGCCTCTCTGATTGTGGTAGATATCAATGAGAACGGGCTTACCGAACTCACTCGCGACCTGAGAAGTTCTTCATCCTATTCCTTGCCTGTCAATTACATTACCTACCCCATGAGTTACGCTGATCCTGCATTTTCTAAGATGTTCAGACATTGGGAAGGTTTTGATATTGTAGCCAATTTTTCTGCACATAAACATGTGCGCAGTGAAAAAGATGTTTTCTCTGTGGAGGTTCTCTTAAAGAACAATGTAATCATGGCAAAAGGCTTGCTGGATCTGCTTACAGAGTATCCCCCCAGGCACTTTTTCTGTGTTTCAACAGACAAAGCAGCCAATCCTGTCAATATAATGGGAGCCAGCAAAAAGCTGATGGAGGAGATGATCATGAGCTATGCTCACCTCTTTCCTGTTACCACTGCCCGTTTTGCCAATGTTGCCTTTAGCAATGGATCCCTTCTGGCAGGTTTTCTTGAGCGTTTACAAAAGCAACAGCCCATATCAGCACCTCTGGATGTAAAGCGGTACTTCGTTTCGCCAGAGGAGAGCGGACAGATCTGTCTGCTGGCATGTGTTCTGGGAAACAGTGCTGAGATCTTTTTCCCAAAGCTTGAAGTTGAACAAATGATGGGGTTTGAGGAAATTGCCAGGGCACTATTGAAGGAGTTGAAATATGACATCCTGGAATGCTCCTCTGAGCAGGAAGCAAAAAACCATACTCTGCAGCTCCGAAAAGGAGGCAAAGGCTGGCCAGTGTATTTCTCTGGCAGCAATACCACCGGAGAAAAAGCCTATGAAGAGTTTTACACTCAGGACGAAAAAATCGACTCAGATCGTTTCCGGGCATTAGGAGTGGTTGCCGTTGACAATATAAAACCAATGGCTGAAGTGGATGCATTCCTTGAAAATTTGAAGGAACTGTTTGAAAAAGAGCAAACCCGTAAAGAAGATATCGTGGCCTCTCTACAAGAATTCTTACCCAATTTTGCGCATGAGGAAAAGGGGAAATTCCTGGATGGGAAAATGTGATCCACAGATTTTTTATCCTCAGAAATACACAGATTGACTTCACAGATGAACACAGATAAGGACTACCCGCATAAGGAAGAAACTTATCAAATTATCGGTGCATGCATGGAAGTGCACAACGAGCTTGGGTGTGGGTTTTTAGAACCCGTATATCAGGAAGCGCTCCAGATTGTTTTAACAGAGAAGGGAATACCTTTTATAAGAGAAAAAGTGCTCAACATTAATTTTCGAGAACAAGTTTTAGCAAAAAAGTACATAGCTGATTTTGTGTGTTACAATAAGGTGATTGTTGAACTTAAAGCAACAGACAACCTAGCAGAGCATGACATAGCCCAAGTTCTAAACTATTTAAAAGCAACCAAATTAAAGATTGGCCTTCTAATCAATTTTGGTGCAACTAAGCTCCAATATAAAAGATTAATTCTCTAAATCATCTGTGTCCATCTGTGAAAACCCATCTGTGTCCATCTGTGGAAACCCATCTGTGAAAACCCATCTGTGTCCATCTGTGGATAAACAATACCAACATATAATCAACTTCATCCGCCAGCTCTACAATGAACCCGAGGCCTTTATCCCCCTTCACGCCCCTGTATTTCAAGGCAATGAAAAGAAATACCTTGAAGAGTGCATCGACACAACTTTCGTAAGTTCCGTCGGCAAGTTCGTGGATGAATTTGAAATCAAAATGGCCCAATACACTGGCGCCACCAAAGCCGTTGCCTGCGTTAACGGCACCAGTGCTTTGCACCTGGCTTTGAAGCTTGCTGGGGTACAACCCGGCGATGAAGTCATCACCCAACCCCTCACCTTTATCGCCACCGCCAATGCCATCAGCTACTGCGGCGCAAAACCCGTTTTTCTCGATATAGACAAGGATACCTTGGGTCTATCCCCCAAAAGCCTCAGGCAATGGCTAGTTCAAAACACAAAACCCGATCCCCAAACCCATAAACCAATCAACCTATCAACCCGTAAATCCATTTCCGCCATCGTTCCCATGCACACCTTTGGCTTCCCTTGTAGAGTCGACGAAATTGCAGAGATCTGTCAGGAATACAATATACCCCTGGTGGAAGACGCAGCAGAAAGCCTGGGAAGTTTTTACAAAGGCCGGCATACCGGTACCTTTGGAGATATCGGAGTATTGAGTTTTAACGGCAACAAAGTTATCACCACCGGAGGAGGTGGAATGCTACTTTTCAGTGACGAAGAGCTTTCCAAAAAGGCAAAGCATTTAACCACCCAGGCCAAAGTACCCCATCCCTGGGAGTTTGTACACGATGAAATCGGCTATAACTACCGCATGCCCAACATCAATGCCGCCCTGGGACTGGCACAACTGGAGCAGCTACCTGATTTTCTCAACCAAAAACAAAAAATCGCTCTGGCTTATAAAGCATTCTTTGCCAAAAAAAATCAAATCCCATCTGAGTCCATCTGTGAAAACCATCCGTGTCCATCTGTGGATTTTATAGAAGGACCAGCCGACAGCAAATCCAATCACTGGCTCAACTGCATCCTTCTCCCCAACAAACAAGAACGCGATGCTTTCCTCAAAGCCACCAACGAAGCCGGAGTGATGACCCGCCCTGTATGGCAATTGATGAACGATCTGGAAATGTTTAAGGATTGTGAAACGGATGGACAGGAAAATGCAAGATGGATTGCGGAAAGACTGGTGAATATGCCATCAGGTGTATTATCCACAGATTCACACAAATGAAGATGCACAGATAGACACAAATATTAATCTGTGTTAATTTGTACATAGCCTACAAGAAGCATCGTCCCAAACTCTTAGCTCAACTATACACGCCTCGATAACAAACAAAAAACATCAAACCCTCTATTGAAAAACACATCAACCATACAAAACATTGAAACGGTTCTGGAACTGGGTGAAGGGCAATACATTGAGTTTAAGGAAACAATAGACAAAAGCTTCCCTAAAGAACTCGTTGCTTTTGCGAATGCCTCCGGAGGTACTATTTATTTGGGCATCACTGACGAAGGTATTGTAAAGGGCATATCGCCCAATAATAGACTTAAATCGCAGATACAAGACATTGCATATAATTGCGACCCTTCCATTGTTATTTCATTGATCGAAATAAATAATTTAATAGCAGTACAAGTCGAAGAGGGAAAAAACAAACCATACTCTTGTTCTTCTGGCTTTTATATGCGTATGGGTGCGAACTCTCAGAAAATGAGCAGAAATGAAATTCTGGCATTGGCTATAAAATCCGGCAAAATTCGTTATGATGAGCAAATCTGCGCTAACTTCGACTGGAAAGACTTTGATAATGAAAAATTTATCTATTACCTAAAACTAGCAGGCATTTCTAATAATCTACCAAAAGAAGAAATATTGCGAAACCTGCGCATATTAACTGATGAAGGATTTACAAATGCTGGAGTATTGTACTTTGCCAAAGAGCCTTATAAGTATGTAATCAGTTCTAAAATCAGGTGTGTTCATTTTAATGATGATGATCGAGTTGATATTCTTGACAAGAAAGTTGTTGATCGTGGTGTTATTGGCAATATTGAATTTGCAATAAATTATTTGAAAGAACTCATTCCTGTCAGATATGAAATCAAAGATATCCAACGAAAAGAGTTTCCTGAATACCCCATTGAAGCTTACCGCGAAGCCATTGTTAATGCCGTCATCCATTTCGATTACTTTTTGGGGGATACCATTGCTATTGAAAAGCTGAAAAGTAGTATTATTCTGAACAATAAGGGTGAACTTCTATTTCCAAAAACCGAGTTTGGAAAAAAAAGCGAAGCCAGAAATCGCTTGCTGGTTGACTTGTTGGCAAGAACCAGCTTCATGGAAAAAGCCGGCACTGGGATTAACAGAGTAACTAATGCATGTACTAAAAATGGAAATAAGGTGTCTTTTGACTTTTCAGACTCGTTTTGGGTAACTATTGAATCAAATATTGCTGAAAAGGTCACCGATAAGGTCACCGATAAGGTCACCGATAGGGTCACCGATAATCAGGCACTAATATTAAAGTTTATTGATGAAAATCCAAGCATATCAACTATTCAGTTATCTGACAAAATCGGAATTTCGCAAAGAAAAATAAAGGAAAATATTTCTAAACTGAAAAATGCCGGATTAATCAAACGCATCGGCCCCGCCAAAGGCGGACATTGGCAGCTTATTGGCGAAGAATGATAAATATACCATCAGGCGTTATGTCCACAGATAAACACAAATGATAATGCACAGATACACACAATTATCTATCTGTGTCAATCTGTGAAAACAATCCGTGTCCATCTGTGGAATTCATCTCAGCTCCATCTGAAACTAAATCCAACCACTGGCTCAACTGCATCCAATTCGAAAACAAACAGCAGCGCGATACTTTCCTTAAGTACAGCAATGATGCAGGAGTAATGACCCGCCCTGCCTGGCGCTTAATGAACGAGCTTGAAATGTTTAGGGATTGTGAAACGGATGGACTGGAAAATGCAAAATGGATTGCGGAAAGACTGGTGAATGTGCCATCAGGTGTATTATCCACAGATACACACAAATAATGATGCACAGATTTACACAAATTTCAATGTTGACATGTGGTTATATTTGAAGCTATTTACATAAATTAAATGATATGAAGTTTGCACTTTTTGGAAGTATCGATACTGCAGGTGCTTGCTTAAAAATACTTTTAGATTACTTTCTGAGAGATGATATTTTTGTCATTACACAAGCTGATTACGGCGATGTGGGAAACAATGTTTTTTCATTGGCAAAAAAAGAAAAGTTAAACCTTATTAAGCATGAAGAATTAGAAGATGGAGAATTAATCTTTGATTATGGCTTTTCCATCAGATATAATAAAATTTTCAGAAAAAAGATTATTGAAAAATTCCGGAACGGAATAATAAATATGCATGGTGGCCCACTTCCCGACTATAAGGGCAGTGCAAATCATATTTTTGCCATACTTAATGAAGAAAAAGAGTTTGGAGCCACATTGCATTTTATTAACGAGGAGGTTGATGAGGGTGAAATTATTGACAAAGAATTGTTTCCAATTGAAGATCACTATACTGGATATGATTTGCTTGAAAAAAGCAAGAAAACCGGTATCGAAATGTTTGAGAAACTGATTAAAAGAATTGCAGTGGGTCAGAATATTAAAGGGTTTGAACAAGGACCTGGAAGACTTAAAACTTATAAAGAGGCAGACATTCGCAGTTTTCAGGAGGTTGACCTGGCAAACATAGGGAATAAAGAATTAGTAAAAAGATTAAGAGCATTCTATCATCCTGCCAGAGATTCGGTGTATACTTTTATAGGAGGAGAAAAAGTTGAACTCAAATTGAAAAGAGATGCTTAATACCCCTCTGATTAGAAAAATAAATCCAGATAAAAACAATTATTGTTTGGATGAAAACCTAAACAACAGCTTCATCTCCGGGAATAAATTACGGAAGTTACAGGGGATACTTAGGGAAGTAAAAAATGTGAAAGGCATTCTATCCTTTGGCTCGCCTTTCTCCAGTCATTTACTCGCCTGTGCTTATTATGGGAGAAAAATGGGCATACCGGTAACAGGTATTGTTATCACAGACCAGGATGCAAATGTTTTAAAATATCCACATCTTAATATGGCAGAGAAGTTTGGTGCCAGGCTGATTTTTACACCTAATGACTGCGCATACGAAGTAATTGAAAAATACAAAAATGAGCTTTCCGACTATTTGTGGATTCCTGGAGGGGGACACACACTTGAAGCAGCCAAGGCCTATGAGTTCTTTTTTGAAGAGCTTTTTAAGAATGAAACTATCTGGAATCAAACAGATAAGATTATACTACCCTACGGAACAGGTACTACAACTTACGGGATCTGGAAGGCCACAAGAAAACACAAGAAGGAAATACAAGTAATAGGTATTTCGGTTTCCCGATCAAAAGAAAAATGTATTGCTGCAATTGAAGAATTGGAGGGGTTACAAGAATTCCCGAACCTTTTAATTGTTGATCAGTTTGCAGGAAAATACGGTCACATTGACAAGGAAACAGAACGATACAGATGGAAGTTTTTTGAAGAAACTGGATTACTGCCCGATCCTGTTTATAATGCACGAGCAGTGCATTATCTTTATGGTCTTAATTTAAACAATGCTCTTCTGGTGAATACTGGTGGAATGCTCAATAACTTATTATGAACATACTCTTCACAAACGCCGGCAGAAGAACCTATCTCATTGAGTATGCTCTTGATTTAATGAAACAAGGGTATGGCATCAACGTTTTTGTTTGTGATACCACAACAGATACAGCGGCTATGTTTGTTTCTGCTGATGTAAGGAATTTTATTACACCCAGGGTATCTGATAGTGAAGAGAAATATTTCGAAGTATTACTTCAACATTGTTTGATAAACGAAATCAAACTTATCATCCCCTTGATGGATTTTGAATTACCCGTTCTGGCAAAAAACAAAACCCTGTTGGAAAATCACGGGATAAAAGTTTGGGTTTCTGATTACGCGCTTATCTTGAGTTGTCTCGACAAAAAGCGTAATGTTGAGTTTTGCAGAAAGAATGGTATTACTTTGCCCAGAACCTGGTTTCAACCGGAAGACGTTAAATATCCATTGGTAAAAAAGAAAATCCAGGGAAGCGGCAGTGTGGGGCTGGAAATTTACAAAAACAAACCTGATTATTTGACTTTTATTGAAGGAGAAGACATGCTCCAGCAGTTTATTGCCGGGAAAGAAATTGGTATGGATATTTTTAATGACTACAACGGCAACTATGTTCACTCCTGTTTCAGGGAAAAGCTTCTTATGCGCGCAGGAGAAACAGACAAAGCACAAAGTTTTTTTGACTCCACGCTTGAGCATGAAGCAAAAAGAATCAGTAAACTTACCGGACATGTGGGAAATCTGGACATAGATCTAATTCTCACACCAAAAGGAGAAATATACTATATCGATTTCAACCCGCGTTTTGGAGGCGGATACCCCTTTACCCATCTATCAGGTGCAAATTACATAAAATATATTATTGAAGACAGCCTGGGCATCCAGCCTCAAATACCTGTTTTTGAGCAACGTATTACCGGGATGAAGGGAATCAGTTTGTATATACACACTTAAAAAAATATGCATACAAAAAAAACATATATCATTGCAGAAATAGGGCCCAATCATAATGGAGACATTAATTTGGCTTTCAAGATGATTGAAAAACTTGCAAAAACAGGGATTGATGCAATTAAATTTCAAATCACCATACCCGAAAATGCCTATTCCGATGATGCTTTCAAGGTAGATTACCAGAAAAAGAATGAAACAAGCAAATCACCTCTCGAAATGTCGAAAAAGTATTTGCTATCTTTTGATCAACATCGGTTGTTATACGAAAAATGCCAAGAACATAAAGTTGATTATATATGTTCGGCTTTTGAAATGGAAAGCCTGAAGTTTATCGATAACCACTTTAATATGCCATATTTCAAAATACCTTCAGGTGAAATTTTCTCGGTTGACCTGATTGACTATATGGCAAAAAGAAACCGACCGATTATCCTTTCTACCGGTATGGCTACTTTCGATGAGATTGAAACAGCCATCGGGTTAATAAATCAGAATTTTAAAAAAGAAATAATCATACTGCACTGTATCAGCAATTATCCGGCTCCCCTTGAAGACGTTAATCTCAACACAATGCTGGAATTGAAAAGAAGATTCAATTACCCCACAGGCTTTTCAGACCATACGGAAGGAAATGATGCTGCCATTGCAGCAGTGGCATTGGGAGCCACAATGGTAGAAAAGCATGTTACCCTGGACAAAAATCTCCCCGGACCAGACCACAAAGCTTCCATTACCATTGAAGAATTCGCTTCACTAGTTAAATCCATCCGAAATGTGGAGAAAATGATGGGTAAATCCGAAAAAACTTTTTCGGAGGCAGAGTTAAAGATTAAATCTGCCGTTAGAAAAAGCATCGTAGCAAAAGGAGACCTTCCAATAGGCCATATTATTACGGAAGATGATATTTGTTATAAAAGGCCGGGCACCGGCATATCACCCATAGAAAAAGACCGGGTAATTGGGAAAAGAGTTAAAGGAGTAATAGCCGGAAATCGCTTAATACATTGGGAACAACTGGAAAAATAATGAAGCTTGCTTTTTTTACCGGTGCTCGCTCTGAATATGGATTGCTGAGAAAGCTTATCAGCCAGTTGAAATCTGATTCTTTTTTTGAGATATCTCTATTGGTGGGAGGAATGCATTTACTTGAAAAGTTTGGAAATACTTACAGCGAAATAGAAAAAGATGGGTTTACGATAAAAGCAAAAATCCCCTTCTATTCAGAAGTTTTAAGTCCAGGACAGGATGAGTTCTCAAGAGCCATTAACGGTATAGCTGCAGTTCTCGAAAAAGAAAAATATGATGCATTGTTTATTGTAGGTGATCGCCTCGAAGCTTATGCTGCAGCTCTTGCTGCACATTTTACCGACACACCTGTTATTCATTCCGGTGGTGGAACCATTACCGAAGGAGCAGTTGATAATATATACCGGTACAACATTACCAATCTGGCAAACCTACATCTTGCCACATCCAAAGGCAATTATGAGCGTTTAAAGAGTTTACCTGTTATTAACCCGGAAAATGTTTTATTTACCGGTTCTGTTGCCATAGATGGTATTCGTGAGTTTCTCAAACAACCTGTGCCCATCGGTCAATTTGTGAAAGGGATAAAAAAGGGAAATTTTGCCCTAATCACATTTCATCCGGCAACAGCTGCAAAAGAACCTCTGGATGAAATATTGGCAAAATCTGTGGAATTGATTTTAAACATGAACTGCCAGGTGCTTATTACCTACCCCAACAATGATAAAGGATATGAATCTATTCTTAGCCAGATTGAGCGATACAGGTCAGCAAAAAATGTATTCATTGTTGAAAACCTGGGTGCAAAGGGATATTATGCTGCATTGAATGACTGCCTGTTTGTAATGGGCAACAGCAGCAGTGGTATTGTGGAGGCACCCTATTTTCACAAACAGGTTATCAATGTTGGAGAAAGACAGAAAGGGCGCGAAAAGGATGCTTCAATTATGGATGTAAATGCAAATTGGCCTGATGTACAAACGCTTGTCAACAAAGGCTTTAATGAATCATGGCCATTGGTGGAAAATAATAATATTTATGGGGATGGAAACAGCATAAAAAACGTTATGAAAATATTAAAAGACCGATTTAAATGATAAAACTTATAGCAGAAACAGCATGGCATCATGAAGGCGATTTTGATTTCATGAAAAAACTTGTGGAATCTATTACAAGCGAAAGCAAGGCTGACATTGTAAAGTTTCACCTTACCCTTGATCCACATCAATATATGTCAGAAGATTTTCCGGCGTATCAAAAAGTTCACAAGTTACTTTTCAGCGAAAATCAATGGAACGACTTGATACAAATGGTTTTTAAGGCAGAAAAGAAATTAATGTTTTTGGTTAATGATACTGAAGCAGCTCGATTTGCCTTGCAATACAAACCAGAACTCATTGAAATTCATTCTGTAGCTATAACCGATTATCATCTGTTAAAATATTTGCATGAGAGGCAGGAAAACTTTGACAAACTGGTTTTGGGTGTTGGGGGTACCAATATTTATGATATTGAGAAAATCATAAACTACTGGGAGTTTAAGGCTGTACTGTTAATGTTTGGTTTTCAGAACTATCCTACCCTTTATGAAAATGTAAATCTAAAGCGGATAAACCGCCTTAAAAAGATTTTCCCTGATTTTTCATTCGGATATGCCGATCATACTGCCTGGAATGAACCCAATAATGAACTCATAAGCCTTGTGGGTGCAGCACAGGAAATGGATTATCTGGAAAAGCATATTACCACCCGGTGTGGTGAAAAAAGGACAGATTATGAGGCAGCCATAAGTATTGATATGTTCAACCGAGTCCACGAAAAAATCCAGGTTATTAATGCTTGCATGGGTGATGGCCTATTGGAGTTATCTGAAGCTGAGAAAAAATATGCTTCTGTAGGCCCTATGAGAAGAGCACCATTTTTAAGCACAGATGTAAAAGCCGGTGAAGTATTCAGCCCCGAAAAAATTTCATTTAAAAGAACCCAGTTACAGTCTGAATTTAACGGGTTTGAAGTTTATGATGAATTTTGCAAACTGGTCTTTACAGAAGATATAAAGAAAAACGAGATTCTTAAAAAAAAACACCTTAAGGCCAAGGGGGATTAAATGAAAACGGGATACCTTATAACTGCCAGGCTCAAAAGTGAACGCTTGAAAGAAAAAATCCTGCTGGATTTAAATGGAAAGGCAATATTAGATCATGTAATTGAAAGATGCAAAGCGACAAAGGGTATTGATCGTGTTGTTCTATGTACTTCAACAAATAACCAGGATTCCCGCCTGCGTGACTTTGCTGAAAAACATAATATTGACTTTTTTGCCGGTTCAGAAGATGATGTTTTGCTAAGATTGAAAAATGCTGCAATAGAAAATAAGATAGACAATTTTTTGAGTATTACAGCCGACAACCCTTTGGTTTCTGTTTATTTGTCAGAACTATTTCTGGAGTGGTCACAAAAGAATTCATTGAATTTTGGGCGAGTGTTTGGGTTACCCGTCGGTTTGACCCCATACTTTTTAAATTCTGCAGCACTTGATATTGCCGTTAAAATGAAGCAAAACCACGACACTGAAATATGGGGCCCATTTGTCTTCCGCGAAGATTTCTTTAAAATAGGGTATTATAAGGTAAATGGTTGTGTCATTCCTGAAAAGGAAAGACTAACCTGCGATTATCCTGATGATTATGAATTTTTACAAATTGTTTTACGGCAAATCCAGTCCGATAGAACGCCGGATATATTTGATTTAATGCATTATTACGAAAACAATGAAAGTGTTTTTCAATTAAGCAGAATCCATAGTCAACGAAGCCTCAGTGTCTCAGAAAAAAACAAAATAAGAGCTGCTTTTGACAAAGCAAAAGAAACAGGCTACGCTTATGCCCGAAAACTTGGTGTTACCTTACAACCGGGATTACTTCAAAAAACCATAACCCTTTGAGCATGGAAAAATATCTGTTATCCCCCGATGCAAGTATTAAGGATGCTTTAAAACAAATGGATAAGGTTGCATCTAAAACCTTGTTTGTTGCCAGGGACAATGTCCTTTTAGGCTCAATTTCTGATGGTGATATCAGAAGGGCTATACTTCGGAGCATTTCTTTTGACACCAAGTCATCTGAAATAATGAACACAAGTCCATTTTCGTTGCAGGAAGGATTTGATGCCGAGCAGGCTAAAAAAGTTATGCTTGAAAAACGTTTTGAAGCCATACCCGTATTAAATAAACAGAAAAGAATTACGGATATTCTGTTCTGGAATCAGCTTCTGGCAAACCAAAAAAAAGAATACAAAAATTTAAGTGATGTGCCGGTTGTAATTATGGCCGGGGGAAAAGGCACAAGACTGGAACCTTTTACAAGTATTTTTCCAAAACCATTAATCCCCTTTGGGAATAAAACCATTATTGAATCCATAATGGATGAATACAACAAATTCAACATAGGCAGTTTTTATATCTCTGTAAACTACAAAGCAAGATTGATAAAAACCTATCTTGAGGAGTCCATACCCAATTATTCTTTTCAATATATTGAAGAAAATATACCTTTGGGCACTGCTGGCTCATTAAAACTGATTGCAGATAAGGTGGAAAAATCCTTTTTTGTTTCCAACTGCGATATTATTATCAAAGACGATTATGCAGCCATTTATGATTACCATTGCAATAATAATTATGATTTAACCCTTGTGGCATCGGCAAGGCACTATACTATACCTTACGGGGTTGTAAAATTTAAAAAAGGGGGTGCACTTTCCAGCATATCAGAAAAACCCGAGTTTAACTTTTTTGTAAATACCGGTATGTATATTCTTAAACCGGAAGTTTTAGACCTTATTCCTGCAAACTCCTTTTTCCATATTACCAACCTCATTAATGAATTGAGCAAAAATGGCGGTAAAGTTGGTGTTTATCCCGTTTCTGAAAAATCGTGGGTGGATGTGGGCCAATGGGAGGAGTATAATAATGCATTAAAAGAAATGTAGTTTCGAAATGGAAAAATTATTAATACCCCAGCATTCCCCAATGAACATTATTTTAATAATCATGACCACCATATAATATTTGATAGGGTTTCTCAAGCAATTTCAAAACCTGAATGACATTAATAATCAATAAAATAAGAAATAAGGTAAGTAATTCTAAAACTGCTATTAACTATACCAGTGCGTCTCTGCTTAAGACTTTTGCGGCTATTTTAGCTGGCATTATTGTCATCAAGTTTGTTAAGCCTGAAGAAATCGGACTTTGGAATTCTCTGATGATAATAACTTCCTATACTCCTTTCCTTAAATTTGGTATTATGAAAGGGTTAAACCGAGAACTCCCATTTCTTCTCGGTGCAGGAAAAAGAGACGAAGCTGAAAAATACGCAGCTGCAGCAAAATGGTATGCTCTTGCATTATCATATATAAGTATCTTCCTGGTTGTTCTTGTATTCGTGTATTTGTATTTTTTTAAAGAACTAGAAAAAAATATGGTTGCAGGAATTCTTGGGGTTGGGGTGGTTATATCATGTAATTTTTACTTTGAATATCTGGCAGCAACTTTTCGTTCCGAAAGGGCATTTAATCGTCTAGCCAAGGTACATTTTATTCAGTTTTTCATAATTCTTTCAACTATTCCTGTCGTTTATTTTCATGGATTTTATGGACTTGTCATTTACAATAGCTTCGTCGCATTCAGTCTTATGGGACTCATGCATCTGATCAGACCTTTAAGAGTTAAATCAAAACTAAGTTTCTCTCTTTTGTCTGGTTTGGCTAAAACAGGCATTCCCCTTTTTGTTTTTAGCTTTATACTAGGTATCAGTAAAACTTTCCCAAAAATAATTTTACTCTCTGCAGGCGGTGTTTTGGCTGTAGGTTTATTTGCACCTGCAAATGCTATAAATATTGGCATGCGTTCACTGCCTGGTATTTTGTCACAGTACTTTTACCCCAAAATGTCCTATAGTTTTGGGAAATATAATGACAAAAGGAGGCTTTGGGCAATGGCCTGGAAAATATCAGGTGGCTTGTTTGTTTTTGGTTTAATCGTGGCTTTAGTATCCTGGCCATTGGTAGCCTACGTTATAAAAAATTATTTTCCTGATTACGTTGAAGGTATATTTCCTGCACAAATGGCACTGGTCTCTGGTATTTTCACAGGTTCGCTTGTTAGCGTAAATTCACTTGCCAGTATTAAAGCCAACAAATCTTTTCTTGTTTTTAGCTTAAGCAAAGCGATCTTGTTTTTCGTATTGCCATGGGTATTTACTCGCTTCTATGACCCGCTAACAGGTGTAGCTTTAGGCATAGTGGCTGCCAATTTAGTGCAATTTTTGCTTGGAATGCATTTGTTATATTTTAATTTATACAAAGGAGCAAATGAAGCAATTTGATAACATATTTTTTGCATTAACCCCTATTCAGCTCATTAATGCATATGAAGCAAAGCATGCATATGGCATAAATGATAATGAGAGTTTATTGGTTCTTTTCGCCGAAAACAGCATTACAATCAATCAGCTAAGGAGTGTTTTAAAACTTCAGAAATGGAATAAAATTTTATTTCTATTTGATGAAATTAAAAGCAAGGATGGCTCTAGCGGATCAAATTTTTTTTTAAAAACAATTAGAATAATAAGAAATATTATCAGATGTCAAAGGCTTTTGAGAAATATAAAAAAAACATCTGTTGCCTTTCTTGGAAACATTGATAATCCGTACATGCATTATTTGAGTTGCAGGTTGATTAACACAAAAAAGATTGTTTTGGATGAAGGGAACAATACTGTTCGCCGAATGCGATGGAATTCTGGCTCTGAAGAATACTATATTGGTGGCCCATTTAGTAATAACAAGAAAAACAGAATCTTCAGGATCCTTGGACACAACAAATACATTCCAAAAACAGATTTGACTTTTTTTTCGGTTTTTGAGAACTTAATTCAAGACCAAAGAGTTCAATACAGACAAAACTTTTTTAATTATACACGCAGGGTCTTTGATCTGGATACCAAAGAAAGTTCTAACGAAGTATGGTTCCTTGGGGCACCCTTTTTAGCTCTTGGCATGTTAGAGACAAAACAATATTTTAATTTGCTAAAGACAATAGAAGGATACTATTCAAACTATCAATTCATTTACATACAGCATAGGGCTGAAAGAGAAAAGGAACTTCCTGCTCTTGAAACACGATTATTTGATTACCCTGTCGAATATCAACTGCTCAATGAAATATTACTCCCCAAAAAGATCATTTCTTTCCACTCTGGGGCTAGCATTAACATCTTCTTGTTGTTTAAAAAAATCCAGGTAGTCAATTTCGAATTAACCGATTCTGTTATGAAATCAGGAAAGCTTGGGCAAGGGCGCATAGAACTATATAAGTACTATAAAGAAATTGAAGCAGACAACATGATAAATCTCCCTTTATCTGTTTTAATTTAAGATGGGCAAGGCACTAATAGCAGACAACTTAAAAGTATCGAATAGCCTTTTTGCCTTCATATTGCTTATACCATTAATCAATGCTATTGCTACCCTTTTTACAGGGTATTTTTCAGCGGGCAGTGTAAATCCGGGTACAATCAGGGCTACGATATTGGGTGTGTTTTTTATTTACTTTCTAACCCGCCACTACCCTGTAAACAAACCCAACATATTCATCTTAATTTTATTAGCCTATTTTTTTGCGCTGGTGTTTTTATCTTCTAATCCTGCAAGGTCCCTTTATATTTACCTGCGTTTCTTTATTGCAACAATGATGTTTCCTGCTGGCTATTATGCAATCAACAATCTGAACCGCTTGCGTAAGTTTTATTTATCATTGATGGGCGTACTATTTATACTAATTACAAGCATTGTTGTTTCCAATATTTTTGGATTAGGGACCTCTGATTACCTGGACGAATCTTTCTATTTTGGAGAATATGGTGTAAACATTACCAAAAACATGGTGGTTTTAATTATGCTTGTTCCTGTTTTTTTTATCATAGTGCAAGAAAAAAAATGGAGGTACTTGGGTTTTGTCCTTTTTATTTTGGTGATGATTTTCATCATTGTAGGTGTAAAAAGAAGTGCATTGTTAGCCTTGGCCTCAGGTATCATTATATATCTTCTTTTAAGTCCGAGAAAGCTGCGTTCTTTTAAAATAGTGGTCATAAGCACCTTGTTTCTGATTCTTATAAGCCCTTATTTTTACCCTTTGTTTTTGGCCCGATATGAGGCTCGTCAGGAACAAGTTAGTATGGGAGTAGAAGAGCTGGATGAAGAAGGACGGGTTCGAGAATTTTTTGCAGTTTGGGATAATTTTAAAAATGCAAATCTCGCTGAAAAGATGATGGGCAGTGATCTGTTTTTAAACAGAGATCTTTGGGGCTATGGCAGACTTAGATTGATTCATGTGGATTACACAAACTTATTAGCCGGCTCAGGACTTCTCGGGTTGTCTTTGTTTCTATTAATGTATATTGCTATTTTTAATGAGGCAAAAAGATATTATAAACTGTCAGGGAAACCCATAATTGCAAAGGAACTATTTGCTGTTTTGTGTGCACTTTTTGCAGCCCACGCCTTTCTTTCAATTGGCGGTACCATTACGGGTATAGACCTAAGAGGTTTAATTCTTATTAATCTGGGTGCAATTACTGGCACATTAAAAAGTATGGCCAGAGAACGTTGGAAAAAAGATTCAGAATCCATCTCTGAAGACATTACAACTTCTGGATAAAAAAAGACAACGGAGCCATAAGCTAATCTATAAGGACTTTTTAGGCGAGCCTCGGAATATTTTTTTTTGTTTTTTGTCAATTCCGACGTAAGCTTATCCTATGTTTTGATGATCGTTTATTGAACTAATAAAAAAAACCATGTGGACTTTTACGAATAAAGAGAATTTAAACGGAGGCAATTATTCGAAAACAATACTCGGGAATAAATATGCTTATCACATGTGCGATTCGACAGGTCTGCAGAGCAAAGGAGAAATCAAGTGGATTTATTGTGGGCATGTTTTTCTAAGAGGATACAAAAATCACAATATTCAAAAACTACCCACAACAGAACTTCTTGACGTCTTATATTCAGAACACAAGGAAGCATTCATTCATCAAATTAAAGGAAACTTTATAGTTATTCGAATAGAGAAAAACAGTTTTTCGATATATTCAGACCGATTCGCCATTAAGAAGTTTTTCTATTGGCAGAGCGGGAAAGAGTTTATTATTTCAAATGACTTAAAAGAAATCACAAGAAACATAAACGCTACTTTATCCAAAGAAAATATTGCGAAATATGCAGTTACGTATCATTTTACTAATGGGTCAACAGCATTTGCAAACATCAGACACAATGAACCCGGACAAATAATTGAATTTAAAGAGGGGGAGTTACATCACTACAAATATTGGCAACCTCAAGATCTTCTTGAGCTAAGGAAAAGACATGTTCCGATCTCCGAAATTGCTGAGGCATTATCAAAAGCAGTTGATTTGGGTTTGGAGCATATTGATAAAAGCAAGGTAAGCCTATCCTTAACAGGTGGAGCCGATACCCGAAACCTTTTGGCTGTATTTTTAAAAAAGGGTATTTCTCCACATCTTTATACATACGGCGATCCTGAGTCTGATGATTGCATTAAAGCTAAAACCATTGCTGATGGACTTGGTCTGGCACACCAAATACACGATATTCAAATGACAGCAAGCCTATTTGAAGAATATGCCAGAAAGATAATTCGCCAGGGGGGGGGCTTGGCATCCATACATCGCGCACACCGCATTATGGCTGTGGAAAGAGAAAAGGAGTTTGCTGAAAACATGTTCCTCGGGACCTTAGGTGGGGAGTTCATAAAAGGAGTAAGCGAAGACGACTATATTGTTCCTTCAATAGTATATGAGAACTGGGAAAACCAAAATTATTCACTGGAAAACCTTTTGGAAATAACACAAAAAAAATTCATCCTTCCTAAAAAAGTTGATTTCGACATTTTACTTTCTATAGTTAAAAATGAACCGTATATGAAAGGTGATGTAATAAACAGGAAAGTTGCAGCACTTAGTTTTATTACGGCCCACCTTCATGATGCACAGGACATAAACTTATATTGCAACTTAATGAATGATGTTTTTACTCCTTTTTTAGACATTGACTATCTTGAGATTGTTTTTTCATCGCAATATACATTCGACAACAAAGAAAAAGTAAAAAACAAATATTTAAAAAGGTTAATCAATCCCGTGTATGCTTCACATTTTATCAAATCAACATACCCACCCTTGCTGCAATTTCTTTATTCCGGAGATCACAAGCCCTCAGATGTGCTATTTAATAAATACTATGCAGCTTTTATGAAAATCATCAGAAAGAGAAAGACCAAGGGTAGGTACAAGCCCAACTTTCCATTAAACGGCTGGATGGAAGAATTTGTGCAAAAAAACCTGCCACTTTGTTATAATTACAAAGAACTTTATGAAACATTTGATTTAGACGCTTTAATGCGGGAGTTGAAGACCGAAAATCACAAGCCCAAGGAATCATACTGGCTTAGGTTTACCAACCCAATCATGATGCGTTTTATAATAGAAGAATACAATCGATAGAAAATGAAAGTAGCATTGTTACAAAACGAAAACGCGGATTCCGTTAGAAAATGGGAGATCGCTTGCATAAAGAGAGGATTGGATTATGATATAATTAACCTTACTTCATCAAATTGGTTGGAAAAAATAGCAGAAAAACCTTATGACTTTTTCCTTTTAAGACCCCCAGGTTCTATCGCACATTATAAATCGTTATACGATGAGCGTATTTACGTCCTCGCAAAGGTTTTGCAATTACGCGTTTACCCTGCATATGAAGAGTGCTATATTTATGAAAATAAAAGATTATTAAGTTATTTTCTTAAAGCCCGAAATATTCCGCATCCAACGACACATGTTCTTTATTCGAAGAATGAAGCACGATATTTTGCTGAAAATGCAAATTACCCTTTAGTTGGCAAAACAGCAATTGGTGCTTCTGGTTCTGGGGTTAAAATCATTATAAATAAACGCGATGCTTATCGTTATATCCAAAGTGCTTTTTCAAGTAAAGGAATTAAGAGACGCTTTGGTCCGAACAGAGTTACGGGCTCACCAAAGAAATGGACTACAAAGGCAATAAATGACCCTTCATTTTTTTGGAGAAAACTAAAAAGTTATTTGTATTCTCACAAATATGGACAAAAAGACTTTTTAATTCTACAGGAATATGTACCTCATGAATTTGAATGGAGAGCAGTAAAAATTGGAGAATCCTACTTTGCACATAAAAAAATCAAAACCGGAGATAAAGCCAGTGGTTCTAAAGGGATAGAATATGTAAACCCCAGCCCTGAAATACTGGATTTTACAAGACTCCTTTGTGAAGCTAACAACTTTAATTTTATGGCCATTGATTTTTTTGAAGACGGCAACGGCGGGTTCTTGGTTAACGAGCTACAAACTATTTTTGGTCATGTACAAGATCATATTCTGGAAATGGACGGAAACCCAGGTAGATTTTTATACAAGGACAACCAATGGGTTTTTGAAAGGGGGAACTTTAATACGAATGAATCATACGATCTTCGCTTAGAAACAGCAATAAATCTGTATAAGAGAGGACTATGATACATTTAATGTTTCACGATGATTGGGAGATTTATGGTGATGGTTCCGGTGATCCTGAGAAACTTATGTTCGAACCCGCCAAACGCCTATTGGACATTTGTGATACCTTCGGTGCAAAATATACCTTTTATGCAGAAATTGGTCAGCAGTTAAATATGCTTGATGCGCCTGCAGAGAAATGGAAAAAACACGCAAAAACCTGGGAAACAATTCTTCAGGATGCTGTTAAACGGGGTCATGATGTGCAATTGCATTTTCATCCACAATGGATCGGGGCAAAATTGGTGGATGGAGAATCCTGGAGATTAGACTATTCAAAATGGAATACAGGCAAACTCCCTTTTGACATATTAGATGAATGGATTGCCCAAGGGGTTAAATACCTTCGGAGTTTGTTTACCCAAATTAACCCAGACTATGACGTTTTATCATACCGTGCTGGAGGTTGGATGTGTCAACCTTCAACGCTTCTGTACAAAGCGTTAAAAAAACATGGGATTGTTTGCGATGTGTCTGTAATTAAGGGCCGTTATAGGATATTTGAAGATGGAGGATGCATTGATTTTCGTCTGGCTCATAGCCGGTTTAATCCTTGGGAGGTGGACCCTAACAATTTTGCTTTTCATAAAGAAGGAAGTGGGTTTTGGGAACTTCCTGTGTATAGCGAAACATCCAGACTACCGCATCCATTGTACCTGCTAAGCAGAAGCCTTGCCCCTTTGCATTACTTTAAGATTTTCAGGAAACGTAAGCAACAGAAGGGCAGTGGTTATTATTCTCCCAAGAGTTTAAATTCTACAACAGAAAAAGACTACTATGGTAGCTTTGGATATATGCACTATAAACACCTCCTGGCAATTGTTCAATCCATCAAGGGGAACATGGATTTAGGTAACAAAGAAAAGCACCTTATTTTTCTCACACATTCAAAGAGTTTCCTTGATTTCAGGAACTTTGAAAAACTACTTCGGGAATTAGTTGCAGATCCGAACATAAAATTTTCCACCACTCAGAATTACATAAATAAATTTATTTTGCCATGATAAAAAAATATTACCGCAAAATTTATCGCACCTGGCTTGGCAAGAAACTCTCAAGTGAAGAGTTTTTGCACATCCTTACATCACTTCTAGATTTAAAAAAAGGGGATTCAGTTTTAGTACATGCAAGTTTTGGGAACTTGAAACCAGATTTCAGCCCAGAAAAAGCTGTTGAAATATTAATGAATGTGGTCGGTAAAGAGGGTAATCTTTTAATGCCTTATTATCCCTATGACTCGAAAAAATTTTTGGAATCAGGGGAGGTGTTTGATGTAAATTCAACGCCAACAAGGTCTGGAATACTATCAGCCACTTTTTCAAGTTTTCCAGAAGTAAAAAAAAGTCTTCATCCTATTAAATCACTGGCTGTCTGGGGAAAAGATAGAGATGAACTAATATCCCGCCATCATTATTCAAAGCTTCCCTTCGATCAAAACAGTCCTTATTACCGCCTTTTAAGGATGCAAAGTGCAAAAACAATTGGCCTTGGAGTTTTCAAGAATTCAATGTTGCACATGTATGAAGATAACATTACAGCATATCCAACGTATTACGAGGGAAAAAAATATATTGCAAAATGCATAAACTATGAAGGAAAGGTTTGTAATGTTGAAACTTACACCCATGGTAAGTCAAACAGAGTAGAAAGTTGCGAATATCTTAAACTGATCAAATGCCCCAGCTACAAAGAAGTACTATTTAAACAAAGGCGATTTTATGTTTTAAACGAACAAATCGCATATAAACATATCGCTAGGTTGGTCGAAAGTGAGAACAAAACAGCTGAATATTTTAAGCAAGACACTTCATTTGTGCATTATATCAAATCAAAAATTCCAAGAATCTAAAATGATTATAATTAATACCGTTAGAGATCTTCATGTAGAAAAAAAAATCGGAGGTGTTGGAAATTACTATTCAATACTTTTACACTATTGGAAGCTAAATGTTTCCTTGTTTTTCATTGGGAAAAGACACATGGACAGGAAACATATATTGGTGAGACTGATTTCAGATTATGTCAAATTGAATAGAATAATAAACCAAGCAGATTTATTGATAACAAACACATCTCTGTCTTCAACTTCGTTAATGCGGGATGCTATATCATTACTATTGGCTTTTAGGAAAAGGAAAAAAACGATAGTGTTTTTTCGGGGATGGCATGATAATATGGTAAGTCAAATTGATAATAATCGTTTTATTAAAATGATGTTTAAAAAGACTTATGGCAAAGCAGATGCCATAATTGTGTTATCAGTAGCTTTTCAGGAAAAACTCCGTCAATGGGGCTTTAGGCAACCTATATACATTGAAACCACCGTTGTGGATGATTCGTTGCTGAAAACAGAAAATGGCAAAAGCCAGATCATGCTAAATGACCCGATTAAACTTCTTTTTTTAGCAAGGGTAGAAAAGGAAAAGGGTATTTGGGAATTAATAGATGCCTATGAATTACTTAGACATCAAAATCAAAAAATATCATTAACGATTGCCGGGGATGGCAGTCAATTAAATAATTTAAAGCAATGCGTCATTGAAAGACAAATTCCTGACGTCAAATTCACAGGATACATTAGCGGTAAAGATAAAGCAAAAGCATTTTATGAAAGCGACATATATGTATTTCCTTCGCATGGCGAAGGGATGCCAAACTCTGTTTTAGAAGCTATTGCATTTGGTCTGCCTGTAATTACTCGTTCAGTAGGTGGGTTAAATGACTTTTTTGAAGATGGCAAAATGGGCTATATCACTGATAGTAAGGACCCCGAAGTGTTATCGCATTTAATGGAAAAGCTTCTTGTTAATAGACATTTGCGAAATGAAATGGCTTCATACAATAGGGCGTTCGCCCAAAGGCATTTCATAGCCAGCAAGGTAGTACGTCGCCTGGAACGAATATATAGGGAGGTTTTGGAAAACAACGCAGAGGATAGTTCATGGCGAAATTATTAAATTTGATACAGCCTGATTGTTATTGTTTATGAATATTTCTACGCCATCCATTCATGAGTTTGAAAAGAGCTTGTCTCGTCTGATAAGCCATGTTGAGTCTGGTTTTTTCAGAGGCTACGACCCCTACGACACCCTCAATTCATTTATCCCCTTCCGCAAATCCGGCACGTACCTTTCTGCAGTTGCAATTCAAATACAGAAACGCAATCCTATCAACATTCGACCGCTTTTAGGAATAAAAAAGGGAGTTAACCCCAAAGCGATGGGATTGTTTTTAAAGGCCTATAGTATACTATACAGAAAAACCGGAGAGAAAAAACACCTGGACAAGGCCGAAGAAATTTTTCAATGGTTGCAAAATAATTACTCAAAGGGATTTTCCGGGCATTGCTGGGGGTATAATTTTGACTGGGCAAGCCCCGGGAGTTATTTAAAAGCTTACACCCCTTCTGTAGTAGTAACATCTTTTGTGGTTGACGGGGTTTTTGAATATTACAAAACCACCAGGGACACTAAGGCTGTCGAAATCATCGAAAGCGCAGCTAATTATATTGAAAATGATATTCCCGTACTAAAACTAAATACGGGAATTTCTTTTTCATATACGCATCTCTCGACTGGTGCCTGCTATAATGCCAGCCTGTTGGCTGCAGAAGTTTTAGCCAGGGCTTATTCCATTAAAGCGGATTCCCTAAATCTTAAAAGGATCGAGGAGGCGGTCCTTTTTATCATCTCTAAACAAAAACCTGATGGTTCGTGGTATTACAGCTACAATCCTGATACAAAAACCGAACGTAGACAGATTGATTTTCACCAGGGGTTTATTTTGGTTTCACTGGAAAACATACTAGGCCTCACAGGTATTCTGGAAAACGAAATTCAGGGAGCAATAAAGCGGGGTCTTCAATTCTATAAACAAGAACAGTTTACGATAGAGGGTAGATCAATGTGGCGCCTTCCCAAGAAATGGCCAGTAGATATTCATAATCAAAGCCAGGGTATAATCACATTTGCAAGATTACAGCACTATAGCTATGATTACCTTGGTTTTTCCAAAACCATTGCTCAATGGACCATTGATAATATGCAATCGCCCAAAGGGTACTTCTATTACAGAAAAACTCCTTTTTTTACCAACAAAATACCTTATATCCGCTGGAGTCAGGCATGGATGATGCTCGCTCTGGCAGAGATTTATACACTGGAAGAACATGCAAAATAAACCCGGCGCCATTATCATCGAAGGCCATGTGCAAGGATTGAGCAATACCCGCTCTCTGGGTGAAGCGGGTATTCCAGTTATTGTGGTGGACAAACACAACTGCATTGCGAGGTATTCTAAATACTGCCGGAAGTTTTTTAAATGTCCCGATTTTCAGTCGGATGCATTTGCTGATTTTCTAATGGAACTGGGTAAGCGCGAAAACCTGCAGGACTGGCTGCTTTTGCCTTCCAACGACCATGCTGTTTACAATCTTGCCCGGAATAAAAGCCGTCTTGAGGAAATTTACCGGGTTATTACCCCCGAAATTGAGGTTGTAAACCAAATCTACAACAAAGAAAACCTGTTGAAGAATGCCGCCAGGGCTCATACCCCTTATCCTGCATCCTGGTTCCCCGAAAGTTTTGATGAACAAGTTCCGGAACACCTCAGCTTCCCGGTGTTGATCAAGGGGAAGTTTGGTCTTAGTTTTTATAAAGCTACGGGTAAAAAGGCCTTTCTGGTAAACCACCCTTCGGATTTCCAAGAAACAATGGGTAGGTTAAGCAGTATCATTCAGGCCAAAGATTTGTTTGTTCAGGAGTTAATACCGTTCACGGTTAAGAATAAAACGTTATCATTCGCAGCATTTGCAGTAAATGGGGTTATTAAAGCCTTTTGGACGGGTGTTAAGATGAGAGAGCACCCCATACAATTCGGCACTGCAACTTTTGCCAAAAGCATCCTGGAAGAAAGTGTGATCGATCCCTCCAAAAGACTGCTTAAACAGTTAAATTATACCGGGGTTTGCGAAGTAGAATACTTGCAAGATCCAAGAGATGGTGAGTTTAAGTTGATTGAAATCAATGCGAGAACCTGGCTTTGGGTAGAATTAGCAAGAAAATGTGGTGTTGATTTTGCCCAGATGGCTTACAAGCATGTCAATCAATCTATACAAGAATTTCCAAATACATTCACAATAAACTACAAATGGTCGAACATTTGGACAGACTTTGTGTATGCCCTCATTGCAATATTCAAGGGGAAACTCAACCTTATAGCTTTTCTAAAATCGTACAATGGAAGAATTATGGTTGCCATGTTTTCTCGTAAGGACATGCTTCCTTTTTTTATTTATCCTTTTCTATTTCTGCAGTTTGTAAGAAAAAGGTAATGATGATCCCCTATTATTCTCCCAATTTTTATTTGAAAGATTTATTGGCTTCCCTATTCCGGCCAAATTCTCAAAGGGAGGTTGAGGAGTATTTTAGGCAATACTCAGGGAAGAAGCATATCCTTTTTACAGCATCCTGTAGGTCTGCATTGTATCTTGCCTACAATGCACTTGATAAGAGGGGTTCTGTTATTACTTCGCCATTAACATGCAGATCTGCACTTGATCCTATCGTCTGGTCAGGTAATAGAATGCTTTTTGCAGATGTTGATTTAAACACATTAAATCATTCTGAATCGGCAATTTTGGGCTTATTAGATCAAAAACCCATTGCGATTCAGGTTATCAATCATGGCGGAATAGCTTATGACACCAAAAGACTCAAAGAAAGAATACAAGAACCCTGTATCGTTATTGAAGACTGTGCACAAGCTTTTGGGGCAGAAAGGAATGGCTTTCCGGCCGGGTATTATGCAGATGTTGCCTGCTATTCACTTATTAAAAATGCCTATGGAATAGGAGGGGGCATTCTTGCTACAAATAATCTTTCAATTTATGAAAATGCAAAAAAAGAACAGGCGGAATTCCCCGCATTCCCATTACTGATTGCATCATATCGTTTGATTAAAAACACCCTTGAATCTTACAGGCAAAAAAAAATTGTCAATTCAGTTTTAAGTAACCTTGTCTCCGTAAGAAGGTCAGGTGACAAAAATGATCCGGAAAGTAAAACAAAGTTTTTGAAAAAACCACATAGATTATTCTCAACCACATTTGCTCATCAATTAAAAAAGATACAAAAACTGCATAAACAAAGGAGTAGCTTAGGTGTGTTTTTCATTGAGAAACTTCGGGAAAACAGACTGATTAGCAACTATAACGGATTGGATCTATCAGCATCTTCATTCACAAAGTTGTTTGTATATAATCCTTCTTTTAACTCCGGTAAAGTAATATCATCCATTTGCCAAAAAGGGATCGAAGCTAAACATTTAGAACAGAAGGCCGATAGTTCTGTCCAACCTTTGATAAATACAATCTATTCCTCCGAAAAATATGAGGGTTTGGAGACGTGCGAAAATTATATCAAGATCAATGAAATGATTGTTAGTTTGCCTCTTTATGAAAAGATGAGAACAAGAGACATAAACACAATTATTGACAATTTAAAGGAATGCCTTAAAATATGAGAACAAAAACAATTTGGTTTGACCTCACAAATGTTCCTCATGTCAGCTTTTTGAAGCCGATTTGCGAACATTTCGAATCACAACATAATTATGTGTTCACAGTACGAGACTTTGCTGAGACAAAAGGTTTGTTTGAAAAACGATTTGGCTTTACACCCTCAATAATTGGCAAACATGCAGGAGAAAACAAATTTATGAAAGTACTGGGTTCCTTTAAAAGAATTTACACACTTAACAAAAATGTTGGCGATTTTGATATTAAGATCTCAATTGGTGGAGATGCCTCCAGCATCGTAGCAAAACTAAGAGGGAAATTTTCCATTACATTTGATGATAATGAAAAAGCACCAAATTGGCGATACAGTAAATTTTCTGATCTTGCATTCTGGCCTGATACTATACCTTTAAATATTCTAAAAAACCAAGGTTTTAAAGAACATAAACTCTTCCGTTACAACGGATACAAGGAAGATATGTATATCGCTGACTTCAAGCCGGATGCTGGTTTTTTGGGTGTTTTACCTTTTGAGAAATATGTGCTTGTTCGACCTGAAAACATCCAGGCAAATTATGTTGAAGGCAACAAAAGCATTGTTCCCCTTTTGTTGAAAAAACTATCTTATGCTGGTCACAATATTTTATTTCTACCCAGATATGAGCATGATAAAGTATACGCTAAAGATATTCCCAACATTTTCATACCAGAAAAACCACTGAATGGGCTGGATGCTTGTTACTATGCCGATTTGGTGTTAACTGGTGCCGGCACTCTGGCACGAGAAGCAGCCTGCCTGGGTATTCCTGCAATCAGTTTTTATGCTGGAAAAGAACTATTAACAGTAGATCAGGATATGATTAACAAAGGATGGATGTTCTTTTCGCGCAACCCCGATGAGATTCTCGAAAGAATGAAAAGCTTTCCAAAAACGGAGCCCGATCTCGATCGATCAAAAAGGGTAAAAAAGCAAATCATGGAGAAGCTCGGGGAAATATTAAGCCTCTGACCTCTTCCAAAATTTCAAATAAGAATTTCACCGCAGAACCACTAGCACACAAAGCACCCATCCCTGCGCCTCTGTGCCTCTGCGGTACAAAAAAGCCATCATCAAAATGAAAATCCTCTCCGTCGTCGGTGCTCGTCCCAATTTCATGAAGATCGCCCCTTTTATCCGGGCCATCGAAGCGTATAACGCATCCTTACCCCAAGCCGAAACCCAGTCCCCGGCACCCACTCCCCCAGTCCCCATTTCCCCACGCCCGCTGCCCCTTACCCACCTCCTGGTCCACACCGGCCAGCACTACGACGACCGCATGTCGCAGGCGTTTTTTGAGGATCTTAACATCCCGCCCGCCGACATTCATTTGAATATTGGCAGTGGCAGTCATGCCGAGCAGGTGGGGCATACCATGATTGCCCTGGAGAAGGTTTTTCTGAAAGAGAGGCCCGATTGGGTGGTAGTGGTAGGCGATATAAATGCCACTCTGGCGGCCAGCGTAACGGCCAAAAAGCTCAACATCAAAGTGTGCCACATAGAAGCCGGTTTGCGCAGCGGCGATATGGGCATGCCCGAGGAGATCAACCGCCTAGTGACCGACCGTCTGTCGGACCTGCTGCTCACCCCCGACACCCTCTCTTCTGCCAATCTGCGCCAGGAGGGTGTGCCAGAGGCAAAGATCAGGTTTGTGGGCAACATCATGATCGACACCCTGGAGGCCCAAAGAGCAAAGGCCCAGTCCCTTCAAATCCAGGATATAATACATACCAACCTTTTGAATTTGGACTCAAAGCTCTTACCTCTAAACCCTTCACTTTTAACTCCCTACTCCCTGATCACCCTCCATCGCCCCTCCAACGTAGATCAGCAGGAGGTACTGGAGCCCATCATCCGGTTTCTTCTGGATGAGGTAAGTGCAGACATGCCCGTTTTCTGGCCCATCCATCCGCGAACGCAGAAACAGTTGAAGCTCTTCGGGCTGTGGGAGGAGGTATTGAATCATCCCCGGATGTTGCTGATGCACCCCCTGGGGTATCACGATATGCTGCGGCTGAACATGGATGCCACCATCATGCTCACCGACAGTGGCGGATTGCAGGAGGAGTGCACGGTGCTGGGCACCCCTTGTCTCACCCTCCGCTGGAACACCGAGCGCCCCGTAACCCTGCGCGAGCATGGCGGAGCCAGTGTGCTGGTGGGCAACCACATTGACCGGATCCGGTCGGCATACCACGAAACCCTTCGCCAGGAACGCAAACCCCAGCGCCCGCCCCTGTGGGACGGTGAAACCGCTGTACGCTGTGTAAAAGAGATCCTGGAAAGCAGCTGGATGGATCCGTGCTGATAACCCGTGTTTTTGCGGCTCTTCTCCATACCATCTCCCTGTTTTCTCCGTACCATCTCCGTATCAACTCCCTGTTAGGGCCATGTTTTTGGGGCATGCCCTATCCTTCCGTGCAGATCGTTTGAGAGCCCGGCAGGAACAAACACGGACTCAATAAGACCCGGCCCGGTCCATGAAAGCCATTTCCCTTACAACCCGATGTTTTTCCCACTAAATAAACCCTTCCGTTTTCTTCTTCCGGCCTACCTGATGATCCTGCTGGTGCTGGTGTTGTTTCCCTTTTCCAGTGTGGGTGTAGAAGGACTCAACAACACCTACGTAGTGAAGTTGCGGTTGGATCATCTGCTCCATGTACTGGCCTTTGTCCCCTTGTATCCATTGCTGGTGGTTGCACTGAATCCCAGAGGAGGATGGCACCTGCTGCTGGTATTTATCCTGGCGTGTGCGCTGGCCGTTGCGCTGGAGGGGGTGCAGTATTTTGTAGATTACCGTTCTTTCAATCCCATGGATATGTTGGCCAATGGGGTCGGGGTTGTGGTGGGGGCGGTTGTTAGCAGTTGGCTTTTTGCCAGGAGTAAATTTCAGGAATAGCTGGAGAAGAGAAGGAAGTCCGAAGTCGGAAGTCCGAAGTAAGAAGAACCATCCTCCCTGTCGCTTCGACAGGCTCAGCGACCAGCAGCTACAGGGCTTCCTCATACCTCAACCAAGCCGAAGGCGAGTTCAGCGAAGTTACACCCCATACCCCCTCCCCCAAAAAAGCTTTCGCTGTAAACAAACATTAGTTATCTTTGCCAACAAAAACTTTGCGCAATGCTTTCGAAGTTTATCATTGAACAGGTTTTGGATTCTCAATTGGACAGACTCAAAGGAATGGATTTGGGTTTAAAGAGAAATATTTCGGGGTATGAACAATTGCGTTCACATGCATTTATTGTATCTGGCATAAGAAGATGCGGTAAGAGCACGCTTTTGCAACAAATAAACCGGTCAATTGAAGGTGATTCTATCTATCTTAATTTTGAAGACCCTCGTTTATCGGGGTTTGATCTGGAAGATTTAAACCGGCTTCATGAAATAGCCCAACAGAGAAAAATTCAGGTGTATTTTCTGGATGAAGTGCAGGTAGTGCCCGGATGGGAAAGCTTTGTGCGGTTTCGGTTGGATGAATCTGACAGGGTTTTTATTACGGGCTCCAATTCCGCAAGGCTTAGCAGGGAGCTTGGGTCAAAACTTACAGGTCGTCATATTTCCAGGGAGCTGTTCCCATTTTCATACAGCGAATTTTTAGCATACAAAAATCTTGAAACAAATGATGCTTCTTCGCAGGAGTATATGGTATCGGGTGGTTTCCCCCAGTTTGTAAAAACCCGGCAGCAGGAAAACCTGATGCAATGCTTTAATGACATCATAACCAGAGACATTGTGCTGCGGTATCATATAAAGAACAGCTTATTATTAAAACAAATTGGGGTATGGTTGGTGTCTAATGTTGGCAAACCTGTATCGGGGAATAGCTTAAGAAAAATGTTCGGCATAGCATCGTCTTCGAGCATCATGGAGTATCTTTCCTTTTTTACAGATGCGTATTTGTTTTTCTTTGTGCCTAAATTCAGCTACTCACATAAAGTACAAACGGTTAATCCAAAGAAGGTATATTGCATTGACAATGGGTTTATCACCACAAACTCAGTGTCGTTTACCGGGGATAAAGGCAGGCTCCTTGAAAACATGGTTTATATGCAGTTGCGTAGATCAACGGCAGATATATTCTATTTTAATGAGGGGAAAGAGTGTGATTTTGTGGTTTCTTTAAATGGTAAAGTCAAGGATGTTATTCAGGTATGCTATCAGCTGGATCAGAACAATATGAACAGGGAAATCATGGGAGCACTGGAAGCCATGGAGTTTTTCAACCTTTCTGAAGCGGTTATAATTACCCATAATCAGGCTGACACCTTCAGCATCAATAGTAAAACCATTAATGCTATTCCTTTTTACCGTTGGGCAACAATGAAAACCAAAGGCTAACAGCCAATAGCATAATACCACTCACGACTTACCACTAACACCCCATGGATTTTACCTTAAAAACATACAAGCAGCTTCTACAAACCCTTAAGGATGCGGGTTATCGGTTTATTACTTTTTCGGAATACGTGGGGAGGTCGGAAGACGGGAGACCGAAGACCGAAGACGGGAGACCGAAGACGGAAGACCGAAGACGGGAGACTGAAGACCGAAGATGGAAGACCGGAGACCGGAGTAAGTTGAGGGCACAGCCCGAAATCCCGAGCCATGCGGGAACCGAAGACGGAAGACGGAAGACCGGAGACCGAAGACGGGAGACTGAAGACCAAAGACAGAAGACCGAAGACCAAGGATGGGAGACGGAAGACCGAAGACCGAAGACCGAAGACCGGAGTAAGTTGAGGGCACAGCCCGAAATCCCGCGCCATGCGGGAACAGAAGACGTGAGATGGGAGACGGAAGTTTATCACACTTCACCCGTCACCGATGACACATCACCTGTAATAATTCTCCGGCACGACGTAGACCTGCTCCCGCAGAACTCCCTTGCCTTTGCCCGTATACAGCATGAGATGGGCATTCGGGGCAGCTATTATTTCAGGGCTGTGCCCGAAAGCTGGGATGAGGCTATCATCAAAGAGATTCACCGCCTGGGGCATGAGGTGGGGTATCATTATGAGGATCTGGATTTAGTGGGAAGAGAGGGAAGACCGAAGACTGAAGACGGAAGAGGGGAGACCGAAGACCGAAGACCGGAGACCGAAGACGGAAGAGGGGAGACCGAAGACCGAAGACCGAAGACCGAAGACCGGAGTAAGTTGAGGGCACAGCCCGAAATCCCGCGCCATGCGGGAACCGAAGACCAAGGATGGGAGACCGAAGACCGAAGACCGAAGACCGAAGACCGGAGTAAGTTGAGGACACAGCCCGAAATCCCGCGCCATGCGGGAACCGAAGACGGAAGACCGGAGACGGGAGATGGGAGATGGGAGACGGAAGAGGGCAATCCGGCAATCCAGCAATCCAACAATCTGTCCCACTACAATGACCCGTTACTCGTTGCTGCTATTGCATCTTTTACAAACAACCTCGAAAAACTCCGCCAGCTGGTACCCGTAAAAACGATTTGCATGCATGGCAGCCCCCGGTCGAAGTACGACAATCGTGACCTATGGAAGAAGTATGATTACCGCGATTTTGGCATCCTGGGAGAGCCTTATTTTGATGTGGATTTTGATGACGTGTTTTACCTGACCGATACCGGCCGCCGGTGGGATGGATGGAAGGTGAGCATACGCGATAAGGTGCCCCAGCAGGAGCGGTGGGTGAAGGAGGGGTTGGTATTTGGGAGTACCTTTGATATTTTGAAAAGAGTGGTAAGTGAAAAGATAAAAGATAAAAGTGAAAAGGTAAAAGTAGGACGTTATAATCCACATCAACCTTTTCCTGACAGGGTAATGTTTACTTTTCATCCGCAGCGTTGGACGGATAAGCCGATACCCTGGCTCAAGGAATATATTATGCAAAATGTAAAGAATGTGGTGAAAAGGCTAATAGTCAGTACTGTTCGCTAATTTTTGGCTGTTGTGCAACAGACTTATTAACCGCTCCATTTCCCCATGTCCCCAAGTCCCATTTGTTAATCATTCGGGCGCTTCCCGAGGCTGTGATCTGTCGCCCCTTCGGGGTTTTTTGACGCCTAAGGCAAACTGTATCGTTCTTAAGTGAAGAGACAGGGATGGGTCAGTAAGGTCCGGAATATCCTCTCTGATGCATTGTTTTGTAAATAAATCGGAAATTTATTACTTTTATTTTAATTTTCATGAATATTAAAAGTACAACTTTTGTTTTTCATGTATTTAAGAAGTCAGAAATTCAAATACTCCGATGAAGAAAGCTTTTTTCTTTGGGGAGCAAGGCAAACCGGAAAGAGTACCTTGCTCGGTAAACTTTATAAAAACCACTTATATATTGATTTGCTGTTATCGGATGTTTTTGAACGCTACAACCGCAATCCAGGATTATTGAGAGAAGCAGTTATGGCATGGGATGGGGCCCAACCGGTTATCATTGACGAAATTCAAAGAATCCCTGCATTGCTTAATGAGGTCCACTGGTTGATTGCAAATACGGATGCAAAATTTATTCTTAGTGGTTCAAGTCCCAGGAAAATTATAAAATCCGGTACAAATCTTCTGGGCGGAAGAGCATTACGATATGAGCTTTATCCTTTGATAAAAAAAGAGATTCCGGATTTTGATCTTTTGCGTGCACTGAACCATGGTCTGTTGCCTCGGCACTACTTGTCGGAAAGACCGCAAAAACTACATTCTGCTTATGTCGGCAGCTATCTGCAGGATGAAATCATAGCCGAAGCGAAGATCAGAAATATTGGGTCTTTTACCAGGTTTCTGGAGATTGCGGCATTCAGTAACGGAGAAATGGTAAATTACTCCCATATCGGATCAGAATGTGGTGTTAGTCCCCCCACGGTAAGGGAGTATTTTCAGATACTGGAAGATACCTTGATCGGCAGGTTTGTACCATCCTTTCAGAAAAAGCCCAAACGACGTATCATACAATCACCCCGATTTTACTATTTTGATGTGGGCATTGCCAATTATCTGCTGAAGCGTGGAAATATTCTGCCCGGAAGTGAAACTTTTGGTAAGGCTTTTGAACACTATATCTACCATGAAATATATGCACACCGGCATTATACACAAACAGATTATCCCATCAGCTATTGGCGCACCACATCAGGACTTGAAGTAGATTTCATACTGGGAGATCATGAGGTAGCTGTTGAAGTAAAAGCCACACCCAGCGCATCAGCAAGGCACCTGAAGGGTCTGAAAAGTTTTGCTGAAGAATATTCTGTTAAGCGTAAAGTTCTGGTTTCTCTTGACCCATTGCCTAGAAAAGCCGGGGATATTGATATACTTCCCTGGGAAAGGTTTCTTGAATTGTTGTGGAATGGGGAGATCATTACATAGATTGGCGTGGGATTCTGACATCTATTCAGCGGTTTCATGGCATGAGCTGTAGTGGCATCCCGGAGATTACAAAGTGATTTTCAAAACAGCGTCACTTGCCATTAAAAACTTCATTCTTAACCTCATCCATCAAAACCCGTGTTTCCCCGTAAACCCACTATAAATTCCTGCATAACTTTACCCTTCAAAGCGGATAAATCCGTAAAATCAGATAATTTTATCCTTTTTCCGCCCAAAGGCAAACGCAAATGAAGCAACTATTCACCATAATTCTCATTGCATTATCTGCATCGGCTTATAGCCAGTCGGCTTTCCAGCACGTGAGCGACCGGGGTATTTACCAGTTTCTGGATGAGCTGGCAGCAGTACAGATCATTGATATAACTTCTGCCATCAAACCTTACACACGCGAGCAGATTGCCCATTATCTGCAACAGGCCGAATTCCAGTGGTCGCAGCTGAGTTTTGCCCAGCGGGGGCGGCTGGAGCGCTACATGAAAGAGTATGCCCTGGAAAGGGGTGCTCTGAAAGAGGGAGGATGGCAGCTGCTGCACCGCGATTCCACACTTTCGGTACATCTGTTGCCCCCCGAAATAGCTTACCGTGACACACTTTTCACTGCATTGATCAGGCCGGTATACGGATACCGCAATTTCTCAGGGGGTCAGAAGAACTTCTGGGCAACGTACGGCGGTGCCGAAGCTATAACCTACATCGGCAGCAACTGGTCGGTATATGCCAGTCTGCGCGACAACTACCAGTCTGGGCAGCGCCTGGCACAACCCACCTGGCTCACTCAGGAGCCCGGTGGCACCTACAAGGGGCAAACCGGAGGAGGACAGGGTGGCGAATTCAGCGAAATGCGCGGTGGCATCACCTACTCCTGGAACTGGGGCAATGTGGGGCTGATCAAAGACCACGTGCAGTGGGGCGATCATCAAAACGGCAGCAACATCTTCTCGGGCCGTACACCTTCCTTTGCCATGGTAAAGCTGCACATGAGCCCTGCCCGGTGGATCTCCCTCGACTATTTCCACGGTTGGCTGGTATCGCAGGCCATCGACAGCGTCAATTCCTTTTTCCCCGAACAGGGCCTACCACGTACCGTGCAACGGCGTATGTATATTGCAGCCAATATGGTTACCTTAAAGCCTTGGCCTGGCTTGCACTTCTCGGCAGGAAACAGCATCGTTTACGGAGATATGCCCGTACAACCCGCCTACCTCATCCCGGTGTTGTTTTACAAATCGGTAGTGCATACCCTGCACTGGGGTTCTACTTTCCAGAACAATGCCCTTTACTTCAACCTGAGCTCGCGCCAGATCAAACACCTGCACCTGTACGCCTCTTATTTTGTGGATGAGTTTTCCATCAGAAGGGTAACGGATCCGAACCGGCGCAACTTTACCAGCTTCAAAGGGGGCATGTCGCTCACCGACTGGCCTGTGCGCAATGTTTTCCTGGGGGGTGAATACACCTTCACCAACCCCATTACCTTCCTGCACGACGAACCCACCACCCGGTTCAGCTCCAACCTCTACAATCTGGGGCATTACCTGCAGGACAATGCCCAGGAGATGTTTGCCCAGATCAGGGTGTACCCTGCCGGATGGTTGCAGCTGGGGGCATCGTACACCCATGCTCAGAAGGGGAATTACTACCAGTACATCCGGGGCAGGCGAAACCCTCGCATCGATGGCCACCCGGTGCTGGATGAGATTACATGGGAAAAGAAGCAGCTTGCCCTGGACATGATAGCCCATCCTCTGCCCAACTTCAGAGTATTTGCCAGGGTAACCTTCTCCGATATTCAGGGCTTCGAGGTGGATGAGCAAAGTCCGCAATACTATCTCAACCTGTTCTCCCCTGCCTACCTGCACGGGAAAAACACCATCCTGGAGCTGGGCTTCGGACTGGGGTTTTAGCCTCGGAGGTTATCCCAACCTAAGCTCCCATCCCAATAGACCTTTACTACTATGGCAGGATGCATGCCATTGCGGGAGAATTCGCATCTGCCAATTGCACCAAAGGCAATTTATGCTATCTTTGATCGTTAGCATACTAAAGCTGGTAGCGATTTTCTGCATGTCTGTATACAAATCACTTATCCTGCCGTTGCTTGCGGCATTAGTTTTCTCCAGCGGAGCCTGGGGACAAAGCGGTCATTCTTATCGCGATTTCAAACCCGACGACTGCCGGCGCATGAAGCGTTCCCTTGACCGGCAGCCCGACTACGTGCACCTGATCCCCCTGGTGGAGGGCTCCAGCGTATACCTGGTTTTCAACGACTCGGTATGGATGGAAAGGTTCTTCTGGCAGGAGAAAGAGGACCGGTGGGAAAAACTGTTGGGAATGAACCGCCGCAAGCTGGGGATAAAGATCCTGTCGTCGCAATATTTTCAGTGCAACCCATCGGGAGGCACTACCCTGGCAAACTATTTATGGTACAGCGAACCGGCCTCATGGCGCGACATGACGCGCACCTTGCAGAAGGGCGACGGCTTTTTCTATTTCTACCTGGGAGAACTGCCACCGGAGTTTCTCAACAGCCCTTTCGACCTGGGAGTGATCTATTCGCGTAAGAACCGCATCTGCGATCAGCACTGGTTGCGCCGGTTGCCAGCCCACGACTGGCAGATCATCCCCTCTCCCCTGTTGGTCGACACCCTGCTTTTTACCGGAGACACCATCCCGTTCCCGGCAGATACGCTGCCCATCGTTACGCTGAAGCAGCTCAGCACCACCGTAATTTTCCCCAAAGACCAGACAACCTTCAACCGGCAACAGGTGCAGGATTTTCTCAGGAGCCTGCCCTTGCAGCACTACCAGCCCCTGGATGTGAGCATACAAGCCTACGCCTCGGTGGAAGGACCGCCCGAACGAAACATAGAACTTTACAACCAAAGGGCCGGGGTGATACTGGAGGAGGTAAACCGGTTACTGCCACAGGTGGAATATTTCCAATGCGAGGTAGATGAAAACTGGGAGGCTTTTATGCAGGATATCCGCCAGACCCCACATGCACACCTGGCACGTCTGCCCCGCGACACCATCCGCGAGCGTCTGCGCAATCCCATACTGAGCCAGCAGCTGGAGCCCATGCTGGCCAACCACCGCAAAACCATCCTTACCATCACGCTGCGAAGCGAGATCGTTCCTGCTACCAGCACCATGCAGCAGATGACAGACTTTTTTGTCCAAACCCTCCAGAACGAAAATCTCTACAGTGCCCTTCGGATTCAGAATGCCATTTTCGAAAGGATACAGAATGAGGATGTAAGGGCCGATTTTCCCAGGGACCTTCCCATCCCTGAGAACCTCGACTTCTTCTCTGTCTTCAACCGGCAATACCTCTACCAGTACCACATGGGGCTGGCCGATCTGCGCGAAACCTGGGTGCTTTACGATAGCCTGTTCGATCACTACCCCGACTCTCCTTACCTGCAATACAACCTGGCAGAGCTGACCTTCCGTCGCTGGTACAGTGGCGATCCAGAGATAAGCGTCGGTAAACTGCTTGTCTACTTTGATCTGATAGAAGACAAATCGGAGGTTCCCAAGGCGGCGTGGCACCGGCTGAGGCTCAACTACAACAAAACCATGGCCCACAACGCGCAGCTGGAAAGGAACATTTCAGCCCGCAACCGCCATCTCAACAACATCCGTGGGTTATATCCTGAGGCTCAGCTCAGCCCTGAGGAAATAACCAACCTGGGTGGATTCCTAACGGCCTATGGCCGGCTGGAACTGGCCGAACGGATGGTACGCCCCCTGGCCCGCGCACCACAGCCCGATGAAGAAATCCTTTTCTACTATCTGAATATCTCCATCTCCAACGACCGGTTGCGATCGGCCCGATGGTACCGCGATCTGCTGGAGTATACCCGCCTGCAGTATCCGGAGCGTTTCTGCAGCCTCTTTACACCCCTGAGCTTAAAAGGGAATGGCATATCAGCCCTGCTTGATCCCATACTTATGGAGATGTATTGCAAAACCTGCAGCGAGCCCCTGCAAAGCATGCAATAAGGATGGGATAGCATCAATCCCTGAGAAAAACTTCTGCCTGAAAATTTTTTTTGAAAATATTTTTGGAGGAAACAAAAAATTACTAATTTTGCCAATCCAAACACAACGGTGTTGGACAAAAAAAAACACTCCTCCTTAGCTCAGTTGGTTAGAGTCCCGCAACTGCGGGATTAATCAGAGGGTCTCAGGAAGAAGATTAGAATAAAATACTCCTCCTTAGCTCAGTTGGTTAGAGTCCCGCA
>ERZ869909.100-NODE-100-length-128814-cov-19.712957_pt1 | contig 128814 bp, 122 predicted proteins | sample MGYA00520892_ERZ869909 | MGnify/ENA primary metagenome ERZ869909 (study PRJEB32215, sample SAMEA104723947) | bioreactor metagenome | biome: bioreactor; feature: anaerobic bioreactor; material: water | place: China | collected 2015-03-12 ... | reverse complement strand
ACCGCGTGCGCATAAAGCTTTAGCTCCTTCTCCGCCTTGCGCTTTACAGCTTCAAGCGACAAAGCCGTAGTAAAACTACGATGGAGAAGCGGTGGCGCAAGGGAGCCTGCGCGCAGATTTGTTGAAAAATGGTTAATGGTTGAATGGTTAATGGTGTAATAGTAAAGAGTTGCCAAAACCAACCCCGTTAGGGGTTCAATATTTGTAACCCCGTGCGTAGCGCGGGGATAAAAAAGAACTAGCTAAATCCTTTTGGCGGCATTTTTGCCTTTTTGCAAAAATGATGACAAAATCTTTTCAAGAAGTGACTTTCCAAGGCTTTCCAGCTACCCGGGTATTCTATGGTTAAGATAGTTCTTGAACTGCTGCTTAATTATTGCCTATGTATATCAAATTAGATTGGAACCCTTGAAGGGTTTAAAACCCTTCAAGGGTTGAGCGCGAATTAAGATTGCTCTACAATAGCGATTTCTTTGAAAAACGTATCAATCAGGCAGGCGCGCCATTTTCCCCAATCCACCATAGGCGGATGGCTAATATAAATCCGTACGCATTTACTACGGATACCTTTCATTGAATTACGACCAACCCCGTTAGGGGTTCAATATTTGTAACCCCGTGCGCAGCGCGGGGGTCAAAAAGAACCAGCTAATACCTTTTGGCGGCATTTTTGCCTTTTTGCAAAAATGGTGACAAAAACTTACCAATCTATTGACCACTTTTTACAGTTGCCTCGCGATGTCATCCAGCCTTTGGCCAGGCGCGCGGGAGCGAGTAACGTTGTTATGCAATCTTCCAAGTTGCATTACAGCTGTAAATCAGCTATTTAAATAAAAAAGTATATATTTAAATAAAAATATATGCTTAAACGCACCCTATTTTTCGGAAATAAAGCCTCCATAAACACCCGAATGGAACAGCTTGTAATCAAAACAGAACAGCGCGAAACCACCGTGCCTATTGAGGATGTGGGCTTTGTAGTGATTGAACATCCCGAGACATATATATCTATTACTACACTGTCCAAACTGACAGATAACAATGTTGCTGTTATTTTTTGTGATCAAAAGCATATGCCTTCAAGCATGTTGCTCAACCTGAATAGCCACCATTTGCAACAGGAGATTTTTAAAAATCAAATCAATGCTTCTGCACCGCTTAAAAAACAACTGTGGCAACAAACAGTGAAAACAAAAATCAAACACCAATCGCAGCTATTAAAAAAACAAAACAGAGACTTTAAAGTCATGGAATTTCATGAGTCCAAAGTCCTGAGTGGCGATACAGACAATCGTGAAGGTGCTGCTGCGGCTCACTATTGGAAGAACCTCTTTGATTTTGAGTTTAGAAGAGAGCGTTATGGCGATTACCCCAATCCATTTTTAAATTACGGGTATATTATACTTAGAGCTGCGGTAGCCCGTGCCCTTAGTGGTAGCGGACTTCTTTGCACACTTGGAATTCATCATCACAACAAATACAACGCCTTTTGTCTGGCAGATGATATAATGGAACCTTTCAGGCCAATGGTGGACCAAAAAGTCATTCAAATTATGAATGCTTATGACGACCATGATTTGACAACAGAAATAAAAGCTGAACTGCTTAGTGTTTTAACAGAAACCGTATATTTTGAAGATAGCAAAAGCCCTTTGATGGTAGGTTTGTCCCGAACAGCATCTTCATTACAACAATGCTTTACCGGCACAGCTCGAAAAATTAATTATCCAACATTATGGAACTAAATGGATACCGAATTATGTGGCTTTTTGTATTTTTTGATTTACCAACAGACACCAAAAAAGACCGACGCAATGCAGGTTTATTTAGAAAAAACCTTATTAAAGACGGATTTACCATGATGCAATACTCGGTTTATATGCGCCATTGTGCCAGCAGTGAAAGTGCTGATGTACACGAAAAACGCGTAAACAGTTTGCTCCCACCCTACGGGAAAGTGAGCATACTGCGAATAACCGACAAGCAATTTGGCAATATCATGAACTTTTGGGGGCGTGATGAATTACCCAAAGAACCCCAACCCACACAATTAGAGCTGTTTTGAAAACAAAAAATGCCCCAATCACGGGGATTATAAACGTAAAAGAGGCATTTTTTATTCACGACAATTCACTTTATTTTCTTAATAATTAGAAGGTAACAGCCCAACTAATTATCGTGAATCCTAATCTTTAATCAAATCGAACAAAGTGAGATTCGCAAACACACCTTTAAAAATATACTATGTGTTTGCAAACCACTTTAAAAACAAAAAAATGCCTCAATCAAGGCTATCACAACCAAAAAAGAAGCATTTTTTATTCACGACAATTCACTTTATTTTCTTGATAATTAGAAGGTAACAGCCCAACTAATATCGTGAATCCTAATCTTTAATCAAATCGAACAAAGTGAGATTCGCAAACACACCTTTAAAAAAAATACTGTGTGTTTGCAAACCACTTTAAAAACAAAAAAATGCCTCAATCAAGGCTATCACAACCAAAAAAGAAGCATTTTTTATTCACGACAATTCACTTTATTTTCTTGATAATTAGAAGGTAACAGCCCAACTAATATCGTGAATCCTAATCTTTAATCAAACCACAACTGGCCTTCAAAAAGACATTGATGTGACTTTAATATCGTGAATCCTAATCTTTAATCAAACCACAACTGCAATCCCACCGGCCAGCCATCTTGTAACAATATCGTGAATCCTAATCTTTAATCAAACCACAACTTCAAGTGATTGCCGTAGCTTTCTTTGATGAATATCGTGAATCCTAATCTTTAATCAAACCACAACTTATTAATCGCTTGTTAAACTTCAACAAAAAATATCGTGAATCCTAATCTTTAATCAAACCACAACCTGCTATATGACAACTTGCCGCCATAGTCAATATCGTGAATCCTAATCTTTAATCAAACCACAACCGTTTACAGTTTGAGAGTTTGAGCCGGTATAATATCGTGAATCCTAATCTTTAATCAAACCACAACCCGGAGTTTCTTTACTTCTTCGGCCAGGAGAATATCGTGAATCCTAATCTTTAATCAAACCACAACAGCAGCTTGTTAGCGCGTTTGTTTTCTTTGAATATCGTGAATCCTAATCTTTAATCAAACCACAACTAAAGACAGGATCATCACCCTTTCAGAAACAATATCGTGAATCCTAATCTTTAATCAAACCACAACCAATAGCGGGTTCAGGAAGTTGGAGTTTAGAATATCGTGAATCCTAATCTTTAATCAAACCACAACTCAGTTGCTATGGGAGCATTCACACCCTCGAATATCGTGAATCCTAATCTTTAATCAAACCACAACCGCGAAAGCGATAATGAACAGCTGGTGCTGAATATCGTGAATCCTAATCTTTAATCAAACCACAACCGCATAAAGGAAAGCGTAAACAGTATATTAAATATCGTGAATCCTAATCTTTAATCAAACCACAACGCTCGCTATGCTCGCGTTGTGGTTTAAGATGCTTAAGATTTGATTGATGTCAATGAACGTTAAATAAAATTCCCTACATTTTTTTTATACTTCCTGATGTAGTTATTTTAAAATCTACACCCTCAACTATGCAATCAAAATTTGCAGGACTAAACTTAATCCAAGGGAACTGTTTATGTAAATCTAAATTTTTGCCTCCTTTCATACCATTTTTTAAACCCATAAATTCGGTTAATTCTTTTTTACCTCTTGCCTCTTGATGATGCAAAAGTTTAATACCAGATGCTTCAGTATCCAATTGGGTAATTTGATACAGTCTTCCAAGTTGTTGATTCTTTGACAACTCCCATATTTCATCATCACTTTTATCATACATCAACACCAGCATCCCTTTTTTAATGATATACTTTAAAGGTAATCTTGACTTTAAATGTGGATTGGGAACTAATTCGTGATTTTCTCTATGAATTTTATTACTTAACTTGTAATAGGCTCCGGCATCAATATTGTTAACCAATTCAAAATCACGTTTCAACTTTCCTTTTTTATCAAATCCTTCATAAATTGCCATACAGTAGTTTTCTTCATTAACCACATTAAATTGTTGCTTATAGGGTTTTTGGGATCTAAAATGTTCGGGATGTTTTTTAAAATCTTTCAGTGGAGATTTTACAGAAGGAGTGAATATTCTTACCTTTTTAAGTGGTATTTGTTTCACTTTATTTTGCCATATCGTTTCATTTACTTTTGCACCATTATTATTGAAAGTAATCAATTTATCTTTTTCGGCTTGTTCAACAATAGCCCTTATACCATCATCAACTATATTAACTACATCAGATTTTTTAAGCTTGGAAAGCTCTTTTCTAACCACATAATTGGGTTTTATATTACCTTTATCGTCTTTTTGTATCTCTCCATTCTTACCTTTTGCAATAGCTCCATAGAAAGTATCTAAATGCAATGATCCTCTTACAGTATCTCCTTGTTGAAAGATGACATTACCACTTTTATCTCTTTGTATCTTCCCTCTTTTTCTAAATTTCTTTTTAGTTTGAACAAGCAATATATCTTTATTTTGATGTACAATAAACACTTCGTTTTCTAAGTTACGTACATCTTGAGTGAAAGTGTCCCAAGGTTTTTCATTTTCTAATTCCTTTTTAGCTTTTTCATAGTCACCTTTGTCGGCTAATCCCCAAGCATGAGCTAATTTATCATACTTATTCTTATTCATACAAGCAATAGTAACTGCATCAATACAATGGTGTATATGATTACTTCTGTCTTTTGGCTTGTATTGTGTTCTGCCTAACTTATCAATATATGTATCGTGTAATCCCCAAGCTTTTCGGTATTCTGAAACCATCTCTCCTTTTACAGAATAAACTTTATTAAAAACCGACTTTAAATAAGCTGTGGCATACTTAGAAATTATACCAATATCCACAGCTTGGCTGTTTTTAAACCCCTCTTTGATTTCCTCCATTACAAAGCGGTCGTGTTTACCTTTCCAATAATCAAACTCCAACTTTAAATAATGACGTTGTTGAATTAATTTATCTTTTTGCTCTTTATCAGTTGCACTTCTTGTACTTCTTATTTTCTTTTCTATTTCATTGGCTAATGACTCATATTTATTTTTCCAATGTTGAATTCTTGGCATGATTTCATCATCCATTTGTAACTCAAAAGGCATTTTATTTCCTTTTGTTTTTTGATTGAACGCTCTATCACATAGTGTTTTGTTCATTTGTGAATTGTCCCAAGAGCGACTCCTGGGCAAAGTGTGTTCTATGTCAAATTGTGGGTTTGTTCCTAGAAAACTTGAAAGACTTATTGTTTTTCCGGTGTATAAGCAAACATGGTTTTGTTCTTCCCATAAAGTATATTTCATCACATCTTCTTTGCTAACAAATTCACCGTCTTTTCTTTGCTCTAGAGCATACCCAAACTTTTCAATATCTTCATCAGTTACTTCTTTTAAATCATTTCCTGTTTCAATTTTATAGAGTTCTTTTATCTTCTTTTCATACTCTTGAAATAATTCTTTTCTGTCGTTTTGCCATTTTTCAATCGCCTTTCTTTTATTGGCATCGTTTAACTGACGTGAAAGCTCAATATTAACTTTAGTGTTCTCGTCAATTTGCCCCTCAAGTATTAAAGTGTTTATCAACTTTTTCAATTGATGTAAGGCTCTCATTACCATTGGGTTTTTAATAGAACCAACATCAGGCGAACCCAACTCATTAAATTTATTTCCATTTTTATCTTTTAGGGTTGCAGGCTTGAATTTTTCAATATCTGATGGATGATAAAGTTCAGAAGATAAATTTGGCCTTATTAAATCATTATCCGATAAAAACTCCATTATCTTCTCATCAATTCTTTTAATAGCAGCGTGTTTTCTGTCTTTTAATTGTTTGATGAAAATTTCAAATGCTTTGGAAAACAAATTTTCTTTATTTGGTTTATCTTCCCAAGTTCTTTCTCCAAATTCTTTTTTTAAGTGTTTTTCCACATCACTTTTATAACTGATTTCAGCTTCTCTTGAATAAGTTTGATTGTTATCAAAACAATATTTTAAAGCACTATTTACAGCAAAATAAATTTTATTTTCTTCTTGATGATTATTGATAATTTGACCAACTTCCTTTTCTATCAGAGTTCTGTCTAATTCATTTGTCCATCGCTCTTGCTTTATCAATTTATCCATATTAGCCATAAACACAGCATGTGAGTACAATAAGCCTTTTTCTAAATAAGGAAGTATTTTGTTTATTGCAAATAGACTTAATGACGCATAATCTTTCTTTAAGTGAATTTTTGAAAACTTTTCAGCATCTTGCTTATTCATTTTTAGTTTATTGATTGCAAAATCAATAAGTTTTTCATCTGAAGTATAAGTTGCTAAAACATGCCAAATATCTGCTATTACTTGTTCTTTTGACTTTACTTCTTCGGGTTTATTATTTTTAGTGTTTTTAATTCTTTTATCTGTATAGTTTTCATAGATAGTATTTTCCCAATTCTCACCAAAAACATTGATTAAAGCAGCTATTGTTGGGCAACCACTTACAGTTGCATTATCTTTAAAATTGTATTTATTTTCTTCACCAAGTGTCTTTTTAATGTCAATAAAAGAAAATGTAGGCTTTGACTTTCTTAAAAATTTGGGTTTAATCTTTTCCCTTTCTTCATCAGTCAAAAACCTAAAACCTTCATCTCCTGATTCTTGTATTTTAATAGTGTTAATAAAGCTATACATCCGAAATAGCTTATATTCAGGACGAGAAACTGAACATCTTGATTTTTTTGGTTCAAGCGAGCATTTACCAATTAACCCTTTTTGTGATTTGAGCGGACGTTGGTAAAAAATAGCCTTGTACAATTCTTTAACTATACCAGAATACCTTTCACCTGGATCTTTTTTTGAATTATTTATACCCTCTAGACCTTGAATCTTACAAATTACTTCAAACTCATTCAAATAATGATCCTCTCTAGACGTGTAATTGCTTCGGATTTTATTTTCGGAATTGTTTCTATCTTGCTGATATAAACTCCAAAAATATTGCCCCAATGTTTTACAACCGGCTTCTTTTATAGCAGTATCTAGTTCTGTGATATTTTTTTTAACAGCTCCCAGATTTTCTTTTTTATAAAGTCTACCTAAAAGCTTTTGTTTAGTTTCATTTAACTCAATTTTTTCTTTAAGTATTCTAGAAAAACTATTGTAAAGTTTTTTTAATTCATTTTCACCTGCATTTAAATCTTTTTGTTTTTTCTCGATGATATCAAACGGTTCAAAATAATCTATTATTAATTGATATATCTCTTGATTGTTATGTCCTTCTAAAATTATTGTTTCTAGTTCAGGTTGATGTTTCTCTATAATCCCTTTGTCAGATTGATCCAAACGATTGCTTAAAAACCCTCTGCGTTGAGCAATATGATACATAGCCCTTCCCAACTCATAGTTATGTACTTTTAAACGACTAGCTTTATCTCTGAAATAATAAGGGATTATGTTTTTATCTTCATCTGTTCTCAACCACTCTAAAAATTCAGGCTTGGCAGGATATTTCTTAAAATTTGTTTGTCTCCATTCTTTTACTTCATTAATTGACAATGGACACATATTGTATTTAGCTAATACCATGAGTGTTTGGTATTTTCTAATTTTCCTTCTAAACTTAATTCTTCTGCCACTTCTAAAGCCAGTTCGTTCTGCTGCTTTTGATTTTTCTTGCCCTTTTTCTTTCTTTACACCTTCAGAAAAAATCAAAACACCTTTATCTTCAAGTTTATTCCCTTCTTTTTCTTGGTCTAAAAGTGCCCACCCAATCGAGTTTGTTCCTAAATCCAATCCTAAAATTTTAGCCATAATAATATCACTTTTTGTATAATATTTTATAAAGCTACAAAAACACTTTTAAAGCATTTTACGGTTTTCCTCATTGTTTGGTAAATATTTTTTAATTACATTTGAACTGTGAAGAAATTATCCTAATCTTTTAATCTTATCACAATAAGGCTATATGCCGTAGGTAAAAAACCTTGAGTCCCGCTTCGGTGGGACTTATTTTTTTTTTTTACTTGTGTTTTTTGTTTATTTAAGTTTTTAACTTTGCATCAATTGTAATTACCCCCGCTACCGCGCGATTGCATCGCGTGGCCATCCAGAACTTCTTTAGTTATACTAGGCATTATAAATTCAACCAAAATACTCAAAAACAATCACATTATCCAAAATCTCTTTTAAAGCTTTTTCAGGATTATGGAATTTGTAATTTCTGCTCATAGTTTATTGATATAGCTTTTTTATTGTTATGCATTACTGCGAGGCTAATGCGTACCACGCGATGCAATCGCGCGGGAGCGCTACTGGTCAGGCATTCTTTTAGTTCGAGTTTGTGTCAAAATCAATATTTCGTTTATCGTTTTTATAATCACTAAAATTGACATCTTTCAGCAACTTTAATTGTTTTACATTGTCTGCGTTTTCGAAAAGAATATAGTTTAAGCCGGCATTATCAGTAACAGAAGCAACCATTTTCACTCCTTCAGATACTAATGTTTTTCCAACACAAAACATTGAATTATAATTAAATGTTATCCAAATATTTTCTATGAATTTACTCTTACTCATTTTCTTGATTTTTTATAAACTCAGTTCTATGATACTCTAAATATTTTTGATTTTCATCGAAAACCTTTCTCAACTTATCTTCCCGTGATATTTTTAATGCTTTTAGGTCATCATCCGATAATGTTTTGGAAATCATAATTTTTCCGGTTTCAGCAAACGAAATTAAATACAAATCAAAAAGTTTATCATAACAAGGACTCAATATTAATCCGTTATATTTATCATAAAGCTCTTGGTGCTCGCAATCTCTGTATGCTTTAATATGAGAAGCAATCAGTACACTAGTATTTTGACAACCAGTTACAGAACAACTTCCCCATAAGTCTAATAGTTTATTCCTGTAATAACTTTGCCCTAATCGTATCTTTACTAATGCTTTTTTCTCCTCTAGGCTTATGAACTTTTGTTTCTCCACCATTCTTAATTCGGCATTAAGAAGTAGATTATCTATTGTTTGTGGATCTGTATTTGATGAAAAAAAGTTCAGATCTAAATCAAGAGCTTGATTAGAAGAGTAAATTTCCTGAGCTTTTAGTCTAATATTCTGTGGAACTTTATTTGCACTGTTAATTATGTATCTAAGAGCATCTAACTGCAAATCATCTCTAAATATTTTCTTCCCTTTTTGAGCTCTTGATGAACAGGATTTATCAGTCCATTCTTCTCCATTGCTCTTAAACGCATCAATAATTTCTTGGTTACTTTTTGAGTCCCTATATTTGTCAAAAGTGTCGTAATAATTGACAAAATTCTCAATACTGATACTTTTAAATATCTTTTTAATTCTTTCCATAATTTTTTTCTTTAGTTATAAGTAGTTCACTTTTTAGCTTGCTTACAAACTACTGTTATAGATTTTCAAAATCATTATAAAAGGGGAGTAACCAAATATAAAACAATTTGTTAAAACCCTCTTAAAAACAAAACTAAAACATTTTAATTTAAGTGTTTTACGGGATTCCTCATTTTTAGATGTGAGACGTGAGATATGAGATGTGAGACAGGTTGCCGGCAGTAGGAAAGGTAGGTTAGAAGTACGAGGCTTGCCTGCCGAATCCTCCTTGGTCACTGAGCGCCCGCCTGCCTGACGGGCAGGGAGTCGAAGTGAAGTCGGAGTAGGTAGGTTAGAAGTAAAAAAATAAGTTTAAAAATATTAATACTTATCTTTGAAATGGATTGTAATTACAGTCGCGGTTTATCCCAAGAAAATAGATTACAACCGGAAGCAGGCTTTAAGGCCTGCTTTTTTTGAGTTATCGTGACCCGAAGCTTTCCGGCTCTACTTTTAAAAAAGTGTGCTACTCGAAGCTGAGCGGCACTGAGGCTGCAGGTATATTAAGTGCAGTGTTTGAACACCTTATACTTATTTCTTTTTGTGGTATTTACATGGGGATGTATTCGATAAATAACACATATTTTTAACTTGAAAAGGCTACACATTGATATACTTTTTATTTACATTTGTAAAACAATAAACCCCCACAGCCACAAAAAGGGTCGTGAGGGTTTACTCAAAATAACCTCAAAAGGGTTTTTATGGAAGGATGGGTGTACGGCCTATCCTTCTTTTTTTGCAAACTTCATTGAAGTAAGCATACCTTTGAGTTCGTCACCGGGCGAAAAACGAATTCTCGCTCTCTTGATATTGACCGATGACAGTTCATCTGCTGTTTCGACCCCTGTACTGTTCAGGGTGGTTCGAAACGTGCCCAGGTCATCCAATTTGACTATGTAGCCTTTGTTCAATGCCTTTTTCATAGAACCAAGAAAATTCTGAATCACATTGTAGCAGTCGCCTCGCGTGAGCGAGCTTTTTTCTGCTACTTCATCAGAGAGTTCCTTGAGATCCATGCTGCCTGTATAAACAGGACTGGCATAAAACTTATTGGGTGCCTCCGGGTCTAACGGATTGTGCCGTGGAACGGCTTTAAACTTTTGCATAAGCTTTAAAGTTTAAATGAAACAATCACAGCAATAAAAATATGAACTAGTTCACCTTGCGGTGGCAATCATTTTGACTGCGTTGTAAAATTACAAAGGAATTTAATGAAACAATAACATTTTTATTAACAATTGGAGAGTTTTACTAAAAATCATAACGAACAGATTTACAAGGGTTTTAATATCATTTTCTTGACATTCAAGCTGTTTTTTTGAAAAAACTTTTTCTGAGGGCTTGTTAATTGATAATCAGATATATAGCAATTGCCCCATTTAATTTAACTACTAAAACTTGATCTATTTTAAAGCAAACTTGAACGATATGAACAGCTATTCACATATTTGTATGTTAAGTTGTTAACAGTGTGCAAGTTGCATTTTTCAGCTGAATTCTTCCGGAAATCAGCCCGGGAAGGAAAAAGGTGATTTACAGATGTTTCTACTGTGAGTTGTTTATTGATCTAATAATGTGCCTGTGCAGACACGAACTATTTTCTGTGCAGACAATGACAAGTCTCTGTACAAATATGAGCAGTTAGCTGTACAGACATTTAAAGGCCTGTAAACAAACGGAGTTTCAAAGGGCAATCTTTGATGTGTCAATGCCCCAAAAAAACGCATCAATGTAGGGTTCATTTAGCATGTATGTATGGTTCATGCAGCATGTATGTATGGTTCATGGGGCATGTATGTATTGTTCAAGGGGGTTTAATGCCACCCGAGTCCCACTTTAGTCCCACTATAATGCCCCTCGAGTGCCACCTTCATGCCACCTTCAAGGCGGGATACTGCCATGTTAATGCCCTTTACATCCCCGTGAACGTGTCCGCCGAAAGTTTACTGAAGGAGGAGGTGGGGATCTCGTAATTCAACCGCAAAATTTTTAATAGTTTTCTCAAATTTACACGCAGTAGCTCACCAGCCAATAGCTTCCGAGTCCGGATAACTATTGGGGAGCGGGGGTTTACTTCGGAAACACCTGCCTTCCAATGATGGTGATAATCTCTATAACTTCGCCATTTATTTTGTAGTAGATGGCATCAACACCACAAACACAATACCTGTAATCATTTTTTAAGTGTCCGGCTTTCGGAAACATCAATGGATGGGATGCTATTTTATTGAAACAAGCAAAAAGCATGTCATAATATTTCTCTGCTTGCTTTAATCCAAACCTGTTCAATCCATATTCAAAAATTCTGGTTATATCTTGTTCTGCTTCAAAAGTTAGTTTATAACTATACATTCAACTTACTCTTTATTTCAGCTAAAAGTTCTTCTTTGGTTTTTGTGCTAAAACCACTTTTTTCACCCTTTTCAATCTTCTCACGCACAAAAGCGTAATAAGCATCGGTGTCCCGCGCTTGTTTGATCAAATAGTTGATGGCTTCACTTTTGCTGTTGAATTCTTCATCGGCAAGCTGCTTTTTTAACCACTCGTCGTTTTTACTGGTCAGGGAAATGCTTTGTCTGGTCATAACATTCAATTTTGTCTTGGTGTAAATTTACACCAAAAAATTTAAATTCTCTATAAAAAAGTAAGTCATTGCTTCTGCACATTGTTCATATTTGGAATTTCACCTGTCTTCGGTCTTCCGTCAAACCTGACCCACTGATTACTAACCCCTCCCAGCCGCACACCCTGCCATCCCTAACCGCGTGCGCATAAAGCTTTAGCGGTGGCGCAAGGGAGCCTGCGCTCGGATTTGTTAAATGTAATCCCTGACATAGGTTGACCATTATTCGAAATTCCTTATTCGATATTCGATATTCTAAAACATCCGTCACCGGACAAACCTGCTTACTGCAACTGCCAACTGACCACTAATATCCCTCGCTACCGCGCGATTGCATCGCGTGGCCATCCAGAACTTCTTTAGTTATACTATACATTATTAGTTCAACCAAAATACTCAAAAACAACCACATTACCCAAAATCCCTTTTTTATCTGCATAATCTGCAGCACTGCTATACACATAATCCTCAGGATAATAAACCAAACCTGCCTCCACCGGGTTGTTGTGAACATAACTTATTTTTTCAAAAATAACTTTATTGCTCCACAACTCAATGGGTTTGTTATCGTGTCTCCAAAATTGATATTCATTCACATTGGATGCTTTTGCTCCGGCTTTTTTAAATTGCTCAAGCAAAAACTCTTTTCTGCTTTCTTTAGGGTTTTCCTGTATTGCCTTGACAACAGCTTTGCTTGTAAATCGCTTAAAGTCGCCTAGTAACAACGCAGGATCTTGCCCGTTCACACTCCTAAAAACCAAATGCATATGGTTTGTCATAATGCACCAGGCAAAAATCTCCATGCTTTTATGTTCTTGGCAATAAGTTAAACTGTCTATAAGAATGTCTTTATACTCATTTCGGGTAAATACATCAAGCCACTCCACAACTGCAAAGCTGACAAAATACAAACCTTCCGGATTATGGAATTTGTAGTTTCTGCTCATCCTTTATTGATGTTGCTTTTTATTGTTATGTATTACTGCGAGGCTAATGCGTACCACGCGATGCAATCGCGCGGGAGCGGGGCACTTTAAATTTGCAAGTTAATATTGATTACTTGATTTATAAATTGTCACCCTGTTCATTCAAAATAACCTCCAGGGCTTTTTCCAAAAACTCGTCTTCTCCAGCCTTCACCCCTTCAATGGTTTTACTCACATAGATATCCGGCAAGATTCCTATGGCATGAAGTTGGGAACCATCGTGTTTAACCACTTTCATTCCGGTCCAACTGATGGTGTAGTTTCCTGAAAGCCTAAAGGGGTTAATATTGCCATTTGCCCCTGCAGTGGGCTGGCCCACTATGGTTGCCAATTGATAGTCTTTAATAAAACCCATATAGCTTTCGGCATAACTAATGGCCCTTCCGTCAATAATAAAAACAACTTTTTTATCCCCTAAATAGGGTTGTTTTGGTTCCATTTCCCAGCCGGAACTCACATATCCGGCACTGTTTTCTTGATCGGGATAGATTATTTTAGGGATTCTCATCCAGGCATTTGAAGTGTCCTTTTCTTTTAGGAGATGAGAAATCAAATCATGGTTTCCTTTAGGGTAACCCCTTAAGTCACAAACAATACCTTCTGCTTGTTGTAATTGTGGCAAAAGCGCTGTGATGGTCTCCATTTCAATTTTGTCGAGGTTGAGATAAACAATGTTTCCATCCAACAGTTTATAGTCATTTTCTTGTATGGCTATTTCGACATCATTAAAATCATAATTGGAATCATGGTTCAAAGTGATGGTTTTATTGTTGATTTCCAGAACCATTTCTTCGCCTTTTTCACCAAAAAGACTCTGGTGTTCTGCCCTAAAATTTAACCACCCCTCAGTGCCTGCCGAAATCCTGGAATTGACTTCTTCAAAATAATCTACTGTTGATTGATTGTTTATTTTGGTGACCACATCCCCTGTTTGTATCCCTAAACCTTCATCTTTTACCCTGGTAACCACCAATTTCCCCTCAATCCACTCCCAGCGAATGGGTGGAACGAAAGCTTTGATTGTAGGGCCATTCACATGAATGTGCCCATCTTTTAAAGGGGCAGTGAATTTTTGTAAAGTTACCAGATGGTCATAATCTGTTTGGTCATTGAAACTTCTGTGTAAAGCGGTTTCCAGTTCTTTGTCCCAGTCCACACCCACTTCGTCAAAATAGGGGTAAAAATGTTGAAAAACATTGTATGCATTGATAATATTCCCCAGAAAAACATTGATATTGTTTGGGCTTTCATCCACATCATATAATATGTCCTGCAGCTCGTTTAAGCTGTTACTTTTAGGAAAGGTGTTTTCATAGTTGCCGTATAGGGCTAAAGGTATTTGACAAAAAATACCCTCACCAATTTCTTTTTCAATAAGCTCCCCAAAAGCTGGATGGGAATCAAAAAGGGCTGTCTCTTCAACTCGTTTAGACTTTCCCTCATAAGTTATTACTGCACTTTGTTTGCCTTCTATGCTTTCGTTGTTTGAAATTGAGAATGAATAGCCCGGGCTGTTCCCCATCCAATCTGACAGTCCATTTCTAACCCCTAAAGTTGTATCGGCTTCAAAATCTTTGTTTTTAATGGGAATTTCTATCCATTCACCATCCTCTTTGTAATGGAGCTGGACATCATTTAAAAACATAGTTCCTTTCCCTTTTAAAAAGCCCCCAAGAAGCAACCCTGTTGCCAAATCATCTACATTTGCAACAATTTCATATTGGTTCCATTCATTGCTTTTGATTGGGTTTGCATCCATATTCTCAAAAAAGCCAAAGGTGTTATTAGGTTTATCAATCCTTAACCATAAATGTCCCGTACCTCTGGAGCCCTCCTTAAGTTTTACCCCGGCTGTAAATTTAATATCCTTTCCCCTATATTTTTCAGGGTCTAAATACAAATAGAGGTTACCAAAGCCGGCTGACTCATCAATTTCAGTATATCTGTTTACCCTAACACTACTATAAGCACCTCCCTGATTGTTCATGCCTTTTGAAACGCCCCTGTGTTGCCAATAGGTTGGTGTATATTCATCAATAGATTCAGGTGTAATCGTGTGAATAGGATAGTCCTGCTGAGTGTTGGAAAACACAATACCGGGTGCAATGGGTTTGAAGAGGTCATTGAGCGTGGCGATTACCTCATTTGTGTCCTTGCTTTTTAAAATCTCGCCGGCTCCATAGACAGCAAAACTATTCCAATCAATAGCGGAAGCTTCATCACTGGGGTGAAAGTATTTTACATAGCCATAAGCTTTGGCAAAAGTTTTTAACCGGTTTACTTTTTCTTGATGTTCTTTTTCAGCAGACGTGTTCCCCTGACATCCAATCAATAGAAGTCCTGTGAATAATAATACAAATCTTTGTTTCATAATTGTTTAATTATTTTGTTGCAGATTTTCCTTACCGCGTAATTGCATCACGTGGCTCTGGGATTTCAAATGATTTATCAAACGGGGATATCACCTCCTTCATTTAAATTTCGGAGGCTGAAACAAATATAAAACAAATTATAAAAACCCCTTCAAATACCCACGCTCGCAGCAAAGCAACCGTCATCAAACCTGCTTACTGCAACTGTCAACTGACCACTAATATCAATCCTCCTTACTCAACACCTCCAAAAACCCATCCCCCAGATAGTCAATCAAATCGCCGGCTATCAGGGCATTCACTCCCCTGTCCTGAGCTGCCACATCGCCTGCGAGTCCGTGCAGATAGACCCCAAAAACGGCAGCTGTCAGCGCGTCATAGTCCTGGGTAAGCAAGCCTGTAATGATTCCCGTAAGCACATCTCCGCTACCGGCTGTGGCCATTCCGGGGTTGCCGGTGGCATTGACATACAATTGGTCTTTATAGACCGTAATGCTGTGTGCGCCTTTAATGACAATTATCCCATCGATGGATTTTGAAAGGGCTTTGGTTTTCTCCAGCTTCTCAAAATCATTGTCCCACTTACCGACAAGGCGTTCCAACTCACCGGGATGCGGGGTCAGTATGCATTTTTTGGGGAGCAGCTTCAGCAATTTCTTGTTTTCAGACAGGATGTTTAACGCATCAGCATCGAGAACAAGCGGGGTTTTGTTGGTTTTTAAAAAGGCTTCAAAGCCTGCTGCTGTCGCTTTATCGGTGCCTAAACCAATTCCCAGTCCTATGGCGTTGAATTCTTTGGTATCCGGGAAGCTTGTTATTTTATCATTTTCGGTGTCTGTAATGACCATGGCTTCGGGCACGGCAGATTGAATAATTTCATAACCGCATTGGGGAATAAAGGCAGAAGCTTTTCCGGCACCTGCTCTCAGGCAGGCTTTTAATGCCAGCGTAACCGCGCCCATCTTTCCATAACTCCCTCCAATCACGAGTGCGTGGCCATAAGTGCCTTTATGCGAAAATTTCCCGCGGGGTTTGTACATCAACCGGGCATCATTTTTTAAGACCAGCCGGGCGTTGGTTTCGGTTTTTTCAATAAAAGCTTTGTCAAGACCGATGTCGAGGACTTCTGTATGTTGAGAGAAGGCGCCTGTTTGCGGTAGATAAAACGCCAATTTAGGAGCTTGAAAAGTGAGCGTGACACTTGCTTGAATCACGGCTTCCAAATCGGGCGTGGGGCCATCGATAAACATCCCGCTGGGGACATCGATGGAAACAACAAAGGTCTTTGAGTTGTTGATGTATTGAACAAGCTCTTTAAGCCAGCCTTCAAGGGGTCTGTTCAGCCCGATACCGAAGATGGCATCTACCACAATCTCATTAGGATTGAGAGTCGGAAAATCATCAACATCCTTGATTTTTTTTGGCCAGACTTTGTAGTTGTCTTTGAGCCTGCCGTAATTGATTAAAAAGCACTTGGACCTGTTCTCGCTGTAATTGACAATATAGCTTTCAACTTTGTAGCCTTTATCCATAAGCATCCGGGTCAAGGCCATGCCGTCTCCCCCATTGTTTCCAATGCCGCAAAAAATATGTATGGGCACCTGTGCGCCTTTCAGCTGGTTGTCTATCCAAAACAACACCCGTTCTGAAGCCCGTTCCATCAAGTCCAGCGGGGAAATGCCCTCCCGTGATTCTGTTGCTTTATCGGCTTCATACATTTGTTTGGCGGTAAATATTTTCATGGTTCTGAATTTGTTATCACCTAAAGTTAATGAATTTTCAATTAAAACAGGAATAAAACCCTCTCAGCGTCAGGGCAAACGCACACTTTTTTAAAAAACCTTGTAACTCATGATTTGCATGTATAAAAAAAACCGTGAATATCTGCTCAATCAGCGTTATCCGTGTGCTATTTGAAAATGTGAAATGGAACGCTGATAACACGGATACATCGGATACACGCTGATTTTTAATTGTTTTTGATGTTGTAAAATAATCTTGTCTTGTGAAAAATTGTGATAGAAAAGTAAAAGCATGAGTTTGCCCTGCTCCTAGGGCTCCGGACACTGAAACGGTTAAAAAAAAGTCCGATGCTTAAAACACCGGACTTTAAAAATTATATCAGTAAAACTTAAACCTACTCCCCCATTGCAGCCGATACTGCAGCTGAAAGTCGTTTGTAAGTTCCGTTTTGAAGGCGCTCCCTGATGGCTGAAAAAGCATCGAGCGTTTGCTGAATATCATCGGCAGTGTGGGTAGCTGTGGGGATTAATCTGAGTAGAATCAATCCTTTAGGTATCACAGGATAAACCACTATAGAGCAGAATATTTTGTAATTTTCCCTGAGGTCCTTTACAAGAGCCATGGCTTCAGGTATGCTTCCTTGAAGGTACACCGGGGTGACACAGCTTTGTGTGGTTCCCAGGTCAAATCCTCTTTCGCGTAAGCCACCTTGAAGTGCCCTCACATTGTCCCAAAGTTTTTGTTTCAACTCGGGCATGGTGCGTAGCATATCGAGACGCTTTAAAGCACCTTCCACCAACACCATTTGCAATGACTTGGCAAACATCTGTGAACGCAGGTTGTATTTTAAGTAATTGATGATTTCCTGATCGGCAGCAATAAAAGCACCGGTACTGGCCATAGATTTGGCGAAAGTGGCAAAATACACATCAATACCGTCCTGAACGCCTTGCTCCTCACCTGCTCCGGCTCCTGTTTTTCCAAGTGTTCCGAAACCATGTGCATCGTCCACAAAAAAGCGGAAGTTGTATTTTTCTTTAAGCGCAACTATTTCTTTTAATTTTCCCTGTTCACCGCGCATTCCGAAAACGCCTTCAGATATCAAAAGGATTCCGCCTCCGGTTTTTTCGGCCACTTTGGTAGCGCGTTGCAGGTTTTTCTCGATGCTCTCCATATCGTTGTGCTTGTATGTAAAGCGCTGGCCCAAATGCAGGCGAACACCATCTATGATACAAGCGTGTGCATCTACGTCATAAACAATCACATCGTCTTTGGAAACTAAGGCGTCAATGGTAGAAACCATACCTTGATAACCAAAATTTAAAAGATATGCAGCTTCTTTTTCGACAAAAGCCGCGAGTTCTTGCTCCAGTTTTTCGTGTAAATCGGTATGGCCGCTCATCATTCGGGCACCCATAGGGTAAGCCGAACCGTATTTTGCTGCAGCTTCTGCATCTGTTTTTCTTACTTCGGGGTGATTGGCAAGGCCCAGATAATCATTGATACTCCAGGTAATTACTTCTTCGCCTTTGAATTTCATTCGGTTTGAAATGGGACCTTCCAGTTTTGGAAACACAAAATAGCCTTCTGCCTGTGCTGCCCATTTCCCAAGGGGCCCCTTATCTTTGTAGATTTTATCAAATAAATCTCTCATAAAAAGTTTGTCAGTTTTATGCAGCAAAATTAATTAAATAAATTGGTTGCACAATTTTATGTGAATTCAATTGCCACTATTTTAAACAAAAAAACCATCACAATGTACGTGATGGTTTTAAAATATAAAAAAGTTTTTTATTTAATGTATTCTATTTTTTCCTTGGCCTCAAGGTTTTGACTGTCAAAGAAGCCTTGTTCATTCATCCAGTCATCGCTGAACACCTTGCTCATATAACGCGAGCCGTGATCAGGAAAAATGGTAACCACTTTACTGTTTTTGTCAAATTCGCCCTCTTCTGCCAGTTGTTTGATGCCTTGCATAGCAGCCCCACTGGTGTAACCCACAAACAGTCCTTCGGTTTTGGCAAGTTCACGTGCCATATGCGCACTGGACTCGTCGTTGACTTTCACAAACTTGTCTATAATATCAAAATCAGTCGCTGTGGGAATCAGGTTTTTACCCAATCCTTCTATGCGGTAAGGATAGATTTCTTCTTCGTCAAACTCACGGGTTTCATGATATTTTTGAAGTACAGAACCAAACGCATCAATACCAATAATGCGAATGTTTGGATTTTTGGATTTTAAGAAGCGTGCTATTCCTGAAATGGTTCCCCCGGTTCCGCTGCAAGCAACCAGATGGGTGATTTTCCCTTGGGTTTGCTCCCAAATTTCAGGACCGGTTGTTTTAAAATGAGCATCTATGTTCAGCTCATTGAAATACTGGTTGATATAGATGGAACCTTTGATTTCTTCGTGAAGGCGTTTGGCTACCTGATAGTAAGAACGCGGGTCGTCTGCACTAACGTTTGCAGGGCAAACATAAACTTTGGCACCCATTGATTTCAGCATGTCAATCTTGTCATTTGACGACTTTGAACTCACTGCCAAAATACACTCATATCCCTTAATCACACTCACCATAGCAATACTGAAACCGGTGTTTCCACTGGTAGTTTCTATGATGGTATCACCGGGTTTAAGGATGCCTTTTCTTTCGGCTTCTTCGATGATATAAAGTGCTATTCTGTCTTTGGTAGAATGTCCGGGATTAAAAGCTTCAACTTTTGCAAGAAACTCGCCTTTTAGGGATTTGGTAATGTTGTTTAAACGAATCAGCGGTGTGTTGCCAATTAGCTCAAGAACATTACTGTACGCTTTTATTTCTTGTTTCATAAATATAGGTTTGGTCAGAAACAAATGGAGTTAAATATACAAAAAAACAAACTCCATTCCTTTGCAAAACTGTGCAAATTTAATTTATTTTTTTTAATTACTTGTTAATTCCTTCCAAATCGAGCAAAAATGCAAACTCCATGGCCACCTCTTTCAAGGCTTCAAACCTACCTGAGGAACCACCATGACCCGCATCCATATTGGTGTAAAACAATAATACATTATCGTCAGTTTTAAGTTCACGCAACTTGGCTACCCACTTGGCCGGCTCCCAATATTGAACCTGTGAATCGTGCAATCCGGTGGTTACAAAGGTGTTGGGGTATGCCTTGGCCTCCACATTGTCATAAGGCGAGTAAGACTTAATGTAATGGTAATACTCTTCATCGTTGGGATTGCCCCATTCATCATACTCCCCTGTGGTTAACGGAATGGAATCATCCAGCATAGTGGTCACCACATCCACAAATGGAACAGCTGCAACGATGCCGTTATAAAGTTCCGGTGCCATATTCATCACCGCACCCATTAAAAGACCGCCGGCTGAACCTCCCATGGCATACAAATGCTCGGGTGAGGTATATCCTTCAGCAATCAGGAATTTTGATACATCGATAAAATCGGTAAAGGTGTTTTTCTTAGTAAGTAGTTTTCCGTCTTCATACCACTGCCTGCCCATATACTCACCACCACGAATGTGTGCTATGGCAAATATAAACCCGCGGTCAAGCAAACTCAAGCGTGTGGATGAAAAATAAGGATCCATAGTCGCTCCGTATGAACCATATCCATACTGCAACAAGGGGTTTTTACCGTCCAGCTCGATTCCTTTTCTGTAAACCATAGAAATGGGGATTTTTGTGCCGTCTGCCGCAGTTGCCCAAAGTCGCTTGGACTCATAATTGTTTTTGTCAAACTTGCCACCCAGAACTTCCACTTCCTTAAGTATGGTTTGTTCCTTGGTTTTCATATTAAAATCAATGGTAGCAGCAGGTTGTGTCAAACCGTTGTAGCCATATCTAAGGATGTCTGTGTCAAACTCACGGTTTTGCATGGTGTATGCCGTGTAGGTTTCATTGTCAAACGGCAAATAATAAGAATCTGTTCCATCCCAACGGCTGATGTAAATTTTATTCAAACCGTTGTTGCGCTCACTCACCACCAGATAGTCTTTAAAGATTTCAAAATCTTCAATCAGCACATCTTCCCTGTGGCCAATCACTTCCTGCCAGTTATCAGATGTGGTCCTGTTAACAGGGGTTTTCATCAGCTTAAAATTGCTTGCACCGCCTTTGTTGGTCAGCACATAAAAATGGTCGTCAAAATGGGCGATGTTGTATTCCACACCGCGCTCTCTCGGACTGAACATTTTAAATTCCCCGTCAGGTGTATCAGCATTTAAAATGCGGAACTCCGTAGTGAGGGTACTTACAGAACCAATGACCAGGTAACGGTCAGATTTGGTTTTGTAAACAAATGTTCTATAGGTATCGTCCTTTTCGTGAAAAATCATAGCATCTTCACTTGGGTTTGAACCCAATTTGTGCTTGTGTATTTTATCTGAACGCAAAGTTTGCGGATCTTTTCTGGTGTAAAAAAGTGTTTTGTTATCGTTTGCCCAGGTAGAGCCTCCGGTGGTCATCTCAATTTTTTGCGGATAGATTTCGCCGGTTTCAAGGTTTTTGATTTGGATGGTATAATTTCTTCGGCTCACCGTGTCAATTCCAAAAGCCGCCAGTTTGTTGTCAGGGCTTACATTGATACCTGCCAAATGAAAATAGGCATGTCCTTCGGCCATTTTGTTTCCGTCAAACATGATTTCTTCTTCCGCGTCAAGCGAACCTTTCTTTCTGGTGAAAATGGGATAATCCTTTCCGGTTTCATAACGGGTGATGTAGTAATAACCGTTATAGAAATAAGGCACCGACTCATCATCTTCCTTGATGCGGGCTTTCATTTCCTCAAATAATTCAGTCTGAAAATCTTTGGTGTGCGCGGTCATTTTGTGATAATAGTCGTTTTCGCGCTCGAGGTAATCAATAACTTCAGGGTTTTCCCTGTCGTTTAACCAGTAATAGTTGTCTATTCTAACATCACCGTGAATTTCAAGGTGTTTTTCAATTTTTTGTGCTGTGGGGGGAGTAATGTCCATGCGGTCGTCTTGTGGTTTTTCTTTTTTACACGAGGTGGCAAAAATAAGACATAACACGGTAAGGAAATAAATATATTTCATATGATTTAAGTTAGTTAGTAACAAGCGAATTTAATAATTTTGTGCTTCACTTTTTTAAAACAAGAAAAATATGTTTGGAGATTTAATGGGAATGATGGGTAAACTCAAGGAAACCCAACAGAAAGTAGAAGCCACCAAAGAACGCCTCAACACGGTTTTGGTAGATGAACAAAGCAGTGACGGCCTTTTAAAGGTCACTTTAACAGCCAACCGCGAAATAAAAAGCATACAAATTGACGACAGCCTGATGCAGGACAAGGAACAACTGGAAGACTATTTAGTAATTACACTAAACAAGGCCATTACTAAAGCCACCTCAGTCCACGAAACCGAACTCGCCGCCGTTGCCAAAGAAGGCATGCCCAATATCCCCGGAATGGAGGGGATGTTTAAGTAGTTGGTGAGTGAGTTGATGAGTTGATGAGTTAGTGAGTTAGTGAGTTGTTATATTTTGAAAGCCAAACCTCGAACTTTGAACATTGAACTTTGAACATTGAACTTTGAACATTGAACATTGAACTTTAAATATGCTAAACCCCCTTCTCTCCAACCACAACATCATCCTAGCCTCAGGTTCGCCGCGGAGGCAGCAGTTTTTTAGGGAACTGGATATTCCGTTTACCGTTGATGTGAAACCGGTGGATGAAGTGTATCCGGGCCATTTGAAAGGCAAGGAAATTTCAGAATACCTCGCTGTTTTGAAAGCGGGGGCATTTAACGATTTAAAAGAAAACGATATTTTAATTACCGGCGACACCATTGTGATTCACAGCGGCAACTATTTGGGCAAACCCACAGATTTTGACGATGCCTTTCAAATGCTTCAGTCGCTATCAGGAAGCAGTCATGAGGTGATTTCATCAGTCTGCTTTACTTCAGCCGAAAGGCAAATTGTGGTGAGTGATACCGCTAAAGTGTATTTTAAAGCATTGAGCGAAGCAGAAATCCGATATTATATTGAAAATTACAAGCCTTTTGACAAAGCCGGTGCTTACGGCATACAGGAATGGATTGGTGCAATTGGTGTTACAAAACTTGAAGGTTCATACAACACCGTGATGGGACTTCCCACACATCTTGTTTACAAAACGTTAATGGAATTTGCTGCTCGCTGAAATTATACTATTTTTAGCTAAATTTTTCAAAATGGCTTTTCGCTACAGCTTAAGTTTATTGGGTTTACTTTTTATGCTAACAGCCTGTCAGGATCCGGTTCCGGAGTTTGATGCCGAAATAAGAGACCTGACAGACAGCTTCAAAGACTACTGGTTTGACGGTCAAGCCGAAATTACCTCTTACTCACTTCAGCAGGAACGCTATGGCGAAATGCGGGAAGGCACAGCCGTGCTCATTTATGTAACTGAAGACTTTTTACCGGGTGTTCAGGTAAAAGCAGATAAGCCTTCTGACAAAAGCATCCCTGTTTTAAAACTCAATAAAACCAAAAACTACCTTACAGGCATTTACCCTTATTCCATTATGAGTAGTGTTTTTTTTCCGCTTGAAGAAAGAAATCATGCCATTAAAGTTTCAACTTCAGTCCAGGAGTGGTGCGGGCATACTTATACACAACTCAACAACCGCAAAGATTTTGAAATCAGGTCACATTCTTATTTTGAAGGTGAGGCAGATCAAAGTTTTTCATTGGATAAAATTTACCTGGAAGATGAAATCTGGACACAGTTAAGAATCAACCCCGAGGAATTGCCCGTTGGGGATATTGAGATGGTTCCCTCTTTTGAGTTTGCAAGGCTAAGGCATCGGGAAATCAAACCTTATTATGTTCAGGCAACCCTAAATCTAATGGATGGTGTTCAGGAGTACAGCCTGCTTTACCACGAGTTGGACAGAACCCTAACCATCAGGTTTGAGCCTGTTTCCCCTTTTAAAATCATCGGATGGGAAGAGACTATTGGTGATTTTACATCAAAAGCCACAATAAATGAACAAATAAAGTCTGAGTACTGGAACAAAAATAAAAACGAACACCTGCATTTAAGGGAATCGCTCAACCTAAACTAAATCACCCTATGGAAACTGAAGTTTTATTCGCAAAAATCATCTATTCTGTAATTAGTATCCTTGTTGTGCTCGTATCCAGAAATGTAGTGGTTAGCCTCACAAAAAGATATGCCCGAACACACGAAAAAATGCAGCAAAGGACCAATCTGGTCATCAAATATTTTGATTTTGCGTTTGTATTCATATTTGTTATGTGGAACATCCTGATTTGGGGGGTCAACTTCAACGATGTGGGGCTGGTATTCTCATCGGTATTTGCTGTCATTGGTGTGGCCATGTTTGCTCAATGGTCGATTCTGAGTAATATTACCAGCGGTGTGGTCATGTTTTTTACGTTTCCTTATAAGATTGGGGATAGAATAAAAATTCACGATAAAGATTTCTTTACTGAAGCCCTAACTATAGAAGATATTAGAACTTTCCAAACCATTTTGAGGAGCGATAAAGGCGAACTGCTTTCTTACCCCAACAGTTTGATTTTACAAAAGGGCATTACCATGGTTTCTGCAAGTGCAATATTTGCCGACGATGACCCTGAAAATAAGGAAGAAAAAAACTTAACACAAAACCACGACTAAACTATAATTATGCAAAAAACTTTACTTGCGTTATTCTTTAGCTTTTTATTTATAGTTCCGGCTTACGCCCAAAAACCACACAAACCCACAGCTTCAGAAATTTATGAATCCATCAGGAAATTGAATTTTCTAGGCTCGGTACTTTATGTGGCTGCCCATCCCGATGATGAAAACACCCGGCTCATTTCTCACCTTTCCAATGAGCTAAAAGCGCGCACTGCCTATATTTCCATAACACGCGGTGACGGGGGCCAAAACCTGATTGGCAGCGAATTGGGTGCTTTACTGGGGATTATCAGAACACACGAACTCGAAGAAGCCCGTAAAATTGATGGTGGCGAACAAATCTTTTCCCGTGCTGTTGATTTTGGTTTTTCAAAACAACCTGATGAAACCTTTTCTATTTGGGGCAAAGACGAAATCTTAAGCGATATGGTTCTAGCCATCCGAAAATTTCAGCCGGACATCATCATCAACCGCTTTAACCACAGAACCCCCGGAACCACCCACGGCCATCACACAGCCTCGGCCATTTTGGGGCTGGAAGCATTTGACCTGTCAGCCGATAAAACTGCGTTTCCCGAACAGCTAAAACACTACAACGCCTGGCAACCCAAGCGTATCTTTTTCAATACCTCCTGGTGGTTTTACGGAAGCCAGGAAGCCTTTGAAGCAGCCGACAAAAGCAATTTGGTACAACTAAAAACAGGCACCTACTACCCTTCCCTTGGGCTTTCAAATGGAGAAATTGCTGCCTTAAGCCGAAGCAAACACCAGTCGCAGGGATTTGGGAACACAGGCACCCGCGGTGAAGAAACCGAATACCTCGAACTCCTTAAAGGCGATATGCCCACAGACCCGGCCAATCTTTTTGAAGGCATCAACACCACCTGGACCCGCATTGAAGGGGGAAAAGCCATCGGCGATATTTTACATCAGGTGGAAAAGAATTTTGATTTTACAAATCCGGGGAAAAGCATACCCGGTCTTATAAAAGCTTATAAGCTCCTAAAAGACCGAACCGATTATTGGGGCATTCAAAAAACCAAGGAAATTGAAAAAATCATAGCAGCCTGTGCCGGGCTATTCCTGGAAGCTGTTGCCGAAACCCAATACACCTCACCCGGTTCAGAATTCAAGCTGAAACTGGAAGCCATTAACCGTTCAGAAATTGAAATGCAGCTTACTGATGTGATTTACAACAAAAAATCACTGCTAGACGGGCAAAAAGCCTTAGCCGAAAACAGGAGGTTCAATTCAGAAAGTCAAATCAGTATTCCAAGAAATGCCCCTTACACTTCCCCTTACTGGATTAAGAAAAAAGGAACCACGGGCTTGTTCAATGTGGATGACATTACAAAAATTGGTGAACCCGTAATCAATGAAAATGAACCTGTTTACTTTAAAGTGAGTATTGCAGGTGAAACCATTACGTTCAAACGGCACATCATATATAAATTCAACAACCCTTTGACCGGCGAAGTTTATCAGCCTTTTCAGGTGCTACCTGAAGTTACCGGAAAAATCAGTGAAAGGGTATATATTTTTGGGGATGACACACCCAGAAATGTAACCGTTAAGGTAAGGGCCGGCCGGGATAATGTTTCGGGTATGGTTTCACTCAATCACCCGCAAGGATGGAAAGTGAGCGCACCGCAAACCTTTGAATTGGACAGTAAAGACCAGGAAAAAGAATTTATTTTCACGGTAACCCCACCCAAACAACAAAGCGAAGGCAGTTTAAGTATACTGATGCAGGTGGGTGACTCTTATTATGTCAATGAAACGGTTACTATCGATTACGACCACATTCCCTATCAGCATATTTTGCTTCCCGCTGAAGCGAAAGTAGCCCGGATTCCCCTGGAAATCAATGGGGAAAACATCGGTTATATAGCCGGTGCCGGCGATGAAGTTCCACAGGCTTTACGGCAAATTGGCTATACCGTCACCGAAATTAACCCTGTTACCATGACCTTGGAAAGCATCATTGGCTTTGATGCCATCGTTATGGGAATCAGGGCTTACAATGTGCATGACATTTTGCGTTTCAGACAGGATATGCTGTTTGATTATGTAAAAAACGGAGGCAATCTCATTATGCAATACAATGTTTCCTTCAGTTTGCTCACTGATAACCTGACACCTTATGAATTAAAACTATCAAGAAACAGAATCACTGACCATACCGCTAAAATGCACTTTATCAACCCCAATCACCCGGTGCTTAATTCACCCAATAAAATCACCGAAAAAGACTTTGAAAACTGGGTACAAGAACGCGGTTTGTATTTTGCCAATGGCTGGGCAAAGGAGTTTGAGCCCATTTTCCGCATCAGCGACCCGGGGGAAGACCCTGTTGAAGGTGCTTTGGTCATTGCGCAACACGGCAAAGGACATATCGCCTACACCGGATTGAGTTTTTTCAGGCAATTGCCTGCCGGAGTGCCGGGGGCTTATCGTTTGTTTGCAAATTTGTTATCTTTAAGCAATGAATAAACTTCCCGAAAAATACATCTGGAAAAAATCATACACCATCGTTCTGGTGGCCAATGCCGTTTACATTGTTTTGTTTTACCTGTTAATGATATACCTCACTTAAAATGCATATAAACGACTGGCTGGTACTAAGCTTTACTTTGATTTTTATAGTGACCTATGGTGTCTGGAAAACCCGAGGCAGTAAAAACGTCAAGGATTTTCTAAAGGGAGGCAATACTTCAGGCTGGTGGACCATCGGTCTTTCTGTAATGGCGACTCAGGCGAGTGCCATCACGTTTTTATCAACTCCCGGACAGGCCTTTCACGACGGCATGGGCTTTGTGCAGTTTTATTTTGGTTTGCCCATTGCGATGGTGATTATTTGTATGGTCTTTATTCCACTGTACCACCGCTTAAAAGTATATACGGCCTATGAATTTCTGGAAAGCAGGTTTGATTTAAAAACACGTTCATTAACAGCCACTTTGTTTCTCATTCAACGTGGGCTTGCAGCGGGGATCACCATTTTTGCGCCTTCGATTATACTTTCAGCGGTGTTGGGTTGGAACCTTATCTATCTAAATATAATTATTGGGTTATTGGTCATCATTTACACCGTTTCAGGGGGAACCCGGGCTGTTAGCGTAACCCAAAAACAACAAATGGCTGTCATTTTCGGGGGAATGTTTGTCGCGTTTTTTATCATCATCAGTTACCTGCCGGAAGGCATCACCTTTTCAAATGCCCTCGACATCGCCGGTGCAAGCGGCAAAATGGACATCATTGATTTTTCATTCAATCTGGACAACCGCTATACATTCTGGAGTGGTATCATTGGCGGTACATTTCTGGCACTTGCCTATTTTGGGACAGACCAAAGCCAGGTGCAGCGTTACCTTTCGGGGAAATCAGTACGCGAAAGCCAGATGGGGATGATTATGAACGGTCTGCTAAAAGTACCCATGCAGTTTTTTATCCTGTTGGTGGGGGTTTTGGTTTTTGTCTTTTACCAGTTCAATGCTTCCCCTTTAAATTTTAATCCGGTTGCCGAAAGGGAGGTGCTTAACTCCGTTTACGCCGAAGAGTATCAAGAACTACAGCAACAACTTCAGGTCAACTTTGAAACCAAGCAGCAGGCCATTTACAACTTCAACAATGTAGAAAATGAAGCCGACAGGCACATCTATCAGGAAAGTATCGTGGCATTGGACAAAAGGGATCGGGAATACAGAAAACAAGCGCGCGAATTGATCAGTCAGGCCAATGGCAAAGTAGAAACCAATGACAAAGACTATGTGTTCATCCACTTTATCCTGAACAACCTGCCCCGTGGTTTGATTGGTTTATTGCTGGCCGTGATTTTAAGTGCAGCCATGTCCTCCACCGCTTCAGAACTGAACGCACTGGCCACTACCACTACCATGGACTTGTACAAACGGAACGCAAACCCAGATGGGGATGAAAAACATTACCTCAGAACCTCAAAATGGTTCACTTTGCTCTGGGGGGTTATCGCCATTGGCATTGCTTGTGTGGCCAATTTGTTTGACAATTTAATCCAATTGGTCAATATTATTGGATCTATTTTTTATGGTAATGTACTGGGCATTTTCCTTCTGGCGTTTTTTATAAAATTTGTAAAGTCTAATGCCGTTTTTATCGCTGCCTTAATCACACAAGTGATTGTAATTTTTGGTTGGTGGCAAGACTGGATGCCTTATTTATGGCTCAATCTTTTTGGCTGTGTAGTGGTCATCAGCATTGCATTGGTGATTCAAACAATAAGAAACAACAAGGGTTAGAATAGCAGTTTTTTCCTAAAGACATAAACACTTTTTTTTATCGTTATAACGTTAACAATTTTGTACTTTTGTCTCATACATCGGTTCATCAATGGCAGGAAAAAAAGCAAACACCTCATCATCCAAAAAAAGTAAGTTGCCCAGTTTGCAATTCAGCAAGCAACAGACAATTATCTTCGGTATTTTTTTGGCGATTTTAGGTATCGCATTGACCATTTCTTTTATTTCGTTTTTGTTTACCTGGCAAGCCGATCAAAGTTTGCTCTCAGATTTGACCAACAGGGAAGAACAAGCCCAAAACTTGTTGAATAAATTTGGTGCTGCTGTCAGTCACTTTTTCGTTTATCAGGGCTTTGGGGTGGCTTCATTGATTTTCAGCATACTACTTACGCTCAGCGGAATCTATCTCTTTTTCAGCCTTCCGGCTAAACCACTTAAAAAATTATGGTTTTGGGGCATTATTGTTATGCTTTGGCTTTCTGTTTTCTTTGGCTTTTTTGCTTCAACTGCTTCCATATTAGGCGGCGTGGTTGGTTTTGAAATCAACAGTTTCCTTCAGGATTATATGGGGTTGATTGGCGCAAGCCTGTTGATGTTTTTTCTCTTTGTGGCATTTTCGGTTTACCATTTTAAGTTTTCACCAGACTCCATACTCACCTACTTTAAAAACCGAAAAAAAGAAATCAAGGATGAGCTGGCTTCCGCTAAAGCGGAAACTGTATCGGCTGAAAAAGAAATCAGGCATACTTTGGATGATGTTGAAGAAGAAAAAACGGAAGAAACTCCTGTCGCTGAACCCGTAAAAGAAAAAATTATTATCAAATCTGAAAATGAAGACGATGTCGCCCTCGAAGTGGAACATTCTGAAGACGAAGAGGAAGTAGAGGTATTGAGCAACAAGCTGGTAAAAGATTTTGGCGAATTTGACCCCAAACTGGAATTGAGCAATTACAAATTTCCAACTTTGGATTTACTGAAGGAGTACAACCCCGGCTCAGGCATTACCATCGATCAGGAAGAGCTTGAGGAAAACAAAAACACCATTGTTGAAACCCTGAGAAACTACAAAATTGAAATCGACCAAATCAAGGCCACTGTGGGCCCCACGGTCACTTTATATGAAATCATTCCCGAAGCGGGTATCCGAATTTCAAAAATCAAAAACCTGGAAGACGATATTGCATTATCACTTTCAGCACTGGGAATCAGGATTATTGCCCCCATTCCCGGAAGGGGAACTATTGGTATTGAAGTGCCCAACAAAAACCCGAAAATGGTTTCTATGCGCTCAGTCATTGCTTCACCCAAGTTTCAAAATGCCGAAATGGAATTGCCTCTTGCGCTTGGAAAAACCATTTCCAATGAAACCTTTGTGGTCGATCTGGCCAAAATGCCCCACTTGTTGATGGCAGGTGCTACGGGTCAGGGTAAATCGGTGGGGTTGAATGCCATTTTGACTTCGCTGCTCTACAAAAAACACCCCGCCGAAGTGAAGTTTGTTTTGGTGGACCCCAAAAAAGTAGAACTAACACTTTTCAACAAAATTGAAAGGCATTATCTCGCCAAACTCCCTGATACTGAAGACGCCATTATTACAGACAATAGCAAAGTTATTAATACGCTCAATTCGATGTGTATTGAAATGGACAGGCGCTATGACCTGCTCAAGGATGCTATGGTAAGAAACATTGCAGAGTACAACGTCAAATTCAAAGCGCGAAAACTCAACCCCAACGACGGCCATAAATTTTTACCATACATCATCCTGGTGGTAGATGAATTTGCCGACCTTATTATGACTGCCGGCAAAGAAGTGGAAACACCCATTGCCAGATTGGCACAGCTGGCACGCGCCATTGGGATTCACTTGATTATTGCTACCCAGCGCCCGTCTGTGAATGTGATCACCGGATTAATCAAAGCCAATTTCCCGGCACGCATCGCCTTTAGGGTAACCTCAAAAATCGATTCCAGAACCATACTTGATAGCTCAGGTGCAGACCAGCTCATTGGTCGTGGTGATATGCTCTTCACCCAGGGCAATGACCTGACACGTTTGCAATGTGCTTTTGTTGACACCCCCGAAGTGGAAAATATCACCAACTACATTGGCTCACAGCGAGCATATCCAAGCGCACATCTTTTACCTGAATATGTGAGTGAAGATGGTGGCACAACTCTTGATATAGGTATCGACGAGCGTGACCCGATGTTCAGGGAAGCAGCAGAAGTACTGGTTATTGCCCAACAAGGTTCAGCATCGCTTTTGCAGCGAAAACTAAAACTGGGGTACAACCGCGCCGGAAGAATTATCGACCAGCTGGAAGCAGCCGGAATCGTTGGTCCTTTTGAAGGCAGTAAAGCCAGACAAGTGCTTTTCCCGACTATTGAAGCGCTCAATACATTTTTAAACAACGAAACAGAATAAGACTATTACAATGAAAAAATTCATTTTTTTATTTTCAGCATTAATGATTTTTACAAGCATACAGGCACAGGATGCCCAGCGTGCCAGAACTCTTTTGAACGAGGTTTCTGCCAAAGTAAAAAGCTATGACAACATCCAGATTGAATTCAGGTACACGCTGAGAAACAACAAAGAAAACATCAATCAGGAAACCCGCGGTGATGTGACTTTGAAAGGAGACAACTATGTGTTGAACCTGATGGGAACCACTATGCTTTTTGACGGAAAAAAACTGCACACCATTGTTCCTGAAGACGAAGAAGTTACCATTTCAAAACATAACCCCAATGACGACACTGCCATTACCCCTGCAAAATTGCTCACCTTTTATGAAAAGGGTTATACATACAAATGGGACATCGTTCAGGATGTAATGGGAAGAAAGATTCAATACATACAACTGAGACCCACCGATCCCAAGGCTGAAATCAAAGACATTCTTTTGGGTATCGACACACAAACCAAGCATATTTACAGACTTATTCAGCGTCAGGACAACGGAACGGAAATTACAATTACCGTAAATTCGTTTAAAACCAATCAACCCCTGCCCGACTCTATGTTCAGGTTTGATGCGGCGCGTTATAAAAACTACTACATCAACAATTTGGATTAACCTCATTGAAAATATTAGACAGATATATATTAGTCTCTTACCTCAAAACATTCATCAGTGTTTTTTTGATACTGATGTTTATTTTTGTACTGCAAACCATTTGGCTCTATATCTCTGAACTTGCCGGCAAAGACCTCGACATTGAAATCATCATGAGGTTTCTGCTATACTTTTCACCCAAACTGATTCCGCTGGTATTGCCGTTGACCATTTTGGTGTCTTCCATTATGGTTTTTGGAAACTTTGCCGAAAAATATGAGTTTGCCGCAATGAAATCCACTGGGATTTCGCTACAGCGGGCGATGAAAAGTTTAATAGTATTTATATTGCTTCTCAGCGGAACCGCTTTTTATTTTGCAAACGAAGTCATTCCCTGGTCTGAATACAAATCACTGAATTTAAGACGGAATATTGCCCAGTTAAAACCCGCTGTTGCAGTCACAGAAGGGCAGTTTAGCGAAGTGGGTAACATAACTATCAAAGTAGGCAAAAAAAGTGGTGACCGGGGACAGTATCTCGATGATATTATCATTCACAAGAAAAATCCCAATCGGGTTGGTAATTATACCGTCATTAGGGCAAACAATGGTGAACTCACCAGTGAAGAAGGTTCAAATACACTCTCACTGATACTTTATGACGGAAACTATTATGACGAAATACTTTCATCAGACCCGCAAAAGCAGCACAACAGGCCTTTTGCCAAAAGTTATTTTGAAGCATACACCATCAACATTGACCTTTCTGACATCAATAACATTGACCTTTCTGAAGAGCAGGAACTCTCTAACGAAAAAATGTACCGCATAAGCGAATTAAGAAAAGAGCTGGATTCTCTGTCTGCGGGCTATAATCAAGACATAAAAAACTTTCCACAGGACATAAAAGTAAGGAGCGGAATTACAACGATGTCAACTGGTTATCGTGCTCAAACCAGCGATATAAAACCGGTAGAACACATCCTTGATGCTTATACATCTGATATGGAAAAAAGGCAGATCCTGGAACTTTCAATTTCAAATGTAAATGGAGCCATTCAAACCATAGAAGCGCGAAGAGTGGATTTTCAGAATAAAGAAAAGCGTATCAACAAATATGAAATTGCACTTCACGATAAATTTGTAATTGCTTTTGGATGTATCATTTTATTTTTTGTTGGGGCACCATTGGGTGCTATCATCCGCAAAGGAGGAATGGGATTGCCCATGGTAGTTGCAATCTCCATTTTTCTTGCCTATCACTTCCTGGGAATTTTTGCCAAGAATAGTGCAGAAAATGGAAAACTAATGCCATTCTTAGGTGCCTGGATGTCAACCTTTATTATGTTGCCGTTGGGCATTTGGTTGACCTACCGTGCTACAACAGATCAGGGATTGTTCAGCTTTGATAGTTTTTTGGATTCTTTGGGTAAATTTTTCAAGAAATTACTTGGAATAAAATCCAAAAACAATTAGAATCAGTACCTTTGCACCGCAAAAATCAGCTTAAAAATTTTTATCTTGAAAACAGCATCCATTAAGCTCAACACCATTGAGGAAGCCATAGAAGACATAAAAAACGGTAAGATTATAATCGTTGTTGACGATGAAGACCGTGAAAATGAAGGCGACTTCCTGGCTGCTGCCGAAATGGTCACTCCCCAGATGATTAATTTTATGGCCACTCACGGCAGGGGGCTTATCTGTGCGCCAATCACAGAATCCCGTTGTAAAGAACTCGACCTTCATATGATGGTGGGCAGCAATACAGACCCGATGGAAACAGCCTTTACTATTTCGGTGGATTTAAAAGGGCATGGAGTAACAACCGGTATTTCGGCTTCAGACCGGGCAAAAACCATAAATTCGTTAATTGACCCCAACACCAAACCCTGGGACCTGAGCAGGCCCGGACATATTTTTCCGCTTAAAGCGAAAGAAGGAGGCGTTTTAAGACGCACAGGCCATACTGAAGCTGCCATTGACTTTGCACGTCTAGCCGGACTTAAACCAGCAGGTGTTATTGTTGAGATTATGAATGATGACGGCACCATGGCCAGATTGCCTGAGCTTGTTGAAATTGCCGAAAAATTTGATTTGAAACTGGTTTCCATTGAAGATCTAGTCGCATACAGAATGCTACACGACTCACTCATAGAGAAAAAAGAAGATTTTTATATACAGACCAACTTTGGTGAATTTCGTTTGAGAGCTTATAAACAAACCACCAACGACCAAGTTCACCTGGCATTAACAAAAGGCATCTGGAAAGAAAATGAACCGGTTTTAGTGCGTGTCAATTCCACTTTGGTGAATTATGACATTTTAAGTACACTTACTAATAACACCGACAAAAAATTAGACGATATGTTTGCCGTACTTGAAAAAGAAGGCAAAGGTGCCATCGTGTTTATCAACCAACAAAGCCAGTCGCTGGATATTCTGAACCGCTTAAGCGAACTTAAAAAACTTCAAACAAAGGACAACATCGCCAAAGCACCACAAATTAAAATGGATGCCAAAGATTTTGGGATTGGGGCACAAATACTCCACGATTTGGGTATTCACAAAATCAAGCTGATGTCCAATACCAAACAAACCAAACGCGTGGGTATGATTGGCTACGGACTTGAAATCACTGAATATATCAGCTACTAAAGCACCGACTCAATAGCTTTGACCATTTTTTGAGCACGCTCGTGCACTTGCTCTTCTGTCCAGCTTAATTTAACCAAAGAAGAAATGGTTCTTCCCATGATGGCGTCACTTTGTGAAAAATTGGTGTTGTTTAAATCCTGCATTTGTGTGCGGATTTCCTGAGGAAGATTTCCTAGAGATTTCAGGTTACGTAAATGTTCCCAGCCGTTGATGTAATGCCAGTTGTTTTTAAACCAATAGAAACAGGCATCCACTCCGTTTTCACCTAAAGCTTTGTGGGCTTTTTCAGCCAATTCAGGAGTTGGTAAAAAGAAATTGACAAAGGAATAGTTTTCCACCCCTGTTTCAGGAACCCGTCTGAAAGTCACACCATCCACTTTTTCAAGTGCTTCCCTGATAATGGAATAATGCTTTTTTTGAATGGCCAAGAAGTCATCCAGCTTTCGCAATTGGGCGATACCCACTGCAGCATTCAACTCTGAAATCCTGAAGTTATAACCCAGATGGGGATGTGTTTCTGCTCCCCGGTCAGTTCCAATATGGTCATGGCCGTGATCCTGATATTGGTCTGCGTTGATGTAATAATTTTTATTGTTGGTGATTACAGCTCCCCCCTCGCCACAGGTAATGGTTTTAACGAAATCAAAAGAGAAACAGCCCAAATCACCATAAGCACCCAACGGTTTTCCTGCATAACTTCCGCCTAATGCCTGACAGGCATCTTCAAGCAACAATAGATTATTTTTGTCACAAATGGCTTTAAGGGTGCCTAAATCAGCCATAGAGCCGCACATATGAACCGGCATCACGCATTTTGTTTTGGGCGTGATGGCTTTTTCAACGGCTTTGGGGTCGAGGGTCAGGGTATCATCTATATCCACCAAAACCGGCACAGCCCCCAACATCATAATGGATTCAAAGCTTGCCACAAAAGTAAAAGTGGGCATAATGACCTCATCCCCCGCTCCCACTCCTGCAGCAGTCAGGGCAACAGTTAGTGCAGCCGTACCGCTGGAAACCAGCTGGCAGTGATTGCTTTGCATGCGTTTGGCAAAAGCCTGTTCAAATTCGCGGGCTTTCCAGTGGCCATTGCGCATACCGTCAAAGCCATAGCGCATCAATACACCGCTTTCCAATACATCATTGACTTCTTTTCGTTCTTCTTTTCCAAATAATTCAAATCCAGGCATAGTGGGTTTAAGGTTTAAGGTTCAAGGTTCAAGGTTTGTCTCAAATCTAATATCTTTATTATTTAAAGTCAATTACTGTTTCGGAAACTTCTTTACGCACTTTTTTGAATTCTGCAAAGAAATCATCTTCGGCCCTGTATCCAACAGGCATTACTAAAACTGACCTTAACCCCATTTCATGGAGTTTTAGGAATTCGTCATACTTTTCGGGCTCAAAGCCTTCTATGGGGCAGGAATCTATTTTTTCATGTGCGCACACCGTTAACAGGTTTCCCATTGCCAGATAGGCTTGATTTTTAGCCCATTGATATATTTCGTCGCCGCTTTTCTGCTTAAATTCCTCAATTAATATATCCCTGAAAGGTGCTAATATGGTTTTGGAAGTGCCTCTTTTTTGTTCAACCATTTCGAAATATTTTGTGATATACTCGGCGTCCATTTCGGTGACCACACAAAACACCAGCAAATGGGAAGCGTCTTTGACCTGTTTTTGATGCATAGAAAATTCCACAAGATCACTTTGCATTTCTTTGTTTTCAATCACTAAAAGGCGGATGGGCTGCAAGCCGTATGATGTGGCAGTGAGATTGAAAGCTTCCTTAAGTGCATTCACTTTCTCCTGGGAAAGTTTTTTAGTTGAGTCAAATTTTTTTGTGGCGTAACGCCAGTGAAGGTTTTTGATGGATGCTGTCATCAGTTAGGGTTTGATACAAAAGTACAAATCAAGATAGACAAAGTCATTTAAAGTTATCAAAAAAAATTATAGCGAAAAAGTAAAAATTAAGTATAAAAAAGCTTTAGTAAACAAAAAAAGGATTTTATATTTGCGTCCGCTAAGGAGGAATGGCAGAGCGGTCGAATGCGGCAGTCTTGAAAACTGTTGAGGGTCACACCTCCGGGGGTTCGAATCCCTCTTCCTCCGCAACACTAAACCGTAAACAATTGATTGTCATTTGTTTGCGGTTTTTTATTTTTAATTTGTACCCACATTTGTACCCACTTCGTGCAAATAACCTTGTTTTTGGCTTTAAAATAATGCCTATCTTTGGCATACTTCAATGAAGCCATTGAAGCAAGTTTTAAGCAACTGAATAAGGGAATGTTTTTAATGCGTTCCCTTTTTTGTTTGTACCATTTTGCTGACCTCAACAATATGGCATAAAAAAACCTCATCTTTTTAGGGATGAGGTTTAGCGGTGTGTACGCACCAAGCGTATGCCCGAGAATGTAATTTTGTGCTTAAAATAACTACCCTAAGCCCCTTTTTGCCCAAGGGTTAAGCAAAAGTAACTAATCTGTTTCTTCTTCCTGTACTTTGAAGTGTAATTTTTCTAACAATTCCAGTTCATTGTGTGGGATGAGGTCGTTAACAAGGCTCAAAACGGTTGTAACGTTATCTATATCAACCGTTGTTTCATCATTGCAAACGGCAAATAATGCGCCTGTACATACCCGTATTATATTATTTATCAAATAACCCAAATGGGCATAATCCTGTACAGGCAGTTTTACATACTTTTCAGGTTCTAAAGGGGTTTTGCCTGTGTGCAAAGTGCTAAACCAATCTTTGTCAAAGGTTGCTGTAATCGTGTTTTTTGTTTTCATAATACTTGGATTTTAGGAATAATAAAACCCGTACGGTTTAGGTGTCCTACACTTCCAAGAAAGTGTTACAGTCCTTTCGGTAACTGCCACCATACCACACGGGCAAGATTGTTTTAAAGTCATTATACTTGGATTTTAGGAAATACAAATATAGTATATATTTTGTTTTGTGTACATTTGCACTTAATAGGCACGTTTTCAGTGGTCATCAATAAGCGTTCACTGGATAAAAGGCTATAACGCAAATACCCTGTTGCAAGGCACTGAAACCGTTAGCCCCTTTTAATCTTATCGGGATTTAAAAAACTCCTTCAATAAAGCGTTCACTACGAGAGAAAGAATAACGCTAAATACCCCCTCTGGTTTATATGGGCGGAGTTTTTAAGTCCTTTTCTCAATTTAATTCGGGATTTGTAAATACACCCGATAATAAGGCGGTTCACTGCGATATTAAGGGAAGCATAACCAACCTTAGTGTGAATACAGGCTGTTACAAATCCTTTCCTTTTACACGGGCATAGCTTTACGGTTATGCCCTTTTTTGTGGTATGGGTTTTGTGTTGATGCCGTTAAAATTGATTGTGATGAGGTTGTTTTTATTGCTTATGGGTTTTATACTGTTTGTTTCTGTGGCAAATGGGCAATCTTTGTACCGTGAGCAAGGGGAACAAGCGCAAAGGGCTTACAGTACCTCAACTGAAAAGTATATCGTTAGCTTTGAAAAGACTTTGCACGGGTTGAGGTTTCATAAAGAGTACCCTAAAGAAATTGAAGCCCTGATACTGCGGTTTATGGATAAAAACCACCCCGATTTTAACCATTTGGGCAAAAACAGGCTTACACTCATCAACCGTGATAATAAATACTACATCGTGGAGCGTGAAGCCCCTGAAAGGCTTATTTTGATTGATTGATGCGTTTTGCTTTTCGCTTTGCTTTCCAGTTTTCGGCACTCATATAGTTTTGCACGGTTCTATAACTACAATCCATTAACTTACCTATTTCTTTGCTGTTTAAGCCTAAACAGTAGTATTTAAAGGCTTTGGCGGTGTCCAGTTTGTCTATATTTTTCATATTTCGGTAGTTTTTTGATAATTCAATTAAAGCAAAATGGTAGTAAATTCACTTTTTTGGTAGTTTTGGGCTACGTACTTAAAATAAGCCGTTTTAACGCATTTTTTGCCCCTTTTGGGGTCTATACGCCCCCTATGTAAAAAACATAAGGAAAGGGCTTGGTAGGAATTAAAAACGGGTTGTTTTACCCTTTCTTTTTCATTTCCCTGATAGCTTTATGCACTTGCACGGGGTGGGTATCGAAATAATCGGCTATGCCGTGGGTGGGTATTCCCGAAAGGTGCATTTGATACATCCTTAACCGCTTGATACTGCCTTTGCCAAAGTGTTTATGCTTTAGTTTCAATAGCTTTTGCCAGTTGATTTTGTATTTACGGGATAGTTGCCTAACGCTGTATTTACCCGTTCCAAAGTCAAGTATAAACCTTTGTTCTAAGTTCCAGTTTTCAAGTTTGGTAAGCCTTTTGCGCTTTTTGGGTTGCTGTGGGCTTTGGTTTTCGGTTTGGCTTTCGTGCCATTTTTTCACTGTGTCGCTCATAATTGTTTAGTATTTAAGTGGTTAATATTTCTTATCAATGTTTTTGCCCTGTGGCTTGTTAGCACTAAGGGCGTAGGCGTTTTTTGAATTGTTACCCGTGTTACTTTCCTTATCCAATCGGGAAAGGTGTTTATTTCGCTTTGTAACAACCTATCGCAATACGTGCCTGTATGGGTTCTATATTCAACCCATAGCCCTAATTTACTGCGGTGCAGTTGCGCCAGTAGTTTGTTTAATGCTTTGGTTTCGGACTTTTTTAGCTTTTGCCTTTTTAATTTTCTTTGTTTGGCTTGGTAGGAATTGTTACACCGTTTAGAACAATACAAGGTATTTGCTTTTTTGTGTGAAATATCGGTTTTGCACGTTCGGCATTTTGAACCTTTTTTGTGGTGTTTTTTTATAGTCGATTTTCGGACTTTTTTCGGACTTTTTTTGTTGGTTGGTTTTGTATATGTTTTCCCCGTGTATTCTAACGGTGCAATCATATACAATTCTTTGCTTCCATTTTCTGTAAAATCGTGGTGCATACATATACAATTATCGGCTGTTAATTTGTGCCACTTTTCCGTGATTAAATTTGATATTTCGGTATGGGTTGAGGTAGTTCCGTTTTCGGCTGTGATTTTTTGAAAAAATTGTTTTGCCCTCATTCTTTGCATTGGGTTGAAATCCGCCCAGTTGCGAGGTGTGGCAAGGTAAAGCACCTTTTTTTGTTGATAGTTGCTTAATTCACGCCATTTTAGGGCTTTATCGTAATAAATAGAGTTTGCCCAGTAATCTACAAGCATATCCCCGAGAGGTTGTATTTTATCAATGTTTACAAGGTCTGCCAAAGTATGGATGCCGTATTTTTCTAAGTAGCGCATACGCTTAACGGCTATTTCAATGCGCATAAGGTTTTTGGTAGGTATGTTTGACTGTTTGCCCTTATCGTAAATCTTTAGTGTGTGGTTGTACTTACCTATGCCCTTGCCTACTTTAACCCCCTCTATTTTAAAATCCCTGTACGGCTCATTGTATAGGGCTACGAGGTTATGAATAATGGTTTGGGCGGTTTGGGCGGTGTGGATGTTTACGCCAAATTCTACGTTTCTTAAAACGGCTGTATTTGGGTCAATTTGAAACTTGTTTTGTAAATCGGTAATGACTTCATACAGTTGTGTTATTGTAAAGTCGTTGGCGTTGTGGTTGCCCTCATTGTAGTATTTATGAAGCGAACCCCTTAAACTGCAATAAAATGTACCGCTGTATTTGTGTGATGCCGTGATAATGAACGTTAAGCCCCTGTAATGGGCTATTTGTGTTTTATCCCTCACTACGCCAGTTGTGGTACTGGTGTAGGTAAAAAAGTCTAACAAGGGATTGTTAAACCATTCCGCCCCGTTGAGGGTTGGCACGTCTATTTTCACACCGTCAACCATTGCGCCCCTATATTTCTATTTCTTTTAAAAAATCGTTGTGGAGTTCGGTAAGGGCTTTTTCTGCCAGTCTATTAATGCCGTTAAATTGATTGAAACGGTTTGACGGGTTGAGGTCTGCCAGTTTCTTTAACGTCTGTACGGTTGTATCGGCTTTTGTGGGCTTTGTATGTGGTACATAGTCCGCCAGTATTTGCCTGATGTGTTTTATTAAATTTTCTTCTTCCTGTGGGGTTGAAAAACACAACAAAACAAGCTCATCCAGTACCGCTACAACGACATCTATTTTTTGATTGACATTCATAGCCTTACGGTTTTGGGTGGATGCTTTGTAAAGCTGTGAGTACCTCAACTTTTTTGTATCGTACTTTGTTGCCTATGCGGTAGGCTTGCAGTATGCCGTTTTTTGTCCAACTGTGGAGCGTGGGCAATGAGACATTAAGAAGTTTTGCGACTTCTTGACGGGTCAATAGGGTTTCATCTGTTTGGGGTGTTACCGTCTTTTGAAGTTCAGTAAGACGGTTTTCCAACGTTGTGAAGCGTTCTAAGAGGGCGGATGCTTCCAACCCCTGAATTTCGGTTTTGATAATTTTACTTTGCGTTTCCATACATTTTTTGGTTTTGTATGGTGCAAAGGTTTTGCGAAGTACACCCGATTAACCCGATTAAAACGGGTCAATCGGGAAATTAATCTAAATTAAGGCTTGTAAAAATTTCATCTATTTTATTTCTATTTGTTGTATTTGGGTAGTTTTGGTTTTGTATAGCATCAGCATAACTTTTTGCTTTTATAGTATTACCATTAATTGAAAATGCGTTTATATTTTCCAACAACTTATTAAATCGTTTGTTTTTTATTAAACCTTTGCTGTGTAAAGTATCTAAAAACAGGCGTAAATCCATTATTGTAATACTTTCCTTTAGTGGTATGGGTTTTGTAAAAACTTGTATGTTTTCAGAAAAAAGGTTTTGCCATTGCTCTAAGGTAGCATCAAATAGGTCTGTACTGTTTTCGTGTATGGTTTTTATTTGCCCCTGTGGGTCGTCAAAATTGGGGTTTAGTGATAGTTTTTTTGTACTGTTAAGTGGTTGAGGTTGTTTTAACTCTTTAATAACACGCTGTACCAACTTTAAGCCCCATTTATCGGGCTTTGGGTTGTAGGTGTAGTTTTCGTTATTTAAAGCGTGGTTTACATCTATATCAGTTTTAAAATTGTGTTTGCATTTGTATAAATATTCCAGTTGTTCGGGTTGAGGTTTGTTTTTGTATTCCAGTACAATTTGCTCAATCAAAACAAAATCGTCAATTTTACTTAGTTCGCTTTTAAGGGCGGTTTCAAAAGCGTTTAAATCATTTTTAAATATTGTGGCGTGGGTTTCTTTTTTTGGATTTGATTGTATGGTAAAGTTACTAAAGGGCTTTGTTTGGTCGTTGCCCAATTGAACGGTAAGCGTTTTATTTGGTTCTATATCATTCTTTTTTGTATCAAAATGGGCTTTAGCTTTTGCCAGTTGGTTTTGTAAAAAATTACGTCTTTCTACATAGCTGTCAAAGTCTTTTGATTGTTCTATTACGCCCCCGAAATCATACATAACCCTCTATTTTACTGCCTTTAAAACTGTGGTTTTCTTTTGCTTTTGGGTTAACATATCCCAGTACATCGCCATTTGTTCGGCATAGTCTAAAGGGGTTTTGCCTATGTAGTTCAAAAACTCTTTTTCGGTACTGTGGGCTGTGATATTCATTAGTAAGGGCGTGGGCATTTCGCCATAAAAGTTAGTCGCAAATGAACGCCTACAAATATGTGAGGTTACTAACTGCCATTTTGGAAAGTTACCCGTTTCTTTTCGGGCGGTTTTACTGTTTACTTTACCTATATCGTTGATAGTTTCCCGAAGCCCTGCACGGTAACAAACACGTTTTATAAGCCTGTTAAAAATAGCGTTGGCACTTTGTATGTTATCGCTGTATTTGGGCGGAAATTGCCCGTTTCGCTTATCTAAAATATCCTGTACAATGGGCGGTATAAGTATCGTTACCCTTTTCTTTGTTTTTTGCTGTACCAACTCAATGAAATTGCGCCCGTTGTAATGTTTGATGTTTTCTTTTGTGAGGTGTAATAAGTCGCTTGCACGTTGCCCAATGTAACACCCTATTAATAGCCAATCTTTAGCATCCTGTAAACGCTCATCGCTAAAGGCGGTATCTTCAATTTGTGCCAGTTCGTCAAGCGATAAGTATATTTTCTTTACCTCAACCCTAAAGCCCTTTATTTGGGCTAATTCAAGGGCGGTTTTATACCCCGATTTTTGGGCGTGTAGGCATACGGTTTTTAGAAATTTAATGTACCGCCCTGCGGTGTTACGGCTCAATTGCTCATTATTGATGAGGTAGTTAAGAAAAACATCCCTAAACTTTAAATCTACATCGGTAAGGCGGTACTTTTTCTTTGTATGTTTTTGTAGGGCTTCAATTTTTCGGGATATGGTTTCATACTTGGTTATAGTTGCTTTTGAAGTACCCAATAAGCCCGTTTTATCGTTGGTTTTTAGCTTAATGGTTTCAATGTAATGCTTAAAATAATTAGTCAAGTAGTTGAGGTCTGTAACCTCTATGATATTGAAATGCCTGTTTATTGCAGTTGCCAACCAATCGGAATTTATAAAACCGCCACTTGTTACCGTTTTATTGTACTCACTAAGCAATGCGGTTTCTAAATTGTTTAACTGGTTTTGTATAGTGTCCTTTTCCTTGTATTCTGCAAGGTGTTTGATTTTGCCAGTTTTATTATTGAAGTATTTAGGATTGATATTAATGGGCGTGGTTTTGCGCATATCCAAATCTCTACCAACTCGAAAACGAACAGTTATTTTTGAGGGATTTGTTTTTGTACGGACGTGAAAAGTAATATTAGCCATTTTACAAGTATTTAAGCAATTCAAATATAGTAAAATTTAGTACACAAAAAAACTTGTACCCACATTTGTACCCACATTATTTTTATTTACCTTTATTTGGTTTTATTTAGTTTTGTTTTTATTAAGCCCAATAATTACAGTACATAAGGCAAAAATAAAGGGGTTGAAGTTGGTTTTATTGGGTGTTCGTAAAATGTTAAAAATAGGTGCTTTCGTTCCCTCTTCCTCCGCTGAATATGCTCGTAATCGCAATGATTACGGGCTTTTTTGTTTTTAACTAGTCAACATATAGTCAAAATAATTCAAAAACCTTTCTGTTTAATTTTTATTCCCTCAAATTAAAAAAGTTTAAACTTTCACAAAGAAACCCAATAGGGAATTAGATTTCAACAAGCTTAAGTTGTAAAATAAAGAAGGCTAAAGTGTGTATTTTTTACGTAGCTTAAGTTTTTTGTACAGTATGGTTGTTAATCTCCCTACGAGAGTAAAAAATTCTAAAATTTTTGAAAAAAAAATAAATTAAGAAGAAGGGGGTGGTACATAAAAACTCGGTTTTCTTTTTTTCACTTGGGGGTGGCTATTATATAGAATACCTAATCTCCCTACTTTATTTTTACAAATTGCTTTTAATCCCTCCTTACATTTAATGTAATAGGCTTGGGGCTTAATTATTTCGTTTCTTGTTTAGGTTTGGGTTTAAGTACCAAATCTTACTAATCTATTTCTGTCATTAAATGCCTCTCCCCCCTTTTTGTTGAGATTTACAGAATAAATGCTTAAACCACTAACGTGACCAGAAAGTATGGATTTAAATAATATCCCTACTATTGGTGTGTGAAGGATTCTATCCTCCTCAAATACCTTTGGATAAACTCCAAATTGGGTACCAATGAATAATGGAATTCTTCGGATTTCAAAGCTGTTGAATTCTTCTATATCAGTAACAATGTCAATCCATTCAGAAATAAAGTCAAACGCAAAAGTCACGGTTCCATTTGGAGAAAATATTTTAAATCTATAGTCGTTAAATCGCTCATCTTTTATAAATAACGGCACCCAATCTAAAGAGGGCTTAGATTCTACCAACACATCTGACAAACAAAACAGCTTCATATTTTAATATCTGTTATTCATATTTACTCTCCTTCATTTTATCCCACTTCTCACCTGCTTCCTTCCCTAGCATTCTGGAAAATTCGGATTTCAATCTCGGAGGTAATTCACTCTGCTTTATTTGGGCATTCTCTATTGCTAATTTTAGTTTTTCGTAGGTCTCTTGTGTTAGTGGAAGTTTAAATTTGTTATTAATCATTTCAATTTTTTTATTGTAACTGATTTTTTTCAGCTAGTACTTTTGGTTAATGTTGAGATATAGGTTTCAAAAAGTTAAGCAAAAAAATTTTAATTTGTGTTTGTACTTTAAAACCTTTAGTGTTTTTTAGAATGGTACTCTAATCAGTATCTCTGTCTGTTTTATAATAGTGTGTCAAATATAAAAAAGACCCTAAAGCTAATAGACAAAAAAGAATACCAAGAAAGTATAACAAAAAAGTGTTTCTTTCAAAATTCAAATAAACCCAAATAATGGGAGACCACAATACTATAACGATGTATAATCTTAATACGTTAAAAATAAACTTCTTCATTCTTTTTTAATTTTAGGAGCTTTTTCTCATAAATGAGAGTTAAAAACCTTGAAAACATAATCATTAATAAAGCAATTTGAATTAGTGTCATTTTTAAGGATATAGTCAGTTAAGGTTTTAATGCAAATAACATTTTACCTTACCATTTTGAATTTAGTTTTTCGAATATCTCTCTTCTAATGTTCCCTCGCTCCCTAAACTGGTGCTCCATCTTAAAGTAGTGTTAGATAGCTCTAGAATATTTAAATTATAAATCGCTAAGCCTGCATCAGCATCATCCCAAGTAATAGTCAAATCGTTGCCATTTTTTACCCAAGTACCCGTTTCTATTACATCTATGTTACAATTAGTTGAAAAATATGTGTAATAGGTGTAAGAGACTGTTCCATTTGATTCAAATTTTACATTTTCATTCTTTTGGCAATCATTAATATTTCTATCCTCACCGTTTAAAAACTGTGCTTCAAGTTTCCACGTTCCCACAATGTTTCCATCAGTGCTTGTATTGTTGTCATCATCTGATGAACAGGCTAACATTATGCTAGCAAAAAATAGTATGGTAATTACTTTTGTTACTTTATTCATTTTTTTAAAGTTATTTATCACTCAGTCCCAATGAGTGTAGTTTATAAAAAGAAACAGCGTGGAACATTAGCCTATCTGCTTAGGGAGGCACTGGTATGCCAACTGCACAAAATAAACTAAGCCCACGCCTTAACGTGAGCGGTAGTCTATTTTTCTAGTGCAGTTTCAAATTACCAGTTTTCCCTTAGCAAGAATAAATAGCTATCGCTGTTATATATTTTTTGTTTCTTAAGCATCCGGTATTCCCCTATTCCAAATATTTCAGTGGGAGGAAATTATGAACATAACTCTCTTAAAAATTTGGGCGTTGATAACGAAAACAAAAAAACAAATTTGTATTCTGCAAATTTAAGACTGGCTTTAAACCCAAGAGTGCAACTGTCCACTTTCTACCAATTCAACAGTTTTGTAGAACAAGGTAGATGGAATGTGCGCTTTAGCTGGGAGTATATGCCTTTGTCTTTTATTTACCTAGTGTTTAATGACACCCAAACAAACTTGTTTGACCCGGTTCAAAGTTACAGGCAATTTATCAGTAAAATTACCTTTTTGAAACAGTTTTAAGCTTGTTTGTTTATCGAAACGCGAAAAATTAATTGCAAAATCGTGCTATGAATTAAATTTTATCGCTTTATCACTTTAAACATATTTTGCATTTTAGAACTTTTTACTGAAATAAAATACATCCCTGAACTTAGGCCATCCAGACACACTCTATTATTTTCAGGAGTTCTATCTATCTGCATACCTGTAACTGAAAATACAGTTACTTTACTATCTTGCTCAAATAAATTGTGTATGGTTACACAATCATTTGTCACAGTTGGGTAGACAAATAAAGGTTTTTGAGTTTGTGTTTCTGTATAAAGTACTTCCCATCTGTCTTCAGCAACAGGACCATTCCAAATCATGGTTGCCAGATAAGGATTATCAATAAAGGGGTTTCTGTTTCCTTGCTCTGTCTCTATATGGTTGTTGCGTTGAATTTCAAAGTCAGATACCGGGTCTTCGGCATTCCATATGAGGAAAATATCGGGCATATCACCAAAGGGTGAATAATTGGTTGAACCTGCCCCCACAGAAGTGGCTGCACATTGTGTGGGATACCTCACATACATATACATCATCATTCTGGCAACATCGCCCCGCCATACATCACCGGGATAAAAGTTACCTGAAGCAGTAATGTATGACGCTGCACCGTCTCCGGCTTCAAAGGGTCTGTTGCTTCTTATGGTGTTTTGTTGACTATCTGCCGCACGTAATGCGTGTACATCTGCACCGGCATTTGTGGTTCCCAGATTGGGCGTTCCCAACGACCTTGGAAAAACATGCTCCCGATTCCATAAACCTATACATCCTGAAGTATGGCAGGACAAATCCTTGTCTCTGCTTCTGTCTGTGGAAAACACACCGTCATTATCATCATGACCGTAAATCAATAAAACATTTTGGGAATTCTGAGGGTCAAGGTCAGCAATTTTTAGAGCGTTCCAAACCTCTGGCGTGTAAATAAGGTTAGTGGTATGTGTATCAGTAATGAGAATAGCAAGTTGATTTTTTAAATACTCACCATCAAGTGAAAAATCAACATCGGCATAGTATTCCGGAATTTGTGCAATACACAAATAAGGAATAGCCAATAAAACAAATAGAATTTGGCGCATAAGTATGGGGATTTGGGGTTGGCAATATAATAAAAAAAACTCCCGGAAAAATCGGGAGTTTTATAAAAAAGTAACTTTAAATTAATTTGCACCCCATTCTTTCAACGAATCCTGATTCATTTTCACATAGTCATCATTACCAGCTTTCTTAGCTGCTTCCAGCGATTGTCTGGCTGCTGCAATAGCTCCTTGCCTGTCACCTGCTTTGGCATAAATTAACGACTTGTTTCTCAATTGCCAGAAAGGTGGGTTCTCGTTTCCGGCCATTGCTTTGTCTATCCATTCTTTGGCTTTTGCAATGTCTTTGCCTTCATCATAATAATACATTGCTGCTGTATAATAATCTGCAGCAGAAGGCCCACTCATAGTTCGCTCAATACTTGCCATTACAGCACTGTCTGTAGGTACTGTAAAATTCATTGGAACCCGCACTTTTTCCCATAAAAGAAATATAGTTGCTCCATTGTTGGAAAGATTTGCAAGTTCAATTGTAAAGGTTTCTCTTGCCATACTTGTCACTAAAGGAGTTACTGAAAAACGTGCTGCCACTTTACTTTCATCCAACTCACGTGGAGCGCCGCCGCCATCGGCATCGGTATAAAAAATTATGTCCCATTTGTCTTTACCGGGTATAGTCAATAAACCATAAGAACCTTTTTTTAACTCCTTTCCGTGCATCATCACATCATTACTAAAAGTAATTTTGGTCCTTGCATTTGCCCCAGTACGCCAAAGTCTTCCATAAGGCACCAAATCTCCAAAGATTGTGCGGCCTTTCATACTTGGCCTTGAATATTCAATTGTTACATCAGTGAGACCCACTTGTTGTTCTATTTTTGAAAAAGGGCTTGCAACCGGTGCTGTCACTTGTGCATATGTAAATGCACAAACAAACATAGCCGAAAATAATACTGTAATTCTTTTCATTTTACGCTGGTTTTTAAAGGGTTATTAGCAGCGACTAAGGTAAATATTTAACAAAGTATTTAGTGTTAATAAAAGCTTAAATAGATGTATAGAACAAGTCTTTGTTTAATTTTGATTAATTTTTATTAAACAGCTTAAGTTTACCATTATAATGAAAATCTATACACTTCACACAAAACAGAACCTCCCTATTTCTTTAAATGAGGCTTGGGAATTTTTATCAAGCCCAAAAAACTTAAAAACAATTACCCCTGAGTATATGGGTTTTAATATAATCTCAGGTGCAGACAGGCCTATGTATCCCGGGCAAATTATTGAGTATATTGTTACACCAGTGTTGGGAATAAAAAGCAAATGGGTCACTGAAATTACCCACGTTAAAGACAAGGAATACTTTGTGGACGAACAGCGTTTTGGACCTTATGCCCTCTGGCATCACAAGCATTTTATAAAAGAAATTCCTGGTGGTGTGGAGATGGTAGATATAGTTCATTATAAATTACCTTTGGGAGTTTTAGGCCAAATGGTACATCCCATTTTGGTAGAACCAAAACTCAACGAAATTTTTGAATATCGCAGGAAAAAACTGATTGAGCTTTTTGGTAAATACAAACCATAAATGATGAAAAGTAAATTAAACATATTTTGGTTCCGAAGGGATTTGAGGCTGGAGGATAATGTGGGCCTATACAAAGCCCTTAACGGAAAATTGCCGGTATTGCCCATTTTTATTTTTGATACCGAACTATTAGAACAACTTCCCAAAGACGATGCCCGTGTTACATTTATTCACGATAGCCTTCAGGCGATGCGTCAAAAACTTCAAGACAATTGGAAAAGTAGTATAGCAATCTATCACGGAAAACCTTTAGAGGTTTTTAAACAAATCACCAAAGACTTTGACGTTCAAAACGTAATTACAAACCACGATTATGAACCCTATGCGATAAAACGGGATCAGGAAATTGAAGGGTTTCTTTTGCAGAAAGACATTGGCTTTTACACTTACAAAGACCAGGTAATTTTTGAAAAAGACCAAGTGATCAAAGAAGATGGCACCCCTTATCTAGTATATACACCTTATATGAAAAAATGGAAAGAACGGTTTGCAGAGTGTTCTTTTATGGTTTACGAAACCAAACAATTCTTAAAAAACACAATTGAACACACCAAACTTCCCAATTTGACATTAAGTGACATCGGGTTTAATCGTTCAAATATTAAAGTTTCTGAATATCAAATAAATAAAACACTCATTCAGGAGTATAATAAAACCAGGAATATTCCTTCAATAGACGGAACTTCACACTTGAGTCCACATCTCAGGTTTGGCACTGTGGGCATCAGGCAGGTCATTGAAAAGGCTGTGGCCGAAAAAAATGATACTTTTTGGAACGAATTGATTTGGAGGGAATTTTTTATGCAGATTCTCTGGCATTTTCCGGAAACTCAAACTAAGGCTTTCAAGCCAAAATATGATAAAATAAAATGGCGTAATAATGAGGAAGAGTTTGAAAAATGGAAATCAGGTACTACCGGGTTTCCGTTGGTAGATGCCGGAATGCGGCAACTTAATGAAACAGGATGGATGCACAACCGGGTGCGGATGATTGTGGGAAGCTTTTTATGCAAACACCTGTTGATTGACTGGCGTTGGGGTGAGGCCTATTTCGCTGAAAAGCTACTGGATTATGAAATGGCCTCCAATGTGGGCAACTGGCAATGGGTGGCGGGTTGTGGTGTCGATGCGGCTCCCTATTTCAGGATTTTTAATCCCACTACACAGATTGAAAAGTTTGACAAGGAAAAATCCTATGTAAAAAAATGGATTCCAGAATTTGGTTCAACAACCTACCCCCAAGAAATGGTCAACCACAAAGAAGCCCGGGAACGCGCTTTAATTACTTTCAAAGAAGCAGTGAGTTAAAATACAGCCTGAGATAATTCATTAAAAATCTGCACTTTATCGAAAAAAATCATATTTATACCGACTTTTTAAATAATTTATTATTTATTTGTTAATAGCAATATGCTAAAACTGAGTCCATAACCCCAAATTATGAACCGCCATGGAAACCTATGAAAATGAATTCACCAATGGTGAAATCACAGTGACTTACGACCCAAAACTATGTATTCATGCTGAAAAATGTGCACAAGGACTTTCTGATGTATTTCGCACAGATATTATTCCTTGGATTGATTTAGACGGCGCAGATTCAAAAAAAATTGTGGCACAAATTAAGAAATGCCCATCCGGAGCACTTCAATGTTCTTACGTGAAGCAAAAAGTTGCTGTTTAATTTAATTTAAACACAAATACTGCACAATTATTCTCACACAATTTTGTTGTAGTAGTAACACAATTTTTCAAATTTATCCCAAAAATGTTTCAACTCAACTCTATTCACGTTATACTATTTCTTTTTATCACATCAATCGGATTTTCTCAAACTGAAAACACGCTGGAAAACCAGTTTGATGACGTTTACAACAGTTCTAATAATTATCAGGAATATAAAGTTGTAAAACGAGTAGATCTAAATCGTCTAAAAACAAGCACACTAGATAGTATTTCTGTCTATAAAAACGCATTGGTACAGATACAAAGTGAATTGGAGTCTCAACAAATTGAAATAGGCATTCTCCAGAACAGCTTAAAAGACACCCAAGATCAACTTGAAAAAACCGAACAAAGAGAAAATGAAATTTCCTTTTTAGGCGTTCAAACCTCAAAAGCAGCTTACAATAGTATGGTGTGGACAATCATTGTTGCGCTTGCAATTATTCTCTTTTTCTTTGTTTATAAATTCAAAAACAGTAATGTAGTTACCCGTGAGACCCTAAGAAAATTAGACGAAGTTGAAAAGGAGTATGAGTTGCACCGCCAACGTGCTTTGGAACGCGAGCAACAACTGAATCGAAAATTGCTGGATGAGATCAATAAAAAAAAATAGTTGCCAATTCTATTAATCAATCAACACCACCCGGCGAAAACACTTTTTAAAGTATTGATTCAGGTGATAGAGATGTTGGTGATAATCAAACTGCGCTTTTCACAAAAATCAAAGCTTTACAAATTTAAAATTTCATCATTTTTATGGTCCTGTCAACGGTTGTTTATTTGGTCAATAAATGAATGACCATAATTTAATGGTGATTTGTTTCTTCATAAAAATTTGTGTTTTAATCCAACCCAATATAGATTAAATAATATTCTTGTTTTTTAATAAAAAAACTATATTTGAAAAACCATCTCACCCAATTGACTATTAAATTACCAACATGAAAATACTTTACCCCTTATTTTTCGCAACACTGTTTTGCTTTACAGTATTTGCACAAAACCCTGTAGAAACCATCGTGATTGAAGGCATTGAGTACCACGGTGCAGGAGATTATGACAAAGCCATAGAAATCTACAGAACAGCTCTGGAGCTGGAACCCAACTCGCCGCTGGTGTTTTATGAAATTGCTTACAGTTATTTTGAGAAAAAAGACTATGACAACGCCATTGCATATGCAGACAAAGTTCTGGCACAAAACGGAGAACATATGCAGGCGGCATATATGGTAAAAGGCTCTGCGCTGGAACTTACCGGTAAGGTGAATGAATCAAATGCCCTGTTTGAAAAAGCAATCAAGGAAACCGGAGGTCACTTCCTGCTGTACTACAATCTTGGAATTAACCATTTAAAGGCAGGTGATCTGGCGAATTCAGAAAAAAACATTCTCAAAGCCCTTGAAGTAAATTTCACTCACACTTCAAGCCACCTGGCTCTGGCAAATATTCACCGGCAACTGAATAATCCGGTCAAAGCGCTGCTGTCTGCACATTTTTTTCTTTTATTGGAACCCAACACCAACAGGTCTGAGGAAGCTTATGATATCCTAATTGATGCCATGAGTGGCAATGTGTCTCACGATCTAGACAAACCCAATACCATCAATATCAATTTTTCACCCAATGAAGACGACCCATTTTCATCAGCCTCACTAATGCTTTCATTACTTGAAGCTTCCAAATCTTCAGAGAAAAATTCCGGAAAAAGCAAAATCCAACTCTTTACTGAAAACACGGGCTCTATCTTTAAGATTTTAGGAGAACTCAACCGTGATGCCTATGATGATATTTGGTGGACTGAATACATCCCCTTCTTTTATGAACTTGCTTTAAGCGAGCATCTTGAAGCATATTGCATGTATATTATTTATAGCTTTGATGAAGATGCCTTCAACTGGTTAGTAGAAAATGAAGATAAACTGAATGCCTTTTCTGATTGGTTTGACGAATAAGCCAATCAATGCTAAAAAAATGACTATGAAAATTTTATTTACCCCATTACTGATTTTAACCGTTGTATGTTCAGCTCACACTCAAAATCCGGCTACCCAAAAGCAACTGGACTCTATCATCAATGAGGCCAACCGCTTGTATTACTATGAAAAAACCGTATGGCACGCTACAGATCTTTTGATGGAAGACCCCTCTATACTCACCCATTTTGGTGGATATGTGGTCAATTTAAGTGAGGAGACAATAACCGTAACCTTTGCACATGAAAACGCCAATGACAGAATAGCTGTTTACAGGTTTAACTATGAAGAACTTGAAAAGCCATTTGAAATCCAAAAGAAAACCAAAACGCTGGAGCCGGCTGAAAAAAAACTGCTGGATACCAAAATGAAAGTCATGAGCCAGTTGGGCAATGAAGACTATGCCATTGGCTGGCCCGAAGGCTTTAGTCCAAACTTTATCCTTTTACCGGAAACCAACGGTTTTAAATTCTATTTGATTATGGGTGCATCTGAAAGCGGAGTCATACCTTTTGGGAATGATTATGTATTTGTTACTGACAACGATGGCAACATCACCAACTGGAAAAAGTTTCACAGCAGACTAATTCCGGGTGAGACTCATGGACCAAACGGAGAACCGGTCAATCTGCTCATACACTCCCACCTGATGAACTCCCCCTTTATTTCAGCAACAGACATTTGTACCTTCAGGCTATATGCCCCAAATTATGGTATTGATGAATTCAAAGTATTGTGCATAGCTACCAGCAGTTACTATACTTATTCTATTAAAACCAACTCCATTACTGTTGAAAGTATAATAATGGTTATGTACTAAGAAAATAATCAGCACTTACTGTACCTCTTTAGCTAAAATACCTTAGTATTTTTAATGTAATTCTTGAAATTGTATAACTTTCAGATAATTCACTTTCACTTTATCCATTTTAATCGACGCCCTTAAATTTACCATCTTTCTTCATTAAAATCATCAAAAAATTCGGCATCATATACAAAACAATAAAAGTTGCCGGGTGGAAGAAACAGTTTAAGTGTTACTGGTTCTACTGATTCTAATTGCTGGTAAAATCAATTTTAAGTAGAAATATCAAAACTTCTATTTTTTTAACACTTTTAACTCTCAATCATATAGACTTATAGCATAATTTTGCACCCGTTAAAAAAACCCATTACCTATGACTTTTAGATTGATTTCTCTATTGCTGTGCTTTTCACCATTTCTTTTTGCACAACCTGCAGGTGCACCTGACAGTACGTTTGGCAATGATGGCATTGCCAACCATACGCTCACAATTAATGATTTATTGCACGGCATAACAGTAATCGATATACACGTGTTGCCCGGACAAAAGATACTTGCTGCCGGCATTGCTAAAAATGGATGCTCCTCTACTTCAAATGAATTTGGTATCGTTTTTAGACTTAATAGTGACGGTTCGCTGGACACAACGTTCAACAACACTGGGTACCGTCTCTTTCACAACTATTTCTTTCAGGCAATAATCGCTACAGACAACGATACCTTTTTTGTGGTTTCATCCAACCACTTGCTGAAAATGAACGGAAACGGTGAACCTGACACCTCGTTTGGAACTGATGGTTTTTTGTTTTTTAATATGCAGGCCTCAAAAGCGATGTTAACTCAAGACGGAAAAATCATGCTGGGCGGAAGAAAAATGAATCCTTCAGCACAATGGGAACTGGCAGCCACTCGCGTCAATACCAACGGTACCATCGACACAAACTTTGGCAGCAACGGCATTTTTACCATACCCCACGTTAGTGGAGCCTCCACAGCTTTTGGCGGTATGCACATAGATGATGAAAACCGTTTATTACTTGTAGGTCGTCGTCAAGTATCCCAGAACAACGGGAAGATTATTGCCTTTCGATTACTCGAAAACGGAACATATGACCCCACTTTTGCCAACGACGGAACTTACTTTGAAAATATACATCACAACGCCCGTGCTCAAGGAATTCACACCACAGCAAACGGTAACATCATCATTGCAGGGAATGGGCAAACAGGTCCTTTTGAAAACCACGGACTGATTTTAATTCAACTGAACAACAATGGAACCCTCAATACCGAGTTTGCAACCGATGGTCGATTGCTTCAACCTATTTACAGCGAATCTACAGCAGTTGCGTTGCACATATTGGATGACGAGAGTATAGTGGTAACCGGAGGTTATGAAAGTACTTACATCGCTAAATTTGATACGCAAGGCACTCCCATTACCGATTTTGGAACAAACGGGGTGGTCAATAACTTTCACTTTGATTGGACAGGATTCAATACGGGGTCTGTAGTTACGGGTAACAGAATCATCCTAATTGCAAACACAGCATTTGCTCATTGTTCTCAACAGAAGTATGAGGCACTCTTTGTTCGTCATTTCCTTGACGACCAAGGCATTTCAATTACGGCCTACCCCGCGATGAACCTAACCAGTTGTGATACTTCAGCAAACGGAAATCAAACTGCAAGCTTTGACCTCACCATCAATGACGAAAATATCATCTTTGGTCAAGTGGGAACAACTGTGAGTTACCACCTCACCACCAATGATGCCCTTAACGGAACAAACGTCATTGAAAATCCCGAAACATTTGTCAACACTAGCAATGCACAAACCATCTTTGCCCGTATTCAAGACGGATTGGGTAATTTTGACACTACAAGCTTTGCACTCTTTGTAAATCCTTTGCCCCTTGTTGTAGAGCCCAATGCACTAACGAGTTGTGATACAAATGAAAACGGTACAGCACTCTTTCAACTGTCAGACAGAACTTTCGAAATCACAGGTGGTACACCCGATATCACTGTAACTTATCACCTTACCCTGGCAGCTGCACAAAACAACACACAAGCATTGCCCAACAATTATCAAAACACAGTGCCATACAATCAAACCGTTTTTGCTCGGGCAGAAAACAACAACACCGGCTGTTTTTCTACTGTGGCATTGGAACTAGTTGTGAATCCCATACCTGTAGTTCCAACAACCATCAACCCGATTATTGTTTGTAGTGAAAGCAGCAACACCACCTTTGATTTGACACTTCGCACTGCAGAAATTTACGGAAGTCAGTCAGCAACTGATTTTGAGCTTTGGTTCTATTCCACTTTAAATGATGCCCAGAACAATACCAATGCTATTGCAACACCAACAGCTTATGAGAATATTAGCAGTCCCGAGACCATTTTTATACGCCTTGAGAACATCACAACCGGCTGTTTTGTTACGACATCTTTTGATTTGATTCTTGCACAACTATACATTGCGGTTATGCCTCAGGATATCTATATCGATGAGGGAGACGGAGACGGAATAGCCTTGTTTGACCTCACAATAAACGAACCTGTAATGCTTGGTACCCAAAATGCAAACGACATCAGTTTTTCTTATTTTGAATCACTGACAGATGCTGAAAACAACACTAATGAGATTCTAAATCCTGAGCAGTTTGTCAACACGACAAACCCACAAACCATCTTTGTGCGTATGGAGCAAAACCAAACGACAGATTGTTTCTTCATCAGTTCGTTTGAAATAGAAACCGATGAATTTTTAAGCAATCAGGGACCTAATAATATTCAAGTCTCCCTCTACCCCAATCCGGTAAAAAGTAATTTATACCTCACCACGCCGAATACAATTGAACTAGTGGAAGTATTTAATCTCAAAGGACAGAAACTACAGTTACCGGAAAACAATTTAGACAGTAACCAAAAAAGTATTGATTTTAGTGATTTGGCAGCAGGTGTTTATCTCGTAAAGATGACAACAAACAAAGGAGTGGTTGTTAAACGTGTGATAAAACAATAGACTTATACAATAAAAATTCCCAATAGAATCAAAAAGAGACTATTGGGAATTCATAAATTTATTGGTTTTAAATCAATACGTGTTTTAAGACCCCGCAAATGGCGAACCAAAGATACCTACGGCGAGTTCTGCCCAAATGAGAAGGAATGCCAGTAAAACACCAAAACAGATAAAAATCCTGTGGGTTTTGCTTTTTACTGTTCTCAGGACGAGCTCACATATTGTGCCGGTCCCCAATAACAGTATTCCCATAATAAGAAAATCCCTCCCGTCCCAATCTACTTCATGAGTGAACTGCATGGCAATCAACGGAATGAGCAGAAGAATTGTCACCGTGGAGAGAATCAGAAAAAATCGTTTGTTTTTCATATAGTTATATTTTTTTAGTGATACATTTATAAATCTATCCTTGGTTTCCCCCACTCAACGCATACCAGTTAATATTCCGTGTGATGTACATCGTAAATGCCAGTATCGCTGTTAAACCAATACTACCAATTAACAAGGCATAATCTTGAAGTTGGAGGGTGACAAACACAAACATATAAGTAAAACAAAGGATGACTACCAATACAAAAGTTTGTTTAGTGCTCTGAAGTATGGCGCGGGCATAAAAGGCTATAATACTTATAATAATCAAACTGCTTAAAAGATAAGCGATGTTGAAATTGGTGTGCTCAGAAATAGAGACTAACAAGGTATAAAACAATACTAACGCCAACCCGATTAAGATGTATTGAAACGGGTGCAGCTTCTTTTTATTAAAAATTTCCACCAAAAAGAATGTAAGAAATGTTAACGAAATAGCCAGCAAAGCATATTTGGCAGAACGCATGGATTTTTGATAATCATTTGCAGGCAAAAGCAGGTTTACCCCAAAAGCAGATTTTTTTAAGTCATTAATATTTCGATTTCCCAACCAAAATTGCGGATAATTCCGGTTGAGTTCAAGTACCTTCCACTGAGCGTTAAATCCGGTGTCAGAAACATCACGTTCATTGGGTAGAAAAGCACCTGTAAACCCGGGGTCTTGCCAATTTGAGGTAATATCTACACGAGTCTCTTTACCTAAAGGCACAAAGCCCAAAAACTGACTGCCTTGTAATTCCAAATCAAAACTAAACCGGTTTAAAGCTTCAGGTTGGGAATTCAAAATTTGCTTTATAGTTACCCCTGAAGCAACAATGGCAGGAATGGACGAGCCCGGGGTGACTTCCTTGTTAAGTTCATTCCATTTAATCACCACCTTTTCTTTAATCCCGCGAAGGTCTGAAATATGTAGCGTAAGAAAAGCTTCTTCATAGTGTGGCTCATACTCATTGAATTCATTTAAATAATTGCTTAAACTATCAAAACGACCCACAAAAGACAATTGAGCATCATAGACTACCACTTCATAAATCCCGCGCCTCAGGGTTTTGGGAGTGACCTCACCCCTTACCTCCAAATCAGATGGTAGTATATGCACCTCATCCCTAATGGTTTTTACCTCATCTTCTATATATATGCGTTTGCTCACAGGTATGGTTAGAATTGGCCCATAAACCTCCTGATCGTTTGCCCATCGACTACTCACCTCAGTGATGGCTTGTTGCCGCAGACTTTGTCTCTCTTGTATCACTGATTCCACAAATGATAAGGGAATCAACAACAATAACATTAAAATAAAAATTGAGATGAGCTTCAAGGTGACCGAGCGCTTAATAGATTGCCCGATGCGTTCAAAATAGTTTTTGTTTTCTGTTTCCATATTCATTAATTTAAAAAGTACTTTGTATTTCAAAGTTTGAGGTTAAAAAAATTAGTGTTGTGATTTAATTAATTGTTCTAAAGCTGCCAGATGAGCTTCAAAAGCTGTTTTACCGGATTGAGTCATGCTGTACCTGGTATTTGGTTTACGATCCACAAATGATTTTCTTACTCCCAGAAAGCCTTCCTTCTCCAGTGCCTTAATGTGGGAAGCCAGATTGCCGTCTGTTACATTCAGATACTCCTTGAGTGCCGAGAAATCAAGCGAATCATTGACCGCAAGCGCAGACATAATCCCAAGCCTTACACGACTTTCAAAAGCTTTATGTAAATTATCGATTATATTTTTCATCGTTCATATTTCAGATGCATATATATGCCGTAAACAATATGCATTATACCAAAACCAACAGCCCAGAACAATAAACCATATCCAATAAACCAGGTAGCAATAAGCCCAAGTACAATTTCTATAACACCAAAGTAGCGCACTTCCTCAAAGGTAAACTTACTGGCGTTAAGCAAAGCCAGTCCGTAAAAAATAAGTGTCACGGGGGCTATTAGCCCGATATACCCTTTTGAATAAAGTATGAACGCAAAAACACCGCCCGTAACTAACGGAATAGCCAGATTGATGACCAAGCGGCGAGCTGCAGCATTCCAAAGGACTTCCTTGTTCTTTCTGGCTTTGCGCCAGGACAATAACACAGCTGTACTCAAGGCGAAGATTAAAACAACAGCAGCCAAAAGAAAAAATGGAATCATAACGTCGCCAGCTTCTTCCCTTCCTATAGTGTTGTAACGCAACATTACATCATCAGTATAAAATACCATATATGCAATTCCGGCACCAATAAGCGCGTAAACCCCCGCCAGAATTCCTGACCAACCTGTGAGTGATAAAAAACGTGTGGAGCGTTCCATCATAGAACGAATCTCTGTAATGTCTTTAATATAGTCCTGTTCTGTTTTCATAAAAAGTACTTTGAAATACAAAGTTAAATTTTATTTTTAATAAAACAAGCTTTTTCTTCAAAACCTATTTCATTTTTTTTAATGCAATTTTGAATTATGTAGTATTCTCTCCCACGAATAGAGATAGGCCAAGTTAACTTCTTTGGCATTGCCTTACAGCTCCAAAGTTTCAATGAGAAAGTATCCGTAGTATTTTCTATAACCGGAATGTAGCTAATCACAAAGGTTACTCATAAAATCGGCAAAAGTCCCGGATATAATTACGTTTAAAAATTAATAGCAAATCCGGTGGCTTAGCTTTTTAATGACATTATTTAAAAAAAATGCCACTAAGACCCGAAGACACCAAATGGCACAAAGAATCCGGATATGAATAAAACAACTCTGCTCCTTGTCACTTTTTCACACCATCTCTTTCACTACCGAAAGAAACACATGAAGCCTTAATCCCTTACAAGCTTGCGGTACTTAATCCGCTTGGGCATCAAGTCACCACCCAATCGTTTCTTTTTGTTTTCTTCGTAATCACTAAAACTTCCTTCAAAGAAATAGACCTCACTGTTGCCTTCAAAGGCTAAAATATGGGTACAAATCCTATCGAGGAACCAGCGGTCGTGAGAGATAACAACGGCACAACCGGCAAAGTTTTCCAAACCTTCTTCAAGGGCACGCAGGGTATTAACATCCAGGTCGTTGGTTGGCTCATCGAGCAACAACACGTTGCCTTCTTCTTTTAAGGTCATTGCCAGATGCAGGCGGTTTCGCTCCCCCCCTGAGAGTGTGGATACCTTTTTGTTTTGGTCGCTTCCACCAAAATTGAATCGGCTTAAGTAAGCTCTGGAGTTCACCTGTCTTCCGCCCATCATAATGAGTTCCTGTGCATCACAAAAGTTTTCCCAGATTGTTTTGTTGGGGTCAATGTTGGAATGAGATTGGTCCACGTAAGCAATTTTAGCGGTTTCTCCAACCTTAAATTCGCCTTTGTCAGGCGTTTCCTCTCCCATAATCATTCTGAAAATGGTGGTTTTACCGGCACCATTGGGACCAATAATACCCACGATTCCGGCTTGTGGAAGTTTGAAGTTCAGGTTGTCATACAGCAATTTATCGCCATAGGCTTTGGCTACATTAACAGCCTCGATGACATTGGTTCCTAAACGGGGTCCGTTGGGAATGTAGATTTCCAGCTTTTCGTCAAGTTGCTTTTGATCCTGACTTAATAATTTGTCATAATTTTGAAGACGTGCCTTTTGTTTGGTTTGCCTGCCTTTAGGAGCCATTCTCACCCACTCCAACTCGCGCTCAAGGGTTTTTTGGCGTTTGGATGCGGTTTTGCTTTCCTGAGCCAGTCGCTTGGCTTTTTGGTCCAACCAGGAAGAATAATTCCCTTTCCAGGGAATGCCCTCTCCCCTGTCCAGTTCCAATATCCAGCCTGCTACATTATCCAGGAAATAACGATCGTGAGTTACGGCAATCACCGTTCCTTTATATTGTGCCAAATGGTGCTCTAACCAGTGAACGCTTTCGGCATCCAGGTGGTTGGTGGGCTCATCGAGCAGTAACACATCAGGTTCTTTTAGCAAAAGGCGGCATAAAGCCACACGGCGTTTTTCCCCACCGGAAAGCACACCAATTTTTTGATCGCCTTCGGGAGTGCGCAGGGCATCCATAGCGATTTCCAGTTTGGTGTCCAGTTCCCAGGCATTGGAGGCATCAATCTTGTCCTGAAGTTCGGCCTGACGGTTCATCAGTTTTTCCATTTTATCAGCATCAGAATACACCTCTTCCAGGCCAAACATGTCGTTAATTTTGTTGTATTCATCCAGAATGGCAACCGTTTCGGCAACGCCTTCTTTGACGACTTCAAGTACTGTTTTGTCAGGATCAAGTTTAGGTTCCTGCTCCAGAAAACCAACGGTATATCCGGGTGCAAACACCACATCGCCCTGGTAGTTTTTTTCAACCCCGGCAATGATTTTCAATAAAGTGGATTTACCTGAACCGTTGAGACCCAAGATGCCAATTTTAGCACCATAGAAAAAACTTAAATAGATATTTTTAAGCACAGGTGTTTGTGCAGATTGGTAGGTTTTTGAAACCCCCGACATGGAGAAGATTACTTTTTTATCGTCAGACATTTTTTAGATATTAGATTATAGACATTAGACTTGAGACTTTTGTTTCTAGTTTTGCTTCGCACAGTCGCTACGCTCGTGTCTGGTTTTTAGCTGTGATTAATTTTTCAACCTTGAACTTTAAACCTTGAACTTTAAACCCGCCCCTTGAGTTCATTGAATACCCAGGCGATAGCAAAAAAACCTACACCTGTAGCGCCAAAGCCCCAGCCGGCAATATCTGTGTAGCGAAAAACGCCCATAGCGACTAAAATTAGGCCCATTACAATCATTATCAATGTGGCCCAGCCAAGAATTGTGTTTTTATTTGTTTTTTGATTCATTTTTTTAGTTTTAGTGCACGAGTTCCTTTTTCTGATTGGGGAGGATGGAACTCATTGCGGATTTTTTTTTGGATTACAAATATCGTGAAATAAAATGAACCTGCCATTTCAAAAATGAGTGTTGTCAATTTTCAATTCCGTTAAGCAAGTTTTTGTATTTTAGCACAGCAAAAAAATGACTATGGACATTAACTTCAACAAAAACGAAGATCACAATAAATTACTTCTATCTGAATTACGTCAGCGCCTGGCCAAAGTAAAGCTGGGCGGTGGCGACAAAAGCATTGAAAAACACAAAGCCAAGGGAAAAATGACTGCGCGTGAGCGCATCAAATACCTGCTTGACGAAAAAAAACCGAGCATCGAGATCGCTGCCTTTGCCGGTGAAGGCATGTATGAGGAACACGGTGGTTGCCCCGGTGGTGGAGTGGTGATTAAAATGGGCTATGTGAGCGGAAAGCAGTGCATCGTCGTTGCCAATGATGCAACCGTTAAAGCCGGTGCCTGGTTTCCCATAACCGGAAAGAAAAACCTTAGGGCACAAGAAATAGCTATAGAAAATAGGCTCCCCATTATTTATTTGGTGGATAGTGCCGGAGTCTATCTACCTATGCAGGACGAAATTTTCCCCGATAAAGAGCACTTCGGACGCATTTTCAGAAACAATGCGGTGATGAGCAGTATGGGAATTACCCAAATAGCAGCCGTTATGGGAAGCTGTGTAGCAGGTGGGGCCTATTTGCCGATTATGAGTGATGAAGCAATGATAGTGGATAAAACCGGAAGTATTTTTCTTGCCGGAAGTTATCTGGTGAAAGCTGCTATTGGTGAAGAGGTTGATAACGAAACCCTGGGCGGTGCCACTACCCATTGCGAAATCAGTGGTGTGACTGACTATAAAGCCAAAGACGATGCTGATGCACTTGACAGAATAAAAAAAATTATGGGAAAAATCGGTGATTTTGATAAAGCCGGTTTTAACCGAATCAAAACCGTAAAACCCAAAGAAAAACCGGAGGATATGTTTGGTATCCTGCCCCGCACCAGAACAGACCAATATGATATGAAGGAAATCATCAAACGATTGGTTGATAATTCTGAGTTTGAGGAATACAAGGAAGGCTACGGAAAAACCATCATCACCGCTTATGCCCGCATTGACGGCTGGGCCGTTGGTATAGTGGCCAACCAGCGCACGATGGTGAAGTCCAAAAAAGGCGAAATGCAGTTTGGGGGCGTGATTTACAGTGACAGTGCCGATAAAGCCACACGATTTATTGCCAATTGCAACCAGAAGAAAATTCCGCTGGTCTTTTTGCAGGATGTTACCGGTTTTATGGTGGGCAGTAAAAGTGAACATGGCGGCATCATAAAAGACGGTGCAAAAATGGTGAATGCCGTAAGCAATAGTATTGTGCCTAAATTTACGATTGTCATCGGAAATTCATACGGAGCCGGAAACTATGCCATGTGCGGAAAAGCTTATGACCCCAGACTCATCGTTGCCTGGCCCAGCGCCGAATTGGCCGTAATGAGCGGAAACAGTGCAGCCAAAGTACTGCTGCAAATTGAAACGGCCTCCCTCAAAAAGAAAGGCGAACAAATCACCCCCGAAGTGGAAAAAGAACTCTTTGACCGCATCAAAGCACGCTATGACGAACAAATATCGCCCTACTATGCTGCAGCGAGAATCTGGACAGATGCCATTATCGACCCTCTGGACACCCGCACCTGGATTAGTATGGGTATTGAAGCGGCTAATCACGCGCCCATTGAAAGGCCTTTCAATCTGGGAGTTATTCAAACCTAAGGGTTCAAGGTTCAAGGTTCAAGGTTTAAGGTTTAAGGTTTAAGGTTTAAAGTTTAGGGTTTAAAAAGTGAATCTTTGCGTCCCGATAGCCATCGGGAGCTAAGTGTGCAAAAGGGGGTTAGATGTTGCACATCGTTAAACTACCCCCTTAAAGACTAGGACTGTTCTAACTAAAATTGGTTTCAATCAAGAAAATTTCGGGTAAATCTTTAAAAAATTAATGACTTTCTATCCAGGTTTCCACCATGCGTTCCAGCAATTCAAGCGGCATTGCACCACCACCTAAAATAATATCGTGAAAATCTCTGATGTCAAATTTATCGCCCAGTTGCTCTTCTGCCTTGGCGCGTAGCTCTTGAATTTTAAGCATCCCAATTTTGTATGCCGTAGCCTGTCCCGGGATAACCATATAGCGTTGAACTTCAGCTTTGATGGCTCCTGGAGCAATTGATGAGTTTTCAGAAAAATAAGCAATGGCATCGGCTTCTGTCCAGCCTTTGGCGTGTAAGCCGGTATCAACAACCAACCTGATAGCGCGCCAAATCTCGTTTACCAAACGACCAAAATCATAATAAGGGTTTTCATAACCACCCATCTCTTTGGCCAAAAGTTCTGAGTACAATGCCCAGCCTTCTACATAAGCAGTTGTTCTGTATTGCGTTCTAAACGTTGGCACCGACTCCAGTTCTTGAGCGATGGAAATTTGCATATGGTGGCCGGGGTTGCCTTCGTGATAAGCCACACCCTCCATCGTGGTTTTGGGCATAGCACTCATATCAGACAAATGGGCATAATAAATCCCCGCGCGACTTCCATCAGGTGTTCCCGGAAAATAATGTTGTGGCGCTCCGTCTTGTTCCCTAAAAGACTCCACACGTTTTACTTCCAAATCTGCTTTAGGCAATATGCCAAAAAAGTCGGGTAATATTTTAGTGAGTTCATCTAAAAATTGTTTAGAGTCATCAAGATATGCCTGGCGGCCATCATCGGTATTGGGATAGAAAAACTGTTCGTCAGTATTCACAAATTCAAAAAACTCTTTCAGTGTTCCTTCAAAGCCCACTTTATTTTTGATGGCAATCATTTCTTCCTTAATGCGCTCTACCTCCCTCAACCCGATGTTGTGAATTTCATCTGCTGTTAGATTAGTCGTTGTGCTGGCTTGCAGCATATAGTTGTAAAACGCTTTCCCATTGGGATGCCTGCTGACACCTGTAGGTGCAACTTCAGTATTGGGAAGTTCTTGTTCAATCCAGGCAATCAGGTTTTCATAAGCAGGCTTGTAGTGGTTTATTAAAGTTTTTTTAGCTTCTTCACGAAGTCCGTCAGCCATTGCTTCATCGATATCGCCACCGGCCTCCAAAGCTTCAATTTTTGAGTTTAAGTCAGCCCAAATAGCATTTGGTGTTTCACTTTCGGTGAAAGGTGTTCCACTTATAATGGCTTTTGATTGTTCCAACACCACATCAAACGAAAAACGTGGAGGAAGTATTCCTTTGGCTGCCTGAGCTCGTGCTTGCTCCAACAACTGATTCATAGCACGTTCTGATTGTTCAATTCTTGAAATGTATGCCTGCAAATCCCACAGACTGTCCACACGGTGAAAATTAATCAAAAAGCTGGGCAACTGCGTGTGAATTCCTCCCATTTGATGAAACATATAACCCATATCCCGAAATGGAAGTCCGTCTTTCATTTGCTTGTACTGATATTCCCAGAGGTCATAGGATATTTTAGCGTCATCATCCAAAGCCTCATAGCTAAATTCAGATTTCATTTCGTTAACACTCGCCTCATACCAGTCTATCATGCGGTCTTGGGCTTCTATACTGAGGTCATCCAATTCATTGTAACGGTCTTTTCTGCCCTGCATCGTCAACTGTAATGGGCTCATCATCAGCATTTCTTCATATTTTTCTTCAAACCAGGCGTTGATTTCTTCGCTTTGGTCAGCGGTTGTTTCAGCTTCTTTTTTGCAGGCTGAAAATACGAGAAGTGTTAATGCAAATAGGGTAAAGAGTTTTTTCATAATGGTTGGTTTTATGTTAGTTTGCTAAATAGTTTTCTTAATATTTAAAAAGCATTAGGATTATTGTTTACTGAAATTTAAAAAAAGTAATCTTTAAATTCCGGTTGATGATGTTACTGTTTGTCTTCAAAAATTAAAAGTTGTTACACGAGTTCACCAATCACTCTTAAAAGCACCTTATGCATATCATCACTATAATCCAGATGGGTGACAATGCGCAACTTTCCCTGCCCCATCGCACTGATGCGTATGCCTTTATCATTTAGCTTTTTAAGAAATTCCTGTTCATTGATTCCGGGATTGAGGTAAAAAATGACAATATTGGTTTCCACAGGTTCAACCTCGCTGACGTAAGATTGATTTCTTAGGATACTTCCTATTTCTTTTGCCTTTTGGTGGTCTTCCTCAAGTCGATTGATGTTGTTGTCCAGCGCATACAGTCCGGCTGCTGCCATATAGCCTATTTGACGCATCCCGCCGCCCAAAACTTTTCGCACACGCATTGCATTTTGCATCAACTTTTCATCACCAATCAACACACTTCCCAGCGGTGTGCCCAAGCCTTTGGACAAACAGATGGAAATGGTGTCAAACACTTCGCCATACTGTTTTGAAGTTTCGCCTTTCGCGATAAGCGCATTGAACAAGCGCGCCCCGTCCAGATGGAGACCCAGCTTGTGTTTGTCACAAACAGTTCTTATTTTTTTTATTTCTTCAAAGTCATAACAAGCCCCGCCACCTTTGTTGGTGGTATTCTCCAGACACACCAAACTGGTCAAAGGGCTGTGGTAAAAGTCCGGCGGATTGATGTTTTCCTCCACTTGTGCAGCTGTAATCATCCCACGGTTTCCGTCAACCAATTTGCAGGACACCCCGCTGTTGAAAGAGACTCCCCCTCCTTCATAATTATACACGTGTGCCCATTTATCACAAATCAATTGTTCGCCGGGCTGAGTATGCAGTTTGATAGCGGCCTGGTTGGCCATACTGCCCGAAGGAAAAAACAAGGCTGAAGACTTGCCAAACATAGTCGCCAGACGTTGTTCCAATTGATTAACAGTGGGGTCTTCTTTATAGACATCGTCACCCACTTCGGCATTCATTATGGCCTGTAGCATTCCCGCTGTGGGTTTGGTAACGGTATCACTGCGCAAATCGATAATCATAAAATAAAATTTGTATAAAATTAAAAGAAATTACTTGCCCTGCACGTTTCAAAAAATCTATTTTTGTTAAAAATTAGAATTATGGTTCAAAGCGAACACATCAAAGGGCTCCAAAAACGCATTAGCGCGTTGAGGAGGTATCTTTGACATTGATGCCAAGCAGATAGAAATCACCAACGAAGAAGAAAAAACCTTTGCCCCGGATTTTTGGGACAATGCCCGCGAAGCCGAAGCTTTTATGAAAGTGCTTCGGGTTACCAAAAAATGGGTGTCAGATTTTGAAAATGCCGCCACCCTCACTGAAGATGCAGCTGTGCTGTTTGAGTTTTACAAAGAAGGAGACGCTACAGAAGCCGAAGCACAGGCAGCTTATGACAAGGCTTTACAGTCCATTGAAGAATTGGAATTCCGCAATATGCTTTCTGAGGAAGGCGACAATCTGAGTGCCGTACTTCAAATTACCGCCGGAGCCGGAGGTACCGAAAGTTGCGACTGGGCTTCCATGTTGATGCGTATGTATATGATGTGGGCTGAAAAAATGAAATTCAAGGTCAAGGAACTCAACTATCAGGAAGGCGATGTGGCGGGTATAAAAACAGTCACATTGGAGATTGAGGGCGACTTTGCCTTTGGTTGGCTTAAAAGCGAAAACGGCGTGCACCGCTTGGTGCGCATTTCTCCCTTTGACAGCAATGCCAAAAGGCATACCTCGTTTGCATCAGTGTATGTATATCCACTGGTGGATGATACCATCGAGATAGAAATCAACCCCGCCGATATTGAAATTACTACCGCCCGCTCCAGTGGTGCTGGAGGTCAAAATGTCAACAAGGTAGAAACCAAAGTGCAATTATTTCACAAACCCTCGGGTATTCAAATCAGCTGTTCTGAAACACGCTCTCAGCACGACAACCGTCAGCGGGCGATGCAAATGTTGAAGTCGCAATTGTATGAAATCGAATTGCAAAAACAATTGGCACAACGGGAAGATATTGAAGCCTCTAAAATGAAAATTGAATGGGGTTCACAAATCAGGAATTATGTGCTACACCCATACAAGCTGGTAAAAGACGTGCGGACAGCACACGAAAGCGGCAATACTGAGGCCATCCTCAACGGCGAAATTGATGGTTTCCTGAAAGCCTATTTGATGATGATGGGACAAAAGGAAGAGGAAAGCGGTTTGTAAAAAATTAGAAGTACGAAATTAGAAGCAAGAAGTGTGTGAATTTGTGCTTTTGTTTGTAAAAAGTATCTTTGTAAAAAGCAAATTATCATGAAAATCTACCACAACCCGCGTTGCAGAAAATCGAGGGAAGGGCTTCAAATACTTGAAGATTCAGGTGCAGCGTTTGAAACTGTTTTGTATCTCGAAAACCCGCCTTCCGAAAAAGAATTGAAATCAATCATTTCCAAACTGGGCATCACTCCCCGGGAGCTTGTTAGAACCGGAGAAGCCGACTGGAAAGAAAACTTCAAAGGAAGAGACTTATCTGACGATGAAATCATCAAAGCGATGGTCAGCTATCCCAAACTCATTGAAAGGCCTATAGTTGTTAAAGGTGATAAAGCAGTTGTGGGTAGGCCACCGGAAAAAATCAAGGAGTTGTTGTAGTTTAATTCTTAACTTCCCTTAACTTTTTCGCCTATAATCACAAAAGAAAAACATTAAGAAATTAAGAAACATTAAGTTTTAACCCTTAACTAACCTTAACTTCTTAATGTTTGAAAAATCATTCAGGAAGGTTTTTAAAGTACTCATTTACAAAAGGTTTCATAGATTTTGTGATATTATCAGTATAAAAATTGATTAACAAGCCTTGCGGTTTTTGTAGAAGCTTCATATAAGTTAAAATTTGAGCTTCGTGTACAGGGAGTAAGTATTCTACTGTTTTCAATTCAACTACTACACAGTCATTTACGAGCAAATCAAGACGTAAATCAGCTTCAATACAAATAGAATCATAAGCCACAGGAACAGAAACATGCTGATCAATTTTAAAACCGTTTTTTAGCAGTTCATGCTTAAGACATTTTTGATAGACACTTTCAAGTAAACCCGGTCCTAATTCTTTATGGACTTTTATTGCACAACCGGTTATTTCGTATGATAATTGAGTTACTTCCCTTTTTGTCATAACCAAAATATTTAATTCGTTTGGAAATTAAATTTAAGAATTTAGGTTTAATTACCTTAATTTCTTAATCGTAAAATAAATTTGAACCAGTAAGGCATAAAGAAAGATTAAGGATACTATGGGTCTTGGCTTAACTATCCTTAATTTCTTAATGTTTTTAAATCCTAGTTAATTGCACAAACATTAAGGCATTTAGAAAAATTAAGGGTATTATGGGTCTTGGCTTAATTATCCTTAATTTCTTAATGTTTTTAAATCCTAGTTAATTGTTCAAACATTAAGGCATTAAGAAAAATTAAGTGTATTATGGGTCTTGGCTTAACTATCCTTAATTTCTTAATGTTTATAAATCTTAGCCAATAGCTCAAACATTAAGATTAGGTGGAATTAAGAATAGTGAAGGGATTTATAAATTATTTCCGTTTAGTATATCAATGATACTTCTTAAAAATCTTTGTAGCCTCGTTGTGTGCGCTTTCAAAAGACATCCAGTTCACATTCGTTTCGGCTTTGGCTGCTGTAAAATAGGACAAAAGTTTTTCTGTAGGCATATTGCCGGTGAGTTCGTCTTTGGCCATCGGGCAGCCACCAAAACCTTGAATTGCACCATCAAAACGATGACATCCTGCCTTATAAGCAGCATCTACTTTTTCGTGCCAGGTGGTGGGTGTGGTGTGGAGATGAGCACCAAATTCGATGTTGGGAAACTTTGGGATTAAGTTTGAAAACAGATAAGTAATCACTTCAGGTGTTGAAGTGCCCACAGTGTCACTTAGCGAAAGGATTTTAACGCCCATTGCCGCCAGTTTTTCAGTCCACTCCCCTACGATCTCCACATTCCAGGGGTCGCCATAAGGATTTCCGAAACCCATAGACAGATATGCCACTACTTGTTTATTGTTGCTTTCGGCTATGTTTAGAATTTCCTGTAAAGTTATCAACGACTCGGCGATGGTTTTATGGGTGTTGCGCATCTGGAAGTTTTCAGAAATGGAAAAAGGATAGCCCAGATAGTTGATTTCAGGAAAAGTAGCAGCCGTTTCAGCCCCGCGCACATTGGCAACAATGGCCAGAAGTTTGCTTTCGGTTTTGGAAAGGTCAAGTTTTGAAAGGACCTCAGCGGTATCTGCCATTTGGGGGATGGCTTTTGGGGAAACAAAACTGCCAAAGTCAATGGTGTCAAACCCACAGCGCAGCAACGACTGAATGTACTGCACTTTTTTTTCTGTGGGAATAAAAGCCTTGATGCCTTGCATGGCGTCTCTGGGGCATTCAATTATTTTTATTTTTTGGCTCATAAACAGAAAAACTGCCGAGGTTTAAGCGATGTAAAAATACAATTTCTTTACGGAAGAAATAGAAAAACCGCAATACCTGTAAACACGATGATTTGCAACCATTTAAAAAACATACCGGCACCTTTTTGCTTTTGTAAAAACAAAGAGATGCGTCCCGAAAGCAATGCGATTCCGGAAAAAATGACAAACGAAATCACCATAAACAAAGCGCCCAAAATATAAAACTGCAGGATGGTATTTCCGGAAGTATCCCATAAAAAAGCGGGAAAAAACGCCATAAAGAAAATAGTGACTTTTGGGTTTAGCATATTCATAATCACCCCTTGTTTGAACAACTGAAAGTGTGATTGTTTTGCTGCCCCGGCTGAAGTAATCATGAGTGTATTTCCTGCTTTGTACACCTTGAATGCCAGGTAAAGCAAGTACATAGCCCCTGCAATTTTTATTATAACAAAAGCTGTTTCAGAAGCCATTAAAAGCGCTGAAATGCCAAAAGCCACCAGCGTGGTGTGAACGATACAGCCTGTGATGAGCCCGGCAGTGGTAGCAATGCCATAAGAAGTGCCGTTGGTGATGCTTTGGGTAAGCACATACACATTATCCGGTCCCGGTGAAATGGCCATTCCCGCAGAGGCAATACAAAAGGAAATGAGGAGTTCGAGCATAAGGAAAAGGCCAATGCATTTATAGCTGCAATTCAAGAACAAATATAAGTATGTTTTTGGGTAATGTTGACAACTCCCCCTTTGGGGGTTGCCCTTTATGCTGAAAAAACCAAAAAGTTATCATATTGGTAACTTTTTTGTTTATATTTGTAGAAAATAATTTGAATTGAAAATATTTTCGAGAGGAACTTTACGAGATTTTTGGATAAAACATGCTGACTGTGAACTTCAACTGAGAACGTGGTATCGTGAAACTGAAAAATCGAATTGGAAAACGATAAATGAACTTAAATCGGAATATCCAAATGCAAGTATTTTAAAGGATAATCGGATAGTATTCAACATAAAAGGTAATGATTACCGACTGATTGTAAAATTCAACTTTGAGTATCAACTTGCGTGGATTCGATTTATCGGAACTCACGCTGAATACGATAAAATAAACGCAAACGAAATTTAAAATGGAAATAAGACCAATAAGAAACGAAGCTGATTACAAAAAAGCTCTAGAACGCTTAGAATTGATTTTCGATGCGAAAAGAGGGACCGATGAAGGTGATGAACTTGAAATTTTATCAATTTTAATTGATAATTATGAAAGTGAAAGTTTCCCGATTGAAATGCCTGACCCAATTTCTGCGATTAGTTTCAGAATGGAACAAATGGGTCTAAAGCAAAAAGATTTGGTAGAGATGATTGGATTTAAAAGTCGAGTAAGCGAAATAATGAACAAAAAGCGAAAACTGACTTTAGAGATGATTAGAAAATTAAATGCCAATTTGAACATCCCTACAGAAGTTTTAATACAGGATTATTGAAAAACAGCGAAGAAGCACTAAGGGCAACACCATGTAACTGACGTTGCTTCTATTTCCCCTTTCGGAAAATCCTCGAAAATGTGATGGCTTGTGTTTTTTTGTTATCTTAGTTTCTAAACCACGCAACGCTTGTTACACAATTACGTTGTAGTGCATAGAAAAAATCCATACAAAAAATAAGATTTAAATGAATGATAAACTTAATATGGATTTAAGATCAGAAATTTTAAGAAATTCTCTATTTACTGAAAATGGTGTAAACGGGTTATTACTTTCATATTTAGCCATTTTTGAAAAGGAAAAAACAAAGAACTTTGGAAATAGAGCAGGAATTTCTTTCAAAAGCAAAATAGACTTGCTATATGATATAAAGGTTTTAAATAAGGAAGAACATTTCAATTTAGAACTCCAAATGATTTTTAGAAATAAATTTCTACACGATTTGGAATTTAATTCCTTTGTTTACTGTATTAGTAAACTCGACACCAGTATTGTGAATAAATTAAAGATTTTTTTTGAAAGTGATGATAATAGTCAAATGGAAGAAAAATATAGAAAGGCTTATAGAAATCTATATTTAAATAATTCTAAAATGCTCAAAGAGAAGTTAGGATTAAGAACGGAAAAAGTTACAAAAAGTAAGGATTTTATTGTTGGACTTACTGACTCTTTTACAACCACAATAGATTTATCCTTTGACTTGGCATCTGACATTTATGAGATTTTACAAAATTCTGAAATTGAGGATCCTAAAATTTTAGAATTATCTAATAAGATTTCGAAAAGATGTAAAGTTTTTTTTTAGGGAAGGCTACATTTTGACGATGAATCAAAATGGAATTTGACAGATGACGAAAAAAAGTTAATTGTAGAAAAATCAGCGAAATATATCAAGGAAAAACGGAATCCAAATGAAGAAGAAGAATGACGCATCACAACAACTGGCATAACAAATAGCTGGTAAGTGCTTAACTCAAAGTTTTAGTAAATTTAGAAACATAAAACCACGACGGAAAGGTTAGTTTGTGTTTGCACGCTACTTGCCATACCTGAAAACGTTATTCAGAATTTAAAAAACTTCCATTAATTTATTCAATCAAAAAATCAAACTCACTTTAGTAAAGCCTTATTGATTTTTTTAATCAGTTGCGGCCCCTCATAAATAAACCCGGTATAAAGTTGTACCAGGCTCGCACCTGCTTCCAGTTTTTCAAGGGCATCTTCAGCACTGTGGATGCCACCCACGCCAATGATTGTAAAAGCTCCCCCACTCTTTGTATGTAAAAAGCGTATGACCTCAGTAGCGCGGTTTGTCAAGGGTTTTCCGCTTAAACCTCCTGTTTCAGTTTTGTTTTCAGAGCGCAGCCCCTCTCGTGATAAGGTGGTGTTTGTGGCAATGACCCCGGCAATATGAGTGGTTTTTACAATATCAATGATGTCCAGCAGTTGATCGTCAGTTAAATCGGGGGCGATTTTAAGGAGAATGGGTTTTTGCCTGGGTTTGGTTTTATTTTCATCCTGTAACCGCTGCAACAATTGCGTGAGCGGCTCCTTGTCCTGCAGTTCGCGGAGGTTGGGCGTGTTGGGCGAAGACACGTTCACCACAAAATAATCCACGTGTTCATAGAGGGTGTTGAAACAAATCAGGTAATCATCAACGGCCTGTTCGTTGGGCGTAGCTTTGTTTTTACCGATATTTCCGCCAATAAGCACGCCTTTGTTTTCCTTTAACCTTCCAACGGCTTCCACTACCCCGCCGTTATTAAAGCCCATTCGGTTGATGATGGCCTGGTCTTCTTTTAATCGAAACAGCCGTTTTTTGGGATTCCCTTCCTGAGGTTTGGGTGTTAGGGTTCCTATTTCGATAAAACCAAATCCAAAACTTGACAGTTCGTTGTAGAGCTTGGCATCCTTATCAAAACCTGCCGCAAGCCCGACAGGGTTGTTAAATGTAAGCCCGAATACATTTCGCTTTAAGCGTTCATCTTTTACTTCATATATGCTTCTAAACAATCCTGAAAATCCTAAAACACTCAAAAACCGTATCATTTTAAAGGTAAAATGATGCACACTTTCAGGGTCAAAAAGAAAAAGAAGGGGGCGAACAAGCAGCTTGTACATAGCATGGATTTAGGAAGTAAAAATAGTGAAATCACCGAAACTTTTGGAATGAGTCTTTGAATATATTTCACCGAATAATACAAAAATTCTAAAATGAAGGTTGACGGAAATCATAGTAACAACCCATATTTTCATTAACTTTGAGAATAATAAACTGTAACTATGGCAGATGATAAATCCTTTTTAGGTAACATCAGGTCTTTTTTTGAGGAACTTGGTGATATGTCGCGTTTTGCAGGGCGGTTTTTCAGGGAAGCCGTGAGTCCCCCGTTTGAGTTCAGGGAGTTGCTGAAACAGTGTTATTATATGGGCAACAAATCGTTCTTTTTGGTGGGTGTGACCGGTTTTATCCTGGGTGTTGTTTTTACCTTACAAACCCGGCCCACGCTGGAAGAGTTTGGCGCAGAGGCTTATATTCCTTCGATGATCAGCATTTCGATAGTCAGGGAAATTGGGCCTGTAATCATTGCTTTGATTTGCGCCGGAAGAATTGGCTCCAGCATTGGTGCCGAATTGGGTTCTATGAAAGTGACTGAACAAATTGATGCCATGGAAGTTTCGGGGACCAACCCATTTAAATTTTTGGTGGTCACACGCATCGCTGCCACCACATTGATGATTCCATTGCTTGTTATCCTGGGCGATTTTATCGCCTTGATTGGTTCGGCAATTATTGAAAATATGAAGGGTGATGTGTCCTTTCAGCTCTATTTCAATCAGGTTTTTAATGCTTTGGAGTTCAGTGATCTAATTCCGGCAACAGTGAAGACCTTTTTCTTTGGCTTTGCCATTGGTTTGGTGGGCTGTTATAAAGGCTACAACAGTAAAAAAGGCACAGCAGGTGTGGGTAAGGCATCCAACTCTGCAGTGGTTTATACCTCCATGTTGCTTTTTATCATTGATTTTATAGCCGTATTTGCATCAGATATTTTTTATTCATAAAATGATAAACAGTAATCCAAAACCCGCTTTTGCCACTGATGAGGTTGTTCTCAGCATCGATAAGCTATACAAGGCTTTTGGTGACAACAAAGTATTAAACGGTTTTAGTCTGCATTTGAAGAAAGGGGAAAATCTGGTATTGATGGGTCGTTCCGGTTCCGGGAAATCGGTGTTGATTAAATGCTTAGTGGGTTTGATTAAACCTGACAGTGGAACGATTGAAATTTCAGGAAATAACATCGCCCGGCTTGAACAAAAGGAAATGGATGAGCTTAGAACCACCATCGGGTTTTTGTTTCAGGGCAGTGCTTTGTATGATTCCATGACGGTGAGGGAAAACCTGGAATTCCCTTTGCGCAGGCATACAAAAAAACTTTCCCAAAAAGAAGCTGAAGCGTTGGTTTTTGAAGCTTTGGAGAACGTGGGTTTAAAACATACCGTTGATTTGATGCCGGCAGAACTTTCGGGAGGGATGCAGCGACGCATTGCACTGGCAAGGGCGTTGATTTTAAAACCAAAAATCATTATCTATGATGAGCCCACGACAGGATTGGACCCCATTACTTCAAAAGAAATCATTGAATTGATGAACAACATTCAAGAACAATACCAGACCTCATCATTGATTATTACACACGATGTGGATTGTGCCCGTGTGGTTTCAAACAGGATTATTCTTTTGCTTGACGGTGTCAATTATGCCGAAGGCACTTTTGAAGAGCTATCAACATCAAAGGACGAAAAAATTAAAGCATTTTTTAAATAAAAAATTATGAGTAACACAGCACAGAATTTCAGATTGGGTATTTTTGTTTTTGCCGGGGTATTTATTTTTGTCTTGGCTGTCTTTTTATTGGGCAACAGGCAAAACTTGTTTGGCGATAATGTTAGGGTAAGTTCGGTTTTTAAAGATGTCAACGGGCTTCAAATGGGGAACAACGTGCGATTTGCAGGGGTCAATGTAGGCACAGTGAGAGGCATCACCATCAAGAGTGACACCGCCATAATAGTAGATATGCTAATCAGTGAGAAAACCGCACAACTTATTAAAAAAAATGCACTGGCGACCATTAGTTCAGACGGTCTTGTGGGCAGTATGATTGTCAATATCATTCCTAATGATAATTTTATTGAAGCACGCATTGAATCCGGGGATACTATAGCCTCCATTAGTAAAATTGCCACGGCAGATATGCTCACCACCCTCAACACCACCAATGAAAACGCTGCACTGCTTACCCAGGATTTATTGAGAATCACAAACACCATCAACAAAGGAGAAGGTTTATTGGGCGCATTGATAAAGGATGAAGCCATGGTGGATGATGTGAGAAAAAGTCTCTCAAACCTTCAGCAAACCACTCAGACTGCCAAAATCACCATGAACGATTTAAACAGGATTATCAATGAAATCAATTTTGATGATAATGTAGCCGGAATGCTTTTGAAGGACACGGTTTCTGCACGAAAACTGGCAGCAGTTTTTGAAAATATCGAAAACTCATCCAAAGAAATTGAAGCCTTAACCAAAAACCTGAATGCTTTTTCTGAAACCCTAAAAAACAATGACGGATTGTTAAACTATGCCCTTCACGATACCACAGTTGTGAGGAGCTTGGATGCTACCTTGAAAAATGTTGAAGAAGCCAGTGAACGACTCAATGTCAATATGGAAGCTATGCGTGATAACTTCCTGTTGCGCGGGTATTTCAGAAGGCTTGAAAGACAGGAAGCAAGAGAAGAACGCCGGCAAAATAACTAAGCTTAAGCCCGTATGGAAGCTTCTTAACCCTATATATTGATATATAATGTGCCGTTTTAAAATGTAAACAAATTGGCTGGATGTGGGGTGCTGAATGCCTAAATGCTGAACAAAATAAAATGGGAAGCAAAAAATCTTCCGGCTTCCAACATCCAGCATCCCGCATTTTACACAATCAATAACCATAGATAAAGTTTTCAAATAATTATATTTCAAGAATCAAATTTATTACCATGAAAATCGAACACCTTGAAGAACGCGTAAACGAGTACAAAAACTCCATCAAAACAATTGTGGAAAAGCGATTGCTTTGGAAAAACACTACCAAAAAACTCATCGTCAATACACTTAAAAAAGCCGAAAGCAACTATCCGATTGGCTGGCAGGTTCAGGAGTTGAACTGGATACACAGTAATGAAGCCGTAAACATCACTTTTGATTCCTTTCCACCGGATATGATTGAGTTGACCAATCAGTTACCTACCTATCAGTTTCTTCAGGGGTCATCTTTGGTTTTCACGCAATTGCACAACGGTGACATTAATGTACTGATTTTATTTGCCATACCGGAACGCTCCATGCCAACAGAAGACGATTCTGAAGAGTTGGGAACTTATGCTCCATCACAAATTACCGAGACCTTTATAGCTGAAAAAGTGGACACTTTCCTCAAAGAAATAATCAAGAGAGACGTTCCAACACCAAGCGGTAAAATGGGGTTTAGTAAAGAAAAAAATAGTTAAATGGGTTTTATAACCACTCAAAAAACAACACAGGCGGAATTAAAAATAGCATAGCCAGAATTGTAAAAAACAGCAATAATTTCCAAATCCATTTGAACCAGATTTGATAAGGTACTTTGGCAATAGCCAAAATTCCCATTAATACCCCTGAGGTGGGAACAATTAAATTTGTAATTCCATCACCCAACTGATATGCAAGTACCGCTGTTTGCCTTGAGATTCCCATCAAATCACTAAGCGGTGCCATAATGGGCATGGTCAACGCTGCCTGACCTGAACCGGAAGGGATAAAAAAGTTAAGGAATGTTTGAATAAAAAACATAAACTGAACTGAAATATAAGCAGGTAAACCATCTGTTAATGATACTGCATAGTCCAGCATGGTATGTATAATCCTTCCGTCTTCGGCTATCACCAATATTCCTCTGGCCAGTCCAATAACCAAAGCTGCAAGCACCATTTCCTCAGCGCCTTTGACAAAGGACTCTGAAGTGATTTTTGGGGTAATCCCTCCCACCACAGCAGCAACAAGTGCCAAACCAAAAAACAAAGCCGATATTTCAGCAATATACCAGCCATAGACATTGACACCATAGACAAGCAGTCCCAGGGAAAGTGCGAGCATAGCCAATACCAGTTTGTGTCTTAGCGTAAAATTTTCGGTTTCAGTTTCAAATTCGGAAAGATCCCTTTTTTGGTCAAATTTATACATCAAACTTGCCTGTGGGTTTTTCTCGATTTTCTTCATATACCGGAGTACAAACCAAATGGCCAAAGCCGTGAAAACAAGCCAGACCAATATCCTGTAGTTAAAGCCCGAAAAGATGGGTACATCTGCAATGCCCTGTGCAATACCAATGGTAAACGGATTCAAAAAAGCACCGGCAAAACCGGCTCCCGCCCCAACAAAGGGAATGGCAACACCTGTAATGGAGTCATAACCCATTTTTAATGTTAACGGAATCGTTATTAGTACAAAAACGATGACTTCTTCACTCATCCCAAAAGTTGCCCCTCCAATTGAAAAGAAAAACATCAAAACAGCCAACATCAGGCTTTTAAATTTAGGGTAAGTAACAGATAGGTTTACAATCGATTTTAAACCTGCGTTAATGGCTCCGGTAGCTTGAATGACTTTAAAAGCACCGCCAACAATTAAAACAAATGCAATGATGCTTGCGGCTGAAACAATTCCGCTGAACGGGGCTGTTAAAAAGCTGAAAAATCCTTGTGGGTTTGATGCAACGGTTTGATAAGTTCCGGGAACCACAACCTCCCTGCCTTGCTCGTTGACCATAGTTTCAAATGCCCCGGCCGGTATGATCCAGGTTAAGACAGCTAAAAGCCCCATTATAAAAACCACAATCGACACTGCATCCGGAATGAATCTTAACCAGGATCTATTTTCCATATCTCATTTTTAGAAGGGTAAAGTTAAAAAAAATGAGTTAGTAATAGGGTTTACGTTCCGAAACCGGTTCTAATGGAATTTTAAGACTCTACATCAGGCAGATCGAGCAGTAAACTTTTCAACTTTGCCAGCAAGATTACTTCAGATTTATTTTTATCTGCAAAGGCAGATGCAATGCCGTCTGCAGTTTTCCAAATCAGTTTTTTGATAAAAGGGGAAAACAAACCGTTTGATTTAATCAAATAGACCCGAAAGCTTTCAAAACACTCTTCGGCATTGGTTTTGGATTCAACAAGACTGTCAAAAACATCAAAAACTTGTTTAGTTTGAGTTTTATCCAGCACTTTATTTGTTTCCCATTCCTTGCGAATAATCGCTTTAAAAAATGCAATTTCCTCCTCCACCACTACTTTGTCAATTGACGCGACCGAATAGAACAATTTAGCAAGGTTAATATTGAACTCTTCGTCACCTTTAAAATAAGCATTCATAGCACACAAAAATTAAATTATTCACAACTTCATTTAACAACTACTCCACTTCAAATCAATTTTGAGCTATTTCAAAAATAAAAGCCCATTTAAAAATGTTTTGCTAACTTTAGGTTCTAAAGAAATGCAGCTAAAATTAAGTGCCAAAAATAAAAAGAGTGCATTGTATTTATTATGATATAAATCATAAAAGCTGACTTTAATCATAGATGAGTGCCTTGAGAACAAGTAATTTTGATTAAAACCAAAAACCATGAGAAAAATAGCCCTTCCAACCGATTTGTCTGACAACGCTTTAAACGCTTTGGAGTATGCGGTGGCTTTGTTTAACGAGCCGGCAAAATTCTATTTACTCCACGCTTATGCCGATCAGATTTTTGGTCCGGAGACGCTTGACTTTTCTGATGATGAGATTGAACAGAAAAAAATGGGTACAGCTGAAAATTGCACATCAATACTAAAACCATTGATTGATAGCATTTTACAGAAACACCCCGGTTGCAAACACGAGTTTGAGGTCATGCCCAAGTGCGGTTATTTGCTTGACGAAATCAACCAACTGGTAGATAAAGAAAACATTGATATAATTGTTATGGGAACCCGCGGAAAAACCAATGACCGAAACATCACATTTGGAAGCAACACCCTTCAGGTCATTAAACAAGTGAAGTGCCCCGTGCTCTGTATTCCCGAAAACTTTAAATTCAAGGAACCCAAAAAACTTTTATTTCCAACAAACTATATGATTCCCTATCAAAAAAGAGAACTCAAAATTGTTGATGAAATTTGCAAATACTATAAGGCTGAAACCCATGTAATGTATGTCTCTAATTTTGGAGTGATTTCCAAAAGACAAAAATCAAATCAAACCTTACTAAAAACTTTGCTGGATGTTGAGCGCGTGCGTTTTCATCAGGTAGAGATGACAAGCAAAACAAACATCATCAATGAAAACATTGAAAAAATGGACATTGACTTGCTGGTGATGGTAAATTCCAGATACAGTTATCTCGAAAGCCTACTTGTGGATTCTACCATAGTTAAAATTGGACTGCAACCCAAAATTCCGTTTTTAATTTTACAAAACTATTTAAGAAGCTAATTTTAAGTATTATGAAAAAAATAATCCTTCCTACCGACTTTTCAGAAAATGCATACAATGCTGTGGCATATGCGCTGGAATTGTTTAAAAATGAAGAATGTACTTTTTACCTTTTAAACACTTACACGCCCATTCTTTATGACAGCGAGTATATGTATTACACCCCCACGATGTCCATTGACGAAGTGTATAAAACCAATTCCATCAAAGGGCTTGACCGGCTTGAAAAGCGCATTAAAAGAGAGTTTAGCAATCCAAAACATACCTTTAAAAAAATATCTGTTTTTAATTTTCTTACCGATGAGATTAATGAACAAGTTGAAGAAAAAGGAATAGACTTAGTGGTTATGGGAACCCAGGGCGCTACAGGTGCCAAAGAGATTCTCTTTGGTTCACAAACCATTCACACCATAAAAAAAGCCAAATGTCCTGTGCTAGCCATTCCGTCAGAATATGAGTTTATTCCCTTAAAAAACATTTTGTTACCCTCTGACCTCAGTATCGGGTTTAAGGAAAACCAATTGAAGCTCTTACGCTCACTTGCCCTTGAAAACAAAGTCGATTTACATATCCTACACATCATGGAAGGTGAAGAACTCACTGCCGTTCAGGAAGAAGGCAAACAGGAGTTGTTCAAATATTTCAAGGATGCCTCATTGCATTTTCATCTTGAACAAGGAGACGATATTCAAAAAGGAATTTTAGAGTTTAAGAAAAAGAATCCTGTAGAAATTTTATGTATGATCAACAACAAACACTCGTTTTTTGAAAACCTGTTTTTCAGACCGGTAGTTCATAAAGTGGGGTTTCAGGTAAAAGTACCGTTTTTGGTAATCCCTTCAGGTAAGTACAGCACAAGAAGTTTAATTTAAAAAGTGTTCAATGAAAACCATTCTCCTGCCCACTGATTTTTCAGAAAATGCACTCAACGCCATAAAATATGCCGTGGCTATGTACAGGGGTGACTCTTGTCAATTTTTACTGCTACACGCTTATGAAGTAAATGGGTATGTTGAAGGAAGCACTTTTGAAGCATCGCCCATAGCCTCCAAGCTTGAAGAGGCCAAACAAGAGCATGAGAGGGCACTTAATGATTTAAAAAATTATTTGACAACATCCAATGGGAATGGAAACCATAAATTCATTATCGCTGCTAAAAACCAAACAATTATTGATGCTATCCGGGAAGAAATCAAAACCAAAGATGTCGAACTTGTTGCCATTGGCACACAAGGAGCCACAGGAAGGTATGAGCTTGATTTTGGAAGCAACACCATTGAAATCATTGAAAATATAAAAGACTGTCCTGTTCTTGCTATTCCGCGAAATGAACGTTTTACCGAGTTAAACGAAATCGTTTTGGCCAACGGTTATAAACTCAAAAACCAAGCTGATGATTTTAGGTTCCTCATTCATTTGTCTAAAAAATTTGAAGCTCCGGTCAGGGTGTTAAACATCTCAGAAACCGGCGGATTAAACCCTGAACAGGAAGAAAACCAAACTGTTGTGAAACTTTTGCTTAGCGAAACCCAACACTCTTTTCATATGCTGGAACACGTTAGTGTGCCGGTGGGGATTTACTGTTTTAGCGAAAGCAGAAACAGCGATATGATTTCATTTGTCAACAAAAAATACACCTTTATTCAAAAGTTATTTTTCAAACCCTTGCATAAAAATTTAGGCAATTATGCCAAAATCCCTGTCTTGGTTTTACACCGAACCCAGGCCGGTTAACACAAGTTCACACCCCAACTATGGCTAAAAGAAATAAAAAAGTATTTGTCCTGAAAAAATCAGGTGACTATGCCGAGTTTTCCTCAAAAAAAGTGAGGGAATCACTTCGCAGGGCCGGTGCAGACTCAAAGACAATTGATGAAATAGTCTTACTGCTTGAAACCGAACTCTATGAAGGCATTTCGACCAAAGAAATCTACAACCGCGCTTTTCAGTTGTTAAAAAAGAAAAACTCTTATCAGGCTTCCCGCTATAAGTTAAAAAATGCCATATATGAACTGGGTCCGTCAGGTTTTCCGTTTGAACGTTTCATAGCTGCTATTTTAAAATATTCGGGCTATGAAGTGGAAGTGGGAAGTACACTATTGGGCAAATGTGTTAGTCACGAAGTGGATATTGTCGCTTCAAAAGATGAAAAAACAATTCTAATGGAATGCAAATTTCACGGCACTGAAGGCAAAAAATCTGATGTGAAAGTGCCTTTGTATATCGATTCACGCTTTAGGGATATTAAAAACCTGCATTCATCCTTCACTTTTGATGAGGGCTGGGTAGCGACCAACACGGTTTTCACTGAAGATGCAATGGCATATGCCAAATGCTCCGGCTTGAAGCTGTTGAGTTGGAACTTCCCCAAAGGCGACAGCCTGAAAGAACGCATCGACCATACCGGACTTTACCCCATTACGGTATCAACGCTTTTAAGCGCCCGTGAAAAACAATTTTTACTGAGCCGTGATGTGGTGTTGTGTAAAGATTTAATACACGACAAATTTTTCCTTGATCATTTGGGAGTTTCTGAAAACAGGCAGAAAAGAATCCTAAAGGAAATGGAAATACTTTGTGAAGGGTTTTATGTTTAATTCAACACTTTTTCTTTAGTCAATTCCCGCTGTAACTTTCCGGTGGTGGTATATTCCATTGTATCTACGAAATAGACCTTTTTAGGAATTTCATAAGGATGCAGCCCCACATAGTCAATTTCGGGGAAAGCTTCTTCTTTGCCTTCAACAATGAGAATCACTTTTTCGCCCAACAGGTCGTCGGGTACAGAAGTCACGAAAAATGGAGCGTCAATAACAAGGGCAAGCACCTGTTCCACCTGTTCCGGGTGCACTTTATGGCCGCCACTGTTAATCACAAAATCGGCCCTGCCCAACCAACTGAACTTAGTTGGGGAATACAGCTTTACCACATCGTTGGTATATACTTTTTCTTGTGAAACCTCAGGAGCATCAATGATTAAACAATTGCGTTCATCGGTTGTGAAGTTTACATTCTGAAGGGCTTCATAAGCATCATCGGTTGTTTCCTGTGGGGACCTGTGATTGAGTTTCTTAATGGCTACATGAGTGATGGTTTCAGTGAGGGCATATGTTGAGAAAACCTCAGTGGGCAGCCCCTGTAGTTTTTCCTGAAGCACGGGTGAAACCGCAGCGCCACCCACAATCAACTTTTTAACCCGATGCATGTCCTTCAAAGAATTTTGCAACTGCAGCGGTACCATAGCAGCAAAATCATAGTTCTTATTGGTTTGAGCCAGGGGCATTTTATTTGGAAGGACTACATCAATATGCCAGCCCAGATACAAGGCCCTTACCATCATCATCTTTCCGGCGATATAGTTTGCAGAAAGGCAGTGCAAAGCAGTGGTGCCTTCTTTCAAGTCAAAATAAGTACCGGTGGCTTTGGCACTGGCAATCATTTTAGTTTTGTCAAGTGTAATGGTTTTAGGGCTTCCGGTTGAGCCTGAAGTATTGGCAATTATAGTGTCTTTTGGATACAGCCAATTTAATAAAAAATCAGCCAGGATTTTGTCTTCTTCATCGCCTTCAAACTGCATGGCTTCTGCTACAACAATCAATTTTGCCAGGGAATAGCTTTTACCGTTCAATTTAAATTCAGGGTGGATGTGTAACCAGGGTTCTTCCATTTTTTATAGTATTTTTTCAATAGGGTCTGTATGAGATTCTTCTTCAATAACTATTGGCTTTTCAACTTTACCAAAAAGCTTTTCCTTCCAGTTGGTCCACTTGTATATTTTAGCTAAAATAATAAGGTAAATGGGATAAAGTATCAAAACCGGCAAAATTATATCCAATCCTGCAGAAGGTTCTGAAACATCTTTTAAAATGGAGTTGGTCTGAAACACTGTCCAATCGGCTGTAACAAGTAACGCAGCAACAATGTTGTTTCCGGCGTGAAACCCTAATGCCAATTCGAGCCCTTCATCCATCAGGGTCATAATTCCCAAAAGAAATCCGGTGCCGATATAATACACCATGATAATGTTGCCCAGTTTACCAACTTCAGGATTTGAAAGGTGTAATAATCCAAAAGTTACGGACGTGAGAATTAAAGGAAGCCAGCGGTTTTTGGCCAAAACCCCGATACCTTGCATCAAATACCCTCTAAACACATACTCTTCCATACTGGTCTGTAAAGGCATTAACAGTATAACAATAAGCGCCAGTATTAAAAAAGGCACTAACTGAAACTGAAGCACATAATTATCGGGATTGAGGTTGTAATCGATGATAGTGAAAGTTATCGTTGTTACAGCAACAAGTCCAAAACCGACAAAAAATCGCTTCCAGTCAATCTTAGGACGGGTTGTTGTGGCTTCAATCAGCGGTTGGTTGTGAAGGTATCTGATTATAAATAGTAACGCAACCAAACCAGCTACAAAGGAGAGCAATACAAGAAACAAGGTTAAATTTGAATCCAAAATTGTCATTAGTTTAGACATATCTGCCATATCACTAAAACTGCCACCGTCCTGCATGGATTTATATCCAACAGCAACAATAAATGGAATTGAACCAATTTGTGCTGCCACAAATACAACAATGATTCCGACGAGGTAACGCCACCAGTCGTGATGAGATTTAAATGCTTGTGCTATGAACATAGGGTTTCTAGTTTCTGGTTTCTGGTTTTGCTTCGCACAGTTCGTCCCGATACCTGCCTGCCGGCAAAGGCAGGGCTATCGGGACTCGTGTCTGGTTTTAGGTTTTAGATTATGTCTAACATCTCCAAATTCCACTCATTATCAAGGTTATACATCATATTTCCATTACGGACTTCCAACGGGGAATCGATGTTGTTTGTAAACAAACTACCCGTGCCCAAACCTTGTGGCAATTTACTGTTTTTTGTGAAAGTATATTGTGCAATTGCATTTAAACCCACATTACTTTCAAGGGCTGAAGTGACCCACCATCCACAGTTTTGATTTTCAGCCAGTTCAATCCAGGTATCGCTTTCGCGAAAACCTCCAATCAAACTGGGTTTTAAAATAATATACTGAGGTTTTATCGTTTTAAGCAGCTTTTTTTTGTGCTCTAATTCTAATACACCGATTAGCTCTTCGTCAAGTGCAATGGGAAGAGGGGTTTCTTCACACAAACGTGCCATGTCTTCCCAATATCCGGGTTTGATGGGCTGTTCAATGGAATGAATCTCAAGTGCTGAAAGACGCTTTATTTTTTCCAATGCCTCAGTTGGTGTAAACGCGCCATTAGCGTCCACTCGTAGTTCGATTTCTTTTGCAGAAAACTCTTTTCGCACAGATTCCAAAAGTTCCATTTCGGTTTCAAAATCAATGGCGCCTATTTTCATTTTGATACAATAGAAACCCGCAGCTATTTTTTCTTTGATCTGCTTATTCATAAATTCCTTGTCCCCCATCCATACCAGGCCGTTAATGGGTATTGTTGCCTTTCCTTTTGTAAACCCTGAGGGGAATAGTTCAAATGTGTTTTTCGCTTTAAGCGAAAGAAATGCGGTTTCCACTCCCATTTGGATGGAAGGGAATTCTTCTAAAGCCTTGTAAAGTTTTTCTTCTCCCTGATGGATGTTTTCACACACCCAGTTGAGTTTGTCTTCATAATCCGGGCGGTCGTCAATACTCAGTCCTCTCAGTAAGCCGCATTCACCAATTCCGGTTTTTTCACCGTCTTTGATTATGATAAACCAGGTTTCTTTTGTTTGCATCACACCTCGGGATGTACCGCTTGGGCGTTTGAAATTGAGGGTATATTTTTTGTATAATGATTTCATTTTACCGATATTTTATCCCTACGGGATTTATTTGTTGTATCTCATTTGTTTGTTACCAATATAGCATCCCTACGGGATTTGTTTTTACAATCAATATTTCTTGTTCCGTTAGGAACATAATATCGGTAAAACATGCTCTCTTAACAAACAAAAAGTCCCGTAGGGACGACATATTAGTTGTTTTCTGTCAAATCTTTGAAGATGTATTTTGTGTCAAAGTCCACTTCAAACTTTTTCAAAATCTCAATATACTCTTCTAAAAATGTTTTCTGTTTGTGATGCTCCTCTTGATTTTCAATGTATAAAATAACTTTCTTTAATTGTGATTTGCTGTATGAAAATGCGCCATAACCTTCCTGCCATTCAAATCTGGTTTTTAATAGTCCCTTTTGATTTATCCATTTAGAGGAATTTGCCTTAATATCCTGCATCAAATCTGATATAGACTGAGATGGTCTTATTCCAACAAGAATGTGGATGTGGTCAGGCATTCCATTAATTGCTAAAAGCTTGTGTTTATTATTTTGAACAATCCCTGTTATGTATTTGTAAAGCTCATCCTTCCAGGATGGCTTTATCAATGCATTTCTAAACTTTACTGCAAATACAAAATGGATGTGGATTTGTGTATAGGTATTTGCCATATTAATGCTTTTGTGTAAAAAATTGATTATCCCATTACCAATATTTCATCCCTACGGGATTCAACGGGTTATATCTTTTTATTTTTCTACCAATATTTCATCCCTACGGGATTCAACGGGTTATATCTTTTTATTTTTCTACCGATATTTCATCCCTACGGGATTCAACGGGTTATATCCTTTTTATTTTTCTACCAATATTTCATCCCTACGGGATTCAACGGGTTATATCCTTTTTATTTTTCTACCAATATTTCATCCCTACGGGATTCAACGGGTTATATCCTTTTTATTTTTCTACCAATATTTCATCCCTATGGGATTAATTTGATGTGTACATTTTAATAACCCACTCGCCCTATCAAAGTTCAATACTTTCTCCAATATCAAGCAACATCAGGTCTTTACCGGCATCATAAAATTTGCGTTTGGCCTCCTCATGGTCAATTTCAATATAGCCAAAGGTATCATAGTGACATCCTAAGATTTTATCACATTCCACAAAATTGGAAGCTATGATGGCATCTTCAATTCCCATAGTAAAATTATCGCCTATGGGCAGTATGGCCAGATCGAGTTTGGTGTGCAAAGGGATGAGCTTCATATCCATAGTGAGCGCAGTGTCACCGGCTATGTAGATGTTTTTGTGTTCACCTTCAATGACAAATCCGCCGGGTTGGCCACCGTAGCTTCCATCGGGGAACGAACTGGTATGTATGGCGTTGACATATTTTACTTTCCCAAAGTCAAACTCCCAGCTTCCACCGTGGTTCATGGGGTGAACAGTAATGCCTTTGTTTTCATAATGTGTGGCAATTTCATGATTGCTCACAATCACGGCACCGGTATTTTTGGCAATGGCCTCAGCATCCAATGTATGGTCCTGATGGGCGTGGGTGAGCAAAATATAGTCTGCTTTTAAGTTGTTGATGTCTATTTTTCCATCCACCAGCGGACTTCCACTGATGAAGGGGTCAACGATAATGTGTTTTCCTTTAATTTCGAGTGAAAAGCTGTTTTGTCCGTAGAAAGTAATCTTCATTTTAAAACATTTTTGTGTTAACGTTTTAAAGATAGTAAAAGCAGTTTTTAGAAGTCTTAAAAAATTTAAAAAAGATGATATGTTGGGTGTTGGATGCTGGGTGCTGGGTGTTGGTTAAAACAAAAACACCACAAAAAACAAAATGCTAAAGAAAAAGGTACTGAGGGCCACTTTTTTTAATTCGGGATCAAGAGCTGCAGGATTCTTGTTTGTGATTACAAAAGCATAATGTTTCAGTAAAGGTAAAAATGCAAGCAACGGCAAATACTGCCACCAATGTTCTGCAAAGAAATAAAAGTAAAGAAACGCAGCCCCATAAGCCGTTAACAATAAAAAAGCATGGTAATTTTTGGAGGCTTTCTCGCCCAGCAACACCGGAATAGTGACTTTGTTTACCTGTGCATCGCCGATGCGGTCACGCATATTGTTGAGGTTAAGAACGGCCACACTTAAAAACCCAATGGCAATAGCAGGCAAAAACACTCCCACTGAAAGTGTCTGATGGTACAAAAAGAAACTCCCCACTACAGAGAGCAGTCCAAAAAACAAAAACACAAATAAATCGCCCATTGCTTTATAGCCATAAGCCGATTTACCCACAGTATATTTAATGGCCGCAGCAATAGAAGCCACACCCAAAAGGAAAAAGAGTATAAAATATCCGGCATTTTCAGTCCCGAAAGCGGTATATATCAGAAAAACCGCAACGATTAAAGTGAGAAAAGCCGTAAGCATCATCCCTTTTTTGAGTTCGGCAGCTGTGAGCAGTCCACTTTGCAAGGCACGTTTGGGGCCAATGCGACTGTCGTTGTCTGTTCCTTTAATGCCATCGCCATAGTCGTTTGCAAAATTTGACAATACTTGGAAACCAAGTGTGGTGAGCAATGCCAGTATAAAAATACAGGTTTCAAATGCGTTTACACGAACCACCATAGCAGAACCCACAATAATACCTGAAAAAGACAAGGGAAGTGTTCGCAATCGGGCGGCATTGAGCCAGGCTTTGGATTTACTCATCAATAAAAATTAGGTCACAAAAATACTTAAACCAATGCTAAAAAATCCTTTATGTCTTCATTTTCGCCATAAATTAATAGCACATCATCCTCTTTAATTTTAGTTTCGGCGGAAGCAATACCTTTTATTTTTGAAATATTCTGCATCACACCAATGAGGTTCTCCTCTTTGGAAAGTTTGACCACAGACAAAACAAGAAGGTTATGTGATTTTATAAAATCAATTTCACCAATGGTTTTACCTATGTATTTTTTAGGTGCTTTGACCTCAATCAGGCAGTAGTTTTTATTTACCACAAAGGAATCTATAGTGCCAATCATGTTCAGCTTGTTTGCCCAGCGTTCTGCAGCTTCCTCTTCGGGGTGGATGATTTCTGTTATACCCATAGCGTGAAGTACGGTTTTTTGTAGGGGTGAAACCGCCCTGCTGATGATCTTTTTCACTTTAAGTTGTTTAAGCAATGCCGTAATCATAATACTGGCACCCTGATTTTCGCCAATGGCGACAAGCACAACATCGGTATCTTTTAACGGCAAACTTTTCACGACAACCTCCTCAGAGCAGTCCATACAAATAGCATGGGTAACGTGCTCTTTTATGGCGTCAACCCGCTCCATTTTTTTGTCAACAGCAATCACTTCATTGCCCGAAAGTGTGAGTTTTTGAGCCAATGTTGACCCAAAATATCCCAAACCTATTACTATATATTTCATTGCTTCTAAATTTAATTAATCAAAATTTCTTCTGTTGGATAACGGTAGTTTGACACCCGCATTTTTTTCATAAAGGCAATAAGCACCGTAAGCATAGTCATCCTACCCACAAACATGGTTACTGTTATTATAAACTTTCCGATTCCGGAAAGGTCTTGTGTTATGCCCATACTGTAACCCGTCGTGCTGTATGCCGAAACACTTTCAAATATAATACTTATTAAACTGGAATCAGGTTCAAAAAAGGCAAGCAGCAAAACAGACAACCCAATTGCAACCAATGAAAGCATGATAATTGCAAAAGATCTTTTTACGGTGTTTTGTGAAATTTCCCTGCCAAATGCTTCTATTCGATTTTTTCCTTTGGCAATGCTTAAAATATTAAGTGTAGCCACGGCAAGCGTACTCGTTTTTATACCCCCACCCACTGAAGCCGGTGAAGCACCCACCCACATCAAAAACATAAGAATAAATAGCGTGGGGAAATGAAGCATTGAGGTGTCAAAAGTATTAAAGCCGGAAGTCCTTGCGGTTGACCCAAAAAATGATGTCACCAGTTTGCCCCAAAAACTATGATTGCTCAGTGCATTGTTGTACTCAAAAATCAGGAAAAAAAACATCCCTCCAAAAATCAAAATAAAGGTCGTCGCCAAAGTTATTCTTGAATTGAAGTTTACCACCCATACCAAATTTACAGAAGCACGGCGTCCCATAATTTTGGTAAATGTCTTTAGTATGTAAAATTTTAAATACTTGAAAAGATTAAAAATTATGGGAAAACCAATACTCCCCAGCACAAACAAAAAGGCTATGATGAGATGCAGGGGATAGTTTAAATTAAACCCTGGTTCATAAAGATTGTTCCCCAATGTTGAAAACCCCGCATTACAAAATCCCGAAATGGCGTGAAATACTGAAAAGAACACCTGATCTGAAAAAGAGGAAATCATCGAGTTATCCAATGTAAAAAAGATGAGTATCGCCCCAATGGCCTCTATAAAAAACGTAAGGAAAAGAATTTTTTTAAGTGTTTCAAAAACCTCACCCAATTTTTCGGAATTGGTCATGTCCTTTAACAGGAGTTGATTTTCATATGTAGAACCGCCCTTAAAAAAGAAACTGAAATAACTGGCAAAAGTCATAATTCCTATTCCGCCAAGCTGGATCAAAACCAAAATTACTATTTGCCCAAAACTTGTAAAATAACTGCCTGTTTCAACCACAATCAGGCCAGTGACACAAACGGCACTTGTGGCTGTAAACAAGGCATCAATTAAAGAAATTCCATCATAGGTGGCATTGGGAAGCAGTAAAAACCCACAGCCTAAAAGAATAAGTGCCAAAAAACTGAAAATTAATAATTGTGCCGGGTTAAAAGTAGAGGTGTATAAATTTATTTTTTTATCTGAAAGTTCCCTTAAAAAGAACAACAACAAAGCCAGATAAACCCAAATAGAGGCTGAGAGCAATTCAGGTAACATTAAAATCCACCCTAACCTGTTAAACAACACAAGCACAAAAAGCAACAAGCACAAAAAATCAAATAAAACAACCCTGAACTTTTTCCTGAATTGGATGACATATTTATACACCAATGAAAAAATGGCGACAGCTAAGCCCAAGTTGTAAATCCACTGAATGCTTGTATCTATAAACGGTGAAATTTTAAATCCAATTTCAATAACGATTATAAACAATACAAAGAGGCTCAACCAAAAAAAGGGAAACCCTTTCAATTCTTTCAGCACAAAGTGTTTTATATTTTCAATATGTTTACGCATTCTAATTAAAAATCTCAGCCAGTAATTCCTTGAGTAAATCGGCCTGGCTTAAATTTGCTGCTCCCACCCCTTTGCTTTTCATATCAATATCCCGCAGTTTGGCAATAATACCACTCACTTTTTTCATGGGGTAATTGGATGCAGCCAGTTGGTAATCTTTTATAAAAAAGGGATTGATGCCCAGTTCTTTGGAAGCATTGTTTTTGTTGGTCAAAGCGTGGTATTTCAAGACCTTTGAAAAAAATGAGTGCAGGAGTGCCACAGTCATCACCAGCGGATTGTCCTTTGGGTTTTGAGCAAAATAATTGGTTATCCTAAACGCCTTTTGAACATTCTTGGTCCCAATGGCATTTTGCAGCTCAAAATTGTTGAAATCCTTACTGATGCCAATGTTTTCCTCAACCAGTTCGGGGGTAATGATTTGTTCAGGTTTGATGATTTGAGTAAGTTTATTGAGTTCGTTATTGATCTTGCCCAGGTCATTGCCCAGGAATTCAAGTAACATCAACGATGCCTTGGGTGCTATTTTATAGCCTTTTGCAGCAAGCATTTTTGAAATCCAGTCGGCCACTTTGTTTTCATAAAGTTTCTTTTCATCGAGTATCACCCCGTTTGCCTTGAAGGTTTTGTAAAGTTTTTTTCGTTTGTCGATACTTTTGTATTTATAACAAATCACCAGAACGGTTGTGGGTTGCGGATTTTCGCAATAAGGAGCTAGGTTTTCTATGGTTTTATGCAATTCCTGGGCTTCTTTGACTATAACAATCTGTCTTTCGGCCATCATGGGATAACGTTTTGACTGGCCAATGATGTCGTCCACACTCACGTCATTGCCATAAAGCACCATTTGGTTAAAGGCTTTTTCATCTTCGGTAAGAAGATTGTCTTCAATATAATCTGAGAGAAAATCGATATAAAATGGTTCTTCACCTGTGAGGAGGTAGAGCGGTTTGATTTTTCCGGACTTTATGTCGTTTACAATGCGTTTTACTTCTTCCATTGAAAAAAAATGTTCATTTTTGTGTGATGCAGCAACTCAATTTTCCGGCATACGGGTTTCGTTTCAAAAGTAGCGAAAATAAAATTTCCATTTTTGACCCCATACGCAAAAAGTTTATTATTCTCACTCCCGAAGAATGGGTTCGCCAACATGTGGTTCAATTTCTGATGGTTGAAAAAAAGTTTTCAAAATCACTGATTAATGTCGAAAAGGTGTTATTGCTTAACGAAATGAAAAAACGTTATGATGTCGTTGTTTTTAATCCTGACGGAAGTATTCATTTGATTGTAGAATGTAAATCACCCAACATTGAAATCACCCAGGAGACTTTTGACCAGATTGCACGGTACAATTTAAGTTTGAATGCCACATACCTGATGGTCACTAACGGATTGCAACATTACTTTTGTCAAATGGATTATGAAAAACAAGCCTATGTTTTTTTAAAAGATTTACCTTTACACCATTGAAAACAGCTGTAGTCATACTTAACTGGAACGGTAGAAAACTTTTGGAGGAATTTCTTCCAAGCGTTGTTTTACATTCAAAAAGTGAAGCAGAAATTTTTGTCATCGACAATGCCTCGACTGACGATTCCATTTCTTTTCTAAAAAGCAGTTTCCCTGAAATAAAAATAATCCAAAACCCTGAAAACAAAGGATATGCCGGCGGATATAATCAAGGCTTAAAACACATAGAAGCAGATATATTTGTTTTGTTGAATTCTGATGTTGAAGTAACGGCAAACTGGCTAATTCCTGTCTTAAAAGAATTCAAAAACAATACAAACCTTGCTGCTGCACAGCCCAAGATTCTTGATTATAAAAACAAGGAATACTTTGAATATGCCGGTGCAGCAGGTGGATTTATTGATAAGTACGGCTATCCCTACTGTCGCGGCCGAATTTTCAACACCATCGAAAAAGATGAAGGCCAGTATGACGGGGTTACAGAAATATTCTGGGCAAGCGGTGCTTGTTTTTTTGTGAGAGGCACCCACTTTTGGGAAGCCGGTGGATTTGATGAGGATTATTTTGCCCACCAGGAAGAGATTGATTTGTGCTGGCGTTTTTATAATATGAATTTAAATGTAGTTTGTGTGGGTGATTCAAAGGTGTATCACCTGGGTGGCGGAACACTTGACAACTTAAGTCCAAAAAAAACATTTCTCAACTTCCGAAATTCACTTTTTAACCTTCAAAAACATGTCCCAAGTGGCAATTTGTTCACCACAATTTTCATCAGAATGCTTTTGGACGGGTTAGCCGGCATCAATTTTTTGGTCACTTTTAAGTTAAATCACTTTATTTCGATAATAAAAGCACATTTTTCATTTTATTTTAACCTCAGCAAAACCGCAAAAAAAAGGAACAAGTTGTTAAAAAAGAAGAAATTTTACACAACTAACTCGATAGTTTTTACATATTTCGCAAAAAAAATCAAGCTATTTAACGAGCTTTAAGGAAATATTTCTAAATAATTGTTAACTATAATTAATTTGGCCTAAAATTTGGTAAATTTGGTTAACATTTAAACCATTTAAAAAAACCAAAAAATTATGAAGAAAATAATTGTTTTCGGGAGTGTAATTGCGCTTCTTTTTTCATCGTGTGTTTCTCAAAAAAAATATGCTGAGCTTGAAGAGCAGTATAAAAACACACAAGATTTGTTAAACTCAACAACTGTTAAGCTCAATGTTTGTCTTGAAGAAAGAGCCTCATTACAGGCGAGAGCAAATTCGCTTGAAAGCCAGGTTGCTTATCTGAATGAAACCAACAGAGACTTAATCAGAAGTATTGGGGATTTCACTGACTTAACAAAAAAGGGAGCAGAAAATTTACAAAAATCACTACAAAGTCTTCAGGAGAAAGACTTAACTATCAGAAAATTACAGGATGCTGTAAACAGAAGGGATTCTGTTAACCTAGCTTTGGTTCAAAGCTTAAAAGGTGCAATTGGAAACCTTGATGATACTGACATTGAAATCAGTGTTGAAAAAGGAGTTGTTTTCGTGAACATTTCTGACAAGTTATTGTTTGCAAGTGGAAGCTACAACATCACCAGCAGAGCCAGGGAAGTACTTGGAAAAGTAGCAATGGTTGTGAAAAACCAGCCAGACTTTGAGTTCCTTGTTGAAGGTCACACAGACAACGTGCCAATTAGCAGACCGGGAATCCAGGACAACTGGGATTTAAGTGTGCTTAGAGCAACAGCTATTGTTAGAGCATTACAAAAAGACTTTGGTGTTGATCCTGCAAGAATGACTGCTGGAGGTAGAGGTGAGTATGTGCCGGTTGCAAGTAATGCATCAGCTGACGGAAGAGCCAAAAACAGAAGAACTCGAATCGTGGTGCTACCAAGAATTGAGCAATTCTATGAAATGATTGAAGAAGGTCTAAAAGACCCGGCAATCAATTAAGGTTTAAATATAATGATTGAAAAGTCCGGCTTGTCCGGACTTTTTTTATATCTCTAAATTTCCCTTTCCTTCCCGAATCAATAAAGGCTCGCCTTGAGTTAAATCAATAACTGTTGAAGCTACATTGCCTCCATATCCCCCATCAATCACAATATCAACAAGGTTTTCCCATTTTTCAAAAATCAATTCGGGGTCTGTGGTGTATTCAATCACCTCGTCCTCGTCATAAATAGAAGTTGAAATTATTGGATTGCCCAATTCCCTTACCAAAGCCCTGATAATATTGTTGTCAGGCACACGAATACCCACGGTCTTCTTCTTTTTAAATACAGACGGCAGGTTGTTGTTTCCTTCCAAAATAAAAGTATATGGACCCGGAAGTGCCCTTTTAAGCATTTTAAACGTTGCTGTATCTATTTGCTTGACATAATCTGAAAGATTACTCAAACTCTCGCAAACAAATGAAAAATTGGCTTTTTCTAACTTTACTCCTTTAATATGTGCTACCCGCTCAAGCGCTTTATTGTTGTTAATGTCACAACCCAGACCGTAAACAGTGTCTGTAGGGTAGATCACTAAACCACCGTTGCGAAGTACTTTTACTATTTCCTGAACCTGCTTTTCGTTTGGGTTCTCTTCATAAAGTTTTATTAATTTGGCCATAGCAATTGATTTATATCGAAAAAATTTAGTAAAATAGCATAAAACACAAAGTTATTTGTTTTAAAATAAAATATACCCCCAATGAAAAAATATCTTTTTCTATTTGTAATCCTTACGCCATTATATTTTCTTTCAACCTCTTGTAGTTCTGATGACGGAACACCCATTGAGGAACCCATTTTTCTGGAAGCAGAAACACATTTGAACGTTTCCTATGGCCAACACCCAAGGCAAGTGTATGACTTGTACCTTCCTGAAGGCCGCACCCAACAAAATACCAAGGTGATTGTTCTTGTTCATGGTGGTGGCTGGACAGCCGGTGACAAAAGTGAAATGGGTGAAGTTGTAGATTATTTCAGGGAGAATCATCCCGACTATGCATTAGCCAACATTAATTATGTCCTGGCTGAAGTTGGTGTACCCGCTTTTCCAAATCAATTTCTGGATTTGGGCAGTGTTATTTCACAATTGACAGACCAACAAAACGAACTTCAAATAAAACCAGAATTTGGCCTTGTAGGCACCAGTGCAGGAGCACATATTTCAATGATGTATGCTTATGCTTATGACACTACAAACCAGGTCAAATTTGTGGCAAATATTGTTGGGCCTACAGATTTTACAGATCCATTTTATGCAGACAACCCGGATTTTAATCTCGTTTTTCCATTATTGATAGACGAAAATGCATATCCATCTAACACAAATCTTTATGAAGCAGTAAGCCCTGTTTATCAGGTTTCAGCCACAAGTTCACCCACTATAATTTTTTATGGTGATCAAGACCCGCTTGTGCCTTTGAGCAATGGACAAACCCTTGAGGCAGTATTGAATGCTGCAGGAGTTCCAAATTCATTAAATGTCTATGAAGGTGGACATGGGAATGACTGGAGTGAAGCTGATTATGAAGATTTAAGGCTTAAAATGGAAGCATTTATGCTTTTCCATTTACCGCTTTAAAAGCATTAAGCTTTTTTAAATTTTCCTGCAAGTTGATTAATCCATGAAATTGCAGTACCAAACGAGGCAATTCCGCATACAACCAAGATAAATGTAATTAGTTTCCCCAGATTTGTCACCGGATAAAAATCACCATAACCCACTGTTGTAATGGTTATAAAACTCCACCAAAGTGCGTCCTCGGCGGTTTGAATGTTCCCCACATCTTTTTCAAGGTAGAGCACTGCAGTGGTTGTAAGGACTAAAGTGGTAAACGCGGTAAATACTACAAATCCATAAAGAGATGCAGCTTTGTTTTGACGAATAAATGCTACAAGCAATTTGACCGATTTTATAATCCTGAATATCCTGAATATCCTGAATATCCTTACAAACCTAAATTCGGAAACCATTGGCAATGAAGAAATCAAGTCCAGCCAACCCATACTATAGAAGTATTTCCACTTGTTTTCAGCTTTAAACAATTGATTTAAAAAGTCGATAAAAAACACAAAACACAGTAAAAAATCAAAGAAGGTGATCAAACGGTAAATTTCTGAATCTGAGGGTATAAAAAACAATAGGGAAAGCAAAAAAATACTAAATATCGATAGCAGCATGATTACGATATTAGTAACAGACATAATTTGCGGTTTTTAATTATCTAATATATTCAATTTTGCAAAGCGCAGCAAAAGTTTTTTTACCCCTCCGTTTTCAAAATCAATTTCTGCTTTTCTGTCTGCCCCTGCCCCTTCTATGTGAAGCACTTTTCCTTTTCCAAACCTCATGTGCTCTACCAAGGCTCCCTGGGCTAACTTATCAAGTTCGGTATTTGACCCTGCAGACGCATTACTCACCGGCTTAAGTCGTCTCAGCTTTTGCAGTTGGGCTTCGGTTGGCCCTTTTGGCGGCGAACCGTTTGCCGGCTTTCTCAATCGCAATTTACTTTTGTCAATCTCGTCAAAAATATCGGCATCAATCAGAGGCTTATAACGATTTTCAGTTATTGGGGTTAGGTATTCCAGATAGTCTTCATCAATTTCTTCAATAAACCGGCTGGGTTCGGCATCCACGAGTTTTCCCCAGCGATAACGTGTTTGGGTATAAGTGAGATAGGCTTGTTTTTCGGCACGGGTAAGCGCCACATAAAACAAACGGCGTTCCTCTTCTATTTCTTCACGGGTGTTCATACTCATTGCACTAGGAAAGAGATCCTCCTCCATACCTACAATATACACATAGGGAAATTCCAAGCCTTTTGCCAAATGTATGGTCATTAAAGCCACCCGGTCATCATCGCCTTTTTCATTGTCGAGGTCAGTAGCCAAAGCTACGTCTTCAAGAAATTCACTAAGTGAACCTGTGGCTTCATCAATTTCCTTTTGTTCTTCAACAAAATCACGTAAACCATTGAGCAATTCTTCAATGTTTTCAATACGTGCAATACCTTCCGGTGTTCCGTCTTTTTTTAATTCCTGAAGAAACCCGGTTTTTTTCACCACGTGTTCAGCAATTTCAAAAGCGTTGTATCCTTCATTCAGCACCTGAAAACTTTTTATCATTATTACAAAGTCCTGAAGCCTGGATTTTGTTCCGCTGTTGATTTTTAAATCCACTTTATCAAGGTTGTCCATCACCTCAAACACAGAACGCTTGTAGTGGTTTGCAGCCACTATAAGTTTGTCGAGTGTTGTATCACCAATTCCGCGTGCAGGATAATTGATTACCCGCTTGAGTGCTTCCTCATCTTTGGGATTTAAAACAAGCCTCAAATAGGAAATGACATCTTTAATTTCCTTACGCTGGTAAAAACTCAGTCCGCCATAAATGCGATAGGGAATGTCTTTTTTCCGAAGTGCATCTTCCATTGCCCTTGACTGGGCATTGGTTCTGTAAAGTATGGCAAAATCACTGTTTTTTAACTGGTGATTCATTTTGTTTTCAAAAATGGAACTCGCCACAAATCGTCCCTCATCACCATCGGTCATGGTGCGGTTAATGAGTATTTTGTTCCCGGACTCATTTTCTGTCCAGACTATTTTCTCAAGACGGGTTTTGTTTTTTTCGATGATAGAATTGGCTGCTTCAACTATATTTTTGGTGGAACGGTAATTTTGTTCCAAACGGTACACTTTTACATCATCATAATCCTTTTGAAAATTGAGTATGTTACTGATATTTGCCCCGCGAAAAGCATAAATACTCTGTGCATCATCACCCACAACACAAATATTTTGAAAACGGTCTGAAAGTGCCCTTACAATTAAATACTGGCTGTGGTTGGTATCCTGGTACTCGTCCACAAGTATGTACCTGAACCTGTCCTGATATTTGGCCAAAACATCAGGAAAACGGGTGAGCAACTCGTTGGTTTTTAGCAATAAGTCATCAAAATCCATAGCTCCCGCTTTAAAGCAGCGCTCCACATAAGCCTTGTAGATATCCCCGAACCTTGGGATTTTTGCCATCGCGTCTGCTTCAATCAGTTCGGGATTATTGAAATAAGCCTTGACTGTAATGAGGCTGTTTTTACATGATGAAATTCGGGAATAAATCTGCTTGTATTTATAGACATCTTTGTCCAGATGCATATCTTTTATAATTGCCCTGATGACACTTTGGGAATCCTGGGTATCATAAATGGTAAAATTAGATGGATACCCCAATCGGGCAGCCTCACTTCGCAATAATTTTGCAAAAACTGAGTGAAAAGTTCCCATCCACAGGTTTTTAGCTTCACTCGCGCCCACAATTTCGGCGATACGCTTTTTCATTTCGCGGGCAGCTTTGTTGGTAAATGTAAGGGCGAGAATACTAAAAGCATCTACCCCCTGCTCCATTAGGTATGCAATGCGATAAGTAAGCACACGGGTTTTTCCCGATCCTGCACCGGCAATAACAATCATAGCCCCGTCTTTTTGAAGGACAGGTGCACGTTGTGCTTCATTTAATTGTTGAAGATATTTTTGCAAAAATGACAAGATTATTGAGGTTGTGAAATTAATGATTCACAGCTTAATTTTTATGCAGAATCCTGATAAATTACTAACAAATCATATAACAGTTTCAACACGTTTGTTCCATCAACCTCTAAAATCTTAAGAAACTGTAAAAGCAAAATGTGTTAGATTCATATTGTGTATATTTGGGCTTTCAAATTTAGATTATGCAAGATATTGGTTCAGCTTTAAGTTATTTAGCTTATTTATTACCTGCAATTGTTGTGGGAATTATTGCCTTTTATTTTTTTAAAAGCCACTTGGCAAACGAAGAAGGCCGAAGAAGGTATTTATTACACAAAGAATCCCAAAAGGATATGCTTCCTTTAAGACTTCAGGCATATGAACGACTTACATTATTTTTGGAGCGCATTTCGCCCAACAAATTATTGGTAAGGGTTGCTCCGTTTTCTGAAGATGTAGATGGCTATGAAAAACTCCTTGCCAAAAGTATTGAACAGGAATTTGAGCACAACATAGCACAGCAAATCTATGTCACAAATGACTGCTGGAATATGGTAAACGCTGCAAAAAATGCCACCATCCAGATTATAAGAAAAACGGCTATGAATGAAAAGGTAGATTCTTCCTCCAAGCTAAGGGAAGTGATTATCCAACATTTTATGGATGAATCCACGCCATCTCAAAAAGCTTTACATTATTTGAAACAAGAAGTGAGTGAATTGATGTAAATCAGGGAATAAAATCCACTTTACTTGATGCTATACGGTTTGCTGTAGTTTCATAACCCCTCTTCCACCAGTTTTTCATCAAAGTTTTATCGAAAATCAATGCGTTTTCGGTGAGTTTTGTGGGGGTGTAATACAAGTTCAACTTAACATCTTTTGTCAATGCTGCCAGTTTTCCCTCAGCGATGTTGTGAAATTCGATTTGGTCTACAATAAACCCAAATAGATTCACCATCAACGAAAAAGGATTTTTACCCAGCACTTTGTTGTGTTCCATATTTTCAGCTTCGAGGATAATGGCATCCACTTCTTTAGCCCCCATTTTAATAGCCTGCCTGATGGGCGAAACGGCTCCAAATCCGCCATCGGCATATTCGTGACCATTTTTGGTAACCAGCGACATAAAAGGAATATAATTGGATGAAATCCACATCCAGTCACAAAAATCATTGTAATCACAATCCTTGATGGACTTGTATTCAATTTCGTTTTTTGTAAGGTTGGAAACTGTTACAACAAGTTCGGTATCACTGTTTTTTAATGTTAGGAATTCTTCGATTGTGAAATTTCGGGTGATGTTTTTTCTCAGGTTTTTGCTTTCGCCGAAGGTTCGCTTATTGCGCAATAGCTGCCACAACACGTTCCAGTGTTTGATGGCAACATATTCACGGTTTCCTTTTTTCTTGATGATAAAAGGGTTGATGTTGAAGATATCAGCAGGATTCACATTGGTGTAGATTTCACGCAATTTGTCAATTTTTCCCAGGGCCAAATGAGGCAATAACAAGCTACCCGTAGAAGTGCCTATAAATAAGTCGTACTTGTTTTTTTCAGTTGCAATGAGGTATTCTGCCACACCTCCGGCATAAGCTCCTTTACTGCCCCCTCCTGATATGACCAGTGCTTTCATAAAAAGATATTTATCGTGAAGGTAGCATTTTTATGGTTTTGTGGCTCTAAGCATTTCCCTTTTTCCGGGTGGACCGGCAAGTTTTTCCACAAGAAAACCAGCAGCCTGCATTGCTCTTCGGGCATTGCTGTTTGCAGAATAAGTGACTAATACACCTTTGCTTTTTAGGGCATTGAACATCAATTTAAAAATGGGTTCTGTCCAAAGTTCGGGTTGCACCCGCGGTCCAAAGGCATCAAAATAAATCAGGTCAAAACGGTTTTTATCGTCAATTTGATTGAAAAAAAGGTTGCGCTTTTTAAAACTGAAGTTTGTAGTGATTTGATGGGTCAGTTCCCATTCTACTTGATGCAATTGGTCAAAAAGTATTCGGTCAATATGAAGTTGTTCCGGAAAATTGATGTTTTTGATTTCAGAAAAGTCCACCGGATGGGCTTCGATAGCTTCATAATAGACTTTCAAGTTATCTTTTTCGGCGTTAAGTAAAGTCAGCAAAGCATTGAGTCCGGTACCGAAACCAATTTCAAGTATGGAAATTTCGTTTTGGTTAAAAAAAAGAGACAAACCCATTTTAATAAAAACGTGGTTTGCCTCTTGTATTGCTCCGTGTTTTGAATGGTAGTTTTCATTCCAATCAGCGAGATGGATTGTTGTTGAGCCGTCTGCTGTTATAATGATTTCCCGTTTCAAAAATTAGTTGATAATGAGTTTTTTTATTCGCGGAATGGGACCCAAGCATTCCGTTTGATGACAGGAGATACACACATTTATTGCGTCGTTGTATCGTTGTTTTAAAGGCACATTTGTGGTTTCTTCAAAAATGAACTCAACACGCTCCACAAACAGATGTGAAAAAGCTTCAAAGTTGGGAGTTCGCTCCCTGAAGTCAGACATCTGTGCTGTATGAATTTCAAGAATCTCCTCGGGGAAGGATTGTAAAGTATTTCCCTCAAGTATATCGGCTTTCATCTGTTCATGAATTTCAAAAATGGTGTTCATATAATTAGCCATTTCTGATGGTTCATAAAGGTCATATTTATTTTTGTTTTCTATTGTCACTTTTGATTCCTTTTTGGAAGAATCACAGCCAATAAAAACCAATAAAATCAACCATAAAAACCGCATAAGTTAATCTTTCAAAAGGACACCTCTCGCTTCAAAGGAGTAAGTAATATTGGGCTCAGTAATTTGAGCAATTTCTTCATCAGATCTGTTAGCGTCCTCAGCATAGTGGCGTTGTTCATCAACACTCATTTCTTTTAAAAATGCAACTCCTTCAAGAACAACTTCTTGACCGGCTATATTTTTAGGCACAAAAAACCCGTAGTCTTTAAAAGTCACTTTAATTTCATCAAAGCCCATATCGAGTTTCATCCAGCAGCCCTTTGACTGACAAACTTCATTGACTTTGGCTTTAAATTTCATGGGGATGGTATCCCCCACTTTAATATTGGTAAAAACTGCAGCAGCATGATCGATTGAAGACGCATCAGATTCTGAAACTACATCTCCAAAAGAAGTAAAAGCTATCTCATTAGCCAGTTCATCTACAGAGACTTCTTGTCTTTCAGAACTATTTTTACAGGCGATAAAGATTGTAAAGATGCTTACAATTAAAAGGATTTTTTTCATTTTTGACAGAATTAATGGTAGTAAAAGTTCAAACGTTAAATTTACTGCAATTTTATGAAACTTTTACCTTTTCTAAGCACAAAAAAATGACTATTTTTGCATTGCCAAAAAAATCAATCATATAATGCAAAAACAACCCATCTTCCCCTTAGAAATTAAGAAAGCTGCAAGTTCTCGAATTAATGAAGTAGACTTTGAAAACCTAACTTTTGGAAACGTTTTTACAGACCACATGCTGGTTTGTGATTATATTGATGGTAAATGGCAAAATCCCGTGATTGAACCTTATGGACCAATTACGATTTCCCCTGCAGCCAGGGTATTTCACTATGGGCAGGCTATTTTTGAAGGCATGAAGGCATACAGAGATGATAATGATGAAATTTGGCTGTTTAGACCTGAAGAAAATTTTGAGCGTTTCAATAAGTCATCTGTAAGGCTTGCTATTCCTGAGGTTCCAAAGGAAATCTTCATGAATGGTTTACTTGAATTATTAAAACTCGACAAAAATTGGGTTCCCAAAGGATATGGGAATTCGCTCTACATCCGTCCATTTGTATTTGGAGACCAGGTGGGTGTTTCTGCTGCTCCTTCGGCCAATTATAAATTTATGATATTGTTATGCCCCGTTAAGGCTTACTATACAGGTGAAGTAAAAGTTCTTATCGCTGAAAAATTCAGCCGAGCTGCCAATGGAGGTGTAGGGGCTGCAAAAGCTGCAGGAAATTATGGCGCTCAGTTCTATCCCACCAATCTTGCAAAAGAGAAAGGATTTCAACAAATCATTTGGACAGACGACTGCTCACATGAATATCTTGAAGAAGCAGGTACAATGAATGTCTTCTTCAGAATAAACGACACTTTAATTACAGCACCTACCAGCGACCGAATTCTTGACGGTGTAACCAGAAAAAGTGTTGTTGCCCTTGCAGAACACAACGGAATTCCAATAGAAGTTAGAAAAATAACAGTTACTGAACTGCTTGATGCAGCTAAGAACAATTCGCTAAAAGAAATTTTTGGTGCAGGCACAGCTGCTGTTATAAGCCCCGTTTCCGGTTTTGGTTATCAGGAAGATTATTTTGATTTACCTGAAATGGAGGATTCTTATGCCAAAAAAATGAAAAAGTTTCTTTTGGACATTCAATACAACCTCGCTCCAGACCCTTTTAGCTGGCGCTTGAAACTCTAAACATTTTTACCAAGAATTTTTTCGAAATTAGGACTAAAGTAATTTGGACCCTTAAGTACCTTTCCGTCCTCACGGTAAATGGGCTTGCCATCTGCACCCAGTTTACTCATATTGCTGGACTGAATTTCTTCAAAAACATCTTCAATAACGTGTTGCATACCGTGCTCAATAATGGTTCCACATAAAATGTAGAGCATATCACCAAGGGCATCTGCCACTTCAACCAGGTCATTGTTGTTGGCGGCCTCCAGGTACTCTTCATTTTCTTCTCGCATGAGTTTGTATCTCAATAAATTTTTTGATTCACCCAGATCTCCGGTGGGTTTTTCCTTAATTCCCAGTCCAAATGCTTTGTGAAATTCGGTAACTGCTTCAATTTTTCGCTTCATATTATAAATATTGGTTGTATTTTTACTTTCGTAAATCTAAAAAAAATATGTTTACAGAAGGTCAATGGATAGTAGCGATTTTATTTGCAATCGCTTTTGCAGTACTGATGATATACAGCTACAGAAAAGATAAAGCCTTACACAAAAAACACTATAAGGGTTCTATTTGGGTTCTTGTTGGGTTTGTTCTATTTGTCATTTTCTTATTTGGGGTTAAGTATTTCATGAAGTCTTAAATCAATTCAAATTAGTATGAAGTTTCTTAAATATTTACTTTTTATACTTTTAATCCTCATTACCGGAACTTTGTTGTTTTTTGCAACTAAAGACGGAAAATTCAATGTCACTGAAACCCGTGTAATTGATGCACCGGCCGAAGTAATTTTCAACTTTGTCAACGATTATAAAAACTGGGAAACCTTCGGAAGTTGGATGGAAGATGAAACGCTGAAAATAAACTATCCTCAAAAAACATCAGGAGTTGGAGCCTCTTACTCCTGGAGCAGTGAAAAAGATGGTAAAGGTGCTATGCAAACCCTGGCTGTTGAACCTTATGAAAAAATCGTGCAGAAAATTGTTTTTAATGGCTCACTCGAGGAAGATGGGTATGAAATTGTTTGGGATTTTGAACCTGAAGATTTTGGTCAAAAAACCAAAGTCATTTGGTCAATAAAGGGAGAACTGGGACTCTTTGAGAAAATATTTTTTACAATTTACGGGATGGATATAAACACTATGCTTAGTGAAATGTATATCGAAAGCCTAATAAATCTAGAAACCGCAATTGCCAATGAACTGGATTCATATTCTATTGATGTTGAAGGCCTGGCCATTCATCCCGGAGGATTTTATATTTACAACACCATTTTGACCTCAATTGATAATCTCGATGATGCTGTCAAACAACTCTACAACACTTTAAATATTTTTCTGAATGAAAATAGCCTGAATGCAGCAGGACCCCATTTTGTAATTTATAAAGAATGGGACGAAACTTTAGGCAAAACACTTATCTCTGTGGGAATTCCAACAGCTGACTTTGTAATTTTACCGGAAACAAGCCCCATATTCAGTGGTTATTTTCCTGAAACAGTATCTATAAAAGCAACTTTGAAAGGCAACCAGGCAAAATTAACTGAAGCCAAAGAAAAGCTGGAGGCCTTTGTAAATCAACAAGGTTATATTAAAAGTGAAAGCCTTGCCCCCTTTAAAGTTTTTGTAATTACCGAAAATGAAGAAGTCAATCCTTCAAACTGGATTACAGAGCTTTACATCCCCATTGAAAATATTCATGAAAACCCGGATGAATTTTAAAACGTGAAAGAATTCCTCTATATTTTTATTGGTGGTGGTGCCGGAAGCGTACTGAGATATCTACTGAGTAGATGGCTAAATCTTTCTTTTCAGATTCCACTTGGAACACTTTTGGTCAATATGCTTGGTAGTTTGATTCTGGGATTTTTACTTGGATATGCAATAAAAAACAATTCCACCGGCCCGCTAGTCTTGTTATTAACTGTAGGGTTTTGCGGTGGATTTACAACATTTTCAGCGTTTGCAGTTGAAAATTTATCCTATCTGAAAAATGGTGAATTTTTATTATTTGCTGTATATACCTTGCTAAGTTTGACACTTTCTTTATTGGCTGTATTTGGTGGTTTTTTGCTGGTAAAATCTGTCAATTTTTAAAAACGATTAATGATGGTATAAAAATCATCATCCCCTGATATTTTTATTTTTTTTGAAATACGGTACTTTTTTGAAATAACACTGTCGTGTGAAATTTGAAGTATTGAAGCTATTTCCTTAAAACTGAAGTTCATTTTTATTAATGAACAGAAGTCCACTTCGCTTTTGGTGAGCTCCGGAAACTCGCTTTTAATGTTTTTGACAAATTCCGGATGAAGGTTGTAAAATTTTGAAATGATTGATTCCCAGTATTTATCGTGCTTTTTAAGATTTTCCAGTTGAGATTTTAGTTTGTTATCTCCTGTACTATCTGCCTTTTGAATAATACTTTCCAACTTTTCATTAAGCTCAATTTTTTCAAGTGCTGTTGCAAGTAATTCATTCTTTTGCTTTTCTATGGTTATTTCTTTAAGATTGTTCAAATCTTTTTGATGCTTAAATTTTGCTTCCATTTCACGGGCTTCAGATTCTTTCTTTTCCAAAGCAATTATCCTTAGAGTGCTTTTCAGACGATTGACCCGTAAAATAAAGAATACTAGAAACAACGATAAAATAACAATGCCCAAAAGGATATAAATATTTCTGTTTTGAATTGAAATTTTTTGAGAAAGAATCAGGTTTTCCTGATGCTGAATTTGATTCTGATATTTGGCTTGTAAATCAAGGCTGGTGCTTTTATCATATATAGTTTGTAAACTGTCTTTTAAAACAATTACTTTTTCGTTGTATAACAAAGCGGTTTCAATGCTATCCTGGGCTTTTTTTATTTCGCTTAATTTTTGATAAAATTGAATTTGAAAATCTAAAGGTGCTGTTTCACCTAGTCTTGAATTCACCACTTGGGTTGCTATTTCATCAGCTTCATGAAATCGGTTTCTTTCATTCAAAAATGAAATATATTCTGAAACAACAAAAAGTGTTCTAACAGATTTTTGCTCAAAAGCCATCTGTGATGCTTTCTTAAAGTAATTTTCTGCTTGTTCATCATTGCCGGATTTTAAGTAAGCTTTCCCCACATTATGTGCTGCAAATGCAACAAGATCAAGATTTCCTAACCCTTCTAGTCCTGCCTTTGCTTCTTTAAGAATTTCAAGGGCTTTTTCTGTATTGTTTTCAAACAATAAACAATCTGCATAATTCACCAAAGTGATGTAGTAATTGCTCATTATATTTTCCCTTTTAAACACCGGTAATACTTCTTCAAAAAGACGTTTGGCGAAATCATAGTTTTGAGTCTCCAAATAGGTGTTTGCCAATTTTTGTTTTTCTGACGCAAGAACTGAAGGCCTAACATTATCCAATGACTCAAGAATTTCTATACTTTTAATCAAATAAGTAATTGCCAGGTTGAGCTGTTTGTTTTGCCTGTGACTTGATGCCATTTCCCCATAAATAGTGGATTGGGTCTGCAAATTATTATGTGCTTTGGCTATTACTAAAGCTTCATTTAGAATTGAAAAAGCATTAGCGAGATCACCTCGGTTTTTATAAACTATAGCTTTATTTGCCATAATTCCGGGAACTCTGTGATAATCATCCGGAAATAAATCTAATGAACGATTAAATGCATAAAGAGAAGAATCTGTTTGATGAGTAACAGCAAAATACACACCCATCATATTCCAGGATATTGCAACAAGGGTGTCATGAACTTTTCCTTCCTCCTTTAATAATGAGCGGAGGTTTTTTGCGGCTTGCTCAGGCTGGGCAAAAATTTGTTTAAAATATTCTTCTTGCTTTGCTCTGTGATTTTCAGCCTCAGACTGTGCTGAAATAAACAAAACATTGAAGAGAAATATAAAAGCATATGAAATCTTCAAACGCATTTGGTCGGGTTGTTTACCTGTAAATTTAGAACTATTTGGGTGTTATTTCAAATTAAAATCTTTTATTCCGGCTTCAATTCTGATTTTCAAATCATTTTGTTCAGGTGGAATTGGACAGGAATACATAGGATTATAAACACAATAGGGGTTGTATGATTGGTTAAAGTCCAGAATTATGGTTTGGTTTTCGGAAACAATTAAATCAATATATCTTCCACCGCCATAAGAGCCGTCGCCACTGGTTAAATCAGTAAATGGCAAAAATAAATAATCCTCATAACCCTCTTTGGGCTCCAAATTTTGAAACAAATCCAGCTTAAAATTGGTATTGTTAATTGCAAAATGCAACTCACCATATTTCACATACCAAGGCAGACGTCTAGTTGTTGTTCGCATTTGAAATGGCTGCTCGTCAGGGGTTTTAATCAAAAGCGCTTCAACCCTAAAATTTAAATCTACAGGATAAAATTCCAAACCCGTAAAGTTTTTAAAGTCATCAGAAAGCAAAATTGATGTTTCCGGATTTGAAAATTGAGCATTTAAAGTTTCCTGATGAATTAAAATTTCACGCTCTATGTCTTCTATTTCATTTTGAGCATATAGGTTGAATGTAAAGATAAATACCAAAAGATATGCTGCTAAATGTTTCATAAGTGATTGGAGTTTGATGCTATATTTATTTCAATTGGTGAGGTGGCAAAATAGGTGCATTTTCAATTTTATTTGATAACACAATGTGAGTTTTTGTTTCGCCATATGAAATTAATTGATCAATAAACATTTCTAAATGTTTTTGATTTTTTAAAACCACTTCCATAATAATATTTTCATTTCCGGTAATTCGGTAGCAGTTAATGACCTCCTTAAATTCAGGTACTTTATCCAGAAACGGCTTTAATCGGCCCATAAAAACCTTTAGTGTAATTATAGCCTTGAGGTGAAAGCCGGTCTTAATGTATGACAATTGGGTGAAATATCCTTTAATAATTCCCATATCTTCTAGTTTTTTTATTCGCTCTGCAACTGCCGGTGGTGTTAACCCAACTATTTTACTCAGTTCAGTCATAGAAATCCTGGCATTGATTTGAAGCTCTTTTAGGATTTCCCAGTTCAAATCATCAATTTTGTTTTCCAATGTTTAAAAATTTTTATATTAATATTTAAAAGTAAATATAGGTAAAATATTTATTTTTAAAAGTATGCTTTTATTTCTTCTGCTTAAATTTGTGTGAATTTATGAATGATTCCCTAAATCAATATCAATGTACTACAATCCTGTTCCGCTATCAAATTCGCCTATTTACAGAAAGGCATTAGAAATATTTACTCTTTCCAAAAATATTTCCAAGTATTTAGTTCACGACCTTTCAAAACTGGATCAGGATGGCAAAGAACATCCTGACATTTATTTTACCGGGGATATTGTGCAAAAATCGGTTTCACTTTTTCCTGAAATCGCAAATGCAGAATCAAAACCTTTTTCTGAAGACAAACACAAACACGCTGCTTCTGTGGTGCATTTAACTTCGTCGATTTACAAAAACTGTGAGCGTTTGGAACAAACTGTTCCCAATGGAAAGGAGTTTATTGCATTATTGCGAAATGAGTTAAAGCGTTTCCGCAAAATGCAACGCACTTGGCTATTAACGCTTTAATTTGAAACCACCTTAAGCCCTACTATTGAAGCAATTAACGTAAAAAGAAAAAATAACCTCCAGAAATTTACCGGTTCTTTAAAAAACAACAACCCAACAATCACCGTTCCGGCAGCCCCTATTCCCGTCCAGATTCCATATGCCGTACCAATTGGGATGACCTGTATGGCTTTATAAAGTAAAAACATACTGATACTCAAACACACTAAAAAAGCTGAAAGCCAAAAAAGTTGCGCAGTCCCGGTTACATATTTGGCTTTTGCCAAACAAAAGGCAAAGCCAACTTCAAACAAACCGGCAGTGATGAGAATAATCCAGTGCATAGCATTTTATTTTTGATTCAATCTAATTTTGTCAATACCCACTCCCTTTGATTTTTAGGAATCTCGTTTAATAATTTTTTTACTAGTATTTTGGTTTCAGAGTCTTTAATTAACAAATCAAACAGCTCCCGGCTACTGTTTCTAAAACGCCAATTGTGATGCACACAGGCATCAATAAGATTTTTGAGGTTCTGAGAGGTAAACCCATTGAGACCATATAAATATTGAAAGGCGTTTTGACGAATTTCAAAACTGTATTTTGAACCAGCATAGCTGCTTAACTCCTCAAAGAAATCAAGCTTTTGGCTGTTCCTGTAATTTTCATTCACTATGGCCAAAGTGAGCCAAAGCTGCCTGATGTTTTTGTCCTGAAAGCCCATTTGATTGTCCATTTTGTCCAAATATCGAAAGCGGTCCTCCGGAAAATTAACCCACAAATGATACAAAGCGGCTTCTCTCGTGGCATAAGACAAATCATCCAGCAGGGTTTCATAATCTGATTTCAATTCAATCGGAATTTGCTCAAGACTCACTGCAATGGCCTGCCTGACAAACAAGTTATTGCTTTGAAATGCTTTCTTATATAATGATTTGCTTTCACTTTTCGGGACATCCACCAATTGATACACAACCTCCTGACCCAGATAATCGTTCACAGGCGGATTTAAAAATTGAGATAAGACAGCCTCTTTTTGAGCCAGTGGATGTCCCGCAATAGCAGAAAGTCCCAGATAATTTTCCATAAATGGGGATTTCCGCAAAGACTCCAATGCCTGAAATGACCGAAAAGCATTTTGATACAGCCAATCGTCTTTAAACCACTGCAAATCATCTCCGGTGAGCAGTTCAATTTCTTTCAAAAAGTCATCGGTGGTAACTGATGAATATTGATGTTTAGTTAAAAAATTTTGAACGGCTTGCCTGAAAACCAGATTACCAATCTTTTCCCTTAAAACATGAAGTGCCCAGGCTCCTTTTTGATAGTAGGTGAGTGAACTTGCACCTCTTTTTATAAGAGGCTCGCCTTTGCCTTCGTTACTGAGCTCGGTGAGTTGCTCGGCACTTTGGTAGAGTTTCCAGTAATAATAATCGTCCCCAAAAATTTCGCGTTCAGCGAGCAAGGCATAATAAGTGGCAAAGCCTTCCTGCAACCAGTGATGTTCACTACTTTCGGCCGTTATTAGATTGCCAAACCAGTGATGTGCAAGTTCGTGGGCATTTACGTTGACATAATTTCGATCATTAAACCCAATGGAGTCAACAATAAAAGCCTTTGAAAAAACGGTGAGTGTGGTGTTTTCCATTCCGGCATGAAGAAAATCGCGCACAGCGACCTGCTTGTTAACCTGCCACGGATAAGGCACCCCTATTTCCTTTTCCAGAAAATCAAACATTTGTTTGGTATAGCGAAAAGTGGGTTCCATTTTGTCTTTTTCATCTTTGGGAAGATAGTATTCAAGGGGAATCCCGGAGCTTGACGTTTCAGAATATTTACTGAATTTTCCGGCAACAATTGCCGCCAAATAGCTGCTCATCGGGTTTTGCATGCTGTACACCCATTGTTTTTTACCTTCTGAAACAGAATGGGTATTTTCTAATTTTCCGCTAGCCAACACGGTAAGATATTCAGGTGCTCTCACCGAAAAATTAAAAATCATCTTATCATTCTCATCGTTAATGGATGGTAACCAGTGAGAATTGTTTCTTCCCTGCCCTTGTGTCCAGATTTCATCATCAAAAAAATACATCGCCTGTTGCGGATGGGCCTCAAATTCTATTGCTAACTTATATGTATTGCCTGCCTGAAACTTGTGCACCAGTTTGATTTTATCTGAAGTTGCGATTAAATTTATTTGTGATGGGGAAGATGGGCCCAATGAGGCTTTCATATCCACAGCATTAAGAAACACTGTATCAGTTGATTTGACAATTTCAAAGCTGTAAACCGCAGTGCCTTTGACCTTTTTCTGGTCTAAAAACAGTTCAATTTCAGCATCAACCTGTTTAAAATCAACATATTCAAGTTGCTGGCTAAATATTGAAACGCTTACGAATAAAAAGAAAAACAGTAACCTCAAACCTATTAATTTAGTAGTGCTGCAAAATAGTAAATTTTAAAGACCTTACCGGACTTAAAACTGTTGATTAAAAAATAACTTTTGCTTTTCTGTTTCGTTTCGAAAGAGTTAATTTAGTCAAATGAATGCCGGCTTCCTTCAAACACCCATAGAGTACCTCAAAGGCGTTGGTCCCAACCGCGCCGATTTACTGCGTAAGGAAGTAGGGATCTTTACTTATCAGGATCTGCTTCATTTTTTTCCCAACCGTTACATCGACCGCACACGCTATTACAAAATCAACGAGCTACTGCAAAACAATGCCGAAGTGCAGATTGCAGGTAAAATCACACACATAAAAACGGTAGAGCAAAACAAAGGAAAACGCCTGGTAGCAACATTTACAGACGAAACAGGCACTATGGAACTGGTTTGGTTTCGCGGTATCAAATGGATTAAAGAAAACCTTAAAATCAATGTCCCTTATGTGATTTTTGGTAAGATCAACACTTTTAAAGGGCAATATTCAATGCCACATCCTGAAATGGAATTGCTTGAGGAACATGAACAAAGCCTCCGTTCAGCCATGCAACCCGTTTACCCTTCCACAGAAAAATTGTCCAACAGCGGAATCTCCAACAGGGTAGTCAGCAAATTAATGCAGCAATTGTTTCTCGATTCCAAAAATAAATTTGCAGAAACCCTTCCTAAAAGCATCATCGATAACATCAAATTACTTCCCAAAAATGAGGCCTTGTTTAACATCCATTTTCCAAAAAGCAGTACCCTTTTGGCCGGGGCAATTTACAGGTTGAAATTTGAAGAATTTTTTTATTTACAGCTCCAATTAATTAGAAAAAATCTAATTCACAAACACAAAATCAAGGGCTATAATTTTGAAAAAGTGGGTGACTATTTCAACAGCTTTTACAATGACCATTTACCCTTTGAATTAACCAATGCACAGAAGCGGGTAATCAAAGAAATCAGGAACGACATGGGAAGTAATGCACAGATGAACCGACTTCTACAAGGCGATGTGGGTTCCGGGAAGACCATAGTTGCGCTCATGTCTATGTTAATAGCACTTGACAACGGTTTTCAGGCCTGTTTAATGGCGCCGACTGAAATTTTGTCAGTCCAGCACTACAACAGTTTAGTTGATATGTGTAATAAATTGAATATCAGTATTTCATTGCTTACCGGTTCAACTAAAGCTTCAGAAAGAAAAGAAATTCATGAAAATCTGGAAAATGGCAATTTACACCTACTCATTGGCACTCATGCACTGATTGAAGACAAGGTAAAATTCAAAAATTTGGGCCTCGCCATCATCGATGAGCAACATCGTTTTGGAGTGGAACAACGCGCAAAAATGTGGCACAAAAATGACTATCCGCCACACATTTTGGTGATGACCGCTACCCCTATTCCACGCACCTTGGCGATGAGTGTTTATGGCGACCTTGACATATCAGTTATTGACGAATTACCCCCCGGAAGAAAACCCGTAAAAACAGTTCACCGTTATGACTCAAATCGATTGAGGGTTTTTAAGTTTATTCGTGATGAAATTGAAAAAGGCCGGCAGGTTTATATCGTCTATCCGCTTATTCAGGAGAGTGAAAAAATGGATTACAAAGATTTGATGGATGGTTATGAAAGTATAGAGCGCGAATTCCCAAAACCCGACTATCAGATTTCAATCGTTCACGGAAAAATGAAAGCCGCTGACAAAGATTTTGAAATGCAACGGTTTGTTAAGGGCGAAACCCAGATTATGGTCGCCACCACTGTGATTGAAGTGGGCGTCAATGTGCCCAATGCAAGTGTGATGATTATTGAGAGTGCCGAGCGTTTTGGACTGTCCCAACTCCACCAGCTAAGAGGTCGTGTGGGTCGCGGTGCAGACCAAAGCTATTGCATCCTGATGACTTCGTTTAAGCTAACAAATGACGCAAAAACACGACTGGAAACCATGGTGCGCACAAACGACGGTTTTGAAATTGCTGAAGTGGATTTAAAACTGCGTGGCCCGGGAGACATTATGGGCACGCAACAAAGTGGTGTTTTACAACTTAAAATAGCAGATATAGTGAAAGATGGCGAAATCCTTAAACTGGCCCGCAGTTATGCCTGGCAGATACTCAAAGATGACCCCGGACTGGACAAACCGGAAAACATTTCCGTAAAAACCACTTATGCCCAAATGGCAAAATTTAAAAACATCTGGAATTATATCTCATAAACCGAAACTTTACAAAAAACTCTTATGTATCACGTCATTTTTCAAGAGAACGACAAAGCATTTATCGATGGGGACATATCCAGACTGTTGAAAGACATATCTTTTGAAGCCGTTTTGTATAAAAACAGAAGCAGCTTGAAGCTTGAAGAAAACGATGTAATTCTCACTTTTCTAAATGACAGCACATTAAGGGAATTTCTCCCCGAGATTGCAAAAAACCAATGGCAAGCAGGTATACTCCCCCACCCAAACATGAAATATGTTTCAATGGGTCTTGGAATACCCACTGACTTGGGAAAAGTGACCAAGGAAATTTTAAAGACAAAAAAACCACATAAGGTTGATTTGATGTACTGCAACAATCTGGTTGTTTTTCAATCGGTTAATGTGGGTGAGGTTTTTGAACTTGTTGATGATGGAAAGCGCAAAGGGATGTACAGCCAACTATTTAGGTTTCTAAAACAAATCAGAAAAGTGGGTTTTTTGAAGCACAAACCATTCAGCATTTCTATTGATGACAAAAAAGTGATAGATACTTCGGCCTTAGGCTTGATAGCTGTAGAGCATTCAAAAGACTCACTTTTGTCAAAAAAAACAATAAAAACCGATTTTAGTAATGACGGGCTTTTGCATTTAATCATTTTATCACCGCAAAACATCGGTCAGTTGGTTTGGTTTTTTATTAAAAGCTTGCTGCCCAATTTTTTAGTTTCAGTAAAAAGACCCCGTTTCATAGGGTTAATTAAAGCGCCAAATATCAGCATTAAATCAGGCAAAACGATTGAATACACCTTAGATGGTGAGAAAATGGAAGCAGAGACTTTGAATTTCAAAATTGATTTTCAATGTCTGTCATTGGCTAACCCCATAAGCAATCTGCAATTAGATCAAAGTTCTCCCCAAAAAACCTCCATTTATACCAAAGGCTTGCCGGAGGGTGAAAAAAAGAATGAGTTAATCAAGCGAAAAATTCCCTGGTTGAGAAGAGCTACTTTTGAGGAATTCAAAGAGCTGTTTTCTGTTTTAAAAGACAATGCTGAACTTACTCAAGCATATTTGGTAATGATGATTTTATCAACCTTGATTACCACTTTTGGACTTTATGCAAACTCGGCTCCTGTGATTATTGGTGCGATGATTTTGGCACCACTCATTTCTCCGTTAGTTTCTTTTTCAATGGGGTTAATCAGGTTTGATGTAGTCTTGTTAAAAACAAGTTTTAAAACCATTGTTATAGGCACTTTGGCCTCATTGCTTGTTGCTGCAATTGTGAGCCTTATGATTCCCTTAAAAATAGTCACTTCTGAAATTAGTTCAAGATTAACCCCCACCCTGTTGGATTTGGGCATCGCTGTTGCTTCGGGTGTTGCTGCTGCTTTTGCTCATGCCAAGGAAGGAATTGCAAAAAGTCTCGCCGGGGTTGCTATTGCCGTGGCTTTGGTCCCTCCGCTGGTTGTTTCCGGTATTGGAATTGGATGGCTGGACTGGGGCGTGTTTTCTGGGGCATTTCTACTGTACCTCACCAACCTTGCAGGCATCATAATGTTTGGTGGACTGACATTTTTATTGCTCGGCTTTGCACCCTTCAAACGCGCAAAAAAAGGGCTGATTTATTCGCTACTGATTGTGTTGCTTGTTTGTGTTCCACTTACTTTTTCATTTTACAGAATCAAGCAGGAGGCTGAAATCACAAGAGCACTTGAAGGCTATCAATTCAATGAAATTACTCTTAAAGACGTTAGAGTAAGATCAGGTGAAGTACCGGTTATTTCATTAAAAATCGTTGCTCCAAAATCTATTACTGACGATGAATTATTAGAAATTAAAAAACACGTAGAGGATAAAATCAATCGAAAAGTAATCATTGAATTCATCACTGCAATTGAATTTTAAAACGAATGATTTTTTAGACCTTTTAAACTATATAAAATCACGGGGTTTGCTATCTTTGCCACCTCTTATTTTAGATAACCAATATGAAAATTTCATACAACTGGCTCAAACAATTTATTCAAACAGACTGGAGTTCAGAAAAAACGGCGGCTTTGCTCACTGATCTAGGCTTGGAAGTAGAAAGTGTTTCAACTTTTGAATCGGTTAAAGGGGGATTGAAAGGCATTGTGGTTGGGGAAGTTTTGACCTGTGAAAAACATCCTGATGCCGATCGGCTGAAAGTCACCACAGTCAATATTGGAGCCGAAAAACCTCTGCATATTGTGTGTGGGGCACCAAATGTAGCAGTTGGTCAAAAAGTGCCGGTAGCTACAATCGGGACTTTGCTTTACAGCGAAAATGGCGAATCACTTGAAATCAAAAAAGGAAAAATAAGAGGCCAGGTGAGTGAAGGTATGATATGCGCCGAAGATGAAATGGGACTGGGCAACAGTCACGAAGGCATACTGGTATTGGATAATAAACTCAAGCCGGGAACTCCGTTAGCAAAAGTGTTTCAGGTTGAAGATGATGAAGTTTTTGAAATAGGGTTGACACCCAACAGAGCCGACGCCATGAGCCACTGGGGAACTGCCAGAGACTTAAGGGCCGGCATGCTTCAACAAGGCAAATCCATAGAATTTATAACACCTTCCAACGTCAACTTTAGGGTCGATAACAGAACACTTAAAATCAATGTAGAGGTTTTAAACAAGGAATTGGCACCACGTTATTGCGGTGTGACCATTTCGGGCATCAAAGTAGCCGAATCGCCTTTATGGATACAAAACAGGTTGAAAGCTATAGGCTTAAAACCCAAAAACAACATTGTTGACATAACCAACTATGTGCTTCACGAGTTGGGCCAGCCGTTACACGCTTTTGATAGCAATAAAATTTCGGGTGGCAAAATTATCGTCAAAACCGTTCCTGCAGGAACTAAGTTCACAACTTTAGATGAAATTGAACGCGAGTTGCACGAGGAAGACCTAATGATTTGTGACACAGAAAAGCCTTTGTGTATCGCTGGCGTATTCGGCGGATTGGAAAGCGGTGTTACCGAAGAGACCTCAAGTATTTTTCTTGAAAGTGCTTATTTCAATCCGGTAAGCATCCGAAAAACTGCCAAAAGACACGGTTTACACACCGATGCTTCATTTCGCTTTGAAAGAGGAATTGACCCCAACATTACTGAATATGCTTTGATGAGGGCTGCTATTCTAATTAAAGAAATAGCAGGTGGAATGATTACCAGTGATGTAGTGGATGTATACCCCAAAAAAATTGAAGACTATCAAGTGTTTCTTTCTTTCGAAAAAACCACAAGGCTTATTGGCGAAGAACTTCCGAAAGAAACCATAAAAAAAATTCTGGCTTCATTGGAAATAAAAGTCAACAATGTCACAGAAACCGGACTGGGACTCACTATTCCTGCATACAGAAACGATGTGACCCGCGATGTGGATGTAGTAGAAGAGATTTTAAGGGTGTATGGCTACAACAACATCGGGCTGCCCAAAAAGTTAAACGCTTCAATATCAAAAACCAAAGCAGTAGAAGACTACAAAATCCAAAACCGGATTGCTACTCAACTCAACGGACAGGGATTTTTTGAAATGATGGCCAATTCTTTGACATCTGCAAAACACAGTAAACTCAATGAGATAATTGAGGAAAGCACATTGGTGAAGATGCTTAACCCGTTAAGCCTGGAGTTATCGGTGATGCGCCAAAATATGGTGATTTCTGCACTGGAGGCGGTGGCATATAACAACAACCGCAAACGCCAGGATTTAAAGCTGTTTGAGTTTGGTAAAACCTATAAGAAATCAGGTGAAAAGTGGATTGAAAATAAACATCTAACACTAACAGTTACCGGAAACAGAAATGATGCCCACTGGAGCCAGGGAGAAAATAAAAGCGATTTCTTTTTCTTAAAAGGAACCGTAGATGCTGTTCTAAACAGTCTGGGGCTTGCCTTTAGTGCTCACCCACTGGAGAACGATATGCTCTACAGTGAAGGAATGAAATACATTGGTAAAAATGCCACATTGGTGGAGTTTGGTGTAATCAAAAAAAATATTGCAACCCATTTTGAAGTAGAACAGGATGTTTTGTTTGCCAATTTTAACTGGGAAGCTATTCTTAAACTTTTAGAGAACCATAAAATCATTTTGAAGGAGATTCCAAAATTCCCGGAGGTCACCCGTGATTTTGCACTGCTGCTTGATGAAAACGTGACTTTTAAAAGCATCTATGATATTGCGGTGAACACAGAAAAACATTTGTTAAGGGATGTGAATCTGTTTGATGTTTATTTAGGCAAAAATTTACCGGATGGTAAAAAATCATATGCGGTGAGTTTCATCTTTAGAGATAACGAAAAAACATTGACAGATAAGCAGGTTGATAAAATCATGAACAAACTGCGTCAACGTTTTGAGAATGAATTGGGCGCAGAACTACGATAAAAAAAGCCCTCAATTGAGGGCTTGTTCATAGCAATTAAATTTCCCGTCTTAGGACTTTGGCAATACAACGCTATCAATCACATGAATAACACCATTAGACTGGTTGACATCAGCAATCGTAACCATTGCAGTGCGACCGTTCTCGTCAGTGAGTTGCACCCCGCCGTCTTTAAGTTTTGCAGTTAATTTTCCGCCGGCTACAGTTGTGAAGTTGGCTGTGCCATTTCCTTTTCTGATGGCTGTCATAATATCAGCAGCACTAATTCTACCCGCTACAACGTGGTAAGTCAAAACACCTTGTAATGCTGCTTTATTTTCAGGCTTCAATAAAGTTTCTACCGTTCCTGCCGGCAAGGCTTCAAAAGCTTTATTGACAGGTGCAAAGACGGTAAATGGTCCTGCAGTTTGTAAGGTTTCAACTAAATCTGCAGCCTGCACGGCAGCAACAAGTGTTGTATGGTCTTTTGAGTTTACGGCATTTTCAACAATGTTTTTAGTGGGATACATAGGAGCACCTCCCACAGTTTTCACATCCTTGCTCATTTTGTTTTGAGCAAAAGCTGAAGTTGAAACAATTAGCATTAGTGCAATAAAAGCGGTTTGTAAAAAAATGTTCTTTTTCATAACGTTTAAGTTTAAATGGTTTATAATTAATTCATTTACCATACTAACGAAAACGAAGTCAAGAGGGTTTTCACCCGGAGAGGTATTTTTAAAAGATTAACTTTTCTTAAAGACCTGCTTTTCCTTTAAGCATTAAGATTTCTTAATCGGGATATTAGATGTAACATGAAAAAACCCTTTGTTGTGATAGAAATTGGTTTCAAGTAGTTTGCTTTTTGAACCGGCATCAGTATAAAGGTAGATGGACTCTCCTTCAGCAAGAAAACGAATGGTTTTATTGTTTATGGTTCTAAAACTTGCTGCTCCACCTCCATCGGTTACAGCTCTTCTGATGGCATGCTCATCTACTCTTCCGGGTATGATGTAGTAACTTTGCATTACAGCCAGATTATTTTTATTTGAATTTGAAAGAAACGCTTCCAACTCTTTTTTGTCCATAAAGTCAAATGCATTGTTTTTTACTACAAAAACAGTTACCATTTGTTCATTCTCAATTAATTTATCAAAATTAGCTATTTCAAACACCTGAAGCTGTCTTGAGAAAGTCGATATCTTGGAAAGGTTTTCAGTCAATGAAAGATTGGAGTGAATGGTATCAGTACCTAAAGTTTTTGTTATAACCCTGTTTGAATCATCAGCATAGATATTCTGTGAATATGCTGCTGTTCCCAAAAATAAAAATATAGCGATGTAATGGAAAATGTATGTTTTCATTGGGTTGAAATTTAAAATTTTTACAAATATAAGCGTTTGAATTATAAACGAAACTTTTTAAACAATCTTATAAATGGTCAAACGATTGATTAAATTTTAAAATACTGATTTTATTGAATATACAGTCAAAATCACCCAAAAATCACAAACTCGAAAGCAATATTAACTAAACATTAAGTAGTTAAACAAAAGTTTTTATCGTATTTTTATTTGAGATAAAACTGGTAATTGTTGTCCTAAAGCATATGGTCGCAGTTCCAAAAAACCTGAAAACCATGGAAGAAGAAATTGATGACTATAAAAGAATTTATACCGGTGCTACTGTAATTGTCAAAATGCTACAAGGCAGGCTTGAGGAGGCAGATATTTTTCCGGTAGTTAAAGATGACCTTTCAAGTGGAACCTGGAGTGCCTTTGGAAGTATGCCCGGAATGATTCAACTTTTCGTACACAATGATGAGTATGAGAAAGCAAAGGCTATAGTTGAAACAGCCCTTGAAGAACTTGACGAGGATTAAAACTTTTGCATATCTCAGAGAATCAGTAATTTGTTAATAAAAAATCGGGCTACTTGTGACCTTTTTTTTTTATTTTTGCTTCACTGAACGAGGAAAACAACCGCATATGAATATGAAATCCTTCTTTGTAATCGTGATTGTAGCTGTCACTGTTGCTATTATAACCTTTTTAATCCTCAGATTGATTGCAGTGAGTGATAACACAGCTATTATTGGCGGAGTAGCCGGAGCAGTTGTGGGAGCAATTGTTGGTGTTCGCCTTAAGCCAAGTCAATAATTCTAATACATTTTTGCCCGTAACTCTTTAATTTTTATATCCTCCATGTATTCATCAAATGTGGTGTAGCGGTCAATGATGCCATTAGGCGTTAGCTCAATGACCCTGTTACCCACTGTTTGTGCAAACTCGTGATCGTGAGTTGTAAACAACACTGTCCCTTTAAAGTTTTTCAATGAATTGTTAAATGCTGTAATTGACTCAAGATCCAGGTGGTTTGTGGGTTCGTCAAGCATCAAAACATTAGCGCGCATCATCATCATTCTGCTCAACATACAACGCACTTTTTCCCCTCCGGATAACACGTTTGATTTTTTTAGCGCTTCTTCACCACTAAAAATCATTTTCCCTAAAAAACCCCTCAAATAGACCTCCTCACGTTCCTCTTCTGTTTTTGCCCATTGACGCAACCAATCCACAAGCGAAAGTGAGTTCTCAAAAAACTTGGAATTATCCAGTGGCAGATAACTTTGAGTAGTGGTAATTCCCCATTGAAAAGTTCCGGAATCCGGTTTTTTATTTCCGTTTAAAATCTCATACAACGCAGTAGTTGCCCTGGAATCTTTGGAATACAAGATAACCTTGTCAGTTTTTGTCAGGTTGAAACTCACATCTTTGAATACAATCTCACCGTCAATTAATGCACTCAAATTGTCAACATTTAAAATCTGGTCACCGGCCTCACGCTCTCTTTCAAAAATTATGGCGGGATACCTTCGGCTGGATGGTTTGATTTCTTCAATATTGAGTTTCTCAATCATTTTTTTACGCGAAGTGGCTTGTTTGGACTTAGCCACGTTGGCACTGAAACGCATAATAAATTCCTGAAGTTCTTTTTTCTTTTCTTCAGCTTTTTTGTTTTGCTGGGCGCGCTGTCTGGCTGCCAATTGACTGGATTCATACCAAAAAGTGTAATTCCCGCTGTAGTGATTTATTTTACTAAAATCAATATCACTGATATGTGTACACACTGAATCCAGAAAGTGACGGTCGTGTGATACCACAATCACACAATTGTCATAGTTTGCAATAAAATTTTCAAGCCAGGTGATGGTCTCATAATCCAGGTCGTTGGTGGGCTCATCCATGATCAACACATCTGGGTTTCCAAAAAGCGCCTGAGCAAGAAGCACTCTAACTTTTTGTTTCCCATCAAGGTCTTTCATCAATGTATAATGAAGAGATTCACTAATTCCCAAATTTGATAGCAAGGCCGCTGCTTCACTCTCAGCGTTCCAGCCGTTCATTTCTTCAAACTTTACTTGAAGTTCCCCTATTCTATCGGCATTTTCATCAGAATAGTTTTCATACAGTTTGTCAATTTCTTCCTTGATTTTAAAGAGTTCTTTGTTTCCTCTTAATACAGTTTCCAAAACAGGAAACTCGTCAAAAGCATTGTGGTTTTGTTCTAGAACAGACATTCGTTTTCCGGGTTCCAGATGCACTTTGCCTGATGTGGGTTCTTCTTTTCCTGAAATGATGCGCAAAAACGTGGATTTACCCGAACCGTTTGCTCCGATAATTCCATAGCAATTCCCTTGTGTGAATGTGGCGTTTACCTCGTCAAACAAGACTCTTTTACCAAATTGAACCGAAAGATTTGAAACTGAAAGCATAAAGTTTTTTTTTATTGGGCGCAAAATTAACCAAATACTTAATGAATGGGAAAGATTAACGTTTTATTTCTTCTTTTAACTCACAATTAACACCTCATTATAACAGCAAGATTTAAATTTGTTTGTTTAATACCCAACCGCTTTACTATAAGAAATGAATAAATTTTTTTTTCTGTTTATCCTTTTAATAATTTCCGCTTCCTGTGGAAGTGATAAAAAAGATAATGTAACGGGTGCCTGGTTTGGTGGTGAAATTGTCAACCCCAACACTAACCATATTATTCTTACCAAGAACGAAAATGTTATAGATACCATTCCCCTTGACAGAAACAACCGCTTTCTGTATTACATTGAAAATGTTGAGAAAGGCATCTATAATTTTATACACAACGAATATCAAATGGTGTATCTTGAGCCGGGAGACAGCTTAATGCTGAGACTGAACACCATTGAATTTGATGAATCACTTGCATTTACCGGTAAGGGAGCTGAAAGGAATAACTTTCTCATCAATATGTTTAACTATAATGAAGGAGAAAACCAGCGTATGCGGCCATTTTACCAGTTACCGGTCGATGAATTCCTGCAAAAGCTGGACTCTATGAGCAAAGTCAGATATGATAACCTAAACCGCTTTATCAAACGCTATAAGCCCTGTAAACCCTTTCACGAAATTGCTGAAGCCAATATTATTTATGATAAGTACACAAAAATGGAGTTCTATCCGTTTGTCAACTCTGATTATAATGAAGCATCAGACATATCACTACCGTCAAATTACTACGATTTCAGAAAAAATGTTGACTATAACAACAAAGCCTTACAGTCTTATTATACCTATTACCGTTTTATGCTCTGGCATTTTGACTATCTAGCTTATGAAAAGTATAAAAATAAACACCCTTTTGAAAGAGAATCTCTTTCACACATAACGAGCAAACTAAACTCTATAGACTCTTTAGTCAATCTGGAAAGTCTAAAAAACAGTCTGTTAAGAACTACAACCAGAAGGTTTATCATTAATTGTAAAAACCCTGAATACGAAAAGAAAGCACTTGATCTTTATTTATCGCTTACTTCAGATGAAAATCACAAAGAAGAAATAATTAAAATTTCTGAAGCATCCCTGAAACTAATGCCCGGAGAAAAATTACCGGAATTAACCATTTACAATTTTAATAACGAAAGGGTCTCTTTTGATCAAATCATCAATCGGCCAACTGTTATCTATTTCTGGTCAATAAATTCCCTAAACCATCTAAGGAATGTGCATTCAAAGGCAGACGAGCTGAAAGCAAAATACCCTGAATTTGATTTTATTGCAATCAACACCAATGCAGATAAGGATTCCTGGAAGCGAATTATCAACCGTCACGGGTTTGACAACAGTAAAGAGTTTCGCTTTCACGATCCCTCAAAGGCCATGGAACATTTGATTGTCAACACCGTCAACAAGTCAATGATCATTGACAAGGACGCTAAAATTATTGATAATCACACCAATATGTTCAGTGTGCGTTTTGAAGAACAACTACTTGGTATTCTAAACCAATAAAAAACTCCCGATTTCGGGAGTTTTAGTTTCATATAGCTTTTCTATTCTTAATTTCCTTTTTTATAATCCGCAAGAAACTGTTCCAGACCAATATCAGTTAGCGGGTGTTTTAATAAGCCTAATATTGAGGATAATGGTCCTGTCATTACATCGGCACCCAATTTGGCACAATCAATCACGTGCATGGTGTGTCTCACTGAAGCGGCCAAAATCTCGGTTTCAAAACCATAATTGTCATATATCAATCTAATTTCGGAAATGAGATTTAACCCGTCTGTTGAAATATCATCCAATCGCCCGATAAACGGAGAAACGTAAGTAGCTCCTGCTTTTGCGGCAAGCAATGCCTGACCGGGTGAAAAAACCAGAGTGCAGTTTGTTTTAATGCCTTGGTCTGTAAAATATTTAATGGCTTTAATGCCGTCTTTAATCATAGGAATTTTTACCACAATCTGAGGATGCAAACTTGCTAACTCCTCACCTTCTTTTACCATTCCTTCAAAATCGGTAGCGATTACTTCAGCTGAAACATCGCCCTCAACAATATTGCAAATGTCCACATAGTGTTTGAGTATGTTGTCCTTTCCCGTGATGCCCTCTTTGGCCATTAAAGACGGATTGGTGGTTACTCCGTCAAGAATCCCCAAATCCTGAGCTTCCTTGATTTGATTTAAATTGGCTGTGTCTATAAAAAACTTCATGGTATGTGTGTGAATTTGTTTAAGGTGTAAAAATAAAATAAGAAATTGACAAGCTGCAATTAATCAACAAATAATTATTCAGTTTTACTGTTGATAACTACTTCAGTTTGTAATGCTTCATAAGCATTTTTTCATACTGTTTTCCGGGAAGGTTATTTTTAAGCATCACCGAAAACTTCTGCATAAAATCTCCCACTCTATACCTCACTTTTGGTTTCTTGGACTCAATGATTTTATGCACAGCTCTTGCCATTTCAAGCGGGTCTTTACCTGCATCAACGTGGGCATTCATCAGTTCCAGGGTGTCACCATAAGCTTTACGGTAAGGTGAATCCTCCTGTAATGGCGCGTGATAACGTCCCGCAGCTATATTGGTGGCAAAATCACCGGGAGCCACGTTTGTCATTTCAATGCCAAATTGTTGGGTTTCCATACGCAATGCCTCGGTCGTGACTTCCAGAGCCGCCTTGCTGGCAGAGTAGAACCCGCGATAAGGCAAGCCCATATAGGCTGCAATAGAAGTCACATTAATAATCAAACCGGATTTTTGTTTTCTCATATAAGGCAAAACCGCCTTGATAATACGCACCGGGCCATAAAAATTGGTTTCAAAAACACCCTTGATTTCTTCTTCGGGAATTTCTTCAATAGGTCCTGTAATGCCTACTCCGGCATTATTTATTAGTACATCTATTTTTCCTGCAATAGCGATAACCTCATCAACAAACTTCAAAACAGAATTGGAGTCTCTAACATCAAGCTGAAGCAATTGAAACCTGGAGGAAGTATATTTTTCAGGATTTCGGCTGGAGCCGATAACGGTGTAGCCCTGTTCGGTTAAATATTCTCCAATTGATTTACCAATCCCCGACGATGCTCCGGTAATACAAACTACTTTTGACATAAAACCAGTGTTTATGCAAATATCTGATAAATTTAGCTATGCACCTAAATCGAAATTAAAGAAAGGGAATATTTTGGAAGAGTTTCCGCTTTAGCGAAAAAAAAATGGCAAGCTACCTACATCACACCGCTACGACCATTTACCTTTGCTGCGTTCCCGCCCTGGAGGATTCAACAGGAGCTGGTTGTGTAGGACTTGCCGCTGCAAAGATACTACCTTTTTGAGGTTTCACAAGAATTTTTTTAAAGAACTTCATTAAATAAAACTTAAAAGTTTTCAGGCAAATACTACCTTTGTAACACCTTTAATCACAATTGGCTAAACCGTTAAAAATGAAATTCAAAGCATTTTGCATACTCTTGACCACCACATTTTTTATGTCCTGTGGTGGAAATCAAACAGAAGAAAACACCTTTAAACTCATCATCCGGGACTCAAAACCCTCCTATACTCCCAATGACATACTCTTAGTTTCACTGGAAAACACAAAACAAAAAACAGCAGATTCGGTAGTGTATTATATTGACCAAACCCGTCTGGGTAAAGCCGGTACAGATGAAAACTTTAGCATCTCACTGGAAAACCAAAAACTGGGCAACCGGATTTTGCACGCAAAAATTTATCTGGGCAGGAATACTGAAAACCCTTCAAGAGACCTCTATGTCCTTGCAGCAGATCGCCCGATTTTATATACCTATAAAATAGTAAATCAGTTTCCGCATGATGCTGATGCATATACCCAGGGACTCGAGTTTTATGGGGAATACCTTTATGAAAGCACCGGGCAATATGGCAAATCAAGCCTTAGAAAAACCAACTATAAAACCGGCGAAGTCCTGAAAAAAGTAGATTTAGACCGAACCTATTTTGGCGAAGGCATTACCATTTTAAACAATAAAATATATCAGTTAACCTGGAGGGAAAATGTGGGTTTTATCTATAACCTGGAAACCCTTGAGAAAACCGGAAATTTTGTATATACAAAAAGTGAAGAAGGCTGGGGCTTGTGCAACGACGGTGAAACCATCTATAAAAGTGACGGCACAGAAAAAATATGGACACTCAACCCCGATAACCTCACAGAAGAAAGTTATATTGAAATTTACACCAACACCAGCCGCATCAGAAGTGTCAATGAGTTGGAATGGATAGAAGGGAAAATTTATGCCAATATTTTTCAACAAAATGCCATCGCCATCATCAACCCAAAAAACGGAGCGGTTGAAGGCGTTATCGACCTGAGCGACCTGTATAAAAACCTTGACAATCACGCAAGACTCAACCCAAGAGACAATGTTTTAAATGGCATTGCCTACAAAGCAGATGAGGGCCGACTGTTTGTGACCGGAAAAAACTGGAACAGATTGTTTGAAATTGAAATTTTTGAAAAACAATAAATTGCTTGGTTATTGGTTAATAGTTGGTAGTTATTGGTTATTTTTGAATACATAATTTTACACATTTGATGAAATATCTATATACAATTGGTTTACTCGTTCTTATCATAGGGTTGAGCTCTTGCCGAAATGATTTTGAATCTCTTCCAAGTACAGGAAACCTGGAATTCTCAAAAGATACGGTCTATCTGGACACAGTTTTTACAAATATTGGATCGAGCACTTATACCCTAAAGGTTTACAATCGCAGCAACGAAAACATTTCCATTCCCACTGTAAGACTGGGACAGGGTGAAAATTCGAGATACCGGTTGAATGTCAACGGTCGCGCCGGAAAAACATTTACCAATGTTGAGATTTTGGCCAAAGACAGTATTTTTGTATTTATTGAAACCACCATTGATATCAACTCATTTCCCGGAAATCTCCAGTTTTTATATACCGATGCGCTGGAATTTGATTCAGGCAGTAATCTTCAAAAAGTCGAACTGGTTACTCTGGTTCAGGATGCGGTGTTTTTATACCCGCAGCGTTTTGAGGATGGAACCATAGAAACCTTACTGCTGGGTGTTGATGAGGATGACAACGAAATAAGAATCGAAGGCTTTTTCCTCGATGATGACCATCTTACGTTTACCAATGAAAAGCCTTATGTGATATACGGCTATGCAGCCGTTCCTTCAAATAAAACCCTTACCGTTGAAGCCGGAGCGCGGGTTCATTTTCATGAAAATAGCGGAATTATAGTTGCCAATCAGGGAACAATCAAGGCTAACGGAGCACTCAGCACCAATTCCGAACTGATGGAAAACGAAATCATTTTCCAGGGCGACAGGCTTGAACCTGCCTTTAAAGACATTCCAGGTCAATGGGGAACCATTTGGCTGACTGCAGGAAGCACAGCACATGAGTTCAATCATACCACGATTAAAAATGCGGTAGTAGGCATTTTAATGGACAGCAATGACGGCTCCAACAATCCTACACTTTCGCTTAAAAACACCCAAATATACAATAGTGCCAATGTGGGCTTACTGGCCCGCACCGGTCATGTGGATGGCGAAAATGTAGTAATTTCAAACAGTGGACAGGCTTCGTTGTTCATTTCACTTGGCGGAAAATACAATTTCAGGCACTCAACCTTCACCAATTACTGGAATAGAAGTTTCAGAAACTTTCCGGCAGTGGTTATTGACAATTCACTTCAGGTGAGCAATACTGAAATTTTGATAGCAGACCTCGTGGAAGCCAATTTCAGCAATTGCATCATCTATGGCAGTGAATCCCGAGAATTCTTTTTAAACAAAGTAGATGGAGCCGATTTTAATTTTCAGTTTCAAAATTCGTTGCTCAAATTTGAAGACCCGCAAGGGCAATTTGTTGACAATCCACTTTACGATTTTAGCAATAGTTTGCTCTATCCTAATTCTGTTTTTAACCAAAACCCGGAATTTTTAGCCCCTTTACAAAACAAATTAAACATCAGCAACGAGTCTGGTGCAAACGGTATTGGCGACCCTGCTACTACTCAATTGGTGCCTTTGGACTTGCTGGGAACCCCAAGAGGCACTCCTTCTGATGCCGGTGCCTATGAAAGCGTGATTTTTCCTGAAGATTAAACCTTGAGCTATCGCTCCGGTAGCTTAAGGACTTCCCTGTCCTTCAGATAGGCTTTCAAGGCTAGCATAGCCGCGAGTTTTGCTTCGGCTTTGTTTTGCTCCAGTAGCTTTTCGGCTGAATAGTATTTTTTGACAAAATGGGTGTCAAAATCCCCGCTTCTGAATGCCTCATGTTCCATGACAAATTTCCCGAAAGGCAAAGTGGTGGAGACGCCCTCTATTTCGTAAGCCGCAATGGCTTCAATCATCAACTGTATGGCTTCCTCACGGGTATTGCCATAAGCAATGAGCTTGCTCAACATCGGGTCATAATAAATGGGTACTTCCATGCCCTCTTCAAAGCCGTCATCTACGCGAATACCCGGACCCATTGGCGGGCGATAACGGGTCAATGTCCCCACACTGGGCATAAAGTCTGCCAACGGGTCTTCAGCATAAACGCGCAATTCCATGGCGTGGCCAATGATTTGTAGATGTTCTTGTTTAAAAGCAAGAGGTTCTCCGCGGGCAATTTTGATTTGCTGTTCCACCAGGTCCAATCCGGTGATGAGTTCGGTGACGGGATGTTCTACTTGTAGGCGGGTGTTCATTTCTAGGAAATAGAAATTCAA
>ERZ869909.99-NODE-99-length-129616-cov-89.850408_pt1 | contig 129616 bp, 122 predicted proteins | sample MGYA00520892_ERZ869909 | MGnify/ENA primary metagenome ERZ869909 (study PRJEB32215, sample SAMEA104723947) | bioreactor metagenome | biome: bioreactor; feature: anaerobic bioreactor; material: water | place: China | collected 2015-03-12 ... | reverse complement strand
CATCGGCCGACAGCGCGCCCTGCTTGGTCAGACGGTCGAAAACACCGCCAAGGCGTTCTGACAGATTCTCGAACATGATCTCGTCCTTTGTGACCGAAGCGGGGCACCAATGCGAAGTGGCACCCGTGGGCGCAACGCGCTGACGGATGGCGATCCCCGCAAAAGCGATGGGACCGGAAGCAGCGGGCCTCCGGGGAATTGGCTGGCAGGTATGTCACGCGGCCCGGAAAGTCAAGCACAAGCCAGCAATGAGACTTGCCTTGACGCGTGTCAGCGGCTGAACTCCGCCCAACGTCATATGGAGGAACCGCCGCCCATGCTGGTTATCGCCGACAACAACCCGGTCCGGCATATCCGGCGGCCCTATACAAACTACGCGCTGATCGCGGCCAGCGTGCTGATCTTCCTTTTGAACCCGCCGTATCAGCATTATGCCTTCACGCCGGAAAGCCTGCATCTGGTCGGCGGACCGAAGGCGCAGCTGAGCTGGGACACACTCGCGCTGCAAAGCGTCAGCTACATCTTCCTGCATGGCAGCCTGCTGCATCTGGCAGGAAACATGCTGGCGCTCTGGGTATTCGGCAACAATATCGAAGACAGCATGGGCCACGCCCGCTACCCGCTGTTTTTCGTGCTCTGCGGCATCGCCGGAGCCTTGTGCGAGGGGGTGATGTCGGCCACGCCGGAGGTTCCGGTGATCGGCGCGAGCGGGGCGGTGTCAGGGGTGATGGGTGCTTACCTGCTGCTGCACCCCCGCGCACGGGTGCTTGTGCTGGTGGCATTCCGGGTGCCGGTTCTGGTGCCTGCCAGCGCCTTCGTGGGCCTCAGCATCGGGCTGGATCTGATCTCGGCGCTGCTGCCAGACCCCGACAGCGAGGTGCTGATCGCCTGGTGGGCGCATATCGGCGGGTTTGCGGCGGGAGCGATGCTTGTGCTGGTGATGCGTCACCGCGATGTCGGCCTGTTTCAACCCGCCACAATCTATCCGGAAGACAGCTTCAGACGGTTCCGCTGGCTGATGATCAATCTCGCTCCCCGCCCCGGATCGGAGGCACAGCAGGCCAGCCGCTGGCGGCAGGTGTTCTTCGGGTTCAAGACGCTGAGCTTCTTTCTGATCATCGTGGTGATCATCGAGACGATCTTCGCCTGATCGCCCCCCCTTATCGCCCCCCTTGCCCCGCCCCTGATTCCCGTGCAACAGAACCCCATGCTGACCATCGCCGCGCTTTACCATTTCACCCGCTTCCCCGACCCTGCCGCCCTGCGCGGCCCGCTGGCGCAATGTGCCTGCGAACAGGGGGTGAAAGGCTCGCTTCTGCTCGCACCCGAAGGGATCAACGGCACCATCGCCGGAACCCGTGAAGGCATCGATGCGGTCCTGGCTCATATCCGCGCCCTGCCCGGCTGTGCCGATCTGGAATGGAAGGAAAGCTTCGCGCAAACCATGCCCTTCGGCCGCATGAAGGTGCGGCTGAAACGGGAAATCGTCACAATGGGCCAGCCCGATGTGGACCCCCGCGCACGGGTGGGCCACTATGTCGAGGCATCGGACTGGAACGATCTGATCACGGCACCCGATGTGGCAGTTATCGACACCCGCAACGACTATGAGGTTGCCATCGGCACCTTTGAGGGTGCCGTCGACCCCGGCACCACCAGCTTTCGCGACTTTCCCGCCTGGTGGGAGGCCAACAAGGAGCGCTTTCACAACAAGCGCATCGCCATGTTCTGCACCGGCGGAATCCGTTGTGAGAAATCGACGAATTATTTGCTGGGGCAGGGAATTGAAGAGGTCTACCATCTCAAGGGAGGGATACTGAAATACCTCGAAGAGGTGCCCGAGGAGAGAAGCCTCTGGCAAGGCGGCTGCTTCGTGTTCGATCAGCGCGTTTCAGTCGGCCACGGCCTGGTGCCGGGCGATCACAGCATGTGCCACGCCTGCCGGCGCCCCCTTGAGCCTGTCGACCGTGCGCGCCCTGAATACGAAGAGGGCGTCAGTTGCCACCACTGCATCGATGAATTCGACGACGCGCGCCGCAACCGCTTCCGCGAACGTCAGCGCCAGATCGCGCTGGCCCAGGCGCGCGGCGTGCGGCATCTGGGGCAATAGGGGGCTTTGCCCCCTCTGGTCCTGCGGCCCATTCACCCCCAGGATATTTTCTGAACAGATGAATGCGGGGCAGCGCGCCTTCAAGATCACTGGCAGTTTCAGTCAGTGCAGCAACAAGAAAATACACGAAACCGAAGCGCCGAGAAGCTTGACACGGTGGTGGTGAGGCTGGTTTGAAATCACGATGGCATTCTTTATAAAGACAGACGCAAGCGGCATTCCGTACAGCCACTATGGCCAGTACCAGGGGAAAGATATCGGCACCCAGATCAGTTCGCTTTATGTGGCGGAGAACGGCCTTCGGGCGTGGAATGCTCATCTGCGGACAGGCGACGAGAAAAGTGTATTGTTAAGCGCTCGCTGGCACCTGCTTCTCAAGAACCCGGAAGCCGATCCAGCCGATCGGGAAGCCGCTGAGAAAGTTGTCGGGGCATGCGCGGACTGGTTGGAATCAAACCTTGTGTCGCGCAGGGATTTTTTGGTGTGGGAATACCCGTACCAGATGTCTTTCGGCACGCCGCCGGGATGGGTTTCAGGGCACGCGCAGGTCGTCGGGCTGCAACTGCTCGCGCGGGCTGGACGGATGCGCAATTTCGACCGGCTGTTGAGAGCACTCGAAGTTCCTGTAGACGATGGCGGGATCGCGGAAATCATCGCCCCTCAAACAATTTGGTTCGAAAAGTTTGCGCACCCGGATAATCGGCGACCGAAGGTTCTGAACGGTCATCTCTTCGCGGTCATCGGGCTGTTTGACATTGCAGGGATACTGAACCGAAGCGATATCAGTGAACTGGCAGAAAAAGGCATGGAGGCGGCGCGCAAGCTTATGCCGCGGTTTGATCAGGGCAACTGGACCAGCTACGATATTCACGGAAAGCCTGCCTCCGAGCACTACCACGGCGTGGTGGTCAAACAACTCGCATTGCTCGCGGACCGGGCGGGCTGGGTGGAAGAGTGGCACAACAAGTTCAAGAGGTACCAAAAGCCCGCAAAAAAGAACCAGGCGGCGGCTTCGAACGGGTGATCAGTTAAAGTCGGCTCAGACAACTCGGACGAAGAATGGTGACTGAAGCGCCCTCTCAGCGGCGGCGGGGTTTGGCGCGCAGGGTCGGGTCTGCATCGCGCGGGTTTTCCGGCCAGGGGTGGCGCGGATACTGGCCGCGCATATCCTTGCGCACATCGGCATAACTGCTGTCCCAGAAGTTCGGCAGGTCGGTCGTCGTCTGAACCGGGCGTTGCGCGGGGGAGAGCAGGGTTACCTTCAGCGGCAGGCGGCGGGGGCCGATGACCGGGTGTTCGGTTAGGCCGAACATTTCCTGCAGCCGCACAGAAATCTCGGGCTGGCCGGTGCTGTAGTCGATCGGCACCTTGCGCCCCAGCGGCGTGGTGAAATGCGAGGGTGCGAGGCGGTCGAGGATTTGCTGCTGTTCCCAGTCCAGCGCGCTGCGCAGCGCATCGGTCAGATCGAGCGCGCGGAGGTCTTCGGCAGTCCGAACCTTGCCAAGAAAGGGCAGAAGCAATTCATCGGCGCGCGCCATGATCCCGGCGTCGGACATATCCGGAAGTGCGGCCCCCTCGGCGCGCAGCAATTCCACGCGGGCCTGGAAGCGCCGCGCGGCATCGCTCATGCCGCATTGCGCCAGACCCAGATCGCGCAGCCCGTCGAGCGCGGCGCGTGCGCAAGCTTCAGGCGGGGCATCCCATTTGCGCTCGGACAGCACCAGCGCGCCAAGGCACTCTCGCTGCCGGGCCACCACCCGACGCTCGCGCAAGGACCATTCGCAGACATCGCGCCAGGCAATCTGTTCGCCGAAGAGTGCGCGCAGGGAAGATTCGGCGATGGGGATCGCCTGCCGGATGCGCGCCTCGCGCGGCTCGCCGTCCAGATCGGTCGCGACGAGAAGCCGGGTTTGTGCCAGCGGATCGGCGCCATCCAGCATCGCGCCCTTGCCGCCCGACAAGAGATAGCGCGGCGCATCGCCCTTGCGGCGCAGGCCGATGCGGTCGGGATAAGCCAGCGCGGCCATCTCCGCGGGGGCCAGCCCGGCATCGGCGGGCGCAAGCCGCGCCAGACGCTTCGCCTCGGTGCGGATACGCTCCAGCGCGTCACGCCTGACAGGCCAGGGGTGGTTGTCGGCATAGGCGCGCGCGTCTTTCAGTGCGGCAAGGCGAAGCGACAGATCGGCGGGCGCGCCATTCAGCGGGTCGCGCGCCTCCATCAGCGCCGCAAGGGGCGCCGCGCTCTTGCCGGCCGCCAACAACATATGCGCCAGCCGCGGATGCAGGGGAAGCGAAGCCATGGCACGACCCTGCGCTGTAATGCGTCCCGCGCCATCCAGCGCACCCAGCCCATGCAGAAGCGCGCGCGCCTCTGACAGCGCGCCAGCGGGCGGCGGTGTGAGAAAGGCCAGATCCGCGCCCGTCCCCGCGCCCCAGACCGCCAGTTCCAGTGCCAGCGCCGTCAGATCGGCGGTTTCGATCTCGGGCGGAGCGAAGGCGGGCAACGCCCCCTCCTGCCCTTTGGTCCACATCCGGTAGCACAGCCCCTCGGCCACGCGCCCGGCCCGCCCGCGCCGCTGCTCTGCCTCGGCGCGGCTGACGGGTTCTGTCACCAGCCGGGTCATGCCAGAGCCGGGATCATACCGCGCCCGGCGCGCGCGGCCCGCATCGACGACCACGCGGATATCGGTGATGGTTAACGAGGTTTCGGCAATCGCTGTCGCCAGCACCAGCTTGCGCCCGTGGCCCGCCGGGGCGATGGCCGCGCGTTGCTCGGCAAAGGGCATGGCGCCGTAAAGCGTGTGCAGCCGAACGTCGGCTGGCAGACGGCCAGAGAGCGCGGCGGCGGTCTGGCGTATCTCGCCTTCGCCGGGAAGGAACACCAGCATGCCGCCCTCGGTTTCCGCCAGCGCGATAAGAACCTGATCGGCCACCGCCTGCGGCAAGCGCACCCCGCGCGCCACCGGCCGATCCAGCCAACGCGTTTCAACCGGAAAGGCGCGACCCTCGGCGGTCAGCATCGGCGCATCGCCCATCAATGCAGCAACCGGCGCGGCATCCAGCGTGGCGGACATGACGACAAGTTGTAGCTCGGGGCGAAGGGCGGCGCGGACCTCAAGCACCATTGCAAGCCCCAGATCGGCATTGAGCGAGCGTTCGTGAAACTCGTCAAAGATCACCGCGCCGATGCCCTCAAGTGCGGGATCGGCCTGCAACATGCGGGTCAGAATGCCTTCGGTCACAACCTCGATACGGGTTTCAACACTGACCTTTGCCTCACCCCGGATACGATAGCCTACCCGCTGCCCAACTGTTTCGCCCAGCGTTTCAGCCATCCGCTCGGCCGCCGCGCGGGCGGCAAGGCGGCGGGGTTCCAGCATGACGATGCGGCCCTGAACCTGATCCAGCAGCGCCAGTGGCACACGGGTTGTCTTGCCCGCGCCGGGCGGGGCTTGCAGCACGCACTGGCCATGCGCGGCCAGCGTGGCGCGGATCTCGGGCAGAAGGGAATCGATGGGCAGGGTCATGGGCTGACGTTATGCGGTGGGGCGGGGGCAAGTTCCAGTGCTTCGGGGGTGGTGGCACTGGACAGCACAGCGTGAGCAAGGCAAGACAGGCCACAATTAAGTGACGAGGGAACAATGGACGATCTCGCCGATCACATTCTCAAGGCCGACAGGCGGGCGCTTGCGCGGGCCATCACGCTTGTGGAAAGCACCCGCCGGGACCATCGCACAAAGGCCACGGCGCTTCTGGATACGCTGGCGGGTCACCGACGCGAAGCGCTGCGGATCGGCCTTTCGGGCACGCCCGGTGTCGGCAAATCCACCTTTATCGAAGCCTTCGGCATGGCGCTGTGCGAAAAGGGCCTGCGCGTGGCCGTGCTTGCGGTGGACCCGTCGAGCGCGCGCACCGGCGGTTCCATTCTGGGCGACAAGACGCGGATGGACCGGCTGGCGCGCCACCCCAACGCCTTCATCCGTCCCTCGCCCAGCCAGACGCATCTGGGCGGCGTGGCACGACGCACGCGTGAGGCAGTGGCGCTATGCGAGGCTGCCGGGTTCGACGTGATCCTGATTGAAACGGTGGGCGTGGGTCAGTCGGAAACCGTGGTGGCCGAATTGTGCGATGTCTTCCTGCTGCTGCTGGCCCCGGCGGGGGGCGATGAATTGCAAGGCGTCAAGCGTGGCATCATGGAGGCCGCCGATATCATTGTCGTAAACAAGGCCGATGGCGACCTGAAGGCCACGGCAACCCGCACCTGCGCCGATTACGCGGGCGCGCTGCGGTTGTTGCGCCGTCGCCCGCAAGACCCGCCGGGCTTTCCCAAGGCGATGACGGCCTCGGCGCTGGAGGAGCGCGGGCTGGAACAGGTCTGGGCCGAGATCCGGGCGCTGACCGACTGGCGCCGCGCCGAGGGCCATTGGGCGGCGCGGCGCGCTGCGCAGGCCCGCCACTGGTTCGGCGAGGAGGTGCGCCAGGCGTTGCTGGCGCGGCTGGAAACCCCGCTTGCGCGCGCGCGGATGAACGAACTGGCAGAGGCCGTAGCGCGTGGTGAGGCCAGTGCCGGGGCTGCGGCACGAGAGATGCTGGATGCTCTGGAAGGCGGAAGCGCGCACCACTCCCCCCTTGACGCCAGCCCGCAATCCCCCTAATAGCAGCCAATCAGATTCCGGGCGCTGCCAAAGCGGCGCCTTTTGTGTTGACGGGCGACGCCAGCCCACCCGAACAAGACGAGGACAAAGACATGTCGCGCCGTTGCGAATTGACCGGAAAGGGCCCGATGACTGGCAACAATGTCAGCCACGCCAACAACAAGTCCCGCCGTCGCTTCCTGCCGAATCTGGTAGATGTGACGCTGGCATCGGAATCACTGGGTAAAGCCTACTCGCTGCGGATTTCCGCATCGGCGCTGCGCTCGGTAGATCACCGTGGCGGGCTTGATGCCTTCCTTGCCAAGGCCCGCGACGAAGAACTGTCGCCGCGCGCGTTGAAGATCAAGAAAGACGTGGCGAAAGCCGCAAAGGCTGCACAGGAAGCACCGGCCGCAGCCTGAGCACTTCTGGGACACACTGTTTAAAGGCCCCGCTTCGGCGGGGTTTTTTGTTTTGGCCTTGTGAACCCTGGCGGGCAATCAGCCGTTTTCGCGCAAGATCGCACCTGCCAGATACAGCGAGCCGCAGATCAGAACGCGCGCCTGCGGGTCACGGGCGGTAATCCTCGCCAGCGCGGCAGCGACCGATTCGGCTTCGTCTGCGCTGATCCCGGCACCGATTGCCGCTTCGGCGGTGGTCGATGCGGGCAAAGTGTTGGCTTCGCCGGGGATCGACACTGCGAATAACCCCTCGGCATGCCCGGCAAGCGGCGCCATGAAGCTGCGGACGTCCTTGGTGTTGAGCATACCGCAAATCAGCCAGGTGGGCCGGTCAGGCAACCGCGCCAGCGTGTCGGCAATCGCCTGCCCCGCCGCCGGGTTATGCCCGCCATCAAGCCACAGCTCGGCCAGCGGAGCCGCCTCAACCAGCGGGCCGTTGCGCAGGCGTTGCATGCGGGCGGGCCATTCAGCGCGCGACACCGCACCCTCGAATGCCGCTTCACCTGCCCCAAGAAAGCGCAACGCCGTCAGCGCGGCACCGGCATTCTGCAACTGATGGGGCCCCGGCAGGTTGGGTAGCGACAGGTCCAGCAACCCGGTTTCATCCTGATAGACCAGCCGCCCCATTTCCTCGGTCACATGCCAGTGCTGTCCATATGCCAGCAGCGGCGCACCCAGCCTGGCCGCCCGCGCCTCGATCACCTCAAGCCCTTCATCGGCCTGCGGCCCCACAACGCAGGGTACCCCGCGCTTGATGATCCCGGCCTTTTCGCCCGCAATCTCGGCCAGCGATTCGCCCAGATACTGCTGATGATCCAAAGACACCGGCGTGATGATGGTCAGCGCCGGTTTGTCGATAACATTCGTGGCATCCAGCCGCCCGCCAAGGCCCACCTCAAGCAAGGTGTAATCGGCGGGACTGCGGGCAAAGGCCAGCAGCGCGGCGCAGGTGGTGATTTCAAAATAGGTGATCGGTGCGCCGGCATTGGCCACGTAGCATTCATCCAGAACCGCGCTCAGCGCGTCTTCCGCGATCAGGCTTCCCGCCACCCGGATACGTTCATGAAAGCGCGCCAGATGCGGCGAGGTATAGGCATGAACGCGCTTGCCCTCGGCCTCCAGCCCGGCGCGGATCATCGCCTGGGTGGAGCCCTTGCCATTGGTGCCCGCGATATGGATCACCGGCGGCAGATCGCGCTCAGGATGGCCCAGCGCTGCCAGAAGCCGCCAGACCCGGTCCAGCGTCAGGTCGATGATCTTGGGATGCAGCGCCATCATCCGGGCAAGGATGGCGTCAGATGTCGGCGCGCTCACGGCTGGTTGTCAGACGCGGGTTGGGGGGCCGGTTCCTGCGATGCGGGGTCAGGCGGGGGAAGATCACCGGCCACGGCAGGCGGCTGGCCGGTCAGCATGCGCAGGATGGTGACAAGCTCAGCACGCATCTGCGTGCGAGGGATGACACGGTCAAGCATGCCGTGATCCAGCAGATACTCGGCGCGCTGAAAGCCTTCGGGCAGTTTCTCGCGGATCGTCTGCTCGATCACGCGCGGTCCGGCGAAACAGATCAAGGCGTTCGGTTCGGCGATCTGGACATCGCCCAGCATCGCATAGCTGGCGGTCACGCCGCCGGTGGTCGGATGGGTCAGCACGCAGATATAGGGAAGACCCGCTTCTTTCAGCATCTGCACGGCCACCGTGGTGCGGGGCATCTGCATCAGCGACAGGATGCCTTCCTGCATCCGCGCGCCGCCAGCGGCCGAAAACAGCACCAGCGGGCGCTTTGTTTCCACCGCACGTTCGCAGGCGGCAATGATCGCATTGCCGACATACATGCCCATCGAACCGCCCATGAAGGCGAAATCCTGCGCGGCGGCGACGATGGGCGTGCGCCCCACCTCGCCCTCGGCGACCAGCATTGCCTCGCGCTCGCCAGTGGATCGCTGGGCAGCTTTCATCCGGTCAGGGTATTTTTTCTGATCACGGAACTGTAGCGGATCGATGGTGGGCTCGGGCACCGCCACCTCGGCAAAGGTCCCGGCATCGAACAGGCGTTTGAAACGCTCACGCGGGGTGATCGGCATGTGGTGGTTGCAGTTGGTGCAAACCTGAAGATTGTCGCTGAGTTCACGGTGAAACAGCATGGTTCCGCATTCGGGGCACTTGGTCCACAGGTTCTCGGGCATCTCGCGACGCGAGAACAGCGAGTTGATCGTCGGTCGAACGTAGTTGGTGATCCAGTTCATGCCCATGGCCCCTTCTTGGCTGGGTTTTCAGATAAGCGGGCTTGTCCGGAAATGCAATCATAGTCCAGCCTAGCGGCTGCGCAGCCACAGCCGACAGGCCGCCCAGACCGCGACCATCAGCGCCATATCGGCCAGCAAAAGCGGGCGCATGACTTCGGCATGGGCGGCACCTTCGGGCAGTTGAAACAGCGCCAGCCCATCCAGTCCGCCCATCGCCGAAACAAGCAGGATCGCCAGGCAGTTGTTGGCGAAATGCAGCCCCCAGGCCAGCCCCAGCGCCCCGGTGCGCGCCGTCAGATCTGCCGCGATCAGCCCGAACAGGCCGGTGGTGGCAACCACCAGCCAGGTGTTCTCGCCCATTTCGGCCGGGGCGTAATGTGCCAGACCGAACAGCACCGAGGGCAGCACCATCCACACCAGCGGCGTCGCAAAGCGTGCAGCAAGCTGCTGTTGAAGATATCCGCGAAAGACCAGTTCCTCGGCTCCGGTCTGCAAGGCAATCCCCAGAAGCGCCAGCGGCAGGAACGCCAGCCAGACCGGCAGCAGGGTAGCGGGTTCAAGCGCGGGAAGAAACGGTAACAAGGCCAGGCTGAGGCCACCGCCCACCACCAGCATCACCGCAACGCCCAGCGTGAAATCGCGCAACACCACAGCCGGCCGCCCGAACAGGCTGCGCCAGCCGCGTTTGTGCAACAGCCGCGCTGCCGCCCAGGCCCCCAGCGCCATACCGGCGAATGTGCTCAACAGCAGCAACAAGGACCACGGATCGGCGCCCTGACCAATGACATGCAGGCGCAGGCCAAGGCCATCCAGCCCCGAGACAAGCCACAAAAGCCCACCCAGCAGGGCCATCCATGAAAAATAGACCCCGGCGATCAGCCCCAGGCCCAGCGCCAGCCGCCAGATCTGCGGATAGGCGCGGGCAGGGGCGACATAAGCGGCGAAAAGAGGTGGCAGCACGGTTGGTCTTTCTGGAGGGTTGTCTTGCGGGTCGGTTCGCGCGGCATCATGGCGCAGGGGAGCGGCAGGGGCAATCCGGGGCTGGCCGTGACAAGGGGGCGGGGTTACGTTTCCCTCACGGGCGAATGGGGGCGGCATGAGCGGATGGGCAGAATTCGGGGTAGCACTGGCGGTGTTCTTCCTGTCGCATGCGGTACCGGTGCGCCCAGCGGTCAAGGGCGCTATCGCAGGCCGGATCGGTGCGCGCGGTTTCACGGTCGCCTATAGCGTGCTGTCGGTTGCGGTGCTGGCCTGGCTGATCGTGGCGGCGGGGCGCGCACCCTATGTCGCGCTTTGGTATTTCGCGCCGTGGCAGGCATGGCTGGCACTGGCACTGATGGCCCCGGCCTGCGTGCTGGTGGCTGTTGCGCTGGTCTCGGTCAACCCGTTCTCATTCGGGGGGAAGGCCGGGCGATTTGACCCTGAAGCGCCGGGCATTGCGGGTGTATCGCGCCACCCGCTCCTGCTGGCGATCCTGCTGTGGGCGGTTGCGCATCTGGTGGCCAACGGCACGCTGGCGCATGCCGTGTTGTTTGGCTTGTTCGCCGGGTTTGCACTGGCGGGGATGGCGTTGCTGGACCGCCGCCGCCAGCGCGAGATGGGGCGACACATCTGGCAGGCAAAGGCGCGCGCCACCTCATTCCTGCCATTCGCGGCACTGTTGTCCGGGCGCTGGAAACCGCGCCATGCACTGCCATGGCGGGCGGTCGTTGCCGGGCTGGTGGTTTATGTGCTTCTGATTGCGCTGCACCCTCTGGTGATCGGGCCTTCGCCGCTTCCCTGATGCGCAGCGCGGCTCACTCCTTGCCGAGAACGCGCTTGAACCAGCCCTTCTTTTCAGGCGCCTCGCCCTCCGGCGGCTGTTTCTCTTCCTCGGCTTCCGGCCCCTCGACAGCGGTTTGAAAGCGGGCAAAAAAATCATCGGCCATCTTGCGGGCGAACCCGTCGATGATGCGGCTTCCCAGTTGCGCCAGCTTGCCACCGACCTTGGCGTCAACCTTGTAGTGCAAAAGCGTGCCGCCCTCCGCGGGCTCCAGCCGCACCCGTGCCTCGCCGCGCGCGAACCCGGCGGCACCGCCCTTGCCTTCTCCCGCAAGCGTCAGACTTTCGCCCTCAACCCGGTCGGCAAGCGTAACGATGCCGGTAAACCGCGCCTTTACCGGCCCAACCTTTTGCACGACCACCGCTTCGAACCCCTCCTCGGGGGAGCCGGTCAATTCTTCGCACCCCGGCACGGCAGCTTTCAGCACCTCTGGGTCCAGAAGCGCGGCCCAGACAACCTCGGGTGCGGCGTCGATCTGGCGCGCGTCACTCATCTGCATGGCGATTCCTCCTTGATCCCGGCAGTGGGGCGCAGCATAGGCAGATGGGGCAAAGGGTGAAAGGCGGCTTTCGTCTGTCAGACCATGGTCGCATAGAGCAGGCGATTCTGCGCTGTTTCGGGCGCGCGCCGTGGGTGCTATTCTGAAGCCATCCGCAAGGAAGCCCGCCCATGACCGTCACATCGTCCGATACCGCGCCCAATCTTCCGCCCGCCTTCATCACCCGCGCACTGGTGGTCGATGACCATCCGCTGTTTTGCGACGCGCTGGCGCTGACCCTTCGTGCACTGGCAGGCGTGGGAGAGGTGGAGACGGCCCATACCCTTGCAGCCGCGCTGGCGCGGATCGAGGGCGGCCCGGGGCCTGATCTGGTGCTGCTGGACCTTGACCTGCCCGATGTCGAAGGGCTGGAAGGGCTGTTGAGGCTGCGTACGGTGGCACCGGGGCTGCCGGTGCTGGTGGTTTCGTCGATGGCCGAAGCGCCGCTTATCAATGCGGCACTGGCGGCGGGCGCAGCGGGCTTTGTGCCCAAACATTCCGGGCGCGAGGTGTTTCGCACAGCGCTTTTCACGCTCGCTGAAGGGCGGATCTTCCTGCCCGAGGGCTTTGCACGCAATTCCGAAGCGACCGAGGCACAGGATGCCGTCGCCCGGCTGGCGCAACTGACGCGCCAACAAGCGCGCATTCTCGAACTGCTCTGTCAGGGCCGGCTGAACAAACAGATCGCCTGGGAACTGTCGATCGCCGAAACCACGGTCAAGGCGCATGTGACAGCGATCATGCGCAAGCTCGGCGTGCAAAGCAGAACCCAGGCAGTGCTTATGGCGCAACAGGCACGCTTCGCGGCGTTTGTGCCCGAGGGTTAGCCGCTGGCCTTTGGCAGGTTGTCGCTGACGCGAAACCCCGCTGGAATGGTATCGCGCCCCTCAAGCAGCAGATCGGCCATCACCTCGGCCAGTTTGGGGGCCATGCCGAAACCGATCTTGAAGCCGCCGTTCATCACATAGTGCCCCGGCCGCCCCGGCCACGCCCCCAGCACCGGCGCGCGTGACGGGCTGCGCGGGCGCAGACCGGCCCAGCGATCCAGCACCGGAGCCTCGGCGAGATCGGGCGCCAGCGCGCGCGCGCGGCTGATCAGGGCTTCCAGCTGCGCGTCGGTGGTGTCGGGCGCATCAAACACACGCTCGGACGTGGAGCCGATCGCCAAAGTGCCATCCGCATGCGGCACCAGATGCACCCCCTCGGCAAAGACCTGCGGCGCGTCCCGCCAGTCTGCTTTCAGCAAGGCTGCCTGCCCCTTGACCGCACCACCCATTGGCACACCCATATCCGCCCCTAACGTCTGCAACCCGGCGGCCCCCGTCGCCCAGATCACCGGCAGATCCGGCGGCGGCGTGTCACCGCGCCTGATCTCGCCCCCCAGCGCGGTGATTGCCGCCGCCAGCGCCACACCGGCACGGCGCGGCGACAGGCGGGCGGCAAGGGTATCGTGCACCACCATGCCGCTTGGGCTTCGCAGCCCGAGGCCCGGAACCGTATCAACCGGGCAGACACGCCACTCGGCCAACCCCTGCCAAAGCGCTTTCGCGTTCTCCGCCCGGCTGCGAGCCAGGTCGACGGCGGCGGCATCGGCCAGAGGCTGCACACGGCCAAGCCTCGCATAACCCGCATCCTGCCCGCCGATTCGCACGACATCGGCCCAGAAACCCGCCGCCATGATCAGGCTGTCGAACTGAAAGGCTTTCTTGGCGTTCCACTGTTCCGGCACATGCGGAGCCAGCGCGCCGACCAACCCGCCCGAGGCACCAGCACCGATCCGGTCACGTTCGATCACCACCACCCGCGCCCCGCGCCGGGCCAGCGAAAAGGCCGCACAAAGGCCGAAAACGCCCGCCCCCATCACCGCGATTTCGGCCATTGCCAATCCCTTTCCCGCACGCCATGGTCCCGCCAGCCCTAGCCGAGACGCACCTCATGCGCCACCCCACCCCCCTTTCCTGGACCGAAAACGGCACGCCCGTCAGCACCCGGTTCGATGATCCCTATTTCACCGTCGGGGCCGGGCTGGCGGAAACGCGGCATGTGTTTCTTGCGGGAAACAACCTGCCATCGCGGCTGTGCGACGGCTTTCATATCGCCGAGCTGGGTTTCGGAACCGGGCTGAACCTGCTGGCAGTGCTGGAAGGCTGGCAAGGTCCGGGGCGGTTGCGCTTCACCTCGTTCGAGGCCTTCCCCCTGCCACCCGAAGACATGGCGCGCGCGCTGGCAGCATTCGATCTGCCGGGCGCGGCGGCGCTGGTGGCGGCATGGGAGCAGGCGCAGGGGCCGGTGCGGGTGCTGGAATTGCCGGGGGTTCGCGCTGAAATCCTTATCGGTGACGCAGGTGAAACCTTGCCGCGCTGGTCTGGCCGGGCCGATGCCTGGTTTCTTGACGGCTTCTCCCCCGCCAAGAACCCCGAACTGTGGAATGAGGCGCTGATGACCGAGGTCGCGCGCCATACCGCACCCTGCGGCACATTTGCCACCTATACCGCTGCGGGCCATGTACGCCGCGCACTGGCGGCGGCTGGCTTTACTGTTACCCGCCAGCCCGGTTTTGGCCGCAAGAAACACATGACCAGCGGTTGGCTGGAAGGGGATGCGACATGACCGACCAGAACACCAAGCTGGGCATCTGGCTGATGGTCGCAACCACCTTTGTTTTTGCCATCCAGGACAGTATCTCGCGCCATCTCGCGTCGGAATACAATGTCTTCATGGTGATCATGATCCGCTACTGGTTCTTCGCCGCCTTCGTCATCACGATTGCCGGGCGGCAGGCGGGCGGCATCCGGCAGGCGGCACGCAGCAAACGCCCCCTCAGCCAGATCTTTCGCGGCCTGCTTCTGGCAGCCGAAGTCTGCGTGATGGTCGCGGGGTTTGTAGTGCTGGGTCTGGTGGAAAGCCACGCTGTCTTTGCCGTCTATCCGCTGCTGGTTGCCGCACTTTCCGGTCCGGTGCTGGGCGAAAAGGTTGGATGGCGGCGATGGATTGCCATCGGCATCGGTTTTGTCGGCGTGCTGATCATCCTGCAACCGGGCTTTGGCGTCTTTCATCCGGCGGCGCTTATTCCGCTTCTGGCAGCCTTCATGTTTGCGCTCTACGGACTGATGACGCGCCATGTCTCGCGTCAGGACAGCGCGGCGGTCAGCTTTTTCTGGACGGGAGTGGCAGGCGCGGCCTTTACCACGCTGATCGGCGTCTGGTTCTGGGAGCCGATGCAACCCGGCGATTGGGCCTGGATGGGCGTTCTGTGTCTTACCGCCGCGCTCAGCCACTGGCTTCTGATCCGCGCCTATGAAGTGGCCGAGGCCAGCGCCATCCAGCCCTTCGCCTATCTGCAACTGGCTTTTGTCAGCGTCATCGGCATAGGCTTCTTTGGCGAAACGCTTCGACCGAACGTGGCCCTTGGCACGGTGATCGTCGTCAGCGCGGGGCTGTTTACGCTGTGGCGCGCCCGGCAGAAGGCGAGAACATGAAGGTTCTGCTTCTCTGCCCGGGAAATATCTGCCTTTCATCCGGTACGCATGGCAGGGTTTCCTGCTCGTGCCGGGACCGGCCGCGACGCGCCCGACCTTTCAGAGGCCGGTAACGTCAAAGCGGTTGTCAACGCGAAAGAACCCGCCAGCGCCTCGGCGCTGACGCATCTTTCACATGGCGTGTTGAACGGAACTCAACGAACGCAACTGCGCTCCGCGGCCTCACCAAAAGCGCGGTAACGCCGCCAGAATTCATTGTCAGCCGAACTGCGCGACATGCGAACAGATTGCGCCTCGTCCGGGTTGGCGAAGAAGCGCGCGGCGCGGCGCTGCTCCGCACGCGTCAGAGTCTGGCTGGCGACGGCATCAATACAACGACACAGGGCGCGGTTTGCGCCCGGACGGTCCGAGCGGTTGCAGGCATTCTCGACCGGGCCTGCAAGCGCTGCGGCGGGCGCCAGCAAGGCCAGCGACATGATCGCGGTCAATACGGTGGTTTTCATCACTGCCTCTGTCCTCTTCTGGATTTTCTGCGGCCTTTTTCGCCGTCTTTCGTTCTGCGCAAGTCCTGTCCACGCTTACCAAAAAAGGCGCGATTCGACAACCGCTACCGCTTGCGCGAGATCGTCGCAGGAACGCTAGACCTGCGATGCGCGCCATTGCAACGCCGCCCCGAAATGCTAGTGTGCCGACGGCTTTGGCGCTTGTGGCCGTGGGGGGGAAAATGGCTGATTGGGATTACATCATTGTCGGGGCGGGCACGGCGGGTTCGCTTCTGGCCAATCGGCTGAGCACAAAGGCCCGCGTGCTGCTGCTGGAAGCGGGGGGGCGCGACAATTACCTCTGGATCCATGTTCCCATCGGCTATCTCTATTGCATCGACAACCCGCGCACAGACTGGCGCTTCCGCACGCGGGCCGAACCGGGGCTGGAAGGCCGGAGCCTGCTTTACCCGCGCGGCAAGGTGTTGGGCGGCTGTTCGTCGATAAACGGAATGCTGTACCTTCGGGGACAGGCCGCCGATTACGATCACTGGCGGCAAATGGGCAATTCCGGCTGGGGCTGGGATGATGTCTTGCCCTATTTCCGCAAGCATGAGGATTACGCCGCTGGCCCCGCCGACCCCGAAATACACGGCACGGGTGGAGAATGGCGGGTCGAAAACCAGCGCCTGCACTGGGAAGTGCTGGATGATTGGGCACGCGCGGCACAGACCTGCGGCATTCGCGCCAGCGAAGATTTCAACACCGGCGACAATGAAGGTGTGGGATATTTCAAGGTTAACCAGCGTTCTGGCTGGCGCTGGAACGCGGCACGGGCGTTTCTGGCCCCGGCGCGGCGCCGTGAAACACTGAAGATCGAAACCCAGGCCCATGCCCAGGGCTTGATCTTTGAGGGAGCGCGCTGCGTCGGGGTGCGCTATCGGCGCGGCGATACTGTTCACGAGGTGCGTGCGCAGGGCGAGGTGATCTTGTGTTCCGGGGCGATCGGCTCGGCGCAACTTTTGCAGCTGGCAGGCATCGGCCCCGGTTCCTTCATGCAATCGATGGGAATCGATGTGCGCCGGGATTGCGACACGGGTGAGAATCTGCAGGATCATCTGCAGTTGCGGCTGGCCTACAAGGTTGCAGGCGCAAAGACGCTGAACACCATGACACAAAGCTTGTGGGGCAAGGGCCGGATAGCGCTTGAATATGCGTTGCGCCGAACGGGGCCAATGTCGATGGCGCCCAGCCAGCTGGGTGCCTTTGCTCGCTCCGGACCAGATGTCGAACGGGCCGATCTGGAATATCATGTGCAGCCGCTCAGCCTTGACGCGTTCGGGCAGGATCTGCACGCCTTTCCTGCGATTACCGCCAGCGTCTGCCAGCTTCGCCCGCAAAGTCGAGGTCATGTTCGCCTGACGTCGCCCGACCCGATGGCGGCACCCGAGATTGCGCCGAACTACCTGTCGGCCGAGGCCGATCGCCACATCGCCGCCCGCGCCATTCGGCTGACCCGCAAGATCATGCAGGCCGAGCCACTGGCCCGCTACCAGCCTGAAGAGTTTCGCCCCGGGCCACAAGCACAAACCGAAGAAGAACTTGCGCGCGCCGCCGGACAAATTGGCACGACGATCTTTCATCCGGTCGGAACCGCGCGCATGGGCACTGATCCCGGCGCGGTGGTGGGGCCGGACTTGCGGGTGCACGGCATTGCGGGGCTGCGGGTTGCTGATGCCTCGATCATGCCTGCCATCACCAGCGGCAACACCAATTCGCCAACCTTGATGATCGCGGAGAAGGCCGCAGATATGATTCTGCGTGCCGGAGCCCCTGCAAGGTAGAAGCGCGCATCTGGCCGTCAACGCACCACAAGGTCTGCGTGCAGCGCCCCTGCCGCGCTGATTGTGTTGAGAATGTCGATCATGTCCCGCGGGCCGACACCCAGCGCATTCAGCCCGGCGATCACTTCGGCCAGCGTTGCACCGCCCTGAACTTCGGCCAAGCCGATGCCAGGCATCTGCTCGATCTCCGCAAGGGTTCGAGGCACGACGACCACCTCGCCCGGTGTAAACGGATTGGGTTGAACTGCGATTGGGGCCTCTTCGACCCGCAGCGTCAGCCCGCCTTGCGCAACCGCAACGCGACTGATGCGCACCTCCTCTCCCATAACGATCGTGCCTGACCGTTGATCAATCACCACTCGCGCCCGTGAACCGGGAGAAACCGCCAGATTTTCAATCTGGCTCAGCGCATGGGCAGCCGAAGCCTGACGCGTGGCCGGAATATCCAGCACCACGGTTCCTGCATCCTGCATCGCCGCAGCCGGTCGGCCGAAATGGCCATTGATTACCTGTTCGATCCGCAACGCCGTGGTGAAATCGGCTTGACGCAATGCCAATCTGATCCGCGAAAGCGAAGTCAGCTCGAACTCCACCTCGCGCTCCACCCGCGCGCCGCCGGGAATCGTGCCTGATGTCGGCACCCCCTGGACAACCTGTGCAGCCTCGCCGCGCACCGAAACCCCACCGGCGATCACAGCCCCCTGCGCCACGGCATATATCTGTCCGTCAGCCCCGTTCAACGGTGTCATCACAAGAGTGCCGCCAAAGAGGCTGGCAGCATCGCCGATAGCAGAAACCGTAACGTCCACGCGCGATCCGGTGCGCGCGAAAGGCGGCAGCGATGCCGTGACCAACACAGCCGCGACATTGCGCGGTCGAAACTGTTCGCCGGTCACATTGACGCCCAGGCGCTCAAGGATATTGGCCATTATATCTTCGGTGAACGGTGCGTTCCGAAGCCCGTCGCCGGAGCCGTTCAAGCCAACGACCAGACCGTATCCAATCAGATCGTTGCCACGAACGCCATCGAACTCAACCAGATCCTTCAACCGAATTCCGGCCGATGCAGCCTGGGCCAGGAGCATGGCGACCAAGGCGATCACGATCCGTGCGATCATCGCAGATACTCCAGCAACGAAATCCGTGAGACCCTGGCTGTCACGGCATAAAGAGTTTCCAGCCGATAACGTGTTTCCTCAAGCAGGCTCGCCGATTCGAAAGGGTCAGTGCCGATCAGCCGGTCGCGAGCAACGACCAGCGCATCCTTCTCGAACGACAGCCTTTGTATGCGTTGCTCCAGAAGTTCCTGCCCAAAACCGATCCCGGCCTGGAGTGCGATGACAGCCTCGCCATTTGACTCGATCATTTCCATTGTGAGATTGGCCAATGCCCGGGTCTCAGTTCTTTCAAGAACAAGGGTTTGATCATTCAACAAAGCACCCATCGCAGCGGCCATCAGATGCCGACGGATTGCCGGATCTGCGGCGACGGGCAAGGTTGGACCGGCTTCGAAATCATCGACAGAGCCGCCCGGCGAGTTTCCAGCGCCTTGGTAGATCAGCGTCTCGAACAGCCCACCCGGATCAAAGAAGAAGCTCTCAAGGGCGTCCGAAATTTCCGCAGCGCTGGTCAGGCCCGCAACTGAGGTACTGACAGCTGACAGGATTTCGTCTGCGGGCACCAGCGGTGCGCGATCGACGGCGGCGCCGGCGAAAAGCGTTCGCCCAGCCACGCTGGTCGACAGAACTGAAACCATGTCGCCTAACGCCACCCGTGCCGACGCACCGACTGACGCATAACTCTGATCTCCTGAATCGGCGAACACAGCGGTCAACACCTGATTGGAAAGCAATGAGCCGAGCGCCGAAATACGCCCCAGAGCAGTTTGCGCGGCCTCAAGCATCGTCTCGTTCTGGCCGATGATCAGGTCATAGGTAGCGATCCGCGACAAGCGAGACTCGATCACCGAAAGCTCTCCCAGATCACCACGCAGATGGCGTTGCGGGGCGTCAACCCTGCCGGTTGTCATTTCTGAGCTGTACTGCGCCATGGCGTTGCGAAGCTGCACACCATTGCGTTGCATCTGGAAGGGAAGCGCAAGGCTGCCAAGAGAAACCCAGGACATGATCAGATCTCCAAAAGCTGGCGCATCAGTTCATCGGCGATCTGAAGGACGCGTGCGTTTGCGGCATAAGCTTTCTCGACAAGCAGCAAGCGCTGCATCTCGGAATCCACATCGACACCCATCGCCAATGACTGGTGTTTCAGTTCGCTATGATAACCTTGGGCGTATCCCGAGCGATCCTCGGCGGCCTGGCGGGCCTGGCTGATACCCGAGATCGTCTGCCCGACATTGTCAGCGAAGTTGCGCGAGGCACTACCAGCTCCGCCGGGCAGAGGGCGCTGCAGGGCTTCGAGCCAGCGCTGTATCTGCTGGTCGTCACCGACCGGCCCCGGAGCCGCAGCCCCGAGCCCTTCGCGCAGCTTCCATAGATCGCCGCCCGACGCAGGTTGAACCGCAGCATTCACAGCGATACGTCCAGCGAGCCCCTGTAATTGCGCCGGGTCCAGCACAAGGCCAAGGTCGGTAAACAGGCCGGGCTGGCCGGGTACCGAACTCGGGTCGGTCACCGGGTCTTCGAACCTCTGCACAAGGCTTTCCGCAATCTGATCAAGCGCTGATTGCGCAGCGGGCGCATCGACATCGCGGATTGCGAAACTGACACTCAGCCGGCCACCAGAAAGCGGACTGTTTTCACCGGTCGAAATCGGAATGCCATTCACGCTCAACCCCGAAAGACTTCCGGCGCCAACGCTCATCGACGCGGCCATCCCCGGACTGGCCGTGAAGGAAAGGACGGCAGTTTTTGTGTCCAGCAACAGATGGCCACCTTCGCTATAAAGTGCGATTCGGCCATCAGGATGATGAAACTCCTTGACTGGTATGATCTCGGAAAGAGTGTCGATCAGTTTTTGCCGCTCATCCATCAAGCCAAGTGGTTCATGGCCTGTCGCCTGCAACTTGGTGATGTCCTTGTTAAGCTTGGCGATTCTTTCGAGCCCATGGTTCATCGCTTCAACATCCTGCGCAATCTGCGCATCGGCATTCTGACGCAGCGCCTGAACCTGGTTCTCCAGTTGATTGAGGTGGCCCACGAGATCATTGGCGGCATCCACGACTGACGCCAGGCGATGATCAAGGTCGGGGCGCGCTGCCGCCGAGATCATTGCGCTTTCAAGCATCGCAACCTTTCCTGTCAGGCCATGCGGATCTCCTGGAAGGCCGATCGATTGTTCAATTCTGGCCCAGAACTCAAACTGTGCACTGGTTCCGGCGGCGGAACCTGCGGACTGGCGCATCAGTCCGACAAGAACGGGATCAGTCTGCCGCTCGACCCCGACGACACGAACGCCGCTGCCAACCCCACCCAGAACCGTAGAGCTGAGCATCATCTGACGTGGAGCGTAGCCGTCGGTCAGGGAATTGGCGACATTGGCGGAGATTACATTGATCGCCCTGGTTTGAGCGGCCAGGCCGGACATGGCGGCCGAGATGGCGCTATTAATGCTCATCTGTCACTCCTCTGGCTGTGCCGGGTCAGCGTTTGATGTTGGTCGTTTCCTGCAACATCTCATCGACCGTCTGGATAACCTTGGCATTCGATGAATAGGCACGCTGTGTCTGGATCATGTTGGTAAGTTCATTGGCAATGTCGGTCGCCGATTCCTCGCGTGCGAAACCAAGCAGATCGCCTGTAGGCCCGTCGCCGGCATTCCACAGGAACATTGGGCCGCTGGCCTCGGAGACGCGGTAGGTTTGAGAGTCAAGTGAGATCAAACCATTAGGGTTCGGAACATCGACAAGCGGAATCTGCGCGATTGCCCGGACAAGCCCGGAATCATAGATACCGCGCAACATGCCATCCGGGTCCACCTGGACGCTGAGCAGCGACTGGACAGGTGAGCCGTTTTTGGTAATCGACACCGGCGTGAAGTTGGAGGCCATCTGCGTGACAGCATCACCACTGTTCAGCTGTCCAATATTGAGGTTGATCGTCTGCGTTCCGATGGTAACCGCAAGATCACCCGTTGCCGGGTCATAGGGCGCACCTGCTCCGGCAGCCGGTTGCGAAACTGCCATCAGGCGCCCGGCGTTCGGCGGCGTGTCGTCGAATTCAAAGACATACTCGCCAACCACTGCGCCGCTGGCCGAGTCGGTTATGGTAACCGTCCATTCATTGGATGTGCCAGTCGCCGGAATGACGGGCGTGAAGCGCATGTTCAGTGATTCAGCAGAGCCGAGCGCATCGAAATACTCCAGCGTCACGTCATGCGAATCGCCACTGCCGCCTTCGCGGGTTGCCATGGCAGGAAGATTGGCCCGCAGATTAATCTGCGTCGTCGGGTCAGAATTGAACTGCGTGCGGTTGATCTGTATCGGTTGCAACCCACCCGCCGTATCGCGCGAATAGGTGGCGACAGAGCCATCGGGGTTGGCGGGCCAGCCCAGCAGCACAAGACCATGTTCATTACGCAAGATACCTTGGGCATCCGGGCGGAACGAACCGGTTGTAGCCAACATCATCGGCGTATTGCCCTGGCTGTTTGTCGTCACCGGCAGGAAGCCGCGCCCATTGACCGCCAGGTCGGTGGGGTTGGCGCTGGAACTGAGGGCACCGCGCTCGTCAATCAGGCGCGTGGTCGAACTGCGCACGCCACCTGCCATATAGGCACCAGCCCCGCCCGACGACAGGATCATGGACTGGAACGACACGCTCTGGCGCTTGTACCCTGCCGTTGCCGAATTGGCGATATTGTCCGAGATTACCGAAAGACGGGTCGAATTGGCATTGAGCCCCGAGATGCCCGCGTTAAACGAAGAGTAGAGGGTAGACATTGACCAACCTTTCTAGCCTGTGCCGGTTTCGCTCGACACTGCATGAACGGTATTAATGCCCCCCTAACGCAAACAGCGTTTTCGTTGCCCTTCTCACTCTCCCCTGCGAAGCAATATCAACTCCAAGCGGTTGTTGCGCACTGACATTGGATTACGCATTACCCTTCGTCGATCGGCATGACCCGTGACACGCGCCATGCGCGTTGGATCAAGCCCTTGATTTTCCATCAATACGCGCATCCGCTCTGCCCGAGTAAGCGACAATGACCAGCGCGGGTCATTCATCTGAACAATGGTGTAGGTGCGCGTGTGCCCTTCGACAGCGAGCGGATTCTCCGTCATGCGGAACACCTCGACCAGGATGGAGGAGAGGACTGCCAGCACAGGAAGAGGCGTGTCAGTATCAGAATCAAAGAGCGGCGCTTCGGGAAGATCAAACAGTTCGATCACCAGCCCCTCATCCGTCACCCGCGTCAGAACGTGTCGCAGTGCCTCGCTCATGACCGCGCTTTCGGCACCAAGTCCGTCCAGCCTTTCCTGTATGACCTCGAAGGATTCAGCCTCGGACCGGTCATCTGAGGCATCCATCGTGTTGCCTTGATTGGTCTCTGGCCCCAGATCATCAGCGGAATGGATATCATTGCCGCCGAACATCCCGCTGCCCCCTGAAGAACTGCGGTTGATCGGAATCGATGGCGTGAAGTAATCTGCCAACCCTCGGCGTTGCGATTCTGTTGTAGCGCCCAGCAACCACATCATCAGAAAGAACGCCATCATGGCCGTGACAAAGTCGGCATATGCCACCTTCCACGCACCACCATGGTGACCATAGCTGGTCACAGTTTTCTTTCTTTTGATGATGATTGGCGCGGCTTGGTTTTGCCGGCTCATCCCACCACCTGTTTCACTTCACCCACATTCGGGAATAGCAAACAGGTATGAACCTGCAGTTAACAGCCTCAGGGCAACAGCGGGCGGCGCCCTTTCGGACCAAGGGTGAAAACGCCCTCCTCCTCAATCACCACCGCGGTCAGCGGCCCGCCATAGGCCGCGCGCGTGTCGATATTGACGCGGTTGCCATAATGCGTGGCGGTCTTGATTGCAGTGTGGCCGTGCACCACCAGCCATGGATGAGGCGCAGAATACTCGTGAAACGGGGCGCGAATCCACAGAAGGTCTGTCTCTGTCTGATCTTCAAGAGGAACGCCTGGACGGATACCGGCGTGAACGAACAACACCCTGCCGCGCTGGAAAGAGCTCGGCAAACCGGCAAGAAACTCACGATGCGCAGCGGGCACGCGTTGCACGGCCTCGGCATGTACAGGTTCCACCGGACGATCGGCTGCATTCGCGACACCATACGACGTCAAGGTCGGGCCGCCGCCGATTGCCGGATGCAGGTAGCTGTAAAGCGACCGAAGGCCCGGATCCTGCGCTTGCGGATCATCAAGAAAGGTTGTGAACATGCGGTCATGGTTGCCTTTCAGGACTACCCAGTTCTTGCCCGCCTGCTGCCCTTGCATGAGAAACGCAATCACCCCGGCCGAATCGGGTCCGCGATCGACCAGATCACCCAGATGAACGACCGGAGCTTCTGTATCGCCGACACGTGCGCGGTCAGCCAAGATCCAGTCATGGACCTGCTCAAGCAGGCTCAGATGGCCGTGAATGTCGCCGATTGCATAACTGCGCATGTCATTCCCGTTTCATCTTGCCCGAAATACGCTGGGGGGTGAATTGGCGAAGCCAAGAGGGGGGCAAAGCCCCCCTTTTCGCCGCCCCTCAGGCCACGTCGAACTGCATGGGCCGAACCTGCCGGAACATGCCGGTGTTGCGCAAGGTTTCGACCACCTTCGGGTCGATCGGTTGATCGAGATACAAAAGCGCAATCGCAGCCTGGCCCACGCCCGAACGTCCCAGGGTAAAGTTCGCGATGTTCACGCCGTTCTTGCCCATGGTGTTGCCCAACAGGCCAATGATACCCGGCACGTCCTCGTTGCTGGTATAAAGCATATGCGCACCGATCTCGGCATCGATGTTAATGCCCTTGATCTGGATGAAACGTGGCTTGCCATCGCTGAAAACCGTCCCGGCGACCGAGCGTTCGCGGGTGTCGGTGACAACGGTCAGCTTGATGAAACCATCGAAAACGCCCGTTTTCTCCTGCCGCGTGGTGGAAAGCTGAACACCGCGTTCCTTGGCCAGAACCGGGGCGGAGACCATGTTCACATCTGGGTTGGAAGCCTTCATAACCCCTGAGATCACCGCGCAATCAAGAGCCTTGAGGTTCATCTCCGACACTATACCATCGTAAAGCACATTGATGGCACGGATCGGCTCGTCGGTGAGTTGGCCCACAAAGTCACCCAGATGGCCTGCCAGTTTCAGCCACGGCCCCATCACGGCAGCCTCTTCGGCAGTGACCGAAGGCATGTTGAGCGCGTTCTGCACCGCGCCCGTCAGCAGATAGTCTGACATCTGCTCGGCCACCTGGATGGCGACGTTTTCCTGTGCCTCGGTGGTCGAGGCGCCCAGATGCGGCGTCACCACCACATTGGGCAGGTTGAACAGTGGCGACTCCGTCGCCGGTTCAATAGCGAACACGTCAAAGCCCGCGCCCGCCACATGGCCAGACTTGATCGCCTCGGCCAGTGCGGCCTCATCGACCAGCCCGCCGCGCGCGCAGTTGATGATCCGCACGCCCTTCTTCGTCTTGGCGAGGTTTTCGGCATTCAGGATGTTGCGGGTCTTGTCGGTCAGCGGCACATGGAGCGTGATGAAATCGGCGCGCGCCAGCAACTCGTCCAGTTCGACCTTCTGCACGCCCATGACCTTGGCACGCTCTTCCGACAGGAAGGGGTCATAGGCCACGACCTTCATCTTCAGGCCCAGCGCCCGGTCGCAGACGATGCCGCCAATATTCCCCGCACCGATCACACCCAGCGTCTTGTTGAACAGCTCGGCGCCCATGAAGCGGTTCTTTTCCCACTTCCCGGCATGGGTCGAGGTCGAAGCTTCGGGCAGTTGTCGGGCGACGGCGAACATCATGGCGATAGCATGTTCGGCGGTGGTGACCGAGTTGCCGAAGGGCGTATTCATGACAATCACACCGCGTTTGGACGCGGCAGGGATATCGACATTGTCCACGCCGATCCCGGCGCGGCCGATAACCTTGAGCTTGGTGGCGTTTTCCAGGATCTTCTCGGTCACCTTGGTGGCTGAGCGGATGGCAAGGCCGTCATACTGGCCGATGATATCGGCCAGTTTTTCCTTGTCCTTACCCAGATCGGGCAGGTAATCGACGTCAACGCCACGGTCGCGAAAGACCTGAACGGCGGTTTCGGAGAGTTTGTCGGAAACGAGAACGCGGGGCGCCATGTGCAGGCTCCTTATGCAGGGTTTTGGCGGCCCCCGCAGGCGTTGCGGGGGCTTGGGTCAGGGGGGGTCAGGCCGCTTGCAGCGCAGCGATCTCGGCTTGATAAGCCCATTCGATCCAGGGCATCAGCGCGGCCACATCAGCGGTTTCCACCGTCGAGCCACACCAGATGCGCAATCCCGGAGGGGCATCGCGGTAAGCGCCGATATCCAGCGCCACAGCTTCCTTCTCCAGCCGCTTGGCAACCGCCTTGGCGAAGGCTGCGCCGTCGGTGATACGCGGGTCTGTAAACTTTAGGCAGACCGAAGTGGTGGAAGCCGTGGCCGGGTCTTCGGCCAGATTGGCGATCCAGTCGCGGGCGGCGATGAAATCCCACACCGCCTGCGCGTTGGCATCGGCGCGGGCAATGAGCGCTTGCAGACCGCCCAGTGACTGCGCCCATTTCAGCCCAACCAGATAATCCTCAACCGCCAGCATCGAGGGTGTGTTGATGGTCTCGCCCTTGAAGATACCCTCAATGAGCTTGCCACCCTTGGTCATGCGGAAGATCTTTGGAAGCGGCCATGCGGGCGTGTAGCTTTCCAGCCGCTCAACGGCACGCGGGGACAGGATCAGCACGCCATGCGCGCCCTCACCGCCCAGCACCTTCTGCCAGGAGAAGGTCACCACATCCAGCTTATCCCACGGCAGATCCATCGCAAACGCCGCCGAGGTGGCGTCACAGATCGTCAGGCCTTCGCGGTCAGCCGGGATGGCATCGCCATTCGCCAGCCGCACGCCCGAGGTGGTGCCATTCCAGGTGAACACGACATCGCAGTTGAAATCGACCTCGGCCAGATCAACGATCTGCCCATAGGGCGCCTTGCGCACCGTGGCGTCCAGCTTCAGCTGTTTGACAACATCGGTCACCCAGCCTTCGCCAAAGCTTTCCCAGGCCAGCATTTCGACCGGGCGGGCGCCCAAGAGCGACCACATCGCCATTTCGACAGCGCCGGTATCCGAGCCGGGCACGATGCCGATGCGGTAACCGGCAGGAACGCCCAGCACCGAACGCGTCAGCTCAATGGCCTCGGCAAGCTTGGCCTTGCCGACAGATGCGCGATGCGACCGGCCCAGCGGGGCGTCGGCAAGCATGTCCAGCGAAAAGTTGGGGATCTTGGCACAGGGGCCAGACGAGAAACGCGGATTTGCCGGCCGCGTGGCCGGGGTCTTGGGGTCTGTCATGCTATCCTTCCAGATAAACGCCCCTCGTTGGGGAGGGGTGTCCCACCACCGCAGATACGGCCCGCGCGCCTCTGGCACAAGGGGAAAAATTACACTAAGGCGGCGCTTGATCACCTGAAAACGACCTTCCTGTCCACGATCGGAAACAACCTGATGTTTGTTGTCACCCTCCTGAGCAATCCCGCACGCCCGATTCTGGACGCAACGCATGTCGAATCGTTGCGCAACGCCTGGGGCGGCGGGGCGGCGCGCTGGCTCAACCCGGGCGTGGCCGCGGAATTCGATCTGGCTGAAGTGCCGGACAATCGCTGGCAGGTCTGGGAGGACATGCAGGCACTGGGCATCGACCTTGCAGTGCAATCCGCCGAGGGGCGGCGCAAACGCATGCTGCTGGCCGATATGGACAGCACCATGATTGAACAGGAATGCATCGACGAACTGGCCGATATGGCGGGGTTTGGCGCGCAGGTGGCGGCGATCACGGCGCGGGCGATGAATGGTGAGCTGGAATTCGAACCGGCGCTGCGCGAACGCGTGGCGCTGCTCAAGGGAATGGATGCCAGCGTGATCGACCGTGTTCTTGCCGAGCGCATCACCTATACTCCCGGCGGTCGCGAACTGATCGCCACAATGAAGGCGCAGGGGGGGCATACGGTACTGGTGTCTGGCGGATTCACCGCCTTTTCCGAAAGTGTCGCTGCGCATCTTGGCTTTGACGAGCACCGCGCCAATCGTCTGTTGAACGAGGGCGGCATCCTGACCGGCACCGTGGCAGAACCGATTCTCGGCCGTCAGGCAAAGATCGACGCGCTGCAAGAGGTCAGCGCGCGGCTGGGGATTTCCGAGGCCGAAGTGATCGCGGTGGGCGACGGGGCAAATGATCTGGGCATGCTGCACCGCGCCGGTGCGGGGGTTGCCCTGCATGCCAAGCCCGCCGTGGCGGCACAATGCGATCTGCGCATCAACCATGGCGACTTGACGGCCTTGTTGTATCTTCAGGGCTATGCGATCACGGATTTTGTAAGCTGAACCCGATAAACAACCGCCAAACCGCCATGGCGCGGTAAGCGGTCAACCGGGTGGGTGAAGCGCCTTGAAAAGGCGCTTGCAACGCGATTGAGTAATCGCGTTTCGCCGTTGCCGCTGACGCGGCATCCGGTTCAGATCATCCGCAGCACATCCTTGTCGATCGCCAGCATATAGCCTTGCCGCGAAATATTGCGCACCAGCAGCTCGCTGACAATCTGGTTGCCCAGACTGTCGCGCAGACGCTTGATGCGGGTCGCGCCCGCGGCCTCGTCACAATCCGCTTCGCGCCGCCCGGTGATGACCGATTCCAGTTTAACGCCTGTCAGCATCTCGCCGTCCATCCGCGCCTCTGCCAGCGCAGCAAGGGTTTCTACTGCGGCCTCGGTCAGGTTGAATTCCATGTCGTTGAGATAAACCTTGCGCTCGGCCCGGCTGATCACCAGCGATGACACCTGTATCCCGGCTTTCTGCACCTGCGCCAACCGCCGGTTGAGCGCGATCAGCGCGAGAACCAGCACCAACGCCGTGATCAGAAGCGCGCTGGCAAAAACCAACAGAACAAAGATCACCGACCGATAGCTGACCAGCACCTCTGTGAATGTGGTGCCAGATTGTGCCAAGATCTCCAGAAGCCTCAGCTCAGCCTGTTCGGTCAGGTTGGCATTCTCGGCGAACAGACGTTCGACCTGTGCGTTATAGGTATTTGTGTCGGGCAGGTTCTTGAACAACAGCAACGCCGCCAGCCCCAGAATGGCGACGATGGCGGCCAACCCGGTGACGATGGCGCGCGAACCCGCGCGAGTCAGGTCAGAAACGGAGATGGAATTGTCCTGCACGCTCACTCCTTGAAGCCAGACCCTCGGGGCCGAATGTGGACAAAACATCGACGAGAATCCAGCCGTGTTGTTGCAGGCGCGGACGCAAATGGTTGGCCGCAGCCTGTATATCGCCACAGGCCGACGACGGCAGCTCGGCCACGCCGTAGTGAAAACGCACCGGGTTGCTTTGCTGCGCCCGATAGTCGGCATAGCACTGGGCCGATGCAGGCAGGGCCATCATCAGGGTGACGGTGAGGATCTGAAGGAACAGTCGCATGAACGGTGTCCTGATTAGCAGGAAGGATCAGTGGCGAAACTGGCCGCTTCGGCACTGTTATGCAATATCCGCCCCCGCAAACAGGCCAAAGCGGAACCGTTATCAGATAACCGCATTGCGTTATTGCCTGTCGGAAGCTTTGAGACCGACAATATATGTTATGCTTGGAAGCCTGAACGCTCCTCGACATCAACCGCTCGCATCACCCGATTCGTCCTGTCGCAGACCGTTGCGAGCCTCTCTTGAAGAAAGGACTTACAGATGCGCTCAATTGTTCTTGGCCCCGAGTCGGGTCTCGCCGCCGTGTCACGGAAAGCCTCCAGGCGATTGACGGCGTTCCTTACCGCAGCCGCACTGGTGTTCGCCGGGATCAGTGCCACCGCCACCCCTGCACGATCAGACACCACAGAAGACCTGCTGCGCCTTTTTCTGGGCATCGCCGCCATCGCCGTGGTGGTCAATGCATTTGATGAGCGGCGCACGCCACGCTACATTGACCGCTGGATATTGCCCGACGATTGCCTTGAAACCGTCCGCGTGCGCGGCCGTCATGTCGATACCTACAACGCCCGCTGCCTGGAACGCGCCGGATACCACCGCCTTCCGCAGCATTGCCGGTTGGCGATGCGGACGGACCGGGGCCAGCGCCCCAGCTATCTGGCGCAATGCCTGTATGATGAAGGCTACAGCGCCGAATACCGCTACTACCGTCCCCATCCCCGTTCTGACTATCGCCCCGCGCCAGACTACCGCCCGCGCCCTGACCGCGGCCCCGGCCAACCCGCCACGTTGCCGCGCGCCTGCGAAATGGCCTACCGTCAGGACGGGCGCCGGGTGGAGGGCTATGACGGCGCATGCCTGAGCCGCTATGGCCTGACCGGACTGCCCCGCGCCTGCCGCGTCAGCGACCGCGTCGGCAATCATTACTTCAACGCCCAGTGCCTTATCAATTCCGGCTACCGGCGCGGGCGTTAACAGGTTTGCGCATTCGCCCGGCACTGTCGGACAATTGCGCGCAACCCGGCTCTCCAGGCCGGAACCGGGAGCAGGCTTTGCGGCCTGCTCCCTTTTTCCTTGTTCCGAGCGGCGCGTGATGGCACATCCGGGGCATGAAAGTCGTTGTTTCCTTGCCCGATTTCAGCTTCGAACAGGCAGCCATGGCGCGCGGAGCGCGCGTGGTCGCGGGTGTGGATGAGGTTGGCCGGGGGCCGCTGGCCGGGCCGGTGACGGCCGCGGCGGTGGTGCTGGACCCCGATCGTATCCCCGACGGACTGAACGATTCCAAACGCCTCAGTTCCGCCGCGCGCAATGCCTTGGCTGAACTGATCTTGCTGAATGCCCGCGCAGCCGCCGTGGCGCATGCCAGTGTCGAAGAGATCGATACGATGAACATCCTGCAAGCCAGCCATCTGGCGATGCGCCGCGCGCTGGCCGCGCTCAACCCACTCCCCGACCATGCGGTGATTGACGGCAACCGGCTGCCGGGTGATCTGTGCTGCCCGGCGGAACCCCTGGTCAAGGGCGATGCGCGTTGCCTCTCGGTTGCTGCGGCCTCTATCCTGGCGAAGGTCGCGCGCGACCGGATCATGACGGATCTGGCCCGCGACTGGCCCGGCTACGGATGGGAAACAAACGCCGGATATCCCTCGCCGGCCCATCGGGAAGCCCTCGCGCGTCTTGGTGTGACCCCACATCATAGGCGAAGCTTCGCCCCCGTGCGCAATATCTTGTGTGCAGAAAATTAATTAAGGCTCTGATTCAAAAAGAAATTGACGCCGAATCCCGTTTGACTCATCTTAAGGGAACAACAAGCGCCCACCGAAAAACAAAAAGGGCGCGCAACGAGGCAGACATGGCAGTGAAAACGCGGACGCAGGAGGCAGCGGTGCTTCCGGTGAACCAGATAATTGCGGGCGATTGTATCGAGGTGATGAACAGCCTGCCTGAGGGCAGTGTGGATCTGATCTTTGCCGATCCGCCCTATAACCTGCAGCTCAAGGGCTCGCTGCACCGGCCGGACAACAGCCTTGTTGATGCCGTTGATGATGACTGGGACCAGTTTTCAAGCTTTGGCGCCTATGACCGTTTCACCCGCGAATGGCTGAAGGCCGCGCGGCGGTTGCTCAAGCCCAATGGCGCGCTGTGGGTGATCGGCAGCTATCACAACATCTTTCGCGTGGGCGCGGCGCTCCAGGATGCAGGCTACTGGATTCTGAACGACGTGGTCTGGCGCAAAACGAATCCGATGCCGAACTTCAAGGGCAAGCGGTTGACCAACGCGCATGAGACAATGATCTGGGCGTCGAAATCAGAAGCGGCGAAATACACCTTCAACTATGAGGCGCTCAAGGCGCTGAACGAGGGCATCCAGATGCGTTCCGACTGGGTGCTGCCGATCTGCACCGGGCATGAGCGGCTGAAGGATGCGAACGGCGACAAGGCCCACCCCACCCAGAAACCCGAAGCCCTGCTGCATCGCATTCTGGTGGGCACAACCAACCCAGGCGATGTGGTGCTGGACCCGTTCTTTGGCACCGGCACCACCGGCGCCGTGGCCAAGATGCTGGGGCGCGATTTCATCGGTATCGAGCGTGAGGAAAGCTATCGCAAGGCAGCCACGGCACGGCTGGCAAAGGTACGCAGGCTGGACGCTTCGGCGCTGGAAACCTCGGCCTCAAAACGCGCCGAGCCGCGCGTGCCCTTCGGCCAACTGGTCGAGCGCGGCATGCTGCGCCCCGGCGAGGTGCTGACCAGCCCCCGCGGTCAGATCGCCAAGGTGCGCGCCGACGGCTCGCTGGTCACGGCTGAACATCGTGGATCGATCCATCAGGTCGGCGCAGCACTTGAAGGCGCGCCCTCATGCAACGGCTGGACCTATTGGCAGTTCAAGCGCGAAGGTCAGCTGATCCCCATTGACCTGCTGCGCCAGCAGATCCGTTCGGAGATGGAAAGAACCCTCTGAGCGACACGGTTTACCGCCCGCGTCCGTGATCCCAAGAACACGGATGCCACTACGCCCCGCCAGCTCTGGCGGGGTTTTTTTACCCGGTGGGATCGTTGCCCGAATTACCCGCCTTGCGCGCTTCGGCGGCGGCTTTCATCCGCGCGATCAGCTCGGCCTTGGCATCCCTCGCGCCAAAGGGGTTCTTCGCCGTGCCCCGCGCATTGTGTTCCTTGTGCCGCGGTGCCCTGGCATCTTGCCGCACGCCGCCCGATTTGCCGTAATCCATGATCCGCCTTTCCTATTGTCGCGCGGCCCTGGCCGGTCCCGCTGCGCCGTTCAATCCCGCTCAAGCTCGTGCTGATAGCGCAACCGCGCGATCTCCTCATTCCGTTGCGCCTTGCGCAGATCACTGAGGCTGTTCTCGACAAAGGTCATATGCGCCTCTGCCGCCTGCCGCGCCGCTTGCGGGTCGCGCCGCTGAATGGCGTCATTGATGGCGCGGTGCTGTTCCAGAAGCTGATCGCGCGTTGTGCGCTGCTTGAACATCTGCTGACGGTTGTAGAAGACGCCTGCGCGCAGAAGATCGAACATGGCACGCATCATGTGCAGCATGACAATGTTGTGGCTGGCTTCGATGATGGCGAGGTGAAACTCGGCGTCGAGCGCGGCCTCGTCCGAAGGGTTGCGCTTGGAATGCGCTGCCTCCATCTTGCGAAACACCGCGTCGATCACCTTCAGATCGGTATCCGAACCAAAGCGCGCGGCACGCTCGGCGGACATACCCTCGAGATCGCGGCGAAAGCTTACATAATCGAACACCGCTTCTTCGTGGTTGGCAAAAAGCTGTATCAACGCATCGGAAAATGCCGACCCAAGCATGTTGGCCACAAACACACCAGCCCCGGCCTTGGTGACCAGAAGGCCGCGCTCCTGCAACTCGGCGATGGCTTCGCGCAACGACGGACGGGAAACGCCCATCCTCTCGGCCAGTTCACGCTCTGACGGCAGACGCTCGCCTGGCCGCAAAAGCCCGCGCAGGATCAGAAGCTCTATCTGGCGTATGACGCCTTGCGAAAGCTTCTCCATATGAACCGGCTGAAATGGCATGGTGTCTCCCCTGATTGGTCAAGAGATATGACCGCTCAGGGGAAGAAACAACTGCCCTTTTCCGGCCGGCGCTCATCCAGTGGGTCGAATGACGATTTCCACACGCCGGTTCTGCGCCCGACCCGCCGCCGTATCGTTAGTCGCCACAGGCTGCGTCTGGCCCGCCCCGCGCGCCACAATCCGGCGCGACGGGACGCCCGATTCAATCAGCACGGCGGCAACCGAGTCGGCGCGCCGCTCCGACAGGCTCTGGTTGTAGGCCATCGAGCCGGTGCTGTCGGTATGGCCGGTGACGATGATCGCGCTGTTGGGGTAGCGCTGCAGGTTGGCGGCAATGGCCCGCAGGTCACTGCGCAAATCAGGGCGCAGGGTGGCGCTGTCGGTGGCGAACAGAATGTCCTGTGCCATGGTCACCACGATCTCGTCACCAGTGTTGCGCACATCGATATCGTTGCCCAGTTGCGCGCGCAGTTCCGCAGCCTGACGGTCCAGCGAAGCCCCGATGACCCCACCTGCCAGCGCGCCGACACCCGCGCCGATCAGCACCTCGGGCATGCGGTTGCCAGAACCGGTCGCGGCGCCAAGCACGCCTCCGGCGATTGCCCCGGCAACAGCGCCTTGCTGGGTGCGGTTGGTATCGCTGTAAGGGTCGACATCACAACCAGCGACCAGGATGGTCGCGGCGGCGAGGGCAAGAACAGGCTTGAGTGACATACCGTAAATCCCGTTGTTGGTTCACATTCGCGCTACACTAGCGCCAACAATGAACGCACAACAAGGCAATGGGTTGCGCCCGGCGGTCACGTTTCAATGATTTGGTTGCAATAACGCGCCCGCTCAGACCTCGGCACGCACCGCTTCAAAGGCGAGCATTGCGCGCTTGACCGGCAAACCCCAGTGATAGCCGCCCAGGCCGCCGGATTTGGCGATGGCCCTGTGGCAGGGGATCAGCCAGCTTACCGGATTGCGCCCCACCGCCGTGCCCACTGCCCGCACCGCGCGCGTGTTGCCAACGGCAGAAGCAATCTCCGAATAGGTGGTGACATGGCCTGAAGGCACCGCCAGCAAGGCTTCCCAGACCTTGATCTGAAACGGCGCGCCGATCAGATGCAGTGCAGCCTCGCCTCCGCCGCCAAAAGCTGCGGCCACCCAAGAGGCAAGCCGCGCCGGTTCTTCGCGGAAACTGGCCTTTGGCCAGCGCCGCGCCAGGTCGTCAAAGGCGGCATCAGTGCCCATCTCGGCGGCAAAACCCATGCCGCACAGGCCACGCGCGGTTCCCATGGCAATGACCGGGCCAAAGGGGCTGTCGAACCAGCCCCAGACAATCTCCAGCCCTGCGCCGCCCCGCGCATACTCGCCCGGTGTCATCGCCTCCCAACGCAGGAACAGATCATGCAGCCGCCCGGTGCCGGACAGGCCCGAAGCCATCGCGGTTTCAAGCACCGTGAACCGTTCGGCCAGCAGATGCCGCGCGTGGCTCAGTGCCAGATACTGCTGGTAGCGTTTGGGTGAAACCCCGGCCCATTGGCTGAAAACCCGCTGAAAATGCGCCGCGCTCATCCCCAGCCGCGCGGCAAGATCGTCAAGCGCGACCCGCTCACCGCCGGCGGCATCGATCTCGGCAATGGCACGCGCTATTACCTTGTAATGATAGCGCGCATCCAGTTCCTGCGTCATGTCCATGAATCCGGCCTGTTGCATTATCTGTCCCAAAATATCCTCCGGGGCGTGGAGGTGTGCAAGGCGCGCGGAGGGGGCGGAAAGCCCCCCTTCCCCGTTCTCCCATCTCTACCGCCACCCCCCGCATCGCGCGACCCGAAATCTGCGCATTTCATCAGCAGCGGCAAAGTTCCGGGCTGGACCTTCCAGTCACTTTGAGATCACTCTCGGCCAGACCATCAGCCCGGTTCGCCCGCCATGCGCCTGCTTATCTCGTTTGCCGCCCTTTTCGTATCGGTCGCCCTCTTGCAGCTGGGTCTGGGCGGCGTGGTGCCGCTGGATGCGCTGTCCGGCGCGGTGCTGGGGTTTTCGAACTCGGAAATCGGCATGCTGGGTTCGGCGCATTTTGTGGGCTTCTTCATCGGCTGCTGGTGGGCGCCGCGCCTGATGGGCGAGGTGGGTCATTCGCGCGCTTTTGCGGCTTTCACCGCGGCGGGCACCATCGGCATTCTGGCGCATATGATGATCACCAACCCCTACGCCTGGGCGGTAATGCGGGTGTCCTCAGGGCTGGCGGTAGCGGGGTGCTACACGATCATCGAGGCCTGGTTGCAGGCCAAGGTCACCAATGAAACCCGCGGCCGCGCCATGGGGGTTTACCGGGTGGTCGATATTCTGGGCTCGTTGGGGGCGCAGCTTCTGATCGGCGTGCTGGAGCCAGCGGCCTATGTCTCGTACAACCTGCTGGCCCTGATCTGCTGTGCCGCTCTTTTCCCGCTGGTTCTGAGCAAGGCCGAGGCGCCCGAGACCGGGCCCGCCCCGCGCCTGCGCCCAGCGCTGGCCTGGCACTATTCGCCCCTTGCCGCCGCCGGGGTGGTGGTGTCAGGCATCACCGGCGCGGCCTTTCGCATGGTCGGCCCGCTCTACGGGCTGGCGGTAGGGCTGGCGGCTGACCGGATTGCTCTGTTCCTTGCGGCTTACGTGCTGGGCGGCGCGGTGGCGCAGGTGCCGGTGGGCTGGCTGGCTGACAAGTTCGACAGGAGGGTGGTGCTGATCTGGCTGTCGGTCGCCTCGGCAATTGCCTGCGCGCTGACGGTCGCCAGTGTTGGCGGCGGCATCGTGGCGATCTTTCTGGCCGCCGGGTTCTTTGGTTTCACCACCTTTCCGATCTATTCCGTCTCGGCCGCGCATGCCCATGACTTTGCCGACCAGAGCAAACGGGTAGAACTGTCGGCGGCGCTGATGTTCCTGTATGCGGTCGGCGCCATAGCCAGCCCGATCATCGCCTCGCTTCTGATCGAGCTGTTCGGCCCGGCGGGCATGTTCGCCTTCATCGCCGCCGCGCATGTGCTGCTGGTGATTTTCGGCATTGTCCGCATGCGCGCGCGCCCGGCCCCCGGAACCCGCACGCGCTATGTCTACGTGCCACGCACCTCGTTCCTGATAGGCCGGCTATTGCGCCGCAATCACAAGGACTAGGCTTGCGCCTCCCCCGCCCCCGTTGCAGAAGAAGCCCATGGCACGCCAACTGGATTACCTGACGATCCGCGAGATCTTTCGCCGCTTTCACGCGGCTGAGCCCGAACCCAAGGGCGAGCTGGATCATGTCAACGCCTATACCCTGCTGGTGGCGGTGGCATTGTCGGCGCAGGCCACCGATGTCGGCGTCAATCGCGCCACAAAATCGCTGTTTCCCATCGCCGACACGCCGGAAAAGATGCTGGCGCTGGGTGAGGAAGGGCTGATTGAACATATCCGCACGATCGGCCTTTACCGCAACAAGGCGAAGAACGTCATCAAGCTGAGCCAGATCCTGGTGGAGCAGTTCGGCGGCGAAGTTCCCTCCAGCCGCGCGGCGCTGCAATCGCTGCCCGGCGTCGGACGCAAGACGGCCAATGTGGTGCTGAACATGTGGTGGCGCATTCCGGCGCAGGCGGTCGACACCCACATCTTCCGGATCGGCAACCGCACCGGTATCTGCCCGGGCCGCGATGTCGATGCCGTCGAACGTGCCATCGAAGACAATGTGCCCGCCGAATACCAGCAGCACGCCCATCACTGGCTGATCCTGCATGGCCGCTACATCTGCAAGGCCCGCAAACCGGCCTGCGCGGTCTGCCTGATCCGCGATCTCTGCCCCTATGAGGAAAAGACCCTATGAAGAAGTATCAGGTTGCCGGGATCGGCAATGCCGTTGTCGATGTCATCACCACCGTTGACGACCACTTCCTTGACCATATGGGTATTCGCAAGGGCATCATGCAACTGATTGAGCGTGAGCGTGGTGAAACGCTCTATGGTGCAATGAAAGTGCGCGAACAGGCATCCGGCGGGTCGGTCGCCAATACGCTGGCCGGGATCGGTGCGCTGGGGCTGAACACGGCCTTCGTGGGACGGGTCAGCGACGACGCTTTGGGGCGGTTTTATGCCACTGACACTGAGCGCGCCGGCACCGCGTTCATCAACCCGCCGGTCGCCGGGGGGGAATTGCCAACTTCACGCTCGATGATCTTTGTAACGCCGGATGGCGAGCGGTCCATGAACACCTATCTTGGTATCTCGGCCGAACTGGGCCCCGATGATGTGGATGCGGCCGCAATGGCCGATACCGAGCTTCTGTTCCTTGAGGGCTATCTGTTCGACAAGGACAAGGGCAAGGAAGCGTTCCTGAAGGCCGCGCGCGCGTGCAGGGGCGCCGGGGGCCGGGTGGGCATCGCGCTGTCTGATCCCTTTTGCGTTGACCGCCACCGCGACGACTTCCGCCAGCTGGTGGCAAACGAGATGGATTTCGTGATCGGCAACCAGCAGGAATGGGTCTCGCTCTATCAGGCGAATGATCTGCAGGATGCGCTGGATCAGGCCGCCCGCGACTGCCCGATCGTTGTCTGCACCCGCTCGGGCGAATCGGTGGTGCTGATTCATTCCGGTCATCGGGTCGAAACGCCGGTGACGATGATTACCCCGGTCGATGCCACAGGCGCAGGCGATCAGTTCGCAGCGGGGTTCCTCTACGGTCTGGTACAGGGCCATTCGCTTGAAACTTCGGGCCGGATGGGCTGCATCGCCGCCGCCGAAGTGATTGGTCATCTGGGCGCGCGCCCGCAAAGCAATGTGCTTGCGCTGTTCAAGGGCGAAAAACTGATCTGAGCAGCGGCTCTCTTGCAGCCGGTGCAGGCGAAGCCCATATTTCGCGTTGGGAAAACGGAGGGCGCGATGAACGGTTATGTAAAAACCGCGATCCTGATGGCGGCAATGACTGCGCTCTTTCTGGGTGCGGGCTATGCCATTGGCGGTTCAGGCGGAGCGTTGATTGCGCTTGCGATTGCGGCCGGCATGAACGCAATGGCCTGGTGGAATTCGGACAAGATGGTGCTGCGGATGCATAACGCCCGGCCCGTCGACGCCACCACGGCGCCGGAGTTGCAGGAAATGGTGATTCAGCTTGCACGCGCTGCCGACATGCCCGCACCCGCCGTCTATATCATCGATCAGGACCAGCCCAACGCCTTCGCCACCGGGCGCAACCCCGACAATGCGGCAGTGGCAGCCACCACCGGACTGCTGAAACGCCTCTCTAACGAGGAGGTGGCGGCGGTCATGGCGCATGAGCTTGCGCATATCAGAAACTATGACACGCTGATCATGACGATCACCGCCACCTTTGCCGGGGCCATCTCGATGCTGGCGAATTTCGCACTGCTGTTCGGGCGCGGGCGCAACCAGTCCAACCCGATCGCACTGATTGCCATGATGATCCTGGCCCCGCTTGCAGCAGCATTGGTGCAGATGGCAATCTCGCGCTCGCGCGAGTATGAGGCCGACAAGGTTGGCGCAGAAATCTGCGGCAACCCGCTGTGGCTGGCTTCGGCGCTACAAAAGATTCAGAGCTTTGCCGCGCGCATCGACAATGACAGCGCCGAGCGCAACCCGGCCACGGCGCATATGTTCATCATCAACCCGCTGCATGCGTTCAAGCGCGACAAGCTGTTTTCAACCCATCCGGCAACGGAAAACCGGATTGCCGCTCTCGAAAAGATGGCGGGTGCGATGGGCCGAACCGCGCGCGGCACCAGCATCCCCCGCACCGGACAAGGCCGGCCCGGACCCTGGAGCTGACGCGCCCCGCCTCAGCCAGTAGACAGTGCCTCAAGGACTGAGGCACTGTCCGTCACCCAGCCCAGGACATTCTCGAAGTTCCACAGCGTCGCCTGGCGGGTAAAATCGGGGCCTGCGTGGTTCATCGCGTCTGATATCAGGATCGGCCAGTATTCGTTGAAGAACGCGTTTCGAGCCGTGCTTTCGACACAGATATTCGTGGCAATGCCCGAAAACAGCAGGTGCCGGATTCCGCGTGACTTCAGGATCTCATCCAGATCGGTTCCCGTAAAGCCATTGTAGCGAGACTTGCGGATGACGATATCGCCGTCGCGCGGCTCCAACCCGTCAACGATCTGCGCATCCCAACTGCCATCGATCAGAAGCTTGCCTGCCAGTTCAGGCCGCTCGCGCATCATCCTGAGCGCCAGTTCCTTGTGATAGGCCGGCGATTGCGGGTCGCCGGCATCGCTCAGGTCAGGTTTGAACGACATCTGCAGATAAACCACCAGCACCCCCGCAGCGCGGACCACCGGCAGCAACCTCTTGTGCACCGCCACCACGGGACCGGCACCCGAAATATCGTGCCCCGCCAGATCGAACATCCCGCCCCTGCTGGCGAATGCGTTCTGCATGTCCACGACGATCAGCGCGGTCTGCGCCGCGTCAAGCGTGACGGGTTCGGGGCGGGCATGCAATGCGGGCATGGATCATCTCCTCCGGTACCTAGAGATACTGCGGCAAATGAAAGGGGGCGGCAAGGCCGCCCCCTGTTAGCCTGGAGTTTGCGATTACTCCAGTTCTTCGCGCGACAGCAGCTCCCAGACACCGCCGTTCACAACCGAAATCGTAACAACATTGCCGCCCTGATGGTTGTCTGCCGAATAGCTGATCTGGACATCCAGAAGATCGTCGAAATAGTCAATCGAATACATGCCGTCCATGAAGCTATCTACCGTCAGGTCGGGGCCAGCGGCCTCAAGCGCCATGTGAAGTTGGCGCGCTGCGGTATAGCCCAGCATCGCAAAGCCGCCCGCCGGGTGGCCATAGGCAGCTTCATAGGCAGCCATGAACGCGGCCGGGGCCTCGTCTTCGCCGCGGGCGACAAGGTCAACCCACCCAGCGGCGGCATAAAGGCCATCCGTCACGCCACCCGGCACCTGTGCCACGGCCTCAAGGAAACCTGCCGACGAGGTGAGGAACATCACGTCATCCCAGCCCAGCCGCTTGGCAGTGCCGACAATCGTGATCCCCGCGCGCACACCCACGGCCTGGGTGATGATCTGGCATCCCTCCGAGCGCAGACGGCTCAGCGCGCCGACGAAATCCTGCTCGTCAGGGCGGTGGGTGGTCTCAGCGACGAAGTTCAGGCCCAGCTGCTCTGCGGCATCGCGCGAGCCTTGCGCGATTTCCTCGCCGAACTCGGTGGGCAGATACATTGAGCAGATATTCGTCGCGCCGCTCTGCTCATGCAGATAGCGCACACCGGCGATCATCTGGTCATAGTAGCTGGAAAACGCCGAAAAGTTCATGCCCGGCGGTTCTGGCAGAATATCACGGGCAGCGGTCAGCGGGTTGATATTGGGCACCTGGCGGCGCTCCATAAGCGGGTAATGCGCCAGGTTGTGCGGTGTGCCCAGGTTGAGCAGCATCGCAAAGACCTGATCACGCTCGATCAGCTTGTTATAGACCTGCGTGGCGCGCGGCAGCTGATAGCCGTGATCCTCGACGATATAACGGATGGTGCGCCCGTGTACCCCGCCCTCGGCGTTGAGCGCGTCGAAATACAGGTTCGCACCGTTCACCGCCGGGGTGCTGACTGCGGCGAACACGCCTGACAGGTCATGCGCGCCACCGATCACGATTTCGGTGGCGGTTACGCCCCGGGTCTGGGCATGCGCCCCGGCAGCCAGTGCAAGCGTGGCCGTCGCGGCAAGTAGGGTCTTGAGATGCTTCATGGTTTCCTCCCCATTGCGGGCCAAAGGGCCCAATTCAATACATATCATCAATCAGCGCCTTGTGGCGATTTTCCACCGTTGCGCGCTTCAGTTTCATGGTCGCTGTCAGTTCCTCATCTTCAGCAGTCAAAAGCACGTCTATCAGGCGGAAATCCTTGATCTGCTCAACGCGGGCAAACTCGCGGTTCACGGCGTCAACCTCCTGCTTGATCAGCGCGACGACCTCGGGCGCACGGCAAAGAGAGCGGAAATCGGAGAACGGCACCTTGTGGTCCTGGGCGTATTTCTCGACGTTCTCCTGATCGATCATGATCAGGCAGGTGAGGTATTTGCGCTTGTCGCCGATCACCACGGCATCCGAAATGTAGTGGCTGAACTTCAGGCGGCTTTCGATCTCGGCGGGGGTGATATTCTTGCCGCCGGCGGTAATAATGATGTCCTTCATCCGGCCTGTAATGGTCAGATAGCCGTCATCGAGGCGCCCGATATCGCCAGTGCGCAGCCAACCATCCTCGGTGAAAGCCTCGGCAGTCTTGTCGGGCTTGTTGAGATAGCCGGTAAAGACGTTCAGACCCTTGACTTGTATCTCATCCGCGTCGCCGATGCGCACCTGCACACCGGGCAAGGGCCGACCGACAGAGCCGGTCCGGTTGGCCTCGGGCAGGTTGATCGTGGCGACACCGGCTGTCTCGGACATGCCGAACCCCTCGAACAGCGGCACACCGATGGCGTGATACCAACGCAGCAGTTCGGGAGAGATGGGCGCGGCGCCGGTCAGACCCTGCAGCAACCGGTCCATACCCAGCATCCGGCGCAGGTTTCGCAGCACCAGGAAATCCCAGATATGGAACCATACATTGGTTGCAAAGGGTACCGGCTTGCCCTCCAGCGTATAGCTTGCGCGTGCACGGCCCGCCTTGATCGCTGTCGCAAAGGCGACACGCCCTACCCAGGTCGCCTCTTGCGCCATGACCAGCACGCGGGAATAGACCTTCTCCCAGACCCGCGGCACCGCAACAAACCCGTGCGGCGAGACCTCGCGGATATTGTCAAAGACCGTCTCCGGGCTTTCGGCAAAGTTCACTGTCGAGGACACGACCAGGGGCGTATAGAGCGAGACGATACGCTCAAGAATATGGCACAGGGGCAGAAAGCACAGCTGCTCGGCCCCTTTGGCGAATGGCAGACCATATAGGCTGGCCTCCATCCCGGCGAGGATGTTCTCCTGCGTCAGCATCGTCCCCTTGGGCATGCCGGTGGTGCCGGAAGTATAGACCAGAATCGCCAGATCTTCCGGTTTCACCGCGTCGATCTCGGCGTTGAACAGCGCCTCATCGTCATTCTGGCGGCCCAGATCATAGAGGTCGGACAGGAACATGCACTTGGGGTGGCTGAAGTTATGCAAGCCCTCGGGGTCAAAGATGATGACCTTGGCCAGCGAAGGCATCTTGTCTTCGACTTCAAGAAACTTGTCGAGCTGCTCTTCGTTCTCCACAAAAAGGAAACGGGTTTGCGAGTCGTTCACCAGATAGGCAAGCTGGCTGGCGCTATCGGTGGTGTAGACACCCGACGATACCGCGCCCATGCATTGCGCGGCCATGTCGCAATACATCCACTCCTTGTTATCCTCGGACAGGATGGACACAACATCGCCGCGTTTCAGACCCAGCGCACGCAAACCCATGCCGATCAGCCGCGCATGGGTCAGGTAATCATTCCAGCTATAGGCCTGCCAGATGCCCAGATCCTTCTCACGATGCGCGGTTGCATCGCCGTTTTCGAGGCAGCGCGCGCGCAGCAAGGTTGCGATGGTGCGGTGCCCATCGATCTGCATGGGCCGCTGGCCCGGCTCGGCATTGATACGCACGCCCTTGAACTCTTTTTGCGCCTGCATGGCTGTCCCCCCACTCACCGCCATGTTTTTCTCTTCTTCCAGCGCCGCTCGCCGCGCGCGCCTTCGTTGGCATGACCCAGATAGAAGCTCTGGATGTCTTCAGAGGCGGCCAGCTTTTCGGCGCTGTCGGACATGACGATGCGGCCCAGCTCCATCACATAGCCATGATCTGCCAGATCCAGCGCCACCGCGGCGTTCTGTTCCACCAGCATCATCGTCACCCCGACATCCTTGTTCAACCGCTTGAGGATGGTGAAAATCTCTTGCGTCAGAAGCGGTGACAGCCCCAGGCTGGGCTCATCCAGCAACATGATCTCGGGCCGCAGCATCAGTCCGCGGCCGATTGCCAACATCTGCTGCTGGCCGCCTGATAGCGTGCCCGCCTCCTGCTGGCGCCGCTCGGCCAGGATAGGAAAGTAATCAAACACCAGATCCCGGTCGCGGGCGATCTCGGATTTGTCCGAGCGGGTATAGGCACCCAATGCCAGATTCTCTTCGACTGTCAGCAGCGGAAATACCTCGCGCCCCTCGGGCACCTGAACGATCCCGCGCCGGACAATCTGATGCGGTTCACGGCCCTGAATCTCCTCGCCCTTGAAAAGGATCTTGCCCTTTTCCGGGTCCATGATACCCGAAATGGTCTTCAACAGCGTCGTCTTGCCTGCTCCATTCGCGCCCAGCACGGTAACGACCTGTCCCTTGCGCACCTCAAGGCTGACACCACGTATCGCCATGATCGGACCATAAAAGGTCTCCAGGTTGCGGATTTCCAGAAGTGCGCTCATGCCACCCTCCCTGCCATGGGCGCGGCGCCCTCTTCATCTTGCCGAAAATACGCCGGGGGGTGAGGCCGCAGGCCGAGGGGGGCAGCGCCCCCCTTCTCCGGGCGGGCCTTGCTGACAGAGGCCATCATACGCGCTCCCCCTTGGCGCTGGCGGTCTTGGAGATGGCACCGGTGCCCAGATAGGCCTCGATCACCCTGGGATGCGCCTGCACCTCGGCGGGCGTTCCCTCGGCCAGTTTCGCACCGTCGGCCAGCGCCAGCACCCGGTCGCAGACCTTGCTGACAAGGCCCATATCATGCTCCACCATCAGAACCGTGATACCCATCTGGCGGCGGATATCGTCGATCCACCAGCGCATGTCCTGCGTTTCCTCGACCGACAGGCCCGAGGCCGGCTCGTCCAGCAGCAGAAGCCGCGGCTTGGTGGCCAGCGCGCGCGCCAGTTCCACCACCTTGCGAACGCCATAGGGCAGACCGGCGATCATCTGGTTGCGATACGGTTGCAGATCCAGAAAATCGATCACCTCCTCAACCGCCAGCCGGTGTTCGCGCTCCTGCGCCCAGGACCGGCCGATAAAGAACATCTCCTCCACCAGCGTTGTGCGGCGCGCGCGATGGCGACCGATCAGCAGGTTCTGCAACACCGTCGCACGGTCGAACAGTTCAATGTTCTGGAAAGTGCGGGCGATGCCCAGGCGCGGAACCTCGTGCGGCTTCAGCTTCAACAGATCCTGCCCGTCAAAGGTGATCGAGCCGGAAGCGGGCCGGTAGAACCGCGAGATCATGTTGAAAACGGTCGATTTCCCGGCGCCATTGGGTCCGACGAGCGCAAAGACCTCGCCTTCTTCCACCGACATCGACAGGTTGTTCACCGCCGTGACACCCCCGAATTTCAGCGTGACGTTCTTCAGCTCCAGAAGGCTCATCTCAGGCGCTCCGTCTTAAGGTAGCTTTTCTGGCGGCGGAACATGTCACGTCGGGCGAAGGGGAACAGCTCAAGCCAGATTCGTATCTTGAGCCATCGGCCATAAAGCCCATGTGGTTCAAAAATGATGAACGCGATCAGGATCATGCCGAACACCCCGATCTCCAGCCCCGGCACGTTGAAGCCACGGCCCATCTGGTCGGTCAGGATCGACAGCGCCTGCGGCAGGAAGGCCACTACGATCGCGCCCAGAAACGCCCCGTGGATAAAGCCGAGGCCGCCGATCACGATCATCATCAGAAGCTGGATGGCGATCAGGAAGTTGAAGGTTTCATTGTTGAACGCGCCGGCGAAAAGGCCCATCAGCGCGCCGCCCAGCCCGGTGATGGCGCAGGAGATGCCGAAGGCCATCGTCTTGGTGCGCGCGATATCGACGCCCATCGCCTGCGCCGAAATCTCGCTGTCGCGCACCGCGGCAAAGGCCCGGCCCAACGGCGAGCGCAGGATATTGCGGTAGATCAGCGTGACCACCACGACCACCACCAGCGCCATGTAGTACCAGGCCTCGGGGTTGACCCAGCGGTTGATCTCGTAGCCGAAGATCGACAGATCGGGCGCGAACTTGCCGCTGACCCCGCCGGTCCAGGGCGACAGGATGACAATGATGTCGTCGGCCAGAATCGCCAGCGCCAGCGTGGCGATGGCCAGATAAACACCATGAAGCTTGAGCGCGGGAATGGCGATCAGCGCGCCGATCACGCCGGTGATGATGCCACACAGGATGAAGGCGAAGACAAAGGGCACCCCGGCTTCCATCAGGATGACGCAGGTATAGCAGCCCATTGCCATGAAAGCCGAATGTCCCAGTGACACCTGCCCGGTCTGCCCGGTCAGCATCATCAACCCCAGCCCGGCAACCGCCCAGATCAGCACGTTGGTGACTTCGCCCAGATAAAAGCTGCTGATGGCATAGGGCAGCGCAACCATTACCAGCATCAACGCGGCATAGAGGCTGAAGTTCCACCAGTCAGGGAAAAGCCGGATATCGTGGTCGTAGCTTGTCTTGAAATGAAAGCGCATGTTCTCAGACCTTCTTGGTGCGGACCTGCGCGAACAGGCCGTGCGGACGGAAGATCAGGACCAGGATAAGCAGCGCGTAGGGCGCGACCTGGCTGTATCCGGGCGGCAGGTAGCGCGCCGCGAAAGGTTCGATCACCCCCACGATCAGCCCGCCCATCAGCGCGCCCGGCAGGCTGCCAAAGCCGCCGATCACCGCCGCCGCAAAGGCTTTGATGCCAATGAACCCGGCCGAAATGTCCAGCGACCCTTTCGAGGCATAAAGAATGCCTGCCACGCAGGCCACCACGCCCGCCAATGCCCAGACCGCCCCCTGAACCCTCTTGACAGGGATACCCATGTAATAGGCCGCCATCTGGTTCTGGCTTGCCGCCTGCATCGCCAGGCCCAGCTTGGTGCGCTGGAAGAACTGCCACAGAAGCATCGTCATGATCAGTGTCACAATGATCACCGCGATATCGGCCAGACTGAGCACCACGCCATAGGCCCGGATATCCCCCAGCGCGAGCGGCGAGTGCAGGTTTACCGGCTCATGGCCCCAGATCACCCCGGTGACAAACCGGATCACAAAGCCCAGAGCGATGGTCAGGATGACGATGGCCGTCTGGTTCTGTCCAAACATGTGGCGCAGAATCGTCAGATCCAGCATATAGCCCAGCGCCCCCATGATCAGCAGTGCAATCGGCACCGCCAGCCAGAAGTTGATGCCCATGTATTGCGGATTGACGAGACCAAGCATCACGAAGGCCCCGAGCATCATGAAATCGCCCTGGGCAAAGTTCACCGCTTCGGTGGCCTTGTAGATAAGTACAAAGCCCAACGCCACCAGGCCGTAGACGCAGCCGTTGGCCAGACCGCTCAACAGCAGTTGCAAGAATTCCATTAATGCCCTCCCAAGCCGGCACCATGCCTTTTTACCGAATCTTTCGGCAAACGGCATTTTAGCGGGTGCTCGGAAAAAGGATTGCCGCAACCTTGCCGCGTTTCAACCGTTTTTCGCCTTGCCTGACGCCTCGCGACGCAACGGAAACTGCGGAAACCCGCCGATTCTGGCAAAAGGAAGGCAAAAAAATGACCCCCAGTTGCCATTTTCTCTTCTTTAACGCAGAGTTGAAGGGTAATCTTAACAGGAATCGCACCGCGGCCCCCCCGCGGGCAGGTTCGTTTAGAACTTATTGAGGCAATGTAGGAGCGCGGGGAACCGAAATGACGACGCATTCTGCCGATCTGATCAACCCTGACTTGCTTAACGAGTTTCATGATTCAACTTTGGGGCTTTATCTCGATGAAAACGCGGCGAGTGTGTTCTCGCTCGGTCGCGTTCGGCACCTGGCACCAGGGCAGGCCCTGGCGGATCCGAACCCCTTTTCGCTGCACATCATCCTTGCTGGTCGTCTTGCCGGTTCTCGCAACTGGTACGGACCCGGGAACCATGTTTCGGGCGGTGACGATGATTTGCAGGCGGTCGATCTTCCAGCGCGAGTCTGGACGTTGGACATGAAAGGCACTGTCTGGGCCGATGCCTCCAACCGCAAGCTGCGACGGGCCATGACGCATGCCCTGATCGCCGCCGACGCGGCCGAGGCCGCCGCCACGCCGCCCGCACAGCTGCCGGACCCGGAAACGCTGTGCGATGTCGACCACCCCGAGATCCGGCGCCGCGCGGCGCGTCTGCGGCGCAGCACGCAAGCCAGCACAGCCGAGGCCATTCTGAAGTTCATCCAGCCCATGCCCTACCGGTTTGGCACCTGGCAGGAGCGCGCTTCAGATACGCTCGCGCGCGGGACGGGCATGTGCACAACCAAGGCCAATCTTCAGGTTGCGCTGATGCGCGCCTCGGGGCTTGAGGCCGGCTTCGTGGAAATCCCCATGCCGACCTCGACGCTGGGAAAGCTGATGCCGTCCAGTTGGCTGTCGCTGATGCGCCCGACGGTGCGCCACTATTTCGCCGCCGTGAAGCTGGGCGGACGCTGGCATGCGGCGGATGCGTCCTATGATGACGAGGCGATGCGCGTCTATCTGGAAACGATCCCTTATGTCGCGCACCTTCTGCCATCATTCCTGGGTGAGGGGCGGCCTTATTCACCAGCGCTTGAATCCGAGTACAAGGATCCGTTCGACATTACGGTCGTTCCGCACCTGAACGAGGAGATGGGCAAGCGCAGCCGCTTCCTGCCCCGTCATTTCGAGGCGTTGAACACGCGCCTTGACCGTGTCCGCGGCGCACAGCGGCATTGGACGCGCATTGCACGCGAACAGGCGACTCGGGAAACCAGCGAGGCGCGTGCATGACACTCTATGATTGGGACTTTTCGGCCCCCACCCCCTCGGGGATGGGGGATCACGATGTGCCCATGCTGTCGCAGCGCCTGGCAGGACGGCGCATCGCGCTTCTGGTAACCGGCGGAATCGCGGCAATGAAAACGCCGCAGGTCGCGCGTGGGCTTCGGCGCCATGGCGCACAGGTGGTGGCCTTCGCCAGCGAGGATGCGCTGCGCTACGTCGCACGCGACACACTGGAATGGGCCACGCTGGGGCCAGTCGTTACCGGCCTGACCTGGGCTGCCGAACATCTGTCAGACGGCGCGCCCTTTGATGCCTATCTGGTTGCACCCGCCACCCATTCGACCATTGCCAAGATGGCGCATGGCATTGGCGATACAGTGGTGACCTCGGCCCTGATCTCGGCATTGGGGCGGATGGAGCAGGGCCGCACGAAGGTGCTGGTCGCACCAACGATGCATGGCACGATGCATAACGCCCAGCTCGTTGAAAACGCGCGCAGGCTGGCCGCACAGGGCGTGCGGTTCATCACCCCGCGTAATGCCTATGGCAAGCATAACCTGCCCGATACCGAGCTTTTGTGCATCGCCGTGGGCCGCGCGCTGAGCACCTCGCCGCTGGTCGACAAGCGCATCATGGTCACCGCTGGCCCTACTCCGGTGCCGATCGACGGCGTGCGCCGCATCGTCAACCGCTTTCGCGGGCGGTTGGGCGCGCGCGTGGCCGAAGAACTGATCTGGCGCGGCGCCAATGCCGAGCTCGTCCTGGGCGACGGTGCCTGGCGGCCCTCGGCACCCATTCCCGTTACTGTCACCCGTACCTATGATGAATACCGCGATACCGTTGTTGCCCGCGCGCGCAACGGTCTCTTTGCCGGTGTGTTTTCGGCCGGGGTGGCGGACTACCGGCCAAGGCAGGCGGTTGAAGGAAAGATCGCGTCAGGCCAGAGCAGCTATATGCTAGAGCTGGAACCCACCGAAAAGGTGATCGACCTTGCCTGCCAGGCTGATCCGGTCATGCACTGTGTGGCGTTCAAGTATCTTGAAGGCGTCAGCGAGGATGAACTGGTGCGCGTCGCCGCCGAACGGCTGGATCATGCCGGCCTCGTGGTAGCGACCCGTGGCGAGGATACGCGCGGCACCGAACAACGCGCCCTTATGGTCGCCCGTGATGGTGTCACCCCGTTGGACGACAAACGTGCCATCGCGCACGCCATAGCTGATCATCTGGAAGAACTTGCCCGGAGCGGACATCCCTTGCGCGCGGCCGCTGAATAACGGCAGATTGGAACCCGGCATTCCGGCATTCGGATCTGCGGCGCAGACGCCTTCGGGGCCTGCGCCGCAACCTTTTTCTCAGCCTCGACAGTCAGCAGACGGCCAAGTGATTCGGTCCCGCCGAAGCACAAGCGCACCCCGGTCACAGGCGCAACACCGCCGAATTGACCGCCATATCGGAAACGATACCTCCGACAAACAGGAATTGTCGCAGCCCGCAAGCACACAAAATCAATATCTTTTACAGACTCTGTTTAGAGGCTAATGTAATAGGATATTGGACACGGACGTCAGACAAAGGTTCTGTCGCTTATTGCGAGGTATGTCATGAACAAGTTTCTTCTAGGTTTCAGCGTCAGCGCACTTTCCACCCTGGCGATGGCAGGACCGATGATGGCGCAGACGACGTCAGGCTCCGGCTCGTGGCTTTGGAACTTGCTGCGCCCAATCACCGGCGGTGGCGGCAACACGACCCCTGCAGCCGTACCCGAAATAGACGCCTCGACCGGGCTTCTGGCGCTGGCAGCCGTTGCGGCCGCCCTGCTCTTTGTCTGGGAACGTCGCCGCCGCGCAAGCTGATCGGATCCCTTCAGATCCGCGACAGATCACCGGCCAACAAGGCCCAGATGGCAATCACGGAATTGGCGACGACATGGGCAACTATGGCGTCGCCAATTTTATTGCGCCGCAGCATAACCAGCGCGAAAATCACCCCCGCGACGAACGCATCAATCAACCGCCCGTGCAGCGCAGCGAAGATCGCGCTGGTTATCACGACCGTGAAAACCCGGCCCGCAACGCCACCAAAATCCAGCCGCCCCAGCAGATAGCCGCGGAAGAACAGCTCTTCGACGATCGGCACCAGCAACATCGTGCCCAGAAGCCGCGCCAGAACCCAAAAGGTCAGCGCGGCACCACCCAGAGTGGCAAGCCCGGCCATCAGCACTGCCTCGGCCTCGCCCGGCGGAGGCTGCAGCATGATCCAGCCCAACCCCACCAGCAGCCCCGCGCCAATTGCGACCGGGTCTAACGTCAACGCCAGTTTCGAGAGTTGGCGACGAAAGAACATGAGCGCCGCCAGCAACACCAGCGTCTTTACCGGATAGGCAAGGTCAGGATGAACCGCCACCGCCGAGGTCAGAACACCCACAATCATGAAGGCGATGAAGGGCAGGATCCGCGCTGCCAACCAGTCGTCACGCAAAGGAACCCGCGGCCTTGCTGTGCGCTCGCAGCGATGCACCCAAGGGATCCATTGCACGATAAACAGCAAAAACAGCGCCAGCAGCGTAAAGAACAGCCAGCCCGCATAGCTGTGAAACCCGTTCACCGCCAGATCCGGCGACACGCGCGCGCCGATCAGCACCAGAAGGGCAATCCGCAGCACGTTCAACAGCCAGCTCAGCAAAAGGCCCAGGGGCAGCACAATCAGCCAGTAGTGCGGGAAACGCAGGTCGCGGCGAAACAGAAACCCGTAGATGGCCACAAAGGCCGTCACCAGCGCGATGCCTTCCAGCCCGGAACACTGCCGCGCGATATGCACGAAAAAACCCTCGGCCCCGAGGATGAAGGCTTCGGGGTCGGCCTGGGCATCAGGTGTGAACAGTGAAAGTGTCAGGAAGACCGCGACAAAGGTGAGCGCGGTCAGGAACTGCCATTCCCACAGGGGCAGAATGATGTCCGCGACATCGGGCACGACCAGCGCCACCAGAAGAATGACCAGCGGCACATAGCGCTCGGCCTGAAGCCAGCGGCCCAGCGCTCCCAATGGGGCCAGAAGCGCCAGGCCGGTAACGCCAGCCAGAACGAACCCGGCCATCCAGGGAATAAGCGCCAGATGAAAGACATCGGTCAGGTTACGCGCACCGCCCAGGATCGCGGGAAGCAGAATCAACCCGACTCCCGCCAGATGAAAGCCCCACAGAACGCCGGTGCGCCGTCCCCGCTGACTGGCCAGTTGCAGCAGACGTGTCCAGGCATCGGGTCGCGCCAGAAAGAACAATCCAAAGGCCGCAAAGGCGACAATCGCACGTGCTACATGGCTGCGCATGAAACGGCAGACGCCCTGGGCACCTGTTTCGTGGCAATCGACGGTTGCATAAAACTGATACACGACGGCAATTGCCACCACCTCGACCAACAGCACCGCAGCGACGGCAAGGATACGGGTTCTGTCTCTGGTCAACGGCCTGCTTCCGATCTTTTTGCGAACGCTAACTCCGGAACCGGTGTGAAAACAAGAGACTTTCCCCTGCAAATCCAATTCACTCGCCTGCCGTCATTGCGCCCGTTGGGCCGGAAACATCAATGCCCGGCCAGATCCAACACGAGGCAGCAAGCTCAAGCAGCGGCAGAAGGCTCCTTCTTGCCCGGCACATAGTTGAGTACCGGAGCCAGCCAACGCTCGACTTCTTCCAGTGTCATGCCCTTGCGGCGAGCGTAATCCACTGCCTGATCGCGCTCGATCTTTGCAACACCGAAGTAATAGGCATCCGGGTGGCCGATATAGACCCCTGAAACCGAAGAGCCAGGCCACATCGCCATGCTCTCGGTAAGCGTAACACCGGTTGCCGCCTCGGCATCGAGCAGGCGGAAAAGGGTGCGCTTTTCGGTATGGTCGGGCTGCGCCGGATAGCCGGGAGCGGGGCGGATACCGCGATAGGGTTCGCCAATCAACTCCTGCGGGGTAAAGGCCTCATCCTCGGCATAGCCCCAGTATTCGCGCCGCACCCTTTCGTGCAGCAACTCGGCCATGGCCTCGGCAATGCGGTCTGCCAGTGCCTTGACCATGATTGCGGCGTAGTTGTCATTGGCGCGGTCAAAGCGCTCTGCGATGGTAGCCTCTTCGGGGCCAGCGGTGACGACGAAACCACCCACCCAGTCAGGAACAATCCCCTCGGGCGCGACAAAATCCGACAGTGCCAGATTGGGCCGCCCATCGCGCTTCTGGGTCTGCTGGCGCAGGGTGTGCAGGATAGCAAGTTCATCGTGGCGTTCCGCATCGGCGTAAAGGCGGATATCGTCGCCCACCGCGTTGGCAGGCCAGAAACCCACCACGGCGCGCGGGCTGAACCAACGCTCTTTGATGATCTGTTCCAGCATCGCCTGCGCATCGGCAAACAGCGACCGCGCGGCTTCGCCCTGCTTTTCGTCCTCAAGAATACGGGGATAAACCCCCTTCATTTCCCACGTCTGGAAAAACGGCGTCCAGTCGATATAGCGGGCGATCTCGGCCAGATCCCAGTCATCGATCACCTTTGAGCCAGTGAATGACGGCGCCGGAACCAAATAGCCCGCCCAATCGATCTTCATGGCATTGGCACGCGCGGCCTCCAGCGGCAGGCGGGCCTTGGCGGATTCGTTTCGGTGGTGGCGCGCGGCAACCTCGGAATATTCGGACCGGATCGCCTCTGTATAGGCAGGCTTCTGTGTGGGGCTCAGAAGCTGACCGACCACCCCCACGGCACGGCTAGCATCGGTGACATAGACGACCTGCCCCCGGTCATAGCGCGGCGCGATCTTGACGGCAGTATGCACTTTCGATGTCGTTGCCCCGCCGATCAGCAGAGGCACACTGAAACCTTCACGCTCCATCTCGGTGGCCAGATGCACCATCTCATCCAGCGAAGGGGTGATCAGGCCGGAAAGGCCGATCACATCCACCTTTTCATCGCGCGCCACCTGCAAGATCTTCTGCGGCGGGACCATCACACCAAGGTCGATGATCTCGTAATTGTTGCAGGCCAGAACCACACCGACGATGTTCTTGCCGATATCGTGCACATCGCCTTTCACAGTGGCCATCAGCACCTTGCCTGCGGTCTGCCGCTCACCGCCGCCACCGGCGAGGCGCTTTTCCTCTTCCATATAGGGCAGCAGGATGGCGACCGCCTGCTTCATCACGCGGGCGGATTTCACCACCTGTGGCAGGAACATCTTGCCCGCGCCGAACAGATCGCCGACCACGTTCATCCCGGCCATCAGCGGCCCCTCGATCACGTCAAGCGGGCGCCTGGCTGCAAGCCGGGCTTCCTCGGTATCGGCCTCGATAAACTCGGTGATGCCGTTGACCAGCGCATGCTCCATCCGCTTTTCAACCGGCCATTCGCGCCACGCCAGATCGCGTAGCTTTTCCTCGCGCGCACCGCCGCGAAACCGCTCGGCCAGTTCCAGCAAACGCTCGGTCGCCGTGCCCCCCACCTTCGGCTTGCGGTTGAGGACTACATCCTCACATGCCTCGCGCAGAGCAGGGTCGATCTGGTCATAGACCGCCAGTTGCCCGGCGTTGACGATACCCATGTCCATCCCCGCCTTGATGGCGTGATAAAGGAACACGGCATGCATCGCCTCGCGCACCGGCTCATTACCGCGAAAGCTGAAGCTGAGGTTCGACACCCCGCCCGAGACATGCGCATGCGGCAGGTTCTGGCGTATCCAGCGCGTGGCCTCGATGAAATCGACACCGTAGTTATCGTGCTCTTCAATGCCGGTGGCGACGGCAAAGACATTGGGGTCGAAAATGATGTCTTCGGGCGGAAAGCTCACCTCATCGACAAGAATGCGATAGGCCCGAGCGCAGATCTCGGTCTTGCGCGCGAAAGTATCGGCCTGCCCCGCCTCGTCAAAGGCCATGACGACAACCGCCGCACCATAGGCCAGACACAGGCTTGCGTGATGGCGGAAGGCTTCTTCGCCTTCCTTCAGGCTGATCGAGTTGACCACCGACTTGCCCTGCACACATTGCAACCCGGCCTCGATCACTTCCCATTTCGAGCTGTCGATCATGATCGGCACACGGGCGATATCGGGCTCGGACGCGATGAGGTTCAGAAACTCCACCATCACCGCCCTTGAATCGATCAGCCCCTCATCCATGTTGATGTCGATGATCTGCGCGCCGTTCTCCACCTGATCGCGCGCCACTTCCAGCGCGGCGGTATAATCGCGGGCGGTAATCAGCTTGCGGAACCGGGCAGAGCCGGTGACATTCGTGCGCTCACCGACATTCACGAACGGAATATCCGGCGTCAGAACAAAGGGCTCCAGCCCCGAAAGACGCAGATAACGGCTCATGCTTGCACCTCACGCGGGGGGAAGCCAGCCACCGCCTGCGCAATCGCGGCGATATGGTCCGGCGTGGTGCCGCAGCAACCGCCGACGATATTTACCAGCCCGTCACGCGCGAATTCGGCCACCTGAGCGGCGGTCTGGTCAGGGGTTTCATCATACTGGCCAAAGGCATTGGGTAGCCCGGCGTTGGGATAGGCGCAGATATAGGTGTTCGCCACACCCGCCAGCTCCGCCAGATGCGGGCGCATCGCCGCCGCGCCCAGCGCGCAGTTCAGCCCCACAGTCAGGGGCCGGGCATGGGCGACAGAATGCCAGAAGGCGGTGGGTGTCTGTCCCGAAAGCGTGCGGCCCGAGGCATCGGTTATGGTGCCCGAGATCATCAGCGGAAGGCGCTGGCCACCTTCGGCAAACGCCTCAAGTGCGGCAAAGATCGCGGCCTTGGCGTTGAGCGTGTCAAAGATCGTCTCGATCAGGATCAGGTCAGCCCCGCCCGCCACCAGCCCGCGGATCTGCTCACCGTAAGCGCGGCGCAATTCGTCAAAGGTGACGGCGCGGTAGCCGGGGTCATTTACATCCGGGCTCATTGACGCGGTGCGGTTCGTTGGCCCCACCGCACCCGCCACAAAACGTGGCTTACCGTCGATTTCCGTGGCCCGATCCACCCCACGCCGGGCGATCCGCGCGCCTTCGCGATTGAGGTCGAACACCGCGTTTTCCAGCCCGTAATCGGCCTGTGCAATGAACGTCGAAGAGAATGTGTTGGTTTCGACGATATCGGCACCCGCCATGGCAAACTGGAAATGGATATCCTCGATCGCTTTTGGCTGGGTCAGGATCAACAGGTCGTTGTTGCCTTTTTGCGGCTTGTCGGATTGGTGCGCGCAGGCACAACCACCACCATGGCCGACAAAATCTTCCTCTGACAGGCCCAGCGACTGAATTTGCGTTCCCATCGCGCCGTCCAGGATCAGGATGCGCTCGCGCATCAGAGCGTCGATCCTGGACTGTGACGGATGGCGCGGTATGGTGAAAAGCTGCATGGCCCAGGCCCCTTGATAAGCAAGGCGCAGCCTTAGCGCAGATTGGCGCCAATGTGAAATTCATAATACTGCTGAAGATGATGAACCAGGCTCATATACGGCCAGCGCATCGCTTTCAGAACGTCAGCACATCGCCAGAGACTTCATCCAGAAACGGTCGGTCAAGCCGAACGCCGATCCCTGGCCCTGCCGGCACCGGCATCAGGCCGTTTTCCACCTCAAGCGGCTCCATCACGATATCACGCTTGAAGTAGCGACTGATCGACGACGTATCGCCCGGCTTGCGGAAATTCGGCTGGGTGGCGAGATGGATGTTATGCGCCCGGCCAATCCCGGCCTCCAGCATACCACCGCACCAGACCGGCACATCCCAGGCCGCCGCGATATCATGAATGCGCCGCGCTTCCAGATGTCCGGCGACGCGGCCCACCTTGATGTTGATCACCCGCGCAGCCCCGCCCGCCAGCGCCTTGCGCGCATCGGCGGCGGAACGGATGCTTTCATCCAGGCAGATCGGCGTTTTCAGCCGCGATTGCAGCACCGCATGGTCGTGCAGGTCGTCATAGGCCAGCGGCTGTTCGATATAGTCCAGCCCAAGCTCATCAAGTGCATGCATCACCCGCATGTCTGCCAATGAATAGGCGGTGTTGGCATCGACGGTCAGCGGCGCTTCGGGCAACGCCTTGCGTACGGCAGAAATCAGCTCAAGGTCATGCCCCGGCATGATCTTCAGCTTGATCCGCCGATATCCCTGCGCCCAATGGGCACACGCCTTTTCCACTGTATCGCTGATATTATCGATCCCCAGCGACACACCCACCGCCACAGAGCTCCCCAGCCCGCCCAGCACGGTAGACAGGGGCAGGTTCAGCGACTTTGCCCAAAGATCCCAGAAAGCCATATCGACCATCGCCTTGGCCATCCAGTTGCCACGCCAGGGGCGCAGGATGCGGTTGATGGCCTCGGGGTTTTCAAAGCTGGCACCGATCACTTGCGGCAGGATCGCCTGTTGCAGGAAATCGACGCCGCCGGCGATGGTATCATCAAGGAAATCCGGCATCGGGTCCATAACGCCCTCGGCATAGCCCTCCAGATCGCCGCTGCGCAGGGTCAGAAGCGGAAAGACCTTGTCATGCATCGTGCCGGTCGAGGTGGTGAAGGGCGTCAGCAGCGGCAGCCGGACGACGCGCAGTTCGGCGCTGTCAATGCGCAGGGGCGCAGTGGTGGTGGTCATCATGGATCCTTTGGAAGGGGCGGCACGGTCAGGGCAGAAGCCAGCAGGCGGCGGGTGTAATCGGATTGGGGCGCGGCAAAGAGCTGATCGACCGGCGCCAGTTCGACGATCTGCCCGGCCTGCATGACCGCCACGCGGTCGGCGATGTATTCGACCACCGCCAGATCGTGGCTGATGAACAGATAGGTCAGGTCGAATTCGGCGCGCAGTTCCATCAGAAGGTTCAGAACCTGCGCCTGAACCGACACATCGAGCGCCGAGGTGGGTTCGTCGCAGATGACGATATCCGGCCGCGAGATCAACGCGCGGGCAATGGCCACGCGCTGGCGTTGCCCTCCGGACATCTGGGCCGGATACGCATCGAGCATGCGGGCGGGCATGCGCAGGATATCCAGCAGTTCGCGCACCCGGCGCAAGCGTTCGGCGGCGCTCACGCCTCCGGCGATCACCAGCGGCATTTCGATCAGTTGCCGCACCGTCTTGCGCGGGTTGAGCGAGGAATAGGGGTCTTGGAAGATGGGTTGCACGCGGCTGGCGAATTCCCGGCGCGGGATGGCGGGCACCGGCCGCCCCTCCAGCCGGACCTCGCCGGATGTCGGCGTGTCCAGCCCCAGCAGGATGCGCGACAGCGTGCTTTTGCCGCTGCCCGATTCCCCTACCACGGCCAGCACCTCGCCGCGATGCAGATCAAGGCTGACCTTGTCCAGCGCCTGAAGCGGGCGGGCGCGGCCAAAGATGCCGCCGCCCAGCGTAAATACCCGGCTGACGGCGCGGATTTCCATCAAGGGCGCGCTCATGCTGCGCCCCCATCGGTCCATTCGACCGCGCCCAGCTTGTCACGGCCCCAGCGCATCCCGCGGCGTGGCACGGCGGACAGAAGCGCGCGGGTATAGGGGTGGCCGGGCTGCGTCAGAAGCGTGCCGACCGGCCCGGCATCGACCGTTTCGCCCGCATACATCACCTGCACCCGCTGCGCGATCCGGGCAACCACACCGATATCGTGGCTGATGAAGATCATCGCCAGCCCCCTTTCGGCCTGCAATTCCGCCAGCAGGTCAAGGATCTGCGCCTGAATGGTGACATCGAGCGCGGTCGTCGGCTCATCGGCGATCAGCAGGTCAGGGTCGCAGATCAGGGCCATGGCGATCATCACCCGTTGCCGCAGCCCGCCGGAAAGCTGGTGCGGATAGACCGCCATCCGCTCGGCCGCGCGGGGGATGCCGACACGGTTGAGCAGGTCAACCGCGCGCTCGCGGGCTTCGCGCAGGGGCGTCTTGTTGTGGCGCAGCCAGGTCTCGGTCAGTTGCCGCCCGACGGTCAGCACCGGGTTGAGCGCGGTCATGGGTTCCTGAAAGATCATCGCCATGCGCGCGCCGCGCAGATCGGCCATGCGCCGCTCGGACAGGTCTTGCAGGTCGGTCTCGCCCAGGCGCATTTCATCGGCGGTGACACTGATGCGCCGGGGCAGAAGCCGCATCAGCGCAAATGAGGTAACGGATTTGCCCGAGCCGGACTCACCCACGATCCCCAGCGTTTCGCCGCGTTCCACGGTGACATCGACACCGCGCACGGCCTCGAATGTGCCCGTGGGCGTGGGGATGGCAACCCGAAGGTTGCGGCAGGTGATCACGCTCATTCGCGCCCCTCCGGGGTGAGAACATCGCGCAGCCCGTCGCCGATCAGGTTGATGCCGAGCACCAGAATGGCGATGGCCGCGCCGGGCAGGGCGATCAGGCGGGGATCGAAGAACACCATGCCCTTGCCCTCGGACACCATCAGCCCCCAGCTTGGCGTGGGTGGCTGCACGCCAAGCCCCAGAAACGACAGCGCCGATTCCAGCAAGATCGCATGGGCAATTTCCAGCGAGGCGATCACCACCAGCGGGCCAACAAGGTTTGGCAACAGCTCTACCAGCAGGATACGCGGGGTCGAGGCACCCATGGCGCGCGCGGCGGTAACAAACTCCTGCGCGCGCAACTGCTGCGTGGCCGAGCGCACCACCACCGCGAAACGGTCCCACAACAGCAGGCTGAGAACGGCGACCACGATCCACAGGCTGCCGCCGAAGATCGACACGATGGCCAGCGCCACCAGCACCACCGGCAGCGCCAGCCGCACCGAGACAAAGAAGGTCACTACATTGTCGACCCAGCCGCCGTAATAGCCCGCGATCAGGCCCAGCGTGGTGCCGATCAGCCCCGATCCAAGCGCCGCGCACACCCCGATCAGCAGCGACACGCGCGCGCCATGGATCAGCCGGGACAGATAATCGCGGCCCAGCGCATCGGTGCCGAACACATGCGCCCAACTGCCGCGCTCATGCCAGACGGGGGGCAGCGCGCGGCGGCTGAGATCCTGCGCGAAGGGATCATAGGGCGCGATCAGGGGGGCCGCCAGCGCCACCAGAAGCGCCGCCAGCACGATCAGCCCGCGATGATTGCGCGCACGGATCAGCATCAGGCGACGCGGTGAAGGGTGGGGCATGGGGATGTCGCTCATGGCTCAGTTCCTCACCCGGATGCGGGGATCGGCCCAGGCGTTGAGCACATCGGCCAGAAAGGTCAGCCAGACATAGATCATCGCGTAAATCAGGATGATCGCCTGAATGGTGGGGAAGTCGTTGCGGCCAATGCTTTCCCAGGCCAGAAGCCCGATACCGCGAATGCCGAACACGCTTTCCACCACGATGGAGCCGCCAAGGATGAAACCGAATTCCACCGCCGCCACGCTGATCACCGGCAGGATGGCGTTGCGGATGGCATGGCCGAACAGAACCTGACCGGGCAAAAGCCCCTTGGCGCGGGCGGTGCGGACGTAATCGGACGACAGCGCCTCGATCATCCCGGCGCGGCACAGGCGCAGCATCGACGGCGTGGCGTAGTAGCCCAGCACCAGCGCGGGCATGACGAAATGCGCCATGGTCTGCGATCCTGACACCGGCAACCAGCGCAGTTGCACCGCGAAAAGCCAGATCAGCATCAGCCCCAGCCAGAAGCTGGGCGTGGCCTGCCCGACGGTGCCCAGCATCAGCGCCAGCCGGTCCGGCCATTGGTTCTGGCGCGCGGCGGCCAGCATACCCAGCGGGATCGACACCAGAAGCGCAAAGGCTATGGCCAACCCGCCCAGCGTCAGCGTGGCGGGGAAACGCTCAACCAGAAGGTCCGCCACGGGGCGGCTGAAATAGTAGCTGTCGCCGAAATCGCCCCGCAGGGTGTGGCTGATCCAGGACAGGTATTGCACCGGCATGGGCCGGTCAAAACCGAAGCTGCGGCGGATCACATCGATATCGGCCTGCGTGGCGCCCTCGCCCGCGATCGCCACCGCCGGGTCGCCCGACAGAAACATCAGCCCGAAACTGATGGCCGAGACAACCAGCGCCACAAGCGCGGCAATCATCAGTCGGCGCAGGGTGAATCGAAGCATGCCGCAGCCTTTGCAGGTCGGTGAGAGGGTCTGCCGGGGGACAAGGCCCCGCGCCGGTCACGGCCGGCGCGGGGCAGGAGGTCAGCGCCAGCCCGCCATGTAAAAGCGCGGCATTTCATCGGCCGAGGGCGTGAAATCCAGCCGGGCGTCGAAGACGTAGTTCTTGGTATAGCTGAACAACGGCATCCAGTAGGCCTGTTCGGCAATCCGCTGCAAAGCGGTGGCATAGGCGGCCAGCCGGGTCTCGGGGTCTGCCGACAGATCGCCCTCGCGGATAGCGGCCTGAACTTCGGCATCATCCGCGGGGTCATCGGGGCCGCCGCCGAAGAAGTAGCTGGTGATCGCCGAGACATCAGGGATCGACGAGGAACCCCAGCTCATGTTGGCCAGCGGCACCTGACCATTGCGGATCATCTCGGCAAGGGCCGAATACTGCATCCAGCGCAGGTTTGTCTGCACACCGACATTGGCCAGATCGCCCATGATCGCCTCGACCACTTCGCGGTCGCGGTACCCGTAGATGTCAACCGTCAGCCCGTTGGCATGGCCAGCTTCGGCCAGCAGGGCGCGGGCGGTGTCGGGGTTGTAGTCATAGGTTGCTACATCATCGGTGCAGCCGAACTGGGTGGGATGACAGGCGGCGTTTACGACCACACTGTTTTCACCCATCAGATACTGCGCAATGCGCGCGCGGTCGATCGCATGGCCCATCGCGCGGCGCACCTGCGGGTCGGTGAAGGCCGTGTTGCCGCTGGTGCCGTGGATATCGAAGGTCAGATAGCTGATACGCATCGTGGGCGCATTCACGGCATCAAGATGCGGAGCCTGTGCCAGCGCCTCGGCCTGATCGTTGCTGATGCCCCAGATCCAGTCGATGCCGCCGGTCATCAGCTCGGCAATCTGGGTCGAGCTGTCTGTGATGGTTCGATAGGTTATCTGCGCCAGCGCCGCATCGCTTTTGGGTCCACCGGCAAAATAGTCGGCGTTGCGTTCCATCACCACGCGGTCCCCGGCGTCGAAGCTGGTCACACGGTAGGGGCCAGTGCCGTTGGGCGCGACCGAGCCAAAGCGGCGGCGGCCATCGGTGCCCGCCTCGGCGGCATCGAAATGCCCATCGGGTAGAATCGGCAGCGCCAGCGCCAGATAGGACAGCACCGCCGGGAAGGGCTCGTTCATGTTCAGGCGCACGCTGTTCGGGCCGATCTGCTCGGCATTGTCGAGCCAGCGGATATCGCCGTAGTTCAGCACCCCGTTGGATTCATCCGCGATGAAGTTGAAGGTATAGACCACATCCTCGGGGCCAAAGCTGGACCCGTCATGAAAGGTCACATCCTCGCGCAGGTCGAACTCGATGGTCACCGGGTCAACCTGCCGGAAATCGGTGGCCAGAAGCGGCAGGAAGCGCTCGGTCGCCAGATCCCAGTAAACCAGCCCGTCATAGACATGCTGCGCCAGAACCACCGCCTCGCGCGAGGTGTCGAAATAGGTGTCAACGGCGGTGACTTCCCGCTCGGCGGCCCAGGTCAGGCTGTTATCCTCCGGCCCGGCAAGGCCGGGCGCAGCAAGAAACGCCAGCGCCAGCGCAACGGCGGTGCTGGTTTTGAGATGTCTTTTTCTCATGGCGTAAACTCTCCAACTGTTGCTTCGTTATTTGTGTTTGATTATCATTATTTGATCGTCTATATTAAAATAAATCTCGTCCGCCCTGTCAAGGGGTCGCCCCATCATGGGGTCATCAAAGCTTGTTCACGGAAGCAGCCATGCCACCAACCGCGAAACCGACTGTCCTTGCCACGACGCTGGAACGCGGAATGCGCGTGCTGGCACTGTTTCGCACCCATCAGACGCCGCTTTCTCTGAGCGAGATCGCGGAACTTGCGGAGCTGGAGAAAAGCGCCGCACAGCGACTGACCTATACGCTGCACGCGCTAGGTTACCTGGAGCGTGACGAGAAAACCCGCCGCTATCGTCCGGGCTTGCGGATGTTGGACCTGGCCTATGCCTATCTGATCCACGACCGGCTGCTTGAACGCGCCTTGCCGCATATGATTGATCTGAGCCGCAAGATGCGCACGACGGTCAATCTCGGGGTGCTGGACGGGTCCGAGGTTATCTACAAGGCGCGCATTCCCCGTTCGAGCCTGTCCTATGACGCAGCGTTGATCGGTGTGCGTCAGCCTGCGGTAGTAACCGGCATTGGCCAGGTCATCGCTGCCTTTTCCCCGCCCGAGGTTATCGAAAGCCTGCTGGCAGAGCCGCTGCCCACCCCGCAAACCCCCTTCACATATCGCGATCCCGCACAGATTGCAGCGCGAGTCGAACAGGCCCGGCATGATGGTTACGTGATCTCGGCACAGCAGATCATGCTACAGGAAATTGTGGTTTCGGCGCCGGTTTTCGGCCCCAACCGTGTTGCTGTGGCGGGAATCAGCATGCCGGTCTACATGCCCGACTGGACCGAGGACCGCGTGCGCGCCGAACTGGTGCCGCCACTGACCGAGGCCACGCGCACCATTTCCACCAGCGTGGCCCGGCTCTGACCATCTATTGCAACCGTTGAAGCAGCCAGCGCGCGAGATGGATGATCTCGTCGTTGTCCAACACTTCGGTACCGAGCAATTCTGCGTTGCGAACAGCCTGAATGGACAAAAAGGCGATCACAGCGAAATCAGGATCGGAAGCATTGGCCCTGATCCGGGTCAGAAAATTGCGGTGGTGCCGCTGGATCGGCGCCAGCATGCCCGGATCATCCGCGATCACCGCCAGCAGGCCCGAGGGCGGTGGTGTCCGGCATTGTTGTTCATCCAGAAAATGCTGGATATAGGCGCGGATCACGGCGTTCGGGCGGCCAGAGCGTTCTGCATCCTGAAGAACGTTATCAAAACGCGACAGGAAATCATCCACCATGGCAGCCAGAAGCTTTGACTTGCTGGGAAAGTGGTAAAGCAACCCCCCCTTTGACACCCCGGCCCTGGCGGCGACCGCATCAAGCGACATCGCGCCGGGGCCTTCGCTTCGGGCGATGGCCTCGGCGGCTTCGAGCAGTCGCTGCCGGGTGTTTCCCTTGGTGCGCGGGGTCGTCTGGTTGCTCATGGCTGCCTCATTGACTTGACCGTCCAGACGGTATAGTTCCTTCTCTCGAATTTCAAGCCTGTGCAGGAACCGACACCAATGATCAAGCGCCTTGTGATTGCCGTTATCCTTCTTGGTCTGGTTGTCGTGGGGCTGGTGGGGTTCAACCAGTTTCGTGACCAGATGATCGCGGATTTCTTCGCCAACATGCCGGTGCAACCGCTTCCGGTCGAGGTGGTCGAGGCACGCGCCCAGGAATGGCAACCCGTCCTGACCGCCATCGGCACGGTCCACGCCGCGCAGGGCACCGATCTGACAGTGGAGGCCGCCGGTATCGTGCGCGAGATCAGTTTTTCGCCGAATACCCAGGTTGCGCAAGGGCAGTTGCTGTTGCGGCTGGACAGCGAGGTGCAGCAGGCTGATCTGACCGCCGCACGCGCCCAGCTTGAGCTGGAACGCACCAACCTTGAGCGCCAGCAGGAACTGCAAAGCCGGGGCGTTGCCTCGAATGTCACTCTGGACCAGTCACGCGCGGGCTTCGCCGCCGCCGAGGCACAGGTGGCCCGCGCCGAAGCGGTGATCGCCCAGCGCGCCTTGCAGGCACCTTTCGACGGAACCATCGGCCTTGCGCGCGTGGATCTCGGCCAATACATCTCGCCCGGCACTATTGTAACCACCTTGCAGGATCTGGAAACCATGCGGGTGGATTTCAGCCTGCCCGAACAGACACTGCCCTATCTGGAGATCGGCCAACGGCTGCATATACGCATCGAGGGCGACATACGTCGCTTTGACGGCGAGATCAGCGGGATCGATCCGCGCGTTGACCCAAGCTCGCGCATGGTGTCGCTGCGCGGGCGGGTGGACAACCCTGAATTCGCCCTGACCCCCGGCCAGTTCGCCCGCGTCGAAATCGACCTGCCCTTGGAAGAAGGGGTGATCGCGCTGCCGCAGACGGCGGTTATCAGCAGTCTTTACGGCGATTACGTCTATGTCGTGCGCGAGAATGAAGAGGCCGAAGGGCTGGTTGTCCAGCAAGTCTTTGTCAACCCCGGACGCCGCTCTGAAGGGCTGGTCGAGATCCGCGAAGGCGTGGCAGCGGGTGACCGGATCGTCACCACCGGCCAGAACCGCCTGAACAACCGCGCCCCGGTGACCATCGCCGCCGCGCCGGAGGTCGCGCAATGAACCTTTCGGCACCTTTCATCAAACGCCCTGTCGCCTCGACGGTGCTGGGTCTGATGATTATCCTTCTGGGGGTGATGGGCGCGGTCGGCCTGCAAACCCGGCAGTATCCGCAGGTGGATGAGACGGTGATCACCGTCACCACCATCTATCCCGGCGCTTCGGCTGAACTGATTCAGGGTTTCGTCACCGCGCCGATCTCAAGCGCTGTCGCCACCGCCGAAGGGGTGGATTACGTCACCAGCCAGTCGCGGCCCTCGGCCTCGGTGGTGACGGTCAACATGCGGCTGGGCGAAGACCCCGATGCGGCACTGACCGAGGTCATCTCGAAAGTGCAGCAAGTGCGCTCGCAACTGCCGGCCGATGCGATGGACCCGGCCATCGTCAAGGGCACGGGCATGACCTTCGCCACCATGTATCTGGCGGTGCAGAACCCCAACATGAGCGCCGAGCAGGTTACCGAATATATCGAGCGCGTGATCGTGCCGCGGATGTCCACCATCGAGGGTGTCGCCGAAAGCCAGGTGATGGGGGCTGCAAACTACTCGATGCGTGTGTGGCTTGATCCGGTGCGGCTGGCCGGACAGGGGCTGACCGCCGCCGAGGTGATGCAGGCGATCAACAACGCCAACTTTTTGGCAGCCCCGGGCCGCACCCGCAACGAGCTGGTGACCTATGCCATCGCGATGGATTCAACCCTGCGCACCCCTGAAGCCTTCGGCGCGCTGCCAATCAGCGGTAGCGGCAGCGAAGTGGTGCGGCTGAGCGATGTGGCAATGGTCGAGATGGCCGCCGAAAGCACCGATATGGTGGTGTCCTTCAACGGTGAGCCGGGCACCTTTCTGGGCGTCTTCCCCACGCCCTCGGCCAACCCGCTGGACATGTCGGCGGCTGTTCTGGCTGAACTGCCGGCTATTCAGGACAGCCTGCCTGACGGCATGACACTGACCATGATGTTCGATGCAACTGAACAGATCGCCGCCTCGATTGACGAGGTGTTGCGTACCATCATCGAGGCCACGCTGATCGTGGGCCTGATCATCCTGTTGTTCCTCGGCTCCTTCCGCTCGGTCTCCATTCCGCTGGTGGCTATTCCGCTGTCGCTGGTGGGGGTGCTGTTTTTGCTGTTCCTGATGGGCTATTCGATCAACCTGCTGACGCTGCTGGCGATGGTGCTGGCGATCGGACTGGTGGTCGATGACGCGATCATCGTGGTCGAAAACGTCCAGCGCCATATCGACAAGGGAAAATCGCCGATGCAGGCCGCCTTCACCTCGATGAGCGAGCTGGGCACGGCGATCATCGCCATGATGCTGACCCTGATCGCCGTGTTCCTGCCCCTGTTCTTCACCGGCGGGCTGACGGGCGCGCTGTTTCGCGAATTTGCGGTCACGCTGGCGGGGGCTGTGTTCATCTCGGGCGTGGTGGCGCTGACCATCTCGCCGATGATGGCCGCGCGGGTGCTCAGGAAGGGCGGCGAGAACCGGTTTCAGAAGGGCCTCAACCGCGGCTTCCTGCGGTTCGAGGGCTGGTATGAACGCCGGGTCACCGCGACGCTGAAATACACCCCCGTTACCATTCTGATGGTGGCGGTTCTGGTGGCGCTGACGGGCTTTCTGTTCATGAAAACCTCGTCCGAACTGGCCCCGGACGAAGACGTGGGCGCGTTGTTCTCGTTCATCAACGCGCCCTCGTATGCCACAACCGATTACACCAGCCGCTATGTCACCCAGATGGCCGAACTGACCGCCGATCTGCCGGAACTGGACGCCAATTTTTCCATCGTCGGTTTCGGCGGGCAGACCAATTCAGGGATCATGCTGTGGGCCTTTGAGGACTGGGCAGACCGGGACCGCAGCCAGGCCGAAATTCAGGCCGACTTGCAGGCAAGGCTGGCCCCCGTGGCGGGCGTGCAGGCGTTCGTCTTTTCCCCGCCCTCGTTGCCTGGTGCGGGTGGAGGGCTGCCGATTTCGCTGGTCGTGCAATCCACCGGTGATCCGTCACAGGTCTATGAAGTGGCGGAACAGATCCGGCAGGAGGCGCAGGCATCGGGCCGCTTCATCGTGGTGCAGAACTCGCTGGCCTATGACACCACGCAGGTTCTGGTCACGGTTGACCGTGACCGCGCGGCGGCGCTGAACCTGCCCGCCAGCCAGATCGGCAGCACGCTGAGCCTGCTCGTGGGCGATGGCGCGATCTCGCGGTTTGATCGCGATTCGAACAGCTACGACGTGATCATGCAGGTGCCGCAGGAATACCGCGACAACCCCGAGCGGCTGGGCGAATTCCACGTCCGCTCGTTGACCGGCGAGATGGTCCCGCTCTCCGCCGTCGTGACCGTCGAAACCCGCGTCGCTCCGCAGGCAATCGAACAGTTCAACCAGCTCAACTCGGCCACACTCACGGCGCTGCCGATGATCGGCACTTCAACCGGCGACGGATTGGCCACGCTTGAGGAAATTGCCCGGCCGCTGCTGCCCAGCGGGTTCTTCATCGACTACGCAGCGCAGTCGAGGCTGGAGAAATCCGAGGGCAACACCATTATCATAGCCTTCGCGCTGGCTATCGTGGTGATCTATCTGGTTCTGGCAGCGCAGTTTGAAAGCGCGCGCGACCCGCTGATCATTCTGATGTCGGTGCCCCTGTCGATCTTCGGGGTGATCGTGCCGCTGAACCTGGGGTTGGGAACCCTGAACATCTATACCCAGGTGGGGTTGATCACGCTGATCGGGCTGATCACCAAACACGGCATCCTGTTGGTCGAATTCGCCAACCAGCTCAGGCGCGAACAGGGGCTGGACCGGGCGGCGGGGATGATCGCCTCGGCCCGGCTGCGGCTGCGGCCCATCCTGATGACCACCGCAGCCACCGCGCTTGGGGTGGTGCCACTGATGACCGCTGATGGCGCGGGTGCTGCGGCGCGTTTTGCGATGGGGCTGGTGATTTTCTCGGGGATCACGGTGGGCACGATCTTCACCCTCTTCGTGGTGCCGACCGTCTATGTGCTGATCTCGCGCAAGGAAATGGCCCCCCCGCCGGAAGAGCCCGAAGCCCGGGAAAGCGTGCATTCCCCCGTCTGAGGCGGAGGTCAGCGCAGGATCAAACGCATTCGGCGATAGGGGGCACCTTGCCTTCTGGCGGTTGCGCCACCAACAGGCGCGCCACCATCCTGCCCGTCAGGGAAAACCGAATGGCTTTGATCTGTGTCACGGTGCCAACACCCGCTTGCGCGCCAGAATCGCGCCACGTCATTGCAGGAAGAAACATGATACGCAGCTTCAGAACCCTCGCGGCCCTTGTCATCGCAACCCTGATGACAGTCACGCCCGGCCTGGCCGAAACCACCAAGGGCGAGGACGCGTCACCCTATCCGGACATGCGCAGCGAAGCCACCGAGATGGGCTACGCGCTGGTTCAGGACGACAGTGGCCTGGCTGTGTTACACAACGGCGATGTCGTCTGGTCCATCGAAAGCTGGATGCTGTCGTTCGACGAACCGCGCGATCTGACGCTGGATGGCATGCCGAACCTGTTGATCCACACCGCGCGCAGCCGCAGCTTTCGTGAGATCACGCTGCTGGAACTCGGTAGCGACGGGGTGCAGGTTCTCTGGTCTGTGGACGGGCATGTGCTGGATATCCGCCTGTTCGAGGCTGAACTCATCCGACGCATGTCGGCTGGCGAATCCCTCGCCACACCCCCGCCTGGTGGCAGCGTTCTTCCGCTGGATACGCTTCAACACATACTGCCGCAGCGTGACTGAGCACCGCCTGAGGCGCTTGCGCTGCCGCGGCCTGTGAGATTTCGCGGATATTCTAGCTGACTGGCTGGCGCGACAGCATCTGCTCGCGCGCGATGATATAAAGCCCGGCGGACATGATCACCAAGATCCCCGCCGCCGCCAGCCCGTTCGGCCATTCGGAAAACACCAGCCAGCCGACCACGGCGGCAATGGGGATTTCCAGATATTGCATCGGTGCCAGCGTGGCCGAGGGGGCAAAGCGCAGGCTCCAGGTCATCAGCAGATGCGCCAGTGTGCCAAGCCCGCCCAGCGCCAGTAACAGCCACAGCACCAAGGCATCTGGCAACACCACGTCCAGCGCCGGATGCGCGCCATGCCCCAGCAGCATCACCGGCACCATAAGCACCAGCGCCTGAATGCCGCTCAGCGCCTGCATCGCCACCGCATCGATACTTTTCGCCACCAACCGGGTAACCAGCATGAACAGCGCGAATGTCACCGCCACCAGCACCGGCAGCAGCGCGGGCCAGCCGACCGTGGCGAAGTTCGGCTGGATCACCAGAAGCGTGCCCGCAAACCCCACGGCGCAGGCTGCCAGCCGGTGCGGGCCCACCGTTTCAGCCAGCACCCAATGTCCCAGCAGAAGCATGATGAAGGGCATGATGAAGGCAATCGCCAGCGTATCGGCCAACGGCATGAAGCGCAGCGCGCTGAACATCGCCCCAATGCCGATCACATGCAGAAGGCTGCGCAGCCCCAGCAGCCAGAACACCCGCCGCCCCGGCCAGAGCCGCTGGCCCGCCCACCAGACCAAGGGCAGCAATATCACCACCTGCAACGCAAAGCGCACCACCAGCAACTGCCCCAGCGGCACCGTATCGCCCAGAAACTTGGCGGTGGCATCGCTTATCGGCGCAAGGATGCAGAATCCGAGCATCAGCAGAATCCCCAGGAAGGGACGGTCGGCGGCGGGAACTAAGCTGGGCACCTGAAGGCTCCGGAAAACTGACGTTGGCGCAGTCAATGCCAGCACATGGAGAAATGCAATCCTGCTTGCGCTGGTGGATGGCAGGCTCTTTTTGCCGACCTTTGGGCAAAAAGCAGCCTGCGCCTTTCCGCCCAAACCCGAAGCGCGCGCGCTCCCGCCGGGAACGGGTGGATCAACGGCGGGTTGTATCCGCGCAGCCCGGTTAACGGCTGAGAAACAACTCAGGAGAACTACAATGAAGAACCTTGCCATCGCTACTTGCGCGCTCGCTCTGATGTCCTTCCCGGCGCTGGCCCAGGACGCCACCGAGCACCATTTCCCGCTGACGATGACCGAGTTCATGGTCGCTTATCCCGATGCCACGTCCGATGATTTCGACCAGATCGACACCGACGGCGACGGCGAAATCTCGGAAGACGAATATAACGCCGCGCGCGAAAGCGGCCTGATCGGCAACGACGCCTGATTACCTGTAACCACCCCCGGTCCAGCGCCGGGGTCAAGCGGCCGCATCCGAAGGGATGCGGCCGTTTTTTGTTCTGATGTGCAAGTGCCTGGCTCGGCGCCCTGTGGTGTCAATCGCGATCCTTGCCCATGTCCACGACTGCGCCGGAAAGCAGAACAGACAGGCCTGGCCTAATGAGAAGCGTTGTCATCCTGCCAGAGGCTCAGTTGACGGCCAGTAACGCGCGCACCGTCACCATCTTCAAGTGAGGACAGCGTAACACCCAGAAGCCGGATACCCATGGCCACCGGAAAAAGCGGCCGCAACAAGGCCAGCGCGGTTTCCTCCATCGCCGGGCCGGATGCCGGGGCAATCAGCGTGCGGCTGCGGGTGATCTGGCGGAAATTGGCGTATTTCACCTTCAGCGTCACCGTCCGCCCGCGCACGGCATGGGCAACACAATGCCGCCAGACCTTCGCCGAAAGCGCGCGCACTTCTTCGGCGGCGCGGTCATGGTCGGTGATATCCTGCGCAAAGGTATCCTCGGTCCCTATGGATTTGCGCGCCCGGTCAGGCTGCACCAGGCGCTCATCTATCCCGCGCGCGATACGGTGGTACCACAAGCCGGATTTGCCGAAATGCGCTTGCAAAAAGGCCAGCGGCCGGGCGCGCAGGTCAGCGCCGGTCCGAATGCCCAGCCGCTCCATCCGGTCGGCTGTTGCGGGACCGATGCCATGAAACTTGCGCACCGGAAGTGCGGCGACAAAGGCGGGCCCCTGCGCCGGTGTGATCACCGCCTGTCCGTCCGGCTTGTTCAGATCGCTGGCCATCTTGGCAAGGAACTTGTTATAGGAAACCCCGGCCGAGGCCGTCAGCCCGGTTTCGGTTTTGATGCGCGCTCGGATCATCCGGGCGACATCTGTTGCCAGCGGAATGCCCAGACGGTTCTCGGTCACATCCAGATAGGCCTCGTCCAGCGACAGGGGTTCGATCAACGCGGTATGCTCGGCAAAGATCGCCCTGATCTGGGAGGAGACAGCGCGATAGACATCAAACCGGGGCGGCACGAAGATCAGGTCAGGACAACGCCTGAGCGCGGTGACAGAGGGCATGGCCGAACGAACGCCAAATTCCCGCGCCTCGTAGCTGGCGGCGGCGACCACCCCGCGCGCGGCAGGGCTGCCCACCGCCACCGGCTTGCCCCGCAATGCCGCCCTGTCGCGCTGCTCGACCGAGGCATAGAAGGCGTCCATATCGATATGGATGATCTTGCGGTTTGCCGCCGCCGCAGTGTCTGGCCTGTCGTCTTCCCGGTTGTCTGCTGCTGCGTGCTGCATTGCCATCCGCCAAGTGCCCGCCCGATACCGGGAAAGGAACATAACCCGAACATACCGCAACACCCCGTCAGATCAACCCCGATTGCGGCAGTGCCGGCATTAATCAGCCAATCAGGGCTTTCAGATAGCTGCCATAATTGGTCTTGGCAAAAAGTTCTGCGCGCTTGGCCAGTGCGGCGGCGTCGATCCAGCCCTTGTGAAAGGCGATCTCGTCGGGGCTGCCCATTTGCAGGCCCTGGCGCTGCTCGATGGTGCGCACGAAGTTTCCGGCGTCCAGCAGGCTTTCATGGGTGCCGGTATCGAGCCAGGCAAAGCCGCGGCCCATCTGGCGCACCTGCAGCGCGCCTTCGGCGAGATACAGCGCCAGCAGCGATGTGATCTCCAGCTCACCGCGCGCCGAGGGTTTGACCGATGCCGCCAGTTCCGGCGCGCGCCCGTCCAGGAAATATAGCCCCGTCACCGCATAGCTGGAAGGCGGGTTGGCGGGCTTTTCGACGATCGCGCGCACCTGTCCATCGGCATCGAAATCAATCACCCCATAGCGCTGCGGGTCGGCCACGCGGTAGCCAAACACCGTGCCGCCCTGCGCGGTGGCCGAGGCCATCAGTTCAGGCAGGCCATGGCCAAAAAACAAATTATCACCCAACACCATTGCCGACGGTGCGCCATCAAGAAAGCTTCCGGCCAGCAGATAGGCCTGCGCCAACCCCTCCGGCACAGCCTGGGTGATCCATTCCAGGCGCAACCCCCATTGACTGCCATCGCCCAGAAGCCGCTGGAACTGCGCCTGATCCTCAGGGGTGGTGATGATCGCGATCTCGCGGATATCGGCCAGCATCAGCACCGTGAGCGGATAATAGATCATCGGCTTGTCATAGACCGGCAAAAGCTGTTTCGACACGCCCATCGTGATCGGCCAAAGCCGCGTGCCGGTGCCCCCGGCGAGGATGATGCCCTTGCGCTTCATGCTTTCACCTTCAGTTCGTTCAACACCCCGTCAAGCCCGGCACGCCAGTCAGGTCGTTCAAGGCCAAAAACCTCCAGCCCGCTGCAATCCAGCCGCGAGTTGATCGGGCGGCGTGCCGGGGTGGGGTAGTCGGATGAGGGAATACCACTGACCGCGCAGCCCATCCCCGCACGCTCAAAGATTTCGCGTGCGAAACCCGCCCAGCTTGTGTCGGGCGCACCGGCGTAATGATAGGTGCCTGACAATTCAGGCGCGGCGCGCAGGGCCTGTGCAATGGAAAGGCAGGCATCAGCGATATCGGCCGCCGGGGTTGGCCCGCCGATCTGATCGGCCACCACGGTGAGATGATCGCGCTCAGCCCCCAGCCGCAGCATGGTTTTCACGAAATTCGACCCATGCGCCGAAAAGACCCATGAAACCCGCAAGATCGCATGGACCCCGCCTGCGGCCCGCACCCCGCCCTCGCCCGCCAGTTTTGTGCGGCCATAGGCATTGAGGGGGGCGGTGGGGTGGTCAGGGGCAAAGGGTGCATTGCCCGCACCGTCAAAGACATAATCGGTCGAAGGCTGGATCATCACCGCGCCGGTCTCTACCGCCGCACGGGCCATGGCGGCCGGGCTGTCACCGTTGATGGTGGCTGCCAAACCCTCTTCGCTTTCAGCGCGGTCGACAGCCGTATAGGCGGCGGCGTTGATCACAACATCCGGTCGATGCTGGCGGATGGCCGCGGCGCAGGCCGCCGGGTCAGCCAGATCAGCCCCGGCCCGGTCCAGAAACACGCCTTCGGGTAAGGCGCGGCGCAGCTCGGTTGCCAGTTGCCCGGTCTGGCCAAACACCAGCACCCTCACCGCGCCGCCCCCAGCCGCTGGCCCACGCCCTGTCGTGCCTGAAGGGGCCGCCACCAGCTTTCATTGGCAAGATACCAGTCCACCGTGCGCGCCAATCCCTCAGCCAGCGTGACCGAGGGTCGCCAGCCCAGTTCAGTGCGGATGCGGGTGGCATCGATCGCGTAGCGCAGGTCATGGCCCGGGCGGTCAGTGACGAATTCGATCAGCCGGGCGTGGGGGGCGTTGTCCGGGCGCTTGCGGTCAAGGATGGCGCAGATCCTGCGCACAAGGTCGATATTTGTGGACTCATTCTCGCCGCCGATATTGTAGCTGCGCCCCACCGCGCCCTTTTGCAGCACCATCAGCAGCGCCGCTGCATGATCTTCGACATAGAGCCAGTCGCGCACATTCAGCCCCTGCCCGTAAACCGGGATCGGCTTACCCGCCAACGCGTTCAGGATTACCACCGGGATCAGTTTTTCAGGGAAGTGGAAGGGCCCGTAATTGTTGGAACAATTCGACAGCACCACCGGCAGGCCATAGGTGTGGTGCCATGCGCGCACCAGATGATCGCTGGCCGCCTTTGAGGCCGAATAGGGGCTGCGCGGGTCATAGGGCGTTTCTTCGGTAAACTGCCCCTCGGCACCAAGGCTGCCGAACACTTCATCGGTGGAGATGTGGTGAAAGCGGAAACTGTCGGGGCGGCCCTGACCTTGCCAATAGGCGCGCGCGGCCTCCAGCAGCACAAAGGTGCCACGCACATTGGTGTCGATGAAGGCGCCCGGCCCGTCGATGGAGCGGTCAACATGGCTTTCCGCCGCCAGATGCATCACCGCATCGGGGCGGCGCTGGGCGAACACCCGCGCCAGTGCATCGGCGTCACGGATATCGACCTGTTCGAAGGCATAAAGCGGGCTGTCCGCCACGCTGGAGACATTCTCAAGGCATGCGGCATAGGTCAGGCAATCGACATTCACCACCGAATGCCCCGCCACTACGGCCTGCCGCACCACTGCCGAGCCGATGAACCCCGCGCCGCCTGTGACCAGAAGTTTCATGCGCCCTCCCACACGAACGGGCTGTAGAAATCAGCGAAGGCGGGGGCGTTTGCGTCCTTGTCGGACAGATGCGGGGCGCTGGTGCCCCAGTCGATGCCGAGGCTGTCCCATCGCACCGCGCCATCGCATTCGGGCGCGTAGTGATCGGTGCATTTGTAGATGATTTCGGTATCAGGCTCACGCGTGACAAAGCCATGCAGAAAGCCTGCCGGAATCCACAGCTGGCGGCCGTTCTCGAACGACAGCTCAACCCCTACCCATTGCCCGTATGTGGGACTGCCCTTGCGGATATCGACCGCGACATCAAACAGCCGCCCGCGTCCGCACCGCACCAGCTTGCCCTGTGCATGGGGTGGGGACTGGAAGTGCAGCCCCCTGAGCGTGCCCGCCTGCACTGACATCGAATGATTATCCTGCACGAAATCAGGCAGATGCACCCCCGCCTGTTCCAGCGTGCGGCGGTTCCAGCTTTCGCTGAAAAACCCCCGCGCATCGGCAAAGCGCCGGGGCGTCAGCATCAGCACATCGGGAAGGGCGGTCTGTTCTACCTGCACAACGACACTCTACTTTCACCTGCCGCCGCCAATGTCGCCGATGCCCGAGCGTTAGGCAAGCCTTGGTGACGGCGTCAGAGATCGCGCCAACAGGGTTGCAGGTCGCCCTCTGACGGCGTGGCTGCAAAGACCCCGCGCGCCACGGCACGGGCCAGACAGACTGCGGCAGCATGGCCCAGCGCGAAGGTGTCGGTCAGCGGGTCTGTCAGGGGGCGTGCGCCAGTAGCGCCGGCAAAGACCAGATCACCATCCAACGGCGTATGCGCGGGCACGATAGCGCGGGCGAATCCATCATGCGCGGCAGTGGCAAGGCGCGTGGCCTGCGCCTTCGTCAGCGCGGCATCGGTCGCAATGATGGCGATGGTCGTGGCCTCCCCCAGCCGCTTGCCGCAAAACGGCTCATGCATCGGGTCGAAATGCGCGGGCAGGCCCAGCCCGCCAAATTCGTCGCCCACCTCCCACGGCGCCGCCCAGAAATGGTTGGTGTCGCCGACCAGCGGCGAACCGACCGAATTGACCGCCACCAGCGCGCCAACCGTGATACCGCTTTCCAGCACGACCGAGGCCGAGCCGAGGCCGCCCTTGACCCGAAAGGTCGCAGCCCCCGTCCCCGCACCCGCCGATCCCAGCGCGAAATCCGCCCCGGCATTGGCCAGCGCCGCACGGCCCAGCGCCTTGTAGGGGTTTTCCACCCAGTCCTTGTTGCCGCCGTTGATCAGGTCGAACAGGATAGCGCCGGGCACGATGGGCACGCGTTGGCCGCCCACCTCGAACCCCCGCCCCTGCGCGCGCAGCGCATCGGCCACACCCGAGGGCGCATCCAGCCCGAAGGCCGAGCCGCCGGAAAGCACCAGCGCGTCAACCTCCTGCACCAGTTTGTCGGGCGCCAGAAGGTCGGTTTCCCGCGTGCCGGGTGCACCGCCCATGACATGCACACCCGCCACGAAAGGCTTGTCGCCGAGCAGAACGGTGCAGCCGGTCTTGACGGTGTGATCTTCAGCATTGCCGACCCGCAGGCCGGCAACATCGGTGATCAGATTTCGCGCGCCCGGTTTCATCGCAGACCCCTTAATTTTACTCAGATACAGCGCCCGCCATCCACTTCCATGGCAACGCCGGTGACCATGCTGGCCTCGTCCGAGCACAGGAACAGCGCAGCATTGGCCATATCCTCAGGCGTGGAAAAGCGACCCAGCGGAATGGTCGACAGGAATTTGGCGCGGATTTCCGGCGTATCCTCGCCCATGAAGCTTTTCAGCAGCGGCGTTTCCCCGGCGACCGGGTTGATCGCATTCACGCGGATGCCGGATGGCGCCAGTTCCACGGCCATGGCGCGGGTGGCGGTGATCATCCAACCCTTTGACGCGTTGTACCAGTTCAGGTTCGGGCGCGGCGAGACCCCGGCGGTCGAGGCAACATTGAGGATCGCGCCCGCGCCGTTGGCCTTCATATGCTTCACCAGATGGCGCGCGGTCAGATAGACCGACTTGGCGTTGACGGCCAGAACGCGGTCGAATTCTTCCTCGCTGACCTCTTCCATCGGCTGCGGCAGGTGGGTGATGCCCGCATTGTTGACGAGGATATCGACCTTGCCAAAGGCGTCGATTGCCGCTTTGGCCATCGCCGCCACGCTGTCATTGCTGGCCACATCCACCCGCGCGGCGATGCCCCCAACCTCGGCCGCGATGGCTTCGGCGGCGTCAAGGTTGATATCAGCCACCATGACGCGCGCGCCTTCCTGCGCGAAGCGCCGCGCGATGCCTGCACCAAAGCCAGAGCCGCCGCCAGTGACGATTGCCGCTTTTCCCTCAAGTCTCATGTCATTTCTCCCAGAAATCAGCCGTGATGCGCGGCGACGGTTTTCAGCGTCGAGAAGCCATAAAGCGCCTCGAACCCCTTTTCGCGGCCATGGCCGGATTTGCCGATGCCGCCGAAGGGCAGCTCCACGCCCCCACCCGCACCGTAATTGTTGAGAAACACCTGCCCGGCCCGCAGATCCCGTGCCAGCCGCATCTGCCGCCCGCCATCACGCGACCAGACCGAGGCGACGAGGCCGAAATCGGTGCCATTGGCGATTTCGACCGCCTCGGCCTCATCGTCAAAGGGGATGACCACCTGAACGGGGCCAAAGATTTCCTGCTGCGCCAGTGCATGACCGGCGCTGACGCCGCCAAACAGCGTGGGCGCCACGTAATGCCCACCCGCAGGCGCCTGATCAACGATACGGCCCCTTGCTGCCATTTCCAGATCGGTGCCACGACCGATAAAGCCCTGCACGATCTCTTTCTGACGCCCGGAAATCAACGGGCCGACATCAAGGTCAGCATCGGCGGGGCCGACCTGAAGCGCCTTGTAGCGCTCGGCCATCCGCGCGATGACCTCATCATAGCGCGACCGTTCCACCAGAATGCGCGACGAGGCCGAACAAGTCTGCCCGGCGTTCTGGATACCGGCATTGACCAGAAACGGCAGCGCGGCATCGAGATCGGCATCATTGAACACCAGTTGCGGGGATTTGCCGCCCAGTTCCAGCGTGACGGGCACCACGTTGCGGGCGGCGGCGGCCTGAATGAGCGTGCCGACATGGACCGAGCCGGTGAAGGAGATATGGTTGATGCCGGGATGCGACGACAGCGCCGCCCCGGCCTCTTCCCCCAGCCCCGGCACGACGTTAAGCGCGCCCTCGGGCAGACCGGCCTCAACCGCGATGCGGGCAAAGGCCAGAGCGGTCAGGCAGGCTTCCTCGGCGGGTTTCAGGACACAGGCATTGCCCATCGCCAGCGCCGCCCCGACCGAGCGCCCGATGATCTGCATCGGGTAGTTCCACGGGATGATATGCCCGGTCACACCATGCGGCTCACGCAGGGTATAGACCGTGTAGCCGTTCAGATAGGGAATGGTCTCGCCCATCACCTTGTCGGCGGCACCGCCGTAAAATTCCATGTAGCGCGCAAGGGCCAGTGCGTCGGCGCGGGCCTGTTTCAGGGGCTTGCCGACATCGGCCGCCTCAATCGCGGCCAGTTCATCCGCGCGTTCGGCAACCATCTGGCCGATGCGCAGCAACAGCCGCCCGCGCTCCGCCGCTGTGGTCTTGCCCCATACACCGTGCAGCGCCGATTGCGCTGCCGCCACCGCCTCGTCAATATCGGCGCTGGTGCCGCGCGCAATCTGGGCCATTTCAGCGCCGGTCGAGGGGTTTTCAACCGCCAGCGTGTCAGCGGTGGGGCGCCATTGGCCGCCGATCAGGATTTCGCGCGGATCATACCAGAGTTTCATGGGTCTTTCCTTCGGTCCAGTCCGCCGGGATCGTCGGAGTCGCGGCGATCAGTTCGCGGGTATAGGGGTGTTGGGGGTTGGCAAAAACCGCCTCGGTCTCGCCGGTCTCGACAATCTCGCCGGCCTTCATCACCATCACCCGGTCGGTGATGGCGCGCACCACATGCAGGTCATGGCTGATGAACAGATAGCCCAGCTGGTGGCTTTCCTGCAGCCGCGCCAGCAGATCAAGGATCTGCGCACGCACCCGCACATCCAGCGCCGATACGGCCTCATCCAGCACAATCAGGTCAGGCCGGTTGATCAGCGCGCGGGCAATGGCGATACGCTGGCGCTGGCCGCCTGAAAACTCGTGGATATACTTGTCGGCGTCGGCGGGGGTCAGGCCCACCTCGATCAGCGCCTCGCTGATACGGTCGCGGGCGTCGGCGGGCGTCTGCGGCATCAGGTGGAAGGGTTCCGACACAAGGCGCGAGACCTTCCAGCGGGGATTGAAGCTGCCGTAGGGATCTTGAAACACCACCTGCAACCCGGCGCGCAGGGCGTTGGGCATGCCCGGGCTGATCGGCTCGCGGCCATAAAGCCGGATGCTCCCCGCCTGCACCTTTTCCAACCCCAGAATGGCCCGCGTCAGGGTGGATTTGCCGCAGCCGGACTCACCCACCAACCCCAAAGACTCCCCCCGGCGCAGGGTGAAGCTGACGCCGCGCACGGCCTCCAGCACCGGCGTGGGGCCGAAAAGCGAGCGGCGCGGCAGGGCGTAGCTGCGGCGCACACCCGCGACCTCAAGCAAGGTTTCTTCCTGCACCGTCGGCTCACGCGCGGGGTGGTGGGCAGAGGCGGCGAAAAGGCGGCGCGTGTAGTCATGCGCGCGGGTGCGGAACAGCGCTTCGGTGGTGCCCTGTTCGACAATCCGCCCCTCCTGCATCACCGCAACATGATCGGCCACGCCCGCCACCACCGCCAGATCATGGGTGATCAAGAGAAGCGACATGCCCTCTTCATCGACCAGCCCACGCAGAAGTTCCAGAATCTGCGCCTGCGTGGTCACGTCCAGCGCGGTGGTGGGTTCATCTGCGATCAGGAGGCGCGGGCGCAAGGCCACGGCCATCGCGATGCAGACGCGCTGGCGCTGGCCGCCTGACAGTTCATGCGGGAAGCGGTCCAGCGGGAAGCGCGCGCCGTCAAGGCCCACGCGGTCCAGCTTTTCGCGCGCCACCTTCAGCGCCTCGCTCCGGGTGGCGGCACCATGAATAATCAGCGTCTCCGCGACCTGATCGCCGATGGTCTGAACCGGGTTCAGCGCGGTCATCGGCTCCTGAAAGATCATGCCGATCTCGTTGCCGCGAATGCCGCACATGGTGTCTTCATCCAGCGCAAACAGGTCGCGCCCATCCATCATCGCGCGCCCGCTGCGCTTGCCGCCCTCTGGCAGCAGCTTCATCAGGGCAAGCGAGGTCATGGATTTGCCGGAACCGGATTCACCCACCAGCCCGAAGACCTTGCCTTGCGGGATGTCGAACGAGACATCGCGCAGGATGGGCGTGCCGTGGATGTCGAGCGACAGGTTTTCAACGCTGATCAGGCTCATCGTGCGCGCCTCAGTTTCGGGTCCAGAATATCGCGCAATCCGTCGCCCATCAGGTTCAGCCCCAGCACCGTGAGCACGATGGCAAGGCCCGGAATGATCGCCATATGCGGCGCGAAGGAGATCATGGTCTGCGCTTCGGCCAGCATCCGGCCCCAGCTGGGGATCGGCGGCTGCGCGCCAAGGCCGACATAGGACAGCGCGGCCTCGGCCAGAATGCCGAGCGAGAACTGGATGGTGCCCTGCACGATCAACAGGTTGGCGATGTTGGGCAGGATATGTTCCAGCGAAATGCGCGCGCGGCGCTTGCCCGCCACCTCGGCGGCGCGGATATAGTCCAACGTCCAGAGGCTGAGCGCGCCGCCGCGCGTGACGCGGGCGAAAACCGGGGTGTTGAAGATGCCGATGGCGATGATCGCATTGACAGCAGAGGGGCCGAAGACCGCGGTGATCAGAATGGCGATGACCAGCGCGGGAAAGGCAAAGACCAGATCATTGCCGCGCATGATCACTTCATCAATCAGCCCGCCCCGGTTGGCCGCCGCCAGCAGCCCCAGCGGCACGCCAAGCGCCATGCCCATGCCCACCGCGATCACCGCCACGGCGATGGAGGTGCGCGCGCCGACCATGATCATCGACAGGATATCGCGCCCGAAATGATCGGTGCCGAACCAATGCGCGCCGCCGGGGGCCTGAAGGCGGGCGGAAATGTTCATGCCCTCGACGCCGTAAGGCGTCCAGAACAGCGAAAGGATGGCGGCCAGCGCGAAGATGCCGGTCAACGCAGCTCCGGCAACAAGGGTCATGGGAAGGCGTTTCATGCGCGCCTCCGAAGCCGGGGGTCGGCGGCGGCATAGGCCAGATCGACAAGAAAGGTCACAAGGATCACCGCGAAGACCAGAAGCATCACCACCGATTCCACCACGATCAGATCGCGCTGGGTGATCGCCTGAAAGATCAGCCGCCCAAGACCGGGCAGGAAGAACACGTTTTCAATGATGATCCCGCCAGCCAGAAGGAACGAGAATTGCAGACCGATGATGGTCAGCACCGGAATGAGCGCATTGCGCAGCGCGTGGCGCACCACTGTCTGACGCGCGGACAGACCCTTGGCGCGGGCGGTGCGGATGTAATCCTGCCCCAGCGTTTCAATTACAGCCGAGCGCATGACACGCGCAAGGATCGACGCCTGCGGCAGGGCCAGCGCCACGGCGGGCAGGGTCAGCGCCTTGATGTTGACCCAGAAACCCCGGTCCCAACCCGGAAAGCCACCTGCCGAGAACCATTGCAGCGTGATGGAAAAGAACAGCACCAGCAGCATCGCAAACCAGAAGTTCGGCACGGCGATACCAAGCTGGGTCGCCCCCATGATCCCGGCATCCAGCCCCGAACCCCGGCGCGCGGCAGCGATAAGGCCCACCGGAAAGGCGATCAGCGTGGACAAGACCAGCGCATAGACCGTCAGCGGAAGCGACACGCCCAGCCGCGCCAGAATGAGTTCGCTCACCGGAACGCGGTAGGTATAGGAAGTGCCGAAATCACCTGTCAGCATGCCGCCAACCCAGGTCAGATAGCGCGAGAACAGCCCTGCATCGAGGCCCAGATCACGCCGCAACGCCGCCACGGTTTCTGGCTGGGCGTTCATGCCCAGCATATAGGCGGCCGGGTCACCCGGAATCACCTCGATGACAAAAAATATCACCATGCTGGCCACGATCAGGCTGATCGAAAGCGAGACAAGGCGCTGTAAGGCGAAGCGGAGCATGCGGTTTCAATGTCTTGAGGGCGTGCATTGGCAGGGGACAAAGCGCGCGGTATCGGGGAGGGCCAAAAGGCTCCGGGCGCGACTGGGCCGCGCCCGGAACGTGGTCTTGCGGCAGATTACTGGGTCCAGCGCACGCCGGTCAGGTCATTGGCCGGAACCGGCGCATTTTCCCACAGCCCCTCGATATCGGCATTGGCAACGCCGGTCTTGGCAAGCTGGAACAGGAAGCCCACGACATAATCGTCCGAAATATGCCGCTGCGCGCGGTGCAACAGCTCCGTCCGCGCTGCGGGATCAGCGGTTTCATTCAACTCGGCAATGATCGCCTGAAGTTCCGCATTGTCATACTGGAAGTAATAATCCGGCCGCGCGTAGATATCGATATCCATCGGTTCGGTATGGCTGACGATGGTCAGGTCGAAATCCTTGCCGCGGAACACCTGCTCCAGCCACTGCGCCCATTCCAGATTGGTGATCTGGGTCTGGATGCCGACTTCGCGCAACTGCGACGCGATGATCTCGCCCCCACGCCGGGCATAGGTCGGCGGCGGCAGCATCAGCCGCAGGGTCAGGTTTTCCTGGCCCGCCTCGGCCAGAAGGGCACGTGCGGCTTCAGGGTCATGGGCGGAGTTTCCGGTCAGGTCGAGATAATCGGGATTGTGCGGCGCAAAATGGGTGCCGATGGGCGTGCCATAGCCAAACATCGCACCATCAATGATATCCTGACGGTTGATCGCATGGCTGATCGCCTGACGTACACGGATATCCGACAATGCCTCGTTCTGGTGGTTCATCGACAGGATGGTTTCACCCTCGGTCGAACCGACGATCACGTTGAACCGGGGGTCGGCCTCGAACTGGGCCAGCGTTTCAGGCGCGGGGAAGTTGGGGAAAGCATCGACATCGCCAGCCATCATCGCCGCGAAAGCCGCCGAAGGGTCCGAGATAAAGCGGAAGGTCGCACGCTCAAGCGCCGGTGCCTCGCCCCAGTAATCGGGGTTGCGCTCAAGCTCGACACGGTCTCCCTGAACCCAGCGCACAAAGCGGAACGCGCCGGTGCCGACCGGGTTGGTGGCATTCGTCTCAACGCTCTCAGGCGACATGATGACCGCATCACCCCAGGCCATGTTGAACAGGAATGCGCCCTGCGGCTGGGTCAGAACCACCTGAACCGTCAGCGGGTCGATGGCGGTCACCGTGTCGATGGTGGCGAAAAGCTGCTTCTGGGCGTTGGTGCTGTCCTCAGAGCGCGCACGGTCCAGCGAAAAGACCACGTCATCGGCGCCGAACGGCGTGCCGTCATGGAACTGTACACCTTCGCGCAGATGGAAGGTATAGGTCAGGCCATCCTCGGAAATCTCCCAGCCATGCGCCAGACCCGGGTTGACCGAGCCATCGGGGCCAAAGCGGGTCAGGCCCTCATAGATGTTGGAATAGGTCACTTCACGGATCGCCGCTGCGGCGCCGCTGGTGGGGTCAAGGTTGGGGGGCTCCAGCACCATCCCGACAGAAATATCCGTGCGCTGGGCAAACGCAGGCGTGGCAACCATCGCCAACACCGCAAGCCCCATTTTCAGACGACCAAGCATGACACCCTCCTGTAACGTGTGTGTTCCGCGCGACCTTATGCAAGCATCAGCATCTAGGGAAGGGGAATTAGAATATTGTTAGCACGCGGACAAGTGAAGCTTTTCACTCATGGCTTTGGACACATCGTTACGAACAACAAAAGGAGCTTGCAGCCCGCAGCCGGTTGAGCGAATCTTCACCCGTGCAGGATTCGTCGTTGATCAAGGGCGACTGCGACGCAACCTTTGTCCGACTGGAGAGCGCAATGACCGATACCCCCTTGTGGCAACTGAGCGCGGCAGATTTGGCCGCACACACCCGGAACGGCGATGTGACAGCCGAGGCGGCGGTGGGGGCAGCAGTGACACGGATGCGCACGGCAAATCCCGACCTTAACGCAGTGGTCGTGGATACCGGCGATCAAGCGCTGGAACACGCCCGGGCGCTGGACAAGGCGCGCGCCGGCGGTGCCACGCCCGGCCCGCTGCATGGCGTGGCCGTGACCATCAAGATCAATGTGGACCAGAAGGGGCAAGCCACCTCGAACGGGATGCCCGCGCTCAAGGACATGATCGCGCCCGAGGATGCGCCGCTGGTGAAGAACCTGCAGGATGCCGGCGCGGTGGTGATCGGCCGTACCAACACGCCCGAGCTGTCGTTTCGCGCCGATACCGACAACCCGCTTTTCGGGCGCACCCATAACCCCTGGGGGCGGCATGTCAGCGCCGGCGGGTCATCGGGTGGGGCAGGTGCGGCGGTCATGGCCGGAATGGGCGCACTGGCGCATGGCAATGACATTGGCGGCAGCCTGCGGTTTCCGGCGGCGGCCAATGGCGCGGTAACGGTCAAGCCCGGCCTGGGCCGCGTGCCCGCCTGGAACCCCAGCCAGAAGGCCGAACGCGGGATGCTGGCGCAGTCGATGTCGGTACAGGGCCTGCTTGTGCGCCATGCTGCCGACCTGCACACTGCCATGCCTGCGATGATCAGCACCGATACGCGTGATCCGTTCCATGTGCCGCTGCCCTGGCGTGGTGAGGCGCTTGACGGCCCGATCCGCGTGGGCTTCACACGCGAAACCTACGGGTTTGACCTGCACCCCGAAGTCAGCGCCGCACTGGATGCCGCGCGCGACGCGCTGACGGATGCGGGCTATATCGTCGAAGAGGTCACACCGCCCTGCATGCCCGAGGTGGCACAGATCGGCTACCGCGCGCTGCTGACCGAGGTGTCGCACCTGATGAAAGCCGATATCGAAACGCTTGGCAGTGACACGATCAAGTCGATCTTTGCGGAATACTTCCGCCAGTTCCCCTCTTTTGGTGAAGTGGACTACCTGAAGGCAATCGCGAAGCGCACCTATTACAGTCGCGAATGGGCGCTGCACCAGGAACGCTTCCCCCTGATGCTGACCCCATTCCTGCCGCAGCCCTTCTTTACCCCCGACCGCGACACCGAGGGGGCCGAAGGTGTGCGCGAGGTGCTGGGGGCGGCGCTGTGGTCCTATTCGATGAACTTCATGGGGCTGCCTGCCGGAAACCTGCCCGCCCGTCTCGCCGAACTGCCGCAAGGGCCGGTGCCGGTCGGCGTTCAGATCGTCGGTCGGCGCTGGCGCGAGGATCTGGTGGTCGACGCAATGTGCGCCATCGAGGATCGTCTGGGCAGCCTGGCCGCGACGCTTTGGCAACGCATGGGCTAAGAGGCGAACCAGCCCTTGAACACCAGAACCCGCCCGCGCCCATGGTCTCGGCGCGGGTTTCTTGTGGTGGTGTAGACCACGGAAACGATCCTGCGCTCTGCATTCGGTCCGGGCTCAGTCACGAGGCTCCGGAGTGGCAAGCACAATGCTGGCCGCTTCTCCGCGTTAATTCACACAAGACCACGCTCAGCTTTTTGCAGTTGCGCGGTGCACCTTGCATGGCATCAATGTCGCGCCCCCCCTGCAGAAACCTTCATCGCCACCGCCCGCGCCGCAAAAGGGCGAGGCCGGCGAGCGTGGCGACCAGCGCCGAGGTCAGCAGACCGACCGAATCCGCCAGCACACCGGCGACGGCAGCAAGCTGACCGGCAAAGGCGAAGCCGAGCCCGACATAGACGGCCACCCATACTGCCTCGCCCGCCGCGGACATGAGCGTGAAGCGCGGCCATCCCATGCCGACCCCGCCCGCCAGAAGGTTGACGTAAGGGCCGAGCGGACTGAACAGCCAACGACTGAGAAAAACCGCTGCCGCACCCCGCAGCGTTACCATCCCCTCGGCCCGCGCCAGCAGGCGCGCGCGCGCCGGGCGCCGGCCCAGCCATCCGGTCAGCAGCACCCCCGCCCCCCGGCCCAGGCCGAATCCCGCCTGATCTCCCAACACCGCGCCGAAGAACGCTGCGGCAAGCACCGGCCCCGGCCCCAGATCTCCCGAGGCGACGAAGGCCCCGGCCGCCAGCATCATCAGCGAGGTCGGCACCGGAACAGCGAGGCAGGACAGGAAAACAGCAACCGCGAGCGCTGACGCGCCCCAGTCGCTGACAAGGGCGAACAGCGTCTCAGCCACCCGCACGCCCGCGCTGCACCGCGATGGCCGCTTCGATACGGGCGATCATTCCCTCCAGACTCTCGCCCTGCTCCCGTGCGATCCAGGCAAGGCTTTGTCGTTGGGCCGAGCCCGGTTCAATCCCTATCGCCTCGGCCAGCAGGTCACGCGGCACGTCCCACGACCGGGCGACGTAGCCGACAGGCATCCAACCCTCGATGGTGGCATCGCGGGCGGTTGACCAGTGCATAGCGCCAAGGCTCAGCCGGATCGCGAAGAACAGCGTCAGAGCAAGCGCAAGAAGGAACACCGCAAAGAGAATGGGATGCCGCGCGATCCGGCGGCGCATGGCCTTAGCCCTCCAACAGCCAGGCGACGAGGGCATTCCGCACGGCAGGACCGGGCATGTGGCGGTAAGCGGGCAAGCACAGCAGCCCTTCCGCGCGCCAGTCCATGACACCCTGCAACACCTTTTGGGCATCGCACGCGATACGCTGTCGTGGCACCCGCTGCATCCTCCCTGCCATGTCCCCGACCTCGCCCAAACCGTTGCCCGGTCTTATCCCTGAACGGTGCCCCATTCGACTCCGAAGATCAATGGCCCCGAATGCCGCCGCGGATTGACCAGCCCGGCCACCCCAAGTCAGGCTCGGCGGGGTAATACCCTCGAATGACGGATCCGGTTGCATGCTGACGGGGCCTTCCGGCTGGACGCATTGACATCCGCGAATGTTTTCGGATGTGATAAATGACCGGCGTGGGCGGGTATCAACAGGGACATTCATTTGAAGACGCGCGAGAGAGTTCTTTCCGGCCTGGTGATCGCCGCGCTGGCCCTGAGCATGACCGGCGCCGCCATCGGCATCGTTCTGCGCGCACTCGACAGCCCCACACCTTCGGCAGAATTGCGGCAACCCCGCGAGCGGGTTCTGGCGGTGCCGGTGGGAACACTCGTCGCAGAGACGCTCAGCCCGGTGATGACCTCTTACGGGCGCATCACCAGTGGCCGAAGCCTGGAGGTGCGCAGTTCTGTCGCCGGACCGCTGGTGTCGCTGGCCAGCGGATTCCGCGATGGTGGCACCATCAACGCGGGCGAAGTGATGTTCGCAATCGACCCGGCGCGGCTGGAGACCGCCGTGGCGCTGGCCGAGAGCGATCTGGCAGAGGCAGAGGCAGAACTGTCACGGACCCGCGCCGCACTGGTGCTGGCGCGGCTCGATGCCCAGGCGGCACAGGAGCAGCTGGATCTGCGCGCCGAGACGTTGGCACGGCAACAGGGCCTGGCGGAGCGCGACGTGGGCCGGATTGCCGATCTCGAAGCAGCGGCCCTTGCCCATGCCGCCGCCACGCAGACCGCGATCGGTCGGCAGCAGGCCGTCGCCGCCGAGGAGGCGCGCATCGCCCAGGCCGAAATCGCCGTCGAACGGCGCCGTATCGCCCTGCAAGAGGCGCAGCGGGCGCTGGGTGAAACCTCGGTCGCGGCCCCCTTTGACGGGTTGATATCGGCCAGCACAGCCACGCTCGGCCGGCTGGTATCCGCCGGAGAGCGCCTTGGCGTGCTGATTGATCCTGGCGAACTGGAAGTCAGTTTCCGACTGACGGCAACGCAGTATTCCCGCCTGCTGGACGACCAGCGCCGGCTGCGTCCTCTGGAGGTCACGCTGGCGCTTCAGACATGGCGGCTGACCTATGAATTCACCGCCGTGCTGGATCGTGTCGGGGCCGAAACGGGCGAGGGACAGGTGGGCCGCGTGGTCCATGCGCGTCTGGTCAACCCGGACCCGACGATGGTTCAACCGGGCGATTTCGTCACCATCCGTATCCCCGAACCCCCGCTTTCGGACGTAGTGCAGATCCCTGCCGCAGCAGCCACGCCTGACGGCCGCATCCTGGTGATCGGCGAGGGCAACCGGCTGGAAGAAGTGCAGGCCACCATCCTGCGGCATCCGGGCGACATGCTCATCGTCACTGATGTGCCCCTTGGGCGTGACTATGTGTTGGCGCGGGCGTTGCAGCTTGGCCCCGGTCTGAGGGTGGAACCCGTCCGTCCGGCGCTATCCGAAGAACCGGCAATGCCAGCGGTGCCCGCCGCGCCCGCCGACACGATCCTTCTGGACGACTACCGGCGTGCCGCCCTGATCGCCTTCATCGAGGCCAACGAGAGCATGCGCCCGGAGACCCGCGAGCGGGTGCTGAACGAGTTACGTCAGCCCGAGGTGCCGCGCGCCACAGTCGAACGCTTCGAAGCCCGCATGGAGGAACAATAGGCCATGGCCCGTAGCCCCATGCAGATGCAGCGGAACAATGGCATAGTGGGCTATTTCGCCGGTCATCCGACTGCTGCGAGCTTCGTGATGGCGGTCATGCTGGTGCTCGGGTTGGTGGCAACAACGCAAATCCGCTCGCAGTTCTTTCCCGATGTGGTGATCGACACGGTCACGGTCAGCGTGGCCTGGGACGGCGCCGGCCCCGAAGAGCTGGACAGTGCCGTCGTCACACGTCTCGAACCCTCGTTACGGACCATCGACGGTGTGTCCAGCACCACTGCGGTATCGCGTGAGGGGGCGGCGACGATCACCCTGGTATTCGAACCCGGACAGGATATCGCCCGCGCCGCAGAGGATGTGAAGGCAGCGGTCGAGGGGGTGCGCAATCTTCCCGAAGGTGCCGAACAGCCGATTGTCCGGCGCGGGACATGGCGCGACAAGGTCACCGACATCATCATCCATGGCCCGATCGGTGCCGAACAGCTCGGCCGGATCGGGGACGAAGTGCTGACAGAGCTTTTGCGCGCGGGCATCACCCGCGCGCAAATGACCGGCGTCGCCACCCCTCAGATCGAGGTCATCGTGCCCGAAGTGACCCGCGTGCGGCATGACCTGTCCCTGCGCGAGGTCGCCGACGCCATTGCACGGCAGGCCGCAAGCCGGCCAGCGGGCGATCTGGCCGGAGGCGCCGCGCGGCTGCGTGCCGGAGACGAGCAGCGCACGGCAGAAGAGATCCGCGACATGGTCATCGGCAGCGCCCGCGACGGCACGCAACTGGCCGTGCGGCAGGTGGGCCGGGTGACGGTGACGGACGCCGATTCGGGCCGGGCCTATTATGTCGGTGACGAGCCGGCCGTCCTGATCCGGGTGGACCGCACCGCCGAGGGCGACGCGATCCGCATCCAGGCCGAGGTCGAAGGCATTCTCGACGCAATCCGTCCCACGCTGCCCGAGGGGGTGACGGTGCGATTGATCAATCCGCGCGCTTCCGAGATCTCGGACAGGCTGACCATCGTCTATCAGAACGCGCTGACGGGGCTTGTCCTCGTGCTGGGTGTCCTGTTTCTCTTTCTCAACCTGCGCACGGCCTTTTGGGTGGCGATGGGTATCCCTGTAGCGATGCTGGCGGCGGTGGCCGTGATGTATCTGGGCGGCTTGTCGCTCAACATGATGTCGCTGTTCGGGTTGATCATCATGCTCGGCATCGTGGTGGATGATGCCATTGTTATCGGCGAGCACGCCGATTACCGCGCCCGGACGCTGGGCGAAGCCCATTCGGTGGCACCGGTGCGTGCGGCGCGGCGGATGATGGGGCCGGTGTTCAGTTCCAGTGTCACGACAGTTCTGGCCTTTACGGCGCTGTTTTTCATCGGCGGGCCGTTCGGCACGCTGATCGCCGACATCCCTTTCGTGGTTGCCGCAGTGCTGGCCGCTTCGCTGGTGGAAAGCCTGCTGGTGCTGCCCAGCCACATGCGCCACGCCCTTCAGGCCGGTCTACGAACGCGCTGGTACGACCGCCCGAGCGCATGGTTCAACCGCCAGTTCGCGCGCTTTGGCGAGGGGGTGTTCGGGCCTCTGATAACGCTGGTGATCCGGGCGCGCTATGCGGTGGTCGCAGGCCTGTTGCTGCTGCTGTCGCTCGCCGCTGCAAACGTGATCCGGGGCGATGTCCCCTGGCAGTTCTACACGGCCCCCGAAAGCGGCTCGATCGCTGGCAACTTTGCTTTCCTGCCCGGCGCCACGCGCGAGGACAGCCGCGCCATGACCCACGAACTGGAGCGCGCGGTGGCGGCGGTGGCCGCGCGCCATGAAGCCGATCTGGGGGTTTCTCCGGTGGCGCATGTTCTGGTGCAGGTGGCCGGAACCATGGCCCGCGGGGTGCCGGGACAGGACACAATGGACCCGGATCTTCTGGGCAGCATCGATATCGGCCTGATCGACGCTGACCAGCGCCCCTTCACCGCGGCGGAATTCGTGCGCGAGGTGCAGCAGGAACTGCGCCTTCCGCCGGGTCTGGCCGTGCTCAGCTTCCGCACCGAAGGTCGGGGGCCGGCCGGTGACTCGCTCGCCGTCAATCTTTACGGCAGTGACAGCGTGGTGCTCAAACGCGCCGCCACGGAACTGATCGAGGCACTCGGCGCCTTTCCGGAAATCACTGGCCTTGAAGACAACCTGCCTTACGGTCGCGACGAGATCGTGTTGCGGGTAACCCCCCAGGGGGCTGCTCTGGGCCTGACCGAAGCCGCAATCGGTGCCGAACTGTTCGCCCGGCTGCGCGGTATCACCGCCGCCGAGTTCCCGAACGGACTGGACACCACCGCCGTCACCGTCCGCATCCCGGACGAGGAAGCGACCGCGGATTTCCTGAACGCGACCCTGATCCGCATCGATGCCGACGCCTTCGTGCCGCTGGGCGAGGTCGTCTCGTCGGAGCCCCGTCGCGCCTTTGCAACGATCTCACGCGAGAACGGCCGCCGCCTCGTCGCCGTGACCGGCGCCCTGTCAGAGGATGACCCGGCCCGAGCAGCCGAGATCGCCGCACTCCTGCGCCAGGAGATCCTGCCGGCCCTGGCCGCGCGGCATATCGTCGACTGGGAACTTGGCGGGCTGGCCGTGCAGGAAGAGAGTTTCCTGACGGATGCTTTCTATGGCTTCCTTCTGTGCCTGCTCGGCATTTATCTGGTTCTGGGCTGGATCCTCGGCAGCTGGACACTGCCCCTCGTGGTGCTTGCGGTGGTTCCCTTCGGTCTGATCGGCACGGTGTGGGGGCATGCCGATTTCGGGCTGGCGATGTCGCTGTTCACAATCATCGGCCTGATCGGCATGTCGGGGATCATCATCAACGACGCCATCATCCTCGTGGCCACGGTGCAGGAATACGCCCGCGAACACGGCATCGTCGCTGCTGCCGCGAAGGGTGCCAAGGATCGTCTGCGGCCAATCCTGCTGACCACCCTGACAACCGTGCTGGGCCTCGCCCCACTGATGTTCGAAGCCAGCCGACAGGCTCTGTTTCTGAAGCCCACCGTGGTAACGCTGGTCTACGGCTTGTCCGTGGGCTTCTTCGTGGTGCTGTTGCTGATCCCTTCGCTTCTTGTCATCCGCGCCGATATCGCCGCTGCCATTCGCACGTTGCGCCGCCTCGGGGGACATGCCCGAAGCCCGCTACGCGGGACGCTTGCGCTCAGCCTTCTGGCCCTGCTCGCGGCGAACGCGGTCATCTTCGGGCCCTGGGGCGAAGCCGTCATCGCGGCGGTCCCGACAGGGCTGTCAGGCGCTTTCGCGCAGATGGCGCTGTCACTCGCCGCAGGCGCAACGATCATCGGCGCCACTGCAGTCTCGGCAGTTCTGCGCATTCGGGGATGCAGGCGGTAGTATTCTGGCGGTCGGCCAGTTACAGCCCTTCCTGCTTGAAACCTCTGGCTGCAATGGGGGAATGTGACTGGCACGCAGAGGACAATTCGCGCCGCTATCACGCCAGCGCATTCGGCGGGAAGCGCAAAGCAGAATTGCAACCCGGCGGGCATTCCGTTCTGTAATGTCAACGGGTTAGAGAGAGCACCCAGCGCGGGTGGGTTGCGAAAAGGCAATGCAGAATGTTCTGCCGGCTTCGGCTTTCAGTTTGCCGATCGACTGCAGTTCACTTTTTGGGGCGCTTCCCGCATAATCTGTTCGTATTTCGAGTTCGCGTGAAAGATGGCTACGACGAGTTCCATCATCGGCCGCAAGGCACAGGATGGCGACAGGGTGGCCGGATCGTTCCTTGAGGGGAGGCGAGGGATGGTATCGCAATGAACGAACTGCTGGATCATCTGTATGCAGCGGCGCTGGGGGAAGCGGACTGGAGCGAGGTTCTTTGCTCTGTCGCGGATCATTGCGGTGCCGAGAATGCTGCGCTGGTTCGCGTCGATCAGTTGCTCGGCACCTCATCGGTTCTCGCGCCACGGGCGGACCCGGGGGTAACGGCAGCCTATAACACCTATTGGTGGGCATTTGACCCCACGGTCGAGGCCACGCAAGAAGCGCCGGTAGGGCGCGTGACCAGTTTGCAGGACACCGGGCGCGAACATTTTCTGCGCAGCACGTTCCACAACGAGTTCTGGGCATATTCGGGGCTCGGCGCCGAACGGTTGGCGGTAAACCTGCACCTCGATACGCATGGCTTTGCAAGCTGCGTCTTGCAGGGCCGGGCGGGAACGGACACGCTGGGCGATGACGCGCATCAAGCCTTCCACCACCTTGTCCCACATCTGATACGGGCCGTAGAAATCCAGATCAGGTTGCAGAAAATGGCCTATGCAGCGTCCATCGCCAGCATTTCGACGGTGCCGGGCCAGTTGGGGATCGTTGTCGTTGATGTGGCAGGGCGCGTGCTGTGGGCCGACGATGGGGGCGAAGCGCTTCTATCGCGGGGAGGGGCGCTTGCCGTCAAGGGCGGGAAGCTGTTTCTGGACACTCCGCAGGAACAGGCTCAGCTGATCCGGGCAGTCAATGCAGCGGTCAACGAGCTGTCCGACCTGTCAGCACCGCGTTCGATCCGCTTGAATACCGGCAACCGACCCCGAGCCGTTGTCATCGAGGTGATTCCCTGGCGCAAGGGCCGCTCAATGATCGATACAGAGCGACCTGCCGCGTTCCTGCGGCTGCACGATGGCACGGAACCTGCGGAGACAGTGCAGCAGGGATCGCCTGCCAATGCGGTCACCGCTCGCCCGCGCGGCAGATCCCGCGCCGCCCTTGGCCTTGCAGTAAAGACTGATATTGCACGCCATCTCGATAACAGCGATCTGTCGCTGGACTGGCTTGCGCAGCGCCATGGGGTGCCACCGCGCCGTATCCGCGACCTGTTCTATGCCGAGAACACAAATTTCACCGACTACGTCATGGAAGCACGGCTTGAGCGCGCCCGCGAGATGCTGGCCGATCCTGAGCATGCGCAGGTGAACATTGCGACCATTGCGTTGGATTGCGGATTTGGCGACATTTCCTGGTTTCACCACGTGTTCCGGCGCCGCTTCGGCATGACGCCTGCCGCCATGCGTAGCAAAAGCCTTTCCGATACCGAAAACTGACATTTCCGTCGCATTCCCCAACCCCTGTCCCCAAGACAGGGCAGTGCAGAACTGCTTCCATACTCGTGAATACACGAAAGGAGTCAGGGATGCCGCATCGCGTTCTTGGTGACGCCGCGTTCGAGTGGAACGGAACCTGGTACAAGACCGCTCTCACCAGCGCCGACAGCGACGGGGCCATCGCCATCGTGGACAGTGTCTCGCCGCCCGACTCCGGCCCACCGCGTCACATCCACCACAGGCAGGATGAAACCTTTGTCGTCCTGACCGGCCAGATTGAATTCTGGCTGGAGGGAGAACGGTTTACCCGGGGTCCTGGTGAATCGGCCTTCGTTCCGAAGGGACGCGAACACACGTTTCGCGTCGCCGGGCAGGAATCGTCTCGCCATCTGGTGATCACCACCCCCGGCGGGCTGGAGGCCTTCATCGAAGAAGTTGCAGGCCAGAATCTGACCTTTCCCGACGACATGGGCCGGATCGTCGAACTTGCCCGCAGGCATTCCCTTGAATTCACCGGCCCGCCGTTGGCCGACGACTGACACCTCTGTGCTCCGAAACCGTCAGGATCGGGGCCTTGATCAAGCAAGGATAATTCTCATGAGCACCATCTCACCGAAGCGCGCAACCTTCACACTCGGACTGATGGCGACCTTGGCATCTGCCACGCCGTCGCTGGCGCAGGGCGTCTCGGTCGAACGGGGCGATTATCTGGTCCAGACGATCATGGGTTGCGGAAACTGCCATACGCCGATGGGGCCGGAGGGGCCTGTCATGTCGCAGGATCTCGCCGGTCGCCTTGTCGAGGAAATCGACGCCTTTACGGCCATCGCCCCGAACATCACACCGGCAAGCCGGATTGCCGATTGGAGCGATGCCGAACTCGGACGCGCCATTCGCGAAGGTATCCGCCCGGACGGCACCGTCATCGGCCCGCCCATGCCCTTTGCCGTGTATCGCGCTATCTCGGATGACGATCTGGCGTCCATCGTGGCCTATCTGCGCACCGTCCCGGAGGTCGAGGCCGAGATCGCTGAATCCGAGTATCGCATTCCGCTGCCACCGTCCTATGGTCCGCCGATCACCGAACCGGTCATCGCGCCGAACCCGGCCGATACGGTTCAATATGGCGAGTATCTTGTCGCACTGGGTCATTGCATGGAATGCCACAGCCCGATGTCGCCCCAAGGCCCTGACCTGGGTGCCGGCTTTGGACGGGGCGGCGCTGAATTCCATGGCCCATGGGGTATATCGGTCGCGGCAAACCTGACCAATCACCCCGACGGGCTAGCGAACCACACGGATGACGAGATCAAGGCCATGATCACCCGGGGTGTGCGACCGGATGGCTCGCGCATGAACCCGCCAATGGGATACGGATACTTCGCCCGAATGACGAATGACGATCTGGAAGCAATCGTGGCCTATCTGCGAACGATTCCCGGGCAGCCCGATCCGTAAGCGCCGAACCTGCATCGCGCTTGCCCGAACATGAAGGCAGGCTGACCGATGACAAGCGCCGAGGAGCTACACGGCTTGCAGGCTCCCGCCCCTCGGTGCTCAGTCGCTTCCCGCGATCAGCGTGCAGACGACAGATAGACCTGCCTGCGCAAAGGAGCAGCATACAACGGAACGTCTTGTTCCTGCACGGTTGTTGAACCGAGAGATGGGTGTGGTCCCATATTGCCGGAACATTGTTGCGCAACTCACCCCCTGAGGCTTGAATTTCCCTTTCCCCACCGACGTCATGCGATGCGAACGAATTCGGCGGTGCCGAGACGATTGTTAAGGCGCGATATGCGATCTTTCGGGTCTTGATCCGCAGGAGACGTTTCACTGGCACAAGCAGCCGTCTGGCCGGTGCGTATGATTGGCTCCGCTGTGACCAACGGAGGGGGATTGTTCTCATCCGATCAATGCCCCGGGATTTGAGCAACCCCCCGCGAGCCGGCAGGAATTGCTTGATGCGAAACAAGGCCCCGATGTCCACTTTTCATGCCTGAGTCACTTATGAAAGGAGATATCATGGCTGAAGAAGAAGATGTCAGCTGCGCACGGGTCACAAGCTCGGTCAACGATGGTGAACCGTCGGCAGCGGCAGATCAACCGCATCAGAAACAAGAGGTGACGAGGATGAATGTCCGTGTCGGACAAAAAGCCCCTGATTTCACCCCCCGGCCTATCACAAGGGCACGTTCACCAGCGTGAAGCTGTCGGATCATCTGAGCAAATGGGTGATGCTCTGCTTCTATCCTGGTGACTACACGTTCGTTTGAGCAACTGAAGTGTCGGCGGTCGCCACAAACTGTCAGAAGCTCGTCGATCTGGGTGTTGAAGTCATTTCCGTGAGCGTGGACAGCCACTTCGTCCACAAGATGTGGAATGATGGTGAATTGAGCAAGATGGTGGATGGCGGTGTGCCATTTCCCATGGTTGCCGATCAGGCCGGAAATATAGGCCGCGCCTATGGTTGCTGGGTCGAGACGCAGGGCGTTGAACTGCGCGGTCGTTTCATCATCGACCCCGACGGCGTTATCCAGACGATGGAAATGCTCACGCCGCCAGTCGGGCGCAAACTCTCCGAAACCATCCGGCAGATCCAGGCCTACCAGCACGTTCGTGCGACGGAAGGCAAGGAAGCTTGTTCTGCGGGCTGGGAACCGGGCAAGACAACGCTCAAGCCCGCACCGGAACTGGTTGGAAACGTCTGGAAAGTCTGGAACCCCTCGATGGAATAGGCGGGGTCAACAGGCCCGGCCTGAAGAAACCCCGTCTCGGCGGGGTTTCGTTCTTCGGCTTTCTTGGGCAGACGTGATCCGTGCGTTGCCAAAGCCTTTGTTGCGGGGCTAAGCTGTATCGGATGTTTCTGTCCGGTCTGGATAACAATGAACGCCCTGTCAGAACTGCCATCCGTCGACCGTCTGCTGTGAGACCCCGCGCTGGCCGGATCGGTCGAGGACTACGGCCACGCCGTCACGACGCGGCTGATCCGGGACACCCTTTCTGAGGCCCGCGAAGCCGTCATGCAGGGTGGGGCGGTTCCCGATTACACCAGCCTGATGACCCGGATCATCGCCCGCGGCGAGGCGCTTGCGGGCAATCCGGTGTTTGCCGTTTCCGCTCGAACCGGCGAAGGCATCGGCGCGCTGCCCGATCACCTCGAGTCTGCCGCAATGGGTTTCCGGCGCCCGGTTGTCGGCGGACGGTTCCGCCTTGTAATCGACCGGGCATTCTCACTCAGCGGCGTGGGCACGGTGGTGACGGGAACCGCCCATGCGGGCATGGTTCGGGACGGGGATACGCTGGTCATATCGCCTGCGGGGTTCAGCGCACGGGTGCGTGGGCTTCACATTCAGGATCAGGAGGCCGCGCAGGGTGTGGCGGGCGAACGCTGCGCCGTGGCGCTTCGTGGCGATTTCAGGAAATCCGACGTGAAGCGCGGCATGTGGCTGGTCGATCCAGACCTGGCTCTTCCGATTACGCGCTTTCACGCCGAACTTCGCGTTCCTTCCGGGCACTCCCCTGTCGTGCAGAACCAGTCAGTGCACATCCATATCGGCACCGATGACATCATCGGACGGGTTGCGCTGCTCGATCGCGACGACGCTTGCGAAGGAACTGCCGCGCTTGTCGGCGAGTTGCTTGCCGAGGGAGCCATCGCGCAAAGCGGAACCTGGCTGCACCTGCCAGACCACCGCGCCAGCCTTTCGGATGCCGACCGACGCGCGTTCGACGCGCTCAGATCGCTTCTCGATGCCAGCCCCTACACCCCCCCGCGCGTGCGCGATGTCGCCAACGCCACCGGCTTGGCCGAAGGGGATGTGCGGGCCTTGTTCAAGCGGATTGCCCGCACCGGAGAACTTTTCCCCGTGGCCCATGACCACTATTTCACCGCATGCGCTGTGGCAGAGCTTGCCGGGATCGTCCGGACCCTCAATGACGAGGAAGAGGCCGCCCGCGCCGCTCGTTTTCGCGATATCATTTTTCCCGATGGCGGGGGCGGACGGAAGGCCGCAATCCGCATTCTTGAGTTCTTCGACCGCGTCGGATACACAAGAAGGGTCAGGGATGACAATGTGTTGCGGGCCGCTGACGGCGTTCAGCCTTGGGATGCGAAATAAGCTTGGAAGAGATCGTTCCCCGGTGGGGCGTCTGGTCTTCAAAACCCGGAGGGGCGGCCATGCGGTCCTTGGTAGGTTCGACTCCTGCTCTCTTCCGCCACCTGATGTCATTGACGATCTGATCGAGGCGCCGCTTGCGCAGGGTTTCAAGGCAGCTTTGATAACGCTGTTGCCCATGTTCAGCCGGTTGTTGCAAGTTCATCACCGCTGACAGTCACCTGGAGCCGGACTGGCAGCAGCCGAAACAGTCACTGCGAACTGATGGCGTGGAATGCGCTTCAGCATCGGCGGCATCAACTTGACCTCATGACCCGAGCCCTTTCAGCAACCGCGCCCAGTGATGCGAGGCGCCACAGGCCTCGATTGCGATGACAGTCGGAGGACATCGCGCAAAAAAAACCTCCATCTCCTTGCGGCGCATCGTCTTGCGAAGAGCCGGTTGTTCGGCGGCGTTCACGCCATGCTGTTGAAAGACGTTCTTTGACGTATCCATGCCGATACGGATAAACTGATCCGCAGCCGGCTCCTCCTCCTTTTGAGTTTCTTCGACGACCCACTCTGGCACATTCCGATGCCGTTCGGGGGCCGCCCACTCCATCAAGGTGGTTTTGGGCAACGCCACAAGAAGGAGAAAGCCTCCAAGGAAAAGGTCGGTTGCTGGCGTTCTTGAGAGGGTGCCATGATCTCTGTCCAGAAACCAGCAAGGAAGCTGAGCGGAATGCTCAGTCTTCGTGCAGTTCTCTCACCTCATCGATCCAGCTTTGGAGAGTTGCCCGGGTCAACTGCGCCATTGGAATGCGTGTTACCCAGTACCCGTTTCCTTCCAGCTGGGATGCCATGATGGCAGCACCCGCTGGGTTCATGGAATGAACGAGAATTGCCACCTCGTTATCAACGAAGCGAAGGATCAAGTTGACAAGAGTACTGCCGGATAGTTGTAGGTCTTGTGTCGTCAAAGCTTGCTGATGCAGGTCATGATCCAGAAGCATGCCTGCCAGTTCACCCGGTTGGAGGCGCTTTAAAAACCCCATCGCTTGCCCCGCACTCCTCGTTTCGACCAGGATCACGTCGCCAGGCATCCAGGAGCGGAACATCTCGACCCGTCGCGAGTTGTCCTCAATTAACAGGAATCGCAGACGGCGGGCCATTGGAAAACTTCCAAAGAGCCAAGACCCGGATTGGGGCAACACCCGGACCAATGGCGAGGAACAGGTCGCTGACTTCCTACATCTTTGCGCGCAGGGTCAAACAGAGTTCACGGTGTCGTGAACCGCACACGCTTGTCAAGACGGAGTTCGCTTCGCCCCCTCCCCGCCTCAGAACCTGCCGTCGCACAGACGTTCAAGAAGATCGTCCTGATAGCGAGAATGGCGGACGGCCCGAAGACTCGGCCGTGCACCGGAGGTTGATGAGTCAGCGGCACTGAACCACGGGTTCGCGCAGTGCCGCGAACGAGGGCGATCGCAAGCACGACAAGGGAAAAACCCGCCACCCGCCGCGCCCGACCTCAGCGCAATGAACGCCCGGCGCAGTGTATCCGGCTATGAAACCTCGAAGGCCTTGAGAAACCTGTCCACAGCGCGGGTGATTGCTTCGGTGTCGTCGTCTGGGGTGGGCATCTGATAGACGAAACGGCGGATGCCAAGGTAGACGATACCGCCGTGCAGGTTCCAGATATCCTCGATATCCAGCGAGGCGCTTTCAGGAGCGGCGGCCCGGATCTCGGTCAGGATGGGGTCCAGCGCAACTGACCGCAGATGCGTCAGATAACGCTGGTTGAGCTCGGCGCCGGCAAGACCGGAAAACATGAAAATGCGCATCCACTCATAAGTGAAGATCGCTTGACCATATTCGATATAGAACTGGATCAACCGTTCGCGCACCGATCGGCTGCGATCCTTGATCAGAACCGACCAACTCGGTGAAATCCTGTCCAGATAGACACGGTTGTACACGGCCTCCAACAGATCGGCCTTGGTGTCGAAATAGTTGAAGATCAGCGACTGGGTTACCCCCATGCGCTTGGACAACTCGCGCGTACTGCCGTCCAGCCCGCACTCGGCAAAATAGGCGGCCGCAGCGTCGATGATTTGCTCGCGGCGTTCAGCCGGGGCCATGCGTCTGCGTTCGGAGCGGGTCGTAGTCATGGCGCAGCGTTTCCTTTTGCATAGCGCTCTATATCGACGTGACCTCGTTCAGGTCCAGCCACATCGAAAAAAACCCCTTGTCATTTGCCGCTTCATTATAGATCACTTGATCAATAGCGAGCAAGGACGATTCGTGTTCTGCCGGGAGGCGTCGGGAACACGCGGTTGTCGAGAGGGAGGAAGCCATGAAAGCGACAGTCGCAGGATATGCGCGTGCGCAAAGTTTGTCCGAAGTGTTCGGGATGCTGGAAAGCGGCGAAATGGACGCGCAGGTAATCGCTGGCGGACAATCGCTTGTGGCGTCGCTCAATCTGCGTCTGTCCGACGGTGCATCCTTGATTGATATTCGCGCCATCCCCGAATTGCGTGGCATCACCTGCACCGACGGGATCCTGAGAATAGGCGCACTGACGCGGCATTGCGAGCTGGCGTCGTCGGATCTGGTGGCAAGGCATGCTCCCTTGCTTAAGCAGGCCGTGCCGCTGATCGCCCATGCAGCGATCCGTACACGCGGCACAATCGGCGGGTCGCTGGCGCATGCCGACCCCGCAGCCGAGCTTCCGGCCTGCGTGGTGGCGCTCGGCGGGCATGTGGTGGCGCAAAGCGCGCGCGGCACCCGCAGGATCGCCGCAGAGGACTTCATCGAGGGCCTGTTCATGACGGCCCTGGAGGAGGGTGAGTTGATCACCGCCGTCGAACTGCCCGTCATCGGCAGTGAAGAGCGCCATTGCATCCGCGAACTGACACGCCGCTCAGGCGATTACGCATTGGTCGGCCTCGCTGGCGTGCGGCGCGGCGCGGCGTTTCGCCTGGCCTATTTCGGGGTGGGTGACGGGCCGGTGCTTGCCCATGGCGCGATGGCGGTACTGGCCGGTGGTGGCACCGTCGATGACGCGGTGGCTGCTCTGGCCGATGATCTGTCACCCGAAAGCGACACACATGCTTCGGCCAGTTATCGCCGCCATCTGGCGGGCGTATTGCTGGCGCGTGTGATGGATGACCTGACCGGACAGAATTCCCAGAAAGAGGCCGTGTAATGACCCAGAACCAGTTTCAAGCCATGGTTGATATTGCCCTGACCGTGAACGGTGAAGCGGTTGAGGCGCGAGTGCCCGCCGGGCGCCATCTGGTCGATTTCCTGCGCCTTGATCTGGGCCTGACCGGGTCGCATGCCGGGTGTGAACATGGCGTATGCGGGGCCTGCACCTTGCAGGTTGACGGCGACATCGTGCGCGGCTGTCTGGTGCTGGCCGCGCAACTGGACGGCGCCGAGGTCTGGACCATCGAGGGGGTATCAGAGACCAAGGAGATCGCGGATCTTCAGGCGGAATTCGTGGCGCGCAACGCGCTGCAATGTGGGTTTTGTACACCGGGTATGCTGTTCGCCGCCCATGATCTGTTGCGGACCCATCCCGGCGTGCCTGACCGCCCGGCAATCCGCGAACACATCTCGGGCAATTACTGCCGCTGCACCGGATACGAGGCAATTGTCGATGCGATCGAGACCACGGCGAAAGCGCGTGCAGGCGAACAGGAGGCCGCAGAATGACCATCCGCTTCGATAACCCGGACCGCCCCAACAGCTACATTGGCCGCACGGTCCCCCGCCCGAATGCGCAGCGTCTGGTTGAAGGGCAGGGTCGCTATGTCGATGACATCGTCCTGCCGCGCATGCTGCATGCTGTCTTTGTGCGCAGCCCGCATGCCCATGCGCATATCCGCAGCATTGATACCGCTGCCGCCGCGCAATCGCGCGGGGTTCGTGGCGTGTTCACAGGTGCGGACATTGCGAAGCATTGCAAACCGTGGGTGGGCGTTCTGGCGCATCTCAAGGGGCTGAAATCTGCGCCACAGAACCCGGTGGCGGTCAACCGCGCAACCTGGACGGGCGAGCCGGTGGTGGCCATCGTCGCCGACACGCGCGCTCAGGCCGAAGAGGCGGCGGCACTTGTCGATGTCACCTATGAACCCCTGCCCGCCGTGACCGACATGAGCACGGCGCTGGACGCAGACACGCCGGTGATCCACAGCGATCTGGGCGACAACCTGACCTTTCAGCGCGAGCATGTCTCCGGCGACCCGGAAGCAGTGTTCAAGACGGCGCACACGGTCGTCACCTCCAGCTTCAAGACCGGGCGCCATACGGGCGTATGCGTCGAACCCCGGTCGATCCTGGCGGATTTCAACCGGGCCGAACAAAAACTGACAGTCTATCACTCCACCCAGGCGCCGCATATGATGCAGGTCGTGCTGGCCGAACATCTTGGCCTGCCGGAAGGCGCGGTTCGGGTGATCTGCGGTGATGTCGGCGGGTCTTTCGGCATCAAGGTGCATGTATATCCTGACGAGGTCGCCACCGCGACCATCGCCAAGATGATGAGCCGTCCGGTCAAGTTCATTGCCGACCGCGTGGAATCCTTCGCGTCCGATATTCACGCCCGCGACCACGAGCTTGATGTGCGCATGGCGCTGGATGCCGATGGCCGCATTCTGGCGATGGATGTCGAAGACCGCACCGGCATCGGCCCCTATTCGGTTTACCCGCGCACCAGTGCGATCGAGGGCAATCAGGTGGTGAACCTGTGCGGTGGCCCGTATGATTTTGCCAACTATCGCGCCCGCACAACAGTGGTGTTGCAAAACAAGGCGCCAACCTGCCAGTACCGCGCGGTCGGCCATCCGATTGCTGCCGCCGTGACCGAAGGGATCGTCGATCTGGCCGCGCAGACGCTGGGGATTGATCCGGTTGAAATCAGGCGGCGCAACATGATCGCCGATGACGCCTATCCCTACACCTCGCCCGCCAACATGCGCTTTGAAGGGCTGTCGCATCATAAGAGCCTCGATAAGCTGGTGGCGCTGATGGACTACGACGCTTTGCGCGCCGAACAGGCGGCGCTGCGCGAAAAAGGCGTCTATCGCGGGATCGGCATTGCCAGCTTTATCGAGCTTACCAACCCGAGCCCCTTCATGTACGGCATCGGCGGGGCACGGATTTCTGCGCAGGATGGCTGCACCGTGCGCATGGACCCAGACGGCAGCATCGTCGCGCTGTCCGGCGTGACCGAACAGGGGCAGGGCACCGAAGCGATGCTGTCGCAGATCACGGCCGAGGCTGTGGGCGTGCCCACCAGCCAGGTCCGGGTGATCACCGGCGATACGCAGACGACGCCCTATGGCGGCGGCACATGGGCTTCGCGCGGCGCGGGCATCGGCGGCGAAGCCGCGTTGCAGGCAGGCCGGGCGCTGCGCGCGAATATCCTCACCATCGCCGGCGCCATGCTTCAGTGCGAACCTGACGCGCTGGATATCGTGGATGGTCATGTCGTGGACCAGGGCACAGGGGCGCAACGGATGCCATTGTCCGAACTGGGCCGGGTGGTCTATTTCCGGGGTGACACCCTGCCAAAGGGCCTGCCGCGCGAACTGGTCGTGACCCGCCACTACATTACCAGCGACTATCCCTTCGCCTTCACCAACGGTGTGCAGGCAAGTTATGTCGAAGTTGACCCCGAAACCGGGTTTGTCAAACTGCTCAAGCACTGGTGCGTCGAGGATTGTGGCCGGATCATCAATCCGCAACTGGTGGATGAACAGATCCGCGGGGGGATCGTGCAGGGCCTCGGCGGCGCGCTGTTCGAGGAATGCGTCTATGACGACGAGGGCCAGCTTCTCAATGCCAATATGGCTGATTATCTGGTGCCGATGGCGGCTGAAATGCCCGACATGATCATCGGCCATGTCGAGACCCCGACCATGGAATCCGAACTGGGCGCCAAAGGGGCTGGCGAGGCAGGCACCGCCGGTGCCCCCGCCGCCGTGATGAATGCGATCAATGACGCGATCCGCCCGCTTGGCGGTCGCGTGACCACCATGCCGATGACGCCAGAGCGAATTCTGCGCGCCATCCATGACCTGCCCGAGTGATAAGGGAGCGCCACTCGGACAAGTCGCTGTCAACTGAACCAACCCTGGGAGGAGAAACCATGAATAAATCTGTCAAACTCGCCGTATCAGCCCTTGCACTGGGCGCCGCGATGGCCGGGCCGCTGGCCGCGCAGCAAAGCGTGACCATCAACATCGGCTCCAGCCATCCGGAAAGCAATATCTGGGCCTATGCGATGAAAAACGCATTCCAGCCCACCGTCGATCGCCTCCTGGAGGAAGCGGGCGGTGAATACCGCATCAACTGGGTTGAAGCCTATGGCGGCACGCTCTACCGCTTCAACGAAACCCGCACCGCAGTGCGTGACGGCATCGTCGATATCGGCATGGTCGGCACGGTCTGGGAAGGCTCGGCCATGCCGCTGCAGAACGTGACCTACTTCACGCCCTTCGCGACGGGCGACCACGAGATGCTGATCGAGATCTTCGATGAACTGACCGATACCCTGCCCGAACTGCGCGACAGCTGGGCGGAGCAGAACATGATCCACCTGTCGTCACTGATCACCGACAGCTATGACATCTATTCGAACTTCCCGATCAACAGCCTGGGCGATATCAACAACCGCCGCATCAACGCGCCGGGCACCTCGGCCAACTGGTTGCAGGGCACCGGAGCCACGCCGCTGGACGGGGCGCTGACCACCTACTACACCGACATCCAGACCGGCGTGTCCGAAGGCGCGTTGTCATTTGCCACGGGCATCCAACCGACCCGCGTTTACGAAGTCGCACCACATCTGACCCGCGTGGGCGTCGGCGCGATGTATTTTGGTGGCATCGCGGCCAACCTGGACAGCTTCAACAGCTGGCCCGAAGCCGTTCAGGAAGCCGTCCGCGAAGCTGGCAGAGCGACCTCGCAGGCCCACGGCGAATACGTCAGCAACCGTGCCGAAGTCGCGCTGGCCGAAATGGAGGCCGCCGGTCTGATCATCTCGGAACTGCCCGATGCTGACAAGCAGGCCTGGGTGAACGGCCTGCCCAACATCGTTGCGCCCTGGCTGGAGGATGGCGGCGATGATGCGGTTGTGGTGATCAAGGCTTATTTCGATGCCCTGCGCGAACGTGGGGTTGAGCCGCTGCGGGCATGGGACGAAGGTCTTTAAGGACGACGGCAACGCAGACAACCGGTCGGGCCATATGGCCCGACCACAGGTTTTACGCACCGGGTAACAGTGCGAAAAACGACGGATACTCAGTATTTGGAAGGGAACGCAGGTGAGCGAACCGGTCGCCCCGCAGCAAGACAAGTTTGATGCCCCGGCGGGTGGCATTGTTCTGCAGAAAATTGCCGCCATACTGTCGATGATCGGCACATTGTGGATCGCGGTCATGATGTTTGTGATTGTCGCTGATGTGCTTGGCCGCAACTTCTTCAACAGCCCTATTACCGGCGTGGCCGAGGTTGCCGCACGCTCTGTTGTGGCGATTACGTTTCTGCAGATTTCGGCAGCAGTGCTCAATGGGCGCATGACGCGGGCAGACTTCCTGATCCGATACTTGCACGACCTCTCGCCCCGAATGTCCGCACTGCTGGAAGCCGTCTTTGCGCTGATCGGCGCGGCGATCTTTGCCGCGATTGTCTATGCCGTCTGGCCTGACACTGTGCGGGCCTACTACAGCAACGAATATTTCGGCGTGCGCGGGGTGTTCACCATTCCGACCCTGCCCTTCCGGGGCATTATCGTTGTCGGCGCGGGGATCACGGTTTTCGCCTATCTGGCGGTCGCCCTGCAACACCTTCGCCAGCTTGGAAAGCCTGTAACATGACCACGCTCACGATCGGACTAATCCTGATCTTCGCACTTGTCGTGATGGTGATCATGGGAATGCAGATCGCGATCGCCCTGCTCTCCGTAGGATTCGTCGGTATCTGGATTCTGCGCGACAATATCGATCTGGCGTTCCGGTTGCTTGGCATGGCCAGTTACAACGGAATTGCCGATTACCTGTTTGCGACCATCCCGTTGTTCGTGATGATGGGGCTTCTGGTCAGCATTTCGAATGTTGGCCGCGACACCTTCGAGGTTGCGGAAGCGCTGCTGCGCAAAACCCTTGGCGGGCTGGGGGTGGCGACGGTCGCGGCAAATGCGGTATTTGCCGCGGTAACGGGCGTTTCCATCGCATCGGCAGCAGTGTTCACCCGCGTCGCAGTGCCCGAAATGGGCCGCCACGGCTATCGGCTGCCCTTCGCGGCGGGCATCGTCGCGGGCAGTTCGGTGCTTGGGATGCTGATCCCGCCGTCGCTTTTGCTGATCATCTATGGCGTGCTCGCCGAAGTATCGATTGGCGCCATGTTTCTGGCGGGCATCATTCCCGGGGTGCTGCTGGGCTTTGGTTTTGTGGCGGTTATCATGCTTCTCGCGCGGTTTCGTCCCGGCTTTGTCTATGTTGACCCCAAGGCCGTGCGTGCGCGTCAGTTTGGCGCAGAGTCAGAGATGAGCTGGCGCGAGATCGGCATCAAACTGGTGCCCATTCTGCTGCTGGTTTTCCTGATCCTCGGCGGTCTCTATACTGGGTATTTCACCCCCACCGAGGCAGGCGGCGTGGGTGCGTTCGGAGCGCTTCTGATCGCGCTGGCGCGGCGCAAGCTGGACCGCGCGCGGCTTTGGCAGGTGCTTTACCAGACCGGGCTGGTTTCGGTGGCGATCCTCATCCTGCTGATCGCGGCCGGGTACTACAGCCGCATGCTGTCGATTGCCGGAATCCCCAATGCCATTTCCGATCTGGTGCGCGACGGCGGGCTGGGACCGTATGGCTTCTTGCTGGTGTATGTCGTGATCGTGCTGCTGATGGGCATGATACTGGATTCAACGTCAATCCTGCTGATCATGGTGCCGATTGCCGCGCCGATTGCGCTGAATATGGGGTTCGATCTGATCCACTTTGGTATCATCACAGTGATCGCCGTCGAAATCGGGCTGTTGACACCACCATTCGGGATATCCGTGTTTACTGTCCACACGGCGCTGGCCGACCCTCGCACCAAGGTTGAGACGATCTTCATGGGCACGCTGCCGTTCGTGCTCGTGATGGCATTGATCCTTCTGATGATCGCCGCCTTTCCGATTCTCGCGACAGCACTGGTCTGAAACTATTGGGCGAAAGCAACGCCTGTAAGGAACATGAGATGGAACTGACCGACACACTTCTGATTCCGGCCCCAAGAGCCGTGGTTTTCGCGGCCCTGAATGATCCTGAGATCCTGCAACGATGCATTCCCGGATGCGAGGCGCTGATCAAGCATTCTGAAACCGAACTTGAGGCCAAGGTCGTGCTCAAGATAGGGCCGGTCAAGGCGCGGTTTTCCGGCGATGTCACGCTGGACCCAACAGAGGCGCCGCAGGCCTTCAGCCTGAGCGGTCAGGGATCAGGGGGCGCGGCGGGTTTTGCCAAGGGCGGCGCGGTCGTTCAACTGGAGGATCGCGGCGAAGAAACGCTTCTAAGCTATACTGCAAAGGCCGAAATCGGCGGAAAACTCGCCCAGCTTGGCAGCAGGTTGGTGACAGGAACGGCAAGAAAGCTTGCAGCCCAATTCTTTGATACGTTTTCTGCCGAGGTCGCTGAACGGCAGTCGGTTCAGGCTCTCAAGTAGTCGCGCAAGAGTGCCGAACGGCAATGAAGGGCAACATCGATCACGAACTTTTCGCGGCATTCTGCCGTTTCATAAGGTCACGCGCCTTGAAACATCAGTTCTGATCAGAAGGGTTCAGTTTTCATCTTGAGAACTGCCAGAACCATTCGGTTGAACCACTTGGCCTTTTCCTGCCAACCGCGATCTCAATCTGATCCGCACGGCCTGGGCGATGTGGTCCTCGTCGCTTCGGCCCGGCGGCGCGTGGCGAGAGCAATGCCCGAGAACTTTTTGCGGCGTGAACAGACGACGGCTTCAAGTTGTGTGATGCCGTCCTCCTAGGCAATCGCTGGCCCTGCCGTGATGATATGTCAAGGCGCGGCACCAAAGACGCGGTCGGTCAGCTTGACATACCATGCCGCCGACTGCACCTGCACGACATAGGCGAGCGCGATCAGCAGCGCCGCCTGCGCCCCGGCCGTGCCGAAAATGTTCATCGCCAGCGCCAGCGCAATCGAAAGGTTTCGCATCACCGTTCCATAGACCAGCGCGATCGCATCGCCGCGCGGGAACAGAGCGCGCCCGACCAGCGTTGAAAGCGCGAAGTTGAGGACATAGAGCAGGACAAGCGGCACCAGCAGGAACAGGATATCGCCCGGGCGCGCCGCCAGTCGCTCGGCCTGCAGCGCGATGGCGACAAAGGCGATGCCGAGGACACCCAGCGTCGAGAACGGCGGAAATTTCGGCGCCCAGTCCTTCTGGAAGGCGGGCAGGCCGTGCCGACGGATGAGCCAGATCCGCGTCAACTGCCCTGCGGCGAGCGGCAGCGCCACGATGACCCCGATCTGCACGAAGACTGCGGTGAGGTCGAGTGGCACCTGCGCGCCCATCAGCCACAGCAGGTAGAAGGGCGCGGCGAGCGAGCCAAGGATCAGTCCCAGTACCGTCATCTTGATCGCTGCGGGCAGATTGCCCCCGGCCATGCCCGTCCACGAGATCGTCATCCCGCTCGTCGGCAGAAGTGCGGCCAGCAGCAGGCCGAGCGCTGCGTAGGGCTGGTCGGGAAAGAAGAGCCGCCCCAGCGCGAAGGCGATAAAGGGAATGACTGCAAAGTTGATCGTCTGCGCGGTCAGTTGCAGCCGCCCGTCGCCGCGCTCGGCCAGCTGGCCCAGCTTCAGCCCAACCATCATCGGATAGACCATCAGGAAGGTCAGCGGCACGATCAGCAGCCGCAGCCCCTCGGCCGGCAGTAGCAGGCCAAAACCAAGCCCCAGAAGCATCGAAAGCGGAATGGCGAGCGTCAGGTTTTTCGTGATCTTCTGAACCAGCTTCATCAGCAAGGCCCTTTCAGGTTGTTACGCAACGTTTGAAGCGGCGGAGTCTCAACTGCGGTTTCCGGGCGCGCGGGGTTTCGGGGCGCTCACGACCAGAAATGCCGCGACCTGCGCGCGGGCATCTTCGACCATCCGCATGGCTGGGCGCACCGGCCCAATGGGTGCTGGAGGGGGTGCCGTGGCCGGTTTCCATGGCATGGCGCATGGCCTTTGTGACCTCGGCGGCAAGTGGTGTGCTGGCGTTGAAATCGAGATAGATCCGGCTCATGCCATGCCCCCCTTTCACGCGCCGTCTGCGGGGTTGAGGCGCGGATGCGTCTCCTCGCCCCACCACCACAAAAGCGCGCCCGAGGCGAACATCGAGATCGCCACGAACCAGAATGCGGCCCCGGTGGAGCCGGTGAAATGCGCGACGATGCCGAGGCCGAGCGCCCCGATGCCATAGCCCAGATCGCGCCAGAAACGGTAGATGCCGATGGCCGAGCCGCGCCAGACCGGCGGGGTGATATCGGCCACCGCCGCCGAGAGGTTGGGATAAAGCAGCGCCATGCCAAACCCCGCCACCCCGGCCGAGAGCGACCACCAGAGGGCGCCATCACCCAGCACCACCATGGCGATGCCCGCGCCCGAAATCCACATGCCCAGCACATTCGGCCAGAACCGGCCGACATGATCCGACAGCCGCCCGGTGAAGAGCTGCGAGCCGCCCCAGACAAAGCCATAGACGCCCACGATCCAGCCGATATTGGGCAGGCTCACCCCTTGCGCGTAAAGAAACACCGGAAACATCACCCAGACAAGCGCATCGACAAATTTCTCGACCAGCCCCGCCTGACTGACCGCCGCCAGCCGCCGGTCGCGCCAGGACATCAGCGCGAAGACCTCCCATGTATCGGGGGTTTCGGAGGATTTGGCATAGCGCGGGCGGAAGGCCCCCGCCGCCTGCGGCTTGCGGTGGTTGGCGGCCTCGAGCTTTGCCCAGGGCAGCGTGTCGCGCACCCAGACCTGCGTGAGAACCAGCGCAATAGCAATGACGATCACGCCGAACACCAGCAGTCCAAGGCGCGGACCCATCCACGCCGCTGCGTAGCCAGTGATGACGCCGGCCAGCGCCACACCCACATAGCCCGAGAATTCGTTGAGCCCCAGCGTCAGCCCGCGCTGATCGGGGCGGGTGATATCCAGCTTGGCGGTTTGCGTCATCGACCAGGCCAACCCCTGGTTGATACCCAGCAGCACCGTGGCGGCGACGATCCAGCCCCAGTTGGGTGCGAAGTAGATCATGAAGGGAATGGGAATGGCAAAAAGCCATCCCCACAACAGCACCGTCTTGCGCCCTACCCGCTCGGACAGCCGTCCGGCGACGAAATTAAGCACCCCCTTGACCACGCCGAAGGCCACGACGAAAGACGAGAGCGCCATGAACGAGCCCTGCGCGACGCCGAATTCCTCTTCGGCCAGGGCGGGGACCACGGTGCGCATCATGCCGATGGCGAAACCCACCAGCAGCACCTGGATGAGCTGATGCACGAACTGGTCAAGGTTTTCGCGGATGCCGTGGGCGAGGCGGCTCAGATCGTCGCCGGTGAAATCCTGCTTCGTCGTCATGATGGGTTGCCTTTGGCCAGGCACGGGCACCGCAAGGTTGACAGTCCGGGCGCTTCATGTCATTCAAACAATATCTTGATCGTAATAATATCGGGATCAAAGCCATGTCAACCCAAAGCCTGAAACAGGCGCTACTGGCGCAGTTCGCGCTGGTGGCCAAGACACTCAGCCATCCCGACAGGCTGGAACTGCTGGAGCATCTGGCGCAGGGCGAGCGCAGCGTCGAGGCGTTGGCCCAGCGCGTCGGGCTGGCGATGGCCAATGCCTCGCATCATTTGCAGCAACTGCGCCGCGCCGGGCTGGTAACCACGCGGCGCGAGGGCAAGTTCATTTTCTATGCGCTGGCTGACGATTCGGTTCTGGCGCTGCTCGCCGCGCTTCGCCGGGTGGCCGAGACCGGGCTGGCCGAGGTGGACCGGATTATCGGCGACTATTTCGCCAGCCGTGACAGCCTGGAGCCGGTATCGCGGAACGAACTGATGGAGCGGATACGCGCCGGGGCTGTCACCGTTCTTGATACACGCCCGGCTGATGAATACGCCGCCGCCCATCTGCCCGGCGCGCTCAATGTGCCGCCCGAGGCACTGGAATCGCACCTGGCAAATTTCGACCCGGGGCAAGAGATCGTCGCCTATTGCCGCGGACCCTACTGCGTGCTCTCGTTCGAGGTCGTCGCCAAACTGCGCACGCGCGGCTTCACGGTGCGCAGACTTGAGGACGGATTGCCCGAATGGAAAGCGGCAGGGCTGCCCGTCGAAGTCGATCCGCAAGGCTGACAGGCGACCCTGCCGCTACCGCGGCTCTCGGTTAGGCAGCTCTTGCCATCCAGACATTGATGCCGCCGCACAACCAGACAGCTTTCGTTTGCCCGCCGCGCTTGTCTCAGACAATCACCGGAATGCACCCGGCGGGAATTTTCGCGCCGTCTTCCAGCAGATCCGCCAGCGGCAGGTTCACCGCCCCGTCCACATGGCCCGTAGCGTGATTCTCAGGATCGCGTTTCTCGCGTTCCTGCGCCTTCATCTTCTCGGCCATCACGGTCGGGATGCCCGCGCGCTGGCCGCTGTCGACCTCGACCTTCTTGACCCGGCCACTCAGCGTCCGGGGCGTACAGCCAGTCTTCACCGCGATCAACATCACCGCTTGCCAGCGCGACGGATGCTGGGCTTCGTTTTTGAGAACCAGCTGCACCGCCCGCTCGCGCACCTCAGGGGAAAACGTGTTCGTCGCCTCGCCCATGATGCCCTATCCCACTCAGGAGTTGGGGCCCCGGCGCGGTTCAGTCCATCAAGACCAGAATCGTAAGTATAAGTCATCTATACATTTTTGGCGAATGTGGGGGAACCTCACGCTCAATCCGACTCGCGCCGTCTTGTCGGCAAGAGCGACCAGCCCAGGTAACGCTCGATCAGCCCCCAAATGCCACCGCTTGAGAAGGTCATCACCACGATGGCGAAAACTCCGAGAACGATGAGATAGGCTACTCCATAGTCGCTGAGCGCCTCACGCAAAACGAAATAGACGATCGTGCCCAGAACCGCGCCTTCCAACCTGCCGATACCCCCGATGACCACGATGAAAATCACTGCGACAGTCCAGTCCTGTAGCGAGAAGGCCGCCTGGGGTGACACACGCAATTTCTGTAGAAAGATGACTGCGCCGATCACACCGGTCAGGGCCGCTATCACCACATAAGCCCAGAAGCGAATGCGGCGGATATCCACGCCGATAGACATTGCGGCAAGCGGGTTGTCGCGCAGCGCCATAAGCGCCAGCCCGGGTTTCGAGCGGATCAGGGCATAGGCGGCCGCGAGCGTTCCGATGCCAAGCCCACAAAGCAGCCAGTAGATGACGAACTCGCGCAGCTCACGTGTTTCAGCGATGCCGCGCACGGCCGCGGTCGGTAGCGACATGCCCGCGCCGCCGCCCAAGGCAGGAATGGCTGTAAAGACCAGAGCGACGCTTTCCGCCGCAACCCAGGTGCCGATTGCGAAATAGGCGCCTTCCAGCCGGAACAGAAGCACCGCAAAGACAGCAGCCGAAACACCTGCAGCCACAAAGGCCAGCGGCAAGGCCGCAAGCGGCGTCAATCCCAGATGGATCACGCCAATGAACAACATATAGGCTCCCAATCCCACGAAGGCTTGCTGCCCGACCGACAGCAAGCCGGCGTAGCCCGCCAGCAGGTTCCACAGGACCGCGAGCGCCAGATAGGACATGAATTCGCCATAGAGGCGCAGTTCGGCGCGCCCGGCCCAGAGCGGGGCCGAGGCAAAAATCGCGGCGATGACGATCAGGCCAAGCATGACACGGAAAGCAGCTTTCGACATGGGTCAATCCATCCGGGGGAACAGGCCGCGTGGACGCACGGCGAGGATCAGAAAGAAAACGAGATGGCCAGCCAGGATCTGGAACGACGGCGAGATCTGTGCGCCAAGCGCCTGAGCCACCCCAAGCACCACTCCACCCGCGAGCGTGCCCCACAAATTGCCCAGCCCGCCGATGATCACCGCCTCGAAACCATAGATCAGCCGCGCCGGGCCAGAGAACGGGTCGAAATTGGAACGCACCGCAAGAAACACCCCGGCAATCGCGATGACGGTAAAGCAAATCGCCATGGCCAACCCCTGAACATGGCGAGTGTTCACCCCCATCGCGCGCGCTGTTTCGGGGTCATCCGACGTGGCCCGGAATGCACGACCGATCGCGGTGCGGAAGAAAATCTGTTCCAGCCCGAAGATGATTGCCACTGCAACGGCGAATGTAAGCAGGGGCAACAGGCCGATCGAGATTGAACCCACCGACAGGCTGGCCGTCTCGATCGGGCCTGCCGCCAGGCGTTGGGTGTCGGTTGAAAAACCCAGCATCAGGCTGTTCTGGATCACGACAGCCAGACCAAATGTAACGAGGATCGGCGGGAGCAAATTGGCGCCCAGCGTACGGTTCAGCAAACCGCGCTGGATCACGTAACCGGCCAGCGCCATCAGGGGCACGACAATCAGCAACGACAGAAACGGATGCAACCCGGTCATCTGGATGGTGACCATGGCCAGATAGGCCCCCAGAACGATGAAATCACCATGGGCGATATTAACCAGCCGCATGACGCCGAAAATCAGGCTCAGGCCGGTTGCGAACAGCGCATAAAGACCGCCGAGCAGGATTCCTTGCACAAGGGCGTCCAGTAACCACATGAGGTCATTCTCCGAAATAGGCGGCGGTGATCTGCGCCTTGGTGAAGTCGCGTGCAGGACCGGACAAAACAATCCGGCCCTCGTTCATGCAGACCAGCAGATCGGCCATCTTGCGAACGCGCTCGATGTCCTGCTCGACGACGATGGCCGCGATTCCACTGTCCAGGATCGACGGCATGGCCGCATAGACGTCGTTCACGACGATCGGCGCCAGCCCGAGCGATATCTCGTCAAAAAGGATGACCGCGGGATTGGCGATCAACGCACGCCCGATCGCCACCATTTGCTGCTGCCCGCCCGACAGCGACTGCGAAGCCGCGCGCCGCTTGTCCTTGAGCACCGGAAAGAGCCCATAGATCCTTTCCAGTGTCCATTCTCCTTTGCGGCCACGTTCGGCGGCAAGAAGAAGGTTTTCCTCGACGCTGAGTGATCGAAACAACCGCCGGCCTTCGGGCACCAGCGCAATGCCAAGACCCAGCATGGACTCGGTTCCCAGATGACCGATCGGTAGTCCGCGGAAGTGAATCATGTCGCGCTTGCGTGGCAACTGACCCAGAATGGCCTTGAACAACGTCGATTTTCCAGCGCCATTGGCTCCAACAAGACCCAGCAGGCCTTGCTCGGGAAGGACAAGGTCAACGCCAAACAATGCCTGAAAATCGCCATAGCCGGAACTCAATCCCTCGACGGCTAGAACCGGCGCACTCATGACACGAGGCTTTCATGCCCGTCCGGCCCCAGATAGACGCTGGTCACCCGCGGATCCTTTAGAATCATTTCGGGTTCGCCCTCGGCTATTACCTTGCCGAAATCCAGCACCAGAATCCGGTCCACCACCCGCAAGAGCGCGTGCAGGACGTGTTCGATCCAGATGATGGCCACACCCGTTGCGCGGATCTGACGAATCAGATCGACCAGTTCGGAACATTCCCCTTCAGTCATACCGCCCGCGATTTCGTCCAGCAGCAACAGGCGCGGACCTGTCGCAAGCGCGCGGGCAAGTTCCAGCCGCTTGCGGTTGAGCAGGGTCAAACTGCCCGCATCGGTTTCGCCGCGCGCCGAAAGGCCGGTCATCTCCAACGCTTCGCGGGCGTGCGGGCGGGCGGCTGTTTCTGTCAGGCCACGTCCATAGGCCGCAGCTATCAGCACGTTCTCATAGGCGCTAAGGCTGCCAAAAGGCTGTGGAACCTGAAAGCTTCGCGCTATTCCGGCAAGGCAGCGCCGCCGCGGGTCAAGCTCCGAGACGTCCTGACCGAACAGCTTGATAACACCGGAATCGGCGCGGACCGTTCCTGTGATCAGGTTGAACAAGGTCGTCTTGCCTGCACCATTTGGTCCGATAATTCCCAGCGCGCCATGCTTTGGAACGGAAAAGCTGACATTGCTTGCGACGGTCAGAGCGCCGAATGCCTTGTTGAGCGATGTGGCTTTCAGAGCCGTCGCGTTTTGCATGGTATTCATTAGGTTCCTCCCCGGAGCCAGCCTAAACAATAATACACTTCTGGCAAGAAAAAATATTATAAGTTGCCAAATGGTTTTTCATGTGGCAGGAATTGCCTTGCTGGCGCCCTGGCGTCGGTAGCCGAAAGTGCCGCTGGTGGCGGCGGCGGGCCGGAGGGGCCTGCACGGTCAAAGGGAGGAACTTACATGGTACGCTATTCCAAGTCGCTTTGGACCCGGCGGCGGGTGCTGGGCGCGGGTGCCGCTGTGCTGGCTGCGCCGGCCATCATGCCTCGTCGCGCCTGGGCGCGCGGGGCCGAGATCCGCTTGGGCTGGGTCAGTCCTTCAACCGGGCCTGTGTCGGCGTTCGGATCAGCAGATGACTATATACTCGCTGGTATTGAGGCAGCGATCGGCGATGGCATCGATATCAACGGCACCACGCATCCCGTTCGGATTATCCGCAAGGATTCGCAGTCGAACCCGAACCGCGCCGCCGAAGTGGCTTCGGATCTGATCTTGCAAGATGACGTACATCTGATGCTGTCATCCTCGACCGCCGACACAGTCTTGCCGGTGGCCGACCAATGCGAACTGAACGAAGTGCCCAGCCTGTCCACCGATACGCCCTGGGATGCCTTCTTCTTTGCGCGCGGTGGTGACCCGGCTGTTGGGTTCGACTGGACCAGTCATTTCTTCTGGGGCGGGCAGCAGGTTGTCGACTGTTATGTTTCCCTCTGGAATCAGCTGGATACCAATCGTCGGGTTGGCGTGCTGATGTCGAACGACAGCGATGGTGTGGCGCTTTCTCACCCCGAAAACGGCTTTGCCGCCATGATCGGGCGCGCGGGCTATGAGGTGGTGAACGGCGGCCTGTTCCCACCGCTGGCAGATGATTATAGCGCCCAGATCGCCCAGATGCGCGATGCCGGGGTGGACATCATCAGTGGAGTGTTTCTGCCTCCCGACTGGACCACCTTCTGGTTGCAATCGGCACAACAGCAGTTTCGCCCTAAAGCCGCGACCATTGCCAAGGCGCTCTTGTTCTCGAACGCGGTCGAGGCGCTGGGCGATCAGGGGATAGGATTGTCCACCGAAGTCTGGTGGTCTCCGCAGCACCCATATCCGTCCAGTCTGACCGCCGAAAGCTCGCGACAGATTGCCGACGAGTACATGGCGCAGACGGGACGTCCCTGGGTGCAGCCGATGGGTTACAAGCACGCTCTCGCCGAGGTTGCTGTGGATGTTCTGCGTCGCTGCGCCGATCCGTTCGATCCCGGCGCGATGGTCGAGGCCATCGCTCAGACACGGATGACCAGCCTTGTTGGCCGGATCAGCTTTGAGGATGGGCCGGTGCCGAATGTCTGCTCCACCCCGGTTGTCGGCGGTCAATGGGTGCGTGATGCAGAAGGGCGCTTTGACATCAGCATTGCTGAAAACGAACAGGCGCCGGAGATACCCGTAGCCGCACCGTTCCGCGCCATCGGCTGATACAATCGCTCTAAGACGGGTCAGGGGCGATGGCTCCGCTCCTGACCGTGCAAGGACACCGCCGCAGCCGTGCTGCCCAGCTCCGAGGAGACCCCCATGACCAAACCCTTCGCACCCAAGGTGTTCCAACTGGGCTATGTCGCCCTTGAGTGCCCCGATTTCGAACGTACGAAGGCTCACTACGCCGAAACCATCGGAATGCAGCAGACGGATACGGGCCATGACGGCGAAGTGTATCTGTCGATTGGTTACGAACATCACAACATCGTTCTGCGCAAGGCCGAGCAGAAGGCGCTGACGCATCTGGGCTTCCAGTTGCAACCCGGCACCGATCTGGCGGCATTGGCCAAGGAACTGTCCGGCCAGGGGCTGCGCTCCGGCGTTAAGTCTGACAGCCAGCCCGGCGTTCCCACGCTGATCGAATTCGAGGCCGTACCGGGCGTGGTGATCCAGCTTTTCCCAGACATTGATGCCCCCGCGCCGGGCTTCAAACGCTCTGGCGTGGCCCCGCTGCGTCTGGGGCATGTCGCCGTCATATCGTCGCAGGGCGAGAAGCTGATGAACGTGTTTGACACTGTTCTGGGCTTTCACTTTACCGACACGATCGGCGGTCTGGCGAACTTCTACACCTGCAATCGCGATCATCATGTGGTGAATGTTGTCAATGTCCCCGAAGACCGGGTGCACCACATCGCGTTCCAACTCAAGGGCAACGCCAGTCACGCCATGGCGGCGGACACGCTGCGCGAGAATGGGGTGCCCACGCGCTGGGGTCCGTCGCGCCATACAGCGGGCCACAACCTGGCCGCTTATCACTTCGATCCCGACAACGTGCTGGTGGAACTCTATACCGACATGGATCAGTTCATTCCGCAACTGAACATGTGTGAGGCGCGCCCCTGGCATGAGCATTACCCGATGCGCCCCCGCGAATGGAAGCCGGAAGAACTAAGCGCCTGGGAAACGGACTTCGCCTTCAATCTCGTTCAAGCCTGACGGGGCATGCCGAAATAAACTGAACCGAAAGGATATCTTATGCGGCTTATCCGCTTTTCCCGTGACAACGGACCGGCGCAGCTTGGTCTGCTGGTTGATAACCGAGCCATTGCTTTCGCCGATCTGGTTGCCGATGCGCCTGTTGAAGCCCGCGCGGCCATTGCCGAATGGGATACTCTGGCACCTCGTCTGGCCAATGTGGACACCAAGGACAAGGGCACACCGCTGAGCGCGGTTAAGCTGCTCTGCCCGTTGGAAACGTCCGAAAAGATCATGGCGATTGGCCTGAACTATGCCGATCACATCGAAGAGGCGCGCGATCAGGGTCTGAAGATTCCGACCGAACAGGTCTGGTTCAACAAGATGCCCTCCTCGCTGACCGGCCCCTATGGTGATGTTGATCTGCCCAAAGCCTCTCAGCAGGTGGATTACGAGGTTGAACTGGTTGCCGTGATCGGCAAGGGCGGGCGCCATATCAGCGCCACCGATGCGCCCGCCCATGTGTTCGGCTATTGCGTTGGCAACGATGTCAGCGCCCGCGACTGGCAGATGAAAACCCCGCAATGGGTGCTGGGAAAATCCTTTGACACGCATGGTCCCATCGGCCCGGCCATTGTCACTTCAGACGAGGTGGGCGATCCGCACGGCCTGGCCATCAAGAGCTTCGTCAACGGTGAGTTGCGGCAGAACTCGAACACGAAGCATCTGGTGTTCAACGTCTGGGCGCAGATCGAGGAATTATCGAAGGTCATGACGCTCAAACCCGGTGATCTGATCTTCACCGGCACGCCGGGGGGTGTCGGGCTGGCCTTCAAGCCGCCGCGCTTTCTCAAGCAGGGCGATGTCGTGCGCTGTGAGATCGAAAAGCTGGGTGCGATCGAAAACACGATGGTTGCAGAAGCCTGACAAGCTGGGAACAGGGAACGAACACCATGGCAAGCAAGGTCATTATCACCTGCGCCGTTACGGGTAGTATCCATACGCCGTCGATGTCGCCCTACTTGCCGATCACGGCGGAGCAGATCACCGAAGCCGCCGTTGACGCAGCGCAGGCCGGGGCGTCAGTGATCCATCTGCATGCGCGCGACCCCGAAACCGGGCGGCCGGATCAGTCACCCGAGCGGTTCATGGCGTTCCTTCCCCGCATCAAGCAGCAATGCGATGCCATTCTGAACATCACCACCGGCGGCGGGCTGGGCATGACAATGGAGCAGCGCCTTGCCCCCGCTTTGAAGGCCGCGCCGGAACTGGCCTCGATGAATATGGGGTCGTTCAACTTCAATATCTCAGGGGCAGCGCGCGCGATCCGAGAACCCAGCCACGACTGGGAACGCCCCTATGTCGAAGGGTCAAAAGACCTGATCATGTCCAACACATTCGTCCAGATCGAACGCGCCATGCGTGAACTGGGCGCGAAGGGCACGAAATTCGAGTTCGAATGCTATGATACGGGCCATCTGTACAATCTGGCACATTTTGTCGATCTGGGCCTGATCAAACCGCCATTCTTCGTCCAGTGTATCCTGGGCATCACCGGAGCCATTGGCGCGGCACCGGAAAACCTGATGTTCATGAAGAACACCGCCGATCGCCTGTTCGGCACTGACTACCGGCTCTCGGTACTCGGGGCCGGGCGCCATCAGTTTCCGCTTGTCACCATGGGCGCGATCATGGGGGGCAATGTGCGCGTGGGGCTGGAGGACAACCTCTATCTTAACAAGGGTGAACTGGCGCCATCCAACGCGGCACAGGTCACCAAGATCCGCCGTATCCTTGGCGAGTTGGGGCTGGAAATCGCCACCCCAGACGAAGCGCGCGTGTTGCTTGGCACCAAAGGTTCGTCACAGGTTGATTTCTGACAAGAAGGTAAGCTGATGCGACTGTTTCACGCGCCTGGATCCTGTTCCTTAGGAATTCGAATACTACTGGAAGAGATCGGAGCAAAGCACGAGGTAGTGACGATTGACCTCAAGGCCGGGGGGCAACGCGAACCCGCGTTTCAGGCCATCAATCCGAAAGGCAAGGTTCCCGCGCTCGAACGCGATGACGGCACCGTTCTGACTGAGTTTCAGGCCATTGCCTTGTGGCTCGCGCGTGAGTTTCCGCAGTCTGGCCTTTGGCCTGCCGACATCGAGGGCGAGGTGCGTACCTTGGAGCTTCTTGAATTCCTTGTCGGTTCGTTGCACATGCGCGGGTTCACGCTTGTTCTTGTTCCCGGAAAATTTGTTCCAGACGACGCAGCTCAGGCGGCCCTGAGTGCGCATGGTCTGACGGTTGTAACCGAGGGTCTTGATCGTGTCACAGAGCGTCTGGGCAAGGACGACTGGCTGAACGGCGCGCGCCCCGGAGTTACCGATGCGGTACTGTTCTACCTGCTGAACTGGGCCGTGGCGTTGAAGCTGGCGTTGCCGCCATCGCTCGACGCTTTCCATGAACGAATGATGGCGCGCCCCGCAGTGCGACGCGCCCTGGACTTGCCGATCGCCTGAGCGTTTCGGCCATGCAGTGAGGGAGAGAGCAATGCAGACCACGGACTTCGACATAATTCAGATCGGTTATGGACCAGTAAGCAAATTCAGTGCGCTGTTGTTTGACCGGCTGGGCTGGCGCGTGGGAGTGTTCGAACGGTTCGGTGAGCTTTATCCGCTGCCGCGGGCTGTCTGTATCGACCACGAGGTTAACCGCGTGCTGCATGCAGCCGGGCTGGGCGAGATTGCGCGCAGGGTAACCGAGCCGGCACCGGTCTATCGTTGGTTCAACGCCGAATGGCAGGAGCTTCTGGCCATCGACTGGACCGGGGATTCGGTTTCGGGTGGGCCGGGCACCTTGTTTGTTCACCAGCCCACACTGGAAAGCGCGCTCCATGCCGAGGTGCGCCGCCGCGCCAATGTCGCCCTCCATTTCGAAACCGAATGCACGGGCTTCGAGGACAAGGGTGATCATGTCGTCGTACAATTGCGCGACACCGCATCCGGAGAGACCCGCACGGTAACTGCCCGCTACGTATTGGGCATCGACGGAGCCAACAGCTTTGTACGCGAAAACCTTGGCATCGGCCGTACCGATCTGGGGTTCGAGGCTGATTGGCTGGTGGTGGACTTTCTGTTGCAGGACGGGCTGACTGCCCGCGATCTGGGGCTGGTCGAATGCGGCCAGTGGTGTAACCCATTACGCCCCACCACCATCGTACCGGGCGGCAGTGACCAAAGTGGCCGTGTGCTTCGCCGGTGGGAATTCATGCGCCTGCCGTCCGAGACCCGAGAGGAGATGGTGACGGAGGAGAAAGTACGCGAGTTGCTGGGCGACTGGATCAAACCCGAACAAGGCGATCTGATCCGTCATGCATTATATACCTTCCGATCACTCGTTGCCGATGAATGGCGCAAGGGTCGTGTGCTTCTGGCTGGCGATGCCGCGCACCTGATGCCGCCCTTCATGGGCCAAGGCATGTGCGCAGGCCTGCGCGATGTCTGGAACCTGTCATGGAAACTTGACCGCGTGCTGCGCGGCGAGGCTGATGAGAGCATGCTGGACAGCTACACCGCTGAACGCAAGCCGCATGTGACCGAGGTGATCAAGCAGTCCATGTTCCTGGGGTCGATAATCTGCATTCCCGATCCCGCCGCCGCTGCCGAGCGGGATGCCATGTTCCTGAGCGGAGAGGCGCCGCCACCCGCGCCTTTTCCGATCCTTGTCGATGGCATTCTGGCACGCGACAGGAATGGTGCGCCAATGCCTCTGGCCGGAGAATTGTCGCCGCACGGTACCGTTCGTCACCAGCGGCGGACCGGGCGGTTCGACAGTTTCGTGGCACCGGGTTTCACGCTGATCGTGGATCGTACGATTCCTGAAAGCAGCCTTTCCGCAGCCACCCGAGCAACGCTGGACACCCTTGGAGTGCGGATTGTGAGCATGGCTGACAGGATCTCGGCCAGCGATGCGGAATTCGCGGATTCCCAAGGACAATTCCTGTCTTGGATGCACGAACGGGAGGTTCATGCACTGCTGATACGGCCCGATTTTTTCCTGTTCGGTACTGCGGCAGATGCCAAGGATCTGGAAGCTTTGTTAGCTGACCTGAAAAGCCAGGCAAGCCAGTTGGGCATGGCCTCAACATTACGATTGCGTGGGTTTGAAAACGCTGATGGGACATGAGCCCACGAGGCTGTCAATCGTTTCTTGATCTGGCAACCTTCGATTCAACCAGAATGGCCTTGGTACGAGACAAGTGATCGCGCATGGCAGCAGTTGCCCGCGCGACATCACGCGCAATAGCGGCATCGGCCAGTTCCTGATGTTCGGCATCCAGATTGCGCCTGGCACGATCGAAGGGCATGGTGGCTACGCGATATCGTTCCGCCTGCACATAAAGAATATCGCGAATTCGCAATAGCCACGGGCTGTCACATCCTGCGACAAGCGAAGCATGAAACCGCGCGTGCAAGGAGGACCATTCAGAATTGATCCGGGGCGGATCGCCAACAAACATCGGCGTCCGCAAGAGTTCGAACACCGCAGCAACGATTGCTCCTTCCCATTGCAGATCACCATTGGCGATGGCGTTCTCCAGGCAGGCACATTCGATCATGATCCGGGTGCGAGTAAGATCCTCCAACTCGTCCAGTGTGATCGAGGCCACCCTGAATCCCTTGTTGGTTTCAGACGTTACCAGCCCGTCCGATGTTAGCCGCGACAACGCCTCTCGGACCGCACCCAAACTCAACTTGCTTCGGGCAACGGTGTCAGCGATGTTGATCTTCTCGTCGGCGGTCAGTTGGCCCGAAAGTATCTCGTTGCGCAACATGGCGTAGGCTTGTTGCGCCATGTTCTGGCTTTTAGTCTTTACCACGAACGGACTCCGATCCGCTTTATTTTTGTTTATTCGCCAATAGTCACACTTATGGCGAATAAAATATTAAATCAATGCCTCGACCGATCGTAAGTTACTGCATCGCGCAAGAGTCCAGGTGTTCAGTCCGCTGCTCCCGGAAGCACCACTTGGTCTTCAGGCGGAAGCCAGCGGACACTCGGCGAATAATGGAACCCATGCCGCCATGCGATCTGCCTTTGTTCGTTTAAATGCTCAGGGGGCAGGCCGGTGATCGTCAGATCGGCAGGCGCTGGCGCACAAGGGTCGTCCAGAATGAGCACCCCCAGGCGATCACCTCGTCGTTGAAATCATAACCCGGGTTGTGAAGATCAGCGGATGGGCCATTGCCCACATTGATCATCGCACCGGGCACTTCGTTAAGCATGAACGAAAAATCCTCACCGCCCAGCATCGGCGCCATGTCCAGATGCACGTTCTCCACCCCGGCGACCTCTTGCGCGGCAGCGGCGGCGAGCGTGGTCTCGTGATCATGGTTCACGGTCACCGGATAGTGGCGGATGTATTCCAGCCGCCCCTCGGCCCCGAAACCGGCGGCGATATGATGGACCATCTGCGCCAGTTGCCCCTCGATGTGGTTGCGAACCTCTTCGCGCAGTGTGCGCACCGTGCCGGTCAGCGCCACCGATTGCGGGATGACGTTGAAAGCATTGCCCGCGTGCACCGTCGTCAGCGACACCACCGCCGAATCCATCGGGTCGATGCTGCGCGAGGTTACGGTTTGCAGCGCCTGGATAAGCGCAGCCGTCACCGGCAGAGGGTCAATCGCCGTGTGGGGTTTCGCCGCATGGCCGCCGCGCCCCTCAACCGTGATACGCACCTCATCGACCGAGGCCATGATCGGGCCGGGTGCGATGGTGAACTGTCCCACGGGCAGGTTGGGGCGGTTGTGCATGCCGTAAACCTCATGGCAGGGCCAACGGGTGAACAGACCGTCCTCGATCATCGCGCGGGCACCGGCTCCGCCTTCTTCGGCGGGCTGGAAGATCACCAGTACCGTACCATCGAATGCGCGCGATTCCGCCAGATGGCGCGCAGCACCCAGCAGCATCGTGGTATGGCCATCATGGCCGCAGGCATGCATCTTGCCCGGCACTTTCGAGGCCCATGGCTTGCCCGTCACCTCGTCAATCGGCAGCGCATCCATGTCGGCGCGCAGCCCGATGGTGCGCCCGGAATTGTTGCTTTGCCCCCGGATCACACCGACAACGCCGGTGCGGCCGATCCCCTCGACAACCTCATCCACCCCGGCGGCGCGCAGGGCATCGGCGACATTGGCTGCCGTGCGCTCGACATCATACAAAAGCTCAGGGTTCATATGCAGATCGCGGCGGAATTCGGTGAGTTTTTCAATCTCGCGCGAGACCCAGTTTTCAACGGCCATGGTTCAGCCCTTCTGTTCGGTGGTTTCGGACGCGGGCTTCATCCGATAGCGGAAATCGCAATGGCTGGCGCCCTTCATGATGGTCTGTGTGCGGGTCAGCTCGATATCGGGGTTGTAGCCGATGCAGAAATCGCCATCGCGGTTACAGCTCAGCAGATGGCCGATATCACCCAGACCCATCTCGCGATACATCTCGGCATAGCGGCAGCGGACCACATTGAAATCCATCTTCTCGGCGGTCATCTCCAGAGGTTCGATCTGAAGCGCGTCTTCCTTGGTCCAGTTGGGCATGATCGCGGCGAAATCGGTCAGGTCCGGCGCGTGGTCCAGCTGCCCGGCCAGATCCTTGCCCTGCTCGATGGCTGAGCGCGAGCAGGCTTCACCGATCACCGCCTCGGCCTCGTCGCGCCCAGAGCGCGCGGTGATTACATCAAACACATGCTTGAGGATCATCGCTTCAATGCGACGACGGTCGAGGATGGGAAGGTCGTTGATGCGGCTCATGGGTGCAGTCCTCACAGCTTGGGTTCGACAAGATCCTTGCGGCGGAGCCAGGCAAGGAAGGATGGGGCAATGCGGCGGGCGATACCGTGGAAGGGGAAGGGCTTTGGCTCGGTCACCGGCAACGCCAGTTCCTCTTCCGGCACGCCGGTGACGGCGCGGGCCAGTTCGCGCCCCAGTGCCGTGCCAAGCGCCACGCCGCGCCCGTTGCAGGCCACCCACGCCCAGCCATCCGGCCCCAGCCGGTGCACCCGCGGGAAGCGGTCCCAGTTCATACCGATGAAGCCGGACCAGACATGCGTCATCTCGGGCGTGCCCAGTTCGGGATAGGCCTCGGCCAGACTGCGGGCGGCCTTGTCGCGCACGCGGCGCTCCACATCATGGCTGCCCATCACCGCCCCGCCGGTGATCAGCCGGTTGCGCGCGTCATAGCGGAAAAACCGCAGATCGCCGCGCGTGTCAGACACCGCCTGCCGCCCCGGCAGGATTCTGGTGCGCAGGTTGTCGCCAATCGGCTGGGTGGACATCTGCCAGGCGTAGACCGGAATGAGCGAGCGGGCGATGCGCGGGGCAAGGCCGGGGCTGAGCTCGCCTGTATAGGCGTTGGTGGCAAGGATCAGCGCGCGGGCTTTCAACTTGCCACTGTCAGTCTCAATCACCCAATGCGCGCCTTCGCGGGCATATCGGGTGACGCGGCTTTGTTCATGGATCACCGCACCCAGCCCCTCGGCGGCACGCGCAATACCGCGCGCCAGCGCCAGCGGGTTAATGTGGCCGCCGGTAGGGTTATACATGCCGCCATACCAGAAATCGGTGCCCAGAATGTCGCGCGTCTGGGCGGCATCCTTGAACTCGGCAGGGAAGCCGAAGCGCTGCCAGGCATCCACCCGCATCTGCGACAGCTTCACGCGGCCGGGGCTGTGGGCGGGCTGGAACCAGCCGTTCTGCTCGGCCTCGGCCTTCATGTCGAATTCGCGCTCAAGATCGAACAGGATCGAGGCGGAATTGCCGATCAGTTTGACGAACCGCTCACCCGCCGCGCCATAGCGGGCCACCCATGCGTCAGGTTCTGCGGCGGTCAGGATGGGAATGACCTGCCCGTTGTTGCGCCCCGAGGCCCCCCAGCCGACCGCCTGCCCCTCCAGCACCATCACCGCATGGCCCCGGCGCGCGACCTCTATCGCCGCCGACAGCCCGGTAAATCCGCCACCGATGATCGCCACATCGGTTTCGGCATTGCCCTTCAGCGCGGGGGCAAGGGCGCGTTCCGGCGCGGTGGCCGCCCAGATCGAGGGGGGGAACGTGACGCTCATGCAGCATCCTCCGATATCAGGGCTTCCGATGCCTCATGCGGCAGCCAGAACCAGCGCAACGCCTCTTCGTCCGGCAAAAGCGGCGGCGGTGGTGTGGCGGGCAGCAGGCGGGCCTGCTGTGCCAGCGTGTGCGCCGCGCTCAGGCAGGCCGGGAAATCAGGCGCCTCAACGGTATGGACGACGGGGTGTTCCAGCAGTGCCATCAGGCTTGCGGGCGGGCGATCATCGACAAACCGTTGCGCGCGCCACACGCCCGAGCCGATATCGAGCCGGTAAAGCGGCAGAAGCGACAGGCCATGCGCCGCGATGAAGCGCAACGCATCGGCGATGCGGTCAACATCCTCATCTGCAAAGAACCAGTTTACCCCCAGCCGCGCCCAACCGGGCCGAAAGGCCGAATGACCCAGCGCCACCGCCGCCTCATGTTGCCGGGTGCGCGCGTCATCAAGGTTCAGCAGCGCATGACCATAGGGGCCCGCGCAGGAACAACCGCCGCGCGCCTGAATGCCGAACAGATCGTTCAGCAGCGCGACCACGTAGTTGTGGTGCAACAGCTTGCCCCGCACCGTGATGTTGAACGAGAAGATGCCGATCCGCGGCGCATCGGCGGGCCCCAGCAGTTCCAACCCCGGCACCGAGCGCAGCGCCGATTCCATCCTTGCCGTGAGACGTTTCTCGGCGGCTTCCACCGCCTCTTCGCCCATCGCGCGCTTCAACGCCAGCACCATCCCCGCGCGGATATTGTCGACGATGCCCGGCGTCCCGGCCTCTTCGCGGCGTTCGGGGTCGGTGACATAGCGGTGATCGCTGGCGGTGACATAGGAAACTGTGCCGCCGCCCGTAACCGTGGGCCGCGACAGGTCCAGCAAGCGGCGGTCACAGACCAGCACGCCCGACGCGCCCGGCCCACCCGGAAACTTGTGCGGCGACAGCATTGCCACGTCGATCCTGTCACCCGCCCCCGGCGCGCTTTCTGCCAGTTGCACCGAAACATAGGGTGCGGCGGCAGCGTAATCGGCCACGCACCAGGCGTCATGGTCGTGCAGCAGGCGGGCGATGGCACGCATGTCCGACAGCACGCCCGTGACATTCGACGCCGCCGAAAACGCCCCCAGCTTGAACGGCGCATCGGCATGGGCTTCAAGCCGCCCGCGCAGGGTTTCAAGGCAGATCTGCCCCCGGTCATTCAGCGGAATGCGTTCGATCTGCGCGCCGCATTCGCGCCAGGGCAGATCGTTTGAGTGATGCTCATAAGGGCCGATGAACACCACCGCGCGCCCGTCCAGCCCGCGCAAGGCCAGCGCCCGCGTCAGCTTGTCCGACGCACCAGTCGCGCCCGAGCCCACAAAGATCACCGCATGGCCCTGATCGGCATGAACTGCCTCGCGCACCGCTTCGCGGGCCATTTCGCGCAACTGCGTGGTGCGGCGACCGGTGAACGAGGTTTCGGTATGGGTATTGCCATAATACGGCAGCACATGAGCGCGGATCGCGTCTTCGATGTAAGACAGCGACCGGCCCGACGCCACGTAATCAGCGTAAAGCAGCGCGCGCGGCCCGAAGGGACCGGGGATCGCACTGCCTTCACCGATGATCGCGTGGCGGATATCATTGAAACTCAGGGACATTCATGAACCTCAGGCAGCATCTGTCCGAAAGCTGGGCGGCGTCCAGTCGCGCCCCGGAATCGAGGACAGAAGATTGCGTGTATAGGGGTGCTTAGGGTCGGCAAATATCTCGGCGGTAATGCCGCTTTCGACAATCTCGCCGTGCTGCATGACGATGATCCTGTCGCAAAGCTGGGCGGCAACGCGCAGGTCATGGGTGACGAACAGAAGCGACAGTTGAAGCCTTTCGCGCAGATCGGCCAAAAGCCGCAGCACCTGCGCCTGCACGGACACATCCAGCGCCGAAACCGGCTCGTCCGCGACAATCACCTTGGGTTCCAGCGCGAGCGCGCGGGCAATGCCGATCCGCTGGCGCTGACCGCCGGAAAACTCGTGCGGGAAGCGGTTGGCGGCGGCGGGGGTCAGCTCCACCAGTTCCAGCAGTTCGCGTGCCTTCTCGCGGGCCTTGCCCGGATTGGCGCCGTGAACGATAGGGCCCTGCGCGATGATGTCCACCACCCGCTTGCGCGGGTTGAGCGAGGCCATCGGATCCTGAAACACCATCTGGATGTGCTGGCGCATGCGGCGCAATTCACGCGGAGTGCAGGCCAGCAGATCCTTGCCATCCAGCTCCACCGCGCCGGTATCGGCCTCCAGCAGGCGGGTGACGATCCGCGAAACAGTGGTCTTGCCCGAACCGGACTCGCCCACCACCCCCAGCGTTTCGCCACGCCGCAATTCGAAGCTCAGATCCTTGACCGCCGTCACCGCCTTGCGCTTGCCGGTCAACAGGCCACCGCGCGCGGCGAATGTCTTGCGAAGGCCGGTAGCGCGCAGCACCACGGGCGCATCGGTGAAATCTTGTGGCGCAGGTGGCTTCAACGCCGGGACCGAGGCAATGAGCGCCTTGGTATAGGGATGCTGCGGCCGGTTCAGGATTTCGTCCGCTGTACCCTGTTCCACCATCTCGCCATAGCGCAGCACCACAACCCTGTCGGCAATCTCGGCCACCACGCCGAAATCGTGGGTGATGAACAGAACGCCCGCCCCCTCATCGCGCTGCAACTCGCGGATCAACTTGAGGATCTGAAGCTGCGTCGTCACGTCCAGCGCCGTCGTTGGCTCGTCGGCAATGATCAACCGCGGCGACAGCGCCAGCGCCATGGCGATCATCACCCGCTGCCGCTGCCCACCCGATATCTGATGAGGATAGGCGTTATAGGCCGAAGCCGGGTCAGGGATATGCACCCGCTCCAGCATGTCGATCGCGCGGGCCTTGCGCGCCTTGTAGCCATCCCTGGTGTGCAGGCGCAGCACCTCATCGATCTGCCAGCCCACGGTTTTCTGCGGGTTGAGCGCGGTCATCGGCTCCTGGAAGATCATGGCAATCCGGTTTCCCCGGATGCGCCGCATCTCGGCCTCGGACTTGGCGAGGATATCCTCGCCGTCAAAATGCAGGCTGCCGCCGGCAACATGCACATGCGGTTCCGGCAATAGCCGCATGATCGCCCCGGCGGACAGCGACTTGCCCGAGCCACTTTCACCGACCAGACAGACGATCTCTCCGGGCATCACCTTCAGGCTGAGGCCTTCCAGCGCGAACGGCCGGTCCGCCCCCCTGGGCAGCGCGATGCGCAGATCGGTCATTTCAAGAACAGGTTGGTTCATTTCTTCTGCCTCGGGTTCATCGCATCGTTCAAGCCTTCACCGACCAGCGAAAAGGACAGCACGGTCAGCACGATGGCGATGCCGGGAATGGCGGCGCAATACCAGGCCGTGCGCAGCACCGCGCGGCCCTGCCCGATCATGTTGCCCCAGCTTGCGTAGTTCGGATCGCCAAGCCCCAGAAAGGCCAGCGCGCTTTCCAGCAGGATCGCCAGCGCCATGATCACCGATGCATAGACGATGATCGGCGGCAGCGCGTTCGGCAGGATCTCGCGGAAGATGATCGAGGTGTTCGATACCCCCAGATTGCGCGCAGCATCGACAAATTCGCGCCCGCGCAGCGACATGAACTCGGCCCGGACCATGCGCGCCGGTGCGGTCCAGCTGACGATGCCGATGGCCAGCGCGATCCATTCGATGGATGACCCCAGAATCGCCACCAGTGTCAGCAGCAGCACGAAATTGGGAATTGTCTGGAAAGCCTCGGTAACGCGCATCAGCACATCATCGACCCAGCCGCCGAAAAACCCGGATATCGCGCCGATAATCACGCCGATAGCAATGGAAACCAGCGTCGCCACCACCCCGATCAGAAGCGAAATGCGCGCGCCATGAAAGATGCCCGCCAGAATATCTCGGCCCAGCTGGTCGGTTCCCAGCGGCACCGACCAATCGGTGAAGGGCGCGGTCAGCGGCGCGCCAGCGCGGCGCAGCGGGTCGGTCGGCTCGATCAGGCCGGCGGTCAGCGCCATCAGGACAACGACGACAAACAGCGTCAGGCCAAGAACCGCGGCCCGGTTGCGGCGGAAACGGCGCCAGAACACGACGGCGCGCGCAGGTTCGGGCGGGCGAAGATTGGTGTCAAGCGTGGTCATTTCAGTTCAATCCTGCTGTCTAGGCGCGCGTAAAGAAGGTCGGTCAGGAAGTTGACCGCCACCACGATCAGCGAACTCAGAAAGATGATCCCCATCAGGGTGTTCAGATCGCGCTGGATCACCGCCTGATAGGCAAGCTGGCCCAGCCCCGGCAGGCTGAAGATTGTCTCCACCACCACGGCTCCGCCCAGCACAGCGGAAAACTGCAGCCCCACCAGCGTGACCACCGGCAAAAGGGCGTTGCGCATGATGTGATGGACCATCAGCCGTGCCTCGCCCGCACCCTTGGCCCGCGCGGTGCGCACATAGTCCAGATCAGCAACCTCTAACACCGAAGCACGCATCAGCCGCAGATAAAAACTGAGATAGATCAGCGACAGCGCGGCGGTCGGCATGATCAGGTGCCGCGCCACATCCAGCACATGGTCCCAGCCGGTATAGAACGCCGCAATGGTGCGGATGCCGCCCACTGGCAGCCAGCCCAGCTTGACCGAGAACAGAAGGATCATCATCAACGACAGGAAAAAACTTGGCGTCGCATAGAACACCAGCCCCAGCGTGGAGATGACGTTGTCGGTCACCGAATAGGCGCGCCGCGCGGCGAATGCGCCCAGCAGCGAACCAAAGAAAAACGCCAGCGACAGCGATGTCGCCATCAGCATCAGCGTGGTGCCCAGCCGGTCCAGCAAAATACGCGAGACCGGCTGTTCGTGCACAAAGGACCAGCCGAAATCGAAGGTCGCCAGCTTCGACATGTAAAGCCAGAGCTGCACCCAGACCGGCTGATCAAGGCCATATTCCTGGCGCAGGCGCGCGATGAACTGGGCGTCGGCCCCGCCCATGTCGCCCACCAGAGCATCAACGGTATCGCCGGGTGCCAGCTTCAACAGAATGAAGGTGCAGATCATGATCAGGATGACCACGGGCACCGCCTGGAGCAAGCGTCGCAGCGCGTAGGCCAATATTGGTGGAATGGGAAGCGACATCGTGTGCTTGTCCTGCGTCTTGGGTAGCCCACCGCTGCGCATGCGGGCCGGAATTTCTGTTAGTGCCGGGCGTCACCTGTCACGATACGCCCTGATCGGCGGCGTGGTCCGGGCCGGTAGCACGGCCCGGACCTTTGCGGGCTTACTGATCAAGCCACAGGTCATACCAGCTTGAGCTGTTCCAGCGCGGGTTGTTGTGGTGGTTCATCAGCCGCGTCGAAGTCACCGAGATGAAGGGATGCTCGATGGCAAAGATGATCGGCAGCTCTTCCATCGCCTTGCGCTGGATCTCGTGATACATCTCGGCGCGGCGCT